>ERZ894206.1-NODE-1-length-469142-cov-28.168393_pt1 | contig 469142 bp, 452 predicted proteins | sample MGYA00380287_ERZ894206 | MGnify/ENA primary metagenome ERZ894206 (study PRJEB32331, sample SAMN06328483) | human gut metagenome | biome: human gut microbiome; feature: stool | host: Homo sapiens | collected 2013-04-12 ...
TAGCAATAATTTATGACGTGGCTGTGTGCACGCTTTATAAAAAATTCCCGGTGGGTCAAGCCTGAATAATTGAAAGGCAGCTGTTGAAATAGGCTGCCCGTCGAATTGTTACATATTTTGCCGGACAGTTGGGAATTCAGATGTCAGCCACATATCAGATTCGTCAAACATTTCCTCTAACATGCGGTTCAACTTTTCCCGATCACCTTTACTGGCATCGCTATTTAAAGCATTCGCCTGCATCGGCTTAACCTTCACTTCAGCATCAGGGAAAATCTGGTGCACTCGTTTCGTCAACTCGGCCAGGATAATCTCTCTGGCTCCCTCCAAGCCTTCAACGTTTCGTTTATCGTAAACAAGTTCAACAAACATTATGCGCTCCATTATCTACTGTTTGGATATACAGTATTTAAGCTATGGAGTAATCATGCGTCAAGTAAGAGTTTAAATTATTTCGTGTACACGTTTGGGTACATTTGCCTGTTAAATCTTGGTTTAAAAACAAATAAAAACAATAATATAACCGTTGTACTTTGCTTATCCATTTAACTAAGGGGACGAGGCGGCACGAGTATACCGTTATTTACACTTTGCGTTAAGCGCATTGCCGCCCGACTGCTCAAAGAGTCACCATTCAGGCCGATTTATTTGCCGACTTTTCATCATTTTCCTGCGCTTTCAGCTCGGCTTTACGCTTATTAGACATGTCGTTACGGATCTGGGCATGACTCAACAGCGCAAAAATAAAGGTTCCGCCGCAGATGTTGCCCGCAAGCGTGGGCAGTGCAAATGGCCAGAAGAAATCGGTCCAGTGAAGCGTGCCGTTAAACACCAGATAGAGGATTTCTACAGTACCCACCACGATATGGGTGGTGTCGGCCAGCGCAATCAGCCACGTCATTAATATGATTACCACAATTTTGGCGCTGCCTGCAGACGGGAACATCCAGACCATTGTCGCGATAATCCAGCCAGAGATAATGGCGTTAGAGAACATCTCCACGGGCGTGTTTTTCATCACATCCATACCGATTTTCACAAACGCATCCCGGGTGGGTTCATCAAATATCGGCATATATTCAAACGCCCAGGCGGCGATACCCGTGCCGATGAGGTTGCCCAGCAGGACCACGCTCCACAGACGCATCAGTAAGCCAAAGTTACCCAGGGTCGGGTTTTGCATGACCGGCAGAACGGCGGTGACCGTGTTTTCAGTAAAAAGCTGCTGGCGGGCCATAATGACGATGATAAAGCCGAAGGTGTAGCCCAGGTTCTCCAGCAAAAAGCCACCGGGTACACCTTCAAGCTGCACATGGAAAATACCCTTCGCAAGTAACGATGCCCCCATGGAGAGGCCTGCCGCGATAGCGGACCACAGCAGGGCCATGGCATCGCGCTCCATCTCCTTTTCTCCATCCTGACGGATATGTTCATGGATCGCCATCGCGCGGGAGGGAAGGCGATCTTCATCAATCTCTATCTTTTCACCGCGCTCTTTTTCCTCGCTCTCAATTTCAAGTTCTTCATTGCTCTCGCCAATTTTCTCTTCGCCCACGTCTTTCATAACCGCTCCAGTTGGGTGTTCTTTCTTTTAAGCGTAGCGGCTTTTAACAAAATGCCCGTGGGGATGCTCTTAAAGTGAGGGTAATGGCAACAAAGGTGAGACATCTCATTCAAAGCCATTATAAAATTGCCAGCGAAACGAATTCTAAAAGACAGGCTATGCTGAGATCAGAGTGACGGTGGTTACTGCCCGTAATTGTGCTCATAGACATCGGTAAACGTGCTGATACAATCACTTGCACGTTTACAGACGGAGCATCAAATGCTCCGTTACGGATGGCAATCAACGATAGCCATACTGAACAGGGAGAATTTTATGAAACTTCGGCTGTCGGCGCTTGCGCTGGGCGCGACGATGCTTGTGGGCTGCGCCAGCTCCGGGGAGCAAACGGGACGCTCCGATCCTCTCGAAGGATTTAACCGCTCAATGTATAGCTTCAACTATAACGTGCTGGATCCGTATGTGGTTCGCCCGGTGGCGGTTGCATGGCGTGATTATGTTCCCCAGCCTGCGCGTAACGGGTTGAGCAATTTCACCAGTAACCTTGAAGAGCCAGCGGTGATGGTCAACTACTTCCTGCAAGGCGATCCGTATCAGGGGATGGTGCACTTTACTCGCTTCTTCCTGAACTCCCTGCTGGGGATGGGGGGCTTTATCGATGTCGCCGGCATGGCGAACCCGAAACTGCAGCGTGAACAGCCGCACCGCTTCGGGAGTACGCTGGGTCATTATGGCGTCGGTTACGGCCCTTACGTTCATCTGCCGTTCTATGGCAGCTTCACCGTGCGTGATGATGGCGGTGATATGGTGGATACGCTGTATCCGGTTCTTTCGTGGCTGACCTGGCCGCTGTCGATTGGTAAATGGACGGTAGAAGGGATTGAAACACGTGCGCAACTGCTCGATTCCGACGGTCTGCTGCGTCAGTCTTCCGATCCATACATCATGGTGCGTGAAGCTTACTTCCAGAATCATGACTTTATTGCCAATGGTGGCAAGCTGAAGCCGGAAGAGAATCCAAACGCGAAGGCAATCGAGAACGAATTAAAAGATATCGATTCGGAATAAATAAAAAAGGTGAGCGATGCTCACCTTTTTTGATCCCTGCGCGAATTAGAACGCGTAGTTGAAGTTCAGGCCATACAGCCAGGCTTTACCTTCGGAAGAGAACTCATACGGACCTTCCTTGAAGCTGACTTTTTGACCGTGCATATACGAAACACCTGCATCGACAGAGGCATCTTTGTTGAATGCATAGGTCGCACCGGCGCTCAGCCAGAAGCGGTCCTGATCCGGAATGGAGATAGAACGTTTGTCAGCCGGAACCGGGCTATCATCGAAGGCAATACCGGTACGGAACGTCCAGTTGTCATCCATATAGTAGGTGGTACCCAGCGCGATGCGGTAGGCATCACGGAAGCTTTCATCTTTATAGAACAGCGTGTCGCCTTTGCTGTTGGTCGCTTTCAGCTCCTGGAACTGGCTCCAGCTGGTGTAGGTCAGGCTATAGTGAATCGCCCACTGTGGTGCCACGCGGTTATAACCGGACAATTCCCACATTTCCGGTAAGTGCAGACTCAGAGAACCGCCAGTGGTACGGCCATCGGTGCCCATTGGCAGGCCGAAGGTGCCGAGGATCTGGTTATAAGCAGAAGGCAGGCTGCTCTTGTAGTCGCCGTCAAAGTCGATTTTCACTTCGGAACGGTAGGTGAAACCGTAACGGTTGTTTTTATCGAGTTCATAAAGGATACCGGCGTTCCAGCCAAAGCCCCACTCGTCACCCTTCAGATAGGCGATCTGGGTGTCTGCCGGGATCCCTGCAACCTGTTGTGCCAGAGGCGGGGGCAGTGCGCCGGAGCCCGCAACGATTTTGCCGAGATCGCCCGCGTAACGTTCGATTTTCGCTTTAGCGTAAACGGCATCAAAGCCAACGCCGAAGCTCCAGTTACTGTTCAGACGGTAAGCACCGCTCAGGTTCAGGTTCAGAGTCTCAAGGTCGGTTTTACCGCCATAGGCTCCTGCTGCGTAGTCGTTATTAAACTCGGTCGCTAAACCATAGTTAGAGGTTACGGATGCACCCCAGCCAAACTGGTCGTTGATTGGCGCGACGAAGTGCAGGTTTGGCACCCATGCCGTTGGCGCGATGTTATCGGAATTCAGGCTGGCTCCGCTTGGGGAACGGCCCGTAATATCCACACCCGGATCAACAAAGATGGCGCCCGCTGAGAACGTTGGGCGATCAAACATCATGATCAGCGCAGGGTTACGACTGGCGTTACCTGCATCATCAGCAATTGCACCTTCCCCGGAATACGCACGGCCAAGGCCAGAGGAAGAAAATTCGTTTAACTGGAAGCCCGCTGACCAGGCGGACGTAGAGACGATTGCCACTGCGACTGCCAGCGCAGTCTTGTTGAACAGGGTTTTCTGGCTCATGACCATAACCTCATTGAGTTATTTTTATTCAATAATTGTTACATACCGTAACAGGAGCGCGAAGTGTAGGGTCTGAGGTATGACTTACAAATCAGACCAGTGGCCAGAGTATAGGTCTGACCAGCTAGAATGTTGCAAGTTTGTTTATTAATATTTTCAAACATGTTTCTTGAAACGAGATCTGGTTGGCAAAAATGTGACCATCACGACTCACCCAAAAGGGCGAATTTTGTTTTAGATCATTTTTTAGTGTGATATTGGTCACTTATCCCGTTTTGCGCCATTAACGGCTGGAGAGCGTCTGCATCGGGGCGTAAAATATCAGCATTGTGTTTGTCTCGCGTCCTGCGCGAATACAGAGGAAATTGAGATATGAGTAAATGCAGTGCTGATGAAACCCCGGTTTGCTGCTGTATGGATGTTGGTACCATCATGGACAACTCCGATTGCACCGCCTCTTACAGCCGCGTGTTCACCAACCGTGCCGAAGCGGAAGAAACCCTGGCGGCGCTGAGCAAGCGCGCGCGCGACGTAGAATCCGATCCGTGTGAAATCAAGTCCACCTACACGGAAGTGGACGGCGGCGTGAAGCTGGATATCGACTTTATCTTCGCCTGCGAAGCTGAAACGCTGATTTTCCAACTCGGTCTGCGTTAATCTCTGCGGCCTGATGCCCTCTCCTACGGGTGAGGGTGCAAACACTCAAAACGGTAACCTCTGGGTTACCGTTTTGTTTTTACCTCGGGGCATTTTCTTTTTTCTTCTCTGTGTTTTAGTTCGCATTTTTTCGTTTCCTCAATTGGCTGAATGTAAAAAAATGGTTAAGACTATTTATCAGGTCAGACCACTTTATGTTTGCAAAATTTTTACAGGGGAATGTTATGAGTCAGGCATTACCGCTTATCACCCGACAAGGTGACCGCATTGCCATTGTCAGTGGATTGCGTACGCCGTTTGCGCGTCAGGCGACAGCGTTTCACGGCATACCGGCCGTCGATCTGGGGAAAATGGTGGTGGGGGAGATGCTGGCTCGCAGCGAAATACCGCCTGATGTCATTGAGCAGCTGGTTTTTGGCCAGGTTGTTCAGATGCCAGAAGCCCCGAACATTGCACGAGAAATTGTCCTTGGCACCGGAATGAACGTGCATACGGATGCTTACAGCGTCAGCCGTGCGTGTGCAACCAGCTTTCAGGCGGTGGCAAACGTGGCCGAAAGCCTGATGGCGGGCACCATTCGCGCGGGGATCGCCGGCGGGGCAGACTCATCCTCCGTGCTGCCGATAGGGGTTAGTAAAAAGCTGGCCCGCATTCTGGTGGATGCAAATAAAGCGCGCACCGCCGGGCAAAAACTTAAGCTCTTCTCGCGTTTACGCCTTCGTGACCTGATGCCGGTTCCACCTGCGGTGGCTGAATACTCCACCGGCCTGCGCATGGGCGACACCGCCGAGCAGATGGCCAAAACCTACGGCATTACCCGGGAGCAGCAGGATGCGCTGGCTCACCGTTCCCATCAGCTGGCGGCGAAAGCCTGGTCGGAAGGCAAGCTGAACGACGAGGTGATGACCGCGTATATCCCGCCTTATCGCGAACCGCTGGTGGAAGATAACAACATTCGTGGCACCTCGACGCTGGCGGACTATGCCAGACTGCGTCCGGCATTCGACCGCAAACACGGCACCGTTACGGCCGCCAACAGTACTCCGCTGACGGATGGTGCTGCCGCGGTGATCCTGATGACCGAATCGCGAGCCAAAGAGCTGGGCCTTACTCCGCTCGGTTATCTGCGCAGCTACGCGTTCACGGCGATCGACGTCTGGCAGGACATGCTGTTAGGCCCGGCCTGGTCCACGCCGCTGGCGCTGGATCGCGCAGGGTTGACCCTCGCTGATTTAACGCTGATTGATATGCACGAGGCCTTTGCCGCACAAACCCTGGCCAATGTCCAGCTACTGGCCAGCGAACGTTTTGCTCGCGATGTCCTTGGCCGCGCCCATGCCACTGGAGAAGTGGATCAAAGCAAATTTAACGTACTGGGCGGCTCTATCGCCTACGGTCATCCGTTTGCGGCGACGGGCGCAAGGATGATCACCCAAACATTACATGAGTTACGTCGCCGTGGCGGCGGTTTTGGCCTCGTCACCGCCTGCGCGGCGGGCGGTCTTGGGGCAGCAATGGTTCTGGAGGCTGAATAATGGCAATGGCATCTGCATTTAATCTGACGGTTCGCCTCGATAACGTGGCTGTGATTACCATTGATGTCCCCGACGAAAAGATGAATACCCTGAAGGCGGAATTTGGCGTTCAGGTGCGCGAGATGTTAAAGCAGATCCGCGAGAACAAAGCGATTCGCGGCCTGGTGTTTATCTCGGCCAAGCCAGACAACTTTATTGCTGGGGCCGATATCAACATGATCGCCCGGGCGCAAAGCGCGCAGGAGGCGGAAGATCTGGCGCGCCAGGGGCAGCAGGTGATGGCGGAGATCCATTCGCTGCCGATCCCGGCGATCGCCGCGATCCACGGTGCATGCCTGGGCGGTGGGCTGGAGCTGGCGCTGGCCTGTCACAGTCGTATTTGTACTGACGACGCGAAAACCGTTCTTGGGTTGCCGGAAGTACAGCTTGGGCTGCTTCCCGGCTCCGGTGGAACGCAGCGTCTGCCGCGGCTGGTTGGCGTTAGTACAGCGCTGGAGATGATCTTAACCGGCAAACAGCTGCGCGCCCGTCAGGCGCTGAAAGCGGGGCTGGTTGATGACGTCGTTCCGCATTCCATTTTGCTGGAAGCCGCCGTAGAGCTGGCGCTGAAGGGACGTCAGGCAAGACGTGCTCTGCCGGTACGTGAGCGCGTCCTGGCCGGGCCGCTGGGGCGGGCGCTGCTGTTTAGCATGGTGGGCAAGAAAACCGAACAAAAGACCAAAGGCAACTATCCGGCGACGAAGCGCATTCTTGAGGTGATTGAAACCGGGTTGTCGCAGGGCAGCAGCAGCGGTTATGCCGCGGAGGCAAAAGCCTTTGGTGAACTGGCGATGACGCCGCAATCGCAGGCGTTGCGCAGCATCTTCTTTGCCAGCACTGACGTTAAAAAAGATCCGGGCAGTGACGCGGAACCTGCACCGCTCAAAGCCGTTGGCGTTCTCGGGGGCGGACTGATGGGCGGTGGTATTGCGTTTGTTACAGCCAGCAAAGCCAAATTGCCCGTACGTATCAAAGACATCAACCCGAAAGGGATCAACCACGCACTGCAGTACAGCTGGCAGAACCTTGATCGGAAGGTTAAACGCCGCCATATCAAGGCAAGCGAGCGGGATAAAACCGTGGCCATGATCAGCGGCACTACGGACTACCGTGGTTTTGCCCATCGCGATCTGGTCATTGAAGCGGTGTTTGAAGATCTGGCGCTTAAGCAGCAGATGGTTGCGGACGTTGAGCAACATTGTGCGCCGCACACGATTTTCGCCTCGAATACCTCTTCATTACCGATCGGTGATATCGCAGCGAAAGCCGCGCGTCCTGAGCAGGTGATTGGCCTGCACTTTTTTAGTCCGGTTGAAAAAATGCCGCTGGTTGAAGTTATTCCACACGCGTCAACCAGCCCGCAGACTGTCTCTACGGTAGTGAAACTGGCGAAAATGCAGGGCAAAACCCCGATCGTCGTGGCAGATAAAGCGGGTTTCTACGTCAACCGAATTCTGGCGCCGTATATCAACGAAGCGATGCGCCTGCTGGTGGAAGGGGAGAAGATCGAACACGTCGACGAGGCGCTGGTCAAGTTTGGTTTCCCCGTTGGCCCAATCCAACTTTTGGATGAGGTAGGAATAGACACCGGCACTAAAATTATACCTGTGCTGGAGGCCGCATATGGCGAGCGTTTTAGCCCGCCTGCAAACATTGTTTCTGCAATTTTGAAGGACGATCGCAAAGGCAGAAAAAATGAACGCGGTTTCTATCTTTACCGCGCAAAAGGGCGTAAAAGCAAGAAACAGGTCGACCCTTCGGTCTATGGGCTTATCCCAACAACCGGACAGGCGAAACTGTCTGCCGTTCAGTGTGCTGAACGCTGTGTGATGATGATGCTTAATGAAGCCGCACGCTGTTTTGGCGAGCAGGTGATTAAAAGCGCACGCGATGGCGATATTGGCGCCGTATTTGGTATTGGTTTCCCGCCGTTCCTTGGCGGCCCGTTCCGTTACATGGACAACCTCGGAGCGGGTGAAGTGGTTGCGATTCTGCAACGTCTTGCCACGCAGTATGGTCCCCGGTTTACACCCTGTGACGAATTATTGCAGATGGCGGAACGGGGCCAGACATTTTGGCCAGCAAGGGAAACTGTCCTCGTAAGTTGAGGTCAAAGAAGGGTAAATCCGGCGGTGAATGAATCTGATTTGGCGATTTTGTAAACAGAGATTGACTATACTTACGCCATTGAGGTAAAAAACAGCGTTTCATTCACCGAATGGATCAGGCACAATGCCCGGCCATCGGGTTTTCTACCTCAAGCATTAATCGCGGGTAGTTAACGCCGGTGATTCTGGTTAACAAAAGCGGTGCAATATGCAAGTTTTTATCATGCGTCACGGCGACGCGGCACTCGATGCCGCCAGTGACTCAGTACGTCCTTTAACCGTCTGCGGCTGCGACGAATCTCGTCAGATGGCGAACTGGCTTAAAGGTCAAAAAGTGGACATTGAACGCGTTCTGGTGAGTCCGTTCCTGCGTGCTGAACAGACGCTGGATGTGGTAGGGGAGTGTATGAACCTGCCGACCAGCGTGGATGTTCTCCCTGAACTCACGCCGTGTGGTGATGTCGGCCTTGTCAGTGCCTACCTGCAGGCGCTGTGCAATGAAGGTGTCGCTTCTGCACTGGTCATTTCCCACCTGCCACTGGTTGGCTATCTGGTATCTGAACTGTGCCCGGGCGAGACGCCACCGATGTTTACAACCTCCGCCATTGCCAACGTCACCCTCGACGAAACCGGCAAAGGGGTCTTCAACTGGCAAATGAGTCCATGCAATCTCCGGATGGCGAAAGCAATCTGAGGTGACGTGCGATAAGGCGGGAGCCACTATGCCTCCCGCCATGTTCTCAGGGCAGTTCTGGCGGTTGCCACTCCTCAACTTCTATCAACACCAGCAAGGCGGCATCTCCGCCGTACTCTTTGGGCGCCTGATGAAACGCCATCACGTGTGGATGCTGAGCCAGCCACAGCGGCGTTTGTTGCTTAAGAACATGTTTACCGTGGCCGTGCATCACGCAGGCACAAAACACATGTTCGCGGCGACAGGCGGCAATCAACGCCCCCAGCTCCTGTTTCGCCTGCATCTGCGTCAAACCATGCAAATCGAGAAACAGCTCGGGTGAATAATCTCCCCGGCGTAATTTTTTCAGCTCAAAGTGGCTGACATCTTCGCGAACGTACTTGACCGCACCCTGCGTGTTAAGCAGCGGCTGAAACTCATCGGAAAAATAGTGGCTATTATCCGCCTGCTCCTGCAATAGCCTTTTGACCGGTACTTCGCTGACTTTTTTGCGCATCGGCCGGTGGACAATGGTGTCCTGCTTGATTTGACGCGTCCCGGTCATGAGCTGACGGAAGAGCGCCTGATCCTCCTCGCTGAGCGATGTTTTCTTTTTCATTCGTCGTTCTCATCTCGTATTTCCGATAGTGTACCCGACTAAACGCATTTTTTAACCTCAAGCGGTACGCGTCATTGCTGATTTATCGCCGTCTTCATGGCAAACTAGCCGCCGAAAATTATGCGAGCATGCCCTGGAGGAAAGAGTGGATAAAATTTTTGTCGATGAAGCAGTAAACGAGCTGCATACCATACAGGACATGTTGCGCTGGTCGGTTAGCCGCTTCAGCGCCGCCAATATCTGGTACGGACACGGCACGGATAACCCGTGGGATGAAGCTGTTCAACTGGTGCTGCCTTCTCTCTACCTGCCGCTCGATATTCCGGAAGACATGCGCACCGCGCGTCTGACCTCCAGCGAAAAGCACCGCATCGTTGAGCGTGTGATCCGCCGCGTGAACGAGCGTATTCCGGTAGCCTATCTGACCAACAAAGCCTGGTTCTGCGGTCACGAATTCTATGTTGATGAACGCGTGCTGGTGCCGCGCTCGCCGATTGGTGAGCTGATCAACAACCACTTCGAAGGGCTGATTAACCGTCAACCGCAGCACATTCTGGATATGTGTACCGGCAGCGGCTGCATTGCCATTGCCTGCGCTTATGCCTTCCCGGAAGCGGAAGTGGACGCGGTGGACATCTCCACCGACGCGCTGGCGGTAACCGAGCACAACATTGAAGAACACGGGCTGATCCACCATGTTACGCCTATCCGCTCCGATCTGTTCCGTGACCTGCCGACGCTGCAGTACGATCTGATCGTAACCAACCCGCCGTACGTGGATGCGGAAGATATGTCCGATCTGCCGAACGAATATCGTCACGAGCCAGAATTGGGCCTGGCATCGGGTTCTGACGGCCTGAAGCTGACCCGCCGCATTCTGGCCTGCGCACCGGATTATCTGACCGACGACGGTGTTCTGATTTGTGAAGTGGGCAACAGCATGGTACATCTGATAGAGCAGTACCCGGATGTGCCGTTCACCTGGCTTGAGTTCGACAACGGCGGTGACGGCGTCTTTATGCTGACCAAAGCGCAGCTGCTCGACGCGCGCGAACATTTCAGCATCTACAAAGATTAATCCAGCGGGCTTCGGCCCGTTTCACAACGCTCACACACAAATAACGACATCGGAGCCGTGATGGCAGGAAACAGTATTGGACAAATATTCCGCGTGACCACCTTTGGTGAGTCGCACGGGCTGGCACTGGGCTGTATTGTTGACGGCGTACCGCCAGGCATCGAACTCACCGAAGCCGATTTACAGCACGACCTTGACCGTCGTCGTCCGGGCACCTCTCGCTACACCACGCAGCGTCGCGAGCCGGACCAGGTCAAAATACTCTCAGGCGTTTTTGAAGGCCGCACCACCGGGACCAGTATTGGTCTGCTGATTGAAAACACCGACCAACGTTCTCAGGACTACGGTGCCATCAAGGATGTGTTCCGTCCAGGCCACGCTGACTACACCTACGAACAAAAGTACGGTTTTCGCGACTATCGCGGCGGTGGGCGCTCCTCCGCGCGTGAAACTGCGATGCGCGTCGCCGCAGGGGCAATTGCCAAGAAATACCTGCAGCAGAAATTTGGCATCGTGATCCGCGGGTGCCTGACCCAGATGGGTGACATTCCGCTGGCCATTAAAGACTGGGAGCAGGTCGAACAAAACCCGTTCTTCTGTGCTGATGTTGAGAAGCTGGAGGCGCTGGACGAGCTGATGCGTGGCCTGAAAAAAGAGGGCGACTCTATCGGTGCAAAAGTGACCGTGGTGGCTGACGGCGTACCGCCAGGCTGGGGTGAGCCTGTATTTGACCGTCTGGACGCGGACATTGCCCACGCGCTGATGAGCATCAATGCAGTGAAGGGCGTCGAAATTGGCGACGGTTTTGACGTGGTTCAGCTTCGCGGCAGCCAGAACCGTGACGAAATTACAAAAAAGGGCTTCCAGAGCAATCATGCGGGTGGCATTCTCGGCGGCATCAGCAGCGGGCAGCAAATTATTGCCAATATCGCGCTGAAGCCAACGTCCAGCATTACCGTACCGGGCCACACGATTAACCGCTCTGGTGAAGAAGTTGAGATGATCACCAAAGGACGTCACGATCCGTGTGTCGGGATCCGCGCGGTGCCAATCGCAGAAGCCATGCTGGCAATCGTGTTGATGGATCACTTCCTGCGCCAGCGTGCGCAGAATGCGGATGTGACGACCACCATTCCACGCTGGTAACTATGAAAAAAACCGCAATTGCTCTGCTGGCGCTACTCGCCAGTGGGGCCAGTCTGGCCGCCACGCCATGGCAAAAAATCACTCACCCGGTGGCGGGAAGCGCGCAGTCGATTGGTGCGTTCTCCAATGGCTGTATCGTTGGTGCGCAGGAACTTCCTCTGCAGTCGGATACTTATCAGGTGATGCGTACCGACCAGCGTCGTTACTTCGGCCACCCGGATCTGGTGCTGTTTATCCAGCGTCTGGGCAACCAGGTGCATAACCTGGGGCTGGGTACGATGCTGATTGGCGATATGGGTATGCCTGCTGGCGGTCGTTTCAACGGTGGGCACGCCAGTCACCAGACCGGGCTGGATGTGGATATTTTCCTGCAGTTGCCTAAAACGCGCTGGACCTCGGCCCAACTGCTGAAGCCGCAGGCGCTGGATCTGGTGGCGCGCGACGGCAAAAGCGTTGTGCCGTCGCTGTGGACACCGGATGTTTTCAGCCTGATTAAGCTGGCAGCGAAGGACAACGAGGTCACGCGGATCTTCGTTAACCCGGCCATCAAGCAGCAGCTCTGCCTGGATGAGGGAACCGATCGCGACTGGCTGCGCAAAGTGCGTCCGTGGTTCCAGCATCGTGCGCATATGCACGTACGTCTGCGCTGCCCGGCAAACAGTCTGGAATGTGAAGATCAGCCGCTACCACCGCCAGGCGATGGCTGCGGTGCGGAACTGCAAAGCTGGTTTGAACCGGCAAAACCTGGAACCTCTAAGCCTGAGAAGAAGACATCGCCTCCGTTGCCGCCTTCCTGCCAGGCGCTACTGGATGAGCATGTACTTTAATGGATAATTTCGTCGACCTGTTTATGGTGTCACCGCTGCTGCTGGTGGTGCTGTTCTTTGTGGCAATGCTGGCCGGTTTTATCGATGCCCTCGCGGGCGGTGGCGGATTGCTTACCGTTCCGGCGCTGCTGGCGGCGGGCATGAGCCCGGCTCAGGCGCTTGCCACCAACAAGCTTCAGGCCTGCGGCGGGTCCCTTTCCGCGTCGCTCTATTTTATTCGCCGTAAGGTGGTCAATCTAGCCGACCAGAAGCTCAATATTCTGATGACCTTCATCGGCTCAACCTCCGGTGCGCTGTTGGTTCAGCACGTACAGTCTGACATTCTGCGTCAGATCCTGCCGGTGCTGGTCATCTGTATTGGCCTCTACTTTCTGCTGATGCCTAAGCTTGGTGAAGAGGACAGGCAGCGTCGACTGCATGGTCTGCCGTTCGCGCTTATCGCAGGCGGCTGCGTCGGGTTTTACGATGGCTTCTTTGGCCCAGGCGCCGGGTCGTTCTATGCCCTGGCGTTTGTCACGCTGGCCGGATTTAACCTCGCCAAATCTACCGCCCACGCTAAAGTGCTGAATGCCACCTCGAACGTCGGCGGTCTGCTGCTGTTTATCATCGGCGGCAAGGTTATCTGGGCAACCGGGTTTGTGATGATGGCGGGGCAGTTTTTAGGCGCGCGCGCGGGCTCGCGTCTGGTATTAAGCAAAGGACAGAAGCTGATTCGCCCGATGATCGTCATCGTCTCGGCGGTGATGAGCGCCAAGCTTCTTTATGACAGCCATGGACAGGAGATCCTCACCTGGCTGGGGATGAACGCATGAACAGTACGCATAACTATGAACAGCTGATTGAGATTTTTGACGGCTGTTTTGCTGATGATTTTAATACCCGTCTGATTAAAGGCGACGACGAACCGATCTATCTTCCTGCTGATGCAGAGGTGCCCTATAACCGCATCGTGTTTGCGCATGGTTTTTACGCCAGTGGCCTGCATGAGATTTCACACTGGTGCATTGCGGGAAAAGCGCGTCGCGAGCTGGTGGACTTTGGTTACTGGTACTGTCCGGACGGACGTGACGCGGCCACGCAGGGTCAGTTTGAAGATGTGGAAGTCAAACCGCAGGCGCTGGAGTGGCTGTTCTGCGTGGCGGCGGGTTTCCCGTTCAACGTCAGCTGTGACAATCTCGAAGGGGATTTCGAGCCAGACCGTATTCTCTTCCAGCGCCGCGTACATGCGCAGGTGATGGAGTATCTTGAGAAAGGCATCCCGGAACGCCCGGCACGCCTGATCAAGGCTTTACAGAATTATTACCATACGCCGGAGATCACGGCGGAATGCTTCCCGTGGCCGGAAGATCTTTAACAGAGGAAAGAAGATGATCGCAGAATTTGAATCACGCATTCTGGCGTTAATTGATGACATGGTGGAACACGCCAGTGATGATGAGCTGTTCGCCAGCGGTTATCTGCGTGGTCACCTGACGCTGGCCGTTGCCGAGCTGGAAGCTGGGGACGATCACTCTGCCGAGGCCATTCATGATGAAGTGAGCCGCAGCCTGGAAAAAGCCATCCAGGCGGGCGAGCTTTCTCCCCGCGACCAGTCTCTGGTGCTGGGTATGTGGGACAACCTGTTCCAGCAGGCGAAAGCGAAGTAAGCGTTTCACCTCCCTCTCCCGGTGGGAGAGGGCACCCTATTTAACCTGCTTCCCCTTCAGCAATTTCCGCACCCACAAACGATTCGGATTCAGCCCTGCGAGCGTGGTGCTGTCCAGCGGAATGGGCTCATCGCTCATTTGCGCCGCTAACGCTTCAGCCAGCAGCGGTGCAGAACACAACCCGCGCGAGCCCAGCCCGCCCAGCATAAACAGCTCCGGATGAACCGGTGAGACCACAGCCGTCTCCTTGTGTTCAGCCAGATCCTGATACGCCTCAAGCGTTGCCTCATAGTCCGGTACATTTCCCGCCATGGGCAGATGATCGCGGGTGGCACAGCGTACGCCGCAGCGCGCTTCGCCCCCGCTGACGTCAACCTCTCTCGCCCACGCCGCGTCCGGGAAGCAGTCAATCAGGCGCTGGCGGTTCTGCTGCTGATCTTCCTCGCGGTAATGCGTGTCTGTTTCACCGCGATGGTAACTGGCACCAATGCAGTGATGAGCGTTAGACGGATTTTGCGGCGTCAGGTAGCCGTCATAGCACAGCACCTGGCGCAGTTGGCTCAGTGCAGGCGCGGTCGGAATATGGCTCACCTGGCCGCCAACCGGATAAACGGGCAATGTCTCTGTCTGGACAAACTGATTGATGTGATGTCCGTTTGCCAGCACAACGCTGGCATGCGTGGCCTCTTTGCCATCGGCAAAGCACAGGGTCCAGTGGGCTGTCAGGCTAAGCGATGCAACCTTATGAGCATAATGCACCGTCAGCCCGCGTGACTGTGCCAGGGTAATCGCCGCAGTGGTCAGTTCGGCAGGGCACAGCCAGCCGCCGAGCGGATACTGAATACCGCCGCAGCCCGTCTCAACGCCGGTGGTGTCTGTCACCGTTTTCGCACTTACCGCGCGGGCAATCTCTTCCGGCAGGCCCAGCGACAGCATCTGCGCGATTTTTTGCTGGCTCTTTTCATCCCAGCCGAGCTGCGTCACGCCGCACCAGTCATGGTCGAACGCCACCGGAAGGGTGTCGTATACGCGACGGGCAAAGGTAAAGGCCGCGGGGAAAAACTGGAACAGCGCCGGGTCGTGCGCGCTTAAAAGCGGATAAAGGGCTCCCTGACGGTTGCCGGAGGCGCCGTTTGCCGGAGCCGGGTCAGCACAGTAGAGCGTCACCTGCCAGCCACGGTGTAAAAGCGCGAGCGAAAGCAGGGCGCTGGCAATCCCTCCGCCGATTATCGCCACCTCACGGGAGGCGCTGGCGCGGCGTGCAAACCAGGGCGCCCGGGCGGGGATCGCCAGCGTCTGCTCCATCGTCCCGACCAGCATGTCGCGCTTGCGGCCAAACCCTTTGGTTTTTCGCATCGTAAAGCCTGCTTCCTGTAAGCCGCGGCGGACAAACCCCGCCGAGGTAAAGGTCGCGAGCGTTGCGCCAGGCCGCGCCAGACGCGCCATGGCGCTAAACAGATGCTGACTCCACATCTCCGGGTTTTTGGCTGGCGCAAACCCGTCAAGGAACCACGCGTCCACCTTCTGGTTCATCGAATCATCAAGCTTATCGGTCAGTTCGTTGATATCGCCGAGCCATAAGTCCAGCGTGACGCGTCCACCGTCCAGCAGCAGACGATGGCAACCGCCGATGGCGGGCGGCCACTGCGCCTGAAGCTGTTCAGCCCACGGGGCAAGCTCCGGCCAGCGCTGGTGCGCCAGGTGCAGGTCGTGCGCGGTGAGTGGAAATTTTTCGAAACTGATGAAATGTAATCTTTGTAGCGTAGCCTCAGGATGGGCAGCGTGAAACTGGTCGAAAGCCTGCCAGAGGGTCAAAAAATTCAGGCCGGTACCGAAACCGCTCTCTGCGACGACAAACAGACTGCGCGGATGGGCGGGAAAGCGTGCGCTGAGCTGATTTCCGTCGAGGAAAACATAGCGGGTTTCTTCCAGTCCGTTATCATTAGAAAAATAGACGTCATCAAAATCTCGGGAAACAGGTGTACCCTCAGCGTTGAATTCGAGGTTGGCGGGTTGTATAGCGTTTTGTTTCACGTAAGTTACTCGTCTGACAGGCAGTGGCACGATCTTAACGATGTGAGTCCATCGGTGCAAATTTCCGCAGAAAATGTCTGATCGGACTTGTTCGGCGTACAAGTGTACGCTATTGTGCGACTCGAAACTTACTATAGTGCGACTTACAGAGGTATTGAATGAAACGTGCAGTGATTACTGGCCTGGGCATTGTTTCCAGCATCGGTAATAACCAGCAGGAAGTCCTGGCATCTCTGCGTGAAGGACGCTCCGGGATCACTTTCTCTGAAGAGTTTAAAGATTCAGGTATGCGTAGCCACGTATGGGGTAACGTCAAACTGGACACCACCGGTTTGATTGACCGTAAAGTGGTTCGTTTCATGAACGATGCCTCTATTTATGCTTATCTCTCCATGCAGGAAGCGATCAAAGATTCGGGCCTGAGCGAAGAGGTTTACCAGAACAACCCGCGCGTAGGTCTGATTGCCGGTTCCGGTGGTTCATCCAAAGCGCAGGTATTCGGTGCTGACGCCATGCGTAGCCCGCGTGGTCTGAAAGCAGTAGGTCCGTACGTGGTAACCAAAGCCATGGGTTCTGCGGTTTCCGCGTGCCTGGCAACCCCATTCAAAATTCACGGTGTAAACTACTCCATCAGCTCTGCATGTGCGACGTCCGCACACTGCATCGGTAATGCTGTTGAGCAGATCCAACTGGGTAAACAGGACATCGTATTTGCTGGCGGCGGTGAAGAGCTGGGCTGGGAAATGGCCTGTGAATTCGACGCGATGGGTGCCCTGTCTACCAAATACAATGAAACTCCGGCTAAAGCATCCCGTACCTATGATGCGCACCGTGACGGTTTTGTTATCGCAGGCGGCGGCGGTATGGTTGTGGTTGAAGAGCTGGAACACGCTCTGGCACGTGGCGCGCACATCTACGCTGAGATCGTGGGCTACGGTGCAACGTCTGACGGCGCTGACATGGTTGCTCCATCCGGCGAAGGTGCGGTGCGCTGCATGAAGATGGCGATGCACGGCGTTGATACCCCAATCGACTACCTGAACTCCCACGGGACTTCTACGCCGGTAGGCGATGTGAAAGAACTGGGTGCGATCCGTGAAGTCTTCGGCGACAACAGCCCGGCAATCTCCGCGACCAAAGCCATGACCGGTCACTCTCTGGGTGCAGCTGGCGTGCAGGAAGCAATCTACTCTCTGCTGATGCTGGAAAATGGCTTTATCGCGCCAAGCATCAACATCGAAGAGATGGACGAGCAGGCAGCGGGCCTGAACATCGTGACCGAAACCACCGAACGTGAGCTGACGACCGTAATGTCCAACAGCTTCGGTTTTGGCGGCACCAACGCCACGCTGGTGATGCGCAAGCTGAAAGCGTAAGCGTTTGAAGGTATAGTAGAAGGGAGCCGCGAGGCTCCCTTTTTTTTATGCCTGAACACGGAGTTACGCATGAAGGCCGTTATCCCTGAGAAGAGTACCCCTTCCGGGAACCTTTCCCTTTTCCGTATCGCCTTTGCGGTATTTCTGACCTACATGACCGTTGGCCTGCCGCTGCCTGTTATCCCGCTGTTTGTTCACCAGGAGCTGGGCTACGGCAATACCCTGGTTGGCATCGCCGTGGGTATTCAGTTTTTAGCTACCGTATTAACCCGCGGCTACGCCGGGCGTCTGGCGGACCAGCACGGTGCCAAACGCTCAGCGCTGCAGGGCATGTTTGCCTGCGGGCTGGCGGGCGCAGCGTGGCTGCTTGCCGCGCTTCTGCCGGTCGACGCGGCGTATAAATTTGCCCTGCTGGTGGTGGGACGTTTGATTCTCGGCTTTGGTGAAAGCCAGCTGCTGACCGGCACCCTGACCTGGGGAATGGGGCTGGTAGGCCCTGCGCGCTCGGGCAAGGTGATGTCCTGGAACGGTATGGCTATCTATGGAGCACTCGCGGCAGGTGCGCCGCTGGGGCTGTTGATCCACAGCCAGTTCGGTTTTGCCGCGCTGGCGGCCACCACCATGCTGTTACCGCTGCTGGCATGGGCATTTAACGGCTCGGTGCGCAAAGTACCTGCCCATAAAGGTGAGCGTCCTTCCCTGTGGAGCGTAATAGGTCAAATCTGGCAGCCGGGGCTGGGGCTGGCGCTACAGGGTGTGGGCTTCGCGGTGATTGGGACATTCGTTTCGCTGTACTTTATGAGCCGCGGCTGGGCGATGGCGGGCTTTACGCTAACCGCCTTTGGTGGCGCGTTTGTCCTGATGCGCGTGCTGTTCGGCTGGATGCCGGATCGCTTTGGTGGCGTGAAGGTGGCCGTGGCGTCGCTGGTGATTGAGACCCTCGGTTTGCTGCTGCTGTGGTATGCCCCTGTGGCCTCCGTTGCCCTTCTCGGAGCGGCACTGACCGGCTGTGGCTGTTCCCTGATCTTCCCGGCGCTGGGGGTTGAGGTGGTAAAACGCGTCGCGCCCCAGGTGCGCGGTACGGCGTTGGGCGGTTATGCGGCGTTTCAGGACATCTCATACGGTGTCACCGGACCGCTGGCGGGGCTCCTGGCCACGTCGTTTGGTTATCCGTCCGTCTTCCTGGCAGGTGCGGTTTCAGCGGTGGTGGGGATTGTGGTGACGCTGGTGGCGTTTCGCAGGTCTTGAGCCGTTGTTGCCGGGTGGCGGCTTCGCCTTACCCGGCCTACCGTTCGGGTCGTTGTAGGCCCGGTAAGCGCAGCGCCACCGGGCAAAACATCAGGCAACCAGCCAGAAAATTGCCAGCGCAATCAGTAACGCAATAAACAGTAATCCCGGACGCGCAGAGAGGGTTCTGAAGGTCTCCACCACCGGCGCAAACAGCGGGCTATAGATCGGTTGAATATCCCTGACTTCCGGCACGCCGCCTTCGCGCTCGGCGCGGCGAATAAAGATCTGATTCAGCAAATCTTGCACCTGCGCGGTGGTCAGTACCGTTTGCGGCGTGGCCTGCCAGGTCTGCTGGGCGTAATCCCTAATCACCTCAAATTCATGCGGCTCCAGCGGCTGCTTCAGTGCCGCCTGTAGCGTATGCAGGGTAGGGGTACTTTGGGTGCTCAGCGTCTGGCGAGCCTGTAGCCAGGTGACCAGATGCGTAAACTGTTTGGCCGGGATCAGCTCACCCGCCTTCACGCCGGAAAGCTCGAGCATCGACTGCCATATAAGCTTCGTTGACTCGCCGGTGGCGGCGGCCAGCCTGGTCACCATCTGGTTCAACGTATTGTGTTCAGCAGGCAGCAGCGGACGCTCGGTTGACGGACGCTGTTGCGGTTGCGGGATGGTCAGCTGATTGGTTTGCAGCAGCGTCAGCACGGTTTTCAGCTGCTCTGGCGTTAGCTGGCTCAGGGCGGTCTGGCCAAACTGCTGGCGAATGAAATCACTGACTGCCTGACGGTTGTTGCCCTGGCTCAACAGCTCGGTCAGTTGTGCAACTATCTGGCGAGTGGTGTGATTTTGCTGTGCGGCGGTAATACGCTGATTCAGATTTTGCTCGGCCGCAGGGAAGTGGCGCGACTGCAACGGTGCATCGTTCCGGACGCCTAAATCATGCTTTACCCCGGCCCAGACTTCCGCATTTTGCTGTGAAGTGAGCGCGGTCAGGCGCGTGATCAGGCGCTCCAGCACGGTGCGCTGTTGCGTGGAAAGCGGTTGTTCACCTGCAACGTTTGGCGTGACAGGGCCTTCACCCGGAGGGCGTGGTGGCGTACCTGAAATAGGCTGCATCGTCAAAAATCCTTAAAGTCAAAACTCAGCGTAAACCCGGCATGCATATATGCCTGGCGGCCAGATTATGGCACACTTGGCAGGTTTTCTTCCTCTCAAACAGGTACTCAGACGTGAAAATCCTCGTTGATGAAAATATGCCTTACGCCCGCGAGCTCTTTAGCCGCCTTGGTAATGTTAAGGCTGTCCCTGGTCGACCCATTCCGGTAAACGAGCTGGATGATGCCGATGCCCTGATGGTGCGCTCGGTGACCAAAGTAAATGAGGCGTTGCTCTCCGGCAAAGCGATTAAATTCGTCGGAACCGCAACGGCCGGGACGGATCATGTGGATGACAAATGGCTTACGCAGGCGGGGATCGGGTTTTCCGCCGCGCCTGGCTGTAACGCCATTGCGGTAGTGGAATACGTTTTCTCTTCTCTGCTGATGCTGGCAGAGCGCGACGGTTTTGCGCTGAAAGACCGCACCGTAGGCATTGTCGGGGTGGGGAACGTGGGGGGACGCCTGCACAAACGCCTTGAGGCGTTAGGCATTCGCACCCTGCTATGCGACCCGCCGCGTAAAGACAACGGTGATGAAGGCGACTTCCGCACCCTGGATGAGCTGGTTGAAGCATGTGACGTCATCACCTTCCATACGCCCCTCTTCAAAGAGGGGGCCTATAAGACGCTCCATCTTGCTGACGAGGCGCTGATCCGTCGTCTGAAGGCTGGCACTATTCTGATAAATGCCTGTCGTGGCCCGGTCGTCGATAACGCCGCGCTGCTGAAATGTCTGGAAGAGGGGCAGGATCTCAGCGTGGTGCTGGACGTCTGGGAGCCGGAGCCCGATCTCAACGTTGCGCTGCTGAACAAGGTCGACGTTGCAACCGCGCATATTGCGGGTTATACACTCGAAGGAAAGGCCCGTGGTACCACCCAGGTCTTTGAGGCCTATAGCGCCTTTATTGGCCGTCCGCAGCAGGTGGCGCTGGACACCTTACTCCCCGCGCCTGAATTTGGCCGCATTACCCTGCATGGCCCGCTCGATCAGGCAACGCTGAAAAGGCTGGTTCATTTGGTGTATGATGTGCGCCGCGATGATGCGCTGCTGCGTAAAGTGGCGGGGATCCCGGGGGAGTTTGACAAGCTGCGCAAGAATTACGTTGAGCGCCGTGAATGGTCTTCTCTGTATGTCATGTGCGATGACGCAGCGGCGGCAACGCTGCTGCATAAACTGGGTTTTAACGCCGTTCATCACCCGGCGCATTAATGTCTTCTTAACGCTCCCTGTTGGATACTCCGACAGGGACGCTTTTTTATTTCTGGAGTAAACCACCATGTCTGAAGGCTGGAACATTGCCATTTTAGGTGCCACGGGTGCCGTGGGTGAAGCCCTGCTCGAAACCCTTGCTGAGCGTCAGTTCCCGGTGGGTGATATCTATGCACTGGCGCGCACTGACAGCGCCGGTGAGCATCTGCGTTTTGGCGGCAAATCCGTCATGGTTCAGGACGCCGCCGAATTCGACTGGACGCAGGCGCAGCTGGCCTTTTTTGCGGCAGGTGCTGAAGCCACCGCGTCGTACATTGAAGACGCGACGAATTCTGGCTGTCTGGTGATCGATCTGAGCGGCCTGTTCTCGATGGAGCCGGATGTCCCGCTGGTGGTGCCGGACGTGAACCCGTTTGTCCTGGCCGACTACCGTAACCGCAATATCATTGCGGTTCCCAATAGCCTGACCAGCCAGCTGCTGACCGCTCTTAAACCTTTAATCGACGATGGCGGTCTGTCGCGTATCACCGTGACCAGCCTGCTTTCCGCTTCTGCGCAAGGCAAAAAGGCCGTCGACGCGCTGGCCGGACAGAGTGCGAAGCTCCTGAACGGCATCCCGATTGACGAAGACGATTTCTTCGGCCGTCAGCTGGCATTCAATATGCTGCCGCTGCTGCCGGATCGTGAAGGCTCCGTGCGCGAAGAGCGCCGTATCGTCGACGAAGCGCGCAAAATTCTGCAGGACGAGGGGCTGATGATCTCCGCAAATGTCGTTCAGTCGCCGGTCTTTTACGGTCATGCGCAGATGGTAGGTTTCGAAGCCCTGCGTCCGCTGGCCGCAGAAGAAGCGCGTGATGCGTTCGGCCGCGGTGAAGACATTGTGCTCTCCGAAGAGAGTGAATTCCCGACGCAGGTTGGCGATGCCACCGGCAGCGCACACCTCTCGGTGGGCTGCGTACGGAATGATTACGGTATGCCGGAGCAGGTTCAGTTCTGGTCCGTAGCCGATAACGTGCGCTTCGGCGGCGCGCTGATGGCGGTCAAAATCGCTGAAAAACTGGTGCAGGAGTATCTGTACTGATGTCAGACGTGGAACAAAAGCCGGTTCATAAAGTCGCCCTCGGTATCGAGTACGACGGCAGTAAATATTATGGCTGGCAGCGTCAAAATGAGGTGCGCAGTGTCCAGGAAAAACTGGAGAAAGCGCTCTCTCAGGTGGCGAACGAACCGATTAACGTCCTGTGTGCAGGGCGCACTGACGCCGGTGTCCACGGAACGGGGCAGGTGGTTCACTTTGAAACCACCGCCGTGCGCAAGGACGCTGCCTGGACGTTGGGTGTAAATGCGAATTTACCTGGTGACATTGCGGTGCGCTGGGTGAAAGCTGTGCCGGATGATTTTCATGCGCGTTTCAGCGCCACCGCGCGCCGTTATCGCTATGTCATCTACAATCAGCGTCTTCGTCCGGCGGTACTAAGCCAGGGCGTGACGCATTTTTATGAACCGCTGGATGCAGAACGTATGCATCGTGCGGCGCAGTGTCTGATTGGTGAAAATGACTTTACCTCGTTTCGTGCGGTGCAGTGTCAGTCCCGCACGCCGTGGCGTAACGTCATGCACATAAACGTCAGCCGTTTTGGCGCGTATGTGGTGGTGGATATCAAAGCCAATGCCTTTGTACATCATATGGTGCGGAATATTGTGGGCAGCCTGATGGAAGTGGGTGCCGGACACCAGCCGGAGAGCTGGATTGCAGAACTGCTGGCAGCGAAGGACAGAACGCTTGCGGCAGCAACGGCGAAAGCGGAAGGGCTGTATCTGGTCTCGGTGGACTATCCGGACCGGTTTGACCTGCCAAAACCGCCAATGGGCCCGCTGTTTCTGGCGGACTAAACAAAGGTGCAATTAAGGCTTAGACAATATGGACGTAATACGTTTTCTGATTGATTTCATTCTGCATATTGATGTTCACCTGGCGGAGTTGGTCGCGCAGTATGGCGTCTGGGTGTATGCCATTCTGTTCCTCATTCTGTTCTGTGAAACCGGTCTGGTAGTCACGCCATTTCTGCCGGGGGATTCGCTGCTGTTCGTCGCGGGGGCGTTATCTGCGCTGCCTGGCAACGATTTGAATGTGCACATAATGGTGGTGCTGATGGTGATCGCCGCAATTGTCGGTGACGCGGTCAACTACACCATTGGACGGGTCTTCGGTGAGCGCTTATTCAGCAATCCGGACTCAAAAATTTTCCGTCGTAGCTATTTAGATAAAACCCACGCGTTTTATGAGCGCCACGGTGGAAAAACCATTATCCTTGCGCGTTTTGTGCCTATTGTGCGTACATTTGCGCCATTTGTGGCGGGAATGGGGCACATGTCCTATCGTCATTTTGCGGCATACAACGTCATTGGCGCGCTGCTGTGGGTGCTGCTCTTTACCTATGCAGGCTACCTGTTTGGCGATCTCCCTGTAGTTCAGGAAAACCTTAAGTTACTGATTGTAGCGATTATTGTGCTTTCTGTTTTACCGGGTGTTATCGAAATCATTCGTCACAAGCGCGCGGCAGCAAAGCAAGCGAAGTAAATGCACGCAGGCGGTTCGACCACTTTTTTATCCAAAGTTTCGGGCTGTTATGTTTTAATGTGCAACATTCATGGTCTGTTGGAGGCAAAAATGGCATTATTCGCCTCTTACAGCAAAACTGGCATACGACCAGGTTCAGGCAGAAAGGTTATCAATGAGCTGGATTGAACGAATTAAAAGCAACATTACCCCAACGCGTAAAGCGAGCATTCCTGAAGGGGTATGGACGAAGTGTGATAGCTGTGGTCAGGTTCTGTATCGCGCAGAACTGGAACGCAATCTTGAGGTGTGTCCGAAGTGTGACCACCACATGCGCATGACGGCGCGTAATCGCCTGCACAGCCTGCTGGACGAAGGTTCTCTGGTAGAACTGGGTAGCGAGCTTGAGCCAAAAGATGTGCTCAAGTTCCGTGATTCCAAAAAATATAAAGATCGTCTGGCCTCTGCACAGAAAGAGACCGGCGAGAAAGACGCGCTGGTCGTGATGAAAGGCACCCTGCACGAGATGCCGGTAGTGGCCGCCGCGTTTGAGTTCTCCTTCATGGGTGGCTCAATGGGTTCCGTGGTCGGTGCGCGCTTTGTGCGTGCTGTTGAGCAGGCGCTGGAAGACAACTGCCCGCTGATCTGCTTCTCCGCCTCTGGCGGTGCACGTATGCAGGAAGCGCTGATGTCGCTGATGCAGATGGCGAAAACCTCTGCTGCGCTGGCTAAAATGCAGGAGCGCGGTCTGCCGTACATCTCTGTACTGACCGACCCAACCATGGGTGGCGTTTCTGCAAGCTTTGCGATGCTGGGCGATCTGAACATCGCTGAGCCAAAAGCGCTGATCGGCTTTGCTGGTCCTCGCGTTATCGAGCAGACCGTACGTGAAAAACTGCCGCCGGGCTTCCAGCGCAGTGAGTTCCTCATTGAGAAAGGCGCGATTGACATGATCGTCCGCCGCCCGGAAATGCGCCTGAAACTGGCGAGCATCCTGGCGAAGCTGATGAATCTGCCGGCGCCGAACCCGGATGAGCCGCGCGAAGGTGTGGTAGTACCGGATCAGGAACCCGAGGCCTGATAACTGAAAAGGGCAGGGCCGGTTGGCGCTGCCCTTTTGCTTTATAAACTGTTAATGACAACCGGGCATCATGGAAAATAAAAGCATTCCCCAAGCCACGTCGCCCCTGGCCACGTGGCTTTCTTATCTGGAAAACCTGCACAGTAAAACCATTGATATGGGGCTTGAACGCGTAAGCCAGGTTGCTGCGCGTCTCGATGTGCTGAAACCTGCGCCGTTTGTTTTTACCGTCGCCGGAACCAACGGTAAAGGCACCACCTGCCGTACGCTGGAAGCTGTCCTGATGGCTGCCGGTTACAAGGTTGGTGTCTACAGCTCTCCGCACCTGGTACGTTATACCGAGCGGGTTCGCGTGCAAAACAGCGAACTGCCAGAGTCTGCGCATACGGCGTCGTTCGCGGAAATTGAAGCGGCGCGCGGTGAGATCTCATTAACCTATTTCGAATACGGCACCCTGTCGGCACTGTGGCTGTTTAAACAGGCGCAACTGGACGTGGTGATTCTGGAAGTGGGCCTCGGCGGGCGTCTGGATGCCACCAATATGGTGGATGCCGATGTGGCGGTGGTCACCAGTATTGCCCTGGATCATACCGACTGGCTGGGCCCCGATCGCGAAAGTATTGGCCGTGAGAAGGCCGGTATTTTCCGCACGAATAAGCCCGCGGTGGTTGGCGAGCCGGATATGCCACACACCATTGCCGACGTGGCGAAAGAGAAGGGCGCTCACCTGCTGCGCCGGGGTGTGGACTGGCAGTATGAGGTTCAGAACAACGGCTGGCGCTATCGCGATGCGCAGGGAACGCTGGAGAATCTGCCCCTGCCGCAGGTACCGCAACCTAATGCCGCCACCGCCCTGGCGGCACTGCGCGCAAGTGGGCTGGCGGTGAGCGAACAGGCCATCCGCGACGGTATTCAGAATGCGATTCTGCCCGGGCGTTTTCAGATTGTCAGCGACGCTCCGCGGCTGATACTGGATGTCGCACATAACCCGCATGCTGCGGCGTATCTCGCCGCGCGTCTCAAATCGTTACCAAAAACCGGGCGCGTGCTGGCGGTTATCGGTATGCTTCATGATAAAGATATCGGCGGTACGCTGGCCTGCATGGAGAGTGTGGTCGATAGCTGGTATTGTGCTCCTCTGGAGGGGCCGCGCGGTGCGACGGCCGAGCAGTTACTGGAACATCTCGGCAAAGGCGCAATCTACAATAGCGTGGCTCAGGCCTGGCAAGCCGCGATGGCGGATGCTAAACCAGAAGATACCGTGCTGGTGTGTGGTTCGTTCCACACGGTGGCACATGTCATGGAAGTGATGGACGCGGGGAGAACCGGTGGCGAGTAAGTTTCAGAACCGTTTAACAGGAACCATTGTGCTGGTCGCGCTCGGGGTGATTATCCTCCCGGGTCTGCTCGACGGGCAGAAAAAGCATTACCAGGATGAATTTGCAGCCATTCCGCTGGTGCCGAAGCCGGGCGATCGCGACGAACCGGATATGCTGCCTGCGGCGACCCAGGCGCTGCCTGCTCAGCCGCCGGAAGGGGCGGCTGAAGAAGTGCGTGCCGGGGATGCGGCCGCGCCGTCCCTCGATCCGTCTCGTCTGGCGGCGAATAACAACATCGAAATCGATCCGGTGCCGGTAGAGCAGCCGAAGCCGGTTGAAAAACCGAAGCCGGTGGAAAAAACACAGCCGAAACCGCAGCGGGATAAAGCAGCAGAACAGCTGGCCGCGGCTTCAGAGACGCCGCCTGCGGCAAAACCGGCCCAGCAAGAGGCTGCACCGACGGGGAAAGCCTACGTTGTGCAGTTGGGTGCGCTGAAAAATGCCGATAAGGTCAATGAGGTAGTGGGTAAGCTGCGCAGTGCGGGTTATCGCGTTTACACTTCACCTTCCACGCCGGTGCAGGGTAAAATCACCCGTATCCTTGTGGGGCCAGAAGCGTCTAAGGATAAGCTCAAAGGCTCGCTCGGTGAGCTGAAGCAGATCTCTGGCCTGAGCGGTGTGGTGATGAACTACAGCGCCAATTGATAAGGTTCCCCTCACCCCGGCCCTCTTCTCAAAGGGGAGAGGGTGAGGGGGAGTGGCAGACGTCCAAAGAGACGTAATAAGCCAACGGCGTTGAACATTTTTTCAGCGCCTTTTTTATTTACGCGCGGGAAGGAAATCCCTACGCAAACGTTTTCTTTTTCTGTTAGAATTCGCCCCGAACTGGATGACAGGGCGTTAAATCGTGGGACACATATGGTCTGGATTGATTACGCCATCATTGCGGTGATTGGTTTTTCCTGTCTGGTTAGCCTGATCCGTGGCTTTGTTCGTGAAGCGTTATCGCTGGTGACTTGGGGTTGTGCTTTCTTTGTTGCCAGTCATTACTACACTTACCTGTCTGTCTGGTTCACGGGCTTTGAAGATGAACTGGTCCGAAATGGAATCGCCATCGCGGTGCTGTTTATCGCGACGCTGATTGTCGGCGCTATCGTAAATTACGTGATAGGTCAGCTGGTCGAGAAAACCGGTCTGTCAGGAACGGACAGGGTGCTCGGGATCTGTTTCGGGGCATTACGAGGCGTGCTGATTGTGGCCGCGATACTGTTCTTCCTGGATACCTTTACCGGGTTCTCCAAAAGTGAAGACTGGCAGAAATCGCAGCTCATTCCAGAGTTCAGCTTCATCATCAGGTGGTTCTTTGACTATCTGCAAAGCTCGTCGAGTTTCTTGCCCAGAGTGTAACCCGCTCTGAGATGTGGCTTAACGAGGAAAAGACGAATGTGCGGTATTGTCGGTATCGCCGGTTTCATGCCGGTAAACCAGTCGATTTATGACGCGTTAACGGTGCTTCAGCACCGTGGGCAGGATGCTGCGGGTATCATCACCATTGATGCAAACAACTGCTTCCGTTTACGTAAGGCGAATGGCCTGGTAAACGATGTGTTTGAAGCCCGCCATATGCAGCGTCTGCAAGGTAATATGGGGATCGGTCACGTTCGTTATCCTACTGCTGGCAGTTCCAGCGCCTCTGAGGCACAGCCTTTCTACGTCAACTCACCGTATGGCATCACGCTTGCTCACAACGGCAACCTGACCAACGCGCATGAGCTGCGTAAAAAGCTGTTTGAAGAGAAACGTCGCCACATTAACACCACCTCTGATTCAGAAATCCTGCTCAACGTGTTCGCGAGCGAGCTGGATAACTTCCGCCACTATCCGCTGGAAGCAGACAATATCTTTGCCGCCGTTGCTGCGACAAACCGCCAGATCCGCGGTGCCTACGCCTGCGTGGCGATGATTATCGGTCACGGAATGGTCGCCTTCCGCGATCCAAACGGTATCCGCCCGCTGGTGCTCGGCAAGCGTGACCTGGGTGATGGCCGTACCGAATATATGGTTGCCTCTGAAAGCGTGGCGCTGGACACCCTGGGCTTCGAATTCCTGCGTGATGTAGCCCCTGGCGAAGCGGTCTATATCACTGAGAAGGGCCAGCTGTTTACCCGCCAGTGTGCAGACAACCCGGTCAGCAACCCATGCCTGTTCGAATACGTGTATTTCGCCCGTCCGGACTCGTTTATCGATAAGATCTCCGTCTACAGCGCCCGCGTGAACATGGGAACCAAGCTGGGTGAGAAGATTGCCCGCGAGTGGGACGATCTGGACATCGACGTGGTCATTCCTATCCCGGAAACGTCCTGTGATATCGCGCTGGAAATCGCTCGCATTCTGGATAAGCCATACCGTCAGGGCTTCGTGAAGAACCGCTACGTTGGCCGTACCTTTATCATGCCGGGTCAGCAGCTGCGCCGTAAGTCCGTGCGTCGTAAACTGAACGCTAACCGCGCTGAGTTCCGCGACAAGAACGTGCTGCTGGTGGATGACTCCATTGTGCGTGGCACCACCTCAGAGCAGATTATCGAGATGGCGCGTGAAGCCGGTGCGAAGAAAGTATATCTTGCCTCTGCGGCGCCAGAGATTCGCTTCCCGAACGTGTATGGCATTGATATGCCTACCGCGAACGAGCTGATTGCCCACGGCCGTGAAGTGGACGAGATTCGCCAGATCATCGGTGCCGATGGCCTGATTTTCCAGGATCTGAACGATCTTATCGACGCGGTGCGCGCCGAGAACCCGGATATTCAGCAGTTTGAATGTTCCGTGTTTAACGGGGTTTACGTCACCAAAGATGTTGATCAGCAGTATCTGGACTATCTCGATTCGCTGCGCAACGACGATGCGAAAGCCGTCCAGCTGCAAAACGATCTCGAAAGCTTAGAGATGCACAACGAAGGTTAATTGTGCAGGCAGGTGAGGGCCTTCGCCCTCACTTGCAACTCCCCGCAAAATCCTGCACAGTCTGCCCTGAAATCAGTAAGGGCGAAAATCATGAAACGACTCATTGTTGGGCTTAGCGGCGCCAGTGGCGCGATCTACGGCGTGCGTCTGTTGCAGGTGCTGCGTGACGTGGCGGAAGTCGAAACCCATCTGGTGATGAGCCAGGCTGCGCGTCAGACCCTCTCCCTCGAAACCGATCTCTCCCTGCGCGATGTCCAGGCGCTGGCGGATGTGGTACACGATGCCCGCGATATCGCTGCCAGCATCTCCTCCGGCTCGTTTAAAACCGCGGGCATGGTGATATTGCCCTGTTCAATAAAGACCCTCTCCGGCATTGTTAACAGCTATACCGACACGCTGGTGACGCGTGCGGCGGACGTGGTGCTGAAGGAGCGTCGTCCTCTGGTGCTTTGCGTGCGCGAAACGCCGCTGCATCTGGGGCATCTGCGTTTAATGACCCAGGCCGCTGAACTGGGCGCGGTGATCATGCCGCCGGTGCCGGCGTTTTATCATCGTCCGGCCTCGCTCGATGACGTGATTAATCAGACAGTGAACCGCGTGCTGGATCAGTTTGATATCCACCTGCCCGAAGACCTCTTCACCCGCTGGCAGGGCGCCTGATTCTGTGCACAAACAGCGTGCATGAACAGAGACGATGCCCTGTTTCAGGGCAAAATTGCAACGGCGATCATATCCTCGACATTTAATTCGTTTTTTCCCTTTTTCTCTTTCCGGTTCGTTCGGCAGACCTGCTATCTTTCACCATTAAGGCAATATCGCAACGTTTTATTAACATATTTAACGTCGAAGTTTTGACCCGACGGCAATGTGGCATAAGACCTGCAAGAGAAGCCTGCAACACAACACACAACACACAACACAATACATAATAAAATCACGGTACTTGAGGGTAAATGTATGAAGAAGACGGTTCTGGCTCTGTCTTTGCTGGTGGGGTTAAGTGCAGCCGCAGGTAGCTACGCAGCGCTTCCACAGACAGTGCGTATCGGTACAGACGCAACCTACGCGCCATTCTCTTCCAAGGATGCGAAAGGCGATTTCGTAGGGTTTGATATCGATCTGGGTAATGAGATGTGCAAACGCATTGCGGTGAAATGCACATGGGTGGGCAGCGACTTTGACGCGTTAATTCCGTCGCTGAAAGCCAAGAAAATCGACGCCATTATCTCTTCTCTTTCCATCACCGAAAAACGTCAACAGGAGATTGCCTTCTCTGACAAGCTCTACGCCGCGGATTCCCGTCTGATTGCGGCAAAAGGCTCCCCCATTCAGCCAACCATTGACTCCCTGAAAGGCAAGCATGTCGGCGTGCTGCAGGGGTCGACTCAGGAAGGTTATGCCAATGCAAACTGGCGTGAGAAGGGCGTTGACGTGGTGGCTTACCAGAACCAGGATCTGATTTATTCTGACCTGGCGGCCGGTCGTCTGGATGCGGCATTCCAGGATGAGGTTGCCGCAAGTGAAGGCTTCCTGAAACAGCCGGCAGGTAAAGACTACGCCTTTGCTGGCCCGTCCGTGAAAGACAAAAAATACTTTGGTGACGGCACCGGTATTGGCCTGCGTAAAGATGATACCGAGCTGAAAGCCGCCTTCGACAAAGCGTTTGCAGAACTGCGCAAAGACGGTACCTACGACAAACTGGCGAAGAAATACTTCGACTTCAACGTCTACGGTGATTGATACTCGATGATGGTGCACTATTCTGGTGCACTGCGGGTGTGATTGATCCAATATGGTGCGTTTCGTGCACCGTATTGGATCGCTGTGTGCATACTTACGCATTTATCATGCAAAAAATCTCGCCTGAAAGGCATTAATCTTTGCCTGATGGCGTGGATTGATGGCACATTAGCACCACCCCGTCGTCGTAAAAATCACGTAAGAAGACAGTTTGTTGAGGACAGATATGAAAAAACTCGTGTTGTCGTTATCTCTGGTGCTGGCCTTTTCCAGCGCTACCGCGGCGTTCGCAGCAATTCCGCAGAAAATTCGTATTGGTACCGACCCTACCTATGCCCCGTTCGAATCTAAGAATTCGAAGGGTGAACTGGTCGGTTTTGACATTGATCTGGCCAATGAGCTGTGCAAACGCATCAAAGCGCAGTGTACCTACGTTGAGAACCCGCTGGATGCGCTGATCCCTTCGCTGAAAGCAAAAAAAATCGACGTTATCATGTCCTCACTTTCCATCACTGAAAAACGTCAGCAGGAGATTGCCTTCACCGACAAACTCTATGCGGCAGATTCTCGTCTGGTGGTGGCTAAATCGTCTGACATCCAGCCAACCCTCGAATCACTGAAGGGCAAACGCGTGGGCGTGCTGCAGGGCACTACCCAGGAAACCTACGGTAATGAACACTGGGCACCGAAGGGGATTGAAATCGTCTCTTATCAGGGCCAGGAAAATATCTACGCTGATCTGACGGCAGGCCGTATCGACGCCGCTTTCCAGGATGAAGTCGCCGCGAGTGAAGGCTTCCTGAAGACGCCGGTAGGTAAAGATTACAAATTTGGCGGCCCATCCATTAAAGATGTGAAGTTGTTTGGTGTCGGCACCGGTATGGGTCTGCGTAAAGAAGACAACGAGCTGCGCGAAGCGCTGAACAAAGCGTTTGCTGAAATGCGCGCGGATGGCACGTACGACAAACTGGCGAAAAAGTACTTCGATTTTAATGTTTACGGCGGCTAATCGCCCCGTCAAATAACGTGCGGCCCCTCCCGCTCAGGGAGGGGATAAGACACGGTCCATCACTCACGATACGACAGGGCTCGCGGTATGCTGTACGGATTTTCTGGCGTTATTTTACAGGGCGCGCTTGTCACCCTTGAGCTGGCTATCAGCTCCGTGGTGCTGGCGGTGCTGATAGGTCTGGCAGGCGCAGGGGCGAAGCTTTCGGCTAACAAACCGCTGGCGCTGATTTTTGAAGGTTATACCACGCTGATTCGCGGCGTTCCCGATCTGGTGCTGATGCTGCTTATCTTTTACGGGCTGCAGATCGCGCTTAACAGCGTGACGGACGCCATGGGAATGGGGCAGATCGATATCGACCCGATGGTGGCCGGTATTATCACTCTCGGTTTTATCTACGGCGCGTACTTCACCGAAACTTTCCGCGGCGCTTATATGGCGGTACCGAAAGGACACATAGAAGCGGCGACCGCCTACGGTTTTACCTCCTCCCAGACGTTTCGCCGGATTATGTTCCCGGCCATGATGCGCTACGCGCTTCCGGGCATTGGCAACAACTGGCAGGTTATCCTCAAGGCCACGGCGCTGGTCTCTCTGCTGGGTCTGGAAGATGTGGTAAAGGCCACGCAGCTTGCCGGTAAAAGTACCTGGGAGCCGTTCTACTTTGCGGTGGTGTGTGGCGTGATCTATCTGGTCTTTACGACCGTCTCCAATGGTGTGCTGCTTCTGCTCGAACGTCGCTACTCCGTGGGTGTGAAGAGGGCTGACCTGTGATTGAGATTATTCAGGAATACTGGAAATCGCTGCTGTGGACGGACGGCTATCGCTTCACCGGCGTGGCCATTACGCTGTGGCTGCTGATCTCTTCGGTGGTGATGGGTGGCATTCTGGCTGTGTTTCTTGCCATTGGCCGCGTGTCGAACAATAAATTTATTCAGTTCCCGATCTGGCTGTTTACCTACGTATTCCGCGGTACACCGCTGTACGTACAGCTGCTGGTGTTCTATTCGGGCATGTATACGCTGGAGATTGTGAAAGGCACCGAGATGCTGAACGCCTTCTTCCGCAGCGGCCTGAACTGTACGGTGCTGGCGTTGACGCTCAACACCTGCGCTTACACCACCGAGATTTTCGCCGGGGCTATCCGCTCCGTTCCTTACGGAGAAATCGAAGCGGCGCGCGCGTACGGCTTCTCGTCGGTGAAACTGTACCGCTGCATTATTCTGCCGTCGGCGCTACGTATCGCATTGCCAGCCTACAGTAACGAAGTGATTTTAATGCTCCACTCCACCGCGCTGGCCTTTACCGCAACGGTGCCCGACCTGCTTAAAATCGCCCGCGATATTAACTCTGCGACCTATCAGCCGTTTACCGCGTTTGGCATTGCGGCAGTGCTCTATTTGATTATTTCATACGTCCTGATTAGCCTGTTCCGTAAGGCAGAAAAGCGCTGGTTGCAGCATATAAAACCCTCTTCGACGCACTGAGAATGATGATGGCTGAGAACAAATTAAACGTAATTGATTTGCACAAACGCTACGGCGAACATGAAGTGCTGAAAGGGGTGTCGCTGCAGGCAAATGCAGGCGACGTGATCAGTATTATCGGATCATCTGGCTCGGGGAAAAGTACCTTCCTGCGCTGCATCAACTTCCTCGAAAAGCCGAGTGAAGGCTCAATTGTGGTGAGCGGGCAGAATATCAATCTGACCCGGGATAAAGACGGCCAGCTGAAGGTGGCTGATAAGAACCAACTGCGCCTGCTGCGCACGCGACTGACAATGGTTTTCCAGCACTTCAACCTCTGGAGCCACATGACGGTGCTGGAGAACGTGATGGAAGCACCGGTTCAGGTGCTGGGTTTAAGCAAGCAGGAGGCCCGTGAGCGCGCGGTGAAATACCTGGCGAAAGTGGGTATCGATGAGCGACAGCAGATAAAGTACCCGGTGCATCTCTCTGGTGGTCAGCAGCAGCGTGTCTCTATCGCCCGTGCGCTGGCGATGGAGCCTGAAGTATTGCTGTTCGACGAACCGACCTCAGCACTTGACCCGGAACTGGTTGGCGAAGTGCTGCGCATCATGCAAAAGCTTGCGGAAGAGGGTAAAACCATGGTTGTGGTAACGCACGAGATGGGCTTTGCCCGCAACGTCTCGAACCACGTGATCTTCCTGCATCAGGGGAAAATCGAAGAGCAGGGACATCCGGATGAGGTGCTGGCGAATCCGCAAAGCCCGCGTTTGCAGCAGTTCCTGAAGGGCTCTTTGAAGTAGGTTTTGCCTTTCTCCCTCTCCCCGTGGGAGAGGGTATCGATGAGCGACAGCAGATAAAGTACCCGGTGCATCTCTCTGGTGGTCAGCAGCAGCGTGTCTCTATCGCCCGTGCGCTGGCGATGGAGCCTGAAGTATTGCTGTTCGACGAACCGACCTCAGCACTTGACCCGGAACTGGTTGGCGAAGTGCTGCGCATCATGCAAAAGCTTGCGGAAGAGGGTAAAACCATGGTTGTGGTAACGCACGAGATGGGCTTTGCCCGCAACGTCTCGAACCACGTGATCTTCCTGCATCAGGGGAAAATCGAAGAGCAGGGACATCCGGATGAGGTGCTGGCGAATCCGCAAAGCCCGCGTTTGCAGCAGTTCCTGAAGGGCTCTTTGAAGTAGGTTTTGCCTTTCTCCCTCTCCCCGTGGGAGAGGGCCGCGGTGCAGCCCAATCGCCCGGTGGCGCTTCGCTTACCGGGCCTACAGGCTGGGTTTTCTCCCTCTCCTGTGGGAGAGGGCCGGGGTAAGGGCATCAGACCGCACCGCACTCCAGCCGATACACCCAGTCGTCATACCGTACGCCGTCAATCTCGTACGCCTTCTCCAGCACCTGCGTACGCACAAACCCCGCTTTCTCCAGTACCCGCACCGACCCGCCGTTGTCCGCCAGCACGTAGGCGTTAATCGCTTTCACGCCGGTCTGGTTAAACGCATATTCACATACCGCGCGCAACGCCTCACTGGCGATACCTTTCCCCTGCGCGGCAGGCACAACCGTATAGCCAATATCCGCCTCTTCACGATTCTCCGGGCTGATCTGCAGGCCGATATCGCCCAGTGGCGTGTCATCATCATGAAAACGAATCACAAAAACGTGCGCCGCCGTTAAGCGCGCAGCAAATACGCGCCGGGTCTCTTTTTCCGGCGCGATGGCGGCCATGTAACGCATGATATTGCGATCTTCCCGCAACGAGCGGAAGAAGGCCCAGTCAGTGGGTTCGAAAGGGGTGAGGTGAAGCCGGGGTGTGGTAATGGTTGCCATTGTTACGCCATTTCATCGGGACATGGCGTACAAATGTAACATATTCATCCCACCACATCCCTCAACGCCTCTTCTAAGTCATACCAGCGAAACGCAAACCCGGCCGCTTCAAGCCGTTTCGGTAGCGCACGCTGCCCGCCCAGCACCAGCACGGACGCTTCACCCATCATCAGGCGAATCACCGTTGCGGGCACGCGCAAAATCGCCGGGCGATGCAGAGCATGGCCCAGCGCGTGGGCAAACTGCTCGTTACGTACCGGGTACGGCGCAACCATATTAAACGGCCCACGTAGATCGTTATCCAGCAGCCAGAGAATACCGTTGACCATATCGTCGATGTGGATCCACGGCAGATACTGACGGCCATTACCGATGGGGCCGCCCAGTCCGAGCCGGAACGGAGGAAGCATTTTCGCCAGAATGCCGCCTTTCGGCGCGAGAACGACGCCGGTACGCAGCAGGCACACGCGGGTATTATCGCTCTGGGCAGCACAGGCAATACGTTCCCACTGGGCGCAGAGCTTATGGGTAAACTCGTTGTGCGGCGGCTCTTCTTCGGTCACGACCACCTCACCGAGATCGCCGTAATAGCCTACCGCAGAACCGGAAATCAGTACCGATGGCGGGGTATGGCTGTTACGGATCAGCTCGACCAGCTTTTCGGTGATGTTCCAGCGGCTGCTGCACAACAGCTGTTTTTGCTCTTCCGTCCAGCGTTTGTCGGCGATGGGTTCACCGGCCAGGTTGATGACGGCGTCAAAGCCGTCCAGATTCTGCCGGTCAGCCAGATTTTTCCAGATGTCGATACCGGCACCCAGCACCTGGCGCGCTTTCTCAGGGCTGCGCGTTACCACGGTAATGTCGTGATGTAACGCCTGCAGGCGCGCAATGAGATGACGGCCAATCAGGCCTGTACCGCCGGTCAGCAGAATCTTCATACAACCTCCAGGTTTACGCCCGGCGCTGCCAGCTTAACGTCATGGAGACGGAGTCGGCATAACGCAGGGCGTGAAGTTTATCGATCTCTACTTCAGCATAAGTGACCCAGTGATGTTCGCGTGCGATGTCGAGCACATCCTGAGTTAATTTTTCCAGCAGAGAGAATCGGTTATTTTCCACGTACTGAATGATGCTTTTCGTAATCGTGCGATAGTTCAGCGCGTCATTGATATCTTCACTGCCTCTCGCTTTGTCTGCCGGATAGTGGATAACCACATTAATCACGATATCCTGACGGTTGGCGATCTCCTCGTCTTTGATACCGATAAAAGTACGTAAGCGTAAATTTTTTATACGAATAATAGCGTCATGCTGCGACATTGCAGGTCTTCTCCGTGTCAGTATTTCCTCCCCATAATACATGAGAGCCTGACACGCGCCCAACCGGGCGCAGGCCTAAATCTCCTGGATTTTTTTCATCGCACGCTCGGTCGCCGGGCGGGTGCGGATACGTTCAAACCAGTTGTTAACCGCCGGGTAAGAGGCTAAATCAATACGGTGACGTTCATGGGTATTGACCCACGGCCAGCAGGCGATATCGGCGATACTGTAATGATCGCCCCCGAGCCACGGTGATTTTTCCAGACGACGGTTCAGTACGCCGTACAGCCGCTGCGTTTCCACCTGATAGCGCTCTATCGCATACGGGATGGGTTGTGGCGCGTAAGCGGTAAAGTGGTGGTTCTGCCCCAGCATCGGGCCCAGGCCGCTTGTCTGCCAGAACAGCCACTGTAGCGTGTGGTGACGCTCGCGCAGTTCCTCGCTCAGCAGTTTGCCGGTTTTCTCCGCCAGATAGAGCAAAATCTCCCCGGATTCAAACAGGCTCAACGGTTTGCCGCCATCAGCTGGCAGGTTATCGATGATGGCCGGGATTTTGTTGTTCGGTGAGATGGCCAGAAAGAGAGGCCTGAACTGATCGCCTTTGCTGATATCCACGCGGATGATCCTGTATTCCAGCTCGGCTTCTTCAAGAAAGAGGGTGATCTTATGGCCGTTTGGAGTAGGGGCGTAATAAAGGTCGATCATTCTCAACTCCTGTCAGTGTGAAGTGTAATGCCATGACCAATCAGTATAGGTGGTTGTGCAAAATCGTGAGTTTTCATCAAGTGACAGCGGCGTAAAGAGACTATATGTTGAGGGAATACCGATCAGCCGATGAGGATGTTATGAACCAGCCTGTAATCACGTTGTGGTCCGATGCCCAATTCTTTTCACCCTATGTCATGAGCGTGTACGTGGCGCTGGCGGAAAAAGGGCTGTCATTTAGCCTGAAAACCGTTGATCTGGACGGCGGTGAACACCTGAAACCGCAGTGGCAGGGTTACGATCTGACCCGGCGCGTGCCGGTACTGGACATTGATGGCTTCGCGCTGAGTGAATCGTCGGCGATCGATGAATACCTGGAAGATCGGTTCGCGCCACCAGAGTGGGAGCGTATTTATCCTCACGATCTGCAAAAGCGGGCCCGGGCACGGCAAATCCAGGCGTGGCTACGCAGCGATTTGGTGCCGATTCGCGTTGAACGCTCCACGGATGTGGTATTTGCGGGTGTGAAAAAGCCCGCCCTGAGTACTGAGGGGGCGCAGAGCGCGCAAAAGCTGATTGACACCGCCACCTCGCTGTTGGCCCACGGTAACCCGAACCTGTTTGGCGAATGGTGTATTGCCGATACCGACCTGGCGCTGATGCTGAACCGCTTGATCCTTAACGGCGATGACGTCCCCCAGTTGCTGGTGGATTACGCCACTTTCCAGTGGCAACGTGCGTCGGTGCAGCGCTATGTGGCACTCTCCGCTAAGCGCGTCGGCTGATAAGCCCTGGCGCTTAAGGTATGATAAGGGCAGTCTGTTTTTCTGAGGAGTGACTGATGAAACTGATGTTTGCGTCGGATATCCATGGATCGCTGCCCGCGACCGAGCGCGTTCTTTCCCTGTTCGCACAAAGTGGGGCGCAGTGGCTGGTTATTTTGGGCGACGTGTTGAACCATGGCCCACGTAACGCATTGCCGGAAGGCTATGCCCCTGCACAGGTGGCGGAAAAACTCAACCCGTATGCCTCGCGCATTATCGCCGTGCGCGGTAACTGCGACAGCGAAGTGGATCAGATGCTGCTGCACTTCCCCATGACCGCTCCGTGGCAACAGGTGCTGCTGGAAAAATGCCGTCTGTTCCTCACCCATGGTCATCTTTTTAGCCCGGATAATCTCCCGGCGCTGGCCGCTGGCGATGTCCTGGTTTACGGCCATACTCATATTCCGGTAGCAGAAAAACGCGGGGAGATTTATCACTTCAACCCAGGTTCGGTCAGCATCCCGAAAGGCGGATACCCGGCGAGCTATGGCATGCTTGATGAGCATACGTTAAGCGTTATCGCACTTAATGATCAGCAAGTTATTGCACAGGTAGCGATTAATCCGTAAGTTACACCTCAACTGTAAACGCGCCGTAAGAGCGCTTAGACGAGAAGGTTTCCCGATGGTGGAGCAGAGTCATTTGGCAAGTACAGAGTGGGTTGACATTGTCAACGAAGAGAATGAAGTGATCGCGCAGGCCAGCCGCGAACAAATGCGCGCTGAACGCCTGCGTCATCGTGCGACGTATATTGTTGTTCATGACGGCATGGGCAAAATTTTGGTTCAACGCCGCACGGACACCAAAGATTTTCTCCCTGGTATGCTGGATGCCACTGCGGGCGGTGTCGTTCAGGCGGATGAAGTCCTGCTGGATTCCGCACGCCGTGAAGCGGAAGAAGAGCTAGGCATTGCGGGCGTACCGTTTGCCGAGCATGGACAGTTCTATTTTGAAGACGAACATTGCCGTGTCTGGGGCGGGCTGTTTAGCTGCGTTTCCCACGGGCCGTTCGCCCTGCAGGAAGAAGAAGTAAGCGAAGTGAGCTGGATGACGCCGGAAGAGATCACCGCGCGTTGTGACGAGTTCACGCCGGATTCGTTAAAAGCACTGGCGCTGTGGATGACCCGCAACGCCAAAAACGAATCGACTAAATCTGAGAAAGAAGAAGAGGCCGAATAAGCTTTAGCAGCTCTCCCTCAGACACAGACTGGATGCGATGGGTTTCTGATCGCGCCAGTCTCCGTCATTCAGACGTTCCAGCAATGCACGTCCCGCTTCAATACCAATCTTACGATGGGGTACTGCCATCGTCGTCAGCGGCGGCTGACAGACACGGCTGACGTCGCTGTCGCCAAACCCGACCACGGCCAAATCGTCCGGCACCTTGATACGCCTGCGCTGGCACTCGTACAGCGCGCCACAGGCCAGTTCATCTGAGACGCAAACCAGCGCATCCAGCTCCGGCCACGCCAGCAGAAATTCAGGAAGTTGTGCGGCCCCCGTCGAAAAGCTCGGCGGCATGGCGGCGTTAATCACCCGGTTAGGCGACATATGGTGGCGCAGCATCGCTTTGTACCAGCCCTGCAAATGCTGCTGGAAAATCCACTGCTCCTGGTTGGCACACAGCAGGCCGATGTTCTGGTAGCCGCGTTTGATGACCATTTCCGTAAGTTCATACATGGCCGCGACGTTATCAATCCCGATATTCATATCGATGGGATCGGCGCGCATGGCGCCCATCTCCATCACCGGAATCGAGGCGTTCTTTAGCCAGTGACGCACGGTGTCGGTATGTTCGACGCTGAGCAAAATCGCTGCGGCGATATTTGACGCCAGCAGCGTTTCCAGCAATTTCTCTTCCTGTTCAAGACGATGCTGGGATTCGGCCAGCATGATCTGATAGCCGGCGGGCTGTAACACCTGCTGGAGCCCGGCGAACATTTCTGAACAACCGGCTTCGGAAAGATTGGGGACGACCATCGCAATCGTCCATGACGAGGCCGAAGCCAGCGCACTGGCTGCAAGATTGGGCATATAGCCTAACTCTTGTACCGCGGCTTCTATTTTTTCTCGCAGTTTATCGGAAACCTGTTCAGGCGTGCGGAGAGCACGGGACACGGTCATTGTGCCCACACCGGCAAGCTGTGCGACATCGGCAAGTGTCACTTTACCGGTACTGCGCCGTTTTCGGGTTAGAGACATACACCTTCCTGCTGACAGGACGCCACTCATTTCATCCTTCGCTTCACGTGACAGGCAGTATACGCCTTAAATCCCTTTTTTTGCTGTGATTTCGCGCCAGGATGTTAATTTGATAGCGCTATCACACTTCTGAATGTTAGATCTTGGTAGCGCTATCTTTGTGATCCCGATCGCAGCCAATTCGTTATGCGTTGAATAAAGTTTGTTCATCTTTAGCGCGATGTCGGGAGGGAAAATGCTCAAAAAGTGGATATATGATACAACCATCACGCTGCAGGATAGCGTTGAGAGTTGGCCGCAGGCGCTGGAGATATGCGCGAAACCGTTGCTGGAGCTGCAGGTCATTGCGCCGGAATACGTAACGGCCATCATTGAGCAGCACCACACTTTAGGACCCTATTATGTGCTGGCACCAGGGCTGGCCATGCCGCATGCGCGGCCGGAAGAGGGGGCAAAAGGACTGGGCCTCTCATTATTAAAACTCAGGAAGGGCGTTTCATTCGGTGCAGGCGAATTTGATCCCGTCGATGTGATCGTTATGCTGGCGGCACCGGATAAACACAGCCATATCGAAATGATCTCTGCGCTGGCTGAATTATTTTCAAGCGATGAGGATATGGCGGAATTACATCAGGCGAATACCCTGGAGGAAATTAAAACGATAATCGACCGCTTCTGATTTAATTATTTAATCCGACTCGTCACACACATTACGCGCAAGCGTGATGGGACATACTCTACGCAAAAAAGGGGACAACAATGAAAATCATGGCTATATGCGGTTCTGGCCTGGGCAGTAGTTTTATGGTCGAAATGAATATTAAAAAAGTGCTTAAGAAGCTGGACATTGACGCCGAGGTTGAGCACTCCGATCTCTCTTCAGCCACGCCCGGTGCGGCCGATCTTTTCGTGATGGCGAAAGATATTGCCTCCAGCGCCAGCGTGCCGGAAAACCAGCTGGTGGTGATCAACAACATCATCGATATCAACGAACTTGAAGCGCAGCTGCGTGCCTGGTTCGAAAGACAATAACCCTGATAAGGCGAGGTGGATATGTTTATCCTTGAAACGCTGAATTTCGTTGTCGATATTTTAAAAGTCCCTTCCGTGCTGGTAGGCCTGATTGCCTTAATTGGTCTCGTTGCGCAGAAAAAAGCCTTTTCTGACGTTGTAAAAGGGACCATTAAAACTATTCTCGGGTTTATTGTGCTGGGCGGTGGCGCCACCGTGCTGGTGGGGTCATTAAATCCATTAGGCGGTATGTTTGAACACGCCTTTAATATCCAGGGCATTATCCCCAATAATGAAGCGATTGTTTCCATTGCGCTGGAAAAATATGGGGCCTCGACCGCGCTGATTATGGCGTTTGGTATGGTGGCCAATATTCTCGTCGCCCGCTTTACCCGTCTGAAATATATCTTCCTGACCGGACACCACACGTTCTACATGGCGTGCATGATTGGGGTGATCCTCACGGTTGCGGGCTTTGAAGGGGTAGGTCTGGTCTTTACGGGGTCGCTGATCCTCGGGCTGGTCATGGCCTTCTTCCCGGCGATTGCGCAGCGTTACATGAAGCGCATTACCGGCAACGATGATATTGCTTTCGGCCATTTCGGCACTCTGGGCTACGTGCTGTCCGGCTGGATTGGCAGCAAGGTCGGCAAAGGTTCACGTTCAACCGAAGAGATGAACCTGCCGAAGAACCTGAGCTTCCTGCGTGACAGCTCGATCTCCATCTCTCTGACCATGATGATTATCTACCTGATCATGGCGGTGAGCGCCGGGCGTGAATACGTCGAGGCGACCTTCAGCGGAGGTCAGAACTACCTGGTCTACGCCATTATCATGGCAATCACCTTCGCCGCAGGGGTGTTCATCATCCTGCAGGGTGTACGCCTGATTCTGGCAGAAATCGTCCCGGCCTTTACCGGCTTCTCAGAAAAACTGGTGCCCAATGCGCGTCCGGCCCTGGACTGCCCGGTGGTCTATCCGTATGCGCCCAACGCGGTGCTGATTGGCTTCCTGTTCAGCTTCCTCGGGGGGATCGTGGGGTTAATTATCTGCGGCCAGTTTAACTGGGTGCTGATCCTGCCGGGCGTGGTGCCGCACTTCTTCACCGGCGCAACCGCGGGCGTGTTTGGTAACGCCACCGGTGGACGTCGCGGGGCAATGATTGGCGCCTTTGCCAACGGGCTCTTAATCACCTTCCTGCCGGTGCTGCTGCTGCCAGTACTGGGAGCCATTGGCTTTGCCAATACCACTTTCTCGGACGCTGATTTCGGCGCCGTCGGGATTGTGCTTGGCAACCTGGCGCGCTTCCTGTCACCACTGGCCATCACCGGGCTTGTCGTTGCGTTGTTCGCGCTGCTGGTGGCGTACAACGTGTTCGCGAAAAACAAATCTGCGGGTGGTAATGCGCAGGAAAAAACCGGAGCCAAATCATGAATGAGAATGAGATAACCGAACTCGCGCGTCAAATTCGACTCGAGACCCTGAAATCGCTGACGCAGCTGGGATTTGGTCACTACGGCGGCAGTATGTCGGTCGTCGAAACCCTGGCCGTACTGTACGGTGCGGTAATGAAAATTGACCCGGCAGACCCGGACTGGCCAGAACGAGACTACTTTGTCCTGTCGAAGGGCCATGCGGGACCGGCCCTGTACAGTACGCTGGCGATTAAGGGCTATTTCCCGATGGAAGAGCTGAGCACGCTTAACCAGAACGGCACACGCCTGCCAAGCCATCCGGACCGGCTAAAAACACGCGGTGTGGATGCCACGACCGGTTCGCTTGGCCAGGGGATCTCCATCGCGGGCGGCATGGCGCTGTCGCACAAGCTGGCCGGGCGGTCAAATCGGGTCTTTTGCATCGTCGGTGACGGCGAGCTGAACGAAGGGCAGTGCTGGGAAGCGTTCCAGTTTATTGCCCACCATCGTCTTAACAACCTGACGATATTTGTGGACTGGAACAAACAACAGCTTGATGGCGAGCTGGATGAGATCATCTGCGCGTTCGATCTGGAAGGGAAATTCCGCGCCTTTGGTTTTGACGTGGTGACGGTGAAAGGAGATGACATCCCGGCACTGCTGAAGCTCACTGCACCGGTTCCGCCAGCGGATGCGCGTCCGCGGGTGGTGATCCTCGACAGCATCAAAGGACAGGGAGTGGCGTATCTGGAACAGCTGGGTAACTCGCACCATCTGCGATTGACCCCGGAGAGCAAAGCGGCCCTCGACGAGGCGATCCGCCAGCTGGAGGTAACTCATGATTAAGGTTGCACCTGCAGGACAGAAAGATGCCATAGAGATGCGTAAGATTTACGCGGGCTTTGTGGCAAAACAGATTGAAGCCGGGAGCGAGATCATCGCCCTGGAAGCGGATCTGATGAGCTCAATGGCGATGGACGGCGTGGCGCGCGATTATCCGCAACATGTGATCAACTGCGGCATTATGGAGGCCAACGTGATCGGTACCGCGGCCGGGCTGTCACTCACCGGCCGCAAGCCGTTTGTTCATACCTTTACCGCGTTTGCCAGCCGTCGCTGCTTCGACCAGCTGTTTATGTCCCTGGACTACCAGCGTAATAACGTGAAGGTTATTGCCTCGGATGCGGGCGTGACGGCCTGCCACAACGGCGGGACGCATATGTCGTTCGAGGATATGGGCATTGTGCGCGGTCTGGCGCATTCGGTAGTGCTGGAGGTGACTGACGCGGTGATGTTTGAAGACATACTGCGCCAGCTTATCGACCTCGACGGGTTCTACTGGGTACGTACTATCCGTAAGCAGGCGCCGAGCGTGTATGCCCCGGGTTCAACGTTTACCATCGGCAAAGGCAATGTCCTGCGCGAAGGAAGCGACATTACCCTGATTGCCAACGGCATTATGGTGGCCGAAGCGCTGGAAGCGGCCCGTCAGCTTGAGCAGGAGGGCGTTAGCGCGGCAGTGATAGACATGTTTACCCTGAAGCCCATCGACCGGATGCTGGTGAAAAACTACGCCGAGAAAACCGGGCGGATCGTGACCTGCGAAAACCACAGCATTCACAACGGGCTGGGCTCGGCGGTGGCGGAAGTGCTGGTGGAGACCTGCCCGGTGCCGATGCGTCGCGTGGGGGTGAAGGAGCGTTATGGTCAGGTAGGGACGCAGGACTTCCTGCAGAAGGAGTATGGCCTGACGGCGCATGACATTGTTTCAGCGGCGCGAGAGCTGCTGTAAATAAAAAAGGCGACCGTGGGGTCGCCTTTTTGTTGCCCGGTGGCGCTAGCGCTTACCGGGCCTACGGTCCTGTAGGCCGGATAAGCGCTAGCGCCATCCGGCAAGACCTTATTTACTGCTGCTGCGAAGACTGGATCGCCGTCAGCGCGATGGTGTAGACGATATCGTCTACCAGCGCGCCACGGGACAGGTCGTTCACAGGTTTGCGCATACCCTGCAGCATTGGCCCGATGGAGATCAGGTCTGCTGAACGCTGTACCGCTTTGTAGGTGGTGTTACCGGTGTTCAGATCCGGGAAGATGAACACGGTAGCGCGACCTGCAACCGGGGAGTTTGGCGCTTTGGATTTCGCAACGTCAGCCATAACTGCGGCATCGTACTGCAGCGGGCCGTCGATCATCAGATCAGGGCGTTTTTCCTGTGCAATACGGGTCGCTTCACGCACTTTCTCTACGTCGCTACCTGCACCAGAAGTGCCGGTAGAGTAGGAAAGCATCGCGACGCGTGGTTCGATACCGAAGGCAATCGCGGAGTCCGCGGACTGGATTGCGATTTCAGCCAGCTGCTCTGCGGTTGGATCCGGGTTGATCGCACAGTCGCCGTAAACGTAAACCTGTTCAGGCAGCAGCATGAAGAATACGGAGGAAACCAGAGAGCTGCCTGGAGCCGTTTTGATCAGCTGCAGCGGTGGGCGGATGGTGTTCGCGGTAGTGTGAACCGCACCGGATACCAGGCCGTCAACTTCGTCCTGCTCCAGCATCAGCGTACCCAGCACCACGTTGTCTTCCAGCTGCTCACGCGCAACGGCTTCGGTCATGCCTTTGTTCTTACGCAGTTCGACCAGACGGGCAACGTAGCTTTCGCGAACCACTTCTGGATCAACGATTTCGATGCCAGCACCCAGCTCAACACCCTGGGATGCCGCAACGCGGTTAATCTCATCCGGGTTACCCAGCAGCACACAGGTCGCGATGCCGCGCTCTGCACAGATTGCGGCCGCTTTCACGGTACGTGGTTCGTCGCCTTCTGGCAGAACAACACGTTTGCCCGCTTTACGCGCCAGCTCGGTCAGCTGGTAACGGAAGGCCGGAGGAGACAGACGACGGCTGCGCTCGGAGGTTGCGGTCAGGGATTCGATCCAGTCTGCGTTGATGTAGCTTGCAACGTATTCCTGAACTTTCTCGATACGCTCGTGGTCATCAACCGGCACTTCCAGGTTGAAGCTCTGCAGGCTCAGGGAGGTCTGCCAGGTGTTGGTATTAACCATGAATACCGGCAGGCCAGTCGCGAACGCGCGTTCGCACAGCTTGCTGACGCGTGGATCCATCTCGTAAGCACCGGTCAGCAGGATAGCACCGATTTCTACGCCATTCATCGCGGCCAGGCAGGCAGCAACCAGCACGTCTGGACGGTCTGCGGAGGTCACCAGCAGGGAACCAGCACGGAAGTGCTCCAGCATGTGCGGAATGCTGCGGGCGCAGAAGGTCACGGATTTCACGCGGCGGGTATTGATGTCGCCTTCGTTGATCACGGTGGCGTTCAGGTGACGCGCCATATCGATGGCACGAGTGGCAATCAGATCGAAGCTCCACGGCACCGCGCCCAGAACCGGCAGCGGGCTGGATTCCTGCAGTTTAGCCGGGTCAACTTTAATGACTTTCGCTTTGGAAGAGTCGTCGAAGATCTCGGACAGGTCAGGACGCGTACGGCCCTGCTCATCCACAGGCGCATTCAGTTTGTTGACGATTACGCCCGTGATGTTGGTGTTTTTAGTACCACCGAAGCTGCTGCGGGTCAGTTCGATACGCTCTTTAAGCTGCTCTGGGGTATCTGTGCCCTGAGACATCACAAAGACGATCTCGGCGTTCAGGGTTTTCGCAATTTCGAAGTTCAGCGACTGGGCAAACTGGTGTTTGCGGGTCGGAACCAGGCCTTCAACCAGCACCACTTCCGCGTCTTTTGTATTGGCGTGGTAGTTGGCGATGATCTCTTCCATCAGCACGTCTTTCTGGTTGCTGGAGAGCAGAGATTCAACGTGGTTCATCTTCAGCGGTTCGGCCGCTGGCAGATTGGAGTTCTTACGAACGATGGTGGTGGTCTGGTCTGGCGCATCGCCACCGGCACGTGGCTGGGCGATTGGCTTAAAGACGCTCAGACGAACGCCTTTGCGTTCCATAGCACGGATCACGCCAAGGCTGACGCTGGTCAGGCCGACGCTGGTTCCGGTAGGGATCAGCATAATAGTACGGGACACGGTTTATCCTCTTTCGTTACCGCCTGATTGTGGCGGGTGACAAAACAGCACCGCCAGCAGAGCTGGCGGTGTGGAATCAAGCAGTCAGACGGTGCGCGTCTTGCGCGATGACCAGCTCTTCGTTTGTTGGGATAACGAGAGCAGGGCGGGTGCCTTCTTTGTTGATGAAGCCAGACTTGCCGAAGCGGGCAGCCAGGTTACGCTCGTGATCAACCTCAAAGCCCAGAACGCCCAGTTTGCCCAGGGACAGTTCGCGAACCATTGCCGCGTTCTCACCGATACCACCGGTGAAGACAACAGCGTCCAGACGGCCATCCATCAGCGCAGTGTAAGAGCCGATGTATTTCGCCAGACGGTGGCAGTAAACGTCCATTGCACGTTTAGCGTCTTCTTTCTCTGCGTAGTTGTCTTCAACGTAACGGCAGTCGCTGGTGACTTCGGTCAGACCCAGCAGGCCAGACTCTTTGGTCAGCATTTTGTTGATCTGGTCAACGCTCATGCCCAGGGTGTCGTGCAGGTGGAAGATGATCGCCGGGTCGATGTCACCGGAACGCGTACCCATCACCAGACCTTCCAGCGGGGTCAGACCCATGGAGGTATCAACACATTTACCGTTGCGGATTGCAGAAACAGAACCACCGTTGCCCAGGTGGCAGGTGATGATGTTCACTTCTTCAACCGGTTTGTTCAGCACTTTTGCCGCTTCCTGAGTCACATAGAAGTGGCTGGTGCCGTGCGCGCCATAGCGACGAACACCGTGCTCTTTGTAGAGGCTGTATGGCAGGGCATAGAGGTAAGACTCTTCCGGCATGGTCTGATGGAACGCGGTGTCAAACACGGCCACGTTTTTGTCTTTCAGATTAGGGAAGGATTTCAGCGCTTCAGCGATACCGATCAGGTGCGCCGGGTTGTGCAGCGGTGCAAAAGATGCAGAGTCTTTGATGCCCTGGATAACAGAGTCGTCAATCACGACGGAACTGGTGTATTTCTCGCCACCATGGACGATACGGTGACCAATCGCAGTCAGCTGAGCAGACAGTTCTGGTTTTTGTGCCAGAATAGTGTTAACGATAAAGTTCAGCGCTTCACTGTGAGCGGCGCCTGCACCTAAAGCCGCTTCTTGTTTGCTGCCGTCCATCTTCCACTTGATACGTGCTTCAGGCAGATGGAAACATTCGGCCAAACCAGAGAGGTACTCGTCACCGTTGAGCGCATCGATGATGGCGAATTTCAGTGAGGAGCTACCGCAGTTCAGAACCAGTACTAACTTACTCGACATGGAAGTACCTATAATTGATACGTGGCTAAAAAAACGTCAAAGAGTCTAAAAGCGTAACGCATGCTGACCCAGACATTTATGATTAACATCATGCCAAACGAACATTCTGGCAGGATGGAAGAAATACCTATGATTTTAAGCCATTTTGAACATTTTTCAGACAATGGCATAATATGCGATAATTTGACGAGTTAACGATTCTCGTCTACGGCCCTATCAGGCTGGCACAGGATACCCGATACGGGGTAGTGATGACAAAATATTTTGAACGTTGTCATAGCTTGTTGTGGTTTTGCACGAAAATTTTAATTTTTATATGTGAAGTTGAGGTATGCCATGTCGACACCTGAGATCCCGTCCGTGAATTTTTTTAGTCTGTTTCGTCGGGGACAGCATTACGCGAAGACGTGGCCGATGGAAAAACGCCTTGCGCCCATGTTCATTGAGAATCGCACAATCCGCGCCACGCGCTACGCGATTCGCTTCATGCCTCCTGTCGCTATTTTTACCCTCTGCTGGCAAATTGCGCTGGGCGGACAGCTCGGCCCTGCCGTGGCGACGGCGCTTTTTGCGTTGAGCCTGCCGATGCAGGGGCTGTGGTGGTTAGGTAAGCGTTCAATCACACCTCTGCCGCCTTCTGTTTTACACTGGTTTTATGACGTTCGCGGGAAACTGGAAGAAGCCGGTCAGGCACTCGCTCCGGTTGAAGGCAAGCCCGATTATCAGGCGCTGGCTGACACGCTTAAGCGAGCTTTTAAGCAACTTGATAAAACATTCCTCGATGATTTGTGATTGATCATCGAAACGACTAATAAAAGAAGGCACAGTAACACACCGTTACCGTGTCTTTTTTTTCAAGTGCCATGCGCTACAGGAGTCGAAAGATGGAAATGACCCATGCTCAACGTCTGATTTTGTCCAACCAGTACAAAATGATGACTATGCTTGATCCCGATAACGCTGAGCGCTACAGCCGCCTGCAGACCATCGTCGAACGCGGCTTTGGTTTGCAGATGCGTGAACTGGACCGCGAGTTTGGCGAGCTGAAAGAAGAAACCTGCCGCATCGTGATCGACATTATGGAGATGTACCACGCGCTTCACGTGTCCTGGACCAACCTGAAAGATCAGCAGTCCATTGACGAGCGCCGCGTCACTTTCTTAGGCTTTGATGCCGCAACGGAAGCGCGCTATCTGAGCTATGTCCGCTTTATGGTGAATACAGAAGGGCGTTATACGCACTTTGATGCTGGCACCCACGGCTTTAACGCGCAGACCCCTATGTGGGAAAAATACCAGCGCATGCTGAGCGCATGGCACGCCTGCCCGCGCCAGTACCACTTAAGCAGCAACGAAATTCAACAAATCATTAATGCCTGACGGAGGTGCGTGTGCAGTGTAGATGTTTTCTGTTTGATCTGGACGGTACGCTGGTGGATTCGCTACCGGTTGTAGAGCGTTCATGGTGCCATTGGGCGGACAGACATGGCATCGACCATCAGGACGTGCTGAATTTTATCCACGGCAAACAGGCCATAACCTCGCTCCGCCATTTTCTGGCGGGACGCTCTGAGGACGAAATTCAGGCAGAGTTTAAATATCTGGAACACATTGAAGCCACCGATACGGACGGCATTACTGCGTTACCCGGTGCTCGTGAACTGCTTGAGCATTTGAATGAAGCGCAAATTCCGTGGGCCATTGTCACCTCCGGCTCGGTTCCCGTGGCTCACGCTCGTCATAAGGCGGCGGGTTTACCCACGCCGGACGTGTTCATTACCGCTGAGCGCGTGAAACGCGGCAAACCGGAGCCTGATGCCTTTTTGCTGGGTGCAGAACTGCTGGGCATCCCCCCGGCGGAGTGCGTGGTGGTGGAAGATGCGGCAGCGGGTGTGCTGGCCGGGTTGAACGCTGGCAGCCACGTTATCGCCGTCAACGTACCGGCCGATTCTCCCCGGCTGGACGAGGCGGACTTTGTGCTCAATACGCTGACCGCGCTTGATATCGCTAAGGCGCCAGACGGTATTGTAACCGTCTCGCTAAAAGTGTAATCCCATGATTTAGCCCCACGCTGCTGGGGCTTTTTTATGGCACAATTTCGCATCTCTCTCTGACAAGGACATGTTGTGAACGGTGAACTGATTTGGGTGCTCAGCCTGCTTTTAATCGCCATCATTCTGTTTGCTACAGGCAAAGTGCGCATGGATGCCGTCGCTTTGTTTGTTATCGTTGCGTTTGCGCTGAGCGGTACGCTCACGCTGCCGGAAGCCTTCTCGGGGTTTAGCGATCCTAACGTCATTCTGATTGCCGCGCTGTTTATTATCGGCGACGGGCTGGTGCGCACCGGCGTGGCGACACTCGTGGGGGCATGGCTGGTGAGGGGGGCTGGCAACAGCGAAACCAAAATGCTGATCTACCTCATGCTTACGGTCGCCGGGCTGGGAGCCTTTATGAGCTCGACGGGCGTCGTTGCCATCTTTATCCCGGTGGTGTTGAGCGTCTCCATGCGGATGCAAACCTCACCGTCGCGCCTGATGATGCCCCTGAGCTTTGCCGGGCTCATCAGCGGCATGATGACCCTGGTGGCCACGCCGCCAAACCTGGTGGTCAATAGCGAGCTGATACGTGAAGGGCTGGAGGGCTTTAGCTTCTTCAGCGTCACCCCGCTTGGGCTGGTCATTTTGTTGATGGGTGTGGTGTATATGCTGCTGACTCGCTTCGCCCTGAAAGGCGAGAAGCAGGACAAAACTAAAGATGGCTGGAAACGACGCACCTTCCGCGATCTGATCAAAGAGTACCGTCTGGCCGGCCGCGCCCGCCGTCTGGCTATTCGCCCCGGTTCGCCAATGGTCGGCCAGCGCCTGGATGACCTGAAGCTGCGCGAACGGTATGGCGCGAACGTGATCGGCGTGGAGCGCTGGCGTCGCTTTCGCCGGGTCATCGTCAACGTGAACGGGGTCTCAGAATTCCGGGCGCGTGACGTTCTGCTGATCGATATGTCCACCGCAGAGGTCGATCTACGTGAGTTTTGCAGTGAGCAGCTGCTGGAGCCGATGGTGCTACGCGGAGAGTATTTCTCCGACCAGGCGCTGGATGTGGGTATGGCGGAAGTGTCGCTGATCCCGGAATCGGAATTGTTGGGCAAAACCGTGCGTGAAATGGGGTTCCGTACCCGCTACGGCCTTAATGTCGTCGGCCTGAAGCGTGATGGCGTGGCGATGGAAGGGGCCGTGGTGGATGAGCCTATCCTGCTGGGCGATATTTTTCTCGTGGTGGGTAACTGGAAGCTTATCAGCCAACTCGGCCAAAAAGGCCGCGATTTTGTGGTACTCAACATGCCCGTTGAGGAGAGCGATGCCTCTCCGGCCCACAGCCAGGCGCCTCACGCCATTTTTTGTCTGGTGCTGATGGTGGCACTAATGCTCACCGACGAGATCCCGAACCCGGTGGCGGCGATTATTGCCTGCCTGTTAATGGGCAAGTTTCGCTGTATTGATGCCGAGAGCGCCTATAAAGCAATTCACTGGCCAAGCATCATTTTGATTGTCGGGATGATGCCATTCGCCCTTGCCCTGCAAAAAACCGGTGGGGTGGATTTAGTGGTTAAAGGGCTCATGGACATCGGCGGGGGATACGGTCCGTATATGATGATGGTGTGCCTGTTCGTGATGTGCGCCACGATAGGGCTGTTCATTTCCAATACCGCCACGGCGGTGCTGATGGCGCCCATTGCACTGGCGATGGCGAAATCGATGGGTGTGTCGCCGTACCCCTTTGCAATGATGGTGGCGATGGCGGCCTCTGCGGCGTTTATGACGCCGGTCTCTTCGCCGGTTAACACGCTGGTACTGGGGCCGGGGAATTACCGCTTTAGCGATTTCGTGAAGATTGGCGTACCGTTCACCATACTGGTGATGCTGGTATGTGTGGTGCTGATTCCGGTGTTATTCCCGTTTTAGCGTGAGCGCAGAAACGTTGGCCGGGTAAGGCGAAGCCGCCACCCGGCGAAAAATTACAACGGAGAATCCTGGCTGATCTCATCCAGCGATAAATGGAAGCTCGGCACAAACACCTGCATAAAATAATCCATCTCTTCGCTGCGGCGGGATTCCAGCGTTTTTTCCAGACGCGTTTTGGCCAGTAAAAACTCGTTATTCCCCGCAGACAACTCTTCCAGACATTTCAGATAGGCACACAGCGCGTCCGCCTGCTTCACCAGTGACTTTTCCTCTTCCGTATACTGATGTTCGTCAATCAGCGGCTCAAAGACGTCGCGTAGCTCTTCCGGGACCATCTCAATCAGTTTCTGCTGGGCAATCTTCTCAATGGCCTTATATTCCTGTGCAATCTGCGAATTGAAGTATTTCACCGGCGTGGGGAGATCCCCGGTCAGCACTTCGGACGCATCGTGATACATCGCCAGCAGCGCGATACGTTCCGCATTGACCTGACCGTTGAATTTGCGGTTTTTAATGGCCGCAAGGGCATGCGCGACCATTGCAACCTGCAGACTATGTTCTGAGACATTTTCGGTGCGCACATTGCGCATCAAAGGCCAGCGGTTGATGAGTTTCAGGCGGGAGAGGTGGGCAAAAAAATGACTCTGACTCATAGGTTACCTTTTGTCTTCACTGCGACAGACTTCATTGTGCGGGGAGGGGAGGGAAGATGCAAATTTGCGGATTTTGAAGGCCGGGTTAGCGCAGCGCCACCCGGCAGAATGCTTGTGTTACTGGTGGTAGCCGGAGAGGAATCGCCCGAAGCGGCTGATGGCCATTTCGAGGTCGTCTTCGCGCGGCAACGTCACGATACGAACGTGATCCGGCCATGGCCAGTTGAAGGCCGTGCCCTGAACCAGCAGCACTTTTTCCTGCAGCAGGAAATCAAGCACCATTTTTTGATCATCGTGAATGTTGAAGCGCTTCGCGTCGATTTTCGGGAACATGTAAAGCGCACCGTTAGGCTTCACGCATGAGACGCCAGGGATGTCGTTGATCAGCTCCCAGGCGCGGTTACGCTGTTCGTACAGGCGGCCGCCGGGCACGATAAACTCGCTGATGCTCTGATAACCGCCCAGCGCCGTCTGGATCGCGTGCTGAGCCGGAACGTTGGCACACAAACGCATGGAAGCCAGCATCTCCAGCCCTTCAATGTAACCTTTCGCATGTTTTTTCGGGCCGTTCAGGACCATCCAGCCCTGGCGGAAACCGGCCACACGGTAAGTTTTAGACAGGCCGTTAAAGGTGACGGTCAGCAGGTCTGGCGCCAGCGCGGCGATAGAGTGGTGCTGCGCGGCGTCATACAGGATCTTGTCGTAAATTTCATCAGCGAAGATGATCAGGTTATGCTGACGGGCGATCTCCACGATCTCCATCAGCAGCGCTTTAGAGTAGACGGCACCCGTCGGGTTGTTCGGGTTAATAATCACGATGCCGCGCGTACGCGGGGTGATTTTCGCACGAATATCATCGAGGTCCGGGAACCAGTCAGAGGATTCGTCGCAGAGATAGTGCACCGCCTTACCGCTTGAGAGTGATACGGCCGCCGTCCACAGCGGGTAATCCGGGGCGGGTACCAGCATTTCGTCGCCGCTGTTCAGCAATGCCTGCATGGCCTGCACGATCAGCTCAGAGACGCCGTTGCCGATATAAATATCCTCAACGGTAACGTCACGCATACCGCGTGCCTGGTAGTGCTGCATAATGGCTTTGCGTGCGGAGTAGAGTCCTTTTGAATCACAATAGCCTTGTGCAGTAGGCAGGTTGCGGATCACATCAACCAGGATTTCGTCCGGCGCTTCAAAACCAAACGGCGCAGGGTTACCAATGTTGAGTTTCAGAACCTTATTGCCTTCTTCTTCCAGGCGTTTTGCCTCTTTGAGAACCGGGCCACGGATGTCGTAACAGACGTTATCTAGCTTGCTGGATTTTTCGATAGGGGACATGAACCTTTAACCTTTTCGCTATTATTGCCGCTCCCTGCCGTGGAAGTCAGCACGGAACAATGTACTCCCCCCTCGCTTCGTTTTGAAGGGTAAACAGAAGAAGATTTTGTGCAATAGAAAAAATTCTGTTGAATCTCTTTCGCTGCCTGCGTTGAAATTTTCTGGTCTAAAGTTATGCATGAAAGCGTTTTATTAGGTTAATTGTGCTGTTAATTTTAATCTTTGTTGCATATTGTGCTATTAAAAATAAAATAGCGGCCAGGGTTAAGGCGGAAGTTTACCTGAGTGACTTTTCGTAAAATCTGAGTGCTTCAATAGATCGCGCTGTAATAGCAGGCTTTGGTTAAAAGTTGCTCATGTGAAATTAATGTTAAGTGTTATTAATGATTGGCCTTAATCTAAATTAAAATTTATCTATTATTAACCTACAAAATGCAACTTTAGTTAATTTTAATAAAATTAGTTTAGAAGCCTAACAACAACCTTTAATCCTGAATATTGCGATAAGACTTATAAATAAAGTGGATTTGAGTTAAGATGTCTTTAAGGAAAGCAGAGGAAAGACGTATGTGATTTGTATATCTTGCCCTGATTTTCTGAATTAATTGATTGTTATTGTTGGAGTTATCTCTGGCTGGCGTGTGCAAAGCACAACCTGCAACGTTGACAGCGCTGCGATAAAGATGGCAGAAAAGGTGTCATACCTTTAATGTAATTTACATTAACCTGCGATCATCTAAATATCCTGAACGTTTAAGAGAATAAAAATAACGTCATGAAACGTGCTTTCTGACTGTTGATATATACACTAAAGCAGCACAATAACTATCTGTCAGGCAGTCTGCCGGGCCGGGATGCGAGGGAAAACTCCAGAAGGAATTGCTTAACTGTTACACACAGCTTCAACCCGGGCAGCTCCGCACGAGCAACCTGAAAGTGAATAGATATGATAAATGCAAATCGTCCGATAATGAATCTCGACCTCGATCTGCTGAGAACGTTTGTTGCGGTCGCAGACCTCAACACTTTTGCAGCAGCTGCTGCCGCAGTTTGCCGAACCCAGTCCGCCGTCAGTCAGCAAATGCAGCGTCTGGAACAACTGGTTGGTAAAGAGCTTTTTGCCCGTCATGGCCGTAATAAGCTCTTAACGGAACACGGTATTCAGCTACTGGGTTATGCCAGGAAAATACTTCGCTTTAATGACGAAGCATGTATGTCATTAATGTTTAGCAACCTTCAGGGTGTGCTAACGTTAGGTGCATCTGATGAGTCAGCGGATACTATATTGCCGTTCCTTCTTAATCGAATCAGTTCGGTTTATCCGAAGCTTGCGCTGGATGTTAGCGTGAAGCGTAATGCTTTTATGATTGAGATGTTAAAAGAGAACGAGGTTGACCTCGTGGTCACCACGCATCGTCCCGGCCAATTTGATTGCCTGACGCTGCGAACGTCTCCTACGCACTGGTATTGCGCGGCGGAATATGTGCTTCAGCAAGGCGAGCCGGTTCCTCTGGTCTTACTGGACGATCCTAGCCCATTCCGCGATATGGTGCTGGCGGCGCTCAACGAGGCCAACATTCCGTGGCGACTGGCGTATGTGGCCTCCACATTGCCTGCCGTTCGCGCAGCGGTCAAAGCCGGCCTTGGCGTAACGGCGCGTCCGGTGGAGATGATGAGCCCGGATCTGCGGGTGCTGGGAAAATCCGATGGACTCCCTCCGCTGCCGGATACGGAGTATCTGCTGTGCCACAACACGTCCAGTAACAACGAGCTGGCGAAAGTGGTGTTCGAAGCAATGGAGAACTACCATAACCCGTGGCAGTTCGAGCATGTTACCCACGAAGGGGGGGATGACTCCCTGATCGTTGAAGGTGACTTTGAGTTATCGAGAGCTCAAAATTCTGGTAACAAAATGTAAGTGTAAAAAAATGCCACTCGCGCGATTTTCGCATGGAGTGGCTTTTTTTTTGCACAAATTCTCTCCGCTAAAGCGAGTTAAATGAAAAGAGTTCTTAATTATCAATGAGTAAAATACAGTTGATTAAATTCTGAACAAATTCTTTTCTCACTTCCTTCCCGCGCCAGGCATGTTAATAAAACAGGAAAGATGTTGCCGTTTTACTGGTTGAATTAACAAAAGCGTGTCTCAGATCAAGAAAATACTCCCATTTAGGGGGAGGAATCGTTGGCAAATCCTGTCAAAATAGGAGGGTTATTTTTTTTACTTCCAAAACGGACACGATTCAACAACATGCATTTGACGAAAAGTCAGGTAACCACCAGGGTTAAAGGGCACCAAATGTTAATGAGAATCGCTCGATGTAATTTAATGTGAAGAAACCTTTGTTAAAGTTGACAATAGGTTATAGAAAGGAGTAAAAAACCCCATCATTTTGCTGTCTACGTCTCATTTCTGACAGTTAGTGTAAGGTTATTTGTTCCTCCCCATGAATCGATGTGATGCCCATCTGCCAGCAAGAGCAGTGTCGTTGGTATCACTTTTGATGAGTAAGCAATGAGTATGTCAACATCCACAGAAGTCATCGCTCATCACTGGGCATTCGCAATCTTTCTTATTGTAGCCATTGGCCTGTGCTGCCTGATGTTAGTCGGCGGCTGGTTCCTGGGCGGTCGCGCCCGCGCAAGGCACAAAAACACCCCTTTCGAATCAGGTATTGATTCAGTAGGTTCCGCTCGCTTACGCCTGTCTGCCAAGTTCTATCTGGTAGCCATGTTCTTCGTCATCTTTGACGTGGAAGCGCTTTACCTTTTCGCATGGTCGACCTCCATCCGCGAAAGTGGTTGGGTAGGCTTTGTCGAGGCCGCAATTTTCATTTTAGTGCTACTGGCCGGTCTGGTTTATCTGGTGCGTATTGGCGCGCTTGACTGGACGCCTGCGCGTTCACGTCGTGAACACATCAACCCGGAAAACAGTATCTCTAATCGTCAGCAGTAACAGCGAGGCAATAAGATGGATTATACGCTCACCCGCATAGATCCTAACGGTGAGAATGACCGTTACCCCCTGCAAAAACAGGAGATCGTAACCGACCCCCTGGAGCAAGAAGTCAATAAAAGCGTGTACATGGGCAAGCTCGAACATGCCATGCACGATATGGTCAACTGGGGTCGTAAGAACTCCATCTGGCCATACAACTTTGGCCTTTCCTGCTGCTACGTTGAAATGGTGACGTCATTCACTGCGGTGCATGACGTTGCGCGTTTTGGGGCAGAGGTACTGCGTGCATCCCCACGTCAGGCTGACCTGATGGTGGTGGCCGGTACGTGCTTTACCAAGATGGCACCGGTTATTCAGCGTCTTTATGACCAGATGCTGGAGCCAAAATGGGTTATCTCCATGGGCGCATGTGCAAACTCTGGCGGTATGTACGACATTTATTCCGTTGTGCAGGGCGTAGATAAGTTTATTCCAGTGGATGTATACATCCCGGGTTGCCCGCCACGTCCGGAAGCTTACATGCAAGCGCTGATGCTGCTGCAGGAGTCTATCGGTAAAGAACGCCGCCCGCTGTCGTGGGTTGTTGGCGATCAGGGTGTCTATCGCGCGAACATGCAGTCTGAGCGCGAGCGTAAACGTGGTGAACGTATTGCCGTCACCAACCTGCGTACGCCTGACGAAATTTAATTTGCGCCTGTGGGCCTGGAGAACACCTTCGCATATCACTACTCAAATAGCGCGAAGCCAGGCTTAACAGTCACCACGGACCATTTGCAATGGTGAACAATATGACCGACTTAACCGCGCAAGAAGCCGCCTGGCAGACCCGGGAGCATCTGGATGACCCCGTCATTGGCGAACTGCGCAACCGTTTTGGGCCGGATGCCTTTACTGTTCAGGCGACCCGCACCGGGGTACCCGTTGTTTGGGTGAAGCGTGAACAATTGCTGGAAGTTGTCGATTTCCTCAAGAAATTGCCAAAACCTTACGTCATGCTGTTTGACTTACACGGCATGGATGAACGTCTGCGCACGCACCGCCAGGGTCTCCCTGCTGCGGATTTTTCCGTTTTCTACCACCTGATCTCAATAGACCGCAATACGGATATCATGCTCAAGGTGGCATTGTCTGAAAACGACATGCATCTGCCGACGCTCACCAAACTTTTCCCGAACGCCAACTGGTACGAGCGTGAAACCTGGGAAATGTTCGGTATGACCTTCGACGGCCACCCGCATCTGACACGCATCATGATGCCGCAGACCTGGACCGGCCACCCGCTGCGTAAAGACTACCCGGCACGTGCGACTGAATTCGATCCGTTTGAGCTGACCAAAGCCAAGCAGGATCTGGAGATGGAAGCGCTGACCTTCAAGCCGGAAGACTGGGGCATGAAGCGCGGTACCGAAAACGAGGACTTCATGTTCCTCAACCTCGGTCCAAACCACCCGTCTGCGCACGGTGCATTCCGTATTATTCTTCAGCTTGATGGCGAAGAGATTGTCGACTGCGTTCCGGATATCGGTTACCACCACCGTGGTGCTGAGAAAATGGGCGAGCGTCAGTCCTGGCACAGCTACATTCCGTATACCGACCGTATCGAGTACCTCGGCGGCTGCGTAAACGAAATGCCTTACGTGCTGGCCGTTGAGAAACTGGCAGGCATCACCGTGCCGGATCGCGTTAACGTGATTCGCGTTATGCTGTCAGAACTGTTCCGTATTAACAGCCATCTGCTGTACATCTCCACGTTCATTCAGGACGTTGGCGCGATGACCCCGGTCTTCTTCGCCTTTACCGACCGTCAGAAAATTTACGATCTGGTGGAAGCGATTACCGGTTTCCGTATGCACCCGGCCTGGTTCCGTATCGGCGGTGTGGCACACGATCTGCCGCGCGGCTGGGACCGTCTGCTGCGTGAATTCCTCGACTGGATGCCGAAACGTCTGGCCTCGTATGAGAAAGCCGCGCTGCGTAACTCCATCCTGAAAGGCCGTTCCCAGGGCGTTGCTGCCTACGGCGCGAAAGAGGCGCTGGAGTGGGGGACCACCGGTGCTGGCCTGCGTGCGACCGGTATTGATTTCGACGTGCGTAAAGCGCGTCCTTACTCTGGCTATGAGAACTTCGACTTTGAAGTCCCGGTTGGCGGCGGTGTTTCCGACTGCTATACCCGCGTGATGCTGAAAGTAGAAGAGCTGCGTCAGAGTCTGCGCATCCTTGAGCAGTGCCTCAACAACATGCCGGAAGGCCCGTTCAAGGCGGATCACCCGCTGACGACGCCGCCACCGAAAGAGCGCACGTTGCAACATATCGAAACCCTGATCACCCACTTCCTGCAGGTTTCCTGGGGCCCGGTCATGCCGGCACAAGAATCCTTCCAGATGATCGAAGCGACCAAGGGTATTAACAGTTACTACCTGACCAGTGACGGCAGCACCATGAGCTACCGTACCCGCGTGCGTACGCCGAGCTTTGCGCACCTGCAGCAGATCCCGTCCGCCATCCGCGGCAGTCTGGTCTCCGACCTGATTGTGTATCTGGGTAGTATCGATTTTGTTATGTCAGATGTGGACCGCTAATTATGCACGAGAATCAACAACCACAAACCGAGGCTTTTGAGCTGAGTGAAGCAGAGCGTGCCGCCATTGAGCACGAGATGCACCACTACGAAGACCCGCGTGCGGCGTCCATTGAAGCGCTGAAAATCGTACAGAAACAGCGTGGTTGGGTGCCGGATGGGGCGATCTATGCGATCGCAGAAGTGCTGGGTATCCCGGCCAGTGACGTAGAAGGCGTAGCCACGTTCTACAGCCAGATCTTCCGTCAGCCGGTGGGCCGCCATGTGATCCGCTACTGTGACAGCGTTGTCTGCCACATTACCGGTTATCAGGGCATTCAGGCTGCGATTGAGAAAAAACTCAATATCAAGCCGGGCCAGACCACGTTCGATGGTCGCTTTACTCTGCTGCCAACCTGCTGCCTGGGTAACTGCGACAAGGGGCCGACCATGATGATTGATGAGGATACTCACAGCCATCTGACGCCGGAAGCCATTCCTGACCTGCTGGAGCAGTACAAATGAAAACTGTAATTCGTACTGCTGAGACGCATCCGCTGACCTGGCGTCTGCGCGATGACAAACAGCCGGTATGGCTCGACGAATACCAGAGCAAAAACGGCTATGCCGGGGCGCGTAAAGCCCTGGGCGGCATGGCGCCAGACGACATCGTTAACGCGGTGAAAGAGTCGGGTCTGAAAGGCCGCGGCGGCGCGGGCTTCTCCACCGGTCTGAAGTGGAGCCTGATGCCAAAAGATGAATCCATGAACATCCGTTACCTGCTGTGTAACGCGGATGAAATGGAGCCGGGTACCTATAAAGACCGTCTGCTGATGGAGCAACTGCCGCACCTGCTGGTGGAAGGCATGTTGATCTCCGCGTTCGCGCTGAAAGCGTACCGTGGTTACATCTTCCTGCGCGGTGAGTACATCGAAGCGGCGGAAAACCTGCGTCGCGCGATTGCCGAAGCGACCGAAGCGGGCCTGCTTGGCAAAAACATTCTCGGCACCGGGTTTGACTTCGAGCTGTTCGTGCACACCGGTGCAGGGCGTTATATCTGCGGTGAAGAGACCGCGCTGATTAACTCCCTGGAAGGCCGCCGTGCGAACCCGCGTTCCAAGCCGCCGTTCCCGGCAAGCTCCGGCGTGTGGGGTAAACCGACCTGTGTGAACAACGTCGAAACCCTGTGTAACGTTCCGGCTATCCTCGCCAACGGCGTGGAGTGGTATCAGGGCATCTCCTCAAGCAAAGATGCCGGTACCAAGCTGATGGGCTTCTCCGGCCGCGTGAAAAACCCTGGCGTCTGGGAACTGCCGTTCGGTACTACCGCCCGCGAAATTCTTGAAGACTACGCCGGTGGCATGCGCGATGGCCTGAAATTCAAAGCCTGGCAGCCGGGTGGGGCAGGGACAGACTTCCTGACCGAAGCCCACCTTGACCTGCCGATGGAGTTCGAAAGCATTGGTAAAGCAGGCAGCCGTCTGGGTACGGCGCTGGCGATGGCCGTCGACCACGAGATCGGCATGGTCTCGCTGGTGCGTAACCTGGAAGAGTTCTTCGCCCGTGAGTCCTGCGGCTGGTGTACACCGTGCCGTGACGGTCTGCCGTGGAGCGTGAAGATCCTGCGTGCTATCGAACGCGGCGAAGGCCAGCCTGGTGATATCGAGACACTTGAGCAACTGTGTCGATTCTTAGGGCCGGGTAAAACCTTCTGTGCCCACGCACCGGGTGCCGTCGAGCCGCTGCAGAGCGCGATTAAATATTTCCGCGACGAATTCGAAGCAGGCATCAAGCAGCCGTTCAGCAATACCCATTCAATCAATGGTATTCAGCCGAACCTGCTGAAAGCACGCTGGTAAAAACAGAATTTTGATTAACGCTCGAAGCAATTCGAGACAACTGGAAGCATGCTAATGGCTACGATTCATGTAGACGGCAAAGAATACGAAGTCAACGGGGCGGACAACCTGCTGGAAGCTTGTCTGTCTCTTGGCCTCGATATTCCGTACTTTTGCTGGCATCCGGCGCTGGGCAGCGTCGGTGCTTGCCGCCAGTGTGCGGTGAAGCAATATCAAAACGCGGAAGACACGCGTGGTCGCCTGGTGATGTCCTGTATGACGCCAGCCACCGAAGGCACCTTTATTTCGATTGATGACGAAGAAGCAAAACAGTTCCGCGAAAGCGTTGTGGAATGGTTGATGACCAACCACCCGCACGACTGCCCGGTCTGTGAAGAGGGCGGCAACTGCCACCTTCAGGATATGACCGTAATGACCGGTCACAGCTTCCGTCGCTATCGCTTTACTAAACGTACGCACCGTAACCAGGACCTGGGGCCGTTCATCTCTCACGAAATGAACCGCTGCATCGCCTGCTACCGCTGCGTGCGTTACTACAAAGATTACGCAGACGGTCAGGATCTGGGTGTGTATGGCGCACATGACAACGTCTACTTCGGTCGTCCGGAAGACGGTACGCTTGAGAGCGAATTCTCCGGTAACCTGGTAGAAATCTGTCCGACCGGCGTATTCACCGATAAAACTCACTCCGAGCGTTACAACCGTAAGTGGGACATGCAGTTTGCACCAAGCATCTGCCAGCAGTGTTCGCTGGGCTGTAACACCAGCCCGGGTGAGCGCTACGGCGAACTGCGTCGTATCGAAAACCGTTACAACGGTACCGTAAACCATTACTTCCTGTGCGACCGCGGTCGTTTCGGCTATGGCTATGTAAACCTGAAAGACCGTCCGCGTCAGCCGGTTCAGCGCCGTGGCGACGACTTTATCACCCTGAACGCTGAACAGGCGATGCAGGGTGCGGCAGATATTCTGCGCCAGTCGAAGAAAGTGATCGGTATCGGCTCCCCGCGTGCCAGCATCGAAAGCAACTTCGCGCTGCGTGAGCTGGTGGGGGCAGAAAACTTCTACACCGGTATCGCTCAGGGCGAGCAGGAACGTCTGCAGCTGGTACTGAAAGTGTTGCGCGAAGGCGGTATTCATACCCCTGCGCTGCGCGAAATCGAATCGTATGATGCGGTTCTGGTGCTGGGCGAAGATCTGACGCAGACCGGCGCTCGCGCGGCTCTGGCGGTTCGCCAGGCGGTGAAGGGTAAAGCACGTGAAATGGCAGCGGCACAGAAAGTGGCTGACTGGCAGATTGCGGCAATCCTTAACATCGGCCAGCGCGCGAAGCATCCTCTGTTTGTGACGAACGTCGACAACACCCGTCTGGACGATATCGCCGCGTGGACCTACTGCGCGCCGGTTGAAGATCAGGCGCGTCTTGGCTTTGCCATTGCTCATGCGCTGGACAACAATTCTCCGGCCGTTGAACTGGATCGTGACCTGCAAAGCAAAGTCGACGTGATTGTTCAGGCGCTGGCGGGGGCGAAGAAACCACTGATTATCTCCGGGACTAACGCCGGTAGCGCCGAGATCATTCAGGCTGCAGCGAACGTCGCCAAAGCCCTGAAAGGCCGCGGTGCGGACGTTGGTGTCACCATGATTGCCCGTGCGGTGAACAGTATCGGTCTGGGTATGATTGGCGGCGGCTCGCTGGAAGAAGCGTTAAGCGAACTGGAGTCCGGTGCTGCTGACGCCGTTGTGGTGCTGGAAAATGACCTGCATCGCCATGCCTCTGCCGCGCGCGTTGACGCTGCGCTCTCTAAAGCACCGCTGGTGATGGTAATCGACCATCAGCGCACCGCGATTATGGATAAAGCGCACCTGGTGCTCTCTGCGGCAAGCTTCGCAGAAAGCGACGGTACGGTTATCAACAACGAAGGCCGCGCACAGCGTTTCTTCCAGGTTTATGACCCGGCGTACTACGACAGCAACACCGTGATGCTGGAAAGCTGGCGCTGGCTGCACTCCCTGCACAGCACCGTGCAGAGCCGTGAAGTGGACTGGACGCAGCTCGACCACGTTATCGATGCGGTAGTCGAAAAACTGCCTCAGCTGGCGGGCATTAAAGATGCTGCGCCTGAAGCGAGCTTCCGTATTCGCGGCCAGAAACTGGCGCGTGAACCGCACCGTTACAGTGGCCGTACCGCGATGCGTGCCAATATCAGCGTGCACGAACCGCGTCAGCCGCAGGATAAAGACACCATGTTCGCCTTCTCCATGGAAGGGAACAACCAGCCGTCTGCGCCGCGTTCACAGATCCCATTCGCATGGGCGCCGGGCTGGAACTCCCCGCAGGCGTGGAACAAGTTCCAGGCGGAAGTGGGCGGTTCACTGCGTCACGGCGATCCGGGCGTGCGTCTGATTGAAGCCTCCGAAACCGGTCTGGACTTCTTCACCACCGTTCCGGCGAGCTTCCAGGCGCAGGACGGTAGCTGGCGTATTGCGCCGTACTACCATCTGTTTGGTAGCGACGAGCTGTCCCAGCGTTCACCGGTATTCCAGCAGCGTATGCCGCAGCCGTACATCAAGCTCAACCCGGCAGACGCCGCGAAGCTTGGCGTGAACGCGGGTGCGAACATTGCCTTTAGCTACGAGGGCCAGACCATCAGCCTGCCGCTGATTATCTCTGAAAGCCTGACAGCAGGGCAGGTCGGTCTGCCGATGGGTATGCCTGGCATCGCGCCGGTACTGGCGGGTGCGCGTCTTGATAACCTGCAGGAGGCAAAAGCATGAGTTGGTTAACGCCGGATCTTATCGACATCCTGCTGAGCATTCTGAAAGCGATTGTCATTCTGCTGGTGGTGGTCACCTGTGGTGCGTTCATGAGCTTTGGTGAACGTCGTCTGCTTGGTCTGTTCCAGAACCGTTATGGACCAAACCGCGTTGGCTGGGGGGGATCACTCCAGCTGGTCGCGGACATGATCAAGATGTTCTTCAAAGAGGACTGGATCCCACGCTTCTCGGATCGCGTGATCTTTACGCTGGCACCGATGATCGCCTTCACCTCGCTGCTGCTGGCGTTTGCTATCGTTCCTGTCAGCCCGACCTGGGTGGTGGCTGACCTGAACATCGGCATTCTGTTCTTCCTGATGATGGCAGGGCTCGCGGTTTACGCGGTACTGTTCGCAGGCTGGTCCAGTAACAACAAATACTCGCTGCTGGGTGCGATGCGTGCTTCCGCGCAGACGCTGAGCTACGAAGTGTTCCTGGGGCTCTCCCTGATGGGCGTGGTGGCGCAGGCCGGTTCATTCAACATGACCGACATCGTTAACAACCAGGCCGACATCTGGAACGTTATCCCGCAGTTCTTTGGTTTTGTTACCTTTGCTATCGCGGGCGTGGCGGTGTGTCACCGTCACCCGTTTGACCAGCCAGAAGCCGAACAGGAACTGGCCGACGGTTACCACATTGAATATTCCGGTATGAAATTCGGTCTGTTCTTCGTGGGCGAGTACATCGGTATCGTCACCATTTCCGCGTTGATGGTAACGCTGTTCTTTGGTGGCTGGCATGGCCCGTTCTTACCGCCGTTCATCTGGTTCGCGCTGAAAACCGCGTTCTTCATGATGATGTTCATTTTGATTCGCGCAGCGTTACCGCGTCCGCGTTATGACCAGGTAATGTCCTTCGGCTGGAAAGTGTGCCTGCCGCTGACGCTCGTCAACTTGTTGGTAACGGCGGCTGTCATTCTCTGGCAGCAGCCATAAGGGGCTATAGACCATGACCTTAAAAGAATTACTGGTAGGCTTTGGTACCCAGGTACGCAGTATCTGGATGATCGGCCTGCACGCGTTTGCCAAACGCGAAACCCGGATGTACCCGGAAGAGCCGGTATATCTGCCGCCGCGCTACCGTGGCCGTATCGTGCTGACGCGCGACCCGGACGGTTCCGAGCGCTGCGTTGCCTGTAACCTGTGTGCGGTAGCGTGTCCGGTAGGCTGTATCTCTCTGCAGAAAGCAGAGACGGTAGACGGCCGCTGGTACCCTGAGTTCTTCCGCATCAACTTCTCACGCTGCATCTTCTGTGGTCTGTGTGAAGAAGCGTGCCCAACCACGGCGATTCAGCTCACCCCGGACTTTGAACTGGGTGAGTACAAGCGTCAGGACCTGGTGTACGAGAAAGAGGATCTGCTGATTTCCGGTCCGGGCAAATACCCGGAATATAACTTCTACCGGATGGCGGGTATGGCAATCGACGGCAAAGATAAGGGCGAAGCAGAGAACGAAGCCAAGCCTATCGACGTCAAGAGCCTGTTACCGTAAGGAGAGGGCAATGGAATTCGCTTTTTATATCTGTGGCCTTATCGCCATCCTGGCTACGCTACGAGTGATTACGCACACCAATCCGGTGCATGCGCTGCTGTACTTAATCATTTCGCTGCTGGCTATTTCCGGGGTGTTCTTTGCGCTCGGCGCGCACTTTGCCGGTGCGCTGGAAATCATCGTTTACGCCGGGGCCATCATGGTGCTGTTCGTCTTCGTGGTGATGATGCTGAACCTGGGCGGCTCTGAAATTGAGCAGGAACGTCAGTGGTTAAAACCGCAGGTGTGGATTGGCCCGGCAATTTTGTCGGCCATCATGCTGGTGGTGATTGTTTATGCCATTCTCGGCGTGAACGACCAGGGCATCGACGGTACGCCAATCGGCGCGAAAGAAGTGGGTATCACGCTGTTTGGCCCATACGTTCTGGCGGTTGAACTGGCCTCTATGCTGCTGCTGGCGGGTCTGGTTGTTGCCTTCCACGTTGGCCGCGAAGAGCGTGCTGGTGAGGTGCTGAGCAACCGCACTGACGACCGCGCGAAAAGAAAAACGGAGGAACGCGCATGATCCCCTTAACACATGGACTGATCCTCGCTGCGATTTTATTCGTTCTGGGCTTAACCGGTCTGGTTATCCGCCGCAATCTGCTGTTTATGCTGATCGGTCTGGAAATCATGATTAACGCCTCCGCGCTGGCCTTCGTGGTCGCCGGAAGCTACTGGGGCCAGACCGATGGTCAGGTGATGTACATTCTCGCCATCAGCCTCGCGGCTGCCGAAGCGAGTATTGGCCTGGCGCTGTTGCTGCAGCTCCATCGTCGCCGCCAGAACCTGAACATCGATTCAGTAAGTGAGTTGCGTGGATGAACATGCTTGCCTTAACCATTATTTTTCCGCTGATTGGCTTCGTGCTGCTGGCGTTTTCTCGCGGCCGCTGGTCTGAGAATCTGTCTGCGACCGTCGGCATGGGATCTGTCGGTCTGGCTGCGCTGGTAACAGCGTATGCGGGTATCGATTTCTTCAACAACGGGCGTCAGGCCTTCAGCGTGCCGCTGTGGACCTGGATGTCGGTCGGTGATTTCAACATCGGTTTTAACCTGGTGCTGGATGGTCTCTCGCTGACCATGCTCTCCGTGGTGACCGGCGTGGGCTTCCTGATCCATATGTTCGCCTCCTGGTACATGCGCGGTGAAGAGGGCTACTCCCGCTTCTTCGCCTACACCAACCTGTTTATCGCCAGCATGGTGGTTCTGGTGCTGGCCGATAACCTGCTGCTGATGTATCTGGGCTGGGAAGGCGTGGGTCTCTGTTCGTACCTGCTGATCGGGTTCTACTACACCGATCCGAAGAATGGCGCAGCGGCCATGAAAGCGTTCGTCGTGACCCGTGTGGGTGACGTCTTCCTCGCGTTCGCGCTGTTCATTCTCTACAACGAACTGGGCACGCTGAACTTCCGCGAAATGGTGGAACTGGCGCCTGCACACTTCGCCGCAGGCAACAACATGCTGTGGTGGGCAACGCTGATGCTGCTGGGTGGTGCTGTGGGTAAATCTGCACAGCTGCCGTTGCAGACATGGCTGGCCGACGCGATGGCGGGTCCAACCCCTGTCTCCGCGCTGATCCACGCCGCGACCATGGTCACCGCCGGTGTGTACCTGATTGCGCGTACCCATGGCCTGTTCCTGATGACCCCGGAAATTCTGCATCTGGTGGGTATCGTCGGTGCGGTCACGCTGGTGCTGGCAGGCTTTGCTGCGCTGGTGCAGACCGACATCAAACGCGTTCTTGCTTATTCCACCATGAGCCAGATTGGCTACATGTTCCTGGCGCTGGGCGTTCAGGCGTGGGACGCGGCGATTTTCCACCTGATGACGCACGCGTTCTTTAAAGCGCTGCTGTTCCTCTCATCCGGTTCCGTGATCCTGGCCTGCCATCACGAGCAGAACATCTTCAAGATGGGCGGACTGCGTAAGTCCATCCCGCTGGTGTATGTCTGCTTCCTGGTGGGCGGCGCGGCGCTGGCGGCACTGCCGCTGATTACCGCGGGCTTCTTCAGTAAGGACGAAATCCTTGCCGGTGCCATGGCGAATGGTCATATCAATCTGATGGTTGCGGGTCTGGTCGGTGCGTTCATGACCTCCCTGTATACCTTCCGTATGATTTTCATCGTATTCCACGGTAAAGAACAAATTCACGCTCATGCAGGGAAGGGGATTACTCACCACCTGCCGCTGATTGTGCTGCTGGTCCTGTCCACCTTCGTTGGCGCGATGATTGTGCCGCCGCTGCAGGGTGTACTGCCAGACACCACCGAGCTTGAGCACGGCCGCGTTCTGACGCTTGAAATCACCTCTGGTGTGGTCGCTATCGCGGGTATCCTGATTGCTGCATGGCTGTGGCTGGGCAAACGCACGCTGGTGACTGCCGTTGCCAACAGTGCGCCAGGCCGCCTGCTGGGCACCTGGTGGTACAACGCGTGGGGCTTCGACTGGCTGTACGACATGATCTTCGTTAAGCCGTTCCTGGGCATTGCGTGGCTGTTGAAGCGCGACCCACTGAACAGCCTGATGAATATCCCGGCGATCCTCTCCCGCTTTGCAGGTAAAGGCCTGCTGTACAGCGAGAACGGTTACCTGCGCTGGTATGTGGCGTCCATGAGCATCGGTGCGGTTGTCGTGCTGGCGCTGCTGATGGTGTTGCGTTGATCGTAAAGTGAATTTTATTCGAATTCGTTGAAAATCAGGCCCCTTCTGGGGGCCTTAAAAAGGAATGTAAATCGCCATGTTACTACCCTGGCTAATATTAATTCCCTTCATCGGCGGCTTCCTGTGCTGGCAGACTGAACGCTTTGGCGTGAAGATGCCGCGCTGGATCGCGCTGATCACCATGGGATTGACGCTCGCGCTTGGTCTGCAACTCTGGTTGCAGGGTGGCTACTCCCTGACCCAGTCTGCGGGCATTCCGCAGTGGCAGTCTGAGTTTATCCTGCCGTGGATCCCGCGTTTCGGCATTACGATCCACCTGGCGATTGACGGTCTGTCGCTGCTGATGGTGGTGCTGACCGGTCTGCTCGGCGTTCTGGCGGTACTTTGCTCCTGGCGAGAAATCGAAAAATACCAGGGCTTCTTCCACCTGAACCTGATGTGGATCCTGGGCGGCGTAATCGGCGTGTTCCTTGCCATCGACATGTTCCTGTTCTTCTTCTTCTGGGAGATGATGCTGGTGCCGATGTACTTCCTGATCGCGCTGTGGGGCCATAAGGCGTCCGACGGTAAAACGCGTATCACGGCGGCCACCAAGTTCTTCATCTATACCCAGGCGAGTGGTCTGGTGATGCTGATTGCCATTCTGGCGCTGGTGTTTGTGCACCACAATGCGACCGGTGTCTGGACCTTCAACTACGAAGACCTGCTGAAGACCCCGATGTCTCACGGTGTGGAATACCTGCTGATGCTCGGCTTCTTCATCGCCTTCGCGGTGAAAATGCCGGTCGTCCCACTTCACGGCTGGCTGCCAGATGCGCACTCTCAGGCGCCAACCGCAGGTTCTGTTGACCTGGCGGGCATCTTGCTGAAAACGGCAGCCTACGGTCTGCTGCGTTTCGCGCTGCCACTGTTCCCGAACGCGTCCGCTGAGTTCGCACCGATTGCCATGTGGCTGGGTGTGATTGGTATCTTCTACGGTGCCTGGATGGCATTCACGCAGTACGACATCAAACGTCTGATTGCGTACACTTCCGTTTCCCACATGGGCTTCGTGCTGATTGCTATCTACACCGGCAGCCAGCTGGCGTACCAGGGCGCGGTGATCCAGATGATTGCGCACGGTCTGTCCGCAGCCGGTCTCTTCATCCTCTGTGGTCAGCTGTACGAACGTCTGCACACCCGTGACATGCGTATGATGGGCGGTCTGTGGAGCAAAATTAAGTGGCTGCCGGCGTTGTCCATGTTCTTCGCGGTGGCGACCCTGGGTATGCCAGGTACCGGTAACTTCGTCGGCGAATTTATGATTCTGTTCGGCAGCTTCAAAGTGGTACCGATGATTACCGTCATCTCCACCTTTGGTCTGGTGTTCGCGTCCGTCTACTCGCTGGCGATGCTGCACCGTGCTTACTTCGGTAAAGCGAAGAGCGAAATTGCTGCACAAGAACTGCCGGGGATGTCGCTGCGTGAGCTGTTCATCATCCTGCTGCTGGTCGTACTGCTGGTGCTGCTGGGCTTCTTCCCGCAGCCGATTCTGGATACCTCGCACTCCGCGATGGGTAATATCCAGCAGTGGTTTGTTAATTCTGCTTCTACTACAAGGCCGTAATTCGCCATGACAATAACTCCACAACAACTGATCGCGCTGCTACCGCTGCTGATCGTCGGATTGACGGTGGTGGTTGTGATGCTCTCCATTGCGTGGCGACGCAATCACTTCCTGAATGCCACGCTGTCGGTCATCGGACTGAACGCCGCGTTAGTCTCTCTCTGGTTTGTTGGCCAGGGCGGGGCGATGGACGTCACCCCGCTGATGCGCGTTGACGGCTATGCCATGCTGTACACGGGGCTGGTTCTGCTGGCGAGCCTGGCGACCTGTACCTTTGCCTATCCGTGGCTCGAAGGCTACAACGACAACAAAGAAGAGTTTTACCTGCTGGTACTGATTGCCGCACTCGGCGGCATTCTGCTGGCGAATGCAAACCATCTGGCTGCGCTGTTCCTCGGCATTGAGCTGATCTCTCTGCCGCTGTTCGGCCTGATTGGTTACGCCTTCCGTCAGAAGCGCTCTCTGGAAGCGAGCATCAAGTACACCATCTTGTCTGCTGCTGCCTCGTCCTTCCTGTTGTTTGGTATTGCGCTGTTGTACGCGCAGACCGGTAACCTTTCGTTCATGGCGCTTGGCAAGAGCCTCGGCGACGGCATGCTGCACGAGCCGCTGCTGCTGGCGGGTCTGGGCATGATGATTGTTGGCCTCGGCTTTAAACTCTCTCTGGTTCCGTTCCACCTGTGGACCCCGGACGTTTACCAGGGCGCACCGGCGCCGGTTTCTACCTTCCTGGCGACGGCGAGCAAAATCGCTATCTTCGGTGTGGTCATGCGCCTGTTCCTGTACGCACCGGTAGGTGACAGCGAAGCAGTTCGCACGGTGCTGGGGATTATCGCGTTCGTCTCCATCATCTTCGGTAACCTGATGGCGCTGAGCCAGACCAACATTAAACGTCTGCTGGGTTACTCCTCCATCTCTCATCTGGGCTACCTGCTGGTGGCACTGATTGCGCTGCAGAGCGGTGAGATGTCGATGGAAACCGTAGGCGTTTACCTGGCCGGTTACCTGTTCAGCAGCCTCGGCGCGTTCGGCGTGGTGAGCCTGATGTCCAGCCCGTACCGTGGCCCGGATGCAGATTCACTGTTCTCCTACCGTGGCCTGTTCTGGCACCGTCCGATCCTGTCTGCGGTGATGACCGTGATGATGCTCTCTCTGGCGGGTATCCCAATGACGCTGGGCTTCATCGGTAAGTTCTACGTGCTGGCTGTCGGTGTGCAGGCGCACCTGTGGTGGCTGACTGCGGGCGTGGTTATCGGCTCGGCAATCGGTCTGTACTACTATCTGCGTGTGGCCGTGAGCCTGTACCTGAGCGCGCCTCAGCAACTCAACCGCGACGCACCAGGCAACTGGCAGTACAGCGCCGGTGGTATTGTGGTGCTGATCTCCGCGCTGCTGGTGCTGATCTTCGGTATCTATCCGCAGCCGCTGATTGATATCGTGCAGCGAGCGATGCCGCTGATGTAAAAGCAAAAAACCCGCCTCGGCGGGTTTTTTTATGGTTTTCGCCCTCTCCCTGTGGGAGAGGGGCGGGGTGAGGGCACCAGCCCGCACCAGACTTAAGCCAGCTGTTTCCTGCTAATCAACGGCCCGTCAATCTTCTTCATCGAACGGTCCAGCACCTCTTCAATCACCGACGACAGCTCGTTCAACTCAAACTTCGCCACGTAGCCATCGGCCTTCACTTTACGAATATGATCTTCGTTGGCGTTGCCCGAAAGCGAAGAGTGGATCACCACCGGAATATCTTTCAGCAGCGGGTCGGTTTTGATTTTGCGCGTCAGCGTGAAACCGTCCATCTCTGGCATTTCGAGGTCGGTCAGCACCAGGGCAATTTTATCGGTGATCGGCACACCTTCAGCCTGCGCCTGCGCGGCCAGCACGCCAATTTTCTCCCATGCGTCTTTACCGGTGATATGCAGCTGCGCCGGGATCTCCATAGCCTGTAATCCCTTCTCCAGCATGGAGCGCGCGACTTTGGAATCTTCCGCCACAATCGCCACAGCGCCAGGCTTGATGTGGAACTTAGTGGTCTGCAGATTCGTGGCGTGCAGATCGTGGTTGGCCGGCGTGATGTCATACAGGATCTGCTCAACGTCCAGCACCATCGCCAGCTCGTTGGTATCGGTCTTTTCGTCCAGACAGGCGATACTGGTGATGTAACGTCCGCTGACGGCGGTTTCCGCCGCGTGGACCTGCTTCCAGTCAAGGCGCATGATGTTCTCAACCGATTCCACCGCAAACGCCTGCACGCTGCGGGCATATTCGGTGATCAGCAGGATGTTGAGCCCCGTCGTCGGCTTACAGCCCGCCACGGCGGCCAGGTCGATCACCGGGATCACCTGATCGCGGATATTCACCATCCCCATCAGCGGGGACTTCATCCCTGCGGGTTTGGTGAACTCCGGCATCGGCACAATTTCACGCAGCTTAAAGACGTTAATGCCAAACAGTTCGGATTTATTTTCATTCAGAGACGTGCCCAGACGGAACAGCAACAGCTCAAAACGATTCGACAGGGTGAGATTTGCCCTGTCATCAATATCTTTCTGGAAATTATCCATTCTACCCTCAAGTGAAATGCTGCCCTTTTAATCGTTATCGGCATCCTGAGAGAAAAATGAAGGACTAAACGCTGACCTTAGTGAAATCGTTGGCCAGCTCACACGTCGGGAACACGTCGCGGCACTCTGCCAGCAGTTTTTCACAGCCGTGGGCGTCATAGCGCGAGCTGACATGGGTGACAATCAATTTTCCGGCGTTCGCTTCACGGGCAAGCGCCGCCGCCTGACGCGTGGAGCTGTGACCCCGGCTGTTGGCTTTCTCTTCCATCGCCGTTTCAAGCGTGGCTTCGTGCACCATCACATCCACCTCTCGCGCCAGTTGCAGGGCCGCAGGGCAGGGCGCGGTATCGCCAAAAATCGCCAGTTTTTTCCCTGGCTGCGGTGGGGCGAGATAGTCCTGGCCATTAATCGTGCGGCCGTCCTCAAGCGTGACGGTATCGCCCTGTTTCAGTCGCTGGAAAAGCGGTCCGGGCTTCACACCATCGGCAATCAGCGCAGCGGCGTCGAGCGCGCCGGGCTTATCATGCGCTTCAATGCGGTAGCCATAGCACTCAACCGGATGGTTGAGCGGCCGGGCGGTGACGGTATAGTCCCCGTCATCCAAAACCAGCCCCTCGGTTATCTCAATCACTTCCAGCAGATAATCCGTCCACGACCCGCTCAGGCGCAGCGTGGTTTCAACAAACTCACCAGTACCCGCCGGCCCGTAAATCGTCAGCGGGTTGGCATTACCCGCCATCGAACGGCTACACAGCAGGCCCGGCAGGCCAAACAGGTGATCGCCATGCAGATGGGTGATAAAGATCTTATCCAGCTTACCGGGATGATAAGCGGTGTGTAACAGTTGTTGCTGCGTTCCTTCGCCACAGTCAAACAGCCACAGTCCGCCACGGGTTGGGTGCTGCAGATCCAGCAGGATCGCGGTCACGTTTCGTGTGCGTGTTGGCACGCCAGCGGACGTACCCAGAAAAATCAGTTCCATAACGCAATCAGCCCTTTGCCGAATGGGGGAGGGTTTAGTATAACGTGATGAACCCAGGAAGGAGACCGACATGATCCAGTGGCAAGATTTACACCATAGTGAACTCACCGTTCAGACACTGTACGCCCTGCTCAAACTGCGCTGCGAAGTGTTTGTTGTGGAACAAACCTGCCCGTATCAGGACATCGATGGTGATGATCTGGTGGGCGAGAACCGTCATATTCTCGGCTGGAGGGATAACGAGCTGGTGGCGTATGCGAGGATTCTGAAAAGCGGGGACGATTTTGAGCCTGTCGTTATCGGTCGCGTCATTATTAGCGGCAAGGCGCGCGGTGAAAAACTGGGCTATCAGCTGATGGAAAAAACGCTGGAGGCATGCCAAAAACAGTGGCCAGACAAGGTGTTATACCTTGGCGCACAGGCGCACCTTCAGTCTTTCTACGGCCACTTTGGCTTTATGCCGGTCACGGACGTGTACGACGAAGACGGCATTCCTCATATCGGTATGGCGCGGGAAGTGAAACAGGCGTAATGGCAGGTCGTTGGCTATAGTTAGCGGACTGGTGTACTAACATGGAGAAAAATATGTCATTTCAATCCTGGGATACCCGTGTCGATGACGACCTGACGTTACTGAGCGAAACGCTGGAAGAGGTGTTACGTTCGTCCGGCGACCCTGCCGATCAGAAATATATCGAACTCAAGGCACGTGCCGAACAGGCGCTACATGATGTCAAAACCCGCGTCAGCCATGCGTCCGACAATTACTACTACCGCGCAAAAAAAGCGGTGTATCGCGCCGATGATTACGTCCATGAAAAACCGTGGCAAGGGATTGGTGTCGGTGCGGCGGTCGGTCTGGTGCTGGGGCTGCTTCTGGCCCGTCGTTAACCCCTGAATCGGACGCTTAACCCCTCCCTATACGTGGGTACTGATATTTCTGATGGTACCCCGTATACTAAGCGTTTTTACAGGGAGAGGTTCGCGTGCATTCGATTTCCAACGCGCTGGAACGTCTGCGTACTCAGCTTGCGCAAGCGTTACCCGCTACACCCGGCTTACGTCACGTGGACGTCTCTTTCCCGTTAAACGACGCTTTCGACCCTCTCGCCTGGCTTGGTGCTCAGTGCCTCTTTCCCCAGTTTTACTGGCAGCAGCGTAACGGTGATGAAGAGCTGGCTGCGCTGGGCGCCGTCATCCATTTTTCCTCTCTGGCTCAGGCTTCGCAGTTTTTACAGCAACAGCCTGTAGCGAACGACACGCGGATCTGCGGCCTGAATGCCTTCACCCCGGAGCAGGGCAGTCTCTTTTTACCCCGCCTGCTGTGGCGACGTTCTGCCGGGACAGCCACGTTGCGTCTGCAGCTGTGGAGTGACCGTTCCCTTCAGGAGGATGCCGACGCGGCGCTGGCGTTCTTACAGCAGCTTCGCGATGCCCGCCCAATCCGCCCGCTCTCCGCCCAGGTAGTGCAGGAGACCCATCAGCCGCAAAAACCGGAATGGCTGCGCCTTATCCGTCAGGCGACAGAGACCATTGCGCGCGGCGAAGTCGAAAAGGTGGTGCTCGCCCGGGCAACCGATCTGCAGTTCAGTCAGCCTGTGAATGCCGTGGCGCTGATGGCGGCCAGCCGTGCCCTGAATCTGAACTGCTATCATTTCTGCATGGTTTTCGATGCCAGCAACGCGTTTCTTGGCTCCACACCTGAACGGCTGTGGCGGCGGCGCGGCAACCTGCTGCGTACCGAAGCGCTGGCCGGTACCGTCGCCAGCCATCCCGATGACAAGCAGGCCCGCCTTCTGGGCGACTGGCTGATGAACGATGATAAAAACCAGCGTGAAAACATGCTGGTGGTAGAGGATATCTGCCAGCGGCTGCAGCACCATACCCGGACGCTGGAGGTCCTGCCAGCACAGGTTATGCGGTTGCGCAAAGTGCAGCATCTTCGCCGCTGCATCTGGACCGAGCTCAAGCATGCGGATGATGAGCAATGTCTGCATGTGCTGCAGCCGACGGCTGCGGTTGCCGGGTTACCGCGCCAGCCAGCACGCGAATTCATACACCGCGTTGAACCTTTCGACCGGGAATGGTATGCCGGATCCGCCGGATATCTGTCGCCAGAACAAAGCGAGTTCTGCGTGGCCCTGCGCTCGGCGCGCGTCCATGACGCCACCGTCCGTCTTTACGCCGGGGCGGGGATCGTCAGCGGTTCCGATCCGGAACAGGAATGGCAGGAGATCGAAAATAAAGCCGCAGGCTTGCGCTCTCTGCTCCTGAAGGATTAGTACTGATTCGCGCAATCCCGATTCATATCAAAATTCTATTTTTTTCTATTATTTATACTGTGTCGTATTCTTGATACCGGACAATCTCATGTCAGTAAGTTCTTTTAACCGACGCTGGGCGACGGTGATCCTTGAAGCCCTGACTCGCCATGGCGTCAGGCATGTGTGTATTGCGCCGGGCTCACGCTCCACACCGCTGACGCTGGCGGCAGCAGAAAACCGGGCATTTATTCACCACACACATTTTGACGAGCGCGGCCTGGGCCACCTGGCTCTGGGGCTGGCAAAGGTCAGCAAGGAACCGGTGGCGGTGATCGTCACCTCCGGTACTGCCGTGGCAAACCTCTATCCGGCCCTTATTGAAGCCGGGCTGACCGGTGAGAAACTGGTTCTGCTGACGGCCGATCGCCCGCCCGAGCTTATTGACTGCGGAGCGAACCAGGCTATTCGTCAGCCGGGCATCTTTGCCTCGCATCCTTCGCAGACGGTTTCGTTACCCCGACCCACGCAGGACATTCCCGCAAGCTGGCTGGTCTCGACCGTCGATCATGCCATGGAGACGTTGCGCAGCGGGGCGTTACATATTAACTGTCCGTTTGCCGAGCCGTTGTACGGCGAAATGGACGACACCGGTCTTGCCTGGCAGCAGCAGCTTGGCGACTGGTGGGAGAGCGAAAAGCCGTGGCTGCGCGAGCAGACACACCTTGAGAGCGCAAAGCAACGTGACTGGTTCTTCTGGCGACAAAAACGCGGCGTGGTTATTGCCGGGCGCATGAGCGCCGCCGAAGGCAGGCAGGTGGCCGAATGGGCACACACCCTTGGCTGGCCGCTGATTGGCGACGTGCTGTCCCAGACCGGACAGCCGCTGCCGTGTGCCGATCTCTGGCTCGGGAATGCGAAAGCGGTGACTGAACTGGCGCAGGCGCAGATTGTGGTTCAGCTGGGCGCAAGCCTGACCGGCAAACGGTTACTGCAGTGGCAGGCAACCTGTAGCCCGGAAGAGTACTGGCTGGTGGATCCACTGGAAGGGCGGCTCGATCCGGCGCACCATCGCGGTCGTCGTCTGGTGAGCGACATTGACACCTGGCTGGCGCTCCACCCAGCGGAAAAGCGCGCCCCGTGGGCCGTTGAGATCCCGGCGCTGTCGCGTCAGGCGTGGGAGTTGACCCGTGCACAATGCGAAGAAATTGGTGAAGCGGAGCTGGCGCACCGTATTTACCGGTATCTGCCGGAGCAGGGGCAACTGTTTGTCGGCAACAGCCTGGTGGTGCGTCTGATTGATGCGTTCTCAAAATTGCCTGCGGGCTATCCGGTCTACAGTAACCGGGGAGCCAGCGGCATTGACGGGCTGATCTCTACGGCGGCGGGTGTGCAGCGAGCCAGCGCGAAATCCACGCTGGCGATCGTGGGCGATCTTTCAGCGCTGTACGATCTCAATGCGCTGGCGCTGCTGCGGCAGGTGTCGGCGCCGTTTGTGCTGATTGTGGTCAACAATAACGGCGGGCAGATCTTCTCCCTGTTGCCGACACCGCAGAGCGAACGCGAGCGCTTCTATCTGATGCCGCAGAACGTGCAGTTTGAACATGCCGCAGCGATGTTTAATCTGAAATACCACCGCCCGGAAAACTGGGAAGCGCTGGATGCAGCCCTGAGCAGCGCCTGGCGACAGCCCGGTGCAACGTTGATTGAAGTGGTCGTCAACGAGGCTGACGGTGCGCAGAAGCTGCAAAGTTTGCTGGCGCAGGTGAGCCACCTGTGATCCTCGCAGGCGCGCAACAGGCCGGTAAGCCAGGTTACCCCTGGCTGGTCTTTTTGCATGGATTTTCTGGCGATTGCCGCGAGTGGCAGACGGTCGGCGAGGCGCTCAGCGATTATCCCCGGCTTTATCTCGACCTGCCGGGGCATGGCCGGTCCGCCAGTATGGCCTTCACGGGGTTCAAAGAAATGAGTGACGTGCTTACCCGAACCCTTGTTAGTTACAACATACTTAACTACTGGCTGGTGGGGTACTCCCTTGGCGGCCGCATTGCGATGTTTCATGCCTGTCAGGATCCTGCGGGGCTTTGCGGCATCATCGTGGAAGGTGGGCATCCGGGCCTGAAGGGGGTCGCAGCACGAGAGGCAAGAGCAGCATCCGACCATCTGTGGGCGCAGCGTTTTCGCACGCAGCCCCTCTCAAACGTCTTTGCCGACTGGTATCAACAGCCTGTCTTTGCCTCCCTGACGGACAGCCAGCGCAGGGCGCTCATCGCCCTGCGCTGTCGCAACGCGGGCACAAACCTGGCGATGATGCTCGAGGCAACCTCGCTCGCCGTGCAACCAGACCTGCGTGCCGCCCTCAGCGCGCGACATTTCCCTTTTGATTATCTCTATGGCGAACGTGACGAGAAGTTCGCGGCCCTGGCCGCTGAACTGAACGCTGTTCGCCATGTCATTCCAAACGCCGGACACAACGCCCACCGGGAAAATCCCGGGGCGGTTAGCGCGAGTCTGGCTCAGATACTGCGTCGTCGAATAAAGGACACTCTATGATCTATCCTGATGAAAACATGCTCTATGCACCGGTTGAATGGCAAGACTGCTCCGAAGGTTACACCGACATTCGTTACCACAAATCGGCTGACGGTATCGCCAAAATCACCATTAATCGTCCGCAGGTGCGTAACGCCTTTCGTCCCCTGACCGTAAAAGAGATGATTCAGGCCCTGGCGGATGCGCGCTATGACGACAACATCGGCGTTATCGTCCTGACCGGGGAAGGCGAAAAAGCGTTCTGCTCCGGTGGCGATCAGAAAGTACGCGGTGACTACGGCGGATACCAGGACGATGCGGGTACCCATCACCTGAACGTGCTTGATTTCCAGCGTCAAATCCGTACCTGCCCAAAACCCGTGGTGGCCATGGTGGCAGGCTACTCCATCGGCGGCGGCCACGTGCTGCACATGATGTGCGATCTGACCATTGCCGCAGAGAACGCCATCTTCGGTCAGACGGGCCCGAAAGTCGGCTCCTTTGACGGCGGCTGGGGAGCTTCTTACATGGCGCGCATTGTCGGTCAGAAAAAAGCCCGCGAAATCTGGTTCCTGTGCCGTCAGTACAACGCCCAGGAAGCGCTGGATATGGGCCTGGTTAACACCGTGGTGCCGATTGCCGATCTCGAAAAAGAGACCGTTCGCTGGTGTCGCGAAATGCTGCAGAACAGCCCAATGGCGCTGCGCTGCCTGAAAGCGGCCCTGAATGCTGACTGTGACGGTCAGGCGGGTCTGCAGGAGCTGGCGGGTAACGCCACCATGCTGTTCTACATGACCGAAGAGGGTCAGGAAGGGCGCAATGCGTTTAACGAAAAACGCCAGCCAGACTTCAGTAAATACAAACGGAACCCGTAATGCGTCGCGCGCAGGTTTACCGCTGGCAGATACCGATGGACGCGGGCGTGGTGCTGCGTGAACGGCGGTTAAAAACCCGTGATGGCTTCTTCGTGCAATTGCAGCAGGGCGAAGGGCAGGGCTGGGGCGAGATTTCGCCTCTGCCGGGCTTTAGCCTGGAGTCGCTGGAGGAGGCGCAGGCTGCGCTGATGGCATGGGTAGAGGAATGGCGTACAGGCCTGAATCCGCCGCTGCCCGATCTCCCTTCCGCCGCGTTTGGCATCAGCTGTGCGCTCGCGGAGCTCGACGGCAGCCTCCCTGATGAGGCCGATTACCGTGCCGCGCCGCTCTGCACGGGCGATCCGGACGAGCTGTTTGCCTTGCTCAGCGCAATGCCCGGCGAGAAAGTGGCGAAAATCAAAGTCGGTCTTTACGAAGCGGTACGCGACGGCATGGTCGCTAACCTCTTGCTGGAGGCGATCCCCGATCTGCGCCTGCGTCTGGATGCCAACCGCGCCTGGACGCCGCTTAAGGCGCAGCAGTTCGCGAAGTACGTCAACCCGGCGTACCGCAGCCGCATCGCTTTTCTGGAAGAGCCGTGCAAAACCCGTGAGGATTCACGCGCCTTTGCCCGAGAAACCGGCATTGCCATCGCCTGGGATGAAAGCCTGCGCGAGGCGGACTTTGCCTTTAGCGCCGAGCCTGGCGTCAGCGCCGTGGTCATAAAACCGGCGCTAACGGGCAGTCTGGCGAAGGTGCGCGAACAGGTGGCGGCAGCGCATGAGGCAGGGCTGACGGCGGTGATCAGCTCCTCCATCGAATCCAGCCTTGGGCTGACGCAGCTGGCGCGCATTGCCGCCTGGTTAACGCCCGACACCATCCCAGGGCTGGATACGTTAAACCTGATGCAAACCCAGCTCATTCGCCCGTGGCCGGGGAGCGCGCTGCCGTGCGCGGGCGTTGAGGCGCTGGAGCCGTTGCAATGAGTTTTAGCGACTGGCCGTGGCGGCACTGGCGCGAGCAGCGTGCTGATAAACCGGCTCTGCGTCTCAACGACGAGGTGCTGAGCTGGCAACAGCTCTGCACCCGCATCGACAATCTGGCCGCAGGGTTTCATCAGCAGGGCGTGGAGGCGGGTGACGGCGTGCTGTTGCTCGCCCATAATCACCCGCAGACCCTGCTGGCATGGCTGGCGCTGCTCCAGTGCGGCGCGCGAATTCTTCCGGTTAATCCCCAGCTCCCGCATCCCCTGTTGGAGGTATTACTTCCTCAGATGACGCTGCGTTTTGCGCTGGTGCTGGACGGTCACTATGACGGGCTCGCCGCGCTTAGCGTACATGCTCCGTCCGGCGAATACCGCGTGGCATGGCAGCCTGAGCGGCTGGCCTCAATGACGCTCACCTCCGGCTCCACCGGGCTGCCGAAAGCGGCTGTTCATACCTGCGGGGCGCATCTTGCCAGCGCTGAGGGCGTCCTCGCGCTGATGCCCTATGGCGACGATGACGACTGGCTGCTTTCGCTGCCGCTGTTTCATGTCTCCGGGCAGGGGATTTTATGGCGCTGGCTGCAGGCTGGCGCGCGCTTAACCGTACGCGAGAAGCAGCCGCTGGAGCAGGCCATGCAGGGGTGTACGCATGCCTCGCTGGTGCCAACCCAGCTCTGGCGTCTGCTCAATACCCACCAGCGGATCGCGCTGAAAGCGGTACTGCTGGGCGGGGCCGCCATCCCCGTTGAGTTGACGCAACAGGCGCGCGCGCAGGGTATTTCTACGTTTTGTGGCTATGGCCTGACGGAGTTTGCCTCTACCGTCTGCGCGAAAGAGGCTGACGGTGAGCCGGACGTGGGCAGCGCATTGCCGGGCAGGGAGGTTCAGGTCGTTAACGGTGAAGTGTGGATCAAGGCGCAAAGCATGGCCTCAGGCTACTGGCGCGACGGCGCGTTGCTGCCGCTCACGAATTCAGAGGGCTGGTTTGCCACCCGCGATCGCGGCGAACTGCATGACGGTCGCCTGACGATCCTCGGTCGGATGGATAACCTCTTTTTCAGCGGAGGCGAGGGCATTCAGCCGGAGAGCCTTGAGCGGATTATCGCGACCCATCCGCACATCAGCCAGGTTTTCATTGTTCCGCTGAATGACGCCGAATTCGGTCAGCGTCCGGTAGCGGTGGTGGAGTGTGAACCGGGAACGGATATTACCCGCTTGCCGGAATGGGTACAGGGCAAACTGGCACGATTTGAACAGCCCGTCCACTGGCTGGTACTGCCTGCAGAGTTAAAAAATGGCGGGATTAAGATCTCCCGCCAGGCGTTAAAACAGTGGGTGAATGCCCAGCTGTCTGGTTAATTAGCCGACATCGGGCTGCGGCTTACGCTGACGACGCAGCAGGCGCAGCACCGGCGGCACGACCACCACCACAATAGCCAGCACCAGCAGGATCTTCGCCACATTGCTGTCCCACAGAATGGCGACATCGCCATTGCTGATGGACAGGGCGCGGCGCAGGTTCTGTTCCAGCATCTCACCCAGCACAAAGCCCAGAATCAGCGGCGACATCGGGAAGTGCATTTTACGCAAGATGTAGCCGAACACCCCCAGCACCACCATCAGAATCAGGTCGAAAGTGGTGCTGTGCACCGCATACACCCCTACCGCCGAGACGGCCGCGATTGCGGGTACCAGGAACCACAGCGGAATGGTCAGCATACGGGTGAACAGGCCAATCAGCGGGATGTTCATGACCAGCAACATCACGTTGGCAATCAGCAGTGCCGCAATCAGCCCCCAGACGATATCCGGCTGTTCGGTGAACATCGCCGGTCCTGGCGTGATGTTATAGAGCGTCAGCGCCCCCATCATCACCGCCGTGGTACCGGAGCCGGGCACGCCGAGCGTCAGCATGGGAATAAACGAGCCACAGGCCGAGGCATTGTTAGCCGCCTCGGGTGCGGCGACGCCGCGAATATCACCTTTACCAAAGCTGTCGCTGTTGCCGCTGAGTTTTTTCTCCGTCATGTAGGTGATGGCGCTGGCGATGGTCGCCCCGGCGCCCGGCAGAATGCCGACAAAGAAGCCAATGACCGCTGAACGCAGCGTGGTACCGATACACTGCACCCCCTCTTTGGCGTTAAAGAGCATCCGGCCGGTTTTACGCACCAGCGTCTGCCCGCTGCTGGTATGTTCCAGCATCAGTAAGATCTCAGAGACAGAGAACAGACCAATCACGACCACGATAAACTGCACGCCGTCGGACAGGTGAACGCTGTCGAAGGTAAAGCGATAGACCCCGGTGTTGGCATCCACGCCGACGGTGGCTAACCCTAAGCCAATCAGCGCAGACAAAAACGATTTCAGTGGGTTTTGTGCCATCATGCTGCCGAGACAGGCAATGGCGAAGACCATCAGGGCAAAATATTCTGCTGGGCCAAACGCCAGCGACCACTGGGCCAGCGCAGGCGCAAACAGAATGATGCCGCCAATGGCAATCAGCGAGCCAAAGAACGAACTGACGGCGGAAATAGACAGCGCCACGCCGCCGCGCCCCTGCCGCGCCATCGGGTAACCATCCAGCGCGGTCATAATGGCCGCCGCATCCCCGGGCACGTTGAGCAGTATTGACGAGATTCGGCCGCCATATTCACAGCCGATGTAGACCGTCGCCAGCAGGATCAGCGCTGATTCCGCAGGCAGATGCAGGGCAAACGCCAGCGGGAGCAAAATAGCGACCCCGTTGATGGGCCCAAGCCCAGGCAACAGACCGACGATCGTCCCGACGAAGCAGCCGATCAGGGCGATCACCAGGTTTTCCGGGGTCATCGCCACAGCGAACCCCTGTGAGAGGTAAATCCAGGTATCCATAGCGTGCTCCGTTAATTAAGCCAGGCGCCAAGCGGCAGCGTCACATCCAGCAGGCGGTCAAAGGCGTACCACAGGAAAATGCCCATCACCACGCCCGAGATCCCCGCCGCAGGCAGGCTGGCGTTAAACAGCGTGCCGATCACCATCGTCAGGATGGCGGTCGCCACCGGGAAGCCGAGCCATTCAAAGCCCCAGGCATACATCAGCAGCACAATGACCATCACCAGCAGCCGCTGCAAAATGCGCTTAGGCGGCCACTCTACGGTATCCGGGTGGCGTAACAGCATGGCCACCGAGCAAAGCAGCATCAGGCCGACAATGCCCATTGGAAAGGGGCGGGGCCCCACGGGTTCATAGCTGTATTCGCTGTGGATCTGCCAGGCGACGAACATCCCGCCAATGCAGAGCAACAACCAGATCCCGGCAAAAATGCGATCGCTCATAGCGCCTCCGGTTATTTGGCCAGGCCAAACGCTTTTGCTTTCTCGCGGTAGTCATTCACCTGTTTTTTGACATACTCGTCCAGCTGCTTGCCGTTCAGGTTGAACTCAAACAGCCCGCGCAGATCGCGTTGCTTTTTAAATTCGTCTGTCTGCTGCAATTTGTTAAAGGTGTCGACCCACCACTGGTATTCGGCATCGGTCACTTTTGGCCCGACAAAGAAGCCGCGGATAATCGGCCAGACGAGGTCATAACCCTGTTCTTTTGCAGTCGGCACATTTGCCAGCTGTCCCGGCAGACGGTTTTCGGAGAAGACCGCCAGCACGCGGATTTTATCGCCGCTCAGGTAAGGCACCATTTCACTGAGATCACCGGAAACTGCCTGCACGTGGTTGCCCATCAGCGCCGTCACCGGTTCACCGCCGCCCTCAAACGCCACGTAACGCATTTTGTGCGGATCCACTTTCGCCTGCTGCGCCAGCAGGGCGGCTTTCATCCAGTCCTGGCTGCCGATGGAGGCGCCTGCGCCAATCACCACGCTGTTGGGGTCTTTTTCCATGGCGGTGAGCAAATCTTTCAGGGATTTCCACGGGGAATCTGCACGCACGGCAATCATGCCGTAGTCGGTACCGACGGTGGCCAGCCAGCGCACGTCATCCACGCCGTAGCGGCCAAACTTGCCCTGGGAGAGGTTAAGCAGCGAGCCGCCGGAGAAGGCCACCACCGTGCCGGCTTCCGCCGGACGTTGCGCGACAATTGCGTTATAGGCCACCGCGCCCACGCCGCCTGGCATGTAGGTCACGCGCATCGGTTTTTCAATGGCCTTCGTCTCCAGCAGGCTGACCTGAATCAGCTTGCAGGTGAGATCGAAACCGCCGCCCGGTTTGGCCGGAGCGATACATTCGGTGCGGGACGGGGCGTCCTGCGCCTGGACAACAGAGGCACTCAACATTAATACGCTTGCAGCAATCGTTGAAAGTAATTGTTTTTTCATCGTTTATCCTCACGCCGGCGATCCGGGGGTACGGGTACGGGTTTTTTTCTGATTATGTGAACCACCTTGTAGCGGTTCCGTTGCGTGATTGTTAAAACAATAACCTTTCATTTCCCTTTCAACGCGACACCAACTTTACAGGATGTGATATGCGTCTCTTACTGGCGGAAGATAATCGTGAGCTGGCTCACTGGCTGGAGAAAGCGCTGGTGCAGGAGGGCTTTGCCGTAGACTGCGTTTCTGACGGGCGCGCGGCCGATCATCTGCTGCAGGGGGAAAACTACGCGGTAGCGATACTGGACATCGGTATGCCCGGTTTTGACGGCCTGGAGGTGGTGCACCGTTTACGTAAACGCGGCCAGACCTTGCCGGTGCTGTTTCTCACCGCACGCAGCAACGTGGCGGATCGGGTGAAAGGCCTGAACGCCGGGGCGGATGATTATCTGCCAAAACCGTTTGAGCTGGAGGAGCTGGACGCCAGGCTTCGCGCCCTGCTGCGCAGAAGCGAGGGGAGAACCCAGGAACGCCAGCGCCTTGGGGAGCTGGAGTATGACGACGACGGTTTTTTCCTGCTGCGCGACGAGCCGCTCTCGCTCACCCCGCGCGAACTGTCGCTGCTGAAGGTGCTGATGCATCGTCGCACCCGCCCCGTTTCCCGGCAGCAGTTGTTCGATCAGGTGTTTAGCCTGAACGACGACGTCAGCCCGGAGAGTCTCGATCTTTACATTCATCGCCTGCGCAAAAAGCTGAGCGGCAGCGGCGTGCGGATCACCACCCTGCGCGGACTGGGCTATGTGCTGGAGTGCGGCGATGAAGTGGGTTAAGCCTCAGTCGCTTTATCTGCAACTGCTGCTTTTTCTCGGCCTGCCGCTGCTGTTGTTGTGGGGATTATCGGCTTTTAACAGTTACGTCAGCGCCCTGCAGGCGGCGACCCAGGCGTACGACCGCACGCTGTTATCTTCGGCGCGTACCGTCTCTGAGCGGCTGGAGGTGCACAACGGCAAGCTGCTGGTTGATGTTCCCTGGGTGGTGCTCGACAGCTTTGAGCTGAACATGAACGATCGCCTCTATTACAAGGTGGTTGACCCGGAGGGGCGGGTGATCTCCGGCTATGACGATCTGCCGAACATGCCCCCCTCCACGTCGCGCACCACGCACTATCCCGCGCTGGCCTGGTTTTATCATACCGAGTATCGCGGCCAGGCGATCCGCGTGGCGAAGCTGCTCCAGCCGATTAACGAAGACAATGTTTCCGGTATGGCGGAGATCTACGTCGCCGAAACCTTGCAGTCGCGGCGCTATCTGGCCACTCAGCTTCTGTTTTCATCGCTCGTTTCGCAGGGGCTGCTGGTGCTGCTGACGTTGGTCTTAACCGCCTGGCTGCTGCGCCGCGTGCTGCGCCCGATGCGTCAGCTCTCCTCGCTGATGGTGCGCCGTGAGCCTGGGCTGCTGGCCCCGCTGCCGGAATTGCTGCCCTGGTCGGAAACGCGGCTGCTGATCGTGGCTTTTAACCGTTATATCGACAGATTACGCGGCGTGCTTTCCCGCCAGGAGCGCTTCAACGCCGATGCGTCTCATCAGCTCAAAACGCCGCTGGCGGTGCTCAAAACCCAGGTTTCCGTTGCCCTGACGCGAAACGATCCGGCCCTGTGGCAGGAGAGTTTACGCGCCATGAACGTGACGCTGGATAACACCATCGTCCTCACCGAACGGCTGCTGCAACTCTCCACGGTGAGGCGCAAAGAGCAGGGGGATCGCCAGTTTGCGCCGGTGGACCTGGTTCAGGTGGTGCAGAACTGCTGTTTCTCCAGACTGACGCAGGCGCGCAGCAAGGCGATCGATTTGGGTTATGACGGCATTCAGCAACCCGTCTTGATAGACGGTGATGAGGTGCTGCTGGGGGAGCTGTGCGCCAACCTGCTTGAGAACGCGATCAAGTACACCCCGGCAGGAGGCATCGTCACCGTGTTCCTGCACACCGACGCGGGCGGCGTTGAGCTCAGCGTGGAGGATAGCGGGCCCGGCATCGAAGACAGCCAAATTCATCAGGCAGTACTGCCTTTCCATCGGCTCGACAACGTCGGGGACGCCAGCGGATCGGGTATCGGGCTGGCGCTGGCGAGCGATATCGCCCGGCTTCACCGAAGCCACCTGCAGCTTTCCCGCAGTGAGGTACTGGGAGGGCTGAGCGTAAAAATGCGCTTTCTGTTGCTGACGTAAAAAAACCGCGCGTTTCAAATCGTTACAATCTACTTGCCCGCCGCACGCAGAGTGCTTGATCGCCAGGCGTCTCAGGTTAAAATCTCGCGGTTTTTTTGGGACTTTTCTATAAATTGCGCGGGAACACGATAATGAAAAAAGTGGCATTGATGGGCTTAGGCCTGATATTCGTTTCGGCGGCGGCTAACGCCATCAGCTTTAACGGCTCAGCGGGTCAGGATTACACCCATCTGGGCTTTGGCCTGGGTACCGAGACCGCCGGTCTGGCGATGACCGGCGGCTGGACGCATAACGACGACGATGGCGATGCGGCAAGCCTCGGCCTGGGTCTGAATATTCCTCTTGGCCCGTTCCTGGCCACCGTCGGCGGTAAAGGCATCTACACCAACCCGAACGACGGCGACGAAGGGTACGCGGCAGCGGTGGGCGGCGGTCTGCAGTGGAAAATTGGCGACAGCTTCGGCCTGTTTGGTGAGTACTACTACTCGCCGGACTCCCTCTCCAGCGGTATCGACAGCTATGAAGAAGCCAACGCGGGTGCGCGCTGGACCATCATGCGCCCAATTACCATTGAAGCGGGTTATCGTTATCTGAATCTGGCGGGCAAAGACGGCAACCGCGACAACGCGCTGGCTGACGGCCCGTACGTGGGCGTCAGCGCAGGCTTCTAACCTCTCCGGCGCGGCGTCCGTCGCGCCAGTTTCTCTCCTCTCCATGCCGGTGATTGCGCTATAGTGTTTTCACCATATAAGCGGGAGAATACAATGATTAATGTGGAGATGTTATCCACCGGCGACGAAGTGCTGCATGGACAGATTATTGATACCAATGCTGCCTGGCTTGCCGATCTTTTCTTTGAGCAAGGATTACCGTTAACGCGCCGCAATACCGTAGGCGACAGTCTTGAGTCGCTGGTGACCGTTCTGCGCGAGCGTAGCGAACACTGCGACGTGCTGATTGTGAACGGTGGGCTCGGCCCTACCAGCGACGATCTCAGCGCGCTGGCTGCCGCGACCGCCAAAGGCGAAGGGCTGGTGTTGCACGAGGAGTGGCTGGCCCACATGGAGCGTTTCTTCTCCGAACGTGGCCGCGTGATGGTACCCAGCAACCGCAAACAGGCTGAAATCCCGGCCAGCGCCGAACTGGTCGATAACCCGGTGGGTACCGCCTGCGGTTTCGCCGTTCAACTGAACCGCTGCCTGATGTTCTTCACGCCGGGTGTCCCGTCTGAATTTAAAGTGATGGTCGAACAGCAGATCCTGCCGCGCCTTCGTCAACGTTTTACCCTGCCTGAACCGCCAGTCTGCCTGCGCCTGACCACCTTTGGCCGTTCGGAAAGCGATCTGGCGCAGAGCCTCGATCACCTGCCGCTGCCGCCGGGGGTATCCATGGGCTATCGCTCTTCCATGCCGATCATTGAACTCAAGCTCACCGGGCCTGCCACGCAGAAAGCGGCGATGCTGGCGCTCTGGCCGGAAGTGCGGCGCGTGGCGGGCGAAAGTCTGATTTTCGAGGGCACGGAAGGGCTACCGGCGCAGATTGCGAAGCATCTGCAGTCGCGCCAGCTGAGCGTCACCCTCAGCGAGCAGTTCACCGGCGGCCTGCTGGCGCTGCAACTGTCGCGCGTTAATGCTCCGCTGCTGGCCAGCGAGGTGGTGCCGTTCCAGCAGGAGACGCTGGCGCAGACGGCGCGCTGGGCGTCAGAACGCCGGGTCAACCATTTTGCCGGGCTGGCGCTGTTTGTCGGGGGTATGGATGAGGAATATCTCAACTTTGCGCTGGCTACGCCGGAAGGGACGCATGCCTTAAGAGTCAAAATGAGTATCACCCGCCACAGCCTGGCGGTGCGTCAGGACGTCTGCGCCATGATGGCGCTGAACATGCTGCGTCGCTGGCTGGCAGGTAAAGAGGTGGCCAGCGAGCACGGCTGGATCAACGTGGTGGAATCGCTGTTCGTTGAGTGACCGGTTTGCCGGGGCGGCGGCCCCGGCGATACCTAACCCAGGGCCTTCGCCAGCAACGTGATCGGATGCTCGCAGCGCTTGCTGGTGGACATCTCTATCTGCCACTTGCAGGTTTCGCAGTCGGTCACCACGATATCCGCGCCGCTCTCCTCAATCTGGCGGAACAGCGGCGCGCCAATTGCCTGTGATGTTTCGTAATTTTCACGCTTAAAGCCGTACGTCCCCGCAATGCCGCAGCAGCGCGAATCCAGCACCGTCAGCTCCAGCCCCGGAATTAACCGCAACAGTTCCAGCGTGTAAAGCGCCCAGCCCATTTTTTCCATATGGCACGGCGTGTGGTAGACCACTTTCAGGGGTAAATTTTTCAGCGGTAGCGTCTGCCCGCTGTCCAGCTTGCGCCACAGGAAACGGGTTGCCAGCTCGATATGTTCGCGCAGGCCGGTATTGTCCACGTCCAGCAGGTGCGGATACTCATCGCGCAGCGTGAAGGTACAGGTCGAGGAGGTGGCCAGCACCGGAATGCCTTTATCGACGATGGCCTCGTGCAGCGACGAGACGTTGCTTCTGGCCTGTTTGCGTGCTTTATCGGTAAACCCGTTGGCGATCAGCGGCACGCCGCAGCATTTCTCCTTGTTCAGTAACTGCACGCCTGTACCCATGGCGTTCAGCACTTTCAGCAGATCTTTACCCAGTTGCGGATGGTTGTAGTTCACGTAGCAGCCATGGAAGAACGCGACCTGGTCGGCATACCGCGCCTGGTCTGCCGCTACGGATTTGTACCAGCGGCGGAAGGTGCCGTGGGAATATTTGGGCAAACTACGGTGATGGTCGATCTTAAGCGTGGCATCCAGCAGCTGGCGCACCGGTTTCAGCGAGGTCGCGGCGTTCACCAGCGGGGCAAACGGCGTGGAGACGCTGCCCATCAGATCGGTATGGCTAAGAATGGCATCGCGCAGCGACGGTTTTTGCGTGCTATAGCGTGCCCGGGCGCGCTGAATAATGTCGCCGATTTTCACATCCGACGGACAGGCGACTTCACAACGTTTGCAGTTGATGCAGTATTTCAGCGCGTCATCGTACAGCGCGCCGTCCTTCAGACGAAGGCGCTCGCCGTCCGGCCCGGCCTGTTTCGGACCGGGATAGCGCGGGTTAACGCCGCTGACCGGGCAGACGGTGGTGCAGACCGTGCATTTGATGCAGCTTTCAAAGCGGGTATCGTTCATTGTTCAGCCTCCGTGCGCTGGCAAATCTGCTCTGCCACATAGAGCGCCGTTATGGCGCAGACGCCGCCGCCGCAGCCCTGGGCGATAGGATCGTATCCGCCCAAAAGCGAGCCGATGGCGTAGAGATTCGGTACTGACTTTCCTGAAAGTTGCGGATGCAGCTGGTTATCCACGATTACGCCGAACTGCTGCCACGGCTGTGGGGCAAAGAAATCGCTCTGATACCAGTCCGCGCGAGAGGCGCTCTGGCGGACGTCCAGCCCCATAATCGCCTCGCGAATGCCGTCCCGACTGCTCAGCAGACCGTTGCTGAAGAAACTGCCGCTTGCCAGCACCGCGTAACGCGTACGAAGCGGAATATCGTCGTGGTTGCGGGTCCAGATTTCGCTCACCGAGCCGTCAGTCAGGGTGATTTTTTTCACTTCATCACCCGCCATCCACACGCCTCCCTGGGCCACAAACTGGCGCTGAAGCTGGGTATGCAGGCGAATACCGGGTACGGACGGAGGAAGCGTTGGCAGCAGGCCGAGCGAGCAGGGCAGGCGGTCGGACAGCCAGCGCCACAGCCGGTTGTCCTGTAAGCCAAAGCAGGCGGGCATAAACAGCGCATCGCATCCTTTTGCAAGCGGTTTGAGCGCCTCATACAGCAGCGGCCATTTCTCTTCGTTATCGAGCAAACGGGCAATATTCACCGCGCGGAACTCGCTGGGGTTGTCGCGCAGGACATCCAGCTCAGGAAGGTCAATCTCTGCCGTTTCAGCGTTGACCCCCTGGCGACTGAGCGAGGCCGCTGCCAGATGGGGCTGAAAATCCAGAAAACCGCTAATGCCCACCACCCGCACGCGCGTGGCCTTGAACGGAGCAACGGGCACCTCCTCCGGGCTGAGCCAGGCGGAACGCAGGGTGCCAAGCGGCGTGACGCGCGCGTGATTTTGCCTGGCGCTCCCCTGCATACGTGCGCCGCAATCAGCCAGCAGCGCTTCGGTTTCCAGGGCAAAGCGGTCAATGTGCTGCGCGCCAGTCAGGTGATAAGGATGCTCTGCCGGCAGTTTTTCGCGGTACGTTTCGTCCACCAGATCCAGCGAGCCCGACGAGAAGTGCAGGGCGCTCTGGCCCCGGGTGATAATGGCGCAGCGCAGTCCCTGCTTCGTGAGTTTGATGCCACAGAGCAGACCCGCCAGCCCGCCGCCGACGATCACCGTATCAAATTTCATCGCGTTGCTCCTTCTCAAGACCGCAAAGCCCCTGGTACACCCAGCGGGTAAATTCGCTTTCACGCAGGGCATCGCCCCAGGCGACAGGCTGAATGCCTTTCCAGCGCTCGTTCAGAAAATCGCTGAGCTGATCGAGCGACTGGGTGGCGGTGGTGGTATGAAAACGCTGCAGCAGCCCGGCGGCACGGCAGGCACACAGCTCCCCCTGACAGGTGCCCATCCCGACACGGGTGCGGCGGCGGAGATCGAGCAGGCTATTCACCGTCAGATTCTCCACCGCGTATTGCACTTCCCCGGCGGTAACGGCCTCGCACTCGCATACCAGACTGCGGCTCAGCCGTCCTTCACCCAGCCAGACCGGTGTTCTGTCGCCATGGCGATAGACAGCCGAACCACGCAGCGGGGCAGGCAGGGAGATAATTTTTTGCAGCGTTTTCTCGGTGGACTGGCGCGAGCCGGGCAGGGGCTGTTCTGCGGTCACGCACGGTTCGCTATTGCCCAGTTTGCGGCAGACAGCATCCGTCGCCCATTCGGCCATCAGGCGGTAGGTCATCAATTTACCGCCGGTGATGGTGATGAAGCCGTCCAGCCCGTCGCGCGCGGCATGGTCAAGCAGCACAATGCCACGGCTGACATTGCGTCCGCTCGGGTCGTTATCGCTGGCGACAAGCGGACGCACACCCGCGTAGGCGCGCAGGATGCGGGTCTGGGCCATCACCGGCGCCAGTTTTTCTCCTTCGCGCAGCAGGATGTCGACCTCTTCTGCGGTGACCCGATTGTAGTCAATCTCGCTGTAGTCAACGTGGGTGGAGGTGGTCCCGATTAACGAAATGGTATCGCCGGGGACAAGGATGTCTGCGTCAGACGGTTTACGGCAGCGGTTGATGACATGGTTATTAATGCGGTGGTCAAGGATCAGCAGCGAGCCTTTGGCCGGGAACATGCGCACAGATAAATCGGCGTATTCTGCGATGCGTTGCCCCCAGATCCCCGCCGCGTTGACCACCACAGCGGCATACAGCTCGCTGTGTTCGTTGTACTGCGTATCCAGGACCCGCACGCCCACGATGCGATGCCCCTCACGGATAAGCCCGGTGACCTGATGGCCGGTCAGGATCCGCGCGCTGTGCTCGCGGGCGTCCAGCATGTTGGCCGCCGTCAGACGAAACGGATCCACGGTGCCGTCCGGGACTTTTACTGCACCCGTCAGTGCCGGATTAACCGAAGGTTCGATGCGGCGTGCAAGGGCTGGGTCAATGGCTTGCGCCTGAATTCCCGCGGCCTGGCAGGCGGTAATGAAAGTTGACTGAAAGGCGAGATCGTCTTCGGGAAGCGTAATAAACAGGCCGTCGGTCGGTTCAATACAGTGGCGGGCGATACGTCGCAGGATCTGATTTTCGGCGATACATTCGCGTGCCGATTCGCCGTCGGTAACGGCGTAGCGGGCGCCGCTGTGCAGCAGGCCATGATTGCGTCCGGTAGCGCCGGTCGCAATATCATGGCGCTCCAGGAGCGTGACGCTCAGCCCTCTGAGCGCACAGTCGCGTGCGATGCCAGCGCCGGTCGCGCCCCCGCCAATGATAATCACATCGCTGTAGCGTGGATCGTGAATTGTCATTGTCATCCCTCTGTGTTCGTTTTTTATCATTTAGCCACATGAAAACTGTGGTTTGTTTGATTTCGAACACAAACGAGCGAAATTCGAAAGTGAAACGTGATTCCATGCGCTTTTTTGCGCATGTTGTCATATTTCTGTAACAATTTGTGCGTTGATTCACAGTAACAATCACCGTGATTTCTTAACATCCCCGCCTTGCTGGAGTTTGGGGCAGTTAAACCCCTGTAAATTCAATACATGGCCACGGAGGCTGTCATGCTCAGTATCTTTAAACCTGCGCCGCACCGGGCGCGTCTGCCTGAGGCAGAAATAGATCCGCTTTACCGCCGCCTGCGCTGGCAAATCTTCCTGGGGATCTTCTTCGGGTATGCGGCGTATTACCTTGTGCGTAAAAACTTTGCCCTCGCCATGCCTTATCTGGTTGAGCAGGGCTTTTCGCGTGGCGATCTCGGGTTCGCGCTGTCGGGGATCTCCATCGCCTACGGCTTTTCGAAATTCATCATGGGATCGGTGTCGGATCGCTCGAATCCGCGCGTGTTCCTGCCAGCCGGTCTGATCCTGGCGGCGGCGGTGATGCTGTTTATGGGCTTTGTGCCATGGGCAACGTCCAGCATCGCCATTATGTTTGTGCTGTTGTTCCTGTGCGGCTGGTTCCAGGGGATGGGATGGCCGCCATGCGGGCGTACCATGGTGCACTGGTGGTCGCAAAAGGAGCGTGGCGGCATCGTGTCGGTGTGGAACTGCGCGCATAACGTGGGTGGCGGCATTCCGCCTCTGCTGTTCCTGCTGGGGATGGCCTGGTTCAACGACTGGCACGCTGCGCTCTATATGCCTGCCTTTGGCGCCATTCTGGTGGCGATTATCGCCTTTGCGCTGATGCGCGATACACCGCAGTCCTGCGGCCTGCCGCCGATTGAGGAGTACAAAAACGACTATCCGGATGATTACAGCGAGAAGCACGAAGAAGAGCTGACGGCAAAGCAGATCTTCATGAAGTACGTGTTGCCGAACAAACTGCTGTGGTACATCGCGGTTGCGAACGTGTTTGTTTACCTGCTGCGTTACGGCATCCTCGACTGGTCACCGACCTACCTGAAAGAGGTGAAGCATTTCGCGCTGGATAAATCCTCCTGGGCCTACTTCCTGTACGAATACGCGGGGATCCCGGGGACGCTGATTTGCGGCTGGATGTCGGACAAAGTATTTAAGGGCAACCGTGGCGCAACGGGCGTCTTCTTTATGACGCTCGTGACCATTGCCACCGTCGTCTACTGGCTCAACCCGCCGGGCAACCCGGGCGTGGATATGACCTGTATGATCGTCATCGGCTTCCTGATTTATGGTCCTGTTATGTTGATCGGTCTGCATGCGCTGGAACTGGCACCGAAAAAAGCAGCCGGTACGGCGGCAGGCTTTACCGGTCTGTTTGGCTACCTGGGCGGTTCGGTCGCGGCGAGCGCCATCGTGGGCTATACCGTTGACTTCTTCGGCTGGGACGGCGGCTTTATGGTGATGATCGGCGGCAGCGTGCTGGCGGTACTGCTGCTGATTGTTGTGATGATCGGTGAAAAACGTCACCACGCGGACGTGCTGGCGCGTCGTCAATAAGGAGCATTGCCATGAAATTAACTCAATTAGCGACCGGTCTGCTGCTGGCGGGCCTGATGACCGGCTCCGCACTGGCGGCGGATAAAATCGTTATTGCCCATCGCGGCGCAAGCGGCTATCTGCCGGAGCATACGCTGCCGGCGAAGGCGATGGCCTACGCGCAGGGGGCCGATTATCTTGAGCAGGATCTGGTGATGACAAAGGACGACCAGCTGGTCGTCCTGCATGACCACTATCTTGATCGCGTGACCGATGTGGCGGAGCGTTTCCCGGACCGCGCCCGTAAAGATGGTCGTTTTTACGCCATCGATTTTACTCTGGATGAAATCCGCTCTCTGAAGTTTACCGAAGGCTTCGAGATTGAAAACGGCAAGAAGGTGCAGGTTTATCCGGGACGTTTCCCAATGGGCAAATCTGACTTCCGTATCCATACCTTCCAGGAAGAGATTGAGTTTGTTCAGGGGCTGAACCACTCGACAGGCAAAAATATCGGTATCTATCCGGAAATTAAAGCCCCGTGGTTCCATCACCAGGAAGGGAAGGATATTGCCGCGAAGACGCTGGAGGTGCTGAAGCAATACGGCTACACCAGCAAGAAGGACAAAGTTTATCTCCAGTGTTTTGACGCCGCAGAACTGAAGCGCATCAAAACCGAGCTGGAGCCTAAGATGGGGATGGATCTCAATCTGGTCCAGCTGATTGCCTATACCGACTGGAACGAAACCCAGGAGAAGCAGGCAGACGGCAAGTGGGTAAACTATAACTACGACTGGATGTTCAAACCGGGCGCCATGAAGCAGATCGCGCAGTACGCCGACGGGATCGGGCCGGATTACCACATGCTGGTGGCGGAAGGTTCAACCCCGGGCCACGTGAAGCTGACGGCGATGGTAAAAGAGGCACACGCCAGCAAGATGCAGGTGCATCCGTATACGGTGCGCGCAGACCAGTTACCGCCGTACGCCACGGACGTGAATCAGCTTTACGAGGTGTTGTATAAGCAGGCGGACGTAGACGGGTTGTTTACGGATTTCCCGGATAAAGCAGTTTCATTCCTGCATAACAAGTAATACAAGGGGCCGTAAGGCCCTTTTTTATTCGGGCAGTAGGCCGGCCAGCCTTAGCTTTTTTTCCCATTCTGGCTCTGGCCCTAGCTGTTCTGCGACCAGGTTGACCAGCGCCTGGATCACCGGCGAGGCGCGACGCGTCTGGCGATACAGGGCCACAATGTTGCCACCATCCGGTTGCCAGCCGGGTAAAATGATATTCAGTTCTCCGCGCAATATCGCATCAGCACCTAAAAATAACGGCATGACCACAATCCCAAGTCCTGCTTTGGCGGCTTCCAGCAGGCTGAAAGCATTATCCGAACGCAGACGATTTCTGACGCGCCAGTTCTGCCGCTGCCCGTTATGCAGTAGCTGCCAGCAACCGCCTGGCGCACGGTGGGTATATAACAGTCCGTCATGCTGCTCCAGCTCAACGGGGTGCACAGGCGTGCCCCGTTGCGCCAGATAGTCCGGGCTCGCGCACAGCCAGGTCAGATTGCGCGCCAGCGTGCGGGCGATGAGCGTAGAGTCCGGGACGAGACCGAGGCGGATGGCGATATCAAAGTCGGGCTGATGCATATTAATCTGCCGATCTTCTGTCGAGATATCGAGAGACAGTCCCGGATGAGCGCCAATAAATCCGGCCAGGATCGTCGACAGATGGGTGGTCATAAAGGTATGCGAGGTGGCGATACGCAGCTCGCCGTGAAGCTCGCTGCGTGAGGGTGCCACGGCTTCTTCCGCCTGTGTGACTTCGTCAAGGATACGCACGCACTCCTGATAAAAAAGCAGACCCGCTTCCGTCAGGCTAAGGCGGGGCCCACGCTCCAGCAAGCTTGCGCCAAGCCGTTTCTCCAGCATCTTGACGCGCTGGCTGACCACCGATTTTGATGTTCCCAGCTTTGCCGCCGCGCCAACAAAGCTTTGCGACTCAACAACCGAAACAAACGTGCTCATCTCCACGAACTTGTTCACACAGGCGCTCCTTTATGGCTTATTCGGTTTACTATGCGCCGTTCAGGGAGCCGGAAAAACGGCTGGCGAGATATTCTGCCGCCATGATCACATCCGGGTTAGTCGCCTGAGAGGGAACGTCCGGGAACAACGAGGCATCGACGACAAACAGCCCGTTAATGCCGAAGACGTTGCCGCACGCGTCCACGACTGCTGCCGGATCGCTTTCTTTACCCATCGGTGCTGTCGCGCTGAGGTGTAGATTGCTTTTCACCGTCGCACGCTGCTCCTCAGCTATCTGCTGGTCTGTTTTGGCGAGTTTACCGCCTTTAACTGCCGGGACTTCGCCAGTAACCAGTGCCTGCAATGGACCTTCCTGCACCAGTGCCCGGGACAACTTCACCGCTTCGACCATCCGTATGACGTCGCGCTCGTCGCCCAGCAGATTGAGATCGATGCTGGGGGCGAGCAGCGGATTGCGGCTCGTCAGTGTCAGACGCCCACGGGCACAGGGGCGAGCCACGGTGAAAAAGAGCTGGAAACCCGCCCCGTGTGGAAACAGTCCTGGATCGACGAAGTGGTTATTGCTGATATACAGATCCAGTTCGTCGGCTGCGGCCAGCGAAGATTGTGTCCAGAGCGTTGCACCTATTGGGGGATAGCTGGCATGTTCTGCAGAGGTCGCCAGCATGATCCCGTTCACGGGTTGTTCCTGCAAATTGCGGCCAACGGGGAGATCCTGTTTTAGCGGGATTTCCAGACGGCGTAAATCGTCAGCAGGACCAATGCCGGAGCGTAACAGAATGGCTGGCGTACCGGCCGCACCGGCACAAAGGAACACGCAGTCGGCAGCGATCCGTGTCCCATCCGCAAGCTGTATGCCGTTCACCCGCGAATTGTCTATAAGCGCTTTATCCACAACCGTCATGCCGACAATTGACAGATTCTTGCGCGCCCGAACCTCCGCCGTCAGGTAGACCATGCCAGTGTTTTGCCGGATGCCGTTGACAACATTCAGTGGATAGATGGCGACGCCGTGTTGTTGTTCGCCGTTAATATCGTCAATGGCGGCAAAGCCGTGAGCGCGACAGGCGTGATAAAACGCCTGACTTGCCGGACTGAGTGTCTCCAGCGCAGGTAATCGCACCGGAACGGGGCCGTGGCGGCCATGCCAGCGATCGTCGCCATAGTCGGCATTTTCAAGCCGTTTGAACCACGGTAAGACCCTATCAAACGACCAGTCGCTCAGTCCGCGCTTTACCCAGCGGTCAAAATCGGATTTAGGGGCGCGAACAAACGCGCCTGCGTTGATCGTGGAGCCGCCACCGAGCACTTTGGCCCGCAGATGACCAGAGGTATGATCGGTTCCCGTTGCCGCGCCGTGTTCCCAGACGTAATCACCGCCGCCAACAGAGTGGCTTTGCGCCAGTTCATGCGGCCAGCCATCGGGGGCAAAGACGGGGCCGCCCTCCAGCAGCAATACCTGGCAGTCAGGGTTCTCGCTAAGACGTGCGGCGAGAACCGCACCCGCTGAACCACCGCCTGCGACTATGACGTCGTACGATTGTTTCATTATTCTGGCGCTGTTTTCCGGCTTGATGGATACCATTTTTCCTCTCCTCATGAATATCGTTACGCAGCGCATCAGCCAGTTTTTCTGCCATCATGATGATGGTCGGATTGAGGTTGATGAGCGGGATTTCGGGCAGGATCGATGCGTCGATGACCCTTAAGTCATGCAGACCGTAAAGGCACCCGTTTTCATCCACCACGGCATAGGGGTCATCAGGGGGCCCCATCGGTGCGGTGGAGCAGGGGTGCTGGAGGGTGCTAACCCCCTGCGCCAGAGCCTGGCGAATGTCAGATTCATCATCCCCGACCGAGGCTCCGGGGCTGATTTCGTACTCAATGAGCTGGCGCAGCGGCGGCATATCCGCCAGCAGGCGTGCCAGACGAAAACACTCGACCATCCGGCGCATGTCATCTTCTGTCGTCAGGTGATTAAGCGCTATTTCCGGTGCATCGTGAGGGTCACGGCTCTTCAGGCGGATGTAGCCTGTGGAGCTGCAATGCATGAGTTCCAGCCCGAGGGAGAAGGCGACGCCGGTTGGGCTGAGGTCTGCAGGTAACAGATGCGAAGGGGAAATGGCAATGTCCATTTCGCGGGCTGATTTGGCAAAGCTTGAATTCGTCCAGATCTGGGCGGCGACAACCGGATGCTCGTGGCCCTTAAGTTCGGCTTTTCCGGCGAAGTTTATCCAGTAGAAGGCGTGATCCCGCAGACGCTCACCCACCGGGGCCTCTTTCACGACGGGGATAGACAGCGATTCCAGATGGTGGCGTGGGCCGATGCCTGAGCGCAGCAATATCGCGGCGGAACCATAGGCGCCGGCGCTGAGGATTGTCTGGCGGGCAAAGCACTGTTTCCCGTCGGCAAGCTGCACGCCTTTGACCCGGTTCTCCTCAACGATCAGCTTGTCCGTGAGCGCCCCATACACGATGGTCAGGTTCGGGCGCTGGCGTACCTTGCGGGTAAGCCATGCCATTCCGGTATTCACCCGAACGCCGTTAATGATATTCATCGGATTGGGCCCGGCGCCGTTGTTGGCTTCTGGGTGGTTAAAGTCTTCAACCCGCGCAAAACCCAACTGCCACGCCGCTTCCAGGGTGGCCCGCTGAACTGGGGTGATCTCCTCTAACGTCATCTGATGGATCGGAAGTGGACCTTCACGACCATGATATTTATCCTCACCCAAAGGGTAGGTTTCCATCTTTTTGTAGTAGGGCAGCACATCCTCATATTTCCAGCCCTTAAGCCCTTTTGCCGTGATGCGTTCGAAATCCCAGGGGAGCGCCCGGCAGGCGACGGCGGCGTTAATGGCTGAACTTCCGCCGAGGGTTTTGCCGCGTGGAGTATAGACGGGATCGGGCTGCCTGACCGGGCTGGCGTAATAGCCCCATTCATATCGCTGATCGCCATTCGCCGCGATAATATTGCCGCTGTAAAGCAGTTCCGGATAGCCATCGGGATCAAAAGACGGACCATATTCCAGCAGCAGAACACGTGTCTGCTCATCTTCGCTAAGACGTGCTGCCAGCACTGCCCCGGCAGAGCCCGCGCCAACAATGATAATATCGTAGGGCATCTGCTCAGGGGGTGTGGTCATGAACTGTTCTAAGGATAAAACGGACATTGCTGATGGCCTCCTCAGGTGGATATACCGTTAGAGTAAGCGGCATGAGGAGGGGTGAACAGGTGAGGAAAGGCGAATCACGGGTTCGTAAATCACGAACCCGAAAGGAGGGGTTGGCGCTATATTTCTATTTCAATATCACCTTTTGCCCGGCAGCAGCAGGGCAAAATTTCCCCTTCATTGATAAAGGCCAGCGGTTCGGTCAGCCAGTCCACCTGGCCGGTGACCAGGCGGCAGCGGCAGGAGCCGCAATAGCCTTCACGACACTGATACTCTACCGTCACCTGATTCGCCTCAAGGGCTGCCAGCAGGGAAGGGTGCTCTTCCTGGCACAGCACTTCTGTGCCCGAAAGACTCAGCGTTACGCGCGTCATCAGAGCTGGAAATTGCTCAGGTCGTCAGTGTTGACTTCAGAATCAATCTGACCGACCAGGTAAGAACTCACTTCCACTTCCTGTGGCGCCACCTGCACGTTATCGGACACCAGCCAGGTGTTGATCCACGGGATCGGGTTGGAGCGCGTCTGGAATGGCAGATCGAGACCGACCGCCTGCATACGGATGTTGGTGATGTACTCAACGTACTGGCACAGAATGTCTTTGTTCAGGCCAATCATGGAGCCGTCGCGGAACAGGTAGTCTGCCCACTCTTTCTCCTGCTGTGCGGCCAGCACGAACAGGTCGTAGCACTCCTGCTTGCACTCTTCAGCGATTTCCGCCATTTCCGGGTCGTCTGCGCCGCTGCGCAACAGGTTCAGCATGTGCTGGGTGCCGGTCAGGTGCAGGGCTTCGTCACGGGCGATCAGACGGATGATTTTGGCGTTACCTTCCATCAGCTTGCGCTCGGCAAACGCAAAGGAGCAGGCAAAGCTCACGTAGAAGCGGATGGCTTCCAGGGCGTTAACGCTCATCAGGCACAGGTACAGCTGCTTTTTCAGCGCGCGCAGGTTCACGGTGACGGTTTTGCCGTTCACGTTGTGGGTCCCTTCGCCCAGCAGGTGCCAGTAGCTGGTCATCTCGATCAGCTCGTCGTAGTAGTGGGCAATCCCTTCCGCGCGTTTCTGAATCTGCTCGTTGGTGACGATATCGTCAAACACCACCGCCGGATCGTTAACGATGTTGCGGATAATGTGGGTGTAAGAGCGGGAGTGGATCGTCTCCGAGAATGCCCAGGTTTCCACCCAGGTTTCCAGTTCCGGAATGGAGATCAGCGGCAGCAGGGCAACGTTCGGGCTGCGGCCCTGAATGGAGTCCAGCAGCGTCTGGTACTTCAGGTTGCTGATGAAAATGTGTTTTTCATGCTCCGGCAACGCCTGGAAATCGATACGATCGCGGGAAACGTCAACTTCCTCCGGACGCCAGAAGAAGGAGAGTTGCTTTTCAATCAGCTTTTCGAAGATGTCATATTTTTGCTGATCGTAGCGTGCCACATTGACCGGCTGGCCGAAGAACATCGGCTCTTTGAGCTGGTCGTTTTTCGTCTGTGAAAAGGTGGTATATGCCATGAGTGTGTCCTGTGGTGTTATTTCCCCCTCATCCCGGCCCTCTCCCACAGGGAGAGGGGGAAAGAGTTCCCTCTCCCTGTGGGAGAGGGTTAGGATGAGGGGATTTATTAGATCTTACATGCGCCGCTTTCGCAGCCATCATCCTGAATTGACGGTGCCAGATCGTCCTGCGCGTCTTCTGCACCATCACGGGTGTTGTGATAATACAGGGTTTTCACGCCAAATTTGTACGCGGTGAGCAGGTCTTTCAGCAGTTGCTGCATTGGCACTTTACCAGACGGGAAACGCGTCGGGTCGTAGTTGGTATTGGCAGAGATCGACTGATCGATGAATTTCTGCATGATACCCACCAGCTGCAGATAGCCGTCATTGTTTGGCATTTCCCACAGCAGCTCGTAGTTGTCTTTCAGCTGTTCGTAATCCGGCACCACCTGGCGCAGGATACCGTCTTTCGACGCTTTAATGCTGACGTGACCGCGCGGCGGCTCGATACCGTTGGTGGCGTTAGAGATCTGCGAGGAGGTCTCAGACGGCATCAGGGCAGAGAGCGTGGAGTTGCGCAGGCCGTGAGTCTTAATGGACTCGCGCAGTGCTTCCCAGTCCAGATGCAGCGGCGCGTTTGCAATCGCATCCAGGTCTTTCTTGTAGGTGTCGATTGGCAGAATGCCTTTCGCATAGGTGGTTTCGTTAAACCACGGGCATGCGCCTTGCTCTTTCGCCAGCTCGTTAGACGCTTTCAGCAGGTAATACTGGATCGCTTCGAACGTTTCGTGGGTCAGGTTGTTCGCGCTGCCGTCGGAGTAACGCTTACCGTGTTTCGCCAGCCAGTAGGCGAAGTTGATGACGCCGATACCCAGCGTACGACGGCCCATTGCGCCGCGTTTCGCCGCCGGGATTGGGTAATCCTGGTAGTCCAGCAGGGCGTCGAGCGCACGGACGGCCAGCACTGCCAGCTCTTCCAGTTCGTCCAGGCTCTTAATCGCGCCCAGGTTGAACGCAGACAGCGTACACAGCGCGATTTCGCCGTTTTCGTCGTTCACGTCTTCCAGCGGTTTGGTCGGCAGGGCGATCTCCAGGCACAGGTTAGACTGGCGCACTGGCGCAACAACCGGATCAAACGGGCTGTGGGTGTTGCAGTGGTCAACGTTCTGGATGTAGATACGGCCGGTAGAGGCACGTTCCTGCATCATCAGGGAGAACAGATCGACCGCCTTCACGCGCTGTTTACGGATGCTGTCGTCTTTTTCGTATTTGGTGTACAGACGTTCAAACTCGTCCTGATCGGCGAAGAACGCGTCATACAGACCCGGGACATCGGACGGGCTGAACAGGGTAATGTCTTCACCTTTCAGCAGACGGGTGTACATCAGTTTGTTGATCTGCACGCCGTAGTCCATGTGACGCACGCGGTTACCTTCAACACCACGGTTGTTTTTCAGTACCAGCAGGCTTTCGACTTCCAGGTGCCACATTGGGTAGAACAGGGTTGCCGCACCACCGCGCACGCCGCCCTGAGAGCAGGATTTTACTGCCGTCTGGAAGTGCTTGTAGAACGGGATACAACCGGTATGGAACGCTTCACCGCCGCGAATTGGGCTGCCCAGGGCGCGAATGCGACCGGCGTTGATACCGATACCGGCACGCTGGGAGACGTATTTGACAATCGCGCTGGAGGTCGCATTGATGGAATCCAGGCTGTCACCGCACTCGATCAGTACGCAGGAGCTGAACTGACGGGTTGGGGTACGCACGCCAGACATAATCGGCGTCGGCAGAGAAATCTTGAACGTAGAGACCGCATCATAGAAACGCTTAACGTATTCCAGACGGGTGTCACGCGGGTAGTTAGAGAACAGGCAGGCGGCCACCAGAATATAGAGGAACTGGGCGCTCTCGTAGATTTCGCCCGTGACACGGTTCTGGACCAGGTATTTGCCTTCGAGCTGTTTCACCGCTGCGTAGGAGAAGTTCATATCACGCCAGTGATCGATAAACCCGTTCATCTGCTCGAACTCTTCTTCCGTATAGTCTTCCAGCAGATGCGTGTCGTATTTACCCAGCTCAACCATTTTCACCACGTGGTCGTAAAGCGCAGGCGGCTCGAACTGGCCGTAGGCTTTTTTACGCAGGTGGAAAATCGCCAGACGTGCAGCGAGGTACTGATAATCCGGCGCTTCGCGGGAGATCAGATCCGCCGCCGCTTTGATGATGGTTTCGTGGATATCAGACGTTTTGATGCCGTCGTAGAACTGAATATGGGAACGCAGTTCAACCTGGGAGATAGATACGTTGTTCAGGCCTTCTGCTGCCCAGTCGAGAACTCGATGGATTTTGTCCAGATTGATACGCTCGGTAGTACCGTCGCGCTTTGTCACCAGCAGACTCTGATTCATGTGGGTTTTACCTGTCCGTGAAATAAAAAAATATCCCCCGTTTATCCACAGATCCGCCTTGTGACTAACTCTGTGGATAAATACTACATATAGGGGGTTTGCGATAAGAGAAACGCTATATGGTGAGTATTCTAGTAAGGATTCTTTTCAGTACAAGGGTTGATTTTGACGTTAAATTGAGGTTGTGAAAGGGTAAAAAAGGCTAAGTCCTCATGCTGTAAGGCCTGGAAGAGATGTCAATAATTAAGAAAAAAAATTCAAAATTTGATCGAGTGCTGATTTCTTCAACGGGAGGTCAGAATTGCGCAACATGATGTCGCGCAATCTTTATAAGAATAATGGATGACGTTAGTCGTTTTTGGCGGTGGTGTGCAACATATAGTTAACATCCACGCCCGGGGCGAGTTTGAATTTATCGGTCAGCGGATTGTAGTGCAGACCGGTGATGTGCTGCTCCTTGAGCCACGTCTGGTCAACCCAGCCCAGTAACTCGGCAGGCTTGATGAATTTCTTCACGTCGTGTGTGCCTTTGGGCACCATGCGCAGTAAATACTCTGCACCGACGACGGCCATCAGCCAGGCTTTGCCGTTACGGTTGATGGTGGAGAAGAAGACCTGGCCGCCCGGTTTCACCAGTTTTGCGCAGGCGTTGACGACGGACTGCGGGTCGGGAACGTGCTCCAGCATCTCCATGCAGGTGACCACGTCGTACTGGTGCGCATGTTTTGCCGCGTGTTCCTCAACGGTTTCCTGTACGTACTCCACCTGAATCCCGGACTCCAGCGCATGCAGACGGGCAACCTGCAACGGTTCAAAACCCATATCCAGGCCGGTGACAGTGGCTCCTTCGCGCGCCATGCTCTCTGCCAGGATGCCGCCGCCGCAGCCGACGTCGAGCACTTTTTTACCGAACAGACCGCCGGAACGCTCCGCGATATAGCCCAGACGCAGCGGGTTGATGCGATGCAGAGGTTTGAACTCACCTTCGAGATCCCACCAGCGGGACGCCACCGCTTCAAATTTGGCAATCTCTTCGTGGTCTACGTTGTGAGCCACCGGGGATTTTTCGGCATTCATGGGCGCTTTTACTCCTTATTTAGCAAGACGAATGAGTATATCAGGCAATCCCTGTGAATAAAGCGTATAGGTTTACCTGTATCACCGCGGCTGTGTTATAATTTGCGACCTTTGAATCCGGGATACAGTAGAGGGATAGCGGTTAGATGAGCGACCTTGCGAGAGAAATTACACCGGTTAACATCGAGGAAGAGCTGAAGAGCTCCTATCTGGACTATGCGATGTCGGTCATTGTTGGCCGTGCGCTGCCGGACGTCCGCGATGGCCTGAAGCCGGTACACCGTCGCGTACTATACGCCATGAACGTATTGGGCAATGACTGGAATAAAGCCTACAAAAAATCTGCCCGTGTCGTTGGTGACGTAATCGGTAAATACCATCCCCATGGTGATTCCGCGGTGTACGACACCATCGTTCGTATGGCGCAGCCTTTCTCGCTGCGTTACATGCTGGTAGATGGTCAGGGTAACTTTGGTTCTATCGACGGCGACTCCGCCGCGGCAATGCGTTATACGGAAATCCGTCTGGCGAAAATTGCCCATGAGCTGATGGCCGACCTGGAAAAAGAGACGGTTGATTTCGTTGATAACTACGATGGCACGGAAAAAATTCCTGACGTCATGCCAACGAAGATCCCTAACCTGCTGGTGAACGGTTCGTCCGGTATCGCCGTAGGGATGGCGACCAACATTCCGCCGCACAACATCACCGAAGTGATCAACGGCTGCCTGGCCTATATCGACGATGAAGACATCAGCATTGAAGGGCTGATGGAACACATCCCGGGCCCGGACTTCCCGACGGCGGCCATCATCAACGGTCGTCGTGGTATTGAAGAAGCGTACCGCACCGGTCGCGGCAAGATTTACATCCGTGCCCGCGCCGAAGTGGAAGCAGATGCCAAAACCGGCCGTGAAACCATCATTGTTCACGAGATCCCGTATCAGGTGAACAAAGCGCGACTGATTGAAAAAATCGCCGAGCTGGTAAAAGAAAAACGTGTTGAAGGCATCAGCGCGCTGCGTGACGAGTCTGATAAAGACGGTATGCGCATCGTGATTGAAATCAAACGCGACGCGGTGGGCGAGGTTGTGCTGAACAACCTGTACTCTCAGACCCAGCTGCAGGTCTCCTTCGGTATCAACATGGTTGCACTGCACCATGGTCAGCCGAAGATCATGAACCTGAAAGAGATCCTGAGCGCGTTTGTCCGTCACCGCCGCGAAGTGGTGACCCGTCGTACCATTTTCGAACTGCGCAAAGCGCGTGACCGTGCCCACATCCTTGAGGCACTGGCCGTGGCGCTGGCCAACATCGACCCGATCATTGAACTGATCCGTCGCGCGCCAACCCCGGCGGAAGCGAAAACCGCGCTGATTTCCCGTCCGTGGGATCTGGGCAACGTTGCGGCAATGCTGGAGCGTGCCGGTGATGACGCCGCGCGTCCTGAGTGGCTGGAACCTGAATTCGGCGTGCGTGATGGTCAGTACTACCTGACTGAACAGCAAGCCCAGGCGATTCTGGATCTGCGTCTGCAGAAACTGACCGGCCTTGAGCATGAAAAACTGCTCGACGAATATAAAGAGCTGCTGGAGCAGATCGCTGAACTGCTGCACATCCTGGGCAGCGCAGAGCGCCTGATGGAAGTGATCCGCGAAGAGCTGGAGCTGATCCGCGATCAGTTCGGCGATGAGCGTCGCACCGAAATCACCGCCAACTCCGCAGATATCAACATCGAAGACCTGATCAACCAGGAAGACGTTGTTGTGACCCTGTCTCACCAGGGCTACGTGAAGTATCAGCCGTTAACTGACTACGAAGCACAGCGTCGTGGTGGTAAAGGCAAATCTGCGGCACGTATTAAAGAAGAAGACTTTATTGACCGTCTGCTGGTGGCGAACACCCATGACACCATCCTCTGCTTCTCCAGCCGGGGTCGTCTGTACTGGATGAAGGTCTACCAGTTGCCGGAAGCGAGCCGTGGTGCACGTGGTCGTCCGATCGTTAACCTGCTGCCGCTGGAAGCGAACGAACGTATCACCGCCATTCTGCCGGTACGCGAGTACGAAGAGGGCGTGAACGTCTTTATGGCGACCGCCAGCGGTACCGTGAAGAAAACCGCGCTGACCGAGTTCAGCCGTCCACGTTCTGCCGGTATCATCGCGGTGAACCTGAACGAAGGCGATGAGCTGATTGGCGTCGATCTGACTTCAGGCAAAGATGAAGTCATGCTCTTCTCCGCAGCCGGTAAAGTGGTGCGCTTCAAAGAAGACGCCGTCCGCGCAATGGGTCGTACCGCAACGGGCGTTCGCGGTATCAAACTGGCGGGCGAAGACAGCGTCGTTTCTCTGATTATTCCGCGCGGGGAAGGGGCTATCCTGACCGTGACGCAGAATGGTTACGGTAAACGTACCGCGGAAGGGGAATACCCAACCAAGTCGCGTGGCACGCAGGGCGTTATCTCTATCAAGGTGACCGAGCGCAACGGTTCCGTTGTGGGCGCGGTGCAGGTAGACGATGCCGACCAGATCATGATGATCACCGATGCCGGTACGCTGGTGCGTACCCGCGTGTCGGAGATTAGCGTGGTGGGTCGTAATACCCAGGGCGTTATCCTCATCCGTACGGCGGAAGATGAAAACGTGGTGGGTCTGCAACGTGTTGCTGAGCCAGTGGACGACGAAGAGCTCGACTCCATCGACGGTAGCGTCGCGGAAGGTGATGATGATATCGCACCGGAAGTGGACACCGACGATGATGCAGCGGATGATGCTGACGAGTAATGTCTCCTGACGCATAAAGGGCCGGATTCCGGCCCTTTTCTTTTGCAGATGCAGACAAGTCAACGTTGCGACAAGCCGCGTTTACCGCTACCTTAACCACATTCTTTTTGACCCCGACGGCGGAGCCTCGCCCCTTTGAAATACCTCGTCTCCTTTCGAACCACGCTGAAAGTCTCTCGCTATCTGTTTCGGGCGCTGGCGCTCTTGCTTTGGTTACTGGTGGCCTTGTCCTCGGTGTTTTACATCGTCAACGCGCTGCACCAGAAAGAAGCGGAGATCCGTCAGGAATTTAACCTAAGTTCCGATCAGGCCCAGCGCTATATTCAGCGCACCTCCGACGTGATGAAGGAGCTGAAGTACATTGCCGAAAATCGCCTGACGGCGGAAAACGGTATTCTTGCCATCCGCAGCCGTAATGACAAAACCGAAGTACCGGATTTCGAGCCGCTGTTCCCGGATTCCGACTGCTCCGCCATGAGCAACACCTGGCGCGGTTCCCTGGAATCGCTCTCCTGGTTTATGCGCTACTGGCGCGACAACTTCTCCGCCGCCTATGACCTGAACCGCGTGTTCCTGATTGGCAGCGAAAACCTCTGCATGGCCGACTTTGGCCTGCGCGATGTGCCCGTCGAACGTGATGATGCGCTGAAAAGCCTGCATGAACGCATTTTGAAATACCGCAATGCGCCGCAGGACGAGCGCGGTAATAACATCTTCTGGATAAGCCAGGGGCCGCGCATGGGCGTGGGCTATTTCTATGCGCTGACGCCGGTTTATCTGGGCAATCGCCTGCAGGCGCTGCTGGGCATTGAACAGACCATCCGCATGGAAAACTTCTTCACGCCGGGCAGTCTGCCGATGGGAGTGACCATTCTGGATGAGAACGGCCATCCCCTGATTTCACTCACCGGGCCGGATAATCGCCTGAACGTCGATCCGCACTGGATGCAGGAGCGTTCGTGGTTTGGCTATACCTCAGGATTCCGTGAGCTGGTGCTGAAGAAAAGCTTACCGCCATCGTCGCTGAGTATCGTCTATTCCCTGCCTGTGGATATGGTGCTTGAGCGGATCCGTATTCTTATCATGAATGCCATCCTGCTGAACGTGCTGGCCGGTGGCGCGCTGTTTACCCTGGCGCGGATGTATGAGCGGAAGATTTTTATCCCCGCTGAAAGCGATGCCCAGCGTCTGGAGGAACACGAGCAGTTTAACCGTAAGATTGTTGCCTCCGCACCGGTGGGGATCTGTATCCTGCGCACCCAGGACGGCACCAATATCCTCAGTAATGAACTGGCGCATAACTACCTGAACATGCTGACGCACGAGGACCGGCAAAGGCTGACGCAAATTATCTGTGGTCAGCAGGTGAATTTTGTCGACGTGCTGACCAGCACCCACACCAACTTACAAATTAGCTTCGTGCATTCGCGCTATCGCAATGAAAACGTGGCGATTTGCGTGCTGGTGGATGTCTCCGCACGTGTGAAGATGGAAGAGTCTTTGCAGGAGATGGCCCAGGCGGCAGAGCAGGCCAGCCAGTCGAAATCCATGTTCCTTGCCACCGTCAGTCACGAACTGCGTACGCCGCTGTACGGGATTATCGGCAACCTCGATCTGCTGCAAACCAAAGAGCTGCCGAAAGGCGTTGATCGCCTGGTGACGGCGATGAACAACTCCTCAAGCCTGCTGCTGAAAATCATCAGCGACATTCTCGATTTCTCGAAAATTGAGTCCGAGCAGCTGAAAATTGAACCGCGCGAGTTCTCTCCGCGCGAGGTGATGAACCACATCAGCGCCAACTATCTGCCGCTGGTGGTACGTAAACAGCTGGGTCTCTATTGCTTTATTGAGCCAGACGTACCGCTGACGCTGCATGGCGATCCTATGCGTCTGCAGCAGGTCATTTCGAACCTGCTCAGTAACGCCATCAAGTTCACCGACATCGGCTGTATCGTGTTGCATGTGTGCCGGGCAGGGGACTACCTGAGCATTCGTGTGCGTGATACCGGCGTTGGGATCCCGGCGAAGGAAGTGGTTCGTCTGTTTGACCCGTTCTTCCAGGTTGGTACCGGCGTGCAGCGTAACTTCCAGGGGACCGGACTGGGGCTGGCAATTTGTGAGAAGCTCGTCAGCATGATGGACGGCGATATCTCGGTGGATACCGAACCAGGTATGGGTAGCCAGTTCACCATTCGTATTCCGCTCTATTCTGCGCAGTATCCGGCGAAAACGACGGTTGACGGCCTGAGCGATAAGCGCTGCTGGCTGGCGGTGCACAACGCCTCGCTGAATGATTATCTGACGGCACTGCTGAACCACAGCGGCGTGCGGGTTTCCCGTTATGAAGGCCAGACGCCGGACGTGGACGATGTATTGATCACCGATGACACGCTGGCGCAACCGTGGCAGGGAAGGGGCGTGGTGATGTTCTGTCGTCGCCACATCGGTATTCCGGTTGAGCGTGCGCCGGGCGAGTGGGTTCACAGTGTGGCGACGCCACATGAGCTGTTGGGGCTGCTGGCGCGCATCTACAGCGTGCAGCTCGAAGAGAACGATGGCGCGGCGACCCTGCCGTCACCGGAATCGCTGGCGTCGGTGAACGACGATATGATGATTCTGGTCGTGGATGACCATCCGATTAACCGTCGCCTGCTGGCTGACCAGCTGGGCTCGCTGGGTTATCAATGTAAAACCGCTAATGACGGCGTGGATGCGCTGAATGTGCTCAGTAAAAACCATATTGATATCGTTCTCAGCGACGTGAATATGCCCAATATGGACGGCTATCGTCTGACGCAGCGTATCCGCCAGCTTGGTCTGACGTTGCCGGTGGTTGGCGTCACGGCGAATGCGCTGGCGGAAGAGAAACAGCGCTGCCTGGAGTCAGGGATGGACAGCTGTCTGTCGAAACCGGTTACGCTGGACGTACTGAAGCAGACATTGTCGATTTACGCGGATCGGGTGAGAAAAACGCGGACATAAAAAAGGCCCGTAAGGGCCTTTTACTTTTCACCCTCTCCCCGTGGGAGAGGGACGGGGTGAGGGCATCAGAACGCACACCCGTTCTGGATCAATCCTTATCCGTTGCGCTCAGCGTCACGGAGGAGAGATAGTTCAGTAGCGCGATATCGTTGTCCACGCCCAGTTTCATCATGGCTGATTTCTTCTGGCTACTGATGGTTTTAATACTGCGGTTCAGCTTCTTGGCAATCTCGGTCACGAGGAAACCTTCAGCGAAAAGACGCAGAACTTCGCTCTCTTTTGGCGACAGGCGTTTGTCACCGTAGCCACCTGCACTGATTTTTTCCAGCAGACGAGAGACGCTCTCAGGGGTGAACTTTTTGCCTTTCTGCAGCGCAGCCAGCGCTTTAGGCAGGTCAGTTGGTGCGCCCTGTTTCAGTACAATCCCTTCGATATCCAGATCCAGCACGGCGCTCAGAATCGCCGGGTTGTTATTCATGGTCAGAACAATGATCGAGATGTCCGGGAAGTGACGTTTAATATATTTGATGAGCGTGATCCCATCACCGTATTTGTCTCCAGGCATGGAGAGATCGGTAATGAGCACGTGTGCATCAAGTTTTGGGAGGTTATTGATCAGTGCTGTAGAGTCTTCAAATTCACCGACTACATTCACCCACTCGATCTGTTCAAGTGATTTGCGAATACCGAACAGTACAATCGGATGGTCATCGGCAATAATTACGTTCATATTGTTCATGTATTAGGCTACCTTGCTACAGCAAGCTTTTGACGTAGGCGTCAATGTCGCTGATGTATTTTTCAATGCCAGAGGCATCTTTCTCACGAATTAGATGTTCCAGCGTTTCACATAACTGCTTGCCGGGAACCAGATTAAGCATGGCAAACACCCCTTTAAGCCGGTGTGCTGTCTGCGCCAGCGCTGCAAAATCATTCGCAGCGGACTCAGTATACAACCGCTTAACATCATCTGGTACTGTATCAACAAAGAGTGAATAATATCCGCTGGCGTGAAGCTCGGCATTTTCATTGCCGCCTAACGGGGATTCCGCTATCTCTTCCTGCGCCAGTTGCTCTTCTATTAGTTGTAGTACAGCTTCCTGCATCGCATTGCTTATATTAAAGTTGACGCGCAGCTGGCCTGGGCCGATTTTTCGCACGCCTGGCTCATCATCGCTTAAAAGCAAGCCGGAGGCAGTAAGATTAGACGGATTATCAGTTAAAAACAGATCAAATTCTTGACTTGAGAGTCTTTCATCCGGCGTGATGCAGGCCGCACCCCAGTTTTCCAGCAGGCGTACCACGATATTGCGGATCTCGTTCGAGGTCACATCCACCATCACAACCACATCGTCCAGCAGGCGTTCTTCATCTTCTTCCTGAGGATTGGCGGCCATTTTTACGTGCAGCGAATAACGGGTGCCAAGCGATTCACGGGCTTTAATGTTCAGATGGCCGCCAAGCTTACGCGCCAGCTGATCGCACAGCCAGAAGGTCAGGGCATTGGCCTTACCGTAGCGATCGCTTTGGGTATCGTTCAGGAACGGGAAGTGCAGATTATCAATCTCACTGGTTGTAACGCCTTCACCGGTATCGAGGATACGGAACGTCAGACGATCCTCCGCGGACTCGTCGGTATTGACCTCAAGCGTAATTTTGCCAATTTGCGTGGTGGTGACGGCGTACTGAATAATCATCAGCAGAATTCGACGCAGCGCCTCACGATCGCCGTGACGTTCGTCGTTGGCCGGCAGGTGGTTGTTGATCAGCAGTTGCAGACCTTTGCGCTTAATCACCGGCAGAACTTCCGGCACCACTTCGTCAATCAGATCCTGAATCGAGAAGAGGGTCGGCGTGCCTTTCCAGAAGTCGTTCTCAAGCATGTTCGCGAGCTGGATCTCATCCACCATCCGCACCAGCGAATCCGCCTGGCTTGCCAGCTGTTGACTTTCAGGCGTGCTCAACGCCGCCGCCTGCGTCGCCAGCGTTCTTAATGGCTGTTTGAAGGCATCACCAATATTTTGCATAAACGCGGCGCGACCCTGCTGATTTTTCTCATACAGTCTTTGCGCCTGCTTCAGTTTTTTGTTCACCAGCACTTCGCGATCCTGATCGCGAATAATGAAGATCTGCGTGCGGGAGGCGACCTGGCTGCGGAACTGACGGATCTCGTACAGTTCATTATTGATAGTGGCCTGAATCACCCCCTGATGCTGATCCGCCATGGTGGTGATGTTCTGCAGGTTAAGATGCGGCAGCAGATGGTCGGCAATTTTATTGCTCATCACCGTGCGGTTGGCTTCCTGGTCGTGAACCAGCACACCCAGCGGCAGTACTGAGATGATTTCTTCATTCAGGGCGCGTAATACGCGCAACTCATTACTGGTTCCGGCCGGGACCGTTGAGGCATCGCTCTGACGCCCAGGCTGGAAACGGAACGTACTGTAGCCAAACAGCGCCAGCGCCAGTAGCCCAATATTCAGCAGCAGCGGTAACAGGATATTTTGCAGGGTGTCGAGCAGCAGCGTGCCAAACGGCACCTGCCACACCAGGCGCATACCGGTTGAGTTTAGCGAAGAGGCAATTTCAATCTTCGAGCCGTTAAAGGAGATAGAAACGCTTTCTGCGGCCTCTTTATCCGAGGTAGCACGCATGTTCTGGGTACTGCTGTCCGGCTCCAGGCGGAAGCTGTCGAGCGGCATATCCGGCGGGATCAGATCGTTAATTGGCAGATCGAACGCCACAACCGTCGCCAGATGTCCTGGCTGGTTAAAGGTGGTGCGCAGGGTAAAGTAATGGCCATTTTGCCAGGCCAGACGGCGCAGGGAAGAGAAACTTTCGCGTTCATCAAGGGCGTTCGCCTGCTGCAGCATTTCTGCCCGGCGGGAATCGACAATGCTGCCCACGGTCGTCTCTTTAAAACCCGAGGAGAGATCTTTAAGCGGCAGGGTCGAAATCAGGATCATGCTGTTATCCTGACCGTTCAGATAGTACATCGACCATGGCACCGTCTCGGCACCCCAGAGGGTATCGAGATAGGTTGAAATGCGCTGCGTCATCTCAAGCGTCGCGCTGTCGTGCGAGCCGAAAATAAGCGCTTCCGTTTTGCGCTGCGGCTTTTCCAGGTAGTAAACGTCCTGCTTCAGGCGCGTTTCCTGCAGCCCTTCGCCTGAGGACGTCGCCGGGGCGGCCGCGATATTGTCGTAAATCTGCCAGGTGGCGTAGCGCCAGGTGTCAATGCGCTTGTGCACGGCATGCGTGATATCAACGACCTGATAGCTCTTATCCTTCAGCCAGGCGTTCACCGCGCTCTGAACCATAACCCCCATCGTGACCAACAGCACAACGATCAAAAGAAGAAAGAAACGGGTGATGCTCCCGGGGAGAAGGGAGAATTTGCTCGGGGCGGTAGTTTCAGTCTGACTCATTGATATGTTTAACCCGTAATGGCCGTGCTTTATGGCGATAGGGCAGTATAAAGGGTAATAACTGAATTTCCAGCCTCATAGCCTTTGAACACGCGACTTTTTCCGCTGTGAGTACTCCTGAATGGTCTGTATTAAATGTGTACATACCCGAGGTGAATGTACAGATTACGCTCGATATCAGACAGAGAATAGCACGAATAAACAAGAAATTATGTTTTGTTGCGTTGCGTTTTATGCGGAAGGGGGTTCAGGCGAATTTAGTTAATAGTCGTTATGATTTCTGTGCGGTAGCACAAAAAAAGAATAATTACGTAAAGAAAGGTAAAAAAAAACCGAATGCGAAGCATCCGGTTGAATTAGGGATAAACAGACATTCAAAGCTGAATGACGGTAATAAATAAAGTTAATGATGATAGCGAGAGTTATTTTAGTGATTACGCACGATCTTGTTTTGTCATTCAGTGCTGTAATTTTCTTTATCGCAAGAGATTGATTTATATGAGCATATATTTTCGCTTGATTATTAGTGCTAATTTTCTAAGCGCTTTGTGCTTTGTAAAAGTTCCTTGATGTTTACAAATTGAAACATCTTGATAGTGAAATGAAACATTTTCAAAGTTTTCGTATCATATTCCTGTTGGATTATTCTGTAATTTTGAGGAGAATGAAATTGCCGACTGGTTAAGAGGGTTAACCGGTAAGCAGTGGTAATAATAAGGCATATAACAGAGGGTTAATAAAATGAAAGTTAAAGTACTGTCCCTCCTGGTACCAGCACTGCTGGTAGCAGGCGCAGCAAATGCGGCTGAAATTTATAACAAAGACGGCAACAAATTAGATCTGTACGGCAAAGTCGATGGTCTGCACTATTTCTCTGATGACGACAGTCAGGATGGCGACCAGACCTACATGCGTCTTGGCTTCAAAGGCGAAACTCAGGTTAACGATCAACTGACCGGTTACGGCCAGTGGGAATACCAGATTCAGGGTAACTCTGGTGAGAACGAAAACAACTCCTGGACTCGTGTGGCGTTCGCCGGTCTGAAATTTGGTGACGCGGGCTCTTTCGACTACGGTCGTAACTACGGTGTTGTTTACGATGTGACTTCCTGGACCGACGTTCTGCCAGAATTTGGCGGCGACACCTACGGTTCTGACAACTTCATGCAGCAGCGTGGTAACGGCTTCGCGACCTACCGTAACAGCGATTTCTTCGGCCTGGTTGATGGCCTGAACTTCGCTGTTCAGTATCAGGGTAAAAACGGTAGCGCAAGCGGTGAAGACCAGACTAACAATGGTCGTACTGAACTGCGTCAGAACGGTGACGGCGTCGGCGGTTCTATCACTTATAACCTGGGCGAAGGCTTCGGTATCGGTACTGCCGTGTCCAGCTCTAAGCGTACCAGCTCCCAGAACGATCTGACTTACGGTAATGGCGACCGCGCTGAAACCTACACCGGCGGTCTGAAATACGACGCTAACAACATCTACCTGGCTGCTCAGTATACTCAGACCTATAACGCGACTCGCGTAGGTAACCTGGGTTGGGCTAACAAAGCGCAGAACTTCGAAGTGGTTGCTCAGTACCAGTTCGACTTCGGCCTGCGTCCATCCGTGGCTTACCTGCAGTCCAAAGGTAAGGATCTGGAAAACGGTTACGGCGATCAGGATCTGCTGAAATATGTTGATGTGGGTGCGACTTACTACTTCAACAAAAACATGTCTACCTATGTGGACTACAAAATCAACCTGCTGGATGACAAAGAGTTCACCCGTAATGCAGGTATCAGCACTGACGATATCGTAGCACTGGGTCTGGTTTACCAGTTCTAATCGCTTTTCAGTGTAACAAAGGGGCCGGCTGGCCCCTTTTTATTGCCTTTTTTAAGGCCTTTCAATTCCCGCATTTTGGTGTACTCTTGCCGCCCTGGCATGAGGATAATAATGAATGGACATGACTTTTTTACGCGCCAGCGTCCTGGCAACCTTTTTTTTCCTGACCGCATGTGACTCTTCCACGCCTGTGGCACACACCGACGCGCCAGCGGCGACGGTGCTGGAAGGCAAAACGATGGGGACATTCTGGCGCGTCAGCGTAATGAACCTTGATAAAGCACGCGCAGAAGAACTTCGCGGCAAAATTCAGTCTCAGCTGGATGCCGACGATCAGCTGCTATCCACCTACAAAAACGACTCGGCGCTGATGCGCTTTAACCTCTCTACCAGCACGTCCCTGTGGCCGGTGAGCGAGGAGATGGCCGATATCGTGACCGAATCGATGCGCGTGGGCTATAAAACCCACGGTGCGATGGACGTGACCGTGGGGCCGTTAGTTAACCTCTGGGGATTCGGCCCAAATAAGCAGCCGGTGACCACCCCCGATCAGGCGGCCATTGACGACGCCCGCGCCCGGACAGGGCTTCAGCACCTGACGGTGATCAACCAGTACGGGCAGCAGTATCTGCAAAAAGACATCCCCGATCTGTTTGTTGACCTGTCGACAGTCGGGGAAGGTTATGCGGCGGATCATCTGGCCGCACTGATGGCTCAGGAAGGCATCCCGCGTTATCTGGTCTCCGTGGGTGGCGCATTGGTCAGCCGGGGGATGAACGCCAGCGGCAAACCGTGGCGTGTGGCGATTCAAAAACCGACCGACCAGCAAAATGCGGTGCAGGCAATTGTCGATATTAACGGCCATGGCATCAGCACCTCCGGCAGCTACCGTAACTATTACGAGCTCGACGGGAAGCGGATCTCGCATGTCATTGACCCCCAGACCGGGCGACCCATTACGCATAATCTGGTCTCGGTTACGGTGATTGCCCCGACGGCGCTTGAAGCCGATGCCTGGGATACCGGGTTAATGGTGCTCGGTACTGAGAAAGCCAAAGAGGTGGTTCGCCAGCAAGGGCTGGCGGTATATATGATCACCAAAGAGGCCGACGGCTTTAAGACCTGGAGTTCACCGCAGTTCGACAGCTTCCTGGTGAGCGAAAAGAATTAAAAAGCAAGGTTGCGGGTTTTTGATTGCTGGCGCTCAGGCAAGCTGTAGGTATGCTTGTAAGAGGAGCCGATGATGAAAAACCCGACTTATATGACCGATGAGGATCGCTGGCAGGCCGTGCTGGCCCGCGATCAGCGTGCTGACGAACAATTTGTCTTTGCCGTCCTGACGACAGGGATCGTATGTCGTCCGTCCTGTCGCGCCCGACACGCGCTGCGTAAAAATGTCCACTTTTACCCCGATGTGCACCATGCTGTTCAGGCAGGGTTTCGGCCGTGCAAGCGCTGCCGACCGGACAAACGCGACCCGCAGGAAGAGAAGCTGGCAAAAGTGGAGCGCGCCTGCCGCCTGCTGGAGCAGGATCCCGCGTTAACGCTGGAAATGCTGGCGCAGCAGGTTGCCATGAGTCCTTTCCATTTTCACCGCCTGTTTAAATCCGTAACCGGGATGACGCCAAAAGCCTGGCAGCAGGCAGCGCGAGGACAGCGCCTGCGCAATGCGCTCGCCCACGGGGATAAAATAACCGATGCCGTGCTGGCGGCAGGGTTCCCGGACAGCAGCAGCTACTATCGTAAAGCCAACGACGCGCTGGGCATGACGGCAAAGCAGTACCGTAAAGGGGATGTCGCAGTGCGCTATGCCATCAGCGAGTGTGCCTTAGGCCGCTGTCTGGTGGGTGAAAGCGAGCGGGGGATCTGCGCAATATTGCTGGGCGATGATGATGCCAAAGTCACCCAGGAGATTTTGTCGCTGTTTCCGGACGCGGAGCGCGCGCCGCTGGAAGGCGAATTTGCCCGACGTATTGCTCAGGTTATCCATACCATCGATAACCGTGGCGTGCCGCTGGCTCTGCCGCTGGATATTCGCGGAACCGCTTTCCAGCAGCAGGTCTGGCAGGCCATGCGCAATATTCCCTGCGGTGAAACAGCCAGCTACCAGCAGGTGGCGCAGGCGATTGGCAAACCTGGCGCGGTACGTGCGGTGGCCGCAGCGTGTGCCGCAAATAAACTGGCGATCGTCATCCCTTGTCATCGTGTTGTACGCCAGGACGGAGCGCTTTCGGGCTATCGCTGGGGGACGGAACGAAAGGCGCTATTATTGAAACGTGAGTCCAGGAATCAGGAGGGATAATGCTCGATCTCTTTGCGGATGCAGAACCCTGGCAGGAGCCGCTAGCGCCTGGCGCGGTGATCCTGCGCCGGTTTGCACTCTCCCGGGCCTCGGCGCTGCTGGCCGGGATCCAGGACGTCGCGGCCGTTTCGCCATTCCGACATATGGTGACGCCTGGCGGCTACACCATGTCGGTGGCGATGACCAACTGCGGTACGGCAGGATGGGCAACCAACGAACGGGGCTATCTCTATGCCCCGGACGATCCCGTCACCGGCAAGCCCTGGCCGCCCATGCCTGCGGTTTTTCAGGCGCTCTGCCATGATGCCGCCGTCGAGGCCACCTATCCCGATTTTCAACCGGATGCCTGTCTTATCAACCGCTATGGCGTTGGGGCGAAACTCTCGCTGCATCAGGATAAAGATGAACCCGATCTGCGTGCACCGATCGTCTCGGTATCCCTGGGTCTGCCCGCCATATTCCAGTTCGGCGGATTACGCCGCAACGATCCTCTCCAGCGTCTGATGCTGGAGCATGGGGATGTGGTGGTGTGGGGCAGGGAGTCGCGGCTCTATTACCACGGCATTCAGCCACTGAAGCCTGGCGTCCATCCGCAGACGGGCGAGTTCCGCTTTAACCTGACTTTCCGCCAGACCGCGCCAGGCAAACAAAAATAAGAATTATTCTTGATGTAAACGCAGGGCAGTTTACACTGCTGGCTGATTTTTATTGTCCGGATTGCCTGCATGCAACTACTTCTTCTTGTCTGGCGTCAGTATCGCTGGCCCTTTATTGCGGTAATGGCGCTAAGCCTTGCCAGCGCCGCATTAGGTATTGGTCTTATCGCCTTCATCAACCTGCGTTTGATCGAAATGGTCGACACCTCGCTGTCCGTTCTGCCGGAATTTCTGGGGCTATTATTGCTGCTGATGGCGGTCACGCTGGGTTCCCAGCTGGCGCTGACGGCCCTCGGGCATCATTTCGTCTTCCGCCTGCGCAGCGAGTTTATCAAGCGGATCCTGGATACCCAGGTGGAGCGCGTCGAGCAGCTCGGCAGTGCCTCTTTGCTGGCGGGACTGACCAGCGACGTGCGCGCCATCACCATTGCGTTTGTCCGTCTGCCGGAGCTGGTGCAGGGCATTATCCTGACCGTTGGCTCGGCGGCCTATCTCGCCTGGCTCTCCAGCAAGATGCTGGCCGTTACGGCACTGTGGATTACTATCACCATCTGGGGCGGTTTTCTGCTGGTTTCCCGCGTCTACAAACACATGGCGGTACTGCGTGAAACCGAGGACAAACTCTATAACGATTACCAGACGGTACTGGAAGGGCGTAAAGAGCTGACCCTTAACCGCGAGCGTGCCGAGCATATCTTCAACAACCTCTACATCCCGGACGCGCGTGAATACCGGCACCATATTATCCGTGCCGATACCTTCCACCTGAGCGCGGTTAACTGGTCGAACATTATGATGCTGGGCGCGATTGGCCTGGTCTTCTGGATGGCCAACAGCCTGGGCTGGGCCGATACCAATGTAGCGGCAACTTACTCCCTGACCCTGCTGTTTTTGCGCACACCGCTGCTCTCTGCCGTCGGTGCATTGCCCACCTTGCTGAGCGCGCAGGTGGCGTTTAATAAGCTCAAAAAGTTCGACCTTGCGCCGTTCAAAGCCGAGTTCCCGCGCCCTCAGGCCTTCCCGAACTGGCAAACGCTGGAACTGCGTAACGTCACATTCCGCTACCAGGACAACACCTTTTCCGTGGGGCCGGTCAATCTGACGATTCATCGCGGCGAACTGCTGTTTCTCATTGGCGGTAACGGCAGCGGGAAATCGACGCTGGCGATGTTGCTGACGGGGTTATATCAGCCGCAATCGGGTGACATTCTGCTGGATGGCCGCGCGCTCAGCGCAGAGAAGCCTGAGGATTATCGCAAGCTGTTCTCGGCGGTATTCACCGATGTCTGGCTCTTCGACCAGCTGCTGGGGCCGGAAGGGCAACAGGCTAACCCGGCGCTGGTGGAGAAGTGGCTGGCGCATCTGCAGATGTCGCACAAGCTTGAGCTGCAGGACGGCAAGATCCTCAACCTGAAGCTCTCGAAAGGCCAGAAAAAGCGCGTGGCGCTGCTGCTGGCCCTGGCGGAAGAGCGAGACATCATCCTGCTGGACGAATGGGCAGCGGATCAGGACCCGCATTTCCGCCGCGAGTTCTACCAGGTGCTGCTGCCGCTGATGCAGGCGATGGGCAAAACCATCTTTGCCATCAGCCATGACGATCACTACTTCATTCACGCCGACCGGCTGCTGGAGATGCGTGACGGCAAGCTGAGCGAACTGACCGGTGAAGAGCGCGATGCGGCGTCTCGCGATGCGGTGGCGCGCACGGCCTGAAGCCTTCACTCTAACCCTCTCCCACGGGGAGAGGGGATAAATCGTGCATGTTATGCCGATTTTTTCTCCATCCCGCCCCGTTGTTTATTCTTATTTACATATCTCCGCGCTATGCTTAAAGCCAACTTATTTCATGGATTTATGATTAATGTCGGTTTTAAAGAAAAACAGTGCCAGGCAGCGCGACCAGGAACGTGCGCGTCTCATCTGGCTCCTCACGACGGATAAAGCGGTCACCTCTGCGTTACTGGGCAAACTGACCCTGGCTGAGCAATATGATGTCGGCACGCTGGCCGACGATATTGCTGAGGTAGGTGCGCTGGTTGCTCATTTACCTCCGCCGGATCTGGCGGATACTCTGGAAGCCCTCCCCTCGGAAGAGCGTCACGCCCTGTGGCGTCTGGTGCAGGATCATGAGCGCGGGCAGGTGTTGCTGGAAGCCTCTGAAAACGTCTGGGACGATCTCATTGATGAGATGAGCGACCGGGATATCCTCGATGCCCTGCAGACGCTGGACATTGACGAGCAGATTTACCTCGTTCAGCACCTGCCGCGAAACCTGACCGGGCGACTACTGGCTTCGCTGCCTGCGGAAGAGCGGGCACGCGTACGTCAGGTGATGCACTATGACAAACACAGCGTGGGCGCCATTATGGAGTTTGGCGTCATCATGGTGCGCCCGGATGTGACTCTCGGTACGGTGCAGCGCTATCTGCGCCGCCTGGGCAGCATGCCGGACAACACCGATAAACTGTTCGTCACCTCCCGGGATAAAACCCTGCTTGGCGAGCTGGAGCTTAAAACGATCCTGCTCAACAGCACCCAGCGGCGGGTGAGTGAGGTGATGGAAACCGAGCCGATGGTCTTCTCCCCGGAAGACGACGCGGAAAAAGCGGCCCGTACCTTCGAACGTGACGACCTTGTGAGCGCGGCGGTCGTCGATTCTGTGGGTAAACTGATGGGGCGTCTGACCATCGATGAGATCGTTGACGTGGTTTACGAAGAGACCGATAACGATTTACGTGCGCTCGGCGGGATCAGCGCCGAAGATGACGTCCACGCCTCCGTCGGCAAGGCAGTGAAAACCCGCTGGGCATGGCTCGCCATTAACCTCTGCACTGCATTTATCGCCTCCCGGGTGATCGACGGCTTTGAACACACCATTTCACAACTGGTCGCGCTGGCCTCGCTGATGCCGATTGTGGCCGGCATTGGCGGCAACACCGGCAACCAGACTATTACCATGATCGTCCGTGCACTGGCGCTGGAGAACATTCAGCCGGGTAACTTCGCCTTCCTGATCTTCAGGGAGATGGGGGTGGCGCTGATTAACGGCCTCGTATGGGGCGGAATTATGGGCGGCATTACCTGGTGGCTGTACGATGATATGGCGTTAGGCGGGGTGATGATGCTGGCGATGGTGCTGAATCTGCTGGTGGCCTCCATGATGGGGGTCATTATCCCTCTGACGATGACCAAACTGGGGCGCGACCCCGCGGTGGGGTCGAGCGTGATGATTACCGCCATCACCGATACCGGCGGTTTCTTTATTTTTCTTGGGCTTGCAACGATTTTTCTTCTTTAAGCCGACGCTTGAGCCGGGCGGGAAGCAATGCCATCACAATAATCCCGCCCAGCACGCCAATGGCCAGGTTACCGGTTGAAACCGTTGCTGCAACGGTAATCAGCATCACAACCGTTTCGGCAATGGGCGCGCTTTTTAACGTGGCAGGCTGAAGGCTGTGCCAGTTAAACGTTTTGATGGCAACAATCGCCATGATCCCGGCCAGAACGGCCATAGGGATTTTTGCCATCACCTCACTGAGGGCGGTGACCAGCACCAGCAGCACCATGCCCGCTGCAAAAGTTGAGACGCGACTGCGACCTTTGCCCATCTCCACGTTGACAATGGTTTGTCCGATCATGGCACAGCCCGCGATCCCGCCGTACAACCCGGCAAAAATATTCCCTGCGCCCAGACCAATACTTTCACGGCGTTTGCTGGATGTCGTCGCGGTCAGTTCATCCACCAGTTTTGCCGTCAGCAGTGATTCCAGCAGGCCGACAAAAGCGATACTCAGCGCGCATGGCCAGATGATGCTGAGCGTTTCCATGTTCAGCGGAACGAGCAGCTGTGTCAGCCCTGGCAAACCACTGCTCATAGAACCTTCATCCCCCACCGTCGGGAGAACCTGTCCGCTGGTCACGGTGAACAGGGTGAGCAGTACAATCGCAATAAGCGGTGACGGGATGCTTTTAACAAAGCGCGGCACCCACAGCACAATCAGCAGCGTCAGCACGAACAGGCCCACAATCAGCGGGCTGCGGCTCCAGAAGTGGGGAACCTGTGCGAAGAAAATTAACAATCCCAGCGCATTTACGAAACCGGTCATCACCGACTGGGGAATAAAGCGCATCAGGCGCGCCATTCCGAACACGCCAAACAGAATCTGGATTATCCCCGCCATCAGGACCGCCGGCAGGATGTACTGCACGCCGTGCTGATGCACCATCGGGCCAATCACCAGCGCGACGGAGCCCGCAGCTGCTGTGACCATCGCACGACGACCGCCGAACGCTGAAAGGGTCAGACACAGCACCACAGAGGCAATCAGGCTGACCTTTGGGTCAACGCCTGCGACCACGGAAAAGGAGATCACCTCAGGAATGAGGGCCAGAGCGGTGATTACGCCTGCCAGCGTTTCGCGTAGCAGCAGTTGAGGGGAACGCAGCACCGTGGCGACCTGGTCTTCACGGGAAAGAGAAGCATGGGGTAATGACATAACAATTCGCAGATTAGGGCGGGCTTCCGTGCGCGCGATCACAAAGTGCAGCATAGTAACCAGAAATAACGCGCCTTGCCAGTTTCATCCGGCAATCCCACACAAACAATCCATCATTAAATTTCACAATTACAATAATTTCGTAACCTTTAAACAATATTTAAAAGTTGCTACCGTTCCCCCCGCAGCTTTTTTCACCTGCAATTTCCACGCTTCAAGCACTACTCAACTAAGGCAAAATTATGAAAAAAATGACTGCCATGCTCTTTTCTCTGGCCGTGGGGCTGAACACCGTCTCCATGACGGCGAAAGCTGATGCACCAAAAGAGCAGGAAACGGACGTCCTTTTAATTGGCGGCGGCATCATGAGCGCCACGCTGGGAACCTATCTGCAAGAGCTTCAGCCGGACTGGTCAATGACCATGGTCGAGCGCCTCGATGGCGTGGCGCAGGAAAGCTCAAACGGCTGGAATAACGCCGGTACCGGACATTCGGCACTCATGGAACTGAACTATACGCCGCAGAAAAAGGACGGTTCCATTAGTATCGAGAAGGCGGTAGAGATCAACGAAGCATTCCAGATTTCTCGCCAGTTCTGGTCTCACCAGGTGAACAGCGGCGTGTTGCACGATCCGCACTCCTTCATCAACACCGTGCCGCACATGAGCTTTGTGTGGGGCGAGCAGAACGTGAACTTCCTGCGCGCACGCTACGCGGCGCTGCAGCAGAGCACGCTGTTCCGCGGCATGAAATATTCTGAAGATCACGCGCAGATCAAAGAGTGGGCACCGCTGGTGATGGAAGGTCGTGACCCGAACCAGAAGGTGGCGGCAACCCGTACTGAGATTGGTACTGACGTCAACTATGGCGAAATCACCCGTCAGCTGGTGGCTTCTCTGAAGAAAAAAGAGAACTTCAATCTGCAGCTCAGCACCGAAGTGCGTGGCTTTAAGCGCAACGCTGACAACAGCTGGAGCGTGACCGTTGCCGATCTGAAAAACAACGAAGCCGAGCACGTTATCAAGGCAAAGTTTGTCTTTATTGGTGCGGGCGGTGCGGCGCTGAAACTGCTGCAGGAGTCCGGTATTCCGGAAGCGGACGACTACGCGGGCTTCCCGGTGGGCGGTCAGTTCCTGGTGTCGGAAAACCCGGAAGTGGTGAACCGTCATCTGGCAAAAGTGTATGGTCAGGCCTCCGTGGGGGCGCCGCCAATGTCCGTTCCACACATCGATACCCGTATGCTTGATGGTAAGCGTGTGGTGCTGTTCGGGCCGTTTGCAACCTTCTCCACTAAGTTCCTGAAAAACGGCTCGTTGTGGGATCTGCTGAGCGCAACCACCACCTCAAACGTGAAGCCAATGATGGATGTCGGGCTGGATAACTTCGATCTGGTGAAATACCTGATTAGCCAGGTGATGCTTTCTGATGAAGAACGCTTCGAGGCGCTGAAAGAGTACTATCCGCAGGCGAAGAAAGAAGACTGGCGTCTGTGGCAGGCGGGTCAGCGCGTACAGATCATCAAACGCGATCCGAAAGAGGGCGGTGTGCTGCGTCTGGGTACCGAAGTGGTAAGCGATAAAGACGGCACTATTGCCGCCCTGCTGGGGGCTTCCCCTGGTGCCTCTACCGCTGCACCTATCATGCTGCACCTGATGGAAAAAGTGTTTAAAGATAAAGTCGCCACGCCGGAATGGCAGGCGAAGCTGAAAACGATTATTCCATCCTACGGTACGAAGCTGAACGGTAACGTGGACGCGACGGAGCAGGAGCTGGAATACACCAGCCGCGTACTGCAACTGCAATACGTTAAGCCGCAGGCTGCTGATGCTGCACCAAAAGCGGAGCTGAAGCCGCAGGCAGAAAACAAACCGGTGGCGGATATCGCGCTGTAAGGTAAAAGCAAAACGGTAACATCCGTTACCGTTTTTAGTGTTTTCTCTCTCTCCCACCGGGAGAGGGTTGGAATGAGGGCACCAGAGCACACCCATTCCGGGTCGGGTAAGGCGAAGCCGCCACCCGACTTATTCTTAACGTACTACCGCTTGTCCGATATTTTCATCCGCCTTCCACACGCGATATTTCACTTCCACGTTTTCCGGCGTATACACCACGATTGGCAGTTTGCTGTTGTAGCGTAACAGGCTATTATCACCCAGATACGCGGTCACGAATTTCTTCTCTTTCTTGCCATCCGGGCAGGCCATCATGGTGGAAACCGGTGACGTCACTTTATCAAAGATAAAGTAGTCGTAGCCCCAGCCTTCCAGCGTTTTGCTTTCCAGCTGTCCGCCGAGACGATGCTGGTTGCAATCCACTTCCAGCGTCTGGCCGATCAACAGTTCCACTTTGAAATTCGCTTCATTTTGCTGAGCCGGTAACTGGATCACCTGACGCTTCATGCCTTTTTCCGCTTGCGGATAAGGCGCGATTTTTTCCAGAGGCTGCACCTTCTGGTTTTCAGTTGCGAAGGCGCTGGTGCTGACGCACGCGGCGGCGATCAGGGCAAGGGCAAATTTAGGTGCGTTTTTCACAGTCATTCCTTTATGTCAAAACCATCCTGATGAGATTAGCATAACGCCCATGAATGATTAGCGTGATTTACTTACATTTTCAATAAAAGCAGTGTAATGAGCTAATTAAGTGCCATTTTTGTGGTGGTTTGTACTTCTGTGGAGTCTGGCGGCAGATCGTGTTATTTTAAGGCATACATAATGTTATTCATCTGTAAAGGGAAGAGAGATGATTCGTGCAAAACTGAAAACACCTGAAGGCCGTAAGTTCCTCCTGGCGCTGCTGGTTGTGTTTATGATTGCGGCCGCGTGCGTGGGCCGGGCAACTATTGTCGGCGTCATCGAACAGTACAACATTCCACTCTCTGCGTGGACGACCAGCATGTATGTCCTGCAGTCGGCGATGATCTTCGTTTACAGCCTGGTGTTCACCGTCCTGCTTGCCATTCCGCTGGGTATTTTCTTCCTTGGCGGGCGCGACAAGCACTAAGCGTTCACTTGCGATCTCAAAAGCCAGCCTGCGGGTTGGCTTTTTTTGTGCACAAAAAAACCAGCCATATGGCTGGTTTTTAAATAGTTTTGGTCGGCACGAGAGGATTTGAACCTCCGACCCCCGACACCCCATGACGGTGCGCTACCAGGCTGCGCTACGTGCCGACGCATGAAATGAATACTACTCGATTCCGTTTTGAATGCAAGGGAATCTGAGGCTAACTGGTTTATAATTAATCAGTTAGCGATAAACCGTTTCTCATCCGTCAGAACCTGTAGCAGCAGATTCAACTGCGGTTTCTGGTCTTTCAGCCGTTCACCCTGCAGATTATACGTCTGGTAGTTTCCGTTATTGTTCAATACCAGCGTCAGCATTGGCGTGGTGACCGCCAGCGTATCATTGCCCGCTGCCGTGACCCAGTTGTGGCGACGCGTGGCGCTGAAGAGATCCTGCCCCTGTGAATACTCATTTGCCGGTGTACTGACGTGCAGCAGCCGTTGCATCAGCGTGGTCATCACATCTTTATGTTCGGTGAGCATGTTAATGCGCTGAGCGGGGGTGCCCGGCCAGTGGATCACCAGCGGAACATGCAGATTCGGCCGCGACCAGCTCATACTCTTCGCTTCGTCGCCCAGCGGTACGCCGTGGGCTGCCGTCACGATCACCACGGTGTTTTCGAGCTTGCCGGATTCGCGTAAGGCATCAAGCACGCGGCTAATCTGGTCATCAACATTGCCTGCTGCACGGCTGTAGCGGCGCGCAAAGCCTTTCTGATTGCTGTCATCGAGCGTGGTGCCATTAAAGGCAACCCAGGAGAACCAGCGGTTATCTTCCTGCGCATAACGCTGCAGCCAGTTAATCCACTGACTGGCGGTCTGCTCGTCCGACTGGCTTTCTGCGGCTGGCAGGGAGAAATCAGACAGCAGCGCCTGGCGGTACAGCGCGCTGTTAAAGCCGTCTGAGGAGAACAACCCTAACTGATATCCCTGCTGATTGAGCCCGGTGATCAGCGCGGCAGGAATGCGCGCAGAAAGCACGCCGTCCATGTAGGCGGCTGAAATGCCATAGAACAGGCCAAAAATGCCCGCATCGGCGGTGTTGCCGGAGCTCATATGCTGGGTGAACGTCACGTTCTTGCTGGCGAATTCGGCCAGCGCGGGCATCTGCTTCTCGTAACGGGAGTAGTTCAGACCATCGACGGTGATCAGCAGGACGTTCTGTCCGCGTCCCATATCGCGATAGCGCAGATCGCTCAGCGGATACTGCACGCTAACCGCTTCCGGATTCCCTTGCTCAATCAGACGACGCTGGTACTCCTGCGCGTCCAGCAGCCCGTGCTTCTCAAGGAAACGACGCGCCGTCATTGGATAAGAGAGCGGCAGGTTCGCCCGCTGCATGGTGATCGGACGATAGAAGTTCGCATCCGCCCAGATATACATGATGTGCGAACTGATAAAGGAGATGAAAAAGATCGCGGCCACCGGTTTCGCGTAATGGCGTCGGCGGGTCAGGCTGCGCAGTTTTTGCCAGCTCCAGGTGGCAAACAGCATCTCTATCAGAAGGATCACCGGAACGCTGATAAACATCAGCTGCCAGTCACGGGCCGTTTCGTTCTGATCGGGGTTAATCACCAGCTCCCAAACGATGGGATTGAGATGCAGGTGGAAGCGGGTGAACACTTCACTGTCGATAAGCAGCAGCGTCATCCCTGCCGTTGCAAGGATGGCGGATAAAAATCGCATCAGACGCTGCGACATGACGATAAACGTCAGCGGGAAGAGGATCAGCAGATAGGTGGCGAAAACCAAAAAGCTAAAGTGCCCTACAACGCTTATCCAGGAGTAAATACGCCCGGTTAGCGTCGTCGGCCAGTCTGCGACAAACAGATAACGACAGCCGATAAGCGTCGCCAGCAGAATGTTGAACAGGGCAAACCAGTGCCCCCAGCTGACCATCTGGGAGACTTTTTCACGGTAGCGCTGACGATTCGTCACCATAAACTGTTGTTCGTTTCCCTTAATGGGCCTGGTCGTCGCTAACGGAAGACTGTAAAGCCTGGGCGAAAGATTTGGCGATCGCCTGACGCTGAGCCGGAGCAACGCTGGTATTGATAAGGTTGGTGACCATATTTCCCAAAACCATCAGGGAGAGATCGGTCGGTGTTTTATGTTTTTCCAGTACGTTGACCAGCTCACTGAGCAATTGTTCAACGTGTTCATCACTGTAGCGGGAATGTTGTGGCATAAATCAAAATCAGTTTGTTGATGAAAGGGCAACATATTACCGTAGCAACAGCTTTTTTTCCCCTTTTTTATCAGTTGTTGCACACATGTCCTGGTGGTGGTTGAATACCGCCCGGTCTAAAAGGAGAGTTTATCATGAGTCTGGAAATCAACCAGATTGCCTTGCACCAGCTTATCAAGCGTGATGAGCAAACCCTTGAAGTGGTGCTGCGCGATTCGTTACTGGAACCCACGGCAACCGTTGTGGAAATGATGGCGGAACTGCACCGCGTCTACAGTGCAAAAAATAAAGCCTATGGTCTGTTCAGCGACGAGAGTGAACTGGCTGATAGCCTGCGCCTGCAACGCCAGGGTGAAGAAGATTTCCTGGCGTTTAGCCGCGCGGCAACCGGGCGTCTGCGCGACGAACTGGCAAAATACCCGTTTGCCGACGGCGGTATCGTTCTGTTCTGCCACTATCGCTACCTGGCGGTTGAATATCTGCTGGTCACCGTGCTGAACAATTTAAGCAGTATGCGCGTGAATGAGCAGCTGGATATCAGCTCCACCCATTATCTGGATATCAATCATGCGGATATCGTTGCGCGTATTGATTTGACCGAGTGGGAAACCAATCCAGAGTCGACGCGCTACCTGACCTTCCTCAAAGGGCGTGTTGGCCGTAAAGTGGCCGATTTCTTTATGGACTTCCTCGGTGCCAGCGAAGGTCTCAACGCCAAAGCGCAGAACAAAGGGCTGCTGCAGGCGGTGGATGACTTCACGGCGGAAGCGCAGCTCGATAAATCTGAGCGCCAGAACGTGCGTCAGCAGGTTTACAGCTACTGCAACGAACAGCTGCAGGCGGGGGAAGAGATTGAGCTGGAGTCGCTGTCAAAAGAGCTGGCCGGCGTCAGTGAAGTCAGTTTCCAGGAATTTACTGCTGAGAAAGGGTATGAGCTGGAAGAGAGCTTCCCGGCGGATCGCAGTACGCTGCGTCAGTTAACCAAATTTGCCGGAAGCGGCGGCGGGTTAACCATCAACTTTGATGCCATGCTGCTGGGGGAACGTATCTTCTGGGATCCGGCCACCGACACGCTGACCATTAAAGGTACGCCACCCAACCTGCGCGATCAGCTGCAGCGTCGCACCGCTGGCGGTAAATAACCGCCATAAAAAAACCCCGCCGAAGCGGGGCTTTTTTTCGACATGTTTGCGATTACGCGCGAACGAAGTCGATGTGAGTCAGTTTTGGCTTGAACGCGTGACGCTGAACAGCCTGAACTTTCACTTTTTCTTCTTTACCGCCAACAACGATGGTCAGAACTTCGCTGTAGAATTCAGCTTTGGTCTGCATGTTCCATACTTTGTCGTGATCCAGTTCGATAGAAACTGGAGCAGCTTCGCCACCGTAAACGATAGCCGGGAACTTGTTAGCGGTACGCAGGCGGCGGCTCGCACCCTTACCCTGCACGTTACGTACTTCTGCTTCGATAGTGAACATTGATTTCTCTCTGTATTTAAAACCCTACTACAGGCGACCCAGCAGCAGGTGAGTGTTCTGCTTTGCGGATGCAAAAGCGGGCGGCATTATAGCCCCCAATCCACCTCAGGGCAATGAATTAATCCCCACTAAAAAAACCGCTTAGGGCGTCGGCGACGGCCTGAGGCTGCTCTTCTGGCTGAAAATGGCCGCAACGGGGGATCAAGCACCCGTCAACGCGTTCTGCAAACGCCCTCAGCGGCGAGGCCATATCAGGAATCGAACCCTGATCGGCACTGAGTGCCAGAACAGGAACAGAGAGTTTACCCCGTTCGCTAAGCGCCCGGTTTTGCGCAGCGGAGAGGGCGGCAGCGCGATAGTAAGCCAGCCCTGCGCGCAAGCCACCTTCGCGCGTAAAAATGCGCAGATACTCGTCAAGATCCGCCTCGCTGAAGGTGAGGGGATTCGCCGCTTTGCGACGCAGAAACCACTCCAGATAGCCGCGCTCTTTGCCCCTGATGAGGAATTCAGGCAGGTCGGCAATCACGTGAAAGGCAAAATGCCAGGTGCGCCAGGCGCGGTCCGCGGTGACGGGGAGGGCATCGGGTAAGGTAATACCCGGAATGCCGGCGTCCAGCAGCGCCAGCTTTATTACCTCATCGCTGTACATCGCCGCATAAGGCCAGGCAACCCAGGCTCCCACGTCGTGACCGGCCAGATAGTAGCGATGCACGCCAAGCTGGGTCAGCAGTTCATGAACATGGCTGGCGAGGGTGTGGGTGTCATACCCCTCTGACGGACAATCGGTATCACCCTGTCCGGGTAAGTCCGGGGCGATGACATGATAACGCTCGGCCAGCAAAGGGATAACATGGCGCCAGGCGTACCAGCTTTCGGGGAAACCTGCCAGCAGGACAACCGTCTGCGCGTGCTGTTCTCCGGCGGTGACGTAGTGCGTGCGGATGCCATTGATGAGCGTGAAGTGGTGCTGCGGGGCGATGGACATGGTCATAACGATCTCCGGAATAATAGGAAATAATCGTTTCCTAATTGGTTAAAAAAACTCAGCCGAGCAGGCTGAGTGCCGCGTTAACGGCGCTATTGATTTCGTCCTCAGACAGGCCTTTTTTGCCGATCACGCGGTAACCCTGCAGCAGCGCGAAAAGATTACGTGCCGTTTGCTCCGTGGGCAGCGCGCGGGAAAGGCTACCGTCCCGCTGGCCCTCCTGAACCAGTTCGAGCAACAGCTGCTCGGTACGCTGCATGGCGGCTTTGATGTACTGCGCGGTTGCCTCATCAAAAACCGCCAGCTCGGTCGCGCTGGCGACCACCAGACAGCCGCGTATGCCCTCTGGACCGTGGCTGCTCTCGGCGTAGAAACGTAACACCGCCGCGATTTTATCTCGCCCGCTGCGTGCCGCCTCGGTACGCTGGCGCAGGGCGGCGCTGCGCGTCCGGGTGTAACGATCGAACGCCGCGAGAAACAGGCCATTCTTGCTGCCAAAGGCTTTATACAGGCTTCCCGCCGTAAGGCCCGTCGCGTCACTCAGCTCTTTGATTGAGGTAGCATGGTAGCCGCGCTCGCGGAAAACGAGCAGGGCGCTGTCGATGGCGGCGTCGGTGTCAAATTCACGCGGGCGACCGGGAAGACGTGACATGAGTGAGTCCTGTTGTAATGCGATAATGCATAATAGGAAACAATCGTTTCCTATTCAAGGCCTGTCTGTCGTTAACGCAGTTCGTTGGCCCGACGAAAACGGCCTTCATAGTCAAAAACCTTTTCACGGACTTGCCAGTACTGGCCTTTCTTGCGGGCGACAACAAAATCCGGATGGCGCAGCAGCACCTGCTGATGCACGATATCCGCTACGGTTATCCAGCGCAGCGGTACGCCCGGTGTGCGGGTATGCGGGCGGATAAAGAGCTGTTCGAAAGCGATGCGCTGAGCCGGAGTGTGCACCCGGAAGCGCTCGCTGACGTCGGCGCCGTCCTCATCGTAATAGGTGATTTTCAGCCATTCGCCTTTTTCATCCGCTCCCGGTTGCAGCGCCATGCCAGAGCAGCGCAGCACCAGGGCATCCTTTAACTTCAGCGCGGCCTTCAGCATGTCATCAGGGTCGACCAGAACCGTGTCACATTCGCGGCAGCGGCGGGCGGCGATATCATTTTCAGCGTTGCACTGGGGGCAGTTTTTAAAGCGGAAACGGAAATCGCACTGCTCGCGATGCCCTTCATCATCTTCAAACCAGCCCTGACAGCGGCGGCCAAAATGTTCGATCAGCGTACCGTCAGCCGTCGTCTTGCCCCAAAAGGTGTTGGCAAAGCCACAGGCAGGACAGAAGACCTGTACCGGCACGTTGTCACTTTTTCCTTTCGGCGTACCCACTTCAGGCGAGTAGAGATCGTGCGGGTTACCGGCGTAATCCAGGATCAGGCAGTCGGTTTTACCGGGAGCCAGACGCAGACCGCGGCCAACGATTTGCTGATACAGGCTGACCGATTCGGTCGGACGCAGAATAGCAATCAGGTCGACGTGGGGGGCATCAAACCCGGTGGTGAGCACCGAGACGTTTACCAGATAGCGAAACTGCTGCGCTTTAAACGCCTCAATCAGGCTGTCGCGCTCCGGGCCGGGCGTCTCGCCGGTGATCAGCGCCGCGTCGCCAGCGGGCAGTAAGCCGGTGATTTCGCGCGCATGTTCAACGGTGGCGGCAAAAATCATTACCCCTTTGCGCGTTTCAGCGAACTCTTCAATCTGGCTGATAATGTGCGGAGTGATGCGCTTTTGCTTTTTCAGCTCCTGGTTCAAATCCGCTTCGCTAAATAAGCCGTTGCTCTGCGCCAGTAAGCGGCTGAAATCGTACTGGACGACCGGCATATCCAGCCGTTCAGGCGGGGTCAGGTAGCCGTGTTTAATCATATAGCGCAGCGGAAGTTCATAGATACAGTCGCTGAACAGCGCCTTCTCATCCCCTCGCACCATACCGTGATAATGAAAGCGGTAAATCCAGCCTTTACCCAGGCGAAATGGGGTTGCCGTCAGGCCCAGCAGGCGTAAGTGAGGGTTCACCTCTTTCAGGTGAGTGAGGATTTGCTGATACTGGCTATCGTCGTCATCACTGATGCGATGGCACTCGTCGACAATCAGCAGCGAAAATTCGCTGCGAAACAGGTCAAGGTTGCGGGCAACAGACTGCACGCTGCCGAACACCACTTTGCCGTGGCTCTCTTTCCGCTTTAGCCCGGCGGCGAAGATATCGGCCTCCAGACCAAGCGCACAATACTTGGCATGGTTTTGCGCAACCAGCTCTTTGACGTGCGCCAGCACCAGCACGCGGCCGCGCGCCAGGCGGGCAAGTTCGGCGATCACCAGGCTTTTGCCTGCGCCAGTCGGGAGCACAATGGCCGCGGGCTCACGGTGTTTGCGAAACCAGGCCAGGGTGGCGTCAACGGCTTCCTGCTGATAGGGGCGAAGTGTAAAAGTCATGGGGTCTCTGTATCGTTATTCCGCATATAGTATGCCACGAAACTTTTTCCCTTGAGTGGCGCAACCAGACCATTATACTGAACCGTTCCTGACTGCTTCTTTTTCGGACGCATTGTCCGACTTCCAGCACCATTAAGGCTAAAAAGATTTCATGCGACTTGATAAGTTTATCGCTCAGCAACTCGGCGTAAGCCGTGCTATTGCCGGGCGCGAGATCCGCGCCAGCCGCGTTACCGTGGATGGCGACATTGTGAGAGACAGCGCGTTCAAACTGCAACCTGACCATCAGGTGGAGTATGACGGCAACCCGCTCACCCAGCAGCACGGCCCGCGCTATTTCATGCTCAATAAGCCGGAAGGCTACGTCTGTTCTACGGACGATCCGGATCACCCGACGGTGCTCTATTTCCTCGACGAACCGGTTGCGCACAAGCTGCATGCGGCTGGCCGCCTCGATATCGACACCACGGGGCTGGTGCTGATGACCGATGACGGTCAGTGGTCCCACCGCATTACCTCTCCGCGACATCACTGTGAAAAAACCTATCTGGTGACGCTGGAATCGCCGGTGGCAGATGACACGGCAGAACAATTTGCCAAAGGCGTTCAGCTGCATAATGAAAAAGACCTCACCAAACCGGCGGTGCTGGAAGTCATTACCCCGACCGAAGTCCGTCTGACCATCAGCGAAGGGCGTTATCATCAGGTGAAACGTATGTTCGCCGCGGTGGGTAACCACGTTGTGGGTCTGCATCGTGAACGTATTGGGGCAATTGAACTCGATCCCGATCTGGCGCCTGGCGAATATCGCCCGCTGACAGAAGAAGAGATCGCCAGCGTCGGTCTGCCCTCGCATTAATTTCAGGAGAACCCTGTGACCACCAGGCCACACTCGTCTTTCAAAATCGTGTTCATTCTTGGCCTGCTGGCCATGTTGATGCCGCTGTCGATTGATATGTATCTGCCTGCGCTGCCGGTGATTTCGGCGCAGTTTGGCGTACCGGCAGGCAGCGCACAGATGACGCTCAGTACCTATATTCTCGGTTTTGCCCTCGGCCAGCTGTTTTATGGCCCGATGGCCGACAGCCTCGGGCGTAAGCCGGTTATTCTGGGCGGAACGCTGATCTTTGCAGCCGCAGCCGTGGCCTGTGCGCTGGCACAGAGTATCGATCAGCTGATCGTGATGCGTTTATTCCACGGTCTCGCGGCGGCGGCGGCAAGTGTGGTGATTAACGCCCTGATGCGTGATATCTACCCGAAAGAAGAGTTCTCCCGCATGATGTCATTTGTCATGCTGGTGACCACCATTGCGCCGCTGGTGGCGCCGATGGCCGGTGGCGCGGTGCTGGTATGGTTCAGCTGGCATGCCATTTTCTGGATCCTGGCGCTTGCCGCACTGCTGGCCTCGGCGATGATTTTCTTCTTTATTGATGAAACGTTAGCCGTCGAGCGCCGCCAGAAATTCCACATCCGTACCACAATGGGGAATTTTGCCTCGCTGTTCCGCCACAAGCGCGTGCTGAGCTACATGCTGGCAAGCGGCTTCAGCTTTGCCGGCATGTTCTCCTTCCTGAGCGCCGGGCCGTTTGTCTATATTGAGCTGAACCACGTTTCCCCTCAGCACTTTGGGTATTACTTTGCGCTGAACATTGTGTTCCTGTTCATCATGACCATCATCAACAGCCGCTTTGTTCGCCGGATTGGAGCACTGAACATGTTCCGTGCCGGGCTGTGGATCCAGTTTGTGATGGCTATCTGGCTGGTGGTCAGCGCGTTTTTCGGCGTGGGCTTCTGGGCGCTGGTGGTGGGGGTTGCCGCTTTTGTTGGCTGCGTCTCGATGATCTCATCCAATGCGATGGCGGTTATCCTTGATGAGTTCCCGCATATGGCTGGCACCGCGTCATCGCTGGCGGGGACGTTCCGCTTCGGGATTGGTGCCGTGGTGGGGGCGTTACTCTCAATGGCGACCTTTAACACGGCCTGGCCAATGCTGTGGGCGATGGCGTTCTGTGCCACCAGCTCCATTCTCTTCTGTCTTTATGCCAGCCGACCGCGAAAAGCCGCTCATTAATCTGCACATCAGGCCCGATACGGGCCTTTTTGTTGACCCATATCAACCAAACTTGCGTTCGTTTACCCTGTGTTTGTTTCTTTTATGTAAAATCTATTTGTGTAAAAAGTCACATCATTGTATTTAAAAAGGTTGAGTTAGATCGCAGAAACGGGTACATATAGCGCCGACGCGAGCCTGGATACCGATAAAAAAGCGCTGAATAGTGCAGGTTGGCGATGATGTGTTACTATAAATGTAAATAAATTGTGAAGTAAATTTGCTTCCGGGGATCGAACGTGAATACATTACAACTCTCCATAGTCCATCGCTTGCCCCAGAGCTATCGCTGGTCGGCGGGTTTTGCAGGTTCGAAAGTTGAACCGATTCCGCAAAACGTTGCAGGTTGCGAGAATTGTCTGGTCGCGCTCAAACTGCTTAGCCCGAGCGACGAAGATGCATGGCCGGTAATGGAACGCTTAAGCCAGGCGCTGTCGGATATCGAAGTGGACAGCTCCGTACTGGAGTGTGAAGGCGAGCCGTGCCTGTTTGTTAAAAGTCAGGATGAATTTGCCGCAACCTGCCGCCTGAAAAACTTCGGCGTGGCCATTGCTGAGCCTTTCTCGGGCCAGTATCCCTTCTGAGTGCTAGTCTGCCGATAACAGCTGGCGCGTGTAGCTCTGCGTCGGTGCAGTAAATACGCGCTGGCACTCACCTTGCTCGACCACTTCTCCCTGCCGTAGCACAATCACCTGATGGCATAACGCCCGTACTACCTGTAGATCGTGGCTGATAAAAATATAGGCCAGCCGGTGCTTTTCCTGTAACCCTTTCAACAGGGTCAGGATCTGTGCCTGCACGGTTCTGTCCAGCGAGGAGGTCGGTTCATCCAGGATGATCAGCTCAGGTTTGAGGATCAGCGCGCGGGCAATGGCGATACGCTGGCGCTGTCCGCCAGAAAATTCAGCCGGGTAGCGGTGGCGCGTCTCGGGATCTAACCCTACCTCTGCCATCACACGCCTGACCTCATTTTCACGTTGCAGAGCCGTCAGGGTAGGCTGATGGACGCGCAATCCTTCTTCGATGATCTGCAAAATACTCAGCCTTGGATTGAGCGAGGAGTTGGGATCCTGAAACACCACCTGCATGCGGGGACGTACCGGCAGCATCTGCCGACGGTTCCAGCGGTGCAGCGGCATGCCGTCAAACAGGATCTCGCCCTGCGAGGCAATTAAACGCAGTAGTGCCAGGCCGGTGGTGCTTTTGCCTGAACCCGACTCGCCCACCAGTCCCAGCGACTCACCCGGGCGCAGTGAAAAACGGATGTTCTTCAGCACGGCGTTCTGGTCGACCACGCGGCGCAGAATACCTTTACGGATGGGGAAGGAGACAGACAGCCCCTCGACGTTGAGCAACGGCGCGCTGTCCCTCTGAAGAGGCACAGGATCGCCAGCGGGTTCACTGTCGAGCAGCCGCTGCGTATAGGGGTGCTGAGGCGCGTTCAGCAGTGCGGCGGCGGTGTTCTGCTCTACACAGCGTCCGTTTTGCATTACAGCGACGCTGTCGGCCAGCTTTTTCACTATGCTCAGGTTATGGGTGATAAACAGCAGACTCATGTTCAGCTCGCTACGTAGCTCCCGCAGCAGTTGCAAAATCTGCGCCTGCACCGTGACGTCCAGCGCGGTGGTGGGCTCATCAGCGATCAGCAGTTCCGGGCGCGTCAGTAGCGCCATGGCAATCATCACACGTTGACGTTCACCGCCGGAAAGCTGATGCGGGAAATCGCTCAGCCGTTTTGCCGCGTTGCGGATGCCGGTTCTGTCGAGGCAGTCGAGGATTTCCCCGCGCGCGGCCTCTTTGCGCATGCCCCGGTGCAGGGAGAGCACCTCGTAAAGCTGTTTTTCCAGGGTATGCAGCGGGTTGAGTGAGACCATCGGCTCCTGGAAAATCATCGCAATCTTATTGCCGCGGACGCCCCGCAGGGTCTGTTCGTCGGCGTGCAGCAGCGAGCTGCCGTGAAACAGAATATCTCCTTGCGGGTAGCTCACTGGCGGAGACGGGAGCAGGTGCAGTATGGAGAGTGCCGAGACGCTCTTGCCGGAGCCGGATTCCCCCACCAGCGCCAGCGTTTCGCCACGCTGGATCTGCAGCGACAGATCGCTGACCACGGTGCGCGTCTCACCCTGTTTCGAAAAGGCAATCGACAGATTATCGATACTGAGAAGGGGCTGCGTCATGTTACACCGCCTTGTTGGGATCGAAGGCGTCGCGCACGGCTTCGCCAATAAAAATCAGCAGCGAAAGCAGTACCGCCACGGAAAGAAAGGCTGTAATGCCCAGCCACGGTGCCTGCAGGTTGTTTTTGCCCTGCAGCAACAGCTCGCCGAGCGAGGGGGAACCGAGCGGTAGCCCGAAGCCCAGGAAATCGAGCGAGGTGAGGGTGGTGATGGAGCTGCACAAAATAAACGGCAGAAAGGTCAGTGTCGCCACCACGGCGTTCGGCAGCATATGGCGGAAGATGATCCCACGGTCGCTCACGCCCAGTGCCTGCGCGGCACGAATATAGTCAAAATTACGGGTGCGCAGAAATTCTGCGCGCACGACGCCCACCAGCGCCATCCAGCCAAACAATACGGTGATCCCCAGCAACCACCAGAAGTTTGGCTGCACCACGCTCGACAGCAGGATGATCAGAAACAGCGTTGGCATACCTGACCACACCTCAATCACGCGCTGACCCCAGAGGTCAATTTTACCGCCATAGTAGCCCTGGACGGCACCTGCCACCACGCCCATCACGCTGGAGAAGAGCGTCAGCATCAGCCCAAAGAGGATCGAGATTCGGGTACCGTAGAGGATGCGCGCCAGCACGTCGCCACCGTTGGCATCCGTTCCCAGCCAGTTTTGCGTGGACGGGGGAGAAGGGAAGGGGGTCGTGGTGGCGAAATTGATACTGTTGGCGCCAAAACGGATCGGGGCCCACAGTGCCCAGCCGTGTTGATCAATCTGCTGGCGCAGCCACGGATCCTGATACTCCGCCGGTGTTGCAAACGGGCCGCCAAAGTCACTTTCACTGTAGTTATTAAGCACGGGAACATACCAGCGCTCGTTGAAATGCACCAGCAGGGGTTTATCGTTGGCAATCAGCTCTGAGCACAGGCTTAACACAAACAGGACGGCAAAAATCCATAACGACCAGTAGCCACGACGGTTATGGCGAAAACGGGCCCAGCGGGCCTGATTGACGGGGCTTATACGCGGCATCATCGGCCCTCAAAATCGATTCGGGGATCGACCAGCGTATAGCTGATATCACTGACGATATTAAGCAGCAGGCCAATCAGGGTAAAAATGTAGAGTGTGCCAAACATCACCGGATAATCCCGCGACACGGTGGCTTCATAGCCCAACAGCCCCAGACCGTTAAGCGAGAACATCACCTCAATAAGCAGCGAGCCGGTAAAAAACATACTGATGAACGTGGCAGGAAATCCGGCAATCACCAGCAGCATGGCGTTGCGGAACACGTGCTTCCACATGATCTGTTTTTCACCCACGCCCTTCGCGCGGGCGGTGACGACATACTGTTTGCGGATTTCATCAAGAAAGGCGTTTTTGGTCAGCATGGTCAGGGCGGCAAATCCGCCAATCACCGTTGCCAGCACCGGCAGCGTGATGTGCCAGAGATAGTCGGTGACTTTCTGATACCACGGCAGGGTGCTGAAATCGGCGGATACCAGCCCCCGCAGCGGGAAGAGATCGAAATAGCTGCCGCCGGCAAAAAAGACAATCAACAGCACAGCGAACAGAAACGCCGGAATGGCATAGCCGATGATAATGAACGTGCTGCTCCAGATATCAAAACGGCTGCCATTGTAGACCGCTTTGCGGATCCCAAGCGGAATGGAAACCAGGTAGATAATCAGTGTTCCCCACAGTCCCAGGGTGATCGACACCGGCAGGCTTTGTTTGATCAGGGTTAAGACCGAGGCACTGCGGAACAGGCTATCGCCAAAATCAAACCGGACGTAATCCCACAGCATTTTGAAATAGCGCTCGTGAATCGGTTTATCAAAACCATAGCGATGGGTGATCTCGGCAATCACCTCCGGATCCAGCCCGCGGCCGCCGCGATAATGGCTTTCGCTGATATTCCCCACGCCCGTTTTGGCATGGCTTGCGCCCATTCCTTCTCCGCCACCGCCGGGCATCCCGCCGCTGGTGCCAAATTCAATCGCCGCAATCGCCTGATCGACCGGCCCGCCGGGGGCGATTTGCACAATAAAAAAGTTAATAGTGATGATGGCCCACAGGGTTGGGATGATCAGCAGGAGACGGCGGATTAGATACGCACCCATGATGATTCCTTATCGCCGCTCAGCTGGGAGTCTGGCGGCTTTGTTAACGTCATACCACCAGGTATCGAAGCCCAGCGAATAGATCGGGCGCACGGCAGGCAGCGAAAATTTGTCCCAGCGGGCAAGACGATCTTCACCCATATACCACATGGGCAGCATGTAGTAGTTCCAGGTTAACACTCTGTCGAGTGCGCGTCCTAATGGCAGGAGCTTCTGTTTATCGCCCTGTGCCGCCACGATCTTTGCAATTAGCGCGTCAACGACCGGGCTTTTTACCCCCGGCGCATTGTACGAGGAGTCGATGTAACTGGACGCCCAGGAAATCTGCAGGTCGGAGCTTGGCCAGGGCTGCGCGGGCCACAGGCTCTGCATCATATCGTAATCCCGGCTGCGCTTGCGGTTGGTCAGCTGGGCGATATCCACCTGGCGTATGTTCATTGTGATCCCCAGCCGGGCCAGGTTGTGCTTAAACGGCAAAACCCACTGATCGTTTGCCCCTGACGCGATCAGTAGCTCGAAGCTCAACGGTTTTCCCGTTTGGGCATTGACCCGTTTTTGATTTTTCAGGACCCAACCGGCCTCATCCAGCAGTTTGCTGGCTTTCAGCAAATTGTCACGATCAAAGCCGTTGCCATCGGAGGTGGGGGGATCAAACACGGTGGTAAACACTTCCGGCGGCAATTGTGCTTTGAAGGGGGCCAGCAGCGTCAACTCGTCGGCATTGGGGTAAGCGCGCGCCGCGTATTCGGTATTCTGAAAATAGCTGTTAGCGCGGCTGTAGGCGCCATAAAACAGCGCCTTGTTCATCCACTCAAAGTCAAAGGCCAGGGTAATGGCCTGACGTACCCGGCGGTCGTTAAATACCGGACGCTGAATATTAAACGCCAGCCAGCGCGTGTCCTGGGCAGAGCTATTTTTTTGCTCGTCCTTGACGATGTAGCCTTTGGCAAAGTTTTTACCGATATAGCGCGTAGCCCAGTTTTTAGCGCTGCTCTCCAGGCGTAAATCGAAGGCTCCGGCCTTAAAGGCCTCAAAAGCCACGTTATCGTCCAGGTAGTAATCATAGCGAAGGGTGTCGAAATTCCAGCGCCCCCGGTTTACCGGCAGGTTGGCGGCCCAGTAGTCTTTTACACGGGAATAGACCACATACTGCCCCATGCGCCAGTCGGTGATGCGGTACGGGCCTCCTGCCAGCGGCGGTGTGGAGAGCGGGTCGCTCAGCTTATGGGCTTTCCAGAACGATTCAGGCATTACGGGCAGGGAGAACAGGCTCAGCATATTCTCTTTATTCGGCTCGCTCAGCTCAATGCGCACGGTGAGCGGTGCGATGGCCCTGACCGACGCGCCTTTGTAGACAATACGGAACTGGGGAACGCCTTCAGTCATAAATTTATGAAACGTAAAGGCGACATCGCTTGCCCTGACCGGCGAACCGTCATGAAAACGCGCCCGCGGGTTAAGCGAAATTTCCGCCCAGGCAAAATTATCCGCATACCGCACGTTTTCGGCGATCAGCGGATAGTAGCTTCCGGGCTCATCATCAGAGGTGACAAACAGGGTATCGTAGAGAGATTCTGTGCGCGCCGCGGCCACACCGCGCAGGGCAAAGCGGTTGAAGTTATCGAACGTGCCGGTGGCGGAGAGCGTGACATTCCCGCCTTTCGGCGCGGCAGGGTTGACGTAATCATAATGGGTGAAATTCACCGCGTATTTCGGTTCACCAATCACCGCAAACGCAACGTCTTCTTTGATGGTTTGCGCCTGGCTGGACAGGGCCGTCAGTGCCAACAGCAACAGTATGAAGCGCATAAACATCTCGCGACAGCTCCCTCTTTAACAGACCGGCTCAGTTAAGCTGAATAATAAGTGACGTCACGGGCAATGTGAAATTATTCGCCAGCGTGCGTCAGGTCGGGCCGCCACTCACGGAACTGCTCCAGCGGCATCGGACGGCTAATCCAGTATCCCTGCAGGAAGTTAACGCCATGTTCGCGCAGCCAGGCCGCCTGTTCCGGCGTTTCCACGCCCTCTGCGACGGTGGACATGTTCAGCCGTCTTGCCAGCATCAGTACGGCATCAAGCACCGGTGAGGTGACGGTTTCTGTTCCGATGGCGTTAACAAAACCCCGGTCGATTTTGATGTAATCCATGGTGAAATGTTCAAGATAGATCAGCGCACTGTGGCCGGTTCCAAAATCATCGATCGCTATCTCAAACCCTTCGTTGTGCAGCCATTCGAACAGGTTGTTGGCTTCACGGTGGTTGAGCATGTCGCGCTCGGTAATTTCCAGTACCAGCTGGAAGTGATCCGGCGGCAGTAACTCTTTAAACGTGCGCATATCATCTTTAAAGCTGTCGGCGTGCAGATGCCCTGGCGCAATGTTGATACCGAGTTTTGCGCCCGGCGGCAGTTGGGTCTGTAATACCGGCGCATCGTGAATGATAAGGTCAAACAGATGCAGCGTGAGCGGAACAATTAGCTGCTGCGCTTCAGCAAAATTGATAAACGCATCAGGGGGGATCTCACCCATGGTGGGGTGCTTCCAGCGCATCAGGACCTCAACCCCCCGCATTTGCAGATCTTTTGCATCCACCACGGGCTGATAGACCACATAAAACTGGCCGCGCTTAATGGCGCTGAGGATCTCTTTGCCGGGATTTACGCGGATGGTGAGGATATAGAAATTCAGCGATCCTGCCGCAATGCCGCACACCAGCCCAAAGAAGAGGGCGTAGAGGATTTCGTCGCTCGTCCACTTTTCAGCGTACAGCTTAATGGTCAGCGGCACGGCCTTAAGCGTGGCGGTACGCTCGGGCACGGCATGTAAATCTTGCGCCCTGACCAGGGTACTGGACATGGTGGACAGCGCCATATCACCGATGATGATGGCAATCCCTGCGAAGTCGTCCTGGCGCGCGGTATAAAGCAGGTAGGGGGTCAGATTGAGATTAACTGACGTAAACACCCCGCCGTCTTTAACCAAGGGGTTTCGGTACCAGATGGCAATGGCGGGTTTATTCGGCAGCATAGGCGTGCCCGGCAGTAATGCCATATCAATCTTCTTGTTGATGTGCAGCTCAGGTATAAGGGCTTCCATCGGCGTATCCATCGGCCCGGTGGCCGACGAGCAGAAGGCGATTTTGTCCCTGACCAGTAAGAACGCGCGCACATTGAGGCTGAAGGCCGCGCGCGACGTCAGCTCGGCATTGACGTCATGGCAGCTGTTCAGCGTAAGGGGCTGAAGAACATCGATAGAGGTTTTCAACTCTTCGAAATAGCTCTCCATGTAGAGGCTCACATCGGTAATCAGGGTGTCGAACCGGACTTCCCGCTTGTGGTAACTCCAGAAAAATTGCAATGAACCCAAAAGCAGGGCAGTGACCAGACCTGTAATAATACTGAGGAACAGTATCTTGCGATGACTGGAAAAGTAGCGGGTGAACATAGACGTCGTGATTCCTGAATTGCCGCTGGATGTATTCAGTGTAACGGGCAAAAAAAAACACCGCCGAAGCAGTGTTTTTTTCATCATATCGCCAGCCAAGGGATAACCAACGATACAATCATCATATTAACTGCGGGTCAGTACGCGACGCGCTTCGTTGTAGCGCTTCTTCCAGTATGGCTCGTTCATGCTGGAAATGGTCACACCGCTGCTGGTGGAGGCATGCACAAACTGGTCATTACCAATATAGATACCGACATGTCGACCCGTTGAACCGGCACGGAACAGAACTAAATCACCGGTGCGCAGTTTTGTACGTGAAATCGACTTACCCACTTCCTGCTGTTCGTAAGTTGAACGCGGCAGGTCTAACCCAAACTGCTCACGGAAGGTACGCTGTACAAAGCTGGAACAATCGATACCTTTTTTGGTGCTGCCGCCCAGACGGTAACGCACGCCTTTCCAGTCAGCATACTGGTCCATAATACGGGACTTCACGTCCAGATTACGTACCATATTTTCAAATTCATCCTGAGAGGCTTGCAGTGACGAGGAATCTTCCATTCCCACAACACGCGTCTCAGGATGCATATTCTTTGCGGTGTTCGATGTACTACATGCAGACAACAGTACCGCAACTGCTATCGCCGGGATCCCCCGCAAGATATATCTCAAAATCGGTTGAGATTTGACCATTTTGTTTATTTTCCCTTGAAGTCCTTAACGACAAATATCGTTATAAAAATGCCAAACGTGACGAGACTAATTATCTGTTCACAATGAGACAATTCTTTCTGGTCACATTTGTGGCGCAGCGCACAAATTTATTCACCAAGGAAATAATTATCTCTATGGGGCAAAACGAGTTCGAGATTAACCGATTGCCAGGGCTATTGCGAGTAAAAAAAGCCTTTTTTTTATAAGAAATTGTGATACAGAAAGTAAAAATCCGACATTGCTTAAAATGCAGTCAGATCCGGCGCTTAATCACGCAATTGATTCATTTTTATCATGAAAGAGATGACGGGAAGATGACAGTGCGAAACGATCGTGGCGGGAGATCTATCAGGGATCGCAATGATCCCTGATAGCGGACGTTAATTTTGGTTAATTATTTGTTTAATGCTTGTTGCTTTTTACCCGGCAGATAGCGATCGAACAGGGCTATTATCCGGTCGCTCAGCGGTGTCATCAGGCACCACGGTAACGCGACCAGCGCAACAGAGAGCGAGCCCACGGCAATATCGGTGAACCAGTGTGCGCCAATCATTACGCGAGGGAAGGCGAAAACCACAAAAATAATCAGGGCTATGGCGAACGCCTTCCTGCCGAAATAGCGCAGCATGACCGCACAAAAAATAAGCAGCATCATGCCGTGATCGCCAGGGAAACTGGCCTTCGAGGCATCTTTCGTTGGAATATGCAGCAATTCGCTGACGCGATAAATATCGGTAAAGAACAGCGTTGGGCTTGAGCGTTTGACCGGAATAATAGCCGTAGCAAGTTGGTTAATGGCGACAGCCAGCAGCAGCATCATCAGACCAATAATCATAATGCGGCGACGCCCGGTTTTGTCCTCTTTCAGCCAGAAAGAGAGCATCAGGCAGCCCATCGCCACCAGCGAACAGCCGTCAAACGCGCGGTTGTTGGTAATCGCCACCAGCCACAGAAAGGCATCACTCTTCACCAGAGCCTGGTTAAAGAAATGGAAGATGGCAGAATCCAGCGGAAACCAGAAACCGTGATCCACCGGGATATACCAGGAGAAAAAGAGCGCCAGTCCGGCGACATTGAGCAGCAAAATCAGGGGAATTCGAGTTGTCATAACATTCAGCATACAGGGAAATCAGGGGCAACGTTAGCCGCCCGAACTTAAACGAAGCTTCAACAGGCTGGACTGCAGGGCATTCCAGTCGGCGTTAACCGCACTAATTAACTCTATTCGGCTATCCGGGGGCGCAACATTCTGCGTTTCAATAAAGAAATCTTCACCCTGACGGTTGATGCGCACCAGGCCGTCGGGGGTGCGCATAATCCCCTTAACGCGATCGACCGGCGCCAGTCTTGCCCACTCAAGCACGCCTATGGTGTCGAAAACGGTGTCGGCATCAAAGATCCACCCGCAGGCCTGATGACCCTGACCGCTGTTGAGATTACGTCGCCAGCGCTGGTGTTCCGGCAGGCTCAACGCCGCCAGACCCTGCTTTGCGGGATGACTATGCGCATGCTCCGCACTGGCTGGCAGCTCGGTGAGGTTCAGGCGAGGCAGGTCGAGCAGGGCGACATCCATCTTCCCCTGAGTGGTTTGCACCCGCTGACGGTTGCCCCCGAAATGTTGCCACCAGGCATCGAATGCCGCCTGGCTTTCAGCCGTAGCCCGATCCTCTTTATTTGCGACGATAATATCTGCGCAGGCGAGCTGATCGCGGAAGTTGTCGTTGGCTACCGCTTTTTCATCCAGCAGCTGTCGCGGGTCGAGCAGGCAAAGCGTGGCGCGTAAGTCTATCCACGGCTCGTAAACCGGTGCGGTGAGTAAATCAAGAATTTGCTTCGGGTGACCAAGCCCCGTCGGTTCAATCAGCAGGCGGTCGGGTTTACCCTGACGCAGCAGCGTGTTCAGCCCCACCTGCATGGGCAGGCCATTCACACAGCACATGCATCCGCCTGGGATCTCTTTGATCATGGCGCCGCTGTCAGACAGTAACGCGCCGTCAATACCGACTTCACCGAATTCATTGACCAGTACGGCCCATTTTTCTGCCGGATCTTTATTGGCCAGCAGGTGGAGAATTGAGGTGGTTTTCCCGCTACCGAGAAAACCGGTAATAAGGTTGGTCCTGGTCACGTGCGCTCCGGTAGATAATTGTGATGATGTAACAATTATCTCTTATCCTGACGAAAAAAGGGCGCAATGAGAAGAGGAAGGGCAAACGGAGCGCATGTCCGTTCGCCTTAAGCGCAATAAACGTTAAAGTTTTAACGTTTCGATAACAGCCTGGCGCGCCCCGCGGCGGGCAATACGTTGGTATGCCTGGTTCACCGACTCGACAAAAACGTGGTTTTGTGCGAGATCGTGACCAAAGACTTCGCTCAGCGTCAGCAGAGCGTTTACGCGGTTTGCGTCATTGCTGGCTTCAACCTTCGCACGGATTTTGTCGCTGAGCGGATCGCGGACATCAATCGTATTGCCTTGTTCATCTGTACCGCTGACGTAGCGGATCCAGCCCGCCACACCCAGCGCCAGCAGGGGCCACGCGCTTTGACGCTCCAGATGAATACGGATCCCATCCAGCATGCGCTGGGGCAGCTTTTGACTGCCGTCCATCGCAATTTGCCAGGTACGGTGCTGCAGTGCCGGGTTGGCAAAACGGTCGAGCAGGCTGTCGGCGTAAGCCGTCAGATCAACGTCGGTGATACGTAGCGTAGGGGCCTGTTCATCCAGCATTAAACGCCGCGCGGCCTGACGAAACGCCTTATCCTCCATACATTCATTAATGTGCGCATACCCGGCGAGATAGCCCAGATACGCCAGGAAGGAATGGCTGCCGTTCAGCATACGTAATTTCATCTGTTCCCACGGCAGAACGTCCTGCACCATCTGCACGCCTGCCACTTCCCACTCCGGGCGTCCGGCGACAAAGTTATCTTCCACGACCCACTGAATAAAGGGCTCGCAGCTGATGGCGCACGGATCTTCCACACCGAGTTCCTGCGCGACCTCCGCCAGCGAGGCATCGGTGGCGGCGGGCACAATCCTGTCAACCATTGTGCCCGGGAAACTCACATGGGTATCAATCCATCCGGCCAGGTCTTCAGAGCGTTTCTGCGCCATGCCGAGCACGGCATTTTTCACCACGTGGCCGTTATCCGGGATGTTATCGCAGGAAAGCACCGTAAAGGCGGGTAAGCCGCGTTCACGGCGGCGGTGGAGCGCTTCGACTATGATCCCTGGGGCGGAATGGGGCTCCGTCGGGTTTTCCAGATCGTGAACGATCCGGGTGTTTTGCAAATCGAGTTTCCCGGTTGCGGGGTCGATGCAATAGCCTTTTTCAGTAATGGTGAGGGAAACAATTGCCACCTGCGGCTCGCAAAATTTCTCAATGATGGCGGCCAGCGAGTCCAGTTTTGCGTTCAGGCATTCATGCACGGCTCCAGTGATAATCGGCTGGTTGCCCTCCGCGCCTTTCTCCAGCACGGTTAAGAGGTGATCCTGCGCCCGCAGCTGGCTCATCAACACATCGCCGCTGAACAGACTAATCTCACAAATGCCCCAGTCGCCTCCTTTGGCATTCAGCACCCGATGGGTTAATAACGCCTGATGCGCACGGTGAAAAGCACCAAAGCCGAAGTGAACGATGCGCGAGCGCAGAAGCGAGCGATCGTAGCGCGGCTGCTGAACATGGGCAGGAAGCGAGGTGGAGGCAATTGTCTTCATGAAATACACACCTGATTAACCATTAATTAACAATGCCAGTGTAAAGTTATATGACAACAAAGAGAATTGGTAAGCCGTAAATATCGCCGTTCTGTGAGTTCGATCAATCAATCTGTGGCGCTGTGTTGACCCCCTTCATTAAACATGTATGGTAGTCGTCATCGCAGTAACACATATTGGTATAACAACTTTGGAGGGTGGGCAATGGAACAAACCTGGCGTTGGTACGGGCCGAACGATCCAGTTTCTCTAGATGATGTGCGTCAGGCTGGCGCAACGGGTGTCGTCACGGCGCTGCATCATATTCCGAATGGCCAGGTGTGGCCGGTAGAGGAGATTCAACAGCGTCAGGCGCTGCTGGCAGAAAAAGGCTTAACCTGGTCTGTCGTGGAAAGTATTCCCGTTCACGAAGATATCAAAACCCATTCTGGGGAGTATCAGACCTGGATTGCTAACTATCAGCAGAGCATCCGCAACCTGGCGGCCTGCGGCATCGATACCGTTTGCTATAACTTCATGCCTGTTCTTGACTGGACGCGTACTGACCTTGAGTATCAGCTGCCAGACGGTTCCCGAGCGTTGCGTTTTGATCAGATCGCCTTCGCGGCCTTTGAGTTACACATTCTGAAACGCCCTGGCGCGGAAGCCGATTACACGGCCGACGAGCAGCAGCAGGCGCGCGAATGGTTTAACGCAGCAAGCGAAGCAGACATTGAAAAGCTGACCCGCAATATCATCGCGGGCCTGCCGGGTGCAGAAGAGGGCTACACGCTGGATCAGTTCCGCGCCCGTCTGGCAGAGTACGGCGGCATTGATAAAAATCAGCTGCGCGAAAACATGGCGTACTTCCTGCGCGCGATTGTGCCGGTCGCGGAAGAGGCGGGCGTGCGTCTGGCCGTACACCCGGACGATCCTCCGCGTCCCATCCTCGGCCTGCCGCGTATCGTCTCAACCATTGAAGATATGCAGTGGCTGAAAGAGACGGTCGATAGCATCTATAACGGCTTTACCATGTGCACGGGCTCGTATGGCGTGCGTGCGGATAATGACCTGGTGCGGATGATTGAAACCTTTGGCGATCGTATTCACTTCACGCATCTGCGTGCAACCTGCCGTGAAGAGAACCCGAAAACCTTCCACGAAGCGGCGCACCTGAGCGGTGATGTGAATATGGTGGCGGTGGTGGATGCCATTCTGGCGGAAGAGGCACGTCGTAAACTGGCTGGCGATTTACGTCCTATCCCGTTCCGCCCGGATCACGGACACCAGATGCTGGACGATCTGCGTAAGAAAACGAACCCGGGCTATTCGGCGATTGGCCGCCTGAAAGGGATGGCAGAAGTGCGCGGCGTAGAGCTGGCGCTGAAGATGACGAAGTATCCTGAACTTCTGTAAGTGCTGTTGCCCGGTGGCGCTACGCTTACCGGGCCTACAAAAAACCGGCCTGAGAGCCGGTTTTTGTGTTTTTGTAGATCGGGTAAGGCGAAGCCGCCATCCGACAAAAGCCGCACTCAGTCAGCACGACCCATATAGCGTTTTTCTTCGATATGGATGCGGATTTTCTCACCCGCGGACAGGTATTCAGGCACCTGCACCACCAGACCGGTGGTCAGCGTCGCGGGTTTGTTACGCGCACTGGCGGACGCGCCTTTGATACCCGGTGCCGTTTCAACGATTTCCAGATCAACCGTCTGCGGCAGTTCCAGCGCCAGCAGCACGCCGTCCCAGGTCAGAACCTGCATATCCGGCATACCGCCTTCAGGAATGAACAGCAGCTCTTCTTCAATCTGATCTTTGGTGAAGATGTACGGGGTGTAATCTTCTTTATCCATGAATACATATTCGTTGCCGTCGATATAGGAGAAATCAACATAGCGACGGGTCAGAGTGACGGTATCAACGATATCGTCACCTTTAAAACGTTCTTCCACTTTAAGGCCGGTACGTACATCGGCGAAACGCATTTTGTACAGCGTTGCTGCACCACGGGCGCTCGGGGCCTGAATATCGATATCTTTTACAATCAGCAGTTTGTCGTTGTAATTCAGTACCATACCTTTCTTAATTTCGTTCGCTCTTGGCATTGCAGTAATCCTGTCTACGGGAGGTAAAAAATATCGCGCCAAATTACTCGTGCGCGGCCTTTCAGGCAAGCGGAATTCGTGGCTTTTGCTATCAATACACAAAAGGTGTTACTGTGCGCCCGATACCCGACTGCGCGGGTCTTTCACCAATAGAGAGCATTTATGGATTGTCGTCCCGATTGCGGCGCGTGCTGTACCGCACCGTCCATTTCCAGCCCCATTCCAGGAATGCCGGAGGGCAAGCCTGCGAATACCCGCTGCGTTCAGCTTTCTGAAACCAACCTGTGCATGATCTTTGGCTCGCCTCTGCGCCCGAAGGTCTGCTCCGGGCTGCAGCCCTCCGCCGAGATGTGCGGCAACACGCGCGCGCAGGCGATGACGTACCTGCTTAATCTGGAAGCACTCACCGCACCTTAAACGTCTTTAATTCTTGTCAGGCACGCTATCGTCAGGGTGCACATCACCAGCGCAATCCAGAACACCGTGTGATAGTTCCAGATTTCAGCCACCACGCCGGCCATTGAGCCTGCGATAATCCAGCCCACGCGGGTGGTATTAGTATAAAGGGTGGTGGCAGAGCCTGCCTGGCCCGGCATCAGATCCTGGAAATAGAGCATGCCAATTCCGGCGAGTATGCCGATATAGATGGCATTCAGCAGCTGTAAAGCCAGCAGCAGCCCCGGCGTATGAACCGTCAGCATTCCAACATAGAACAGTAGCCCGGCGACGGCGGCGATACGCATCAGAAAACGTTTCCCGAAACGCTTCGCGTAATAGCCAGCAATCAGCATGGTGGGGATTTCAAGCCCGGCCGCGGTCCCCATCATGATGCCAGCAAGCTTCTCGGGCAGATGCAGCTCATCAATAATAAACAGCGGCATATTAATGATATACAGGCTGTTTGTGCCCCACATCAGCGTACAGATAATAAAGAGGAGCAGGGCGTCACGACGGTTACGACGCGGTGCCTCCAGCACGCCTGTTGCCACTTTTGGCTCTTTACGCATCGACGGCAGAAAGAACCACACCATGGCGCCACACACCACAAAGGCCACTGCCGCACTCAGGTACATCACCGTAAAGCCAAACCCCATCGCCAGCGCGTAAGCCAGCGGCGGGCCAATAACCCACGCCAGCGATACTTGCGCACGCAGAATAGAGCTGAACATCACCGCTTCTCGCCCGGTATGGTCGGCATGCTCACGGGCAAGGGCGAACATCTGCGGATTCGCCGTTGAACCGAAACTGCTCAGAAACACCCCGATAAACAGCAGAACAAAATAGTTGCGGTTCCAGGCAAACAGGACGCAGGCGAACACCCCCAGCAGACAGCAAAAGACGATCAGGCTTTTACGATCGCCTTTTTTATCTGAACGCCCCGCCAGAAACTGGCTCACCAGGATGCCGATAATGGCGCTTCCGGTAAAGAAGAAGCCCACCATCGCCGGACGCGCATGGACTTCATTGGTCAGGAACAGGCTCAGCGTAGGGGTCTGCAGCGCACCGGCGATGCCGGTCAGGAAGGCAACAATTAAAAATGCCGTTGAGGTGAAATCAAAGGGCTTCGGCGAGACGGCGGCGGGCGTGTTATGCATGTTTCACAGTCGGTGAGTTTCCAGGAGACGCGGAGTGTACGTCGCGAGTCAGAAAATAAACAGAGGGTGAGGTCAATTTCGCCACGAATAATCAAAATGGCATTTCATATTCGCGTGCAGCTGACCTTAGTTGAAACTGATTTGCTGAACGTCAGCAAAATTCAGCTGAACGAGGAAGAAATGTGCTGCATCTCTAAATTCTGCAATCAGAAATGTAACTTTCCTTGCAACGTCTTGCAGAAAGCGCAAGACTTTTTGAAACGTTTCAGCGCTATCTTGTTTTAACAAACGGAGCAGGCTAGCGCATTTTTTCTCAGTGAAGCTGAAACGATTCACTTTCAGCAGGAGAGGAGAACCATGTTCCAGTTATCTGTACAGGATATCCACCCGGGCGCTCAGGCCGGGAACAAAGAAGAGGCCATTCGCCAGGTTGCCGCTGCCCTTGTGCAGGCCGGCAATGTGGCTGAAGGCTACGTCAACGGCATGCTGGCGCGTGAGCAGCAGACCTCGACCTTCCTCGGCAATGGCATCGCCATTCCGCACGGCACCACAGACACCCGCGATCAGGTGCTGAAAACCGGCGTTAAGGTTTATCAGTTCCCGCAGGGCGTTGTGTGGGGCGAGGGGCAGGTGGCTTACGTGGCCATCGGTATCGCGGCCAGCAGCGACGAGCACTTAGGTTTGCTGCGTCAGCTGACCCATGTGCTGAGCGATGACGCCGTGGCCGAGCAGTTGAAATCTGCCACCACCGCTGAAGAGCTGCGCGCTCTGCTGATGGGCGAAAAACAGAGCGAAGCGCTGAAACTGGATAACGACACGCTGACGCTGGACGTTGTCGCGACCGATCTGGTGACGCTGCAGGCTCTGAATGCCGGACGCCTGAAAGAAGCCGGGGCAGCAGACGCTACCTTTGTTACCCGCGTCATTAACGATAAGCCTCTCAATCTGGGCCAGGGTATCTGGCTGAACGACAGTGCTGAAGGCAACCTGCGGAGTGCTATCGCGGTGAGCCGTGCCGCAAACGCCTTTGACGTAGACGGTGAAAGCGCTGCCCTGCTGGTGACCGTCGCCATGACCGATGACCAGCCGGTTGCCGTGCTGAAGCGTCTGGGCGATCTGCTGCTGAACAACAAAGCTGAAAAACTGCTGAACGCGGATGCCGCCACCGTGCTGGCTCTGCTGACCAGTGATGATGCGCTGACGGATGACGTGCTGAGCGCAGAGTTCGTTGTACGTAACGAGCACGGCCTGCATGCCCGTCCGGGCACCATGCTGGTGAATACCATTAAACAATTTGAAAGTGAGATCACCGTGGCTAACCTGGATGGCACGGGCAAAGCGGCCAATGGTCGTAGTCTGATGAAAGTTGTCGCGCTGGGCGTGAAGAAGGGTCACCGTCTGCGTTTCACCGCGCAGGGTGCGGATGCTGAACAGGCGCTGAAAGCGATTGGCGATGCCATCGCGGCGGGTCTGGGGGAGGGCGCATAATGAGCAGACGTGTTGCGACTATTACGCTGAACCCGGCTTATGACCTGGTGGGGTTTTGCCCGGAGATTGAGCGCGGCGAAGTAAACCTCGTGCGTACCACTGGCCTGCATGCTGCGGGCAAAGGGATTAACGTCGCGAAAGTGCTCAAGGATCTCGGTATCGATGTCACCGTGGGGGGATTCCTCGGTAAAGATAACCAGGATGGTTTCCAGCAGCTGTTCAGCGAGCTGGGCATTGCTAACCGTTTCCAGGTTGTTCAGGGCCGTACCCGTATCAACGTCAAACTGACGGAGAAAGACGGGGAAGTGACCGATCTGAACTTCTCTGGCTTTGAAGTGACGCCGTCTGACTGGGAGCGTTTTGTTAATGATTCTCTGACCTGGCTGGGCCAGTTCGACATGGTGTGCGTCAGCGGCAGTCTGCCATCTGGCGTAAGCCCGGAAGCCTTCACCGACTGGATGACGCGCCTGCGCAGCCAGTGCCCGTGCATCATCTTTGACAGCAGCCGTGATGCGCTGGTCGCCGGCCTGAAAGCGTCCCCGTGGCTGGTGAAGCCTAATCGCCGTGAACTGGAGATCTGGGCTGGCCGGAAGCTGCCAGAATTAAAAGATGTGATTGACGCTGCCCATGCGCTGCGCGAGCAGGGTATCGCTCACGTGGTGATTTCGCTTGGTGCAGAAGGGGCGTTGTGGGTTAACGCGTCTGGCGAATGGATCGCCAAACCGCCGTCGGTTGACGTTGTCAGCACCGTTGGCGCAGGGGATTCGATGGTTGGCGGTCTGATCTATGGTCTGCTGATGCGCGAATCCAGTGAACATACTTTACGTCTTGCCACCGCCGTTGCAGCCCTGGCCGTGAGTCAGAGCAATGTCGGCATTACCGATCGTACCCAGTTAGCCGCGATGATGGCGCGCGTTGACTTAAAACCTTTTAACTAACAGCAGGAGAGGAATAATGAAAACGCTGCTGATTATTGACTCCGGTCTCGGACAGGCTCGCGCCTATATGGCGAAGACCCTGCTGGGAGCGGCGGCGAACAAAGCACATCTGGAAATGACCGATAACCCGGGCGACGCTGAACTGGCGATTGTGCTGGGTGATAAGGTCCCGGCTGACAGCGCGCTGAACGGCAAAAAAGTGTGGCTGGGCGATATTAATCGCGCGGTGGCACATCCGGAACTGTTCCTGAGCGAAGCGAAAGGCCACGCGTCTGTCTACAGCGCACCGGCTGCGGCAGCACCGGTTGCTGCCACGGGCCCGAAACGCATTGTGGCGGTGACAGCTTGTCCGACGGGCGTCGCGCATACCTTTATGGCGGCTGAAGCGATTGAAACCGAAGCGAAAAAACGCGGCTGGTGGGTGAAAGTTGAAACCCGTGGCTCGGTGGGTGCGGGCAATGCCATCACCCCGGAAGAAGTGGCGGAAGCCGATCTGGTGATCGTTGCGGCGGATATCGAAGTGGATCTGGCGAAATTCGCGGGTAAACCGATGTACCGCACCTCTACCGGCCTGGCGCTGAAAAAGACCGCGCAGGAGTTTGATAAAGCGCTGGTGGAAGCCCAGCCTTATCAGGCAACCGGTGCGGCGAAACCGGCTACCGAAGGGAAAAAAGAATCTGCGGGCGCCTATCGTCACCTGCTGACCGGTGTGTCTTATATGCTGCCGATGGTGGTGGCGGGCGGTCTGTGTATCGCACTGTCATTCGCGTTTGGTATCACCGCATTTAAAGAAGAAGGAACGCTGGCTGCGGCGTTAATGCAGATTGGTGGCGGCTCCGCGTTCGCGCTGATGGTGCCGGTGCTGGCAGGCTTTATCGCCTTCTCCATCGCTGACCGTCCGGGCCTGACGCCGGGTCTTATCGGCGGTATGCTGGCCGTGAGCACCGGTTCCGGCTTTATTGGCGGTATCATTGCCGGTTTCCTGGCGGGTTACGTCGCGAAGCTTATCAGCTCGAAGCTGAAGCTGCCGCAAAGTATGGAAGCCCTGAAACCGATTCTGATCATTCCGCTGATTTCCAGCCTGGTGGTCGGTCTGGCGATGATTTACCTGATTGGTAAGCCGGTGGCGGGTATCCTGACGGGTCTGACCCACTGGCTGCAAACCATGGGCACGGCAAACGCGGTGCTGTTGGGTGCTATCCTCGGTGGCATGATGTGTACCGACATGGGTGGTCCGGTAAACAAAGCGGCCTATGCATTCGGTGTTGGCCTGCTGAGTACCCAGACCTACGCGCCAATGGCGGCCATTATGGCGGCCGGTATGGTGCCACCGCTGGCGCTCGGCCTGGCAACGATTATTGCGCGTCGTAAATTCGACAAAGCGCAGCAGGAAGGCGGCAAAGCGGCGCTGGTACTGGGCCTGTGCTTTATCACCGAAGGGGCGATTCCGTTTGCTGCCCGTGACCCAATGCGTGTTCTGCCTTGCTGTATCGTTGGCGGCGCGGTGACCGGGGCTATCTCAATGGCGATTGGCGCGAAGCTGATGGCACCGCACGGTGGTCTGTTCGTTCTGCTGATCCCAGGCGCTATCACCCCGGTACTGGGTTACCTGCTGGCGATTGTTGCTGGTACGCTGGTGGCGGGGCTCTCTTACGCGGTGCTGAAACGCCCTGAAGCGGAAGCGGTGGCAAAAGTAGCCTAAAAGTGGTGTCGGGTGGCGGTTTCGCCTTACCCGACCTATAAAAAAGCCGGACGCTTAACGCGATCCGGCTTTTTTTATGCCGCCTGTTCAGCGGTCTGCTGTGCCTTCAGCCAGGCGATCTCTTCCGCCCAGATATCCGGATTGATGGTTTCCAGCACCATGGGGATACCATCGAAACGGGCGTCCTGCATGATAAAGCGGAACGCATCATGGCCAATATTACCTTCACCCAGGCTGTGGTGACGGTCTACGCGGCTGCCAAAGGCGCTTTTGGCATCGTTTAAGTGCATTCCGCGCAGATACTTAAAGCCCACCACGCGTTCGAACTCATCGAAGGTGTTTTTCGTGGCCTCGGTTGTACGCAGATCGTAACCGGCTGCAAACGCGTGACAGGTATCGATACATACGCCCACGCGGGATTTATCTTCCACGCCGTCAATGATGGCGGCCAGATGTTCAAACTTAAAGCCGAGGTTGCTGCCCTGACCGGCGGTATTCTCGATCACCGCGGTCACCCCCTGGGTTTTATCCAGCGTGATGTTAATGGACTCCGCAATGCGTGCCAGGCAGGCCTCTTCGTCTATTTGCATCAGATGGCTACCCGGATGGAAGTTCAGCAGCGTCAGCCCAAGCTGCTCGCAGCGCTGGACTTCATCCAGAAACGCTTCGCGGGACTTCTCCAGCGCTTCCTGAACCGGATGACCGAGGTTGATCAGATAGCTGTCGTGGGGAAGGATTTGACCCGGCCCGTAATGGTACTTCTCACAGGCGGCTTTGAAATCATCTATGACGTCAGCGGTAAGCGGCGCGGCGCGCCACTGGCGCTGGTTTTTGGTGAACAGGGCGAAAGCGGTCGCCTCAATTTCGGCGGCGCGAATGGCGGCATTCGCAAGGCCACCGGCAGCGCTGACGTGCGCTCCAACGTATTTCATAAAGGGACTCCTGTTAACCCGAAATGCGTATCATAACGGGTTAACAGGGGAAGGATGTAGTGGTTTATGCCATCAGGCTGTGAACCACGAGGTTAATCGCACCGCCACCCACAATCAGCCAGATGAAGAGCACCAGCGCCATCAGCAGCGGTTTCGCACCGGCTTTTTTCAGCGCGCTGACGTGCGTGGTCACCCCCAGCGCCGCCATCGCCATTGCCAGCAGCACGGTATCCAGCGTCACCAGCATATCGACCACCGCTTTTGGCAGCAGGTGGAAGGAGTTGAAAATCGCCACCACGATAAACAGGATCGCAAACCACGGTATGGTGATTTTACTCTTCTGATTACCACCCGCGGGCGCAAGCTGTTTCACGCGGGCGGCCAGGATAATCAGGAAGGGTGCCAGCATCATGACGCGCAGCATTTTAGCAATCACCGCAGCGTTTTCTGCTTCCGGGTTAATGGCATGACCCGCCGCCACGACCTGCGCCACTTCATGCATGGTTGAGCCAATGTAGATGCCATAGGTTTCCGGGCTAAACCAGTGGGCCACCAGCGGATACATGGCCGGGTAGAGGAAAATAGCCAGCGTACCGAAGATCACCACGGTCGCGACCGCCACCGTAACTTTGCTGGATTCCGCCTTGACCACAGGTTCGGTTGCCAGTACCGCCGCCGCACCGCAAATACTGCTCCCGGCACCGATCAGCCAGCTGGTCTGTTTATCCAGGCCAAAGATTTTCTGCCCGATAAAGCAGGCCAGTAAAAAGGTGCTGGTCAGGGTCAGGACATCAATGGCGATACCGCTAATGCCGACATCCGCAATCTGTGAAAAGGTGAGGCGAAAGCCGTAAAGAATGATCCCGAGGCGCAGCAGATGCTGCTTGGCAAAAATAACGCCGCCATCACAGGATTTCCAGATGTGCGGGTAAACGGTGTTACCCACGACCATGCCGAGCAGGATCGCCAGCGTTAAGGCGCTAAAACCGGCACCGGCGACGGCGGGAATGCTGCCGCCCCATAATGCCACTCCGGTGACGACCGCGCTGAGCGCAAGACCCGGCACGAAGTGCCACAATGTACGATGATGCTGTAAGGTGATTTCTGACATAACCTTCTCCTTTGTCTGGCTAAAGGTTACGGCGCGCTGGTTTAAAAATAAAATTGATTATATACTTATAATCAATCTATATAAGTGGTAAGCAACCATGCACATTACTTTGCGTCAGCTGGAAGTTTTTGCCGAAGTGCTGAAAAGCGGGTCGACGACCCAGGCCTCGCAGATGCTTTCGCTTTCCCAGTCTGCGGTCAGCGCCGCGTTAACCGATCTTGAGGGCCAGTTGGGCGTGCAGCTCTTCGACAGGGTAGGGAAGCGGCTGGTGGTTAACGAACATGGCCGCCTGCTTTATCCCCGCGCGCTGGCGCTGCTGGAACAGGCAACGGAAATTGAACAACTCTTCCGGGAAGAGAACGGTGCCATCCGCGTGTATGCCAGCAGTACCATTGGGAACTATATCTTGCCGGAAGTGATTGCCCGCTATCGCCGGGATTTCCCGACCCTGCCTCTGGAGATGAGCGTGGGGAACAGTCAGGATGTGATTAACGCGGTAATCGATTTTCGCGTGGATATCGGTCTTATCGAAGGGCCGTGCCATAACGTCGATATTATTGCGGAACCCTGGCTGGAAGATGAGCTGGTGGTCTTCGCCTCACCCGCCTCGTCGTTATTGCAGGGTGAAGTAACCCTGGAACGTCTGGCACAGGCGCAGTGGATCCTGCGTGAGCAGGGCTCCGGCACGCGGGAAATTGTTGATTATCTGCTGCTCTCCCATTTGCCGCATTTCCAGCTGGGGATGGAGTTGGGCAACTCAGAGGCGATCAAGCATGCGGTGCGACATGGCCTTGGGATCAGCTGCCTTTCACGACGGGTCATTATTGAACAGCTTGAGGCCGGAACGCTGGTTGAAGTTCCGCTTCCGCTGCCCAAACTGGTGCGCACGTTGTGGTGTATTCACCATCGTCAGAAACACCTTTCCAGCTCGCTGCAGCGTTTTCTGCGCTATTGCGCCATATAAAAGCGCCCCTCACCCCAATGGGGAGAGGGAAAAATTATGCTTTACTTATAATCCTGGCCGAGTCATGAAGCTCTCTTATAACTCAGTATTTCTGCCGGAAGGAACGCGGATCGTCTGCTACAATCGCGCCTCATTTATTAGATGGACAGCATTTTCACATGGTTTCAGAAACTAAAACCACAGAAGCGCCCGCGCTACGCCGCGAACTCAAGGCGCGTCACCTGACGATGATCGCCATCGGCGGCTCAATCGGTACAGGTCTTTTCGTTGCCTCCGGGGCAACCATTTCGGCAGCTGGCCCGGGTGGGGCACTTTTCTCTTACATCCTGATTGGCCTGATGGTCTACTTCCTGATGACCAGCCTGGGCGAACTGGCCGCGTATATGCCGGTATCCGGTTCGTTTTCGACCTACGGTCAGAAATACGTTGAAGAAGGCTTTGGCTTCGCGCTGGGCTGGAACTACTGGTACAACTGGGCGGTCACCATCGCCGTTGACCTTGTCGCCGCACAGCTGGTTATGACCTGGTGGTTCCCGGACACGCCAGGCTGGATCTGGAGTGCGCTGTTCCTCGCGGTCATCTTCCTGCTCAACTACATCTCCGTTCGCGGCTTTGGCGAAGCGGAATACTGGTTCTCTTTGATCAAAGTGGCAACCGTCATCATCTTTATCGTCGTCGGTGTGGCGATGATCGTTGGTATTTTCAAAGGGGCGGAACCGGCCGGGTGGAGCAACTGGACGATTGGCGATGCGCCGTTTGCCGGTGGTTTCTCGGCGATGATTGGCGTGGCGATGATTGTTGGCTTCTCTTTCCAGGGCACCGAGCTGATTGGTATTGCTGCCGGTGAGTCTGAAAACCCGGAGAAGAACATTCCGCGCGCGGTGCGTCAGGTATTCTGGCGTATTCTGCTGTTCTATGTGTTCGCGATCCTGATTATCAGCCTGATTATCCCGTACACTGACCCAAGCCTGCTGCGAAACGATGTCAAAGACATCAGCGTCAGCCCGTTCACGCTGGTCTTCCAGCATGCCGGTCTGCTCTCTGCGGCGGCGGTGATGAACGCCGTTATCCTGACAGCGGTGCTGTCTGCGGGTAACTCCGGTATGTACGCCTCAACCCGTATGCTCTATACCCTGGCCTGTGACGGTAAAGCGCCGCGTATTTTCGCAAAACTGTCTCGTGGTGGTGTGCCGCGTAACGCACTGTATGCCACAACGGTCATTGCTGGTCTGTGCTTCCTGACCTCCATGTTCGGTAACCAGACGGTCTACCTGTGGCTGCTCAACACCTCTGGTATGACGGGCTTTATTGCCTGGCTGGGGATTGCCATCAGTCACTACCGCTTCCGTCGCGGCTATGTGATGCAGGGACACGATCTGAACAACCTGCCGTACCGTTCCGGGTTCTTCCCGCTGGGGCCGATTTTCGCCTTCATTCTGTGTCTGATTATCACCCTGGGCCAGAACTATGAAGCGTTCCTGGCGGACACCATTGACTGGGGCGCCGTAACGGCCACCTACATTGGTATTCCGCTGTTCCTGGTGATCTGGTTTGGTTACAAGCTGATGAAAGGAACGCACTTCGTTCGCTACAGTGAAATGGAATTCCCTGAACGATTTAACAAATAAACCGCACTTCCTCTCTTTTAGCCCGCTCATTTGAGCGGGCTTTTTTATCTCCACATTATGCAGAACGGATATAATTTTTAACAATTTAATTGATAATAATAATCGTTTGCTTTATCATTACGTCAAAATAAGCAGACCACCGACCCGCCGGAGATGCGGGCGGAGCAAAAGGCATTGTGGGCAATAATCTTTTGATTTAGTTGTATTTACCTCATGGAGATATGGAATGTTTAGGTTGAATCCCTTCGTCAGGGGAGGACTCTGTGCGTCCGCAATGTCCCTGGCACTGCCTGTCATCGCTGCGGAATCCAGCGACACACTGGTTGTCACGGCGTCAGCGACTGAGCAAAACCTGAAGGACGCGCCGGCGAGCATCAGCGTCATCACCCAGGAAGACCTGCAGCGTAAACCCGTTCAGAACCTGAAAGATGTGTTGCAGGACGTACCGGGCGTGCAGCTCACTAATGAAGGGGACAACCGTAAAGGGGTAAGTATTCGCGGTCTGGACAGCAGCTATACGCTGATCCTGATCGACGGTAAGCGTGTTAACTCCCGCAACGCCGTCTTCCGCCATAACGATTTCGATCTGAACTGGGTTCCGGTCGATGCGATCGAGCGGATCGAAGTGGTGCGCGGGCCAATGTCCTCGCTCTACGGTTCAGATGCACTGGGCGGCGTGGTGAATATCATCACCAAAAAAATCGGTCAGAAGTGGACGGGCACCCTGAGCGCCGACTCCACCATTCAGGAACACCGCGATCGCGGGGACACCAACAACGGCCAGTTCTACACCAGCGGCCCGCTGGTGGATGGCGTGCTGGGGCTGAAGGCCTACGGCAGCGTGTCTAAGCGTGCAAAAGACAAACAGCAAGAATCGTCTACCACAACGAGCGGTGAAACGCCGCGCATTGAGGGCTTCACCAGCCGCGATGCCAACGTGGAATTCGCCTGGACGCCGACGGAAGATCATGACTTTACCGCAGGCTATGGTTTCGACCGCCAGGATCGTGATTCCGATTCCCTCGATAAAAATCGCCTTGAGCGCCAGAACTACTCCGTGAGCCACAACGGCCGATGGGGGACAGGCAACAGCGAACTAAAAGTTTACGGCGAAAAGGTGGACAACAAAAACCCGGGTAACAGCCATACCATCACTTCCGAGAGCAACGCCGTTGATGGTAAATACGTGCTGCCGCTGGGTGAAATCAATCAGCTGCTGACCTTCGGCGGCGAATGGCGTCACGACAAGCTGAAAGATCCGGTAAACCTGACCGGCGGCTCCGGCAGCGCGACCTCTACCAGCCAGTATGCTCTCTTCCTTGAAGATGAATGGCGGATATTTGAACCGCTGGCGCTGACTACCGGCATCCGTATGGACGACCACGACACCTACGGCGATCACTGGAGTCCGCGAGCGTATCTGGTCTATAACGCGACCGATACCGTCACGGTGAAAGGGGGCTGGGCAACCGCGTTTAAAGCGCCATCCCTGCTGCAACTGAGTCCGGACTGGATCACCGGATCGTGTCGCGGTGCGTGCGAGATTGTCGGTAACCCGAACCTGAAACCGGAAACCAGCGAAAGCTTTGAACTCGGGCTGTACTACAGCGGGGAAGAGGGATGGTTAGAGGGCGTGCAGGCCAGCATTACCACCTTCCAGAACAATGTTGATGACCGTATCAGCATCAGCCGTACGGCGAACGTTAACCAGGCTAAGAGCTACCCGAACTACGTGGGGCTGAATGCTGACGGTGAACCGATCTTCCGCTATTACAACGTCAACAAGGCGCGTATTCGTGGTGTGGAAACCGAGCTGAAGATCCCGGTGGCTGAAGACTGGAAGCTGACGCTGAACTATACCTACAACGACGGGCGTGATATCAGCAACGGCGGCAACAAACCGCTGTCCGAACTGCCGTTCCATACCGCCAACGGTACCGTGGACTGGAAGGCGACGCAGGACTGGTCGTTCTACGTCCAGGGCCACTACACCGGCGAGAAACGTGCGTTAACCAGCGCAGACGCAACGCCGGGCGGCTATGTCATCTGGAATACCGGCGCGGCATGGCAGGCAACGAAAAGCGTGAAGCTGCGCGCGGGCGTGCAGAACTTGCTGGATAAAGATCTGAGCCGCGACGATTACAGCTACACGGAAGATGGCCGCCGCTACTTTGTGGGTGTGGATTATAAGTTCTGATGTGGTTTTCATGCCCGGTGGCGCTTCGCTTACCGGGCAAAAAAGACCGCACTTACCCGAACAAATGCTCCGCATGGAAGCGGAGGTGATCCTCAATAAAGGATGCAATGAAATAGTAGCTGTGGTCATATCCGGGCTGAATACGCAGCGTCAGCGGCCAGTCTTTCTGACGTGCGGCTTCAGCCAGCACGGCGGGCTGTAGCTGTCCGGCCAGGAACTGATCCGCATCACCTTGATCGACAAGCGTCGGGATCGCATTTCCAGGCTGGCTCGCCAGCATCAGGGCACAGCTGTCCCACTCCTGCCAGCGTTGTGCGTCATCGCCCAGATAGTTCGTAAAGGCTTTCTGCCCCCACGGTACCTGGGTGGGGTTTACAATTGGCGCAAACGCGGAAACGCTGGTGTATCTGCCAGGATTTTTTAGCGCCATGATCAACGCGCCGTGCCCACCCATGGAATGCCCGCTGATGGCACACCGGTTGCTTACTGCAAACTCACGCTGTATCAGGGCTGGCAGCTCGTCGGCAATATAGTCGTACATGCGGTAATGGCTCGCCCACGGCTGCTCTGTGGCGTTCAGATAGAACCCGGCCCCTTTGCCCAGATCATATCCGGCATCGTCCGCCACCTCATCGCCACGCGGGCTGGTGTCTGGCATCACCAGGGCGATACCCAGCTCGGCCGCCACACGCTGCGCGCCCGCTTTGGTGGTGAAATTCTCATCGTTACAGGTTAATCCCGAGAGCCAGAACAGAACCGGGGGCTTAGCACCCTCTTCAGTGGGCGGTAGGAAAATGCTGAACGTCATGGCACAGTTCAGGACAGTGGAGTCGTGGCGCCAGCGCTGCTGTCGACCTTCAAAACAACGATGCTCTTCGAGCAGTTCCATGCAGGGCTCCTTAATGCGAATTGCTATTCATTCAACCCATAATACAGAGTTTTCATTTACCTGTGAGCAACTTTCACTTTCGCAAGACTGCGAGATCCTGCATCATAAATTTACTTTTTATTAACAACTGGAGCGGTCATGGCGCTGCGAATTGCGCTCAGTGGATTTGTGGTTCTGGTGGTAGCGATGGGAATTGGGCGCTTCGCGTTTACCCCTCAGGTGCCGCTGATGATTGCCGCCGGGCAACTCACGCTCACCAGCGCAGGTCTGGTGGCGGCGATGAACTATCTGGGCTATCTGGTGGGCGCATGGGATGCGATGCGCGCCCATCGCTTCGTTGAAACCCGCCTTTGGCTGGGTATTACTGGCGCTGTGGCGCTGACGCTGCTTTCCGCCGCAGCGGATAACGCGCTGGTACATGGTCTGCTGCGCTTTGTGATTGGCTGCATGAGCGGCTGGTCGATGGTGCTGATTGCCGCCTGGACCAACGAGCGGCTGGGGCAACTGGGTAAACCGGGTTTGAGCGCGGCCGTGTTTGCCGGGCCGGGCGCAGGTATCGCCCTGAGCGGACTGCTTGCGGTCTATATTCACGCAAAAGCGTTGTCGGCCGGGGCCGCATGGCAGATTTACGGCGTGCTGGCGCTGGTGCTTATCGCACTGGTTGCCCGCTATTTACCGCGTGCCGGGCAACTGCACCGGCCGGGCAGCGCGCCTGAACCCCTTATTCTGACGAAAGATTTGAAGTGCCTGGTCTGGAGCTACAGCCTGGCCGGATTTGGCTACATCCTGCCTGCAACATTTTTATCACAAATGGCGGCCGTGCGTTTTCCCGGCAGCCTGTTTGCACAGTTTGTCTGGCCGATATTTGGCGCTGCCGCTGTTGTGGGCATCGTGCTCAGTATCGTTTTGCGTCACACCTCTACCTCGAACCGCAGGCTGGCTATCGTGCTGTGGTTACAGGGGGCGGGTGTGCTGGCGGCGTGGCTACTGCCGGGAATTGGCGGCTTGCTGACGGGCGGCCTGCTGGTCGGCGGCGGATTCCTGTGTGCCGTTCAGCTCTCTTTACTCTACGGGCGCGAGCTGGCACCCGAACATACCCGCTATATGGCGGGGCTACTGACTACCGGTTATGCCATTGGACAGCTGGTGGGGCCGATGACCTCGGCGTTATCCACCTGGCTTACCCACAAGCTTGAGCCTGCGCTGGGGCTGGCGGGCATTGCGCTGTTCATTGCGGGCGCGCTGGTGTGGAACCGTCAGGCCGAAAGGCAGCAGCAATTGCAATAATTATCGTCGTGAATACTGGATTATGTGCGCGGCCTCACGCACAATGAGCGCACACTTTTGCCACAACGAGGGCAAAAGACGCCACACCTGCAGGAGAAAAGAATGTCATCACTCAGTAAAGAAGCGGCCCTTGTCCACGAAGCCCTGGTTGCGCGCGGTCTTGAAACGCCACTGCGTCCACCCGTTCAGGAAGTGGATAATGAAACCCGTAAACGTCTGATTGCCGGGCACATGACCGAGATCATGCAACTGCTGAATCTCGATCTGAGCGACGACAGTCTGATGGAAACGCCGCATCGCATCGCAAAAATGTATGTCGACGAAATTTTCTCCGGCCTGGACTACGCCAACTTCCCGAAAATCACCGTCATTGAAAACAAAATGAAGGTGGATGAGATGGTGACGGTGCGCGATATCACGCTGACCAGCACCTGCGAGCACCACTTCGTGACCATCGACGGTAAAGCGACCGTGGCTTACATTCCAAAAGATACGGTGATTGGTCTGTCTAAAATCAACCGTATCGTGCAGTTCTTTGCCCAACGCCCACAGGTGCAGGAGCGTCTGACGCAGCAGATCCTGACTGCGCTGCAAACGCTGCTGGGCACCAATAACGTCGCGGTCTCCATTGACGCGGTTCACTACTGCGTGAAGGCGCGCGGTGTACGTGATGCCACCAGTGCGACCACCACCACGTCGCTGGGCGGTCTGTTTAAATCCAGCCAGAACACCCGCCAGGAGTTCCTGCGCGCCGTGCGTCACCACAACTAATCAGACAGGGCAGGGACCATGGAGCGAAACGTCACGCTCGATTTTGTTCGCGGCGTCGCCATTCTCGGTATCCTGCTGCTTAATATCAGCGCCTTCGGTCTGCCGAAGGCCGCTTATCTCAACCCCGCCTGGTATGGCGAGATCACCCGTCGCGATGCCTGGACGTGGGCAATCCTCGATCTCTTTGCTCAGGTGAAATTCCTCACCCTCTTTGCGCTGCTGTTTGGCGCCGGTCTGCAACTCCTGCTCAAACGCGGCACCCGCTGGATCCAGTCACGTCTGACCCTGCTGGTGCTCCTTGGCTTTATTCACGGCCTGTTCTTCTGGGACGGTGATATTCTTCTCGCCTATGGATTAGTCGGGCTGATTTGCTGGCGACTCATCCGTGATGCGCATAGCGTCAAAAGCCTGTTTAACACCGGCGTGATGCTTTATGTCATGGGGCTTGGCGTGCTGCTGTTGCTGGGTATGATCGCCGGCGACGCAACAAGCCGCTCATGGATACCGGACGCCGCCAACCTGCAGTATGAGCAGTTCTGGAAGCTAAAAGGCGGCGCGGAAGCGATAAGCAATCGCGCGGATATGCTGGGCGATAACCTGCTGGCACTGGGAGCGCAATACGGCTGGCAGCTGGCGGGGATGATGCTGATGGGCGCATCCCTGATGCGCACCGGCTGGCTGAAAGGGGAATTTAGCCTGCGCCACTATCGTCGCACAGGCGTCTTGCTGGTGCTGCTGGGCGTGGCGATCAATCTTCCGGCGGTGATTGCGCAGTGGCATCTACACTGGGATTACCGCTGGTGCGCTTTCCTGCTGCAGGTTCCGCGCGAGCTCGGTGCCCCGTTCCAGACCATCGGCTACGCCGCGCTCATCTATGGCTTCTGGCCGCAGCTCTCCCGCCTCTGGATTGTCAGTGCCGTGGCCTGCGTTGGCCGCATGGCGTTAAGCAATTACATTCTGCAGACCCTCATCTGCACCACGCTGTTCTATCGATTCGGCCTGTTTATGAAATTCGACCGCCTTACGCTGGTGGCGTTTGTTCTTCCGGTCTGGACGATAAACCTGGCGTTTTCAGTTATCTGGCTGCGGTATTTCCGCCAGGGGCCCCTGGAGTGGGGGTGGCGTCAGTTAACCGCAAAAGCGTCAGGTGTTTCATTGAATAATACATCCAGATAACGATCTGGATCACAATCATTAACAAAATGGATGTAACCGTTTTCATCAGTGTGAGCTTCTTCACGTAGTCCCCTTTCTCTCGCTGCCAAAATAGCCACCTTGCTAAACACAGGGGGTGTCTGTGAGTTGCTGCAATCCTTTTAAGGATGGTGAATATGATCACCATTCGTGACGTCGCCCGTCAGGCGGGCGTTTCTGTGGCCACCGTCTCTCGCGTGCTGAACAACAGCGCGCTGGTCAGCCCTGAAACCCGTGAAACCGTAATGAAAGCCGTGACCCAACTGGGTTACCGCCCCAATGCTAACGCGCAGGCGCTGGCTACGCAGGTCAGTGACACCATTGGCGTGGTAGTGATGGACGTGTCGGATGCGTTTTTTGGCGCGCTGGTGAAAGCGGTGGACGTTGTCGCCCAGCAGCACCAAAAGTATGTGCTGATCGGCAACAGCTATCATGAAGCAGTAAAAGAGCGCTATGCCATCGAAGTGCTGATCCGCCAGCGTTGTAACGCGCTGATTGTGCATTCAAAAGCCCTGAGTGATGAGGAACTTGCCGGATTTATGGAGCAAATCCCCGGCATGGTGCTCATCAACCGGATTGTGCCCGGCTATGCCCACCGTTGCGTGGGGCTGGATAACGTGAGTGGCGCCATGATGGCCACGCGCATGCTGATTAATAACGGGCACCAGCGAATCGGTTATCTGGCCTCCAGCCACGCGATTGAGGACGACGAACTGCGTCGCGAAGGCTGGCAAAATGCTCTGAAAGAACACGGCATTGCGCCTGCTGAAAGCTGGGTAGGCACCGGTACCCCGGACATGCAGGGAGGGGAGGCTGCGATGGTCGAGCTGCTGGGCCGTAACCTGCAGCTCTCCGCGGTGTTTGCCTACAACGACAGCATGGCTGCCGGAGCACTGACGGCGTTAAAAGATAACGGCATTGCGGTGCCACAGCATTTGTCGTTGATCGGTTTTGACGATATTCCCATTGCCCGTTACACCGACCCGCAGCTGACAACGGTACGCTATCCCATTGTCTCGATGGCCAAACTGGCGACTGAGCTGGCGTTACAGGGCGCGGCAGGGCTGCTTGATACGGGAGCAACACACTGTTTCATGCCGACATTAGTGCGCCGCCATTCGGTCTCTGCCCGGCAAATTGTGGTTCCGATCACTAACTGATAAAGCCAGCTGATGTAACCGTTTTCAATCTGTGAGTAAATTCACAGTATCTTAACAAGGCGCTGACTATGATGTCAGCGTTTTAGGGGCTGAAACGCTATGTAACAGTGATTATTCACTTTCACTATAGCCAACGTGCCGCAAACAACGAATAAAACGCATTTCTGGAGCGTTACCGAACACGGAAGATAGAAATTTTATAAGTGAACTTCGGCTGTCAGTAACGTTTTATTAACACCTGCCCGCCGATCGTTATTCACAAGAACTACCCTGCATAAAAAAAACCGGAGATACCATGAATAAGAAGGTGTTGACTCTGTCTGCTGTAATGGCAAGCATGCTTTTTGGTGCAGCAGCGCACGCTGCGGATACCCGTATTGGTGTGACTATCTATAAATACGACGACAACTTCATGTCTGTTGTGCGTAAAGCGATCGAGAAAGATGCTAAAGCAGCGCCAGATGTTCAGCTGCTGATGAATGACTCCCAGAACGACCAGTCCAAACAGAACGATCAGATTGACGTCTTGCTGGCAAAAGGCGTGAAGGCACTGGCAATCAACCTGGTTGACCCGGCTGCTGCAGGCACAGTTATCGAGAAAGCGCGCGGCCAGAACGTGCCAATCGTCTTCTTCAACAAAGAACCTTCCCGTAAAGCGCTGGACAGCTATGACAAAGCGTATTACGTCGGTACTGACTCCAAAGAGTCCGGTATTATCCAGGGCGATCTGATCGCGAAACACTGGGCGGCCAACCCGAACTGGGATCTGAACAAAGACGGCCAGATCCAGTTTGTGCTGCTGAAAGGCGAGCCAGGCCACCCGGATGCTGAAGCGCGTACCACTTACGTTGTCAAAGAGTTGAACGACAAAGGTCTGAAAACCCAGCAGCTGGCTTTAGATACCGCGATGTGGGATACCGCTCAGGCGAAAGATAAAATGGACGCGTGGCTGTCTGGTCCTAACGCGAACAAAATTGAAGTGGTCATCGCTAACAACGACGCGATGGCAATGGGTGCGGTAGAAGCCCTGAAAGCACACAACAAATCCTCTATCCCTGTGTTCGGCGTGGATGCGCTGCCAGAAGCGCTGGCACTGGTGAAATCAGGTGCGATGGCCGGTACCGTATTGAACGATGCCAACAACCAGGCGAAAGCCACCTTCGATCTGGCGAAAAACCTGGCCGACGGTAAAGGTGCGGCAGATGGCACCAACTGGAAAATCGACAATAAAATCGTTCGCGTACCTTACGTGGGCGTAGACCAGTCCAACCTGGCTGAGTTTATCGGTAAATAAGATAGTTAGTTATGTCTCCACAGGGCGCAACATGTTGCGCCCTTTTATAACGCGATATGCGAGGCCAACAAGGTATAATTATGGTCAGCACAACTACTCCGTCGTCCGGTGAATTCTTGTTGGAAATGAACGGCATCAACAAGTCGTTTCCCGGTGTTAAGGCACTCGATAATGTTAATTTAAAAGTTCGGCCTCATTCAATTCATGCCTTAATGGGTGAAAACGGTGCCGGTAAATCAACATTATTAAAATGTCTTTTTGGGATCTATCAAAAAGATTCTGGCAGCATTCTTTTTCAGGGGAAAGAGATCGATTTCCATTCAGCGAAAGAAGCACTGGAAAACGGTATCTCTATGGTTCACCAGGAATTGAACCTGGTACTGCAACGCTCGGTAATGGATAATATGTGGTTGGGGCGTTATCCAACCAAAGGTGTTTTTGTCGATCAGGACAAAATGTACCGTGACACCAAAGCCATTTTCGATGAGCTGGATATTGATATCGATCCGCGCGCCCGCGTGGGAACATTATCCGTCTCGCAAATGCAGATGATCGAAATTGCTAAAGCGTTCTCCTATGATGCCAAAATTGTCATCATGGATGAACCGACATCGTCATTAACGGAAAAAGAGGTTAACCACCTTTTTACCATTATTCGTAAGCTAAAAGATCGCGGCTGCGGCATTGTTTATATCTCCCATAAAATGGAAGAGATCTTCCAGTTGTGTGATGAGATAACCATCCTGCGCGACGGTCAGTGGATTGCCACTCAGCCTCTCGAAGGGCTGGACATGGACAAGATCATCGCCATGATGGTGGGCCGTTCCCTGAACCAGCGTTTCCCGGACAAAGAGAACAAGCCGGGTGAGGTGATCCTTGAGGTGCGTAATCTGACCTCGCTGCGTCAGCCCTCTATTCGCGACGTCTCCTTCGACCTGCACAAGGGCGAAATTCTGGGCATTGCAGGCCTGGTCGGGGCAAAACGTACCGATATCGTCGAAACCCTGTTTGGTATTCGCGAGAAAGCCGAAGGCACCATCACGCTGCACGGTAAGAAAATTAACAACCACAACGCCAACGAAGCCATTAATAATGGTTTTGCACTGGTGACGGAAGAGCGTCGTTCGACCGGTATTTATGCCTATCTGGATATTAACTTTAACTCGTTAATTTCTAATATCCGCAACTATAAAAACAAAGTGGGTCTGCTGGATAACTCCCGCATGAAGAGTGATACCCAGTGGGTTATTGACTCCATGCGCGTAAAAACGCCGGGGCATCGTACGCAAATTGGTTCGTTGTCGGGCGGCAACCAGCAAAAAGTCATTATCGGTCGTTGGTTATTAACGCAGCCAGAAATTCTGATGCTGGATGAACCAACCCGCGGTATTGACGTCGGCGCGAAGTTTGAAATTTATCAGCTGATCGCTGAACTGGCGAAAAAGGATAAAGGGATCATTATTATCTCTTCCGAAATGCCGGAATTGTTAGGGATCACAGACCGTATTCTGGTTATGAGCAATGGTCTCGTTGCCGGTATTGTTGACACGAAAACGACAACGCAAAACGAAATTTTGCGTTTAGCGTCTTTGCACCTTTAAGATCAGGGGCTCCTCATGAGTGCGTTAAATAAAAAAAGTTTTCTCACTTATCTGAAAGAAGGCGGTATTTACGTTGTTCTTTTAGTATTGCTGGCCATTATCATTTTCCAGGACCCTACGTTCTTAAGTCTGCTGAACCTGAGTAACATTCTGACTCAGTCTTCCGTGCGTATTATCATCGCTCTGGGCGTGGCGGGGCTCATCGTCACCCAGGGGACTGACCTTTCTGCAGGGCGCCAGGTCGGCCTCGCGGCGGTGATCGCGGCAACCCTGTTGCAGTCGATGGAAAACGCCAACAAGGTGTTCCCGGAAATGGCGACCATGCCCATTTTCGTGGTGATCCTGATTGTCTGCGCCATCGGTGCGGTGATTGGTCTGATCAACGGTATTATCATCGCTTACCTGAACGTGACGCCATTTATCACCACCCTGGGTACGATGATCATCGTTTACGGTATCAACTCCCTGTACTACGACTTCGTCGGTGCGTCCCCCATCTCGGGCTTCGACAGCGGCTTCTCGACCTTCACGCAAGGATTTATTGCGCTGGGCAGCTTCCGCCTGTCGTATATCACCTTCTACGCGTTGATTGCGGTGGCGTTCGTCTGGATCCTGTGGAACAAAACCCGCTTTGGTAAGAACATCTTCGCTATCGGGGGTAACCCGGAAGCAGCGAAAGTGTCCGGCGTGAACGTGGCCCTGAACCTGCTGATGATTTATGCCCTGTCCGGTGTGTTCTATGCCTTCGGCGGGATGCTGGAAGCGGGCCGTATCGGCTCTGCCACCAACAACCTCGGCTTTATGTACGAACTGGATGCGATTGCCGCCTGCGTGGTGGGCGGGGTCTCTTTCAGCGGCGGTGTGGGTACTGTGCTCGGCGTGGTCACCGGTGTGATCATCTTTACGGTCATCAACTATGGTCTGACCTACATCGGCGTGAACCCGTACTGGCAGTACATCATCAAGGGCGCCATTATCATCTTCGCGGTTGCGCTGGACTCACTGAAATACGCGCGTAAGAAGTAATAGAAGTAAAAAGAAGCTCGTCGTAGTTTGTGCTGCGACGAGTTTTTTTTGGATATATATTTACTCGTGCAAAAAGCCTATTTCGTGAAGGTATAACCACAAGGTGCAATAAAGCATCGTTGCCATCAGTCCAACTATCAACAACGTTTCCCATATCAGGATGAGGCAAAAAATTATTGGTTCATCACGACGATAAATGGGTTCAAGTCTCCTGGCACCAAAAAAAGGGTAGTAACGGATGTGAGTGATACCTTTTTTCCAGGCTCTGAAATTTTGGAAAAGCAACCAGAAACCGACGATCTCTACGGCAGCCGTAAATAATACATAATCTGTTTGCATAACCTGGCTCCTGCCATTATTTTCCTTGTTTTTTCTGCATATCCAGCAACTGCTCCGGCGTCACCGCCGGATAACCCTGCGCATCTTCCGGCACTTCATGCATGGCCGGAATTGGCACCAGTGGGCCTAAAAAGCGCGGTTCACGTTTGAAGATATAGAGATCGGCCAGCGCGCCAAAGCGAGCGCCAAACTCACGCACGCGCACGCTCAGCATATCTTTTGGCGAGGGCACCGCATAACACTGCGCCTGAATGCCCATGTGCAGCGCGATAAACAGCGCACGCTCGCAGTGGAAGCGCTGGGTGATGATGATGAAGTCGTTGGTGTCGAACACTTTGCGCGTGCGCACGATGGAGTCGAGCGTGCGGAACCCGGCGTAGTCGAGCACGATATCTGCCGGATCAACGCCTGCGGCAATCAGGTCTTTGCGCATGGTGACCGGTTCGTTGTAGCTTTGCAGCGCGTTATCGCCGCTTAACAGCAGGTAATTGACCTTGCCGCTGTTGTAGGCGTTGAGCGCGCCCTGAATGCGGTAGCGGTAATACTGATTGATGACACCGGTGCGGTAATACTTTGCGGTGCCGAGCACCACACCCACCTGGCGATAGGGCAGGTCCTGCAGGTCATCAAAAATGTAGGGGGCCGTTTTCCAGCTCATCCACCGGTCGAGACCCAGCACGATCAACAGCAGTATGCCGACCAGGACAGACAGGCTGTAAAAAACGCGCTTTAACATGCAGATGGCTCGTACCGAAGGTGAATTTAACTCAGGCTACTGTACCCGCCTGGTTAGCGCAAGAAACAGCGCATCAACTGAAGGCTTTTTCAGCAAAACGGGCGGGCATGTCTGCCCGCCAGAAGGATCACGCCAGCAATACACGCTCGATTGACGTGCAGCCCAGCGCTTTCAGGGTGGCGGCGGTGGCATCCCATTGAATCAGCGGTGCATCGGCAATTTCTGCCAGAATGGCGCGCTGAATATCCGGGTAGTCATAGCCGTTCAGACTCAGCAGGTTCAGTGCGCCCTGCAGCGGTGGCAGCGTTGGGTTAAACGCGGCGTTTTCGGCATAGCTGCCGCTAAAAATACGCCCATCGCGGCATTGCAGTGCCACGCCGCTCGGGGATTTGCTGTACGGCGTATGGCTCTTGTTGGCAGCGCGAATGGCCGCCTGGGTCAGGTCATCACCGGTCAGCGTGTAACCGTGATCCTGCTCGTCCATCAGCAGGGTTTTGATTTCAAGATCTTTCGGACCAAAGGCGTCAGGCAGGTAGTCGCCCAGCGTGTGCGGCGCGCGACCCGGCAGATTGATGCGCAGCTGCAGCCCGCTGTTCAGTTCATTCATAAACTGACGGCAGTGCCCGCACGGGGTGTAGTTCACGGTAATGGCGCTCAGGGCCTTTTCGCCGCGCAGCCAGGCGTGGCTGATGGCGCTCTGTTCCGCATGAACAGTCTGCTGCATGGTTGCGCCCAGGAACTCCATGTTTCCGCCGAAGTACCAGGTTCCGCTGACGCCGCGCGCAATGGCGCCAACGTTAAAGTGGGAAAGATCGGCACGTGCACAGGCGGCAGCCAGCGGCAGCAATGCGAAAGCCAGCGCGTCTTCGTCAAGATCCGTGGCCTGTTTCAGCGTGGTGATCTGCTCAGCGGTGAGCAGGGCGGGGAAATGCTCATCCGCCAGAATCGGGGCCAGAGCTGATTGCAATTTCTCTGCAAGCCGGGCGAAAGCCGCTTGAAAACGTGGATGCATGGCGTTTGCCTCATAAAGGTTAATGGATCGGTAGTGTACGGAGCCGCTGGGGCTTTATATGTGATCCATATCTCATTATGTATGCAACTTATGAAAACAAAATGAAATTTGCGCGACGCATCGCAAATTTTAGCCCATCACCGCCAGAATCACGGGGAAAATGAACGGCGCCATCAGCGAGGTCATGATTCCGCAGATCACCAGTGCCAGCGAGCTGAACGCCCCCTCCTGGTAATCCAGCTCCGCACAGCGGGCGGTGCCCAGCGCGTGCGACGCGGTGCCCATCGCCAGACCGCGTGCGGCTTTAGTATGAATGCGCATGACATTGAGCAGGGTATGGCCAAACACGGCGCCCAGTATGCCGACAAAGATCACGCACATGGCGCTGATGGCAGGAATGCCGCCGAGGCTACCGCCCACGGCCATGGCGATAGGCGTGGTTACCGATTTCGGCAGAATAGAGGCGGCAATTTGCGCAGAGGCCCCCATCAGCAGTGCGACTGAAGTACCGGTGATCATCGCCACCAGGCTCCCCACAAAACAGATGGTAATAATGGATTTCCAGCGGGCGCGGATCTGGTGCAGCTGTTCATATAAAGGAAATGCGAGCGCGACCACGGCGGGTTGTAGCAGGTCGTTTAAAATTTTGCTGCCGGCAAAGTAGCGTTCGTAAGGAATACCGGTAAGCAGCAGGAACGGGATAATCACCACCATCGCCACCAGCAACGGGTTAAGCAGCGGCATCTTGAACCGGGCGGCAAGTTTGCGCGCCGCGAAGAACACCGCCAGGGTTAATGGCAGCGACCACCAGATATTGGCCATCATTGTTTTGTTCCTTTCTGTCCAACCACTTTACGTTCGCCATGTACCAGATGCGAACTCCAGCTCACCACAAGGAAAACCACCAGCGTACTGACCGCGCAGGAGACGACAATCGGGCCGAACTGGGCTTTAAGCAGATCGAAGTACTGCATGACCCCGACGCCAATCGGCACGAACAGCAGCGCCATATAGCGAATAAGAACGAAGCAGCCGAGGTTGACCCACTTAGCGGGCAGAATTTGCAACGCCAGCAGAACAAAGAGGATCAGCATGCCGATAATGCTGCCGGGAATGGTGATAGGAAGCAGGGAAGCGATGAAAATCCCGGCGTACAGGCAGGCGTAAATCAGGACGAATGCGCGCAGATATTGCCAGATAATGTTCAATGATTTTCTCATGGTTAAAATCCTTGCTGAAACGCATTCATCATACAATTAAACCCGAAAGTGTGCCATGGATCACATCATGAATTTTAAGCATACCCGTCATTCCAGAATAGAACGTCGTGCTTTCAACATACATACAGAGCGATTACTATAGCGCGTCTTTTTTCACAGGTACTGCTATGCGTGTTTTACTGGCCCCAATGGAAGGCGTGCTCGACTCCCTCGTGCGCGAACTTCTGACCGAGGTAAACGATTACGATCTCTGCGTGACGGAGTTTTTGCGCGTGGTCGATATGTTGTTGCCGGTAAAATCGTTCTACAGACTCTGCCCGGAGCTGCACCGTCAGAGCCGGACTACCTCCGGCACGCTGGTGCGTATTCAGCTGCTGGGCCAGTATCCTGAATGGCTGGCCGAGAACGCCGCCCGTGCCGTCGAGCTGGGCTCTTACGGGGTTGATCTCAACTGTGGCTGCCCGTCGAAGCTGGTGAACGGCAGCGGCGGCGGGGCGACGCTGCTAAAAGATCCTGAGCTGATTTACCGTGGCGCGAAAGCGATGCGTGAAGCCGTGCCTGCTCATTTGCCGGTGACGGTGAAAGTGCGCCTGGGCTGGGACAGCGACGCGCGGCAGTTTGAAATTGCCGATGCGGTGCAGCAGGCCGGGGCTACTGAACTGGTGGTGCATGGCCGCACCAAAGAAGATGGATACAAAGCCGAGCGCATTAACTGGCAGGCAATTGGTGAGATCCGTAAACGCCTCAGCATTCCGGTGATCGCCAACGGGGAAATCTGGGATTACCAGAGCGCGCAGGCCTGTCTCAAAGCCACCGGCTGCGAGGCGGTGATGATCGGCCGCGGGGCATTGAATGTGCCTAACCTCAGCCGGGTGATTAAATATAACGAGCCGCGTATGCCGTGGGCTGATGTTGTTACGCTGCTGCAAAAATATAGCCGTCTGGAAAAGCAGGGCGACACCGGGCTATATCACGTGGCGCGCATCAAACAGTGGCTCAGCTATTTACGCAAAGAGTACGATGAAGCGCTGGGGTTATTTCAGGAGATTCGGACATTACAGACTTCTGCGGATATTGCGCGGGTGATCCAGGCAAAATAATAAGCGTGTGACCGCAATTATCGCTGTGAAGCGCTGGACCAGACGCATGGGCTGGTTGACCTTTGCCCGGCGCGGTGCCGGGCAAAGAAATCAGAAAATCATCTTGAACACACCCGTTACCACCAGCAGTCCTATCAGAAATATAATTAAAATGACCCACAATAATATTTTCATTCCCTTCTCCTGCGTATGTATGTCAACAGTAAGTGTAGCAGGCAATTTATAATTTAGATGAATTTGTTAATTTGAAATATTCTCGGCATGTATAATTTTCTAATTACAAAAATGTATGACAATTTGCGCATTGCCACGCATTACTAAAAAAAAGAGAGGCATCAGGCGTACTTTGCGCCTTTATTTTTTGGCGTGAATGGCGTAATGAAACGTTTTCTTATTTTATCTCTGAGTGCTCCCTTTGCCGTTATTCTGGCCGGCTGTGCGCCGCAACATGCCACGGTAACTCCCCTCAATACCCAGTCGGTCACGGCGTCGGTTAATACGGTGCTGCCTCATCAGAACTGGCCGGAAAATGCATGGTGGAAAGCGTATAACGATCCGCAGCTTGATAAGCTAATTGCCAAAGCATTAAGTGATGCGCCCGATATGCAGATTGCCCGTCAGCGTATTACCCTTGCCGAAGCCCAGGCCAAAGCAGCCCTGGCGGCCGACGGCCCGCAAATTGATTTTTCGGCCGATGCTGAACGTCAGAAAATGTCCGCTGAAGGGCTGATGGGGCCCTTTGCCATAACCGACCCGGCTGCGGGCACCACCGGCCCCTGGTATACCAACGGTACCTTTGGCTTGACCGCGGGCTGGGATCTGGATTTGTGGGGCAAAAATCGCGCCCGGTTGGAGGCCCGGATAGGCAAGGTGAATGCGCAAAAAGCGGAGCTTGAGCAGACCCGTCAACTGCTTGCCAGCAGCGTGGCGCGGCTCTACTGGGACTGGCAAACTCAGGCCGCCGTGGAGGAGGTCCTCACGCAGATCAAATCCCAACAGGACAATATCATCGGTGCCGATCGCGAGCTGTATCAGCACGGGATCACCTCCTCTGTGGAAGGTGTCGAAACCGACATCAGTGCCAGCAAAACCGAAGAGCAGATCGCCGAGGTTCACGGCAAAATGAAAGCCATCGAGGCGCGTCTGAACGCGTTGACTAATACCCCCGCCCTGGCGCTCACACGGCATGCCTTACCGACGGTTGAAGCGTCGTTACCGTCGACGCTGGGGTATGAACTGCTGGCCCGACGACCGGATCTGCAGGCGGCGCACTGGTATATCGAAGCGTCAATGAGCGAGGTCGATGCCGCCAGAGCGGCGTTTTATCCTGATGTGAATCTGATGGCGTTTTTACAACAGGATGCCCTGCACCTGAGCGATCTGTTCCGTTCTTCAGCCCAGCAAATGGGTGTGACCGCCGGGCTGACTCTGCCCATTTTTGACAGCGGCAGGCTGAACGCGCAGCTGGATATTGCCCAGGCGCAGAACAATCTGTCGGTGGCGAACTACAACAAGGCGGTGGTGGATGCCGTGAACCAGGTGGCGCGCACGGCCAGCGAAGTAGAAATGCTGACGGCGAAAAATCAGCATCAGCAGCAGGTAGAAAAAGATGCGGCGCGCGTGGTGGCGCTGGCGCAGGCACGTTTTAGCGCCGGAATTATTGCCGGCTCGCGCGTCAGTGAAGCCAGAATTCCAGCGCTGAAGGAACATCTCGCCGGATTGATGCTGCAGGGCGAGTATATCGATGCCACGCTACAGCTCACCTCCGCGCTGGGGGGTGGTTATCATCATGGCTAATCAGGGTCATTATCTATACTTACCTCTTTGCCGTTCTTCAGGAGGTGAGTATGACCAAAGTAGCGATTGTTACCGCATCGGATTCCGGGATTGGTAAAACCACGGCCCTGATGCTGGCTGAACGTGGGTTTGATATTGGCGTCACCTGGCACTCTGATGAACAAGGGGCGCGGGATACCTGCCGCGAAGTGGAGGCGCAGGGTCGGCGGGCTGAAGCTATCCACCTTGATCTAAGCACCCTCCCACAGGGCGCGCAGGCGATAGAAACATTAATTGCCCGTTTTGGTCGCCTGGACGTGCTGGTTAACAATGCGGGGGCGATGACCAAAGCGCCCTTCCTGGATATGCCATTTGACGACTGGCGAAACATTTTCACCGTCGACGTGGACGGTGCATTTCTCTGTTCGCAGATTGCCGCACGTAAAATGGTGGAGCAGGGGGAAGGAGGGCGAATCGTCAATATCACCTCGGTGCATGAACATACGCCGCTGCCGGAAGCCAGCGCCTATACCGCCGCAAAACATGCGCTGGGAGGATTAACCAAATCGATGGCGCTAGAACTGGTGCAGCACAACATTCTGGTGAATGCCGTTGCGCCGGGGGCGATTGCCACACCGATGAATGATATGGACGAGAGTGAAGTGAAGGAAGGGTCGATGCCAGCGATCCCGCTCGCAAGACCGGGATATACCAAAGAGATCGCCAGTCTGGTGGCGTGGTTATGCGACAGCGACGCCAGCTATACCACCGGGCAGTCGTTTATCGTCGATGGCGGGTTTATGCTGGCGAATCCGCAGTTTAAGCCGGAAGGTTAGCTTCCCCTCACCCCGTGGGAGAGGGTGTGTTAAGTTCCCTCTCCCACAGGGAGAGGGTTAGGGTGAGGGCAACAGACCGCACTCACTCCTCATCCTGCTTCTTCTCTCTGTGCCGCATCCACAGCCTGACTCCAATCACCGCCACCACCACCAGAATCAGCCACGCCCAGTGCTTCAGATGCTGGTCAAGGTTATGCAGCCACGGGCCAATCACTTCTCCCCCCACGTAACCGAGCGTGGTAAAGATCAGCGCCCAGGCGCACGCGCCAATCACGTTCAGCGGCAGGAAAATTTTCGGCGGCAGGCGGCTGGCGCCAATCAATATCGGCCCGATAATCCGAAAGCCGTACATAAAGCGGGTGCCAATCACAAACAGGTAAGGGTGGCGCTGGATCAGCCGCTGCGCGCGGTTAATTTTCTTCTTGTGCTTAGCGAAACGCTTAAGCAGCGTCGGCCCAAAACGCAGCCCCAGAAAGTAGAGCAGCTGATCGCCAATCATCCCGCCCAGCGCAACCGCGGCGACAACCAGCGGGAATTTAAGTAATCCCTGATGCGCGGCGACGCCGCCTAACAGGGTGATGGTTTCACCTTCTGCCACGCTTCCGACAACCAGCGCAGCGTATCCGTATTGTTCAATTACTCCGTTGATATCCATTACGTAAATATCATCTCCCTCAGCGTGCCTCGGTTAATCATATACCCCTTGTGACAACCGCGGGTCAATCAACGGAAATTTCCCACTGTACATAAAATAATCTAAACCCTGCATTATACTTAAGGTATCGATGACGGGCCGACAACAAGGGGGCGCTATGAACCATGTCTGGGGACTTTTTTCCCATCCCGATCGTGAAATGCATGTCATCAAAAGTGAGAACGAAACGGTCTCGCATCATTACACGCACCACGTGCTGCTGATGGCGGCGGTGCCGGTGATATGCGCGTTTATTGGTACAACACAAATCGGCTGGAACTTTGGTGATGGCACCGTAGTACAGCTTTCCTGGTTTACCGGGCTTTATCTTGCCATTCTCTTTTATGGCCTGATGCTGGCAGGGGTGGCGGTTATGGGACGCGTCATTCACTGGATGGCACGTAACTATCCGCAGCGTCCTTCTCTGGCACACTGTATGGTCTTTGCCGGATACGTCGCAACCCCGCTGTTCTTAAGCGGTATTGTTGCGCTCTATCCCCTGGTCTGGCTGTGCGCGCTGATCGGGACCATTGCGCTCTTTTACACCGGCTATCTGCTGTATCTGGGCGTACCTACCTTCCTGAATATCAATAAAGAAGAAGGCCTGAGCTTTTCCAGCTCTACGCTCGCCATCGGCGTGCTGGTACTGGAAGCGTTACTGGCGCTGACGGTGATTCTTTGGGGTTATGGTTACCGTCTCTTCTGAGTTAATTGCATTGCTGGCGTAAATGCCAGCAATGCAGCATCTGTTCACGATTATCCGCTGGCGACAATGCACGGTGACCGCTATGATGCCGAAGCCAGCCTGTGTTTCTCCGTCGACGCAGGCGGTGTACGTCATAACGTGCGTGAATAATTATCAGAAGTCTCACCATGCTGAAATTCCGAGTTTCTTTACTTAGCCTGGCACTCTTGCTGGGGGCGTCCGCTGGCGTGCCAGCTCTCGCCAAAACGCCCGCGGTGACCACCGCTGCTGCCCAACCGCAAATCGCTTCCGGCAGCGCGATGATTGTTGATCTCAACACTAATAAGGTGATCTACGCCAGCCACCCGGATCTGGTGCGCCCGATCGCCTCGATAACCAAATTAATGACCGCGATGGTAGTGCTGGATGCACATCTGCCGCTGGATGAAAAACTGAAAGTGGATATCAGCCACACGCCGGAGATGAAAGGGGTTTACTCCCGCGTACGCCTGAACAGTGAAATCAGTCGTAAAAATATGCTCTTGCTGGCGCTGATGTCGTCTGAAAACCGCGCCGCGGCGAGCCTCGCCCACCATTATCCGGGCGGCTACGATGCCTTCATTCGAGCGATGAATGCCAAAGCCAAAGCGCTGGGAATGAATAACACCCGTTTTGTTGAGCCGACAGGTCTGTCGATTCACAACGTCTCTACGGCGCGCGATCTGACCAAACTGCTGATTGCCAGCAAACAGTACCCGCTGATTGGGCAGCTCAGTACCACCCGTGAAGAGATGGCGACCTTTGCGAACCCGGCCTATACGCTGCCGTTTCGCAATACGAACCACCTGGTGTATCGCGAGAACTGGAATATTCAGTTAACGAAAACCGGCTTTACTAACGCGGCGGGGCACTGTCTGGTGATGCGTACCGTGTTCAACGGTAAACCGGTGGCGCTGGTGGTGATGGATGCCTTCGGCAAATATACTCACTTCGCCGATGCCAGCCGACTGCGCACCTGGATTGAAACCGGGAAAGTGCAGCCTGTTCCGGCTGCGGCATTGACGTATAAAAAGCAGAAAGCCGAGCAGATGGCGACGGCGCAGAACGATTAGGTAAAAGCAAAACGGTAACTGTGTTACCGTTTTTTATGTTTTCTCCCTCTCCCGGTGGAAGAGGGCGGGGGTGAGGGCACCAGACCGCACTGGTCCTATTCCGGCAGGGTCCAGTCTCCGTCGTTGAGCGGGCGCTGCATAATCAACGTATCCCGCCAGTCGCCTTTTTTGTAGCCCACGCTGCGCAGCTGGCCGACCACTTCAAAACCGTGCTTTTTATGCAGCCGCAATGACCCGGCGTTATTATGGCCATCCCCCACAACCGCAATCATCTGACGCCAGGGACCTTGTTCGCAGCGTTCAATCAGCGCGTCCATTAGTGCACTGCCAAAACCGCGTCCGGTGGTGCTGGCATCCACGTAGATTGACTCTTCCAGCGTGAAGCGATACGCGTGTCGTGGACGGTATGGCGTGGCGTAGCAATAGCCCACCACAATGCCGCGATACAGCGCCACCAGCCAGGGCAAACCGTTATCGGTCACGTTTTTCAACCGCTTACGCATTTCATCAACGGTGGGGGGGATTTCCTCAAACGACGCACGTCCGTGAAGTACATGCCATGAATAAATAGCCGAAATGGCATGCACATCGTCGGGAAGGGCATCGCGCACTTCCACTTCGGTTACGGATAAAATATCAACAGCCGACATGATGTGCCTGCTCCTCGTCAAAGAATGCCGGAGAAACGTTTCTCCGGCGAGTGCGGGTACTCTAGTACGATTGAGCTGTGCTTAACAATCTCTTAAATATGGCTGTATGAATTAATCAGATGCTTGCGTAATGGCCTGCTCTGCGTTATCGCTCTCTTTCCAGTATTTATTCCGCGTTGTTTTACCAATGCCGGGATTCATACTGTTTGTAGGGTCATTCTCGCGATAAAACTGCTTTAGTGTCTCAGGGGCTTTGTAAAGATGCCCAACGTTGTGTTCCGCAGGATATTGTGCGCCACGTTCGCGCAGAAGGGCGAGCATCTCCTCTTTCAACGCGTGCGCGTCGACCCCTTTTTTAACGATGTAATCCTGGTGGAAGACGTAGCACATAAAGTGGCCGTAGTAGAGCTTATGCACCAGCTTGCTGTCGATTTCCGGCGGCAGGTGTTCAAACCACTCGGTATCGTTGCGTCGCAGGGCAATATCCAGCGCCAGAATATCCTCTACTTCTTCTGAGTGTACGGCCTGGTAACGGATGGCGGCCCCCGCAGCGGCAAAACGGTGCAGGAACGCTTTGCTCCCCTCCTCAGGTGTACAGGCGAAGAAATCTCCCTCGGCGGTTTTGAAGAATTCGCTCAGCCAGTTTTGTGCTTCGGCGATCCCGTCCCCGGCCATTTTCAGCAGCAGGTGATGTTCATACTTGTCGCGCCAGGTTTTCATTCGCTCCGGCAGGTGGGCCGGGAAAACGTTACCCAGCTTCTGCATAAAGCGGTCGGTGAAGTGGGGTTTAAACAGCGGCACTTTCTCCAGCATTGCATCAGTGCGGCCCTTCATGGTGAAGAAGAACGGCATTTTGTCGGTGCCGAGCTTGTCGATCATCAGGAACGTATCTTTGCCGTAGCGTTCGGCGATGTCGTAAATATCCCGATGCATATACTCGCCCGCCACCGGCAGATGCGTGAATTCGCCGAGAATATGACGACGGATTTCGGTCAGCACGTCAGGCTGATTGGTGCCGATGTAAAACACCTGCTGTTTTTTCTCGGCCGGGAAGGTGTCGAGCCGGACCGCGAAAACGGCCAGTTTGCCCGCGCAGCCGGAGGATTCAAACAGGCGATCCGGGTCGGCGTTGTAACGCGCTGGCGTATCCGCGTTGATATCCCGTACGCGGGTGATGTAATCGTGATCGTGGGCATGACGCCCATCGTGCTGTACGTCTTCATCTTTCACGCGATCGTCGTCGAGCTTACTCAGGATCTGCTCCGGCGTGACGCCCAGATCGATTCCCAGATGGTTCACCAGCGTCAGCTTGCCGTTTTCATCAATACGGGCATAGAGCGACATTTCGGTATAAGCCGGGCCGCGCTGCACCAGCGAACCGCCGGAATTATTACAAATCCCACCAATGACGGAGGCGCCGATGCAGGATGAACCAATCACCGAATGCGGTTCTCGCCCAAGCGGCTTAAGCGCTTTTTCCAGCGAGTAGAGGGTGGTGCCAGGGAAGGCCAGTACCTGCTCGCCTTTATCGAGCAGGTGAAGTTTGTCGAGGCGCAGGGTGCTGATAATCACGATGTCGCGATCGTAATCGTTGCCGTTCGGCGTCGAGCCTTCGGTCAGGCCGGTGTTAGCCGCCTGCATTAAAATAATCTTGTCCGCGGCGACGCAGGCGCTCAGGACGCGCCACAGCTCCAGCAGCGTGCCGGGAAAAACCACCGCCAGCGCATCGCCCTGTCCGGAACGAAAGCCCTTACGGTAGCGGGCAGTTTTGGCCGGGTCGGTAAGCAGGTGAGAGTGACCAACCAGGCGCGACAGTTCGTTAATAAAAGTCGTGTTATCGGCAGTTCGAACAGAAGACATCTTCCACTCCTTGTGGTGGGGCAAATTTCTCGCTGTAAAGCATAGCGCGATTAGCTGTTTAGAGGGCGCGTATTTGCGAGAAAAATCAGAGAATAACCCTGCAACGTTCTGAGGGTTTGTGGCACACTGCGCTTTTCGCACGCCCTGGCCGAGATCTTCCGGCGGAAATTGATGAGAGAGTAAAACGACATGAAATGGCTATGTTCTGTAGGTGTCGCCGTCAGCCTGGCACTGCAACCTGCGCTGGCAGATGAACTGTTTGGTAATCACCCGCTTACGCCTGAAGCACGGGACGCGTTTGTCACGGAATTGCTCAAGAAAATGACGGTCGATGAGAAGATCGGCCAGCTGCGTCTTATCAGCGTCGGCCCGGATAACCCGAAAGAGGCGATCCGCGAAATGATTAAAGAGAGCCAGGTAGGGGCGATTTTTAACACCGTGACCCGTCAGGATATCCGCAAAATGCAGGATCAGGTGATGGAACTTAGCCGCCTGAAAATTCCGCTGTTCTTCGCCTATGACGTGGTACACGGACAGCGTACCGTTTTTCCTATCAGCCTCGGTCTGGCCTCCTCCTTTAACCTCGACGCGGTGAAAACCGTTGGGCGCGTCTCGGCATATGAAGCCGCAGACGACGGCCTGAACATGACCTGGGCCCCGATGGTTGACGTCTCCCGCGATCCGCGCTGGGGCCGCGCGTCAGAGGGCTTTGGTGAAGATACTTATTTGACCGCCACAATGGGGAAAACCATGGTGGAAGCGATGCAGGGTAAAAGCCCGGCGGATCGTTATTCGGTCATGACCAGCGTCAAGCACTTCGCCGCCTATGGTGCCGTGGAAGGCGGTAAAGAGTACAACACCGTCGACATGAGCCCGCAGCGCCTGTTTAACGATTACATGCCGCCGTACAAAGCAGGCCTGGATGCCGGTAGCGGCGCGGTGATGGTCGCCCTGAACTCGCTCAACGGCACGCCTGCCACCTCTGACGCCTGGCTGCTGAAAGACGTGCTGCGCGACCAGTGGGGCTTCAAGGGCATCACCGTCTCTGACCATGGCGCCATTAAAGAGCTCATCAAACACGGTACGGCCTCCGACCCGGAAGATGCGGTGCGCGTGGCGCTCAAATCCGGCATCAACATGAGCATGAGCGACGAATATTACAGCAAATACCTGCCGGGGCTGGTGAAGAGCGGCAAGGTGACGATGGCGGAGCTGGACGATGCCACGCGTCACGTGCTGAACGTGAAATATGACATGGGGCTGTTTAACGATCCATACAGCCACCTGGGTCCGAAAGAGTCAGACCCGGCGGACACCAATGCCGAAAGCCGTCTGCACCGTAAAGAGGCCCGAGAAGTGGCCCGTGAAAGCCTGGTGCTGCTGAAAAACCGCCTCGACACGCTGCCGCTGAAAAAATCCGGCACCATTGCGGTGGTCGGCCCGCTGGCCGACAGCAAGCGCGACGTGATGGGGAGCTGGTCTGCTGCGGGCGTGGCCGATCAGTCCGTGACCGTGCTCACCGGTATTAAAAATGCGGTCGGTGAAAACGCTAAGGTGGTGTACGCCAAAGGGGCGAACGTCACTGATGATAAAGATATCGTGACCTTCCTCAATCAGTATGAAGAGGCGGTGAAGGTGGATCCGCGCTCGCCGAAAGAGATGATTGACGAAGCGGTAAACGCCGCGAAACAGTCTGACGTGGTGGTTGCCGTGGTGGGTGAAGCACAGGGGATGGCACACGAAGCCTCCAGCCGAACGGACATCACGATCCCGCAAAGCCAGCGCGATCTGATCGCCGCCCTGAAAGCCACCGGCAAGCCGCTGGTGCTGGTGCTGATGAACGGTCGTCCACTGGCGCTGGTGAAAGAAGATCAGCAGGCTGATGCTATTCTGGAAACCTGGTTCGCCGGTACGGAAGGGGGCAACGCCATCGCCGACGTGCTGTTTGGTGATTACAACCCGTCGGGCAAACTGCCGATGTCCTTCCCGCGCTCTGTCGGGCAGATCCCGGTGTACTACAGCCACCTGAATACCGGCCGTCCGTATAACGCCGATAAGCCAAACAAGTACACCTCCCGTTACTTCGATGAAGCGAACGGTCCGCTGTATCCGTTTGGTTACGGTTTGAGCTACACCACCTTTAAGGTCTCTGACGTGAAAATGTCGGCCCCGAGCCTGAAGCGTGACGGTAAGGTGACTGCCAGCGTTGACGTGACGAACACCGGTAAACGTGAAGGTGCGACGGTGATCCAGATGTATGTTCAGGATGTGACCGCCTCCATGAGCCGTCCGGTGAAACAGCTGCGCGGCTTTGAGAAGGTCAACCTGAAACCTGGTGAAACCAAAACCATCAGCTTCCCGATTGACGTGGATGCCCTGAAGTTCTGGAACCAGCAGATGAAATACGATGCGGAACCGGGCAAGTTCAATGTCTACATTGGTGTGGATTCCGCCCGCGTCAATAAAGGCGAGTTCGAGCTGCTGTAACCTTTCCCTCCTTTGCATCCCCCGTTCACCGGGGGATGCGTCTTACCTTATGCTAAAAAGGCATTTTGCCGGGTAAATCCGCCGTTTTAAGCTACGCTTTTCTCTCAAGCCTCTGAAAAAGGCAGCAAAAAAATGAGGATAGTGGAATGACGATTAAAACGGGGATGGTAGTTTCTGCGGCGTTATTCGCGGCGCTAAGCCTGCCGCTACAGGCGGCAGAACCGGTAAAAGTGGGCTCAAAGATCGACACTGAAGGCGCGCTGCTCGGGAATATTATTTTGCAGGTGCTGGAAAGCCACGGCGTGAAAACCGTGAATAAAGTTCAGCTGGGTACCACGCCCGTGGTACGCGGGGCCATCACCTCCGGCGAGCTGGATATCTACCCGGAATACACCGGCAACGGGGCATTTTTCTTCAAAGATGAAAACGATCCGGCATGGAAAAACGCCAAAGCCGGGTATGAAAAAGTCAAAAAACTCGATGCAGAACAGAACAAGCTGGTCTGGCTGACCCCGGCTCCGGCCAACAACACCTGGACCATCGCGGTGCGTAAAGACGTGGCGGAGAAAGGCAAACTGACGTCACTTGCGGATCTCAGCCGCTATCTGAAAGAGAAGGGCGACTTCAAGCTTGCGGCCTCGGCGGAGTTTATCGAGCGTCCGGACGCGCTGCCTGCTTTCGAAAAAGCCTACGACTTCAAGCTTGACCAGGCACAGCTGCTCTCGCTCGCGGGCGGTGACACCGCGGTGACCATCAAGGCGGCGGCGCAGCAGACCTCTGGCGTCAATGCGGCGATGGCCTACGGTACGGACGGCCCGGTCGCGGCGCTTGGTCTGCAAACCTTAACCGATCCAAAAGGCGTTCAGCCTATTTATGCCCCCACGCCTGTGGTGCGTGAGGCGGTGCTGAAAGCCTACCCGGATATCGCCGACTGGCTCAAACCGGTCTTTGAAAAACTGGATGCAAAAACGCTGCAACAGCTCAATGCGAGCATTGCCGTAGAGGGACTGGATGCCAAAAAAGTGGCCGCCGATTTCCTGAAACAACAAGGGCTTGTGAAGTAACAGGACAGGGCTGTGCCAATAAAATGTCATAACCGCGTACTGCTGCTGTTGGCCTGTGTGGCCATTGCGGCGGTCGCGCTACCGTTTGTCAATGTGGCGCCAAACCGCCTGATGTCGGGGGAAGGGCGCGCGCTCTGGCAGGTCTGGCCGTTTACGCCGCTGCTGCTGGTTGTGGCGCTGGGTGCACTGGTTGTGCTCTCGCTCAGCCGTGGGCGGGTTGCACAGTGGCTGACGCTACTCCTCAGTGAAGGCCTCTTCATCACCTTGTTCTGGAGTGCCGGGCTTGCCGCCACGCACATGACCTCGGCGGAAAGTCCACTGGCGCGAACCACCGTGGGCAGTGGCCTGTGGCTGTGGCTGGCGCTGTGTCTGCTGGCCTGCAGCGATGCGATCCGTCGCCTGATCCCGTCATCTGCCTGGCGCTTGGTGCTCAATGCCCAGATCTGGTGTATTCCGTTGCTGCTGCTGTTCAGCGGTGAGCTGAATAATCTCTCGCTGTTAAAAGAGTACGCCAACCGTCAGGAGGTGTTTGATGATGCGCTGGCGCAACACCTGACGATCCTCTTCGGCACGCTGTTCCCGGCGTTACTGCTGGGGGTACCGCTGGGCATGTGGTGTTATCGTCATCCCTCCCGCCAGGGCGGGGTTTTTGCCGTGCTCAACGTGATCCAGACCATCCCTTCCGTGGCCCTGTTTGGCCTGCTGATTGCGCCGCTGGCGGGGCTGGTGAAGTCATTTCCGGCGTTAGCCTCGGTCGGTATCGCCGGAACCGGATTAACCCCCGCGCTTATTGCCCTGGTGCTGTACGCGCTGCTGCCGCTGGTCCGCGGCGTGGTGGCGGGCTTAAGCCAGGTCGCGCCGGATGTACTGGAGAGCGCCCACGCGATGGGGATGAGCCGGCGACAGTGCTTCTGGCAGATCCAGCTGCCGCTCGCCTTGCCCCTGCTGCTGCGCAGCCTGCGGGTGGTGGCGGTCCAGACCGTCGGGATGGCGGTTATCGCCGCGCTGATTGGCGCAGGCGGTTTTGGCGCGCTGGTGTTCCAGGGGCTGCTGAGCAGCGCGCTGGATCTGGTGTTACTGGGCGTGGTGCCCACGATTGCACTGGCGGTCGTCATCGATGCGCTGTTTGCCTTATGGCTCGCGTTGCTCGGGAGAAGAGCCAATGATTGAATTACACGATGTCAGTAAAACATTTGCCGGTCGTCCGGCAGCAAGTCACCTGAACCTGAATTTTGCCGAGGGGGCGTTTTCGGTACTGATTGGCACCTCGGGGTCGGGGAAATCCACCACGCTGAAGATGATCAACCGCCTGGTGGAGCACGACAGCGGTGTAATACGTTTTGCCGGGGAAGAGATCCGCAGTCTGCCGGTGCTGGAGCTGCGTCGTCGCATGGGCTACGCCATCCAGTCCATTGGCCTGTTTCCCCACTGGACGGTCGCGCAGAATATTGCCACCGTGCTGCAGCTGGAAAAATGGTCGCGGGCAAAGAGTGACGAGAGGGTGGACGAGCTTATGTCGCTGCTGGGGTTAGAGCCTGGGCTGCGTGGTCGCTATCCGCATCAGCTTTCAGGTGGACAACAGCAGCGTGTGGGAGTGGCGCGCGCGCTGGCGGCGAACCCGCAGGTATTGCTGATGGATGAGCCTTTTGGCGCGCTCGATCCCGTTACGCGCGGGGCACTGCAGACGGAGATGACCCGCATTCACCGCATCCTTGGCCGGACGATCGTCCTCGTGACCCACGATATTGATGAGGCGCTGCGGCTGGCCGATCATCTGGTGTTGATGGACCACGGGGAAGTGATCCAGCAGGGCACGCCGCTTGAACTGCTGACCCATCCGCAGAACGATTTTGTGCGCGAGTTTTTTGGACGCAGCGAACTGGGCGTCAGACTGCTCTCCCTGCGAACCGTCAGCGATTATATGCGTCGACAGGATGTGGCGATGGGTGGTGAACCGTTACAGGAACAGATGAGCCTGCGGGACGCGCTCTCTGCATTTGTGGCGCGCCAGTGCGAGGTACTGCCGGTTACGGATGCCGCTGGGGCACCGTGCGGTACCCTGCATTTTCGCGATCTGCTGGCCGGGGAGGTGACGCATGAAGGTCATGCGTGATCCGCTCCTCTGGCTGACGGGGCTTTTTGTTGCCCTGCTGTTTCTGATGCCGCACAGTGGGGCGCTGTTCAGCTCGCTTTTTCCCGGCCTGCCGCGCCCCGTCTATCAGCAGGAGAGTTTTATCAATCTTGCCCTGGCGCACCTGTGGCTGGTGGCGCTCTCCAGCGCGATTGCCGTGGTGCTGGGCGTGGGGGCGGGGATTGTGGTCACCCGGCCCTGGGGGAGAGAGTTTCGCCCGCTGGTAGAGACGATTGCGGCTATCGGACAGACATTTCCGCCGGTGGCGGTACTGGCGATTGCGGTGCCGGTGATCGGGTTTGGTCAGCAACCGGCTATCATTGCGCTGATCCTTTACGGCGTGTTGCCTGTTCTTCAGGGGACGCTGGCGGGCATTGCGTCGGTACCGGCATCGGTACTGAGCGTGGCCGAAGGGATGGGCATGAGCAGCGGTCAGCGGCTGTGCAAGGTTGAGCTGCCGCTTGCGGCACCGGTGATTATCGCGGGGATCCGTACGTCGGTGATTATTAACATCGGCACGGCGACCATCGCGTCTACGGTGGGGGCCAATACGCTGGGAACGCCGATCATTATCGGCTTAAGCGGGTTTAATACGGCCTATATCGTTCAGGGTGCGGTACTGGTCGCGCTGGCGGCCATCGTTATCGATCGCCTGTTTGAACGACTGGCCCGGCTTCTCAGCCGACACCGCCACGAACAATAAATGAGTACCCGGCCAGCATCACGCCGCCGATGCCGCTTACGGCCATCAGTACAAAAAGGGTAATTACGGCCAGTTTGGTTGCCTTCATCATCTGCTCCTGTTGTTAACGGAACAATTATACGGTGAAGCGCAGCTGTTAATGAACCATTAAATGCCGTTACGTTTCGTCGGGGCCCAGGGCGTAAACCGGATAACCGTGCTCCCGCCATTCCGTCAGCCGCTGTTGCTGCGAGGCGGTGGGCACTTCCCCGCACCAGACCAGCAGAGTCTGGCCGTCGAAGAATTCGGGCCGTAGCTGAGCCAGCGAATGCGCCAGCACCTCCACGCGCCAGCCCTGCTGGGTGGCGATCCAGGCTTCGAGCCACAGCCGCGTGGTATCGTGCACGTTCCAGCCAACAACCAGCGCGTCTTTTCCGCCCTTGTTTCGCGCCGAGGCAAGACAGACGGCGATATAATTGATCAGCACCCCGTCGAGCATACTCAGCAGCGCCTGCAGGGTAGAGTGCTGGCATTGCAGCCGTCGACGAAGCGGGATGAAAAGATGGTTGATTAAGGTTTGCGCCGGATAATCGCGGCCTTGCTCTTTGATCCACGCGCGCAGACGTTGAACGTTGCCCGCCTGCAGAAGCCGGAGCAGGGTTTCCTGCTGTTCGCGCCAGCGGTGTTGGGTATCGGGATCGTCATGGCAGAGCAGCGACTTTACCTTGCTCACCTGCACACCGTTATCTATCCAGCTTTTGATCTCGCGGATCCGATCGATGTCGGCATCATTGAAAAGGCGGTGACCACCGTCCGTGCGCTGCGGTTTGAGTAAACCATACCGTCGCTGCCAAGCCCGTAGCGTGACGGGATTGATATCACAAAGGAGTGCCACTTCACCGATCGTGTAAAGCGCCATATTCGCCCCCTGGCTAACGCGTCCCCAGCTTAACTGTAGACCCAGTTTGTCGAACCAGGAAGAATTGCCTTTTTTTTGTACAAATAATGCGAAGCAGCCGTTATGTTCGGCAAAAGATGTGATGACGGACACGATTTACCGCTTTTTTGGACTGCTTCAAAGAAACTTCGGCGCCTTCAGTGTATGTTACGCGTTTTCAGAAGGTGCGGTTCCTGAGTATGTACGAGTTTAATCTGGTGCTGCTGTTGCTTCAGCAGATGTGCGTGTTTCTTGTCATCGCCTGGTTGATGAGTAAGACGCGTCTGTTTATCCCGCTGATGCAAGTCACCGTCCGCCTGCCGCACAAGCTCCTCTGTTATGTGACCTTCTCCATTTTCTGCATCATGGGGACCTATTTTGGCCTCCATATTGAAGACTCGATTGCCAATACGCGCGCCATCGGCGCGGTGATGGGCGGGCTGCTCGGCGGCCCGGTTGTGGGTGGCCTTGTCGGTTTAACCGGTGGGCTGCACCGCTATTCCATGGGCGGGATGACGGCGCTGAGCTGCATGATCTCGACCATCGTGGAAGGGCTGCTTGGTGGCCTGGTGCACAGCTACATGATCAAACGTGGCCGCCCGGATAAAGTCTTCAGCCCGCTTACCGCTGGCGCGATCACCTTTGTGGCCGAAATGGCGCAAATGGCGATCATTCTGCTTATCGCCCGACCTTTTGAGGACGCACTGCATCTGGTGAACAGTATTGCCGCCCCGATGATGGTCACCAACACCGTGGGCGCGGCGCTGTTTATGCGCATTCTGCTCGACAAGCGCGCCATGTTTGAGAAATACACCTCGGCGTTCTCTGCCACGGCACTGAAAGTCGCCGCTTCAACCGAGGGGATCCTGCGTCAGGGCTTTAACGAAGAAAACAGCATGAAGGTGGCGCAGGTACTCTATCAGGAGCTGGATATCGGTGCCGTTGCGATTACCGATCGTGAAAAGCTGCTGGCCTTTACCGGTACCGGCGACGATCACCACCTTCCTGGCAGACCGATTTCGTCCGCGTATACGCTTCGTGCGATAGAGACCGGTGAGGTAGTCTATGCCGACGGTAACGAAGTGCCTTACCGCTGTTCGCTGCATCCGCAGTGTAAGCTCGGCTCTACGCTGGTCATTCCGCTGCGGGGGGAAAACCAGCGGGTGATGGGAACCATTAAGCTCTACGAAGCGAAGAACCGCTTGTTCAGCTCGATCAACCGGACGTTGGGGGAGGGGATTGCGCAGCTGCTTTCCGCGCAGATCCTGGCGGGGCAATATGAGCGGCAAAAAGCCCTGTTAACGCAGTCGGAGATTAAGCTCCTGCACGCTCAGGTGAACCCGCATTTCCTGTTTAATGCCCTCAACACCCTGAAAGCGGTGATCCGTCGCGACAGCGATCAGGCCGCGCAACTGGTGCAATTTCTGTCGACGTTTTTCCGCAAGAACCTGAAACGGCCGTCTGAGATTGTGACCCTGGCCGATGAGATTGAACATGTTAACGCCTATCTGCAGATTGAGCAGGCACGCTTCCAGTCTCGTCTGCAGGTGTCGTTATCCGTGCCGGATGAGCTGGCGTATCAGCATCTCCCGGCCTTTACGCTGCAGCCTATTGTGGAAAATGCCATTAAACACGGGACATCGCAGCTTCTGGGCACTGGGGAGATCACTATTTCTGCCAGCCGTTTTAATCATCATCTGGTGCTGAATATTGAAGACAATGCCGGGCTTTACGTCCCGTCCGCTTCCGGCGGGCTGGGGATGAGCCTGGTGGATAAACGCCTGCGCGCTCACTTTGGGGATGGATGTGGCATTACCGTGGCCTGTGAGCCGGACCGATTTACCCGTATTACGTTACGATTGCCGCTGGAGGAGACCGCATGTTAAGAGTGCTGATAGTCGATGATGAACCGTTGGCACGGGAAAACCTGCGCGTGCTGTTGCAGGAGCAGAGTGACATTGAGATTGTGGGAGAGTGCGCCAATGCCATTGAAGCCATTGGTGCTGTGCATAAACTGCGCCCGGATGTGCTATTCCTCGACATCCAGATGCCCCGTATCAGTGGGCTGGAGATGGTCGGCATGCTTGACCCGGAGCATCGCCCGTATATCGTGTTTCTGACGGCGTTTGACGAATATGCCGTGAAGGCCTTTGAAGAACACGCGTTCGATTACCTGCTGAAGCCGATTGAAGAGAAGCGGCTCGAAAAGACCCTGACGCGTTTACGCCAGGAACGCACGGTACAGGACGTCACGCTGCTGCCGGAAAACCAGCAGCCGCTGAAGTTTATCCCGTGTACCGGGCATAGCCGGATTTACCTGCTGCAAATGGATGATGTGGCATTTGTCAGCAGCCGCCTGAGTGGGGTGTTTGTCACCAGCGCCGAGGGCAATGAAGGCTTCACCGAGCTGACGCTGCGCACGCTGGAAAGCCGCACGCCGCTTGTCCGCTGCCATCGGCAGTATCTGGTTAACATGGCGCACCTGAAAGAGATCCGTCTGGAAGATAACGGTCAGGCAGAGCTGATACTGCGGGCCGGTCAAACGGTACCCGTCAGTCGTCGCTACCTGAAAAGTTTGAAAGAGGCGATTGGGCTGTAAAACTGGTACACTGCGCGCCATTGCATCATCGACAGTTAAAGGCACTCATGCTTAGTAATGATATTCTTCGTAGCCTGCGCTACACCCTGAAAGCAAACAACAACGACATGGTGCGCATTCTTGCGCTGTCTGCCATGGAATCCACCTCTGCTGGTTTTGACACCTGGATGACCAAAGAGGACGAAGAGGGGTTTGTTCGCTGCCCTGACATTATCCTGTCAGGCTTCCTGAACGGCCTGATCTACGATAAGCGTGGCAAAGATGATTCTGCACCTGAACTGGCGCTGGAGCGTCGGGTGGACAACAACACGGTGCTGAAAAAGCTGCGTATCGCGTTCTCGCTGAAAACGGATGATATTGTGGCGATCATGACGGAGCAAAAATACCGTGTATCCGTGCCAGAAGTGACCGCCATGATGCGTGCGCCGGGCCACAAAAATTACCGCGAGTGCGGCGACCAGTTTCTGCGTAACTTCCTGCGCGGGCTGACCCACCGGGTGCATAATACGAAGGCGTGATTGCGGAATGGGTGCGGCCTGATGCCCTCATCCCGGCCCTCTCCCTGTGGGAGAGGGAGAACAAAAAAAGCCGGAGATAATCTCCGGCTTTTTTTGTTATTTCACCTGCTGACCCGGCTTCGCGCCTTCGTCAGGGCTTAACAGGAAGATATCTTTCCCGCCAGGGCCTGCGGCCATCACCATCCCCTCAGAGATGCCGAAGCGCATTTTACGCGGTGCCAGGTTCGCGACCATGACGGTCTGACGGCCAATCAGTAACTGCGGATCAGGATAGGCAGAACGGATGCCGGAGAAGACGTTACGCTTCTCACCGCCCAGATCCAGCGTCAGGCGCAGCAGCTTGTCAGAGCCTTCCACGAATTCCGCGTTTTCAATCAGCGCCACGCGCAGGTCAACTTTAGCGAAATCGTCAAAGGTGATGGTCTCCTGAATCGGATCGTCTGCCAGCGGGCCGGTCACCGGTGCGGCAGCTGCTTTCACCTCTTCTTTCGAGGCTTCCACCAGGGCTTCAACCTGTTTCATTTCGATGCGATTGTAGAGCGCCTTGAAGGTATTCACCTTGTGGCCAAGCAGCGGTTGCTGGATTGCATCCCAGCTCAGTTCGGTGTTCAGGAACGCTTCTGCACGCGCTGCCAGCTGCGGCAGTACAGGCTTCAGCCAGGTCATCAGCACGCGGAACATGTTCAGACCCATGGTGCAGATCGCCTGCAGGTCAGCGTCACGGCCTTCCTGTTTCGCGACAACCCACGGGGCCTGCTCGTCCACATAGCGGTTGGCAACATCGGCCAGCGCCATGATTTCACGAATTGCTTTACCGAATTCACGGCTTTCCCAGGCTTCGCCAACCGCAGCGGCGGCATCGGTGAAGGTTTTATACAGCTCAGGATCGGCCAGCTCGGCAGAAAGCACGCCGTCAAAACGCTTGGCGATAAAGCCCGCGTTTCGGGACGCCAGGTTCACCACCTTGTTCACGATGTCCGCGTTCACGCGCTGCACGAAATCTTCCAGGTTCAGGTCGATATCGTCGATGCGGGAAGAGAGCTTCGCCGCGTAATAATAACGCAGGCTGTCTGCATCAAAGTGGTTCAGCCAGGTGCTGGCTTTGATGAACGTCCCACGCGATTTGGACATCTTCGCGCCGTTCACCGTCACGTAGCCGTGAACAAACAGGTTGGTTGGCTTGCGGAAGTTGCTGCCTTCCAGCATTGCCGGCCAGAACAGGCTGTGGAAGTAAACGATGTCTTTGCCGATGAAGTGATACAGCTCGGCGGTGGAATCTTTCTTCCAGTATTCGTCGAAGCTGACGGTGTCGCCACGCTTGTCGCACAGGTTCTTGAAGGAGCCCATGTAGCCGATTGGCGCGTCCAGCCAGACGTAGAAATATTTGCCCGGTGCATTTGGAATTTCGAAACCAAAGTAGGGCGCATCGCGGGAGATATCCCACTGCTGCAGGCCGGATTCGAACCACTCCTGCATTTTGTTCGCTACCTGCTCCTGCAGCGCGCCGCTGCGGGTCCACGCCTGCAGCATTTCGCTAAAGGATGGCAGGTCGAAGAAGAAGTGCTCGGAGTCACGCATCACAGGCGTGGCGCCGGAGACCACCGATTTCGGGTCGATCAGCTCTGTCGGGCTATAGGTAGCGCCGCACACTTCGCAGTTATCGCCGTACTGATCCGGTGATTTACATTTCGGGCAGGTGCCTTTGACGAAACGGTCCGGCAGGAACATGCCTTTTTCCGGATCGTACAGCTGAGAGATAGTGCGGTTTTTAATAAAACCGTTCTCTTTCAGACGGGTGTAGATAAGCGTTGACAGCTCGCGGTTCTCCTCGCTGTGCGTGGAGTGGTAGTTGTCATAGCTGATGTCAAAGCCAGCAAAATCGGTCTGATGCTCCTGACTCATTTCGGCAATCATCTGCTCCGGGGAAACACCCAGCTGCTGGGCTTTCAGCATGATCGGCGTGCCGTGGGCATCGTCCGCGCAGATGAAGTTAACCTCGTGGCCGCGCATTCGCTGGTAACGGACCCAGACATCAGCCTGGATATGCTCCAGCATGTGGCCGAGGTGGATTGAGCCGTTGGCGTACGGCAGTGCGCACGTTACCAGAATTTTTTTCGCGACTTGAGTCATAGTAGGCATTACTTCTTTTAACTGTGAAAAGGGTTTTTGATATTACCAAAAGGGGCATTATTAAGTAAGCACAAACCACGGCCTTTCAGGTAAACTTGTTCATCTAAGGTCTTATTCACAAGAACAAAGGAGTCGGGATGAGTTCGCAATCCCAGGCCAAATCACCGGAAGCCTTACGAGCAATGGTCGCCGGGACGCTGGCTAACTTTCAGCATCCAACCCTGAAGCACAATCTCACTACGCTGAAAGCGTTGCACCATGTCGCATGGCTGGACGATACGCTGCACATCGAGCTGCAGATGCCGTTCGTCTGGACCAGCGCCTTCGACGCGCTGAAAGAGCAAACCAGCTCGGAGCTGCTGCGCATTACCGGTGCAAAAGCGATTGACTGGAAGCTGAGCCACAGTATCGCCACCCTCAAGCGGGTGAAAAACCAGCCCGGCGTTAACGGTGTGAAAAACATCATCGCCGTCAGCTCCGGCAAGGGCGGGGTGGGGAAATCGTCTACCGCCGTCAACCTGGCGCTCGCGCTGGCGGCCGAAGGGGCGAAGGTCGGTATTCTGGATGCGGATATCTACGGGCCGTCAATTCCCAACATGCTGGGCGCAGAAAACCAGCGTCCAACCTCGCCAGATGGAACCCACATGGCGCCAATCATGGCGCACGGTCTGGCAACGAATTCCATCGGTTATCTGGTGACTGATGACAATGCGATGGTCTGGCGTGGTCCAATGGCCAGCAAAGCGCTGATGCAGATGCTGCAAGAGACCTTGTGGCCGGATCTGGATTATCTGGTGCTGGATATGCCGCCGGGTACCGGTGATATCCAGCTGACGCTGGCGCAGAACATCCCCGTCACCGGGGCAGTTGTCGTCACTACGCCGCAGGATATCGCGCTGATCGACGCCAAAAAAGGCATCGTGATGTTTGAGAAAGTCGAGGTGCCTGTGCTCGGTATCGTCGAGAACATGAGCATGCACATCTGCAGCAACTGTGGTCATCACGAGCCTATCTTCGGCACCGGCGGTGCAGAAAAACTGGCGGCGCAGTATCACACCCAGTTGCTGGGACAGATGCCGCTGCACATCACGCTGCGTGAAGATCTGGATAGCGGGAAACCGACGGTCATCAACCGCCCGGACAGTGAGTTTGCGGAGTTGTACCGTCAGCTGGCGGGGCGCGTTGCGGCGCAGCTTTACTGGCAGGGTGAAGTCATTCCTGGCGAAATCGCCTTCCGCGCGGTGTAATTCTTCTGCGCTTGAGTGCCGGGTGGCGCTTCGCTTACCCGGCCTACAAATGGCACCATCATGTAGGTCGGGTAAGGCGAAGCCGCCACCCGACATTAACGCAATCGGTAATGCATCAGATAGTACTCTCCCTCCGGAGAATCCCCCGTTGCCTCGATGTGCCAGCCATGACGCTGATAAAACGCGATAGCCCGTTCGTTTCTCACCAGGCACTTTAACGCCCCCGTACTGGTAAACGTTTTTTGTACCTGTTCCAGCAGCAAACGGCCTACGCCCAGGCTCTGATACTGCGGATCAACGAACAGATTGTGCAGAAAGTTATCATTCGTCCAGACTGACGCAAAGCCCACACGATGGCCGTTCTGTACAGCAACCCAAATCACTTCGTCTCGGGTTGCCTCGTCAAAATCTTCGAGTTGCCATTCTGCACCGTTCAGCCACGGCCACGCCTCGCGGCGGGCATGCAGGTAAAGGGTGCGCAGGAAAGGACGATCGCTCTCCTGCCACGGCCGAATATGGACGGTATCAGCGATGATAGAAGATATCTCCGTTGTATGCTTTATAGATCTTACCGTCGGCATCGCCGATCAGGACATAGTTCTCGCCCATATAGGTCCAGTGCGTACCCGCATCCGGCGCCGGGAGGTTACGCAGTTGATACTGTTTGATGGTGTATTCAGGGGTTTGATACAGCGCCGGAGCCGTGTCGCCAATTTTGAACTTCGTGAAATCAGCAATGAACTCTTGTTCTTCATAAGCTTTGATGCCGCCAGATGCTGACGCCGTTTGCGGGGCTGCCGAAGCCGCGCTCGCAAGAGACATTACTACACCCAGAAGCAGCCATGTACGCTTAGCCATTTTTTCTCCAGTTATACCGTTACTGATACGCTCAGCCTGCTGTGTTGACGATATGGCAGACAGCCTATTTTAAGTATCCCAGCAGAGCCTGTTAGAAAAAAAATGTAACAAAAGTGGACGGTTTTGTGTAGATCAAACGGTTAATACTATTTTGTTTATGAATATTATTTCCTAGGACTTATTCAGAACGGAAATATTTTTTTTAATTAATTCTGAAAATATAAGTTTACTCTAAATTTGTGACCTGAAATGCATGCATTTCATTTGAAGACGATTTAAACTTCTAAAAGCGGAGCGGTTTAATTCTCAATTCTACGTGGTTCCGGTCCTTCAGTTCATTCTACACATCATTCAGTGATGTGTGATTTTACGTAATTGCTTGAAAAACAGCATGTTGAAAAAGTAGGCGATTCTTCCGGAATGGCCTGTTATGCGTTTTTTGCGCTCATGAATGAAATATTAATTCTAATGAAAAACACAACCACATTATCTGTAATATTCTTAGCGATAAGTCAGTTGACGGGCTGCGTATTTTCTCCCGGGCAAACATTAAGCTCAGCGGGAAAAAACGTCATTACGTCGGGTGATGAAAATAATAATTTAGATAAGCGCGTGGATCTCTATCCTGTTACCCCTTCATTGATTGAGAAATTGCGCCCTGCCGTCACCAAATCTCAGTCTAATCCTAAGCTCGATGAGCAGGTCAGAAACTGGGAGTACCGCATTGGAACCGGTGATATTTTGACCGTAACCGTCTGGGATCACCCTGAACTGACAACACCGGCCGGACAGTATCGCAGTGCCAGTGACACCGGCAACTGGGTCAACGCCGACGGTACGCTCTTCTACCCCTATGTCGGGAAGCTCCCGGTGGCGGGAAAAACGGTCTCTGAAGTCAGGGAAGAGATCGCCAAACGGCTGGATAGCGTGATCGAAAGCCCGCAGGTTGACGTCAGCGTGGCTGCCTTCCGCTCGCAAAAGGCCTATGTCACTGGCGAAGTCGTCAAATCTGGTCAGCAGGCAATCACCAATATTCCCCTGACGGTCATGGATGCCGTCAACGCGGCAGGCGGGCTTTCTGCCGATGCGGACTGGCGCAATGTGGTTCTCACTCATGAGGGGAAAGATTCGCGCCTCTCTCTGTATGCGCTGATGCAGCACGGCGACCTGACGCAAAATAAGCTGCTCTATCCGGGCGATATCCTTTTTGTGCCTCGTAATGACGCCCTGAAAGTCTTCGTGATGGGGGAGGTGATCAAGCAGAGCACGCTCAAGATGGACAGGAGCGGAATGACCCTTGCTGAAGCGCTGAGCAATGCGGGCGGCCTGAATCAGGATATGGCCGATGCGACGGGCATTTTTGTTATTCGCTCCATTGCCCAAGGCAACGACGCGGGAAAAATTGCCAACATTTATCAGCTTAACGCGCAGGATGCCTCCGCGATGGTATTGGGCACTGAATTCCAGCTTGAGCCGTACGACATTGTTTACGTCACCACGGCACCGCTGTCACGCTGGAATCGCGTCATTACGCAGCTCGTGCCGACCATCAGTGGCGTTCATGATCTGACCGAAACGGTCCGTTACATCAGATCGTGGCCGCAATAATGTTTGATTCCATCTTAGTGGTCTGCACCGGCAATATTTGTCGCTCGCCGATTGGCGAGCGGCTGTTGCGTCAGTTGCTACCGGGAAAACGGATAACCTCGGCAGGTATCTATGGGCTGGAGGGCAGCCCGGCGGATGTCAGCGCTCAGGACGTGGCCAGGCGACATGGCATCTCACTTGAGGGACATCGCGCGCGCAAACTGACCCCGCAGATCATGCGGGAATCGGATCTGATTCTGGTGATGGAACCTGCGCATCTTCGCTTTATCTCTGACATGGCCCCGGAAATTCGCGGCAAATCGCTGCTTTTTGGGCAATGGCTGGGGCCGCAGGACATCCCCGATCCCTATTGTAAAAGTCGTGAAGCGTTCGATTATGTTTTCGGTCTGCTGGGCAAAGCCAGTCAGGAATGGGCTCATCGTTTGAGTCAACAAGGAATGAAGCGTTAATGTCGTCTTACACAACAGACAGTTACGGTGCGGCAGCACCGGAGAATCATGAAATCGATCTCATTAGCCTGCTCGGCGAGGTGATCGATCACCGTGCAGTCATTTTATCGATAACTTTCCTGTTCACCCTGCTGGCGGGGCTGTATGCCTTTCTGGCCACGCCCGTTTATCGCGCTGATGCCTTAATCCAGGTAGAAGGAAAGCAGGATAACAGCCTGCTCAAAAATTTAAGGCAGTTTGGGAGTGAGATGTCTCCCGATGTCGAACCTGAAATTCTTCTGCTTAAATCGCGGATGATTCTGGGCGCAACCGTCGATGAATTAGGCCTAACACAGCACGTGACGCAGCGTACGTTCCCGGTTGTGGGGCGTCTGTGGGCACGATTGCAGGGCCGTAAACCGGCGACGGTTGCCCTTGGCTGGCTGCAACTTCCCCCTGTCGAAGGTAAACCTCGCACCCTTGTGCTCACTGTGCTGGAAAAAGGGGCATACCGGCTGGAGGGGGATAACTTTTATGCCGAGGGCAGGGAAGGGAAACCATTGGAAAAAGCCGGCGTTTCACTGTTGGTGGTGAAAATGAATGCGCCAACGGGCACGCAATTCACGGTGCAAAACAGCACCCGCCTGGAGGCGATCAATACGCTCAGCACCCAATTTAGCGTCGTTGAATCGGCAAAGCAGAGTGGGGTGCTGACGCTCACGCTGACCGGCAACAATCCTGAGCGCATTGCGCATGTGCTTGACCGGATTGCCAACAACTATCTGCAGCAAAACATTGCGCGCCAGGAAGCCCAGGATGCCCGCAGTCTTGCATTTTTGCAGAAGCAATTGCCTAAAATCAGAAGCGAACTGGATCTGGCTGAAGAGCGGCTGAATCAGTATCGCAAACAGCGTGACTCGGTGGATCTCTCCCTGGAAGCGAAATCGGTTCTCGAGCAGATTGTGAATATCGAAAACCAGCTCAACGAGCTGACGTTTCGTGAGGCGGAGATTTCTCAGCTGTTCAAGAAAGAGCACCCGAACTACCGCGCCTTGCGTGAAAAGCGTCAGACGCTTGAGCAGGAGAAGGTTCGCCTTAATCAGCGTGTCGCCGCCATGCCATCGACTCAGCAGGACATTTTGCGCCTCAGTCGGGATGTGGAGTCAGGCCGCACCATTTATTTGCAGCTCCTCACCCGTCAGCAGGAGCTGAACATTTCGCGCTCCAGCGCCATTGGTAACGTGCGAATTATCGACAGCGCGGTGACGCAACCCGATCCCATCAAACCGCGAAAGCTGGTGGTCATCGTCTTAGGCATCCTGTTGGGGCTGATATGCTCAATGGGGCTGGTCCTGGTCCGCATGGCGCTCAGACGCGGCATCAACACCTCCGAGCAACTGGAAGGGCTTGGCGTACAGGTGATGGCCACCTTGCCCCGTTCCCAGTGGCTGTGGAAAAAAACCAACCTGCGTAAAAAACGCGTATTTGGCTCACGCTGGAGACACAAGATTGTCGATGTCCCTTTCCTGCCGGTTGATCGGCCTGCGGATGTTTTTGTCGAGGCCGTGCGGGGGCTGCGCACCAGCCTGCATTTCACCTTGCAAGATGCCGCTAACCGGATCGTGATGATTTCTGGCCCAACGCAGGACTGCGGTAAAACCCTTGTCAGCACCTCGCTGGCCGCGATTGAGGCGCAGGCCGGGCTCAGGGTGTTATTCATTGATGCGGATATGCGCGAAGGCTATGTACACAACATCTTCGATCTGAAAAACCATACCGGGCTTTCCGACGTGCTTGACGGAAAATGTCATTTCCAGGCGGCGATTCAGCGCTATGAGAAAGGCAACATTGATGTACTGACCTGCGGGCCGGTTCCGTTACGCCCCTCTGAACTGCTGATGAGCGAACGCTTCAGGGCGTTAATGACCTGGGCAGATGAGCATTATGATCTTGTGATCCTCGATACCCCGCCGGTGCTGGCCGTAACGGACGCCTCAGTGGCTGCTCCGGTGGCCGCCACCTCGCTGCTGGTGGCCCGCTATGGTAAAACCAGCCTCAAAGAGATGGAGAACAGCATTAAGCGTTTGCAGCAAACGGGGGCGCATATCAACGGCACCGTGCTGAACGATGTGGTGAAATCAGCAGCGCTGTATTACCGTGCAGGCTATGGCCATTACGAGTATGGCCAACGCCCGACACGGCAACCACGCAAGGATTAGTGCTTCACCAGCGTGGCAAAGTAATACACCAGCGGAATGGCGAGGATCCAAAGACCAACGGGGATTTCTCGCCATTTTCCTGCAATCGCTTTAATGACGATGTAAAACAGCAGCCCTCCCGCAATCCCTGTCCCGAAGCTGTTGGCAATCAGCGTAATCATTACCATCATCAGCACCGGCAGCCCGTCGGTGAAGTTTGCCAGATCCACCTTACGCAGGCCGCTGAACATATTCAGGCCGATCAGGATCAGGGCAGGGGCGGTGGCTTCTTTTGGGATCATGAGCGCAACGGGCGTAAACAGCAGCATCAGCAGGAACATGACCGCAGCGGCCAGGGCCGTCATGCCGGTTTTACCCCCTGCTTCTGCGGCCGCGGAGGATTCAATCAGCGCCGTGGCGGCAGGAATACCCACCCAGGGGCCAATCGCGGCGGCAATCGAGTCCACCATAAACGGGCGATTGATGTTTGCCATATTGCCCTCTTCATCCAGCAACCCGGCTTCACCTCCCACCGCCAGCGTGGTGCCCATGGTGGAGAAAAACTCCGATGCGAAAAAGACAAACAGGAACGGCAGGAAGGCAATATTCAGCGCGCCCAGCATGTCGATATGGCCCAGCACCGGCGTCAGTGAGTGAGGCATATCAATAAAGCTGGCAGGAAGATGCGTCACCCCCATCGGAATGCCCACGAGGGTGGCAAACAAAATGGCCCACAAAATGGCGCCCGGAATGCGACGCGCCTGCAGGGCAATGGCGAGGAACAGACCGCTGAGCGCCACCAGCGCGCCTGGCGAGAGAAAATCACCCAGCATCAGCGCGTTCGTTTTTGCGTTAGCCAGCACCAGCCCGGCATTGCGAAAGCCCAGTACGGCGACAAAAAGACCGATAGAGGCCGTCAGTCCCAGTTTGATGGGCTGCGGTACGGAGCGGGTCACAACCTCTCGCAGGCCAAAACGGGTGAGCAGGAAGAACAAAATTCCCGACCAGCAGGCAATGCCCAGACCAATTTGCCAGCCGATGCCTTCACTGCCCGCCAGCGTTACCCCAACCAGCACCGAGCCACCAATGCCGGGCCCGACAATAAACGGCAGGTTGGCGTAAAACGCCATCAGAAGCGTACCGGCCACAAACACCAAAATGGTACCGGTGGTCGCCGCGCCTTTGTCCATCCCGCCCACGGCGAGAAGCCCCGGGATGACCACCAGCAAATAGGCGGCGGCGAGAAAACCGGTGAGACCGGCCAGACACTCTGTGCGCACGGTACTGCCGCGCGTATGCAGTGCAAAACGACGTTCAAGCCAGTTCCCTGGTGCTGGCGAATTAACGGTATTGTCGGCCATTATCCGGCTCTCCTTCGGTATTATTGTGTGGTGTCCGGGGTTTCCCGGTAAGAAATCAGCGGATCGACAATCTGGCGCGTGCTGCCATCGGTCAGTCCAAGATCGGTTAAATGCGGCCCGGCGTTGCAGGCAAGGCACGTCCCTTCAATGGCTTTAAATACTCTGTATGGCGGCTCCCAGTCGGCAATCTGGCTGCTGCGTTCACGCAGTTCACGAAACTGGCGCGCCAGTTCCGCAGGGGCGAGTTCTGACAACATCCCCGCAATGGGCATCGCCACATGGGCAATCACGTCCCCGTTCTGGACCAGCGCCATCCCGCCACCGCTTTGGATCAGCGTGTTAGCGGCCAGTGCCATGTCATCAGGATTGCGTCCCAGTACCACCAGGTTGTGTGAGTCATGGGAGTAGCTGGTGGCAATGGCCCCCCGCAGCTCTCCCCAGCCTTCCAGCAGGGCGATTTGCGGTTTTGCCGCATGGCGCGCGTGGCGGTGCTGAACCCAAATCAGGCTAAAACCAGCCGGTATCTCAACGCGTCCGTCACGTACCCGGGCGTCGGTTTCTCCCCAGCGGGTAAAACGTGCGCCGCTGATATGACGCAGGCGCGCCACACCGTGGTTTGCGTTGTCGATGCGCATGTAAAAATCACTGGCGGTCAGCGACGACAGTCGCACGGTATCCCGGGGCAGCGTCAGGGGCGTATCAACAATCGGCTCGATCATCGCTCCGTCACGGGCAATGCATTTTCCGGCGACGTACACCCGGCGAGCCGTCAGTTTATCCAGTGAATCGAACACCACCAGATCCGCACGACGACCCGCGGCAATCAGCCCGAGATCGTTACGCTGCAGGCGCAGGGAAGCATTCAGGGTGGCAAACCGCAGCGCGTCCGTCGCCGGAAGGCCATGTTCAATCAGCAGGTTGAGCAGGGCGATGATGCCGCCTTTTTCCATCAGGATGTCCGGTGGGACATCGTCAGTGCAGACCGTGATTTGTGACGACAGATGCGGCAGCGTTTTCAGCGCGCTGACGATATCAGGCAGCAGATAAGGATGCGAGCCGCGGATCTCCAGCGTCAGCCCGGCGCGTAATTTCTCCAGCGCATCGTCGGCAGAGGTGAGTTCATGATCGGAGGTGACGCCCGCCGCCAGGTACGCCTGTAAATCCGCGCCGCTCAGACCACGCGCGTGACCTTCAATCAGCGTCCCACTTTCCAGCCCGGCCTGCAGGATCTCCAGCATACGCTGACTGCCATTCAGCACCCCGTGCATGTCCATCACTTCCGCCACGCCGCGCACTTCGGGCCAGCCAAGCAGGGTATTCATCTCTTCGCCCGCAAAGTCTGCGCCGGACATCTCCAGCCCCGGTGTGGAAGGAACGCTCGATGGCGCCGCGACCATTACCTGCAGTGGCAGGTTGCGGCTCGCCTCAATGGCAAAGCGGACGCCTTCAATCCCCAGCACGTTTGCCAGCTCGTGCGGATCCCAGAACACCGCAGTGGTGCCCTGCGCCAGTACGATCTCTGCGTAGCGGGCAGGCAGCAGGTGCGAGCTTTCAAGGTGAACATGCGTGTCCATTAGCCCCGGAGAGAGAAACTGGTTATTCAGGTCATGCGTCTCAAGCGCATCGTTGCGGCTGCCGCGTGGATGGACGCTGGCGATAAGCGAGCCGACGATGCCCACATCCGCGTCGCGGATCTCACCGGTTGCCATATCAACAACTCGGGTATGCGTAAGCAACAGGTCAAACGGCGTTTCGCCTCGTGCAGCCTTCACGGCGCGGCGTCGGGTTTCGGCAGTCATGCAATTAACAGTTCCAGCATTGAAATATTGACGTTACTCTATGCACCCGGCAAACGTTTGCCCAGCTGATAAAATTTATCGCCCGATAACCCCGGGTTATTCTGTGACGCGTGTAATGGATAATGATGACGGAACCCTGGCAGCGCTTGCCTGCGCTCTCTCTTCGGCAGCTACAGTATTTTGTCACTCTGGCGCAGCTGCGTCATTTTACGGATACCGCCAGTAAACTGGCCATCAGCCAGCCGGCACTCAGCAGCGCCCTGCGGCAAATCGAAACCGTGCTCGGCGGTAAACTGGTTAACCGTACCGCGTCGGCGGTCACGCTGACCGAGCTGGGGCACGCCATTCTGCCACACGCCCAGCGGGTGCTCAGTGTGGCGCAGCTGGCGTTTGATGATATGCAGCAGATTGTGCAGGTCGGCGGCGACGGTACGGTGCGGATCGGTCTGGTGCCTTCAGTCAGTTCACTGCTGTTTCCGCTGCTGCCGCAGACGCTGGCGCAGGCTTTTCCGCGCCTGCGGGTGGAGTTTCACGACCAGACCAACGATGCGCTGGTGGCGCAACTGCTGAAAGGGCAGATTGATTTTGGCATCGGGGCGCTGGACAACTCGGTACCCGAACAGCTGGACGTGTTCCCGTTGCAGGAGGATCCGTTTGTGGCCGTGCTGCATTGCGACGATCCGCTCGCCGCGTCGGCACATGTTCCCTGGAAACAGCTGGTGGGCCGGGATATTGCCGTTTTCTCAAAAGGCAATATTCAGCGGCTGGTCAATGCGCTTGCCGAAAGCCACCGTCTGTCCCTGCAGACCCGTTATCAGGTGGACTATATCGAGACATTATACGGGCTGGTGCGCTCGAAGCTTGCCGTGGGGATATTGCCTCAGCTTTATACCACCCACCTGCAGGACCCGCAGCTTAAGGTGGTTCACCTTCAGCAACCGGCCCTGGCGCGCACGGTGGCGCTGATGCGTGCCCCGCAGGCGCTGCCTGCGCTCATTGAGTCCTGCTTTACCCTGATGGTTGATACCTTACGCACCAGGTAGGGCGACACTTCTTTACAGCGAAACGGCGCGCAGCTCGCTAAGATGACCTTCGTTAAATCACGAGGTCACAATGGAAAACCGCAAATTCAGCCAACTGCGCCGCTGGGCGCGGGAAGGGATCATACTCGTACTGCTGGCGCTGGCCGTGATGTGGGGTGTGGATCAGTACCGCAAGCCGACATTACCCGCCACGTTTAGCGCTACTTCGATGCAGGGCATTGATGGCTCAGTACATGACATTGCCGCACTCAGTTAGGATCGGCCGCTGCTGATTTACGTCTGGGCGACCTGGTGCAGCATCTGTCGCTATACCACGCCTGCGGTCAATAGGCTGGCAGAAGAGGGCGGGAACGTGGTGAGTATTGCCATGCGCTCTGGTGATGACGCTAAGCTTGCGCGCTGGGTCGAAAAGAAGCAGCTGAAAATGCCGGTGATTAATGACGAAAACGGTGCGCTGTCACAGCAATGGCAGGTTAGCGTAACGCCGACGCTGGTGCTGGTCTCTAAAGGCAATGTCGTCAGTACAACAACGGGCTGGACAAGCTACTGGGGATTAAAAGTCAGGATGTGGTGGGCAGGGTTATAAAAATAACCCCTCTTCCGGTGGAAGAGGGGTTTTGTATTACTTCGCCAGAACTTCCTGCGCAGTACGCTCAACCAGAGACAGCAGGGTTTTGATATCCTCCAGCGTCACGGTTGGGTTCAGCAGCGTCAGCTTCAGACAGGTCACGCCGTTATGCTCGGTCACGCCGACGTTTGCACGGCCGGACTCCAGCAGCGCATCACCAATTTTCTGGTTCAGCAGGGCGATACCTGCATCATCTGCCTGCACCTCGCCACGGAAGCGGAACAGCACGCTTGCCAGCTGTGGCTGCATAACCAGTTCCAGAGCGGGCTGCTCTTTCACATAAGCTGCAACCTGCTGTGCCAGCGTCACGCCGTGATCGATAATCGCCGCGTATTGCTCCTGACCCAGCGCTTCCAGGCTCATCCACAGCTTCAGCGCGTCGAAACGGCGTGTGGTCTGCAGCGATTTGGAAACCAGGTTCGGCACGCCGGCTTCTTCGTCGAACTCAGAGTTCAGGTAAGCCGCCTGATAGCGCATCAGCTCATAGTGGCGCGCTTCCTTCAGCAGGAATGCACCGCAGCTGATGGTCTGGAAGAACTGTTTGTGGAAGTCCAGAGTAACGGAATCCACCAGTTCAATGCCGTCCAGGTAGTGGCGATACTGCTCAGACATCAGCAGTGCGCCGCCCCAGGCCGCATCAACGTGTACCCAGATGTTCTGTTTCGCCGCCAGTTCAGCAATGGCACGCAGCGGGTCAATAGCACCGGCATCGGTGGTCCCGGCTGTCGCGACAATCGCCAGAATCTGTTCGCCGTTGGCGTTGCACTGCTCGATTTTCGCCGCCAGATCGGTCAGATCCATGCGAGAGAATTCGTCAGTTTTCACCTGCACGACGGACTGATAACCCAGCCCCATCAGCGCCATGTTTTTCTGCACGGAGAAGTGCGCGTTTTCGGAGCACAGTACGCGGATCTTACGCAGATCGCCCGTCAGACCATCCTGCTGGACAGAGTGGCCCTGACGTGCGAAGAACGCATCACGTGCCAGCATCAGACCCATCAGGTTGCTTTGGGTGCCGCCGCTGGTGAAGACACCCGCGTCGCCAGCCTGATAACCCACGCGGGTACGCAGCCATTCGATCAGTTTGATCTCAATAATGGTTGCGGACGGGCTTTGATCCCAGGAGTCCATGCTCTGGTTAGTGGCGTTAATCAGCACTTCCGCCGCCTGGCTAACGACCAGGCTTGGGCAGTGCAGGTGCGCCACACACTGCGGGTGATGAACGGACAAACTGTCTTTCAGGAAAAACTCCACGGCGCGTTCAATCGCCGCTTCGTTGCCCAGCCCTTTCGGGTTGAAATCCAGCTTAATGCGGTCGCGCAGTTCCGCGACCGTTTTGCCCTGATACATCTCAGGCTGTTTCAGCCACTGCATCACAGCCTGAGTGCTTTGTTCAATCGCCTGCTGGTAAGCTTCAATGCTCTGCGCAGAGGAGAACAAAATTGGGTTTGAATCAGACATCGTAATCAACAACTCCGGTTACGCTGGGCGAACGCCCGCAGCAAGCAGTGCCTGCTCGAATTTATCCAGGAAGACTTTCAGCTCATCATCGCTGATCAGCAGAGAAGGCAGCAGACGCAGAACGATACCGTTACGACCACCGCGCTCCAGAATCAGACCGGCTTCGAAGCACTTCTTCTGAATCAGTGCAGACAGCTCGCCATCACCCGGGAAGCAACCCATGTGGTCAGCGGCTTCGTGTGGTTTAACGATCTCAATACCGATCATCATGCCCAGACCGCGAACGTGGCCGATAACCGGATAGCGTTTCGCCATCTCGTTCAGCTGGCCTTTCAGCCATTCGCCCTGTGCAGCCACTTTGCCAGCGATGTTCTGGTCTTTCAGGATCTTCAGCGTCGTCAGACCGGTTGCCATCGCCAGCTGGTTGCCGCGGAAGGTGCCGGTGTGGTGACCTGGTGCCCACGCATCGAACTGCTTTTTGATACCCAGCACAGCCAGTGGCAGACCGCCGCCAACGGCTTTGGACATCACGATGATGTCTGGCTCAATGCCAGCGTGTTCGAACGCGAAGAATTTACCGGTACGGGCAAAGCCTGCCTGAACTTCGTCCAGGATCAGCAGAATGCCGTGTTCCTGAGTCACTTTACGGATGCGCTGCAGCCACTCAACCGGAGCCGGGTTCACGCCGCCTTCACCCTGAACGGCTTCCAGGATTACCGCAGCAGGTTTACGCACGCCGCTTTCAACGTCGTTGATCAGGTTTTCGAAGTAGTAGGTCAGCGCTTTCACGCCCGCTTCACCGCCGATACCCAGTGGGCAACGGTACTGGTGTGGGTAAGGCATGAACTGCACTTCTGGCATCATACCGTCTACCGCTTCTTTCGGAGACAGGTTACCGGTCACGGACAGTGCACCGTGAGTCATACCGTGGTAACCACCCGAGAAGCTGATGATACCGCTACGGCCGGTGACTTTTTTCGCCAGCTTCAGCGCCGCTTCCACGGCGTCAGCACCGGATGGACCGGTGAACTGCAGGCAGTACTCTTTGCCCTGACCAGGCAGCAGAGAGAGCAGGTATTCGGAAAACGCGTCTTTCAGAGGCGTAGTCAGATCCAGAGTATGTAACGGCAAGCCGCTGGTAATGACATTTTGGATGCTTTTCAGCACATCAGGGTGGTTATGGCCAAGCGCGAGAGTGCCTGCGCCTGCTAAACAGTCAAGGTATTCTTTATTATCTGCATCGGTGATCCACACGCCTTCTGCTTTAGTGATGGCTAAAGGCAGTTTGCGCGGATAACTCCTGACGTTAGATTCAAACTCGGCCTGACGGGCCAGATAGGTTTCGTTGCTTTTGTGGGCATCTACGGTGTCAATACGGACTTTATCCGTCATCATATCACTCCTACAACCGCCGCTTCGTTATGAGCCACGATTGAATAAAAAGTTAAAAAACAGATGGGGGCCTGAAAAAAACGCCGCCAATATAGAGCCTTTTGCCACGGGGCTCAATGGTTAATTTGTTTACTGTTTTGTGACATGGGGCACAGGGGACGGAATATCCCCGTTTTGAGAAAGAAAATTATGTGTTATGGCAAATAAAAACAGCCGGTTACGTGCTAACTGCCCGGAGGGTAAAATCATAAAAAAGAGTGTGACAAATCGTGCCATTTTTCCCTGAAAGGGAGGTTGACCGCCTCCTTAGCCTGCTTATTACTGCGACAGGGCTAAAAAGCGGTGGTCATGATAGATGCGTAATGGAATTCCGCATTAAAAATGGACTTTCAACGCGCGTGGTTTCCCGATGGGTTTCACCGTGAATAATATGCAGAACACTGAGGCGACCAATTTCATAATGCGGCAGTTGAACCGTTGAAAGAGGCGGAAGAAAGAGTTCTCCAATGCCCACCATATTGTCATAGCCGATAACCGCGATATCTTCAGGGATGCGAATTCCTTGCGCCAGCAGGGTCTGGTAAACCATCAATGCGATACGATCGTTGCCGCAGATAACCGAGTCGAACTGGGGAAGGCCATTCTGAATGTGCGCCTGCAGAACTGACGGAATGTCGCGATAGTGCTCGTCCCCAAACGCCATATAACTATGATCCAGACGGTCCGGGTCGAGCCCCGCTTCACGGCATGCACGTTCCAGCCCGTGACGGCGTCGGGTTGTGGCCAGATGATCTGCGGGTAAATGCAGGCACAGGGGCTGTCGATAGCCTGCGGCGAGTAACGCCTGTACGGCGGCGTACTGCCCCTGTTCATCATCAGGAATATAGCTGGCGACCTTTTCATCGATACTTTCGCAGTTGGCCAGCACGCAGGGAAGGGTAAGGAGTTTCCCTGGTCGCAAGTCCGGAAGGGATGATAACGCAGGGGAAAACCCGAATGGTCATGACAGATCGTGCCCGTAGTGCGGTACAGCAGCGGAACCAGTCCGGTAACACGAGAATGGCCAGTTATCTTACGGCCGTCCTATATGCTATACGACATCACCCAATGGATGGCGTGGGCTGGCAGACAGGCGAAGAACCGCCCTCAACATGGTTGCTTAAGGTGAGCGGCGGGACAACACAGGATATATCACCGGGTATTGTCGCCACACTGACTGACGAGCAGAGCGCTCAGCAATTGCGCAAGCAGGTAGGTTCAGGCAGGAGTGATCGGGCCTTCGCCACCGGTCCCTCTAGGCAGGAAATCCTCAGCGAGGGGAAGGACTGCCGGCGCCATAATCAGCTCCGGGTCATCGTCAGGCATCAGTGTCATCCAGGGCTCCGGCCGGTGTGCTGCGTGAAAATCGGAGGAATGAGAGCTTCAGAGCGTCTGCTTTTCAAAAGTACATTTTAGCGAGTAAAAATTTTACAGAAATTGCTAATACATCTCACACAAAAAGATAGACCATTCGTTTACTCTATGATTAGTATAAAGAATATTGAATGCATCATAAATTACTGAGTAAATTAATATGGAAGATACCAGCCAGCAGGTTTACCTGAAAGCTATGCAAAAAATGAAGGAAGACGATTTCTCAAAATATCTTATAAAACCACTGTTTGAATCTATGGGGTTTTATCGTGTTGACTTCTACGGAGGACCTTATGAGTCAGGAAAAGACTTGATAGCGTTTGTTGAAGTTCCGGTTAATAAAACTATGAGTTACGCGATCCAATCAAAAAAAATTGGTGAAGAATCTAACACATCGGAGAAAGCAATTCTCGGTGAGCTTGTTTTTCAACTAAGACAATGCTTCACAAATCCTATTAAATTACATAATGGCGATGAAATAATTCCAGATCAAGTATATTTAGCAAGCCCATTCCAAATAAGTCTTCGTCTGATTGACGAAATACATGGAATGCTCAAAATAGATGGGGGGAAAGTTGAGATATTGGATGGCCCGTTAGTAATTAAATTATTAAAAAAACATAAGCCAACATTGTTAGAGAAATTGCTTTCTGTTGATGATATATTTAGTACACAAGATACTAGTCAGCTATGTAATGTAGAACTGATGTCTGCTTTAAATCAACAGAATTCAATACACGAACTTGATTGTTATAGCGATTTGGCTTTTTTCATGGGGACAATTGATAGCAATGTTTTGCTTAATAGTAGATTTACTATTAAGCCAGATAAATTTCAGGTTACCCCAGGGAAATGGGAATGGTTTGAGCGAACAGTATACAACCCATTAAAATCTTTAACTGCTATCGAACCTCTAATTCAAGATGCTAATTCGGTTCTAAAAAAATACAACAACGAGTTAAATATTTATACATCAAAAGAAAACAGAAATATTAAAAATAGTATAGATCAAGCTAATCAATTGCTGGCTGGAAACATTTCTTTTATTAGGGAGGCAATATCAGAACTAGAGGCAAGTATCAATAATATAACAACCTATAAGTTGGAAAACGCAAATCTAGGCATCATGATTAACAGCGTCACCTTCTTGAAAAAATGCTTGGAAACAAGCTTTCATAAAGATTCTATCGATAACTTTGAAAGCTTTATAAACCTAACTAAACTCCAGGATCTTGCAAAAGGGAATGCGAAAAGTTTATTGCCGAAGATAGTCGAGTGTTATAAGAAAGCTAAAGCCTCAAACTTACAAAGTATTGAACTACGTAAGTTGAAAGGTGAGTATAAAGAAGAACCAAAGATAGAGTATGCATTCAACAGTGAACTAATAAACTCATGGTTGAGTGAGAGATGTAACAAATATAAACTTGACATACAAACTATAAATTCTGGGGATAATAATGTTGATATATTTAGGTTTCTTAATGATACGCAGATTACATTAAATACTCTAGATATACTAATAAACAAACTTGAGGATAGTGAAAAGGTATTCTCTAAAGAAATTCTTATGGATAGCATGGGAGTGATAGATGGCCTATCGACATCACCCTTTAGACTTTTTGATTGTCAGCATGATATAGCAGTGTATGGTAGCGCGGGAGCTGGAAAAACAACAACGCTTCAAATGTATGCAAGAAAATTAGAGCAGGAAGGAAATAGAGGTGTTATATACTTACCTTTAAATCGTTTTTTAAATAAAGTAGATATGAATATTGAATCAAAATCTAAGAACTATGACATTTTAATGAGTATGATTTTGATCTCTAAAGCACTTGAACCAATTCGGGAGAATATTGAAAAACTTGAGTTTCACTTACAAAGCAAAAAAAGAAATAAAGTTATTTTTGATGGATTGGATGAGGCATATGTAAAATTCCCAGGAATAATAGATGCAATAAACTCATTTAAAAATAAGTTTAATAATATTCAGTTGCTAATTTCAAGCAGGGATTGTGTTAGTTATCTATCTGAAATTAATTTTTTAGGTATTACACTTATGCCTTTCAGTGAAACTCAGTTGTACTGTTTCATCCAAGCATGGTTTAAAGATAAAAATCCAGCTTTAAGCGACATTATAATTAAAAATATAAAAGCCAAAAAAATATCTGACATAGTGAGAACTCCATTATTAGCAACACTGCTGTGTGATCTAGCTGAAAAAGGAATAGATATCCCATCTAGTGAAAGTGAGATTTTCACTAAACGATTAGAGTTGTTATGTGGTTCTTATGATACCTACAAAGATATTAAACGAACAAAGTTATCCCAAAGTATTTTAATCAAAGCATCTCATAAAATTGCTTTCGCTATGCATTCAAAAACCTTAAGAGCAGCAACTAAGCAAGAGCTTGCTTCTTTTTTAATTAATGACCCTAGTTTTAATTATGAGGAATCAACGTGTTTATTAGCAGTTAATGAGCTAATAGATCCTTGCAATATACTCTTTTTCGATCCTATATCTGAAACATTTTCTTTTGGTCATCTTAGGTATCAGGAACACTTAGCTTCATTAGAGCTAATGCAGAATCGGTCAATAGAGATTATTCATTACTTAAAAAATGACTGGTGGCGAGGTGCCCTGTGCCTTTATGCTCAATGCTGTGAATTCTCTATTTTGTTGGAGGAGTTTACACTGAAATACACTAATATAAAGCCTGCCTTGATTACATTACGTGAAATGGTAAAATTCAGACCTGAGAAAGAACGTCGCCATTTGAATGAACTTATAAATAATTATGAACGTTCAGATGATGATTATTTCATCGCTTCTTCTGAGTGGGATGATAGCTGGAGAACTGATAGCTACTAATTGCGCCTTTTTTATTCCAGTTAATCATGGCACAACAGAACTTAGACCAGTTATCTCGACAGCGACATACGCACAAGTCTCATCCTTTGAATGTACTGATCACTGTGATGAGACTGTAATGCGGACAGGTCAATTGGTCAGATAGGGACATCTCAATTTAGCTACAATACAATGACTTCGCATAACAAAGATAATGTTCCAAAAAGGAGTCAAATTAGACCTTTCTCCAATTCCATTTATACAATATTCACACAGGCGATCTGTATTGCTTTTGAGTTGAATTTCGTCTAACTGGTTGATTTTAGTTTTTTATTGATCTCCTGTTGCCGGGCTTACAAAGCCAATAGGGATGGCTCACAATAATTAACTATATGTTAAATCACCCTAAATCTTCCAACAAATGGGACGTATTGTCGCTATTTACCCTACACATATCATTATTGACCGTATCAAGTTCAGCCGCTCCCGTCTGTTCTTTGCATTCCAATTAGAGTAGGCAAAAGCACTTCGACTGCATGAAGAAGACGTATGCAGAAAATAGATTTAATTTTAATCATCACGAATGAAATAGTTTTCTTAAGCCGCCTTAAGGACGGTTTTTTGTGCCTGCTGTTTATTTGTAGAACCCAACGTGAGACACAAACTGGTACACAGAGCATTTTTTAGGGTTGAGTCTTTGGCTTCCCACTGGCATGATCCAGAACAGGGATTAACGGAACGTTAATCACAAGCTTTTGATTTTTTTATTTGACTCGGGGTGCCCTTCTTTGTGAAGGCTGAGAAATACCCGTATTACCTGATCTGGATAATGCCAGCGTAGGGAAGTCAGATGCCTCCCCTGGTCATCGCTTCTTCACGCAAGGCAGGAGCGAACCTATGCAGCCTGACCTGCTCGATTTACACGTTTTACATCACTTCCGGACCCGTTCCCCGCTTACGCACTGTATGACCAATGATGTCGTGCAAACCTTTACGGCCAACGTTCTGCTGGCGCTTGGCGCTTCTCCGGCAATGGTGATTGAAGCCGAAGAGGCCGAGCAGTTTGCCGGGATGGCCGATGCGCTGCTGATTAACGTCGGTACCCTCACCACGCCCCGCGCCCAGTCGATGCGTCGGGCCATCGAGAGCGCGGTGGCGGCAGGCAAGCCCTGGACGCTTGATCCGGTTGCGGTGGGCGCTCTGGCGTTCCGTACCCGCTTTTGTCATCAAATCCTTGCCCTGAAACCAGCCGCCATTCGCGGCAATGCGTCGGAAATTCTTGCCCTTGCGGGGATGAGCGCAGGGGGGCGCGGTGTCGATACCACCGACACCGCCGCAAGCGCGGTGCCTGCTGCCGAGGCGCTGGCCCGCCAGATTAATGCCATTGTGGTCGTCACCGGAGAGGTGGATTACATTACGGACGGACAACGAACCCGCACGGTCACGGGCGGTGACCCGCTGATGACGCGCGTGGTGGGTACCGGGTGCGCGCTCTCTGCCGTTGTGGCGGCGAGCTGCTCGCTGCCGGGCGATCGGCTGGATAATGTTGCCGCTGCCTGCGGATGGATGAAGCGTGCCGGAACGATCGCCGTTGCGCAGTCTCACGGGCCGGCCAGCTTTGCCAGCGCGTTCCTTGATGCGCTGCACAACCTGGAGGCACAGGTATGAAACGAATTAATGCTCTGACGATTGCCGGTACCGATCCAAGCGGCGGCGCGGGCATTCAGGCCGACCTGAAAACATTCTCGGCGCTTGGCGCGTACGGCTGCTCGGTCATTACCGCCCTGGTGGCGCAAAACACCCGTGGCGTGCAGTCGGTCTACCGTATCGAGCCTGATTTTGTCGGTGCACAGCTGGACTCGGTATTCAGCGATGTGCGCATCGACACCACCAAAATTGGGATGCTGGCAGAAACGGATATCGTCGAAGCGGTGGCTGAGCGGCTGCAACGTTATCAGGTGCAAAATGTGGTGCTGGATACGGTGATGCTGGCTAAAAGCGGTGACCCGCTGCTCTCTGCATCTGCTGTTGAGACATTGCGCAAGAAACTGCTGCCGCAGGTGGCGCTGATTACGCCAAATCTGCCGGAAGCGGCCGCACTGTTAGACGCGCCACACGCGCAGAACGAACGTGAGATGAAAGAGCAGGGGAACGCCCTGCTGGCGATGGGGTGCGGCGCGGTGCTAATGAAAGGCGGCCATCTCGATGACGAAGAAAGCCCGGACTGGCTCTTTACCCGCGACGGTGAACTGCGTTTCACGGCCCCGCGCGTGCATACCAAAAATACCCACGGTACGGGGTGCACGCTCTCTGCCGCGCTGGCGGCGCTGCGTCCACGGCACAACAGCTGGGACGATACGGTACGCGAGGCCAAAACATGGCTCTCGGCCGCGCTGGCAAAAGCCGATACTCTGGAAGTGGGTCACGGTATTGGGCCGGTTCATCATTTTCATGCATGGTGGTAAGCCAGTATACTGGCAGGAAACACCACGCCTGAGAAAACAGAGATGGAACAAGCGCATACCCGGTTAATCGCTCAACTGAATGAACGGATCGCCGCGCCCGACAACATGCCGCTGTATCTGAAATTTGCCGAAACGGTAAAAAACGCGGTACGCAGCGGAGTGCTGGAGCACGGGAATATTCTGCCCGGCGAGCGCGATCTGAGCCAGTTAACCGGGGTGTCGCGCATTACCGTGCGCAAAGCGATGCAGGCGCTGGAAGAAGAGGGCGTGGTAACGCGCGCCCGGGGGTACGGGACACAGATCAACAACATCTTTGAATATTCGCTTAAGGAAGCGCGCGGGTTTTCCCAGCAGGTGGTGCTGCGCGGTAAAAAACCTAACACGCTATGGGTGAATAAACGGGTGGTGAAGTGTCCGGAAGAGGTGGCCAGCCAGCTGTCGGTACCCCCGGACAGCGAGGTATTCTTGCTTAAGCGCATTCGTTACGTTGACGATGACGCGGTGTCGATTGAGGAGTCCTGGGTTCCGGTTGAGTTAATTCATGACCCGGATGCAATTGGCATCTCGCTGTACGACTACTTCCGTAGCCAGAATATCTTTCCGCAACGCACCCGCTCCCGGGTCAGCGCCCGGATGCCGGACAGCGAGTTTCAGGCGCATATCAGTATGGATGACAAAATACCGGTACTGGTGATCAAGCAGGTTGCGCTTGACCAGCAGCACCGGCCGATTGAGTACAGCATCAGCTACTGTCGCAGCGACCTATACGTCTTTGTGTGCGAGGAGTAATGCCTCGCGCGTCGGCGCGCAATCCCCGCCGCGGTGGCTGACCACCCAGGCCGCCACGGCATTTCCCAGCGTCACGGCATCCGCCAGACGCCATCCTGCCGCCAGACCGGCAAGCGTACCGCCCGCATGGCTGTCGCCTGCGCCAATGGTATCGACGACGGTGGCGGGAAACGCTGGAACATAACCCGATGCGTCGCCTTCATACCAGGCTGCGCCATCTTTGTCGTGACGAATAATCAGCGCGGCGCCATAACGGTGCTGCCACTGCACGCCTAAAGTATCAACGTCCATGCCAGCGCGCTCAGCGGCAATCTGCGCCTCCTGACGATTGAGCGACACGATGGGTTTCAGGGCCATGATCCGCGCCATGAGTGCGTCGGGAATATCGGCAATGCGGGGGCCAAAATCGATAAACGCGGTGACGTTTTCCAGCGACTCCAGCCAGCGTGTGAGCAGTTCGCCCGATGGCGATGCCAGCTGATAGCCGGACAGATACACCAGGCTACCCGGCGGGACGTTCAGCCCATCCAGCCAGTGCGGCTGCCACTGGTTCTCCACGCCGCTAAACGACATAAAGGTGCGTTCGCCGTCAGGCTCTACCAGCGCCAGACACCAGCCGTTATCGCCCGCTTCGGCCTCCACGGCGCTGTGCAGCTCCTGTCTTGCCATGGCGTTACGGATGATCTCCGCCCATACGCCGTGGCCGACGGGCAGGGCGTTTTGCGCCGCAATGCCGAGCCGCTTCAGGGCGATGGCAATATTCAGCGCACAGCCGCCGATATTCACCCCTTGTTGTTTCAGCTCGATATCGCATCCGCGCCAGGGCAGGGCGTACGCGTCGGCGATCACGTCGATGACCGCCGCGCCCAGCACCGTGACCGGGCGTGTGGCCTGTAATGTTTCAAGACGCTGGGCTAACGTACTCATACGCCCTCCCTTTGCTCCCGGTAGTGCAGCAGTTTTTCGCAATAGTAGTCAAAATCGAGCCGGTTTTCGGTATCGAGTTCATCCTTCAGCGCCGGGTCAATTGCCTGCACGCCGTGCAGTGCCCCGCAGATGGCCGTTGCCATCGCCCCGATGGTGTCTGTATCACCACCGAGGTTGGCGCACAAAATCGCGCAGCGGTTAGGGTCCGTGCCGGCCAGCTCCACCATCGCAATCGCCGCCGGAACGGACTCAATGGTGCTGGTGCCCGCACCAATAAGCTGATAAACCTGCTCGCTGGCGGAGTCGATGCCGTGTGCTTCCCGCACGGTCTTAAGCGCCAGTTCAATACGAGCCGCCAGCGAGGCGCTGAAGGTGGTGGTATTCGCCTCCTGTGCGTAGCGGGCAATGCCGGGCAGGGCATCGACGATGTTCTGCCAGCGCTCGCCGTCGATGGCGCGCGAAACCGCCCAGGCAATCACCACGGCCCCGGCGATGGCGAGGTCCGATTTATGCGTCGGGCTGGAGGCCAGCGCGACCTGCCCGACAAAATGTTCCAGCCGCGTCGCCGGTAGCAGGCAGCCCAGCGGGGAAGCCCGCATCGCCGCCCCGTTGGTCACACCGTTGTTGTCCAGTTCACTGACGGGTTTGCCGTCGCGGATGGCGTTAAGCGCGATTTTTGAGGTGGGACCCAGCACGTTTTTATTAAAGGCATCGAAATCCAGCGCCCAGTTCAGGATGTGTTTGCCGATGACATCCGCGTCAATCTCCCCGTCGCATTCGATAATCGCATCGGCCAGGCACAGCGCCATTGAAGTATCATCGGTGAACTCCGCGCGCTTAAAATAGCAGGCCGCGTTATTCTCTGCCGGGCCGGGTAAGAAGCGGTCGATCCAGCCGAAGTGCGCTTTGACGCGCTTTCTTGGCCACAGCTCGGAGGGCATACCCATCGCATCCCCTAACGCCTGCCCGTAAAGAGCACCGAGAATACGTTCTTGTTTCATTTAACTTCCCCTTGTGTCAGCGCAGCATCGCCATCAACCACCTCAATTGCGGTGATCTCTTTGTCCGATTCGCGGAAAAACAGCATAAACAGCACGGCGATCACGGCAATCATGATCGCACCGAATGTCCACATTCCGGCCCAGTTGAAGGTCAGCCCATTCACCGGCTCTTTGTAAGCGAACATTTTTTCCATCATCACGCCGCCCAGGCGGTAACCCAGCAGGCTACCAAATCCCTGACAGCACAGCGTAATCAGGCCTTGCGCAGCCGTACGCATATGCGCCGGCGCTTTTTTATCCACGTAGATATATGCGGTTACATAGTAGAAGTCGTAGCTCACCCCGTGCAGCAGAATGCCGAGGAACAGCAACGCATAGGTGAAGTATTGTTCCGCGCCACCGTAAACAAAGAAACCGTAGCGGATGGCGGCCGTGAGCAGGCCCAGCAGTAAGACCTTCTTAATACCAAAGCGTTTAGTGAAGAACGGCAGCGCCAGCATAAAGAAGATTTCAGAGAACTGGCCGAGCGTCATCCAGCCGGTGGCGTTTTTCATCCCCACTTCGGTGAGATAGCCGTTGGCGAAGATGTAATAGAAGGCCAGCGGCATCGCGAACAGGAAAGAGCAGAAGAAGAACACCAGGAAGTTTTTGTCGCGCAGCAGGATCAGTGCGTCCAGACCGAGCATCACTTTGAAATCCAGCTTGCCGGTACTTTTCGGCGGCGTATTCGGCAGGAACAGGGCAAACACGCCCAGCAGGGCGGAGCTGGCTGCGGTCATCAGCAGCGGAATATTGGTATCAGAGATATCGCTATAGCCCAGCATCTGCGGCAGGAACCCGCATGCCAGACCGGAGGCGATCCAGCCGATAGTGCCCATCACGCGAATACGCGGGAAATCGGCTTCCACGTCATCGACGTTGGCGAAGGCAATACTGTTGGTCAGCGCAATGGTGGGCATATAGGTAAGAGAGTAGGCCAGCAGCAGCGGGAAGAAGGTGCTGAACTGGGTTTGCTGTGCGGCGAAGTACATCAGAATGGCACCGGCAAACATCAGAACCGCCAGCACTTTCTGGGCGGCAAAGAAGCGGTCGGTCAGCGAGCCGACGAGAATAGGCGACAGGATCGCCGCAATGGCCGTACAGGCGTAGGACCAGCCAATCTCCCCGGCGGTAAAGCCGCTTTTGCTCAGCCATAGCCACAGCGGCACAAACCACGCTCCCCAGATAAACCATTCAACAAACATCATGAATGACAGTTGGACTTTCGTTTTCATTGTTTAATCCTGCATGTCAGTGAGAGTACGCCTTTAACATACCATTCAATAATACCTTTAAAATACCTTTGTGGTGATTGTTTGATCAATGTAACAGTTTTGTTGTACACGAATCGAGCCAGCAGATTGTGCTGAAAAAAAATGCAAATGCTGGAAAATCTGTTAAGTCGGTACCAGGCTTAGTCTGCCCATAAAAATGTGGGTCTGGATAAACACTCACCGACATGACGTCGGAATTACGGGAGCATCGCTATGACTGATATTGCGCAGTTGCTTGGCAAAGACGCCGACAGCCTTTTACAGCATCGTTGTATGACTATTCCAGCCGACCAGCTTTATCTGCCCGGCCACGACTACGTTGACCGCGTGATGGTGGATAACAACCGTCCACCGGCCGTGCTGAGAAATATGCAGACGCTCTATAATACCGGGCGGCTGGGCGGTACCGGGTATCTCTCGATTCTGCCGGTTGACCAGGGCGTTGAGCACTCGGCAGGCGCCTCCTTTGCAGCCAATCCGCTCTACTTTGATCCGAAGAACATTGTTGAGCTGGCGATTGAAGCAGGCTGTAACTGTGTGGCCTCTACCTATGGCGTGCTGGCGTCTGTTTCACGGCGTTATGCCCACCGCATTCCTTTCCTCGTCAAACTGAACCACAACGAGACGCTCAGCTACCCAACCGAATATGACCAGACCCTCTACGCCAGCGTGGAGCAGGCGTTCAATATGGGCGCAGTAGCGGTTGGGGCAACGATCTACTTCGGCTCTGAGCAGTCCCGTCGTCAGATTGAAGAGATTTCCGCTGCCTTTGAACGCGCCCATGAACTCGGGATGGTGACCGTGCTGTGGGCGTATCTGCGTAACTCCGCATTTAAAAAAGACGGGGTGGATTACCACGTCTCAGCTGACCTGACCGGTCAGGCGAACCACCTGGCCGCAACCATTGGCGCTGACATCGTGAAGCAGAAAATGGCCGAAAATAACGGCGGCTATAAGGCGGTGAACTTCGGTTATACCGATGACCGTGTCTACAGCAAACTGACCAGCGATAACCCGATCGACCTGGTGCGCTACCAGCTGGCGAACTGCTACATGGGACGCGCCGGGCTGATTAACTCCGGCGGTGCGGCGGGTGGAGATACTGACCTGTCTGACGCGGTACGCACGGCGGTTATCAACAAACGCGCAGGCGGTATGGGGCTGATACTTGGCCGTAAAGCGTTTAAGAAATCGATGGCTGACGGCGTGAAGCTGATCAATGCAGTTCAGGATGTTTATCTGGACAGTAAAGTGACGATCGCCTGACGCCTCACTCTCCCTCTCCCTTTGGGAGAGGGCTGGGGTGAGGGGATTAGCGCAGAAGCACACAATCCGGCGGCAACCGGCACTGCAGCGCGCCGGGCAATACCTCTATGCGGAAATGCTCCCCGCTCAACGGTTCCCCATCCAGATTAAACGTCATCCCGTGCGGGGCATTCACTTCGAACCACGCGGATTTTCCGGCAATAATGTTTGGGCTCTCTTCGGGCTGCGTCAGCGTGGTAAATAGCGCGGGCAGCAGGCCGTCGCCGGTGAAAATACGCAGCTGAAGCTGACCGTCATTAATCAGCGCCTCCGGGCAAAGCTGCTGCCCGCCGCCTGCCTGACGACCGTTGCCAATGCCAATCACCAGCGCGTCTCCCTGCCACTGGAAATCCTCGCCGCGAATTTCGCAGCGGTCAGGCTTGAGGGTGTCCATGCGCATCAGGCCGTGGATCAGATAAGAGACACCGCCCAGCGCCGCTTTGAGTTTTTCCGGTGTTTCGCTGGTGATCCGCGTGCCGAACCCGCCCGTCGCCATGTTGATAAAGCAGGTTTTGTCATTCACCTGCGCAATGTCCACGGCGGTAGCTTTGCCGAGGATCGCCAGTTGCAGGGCTTTACTCAACTCCTCCGGAATGCCAGCGCTGGTGGCAAAATCATTGGCGGTACCGAGCGGTAAAATGCCCATCACCGGACGGTCTTCGCTGGGCAGGTCGACAAGCGCAGAGGCGATCTCATTGATGGTGCCGTCGCCGCCGCCGGAGATAATAGTCTCGACGCCCAGCGTCAGGCCTTCATGGATATACCGTGCCGCGTCGCCTTTTTCCCACGTGACCCGTACATGGATCCGCGCCCCATCTTCCCGCAAATCAGTGATTACCTGACGCAGCAGATCGTTGCCTGCACTTTTACCATTTAGAATCAATAAACTGTCTGGATAGGTTGCCATCCTCGCTGCTCCCTTTTTTAGCGTTAGTAAGAGTGTATAGCAGTGCGGAAAAAAGCGGGTAAGAACAGGATGAAAGGGAAAAATAAGGCCGCCAATTTTATCTGGAGGCCTTTCCAATTTAGACTCATTTATGAGGAGGGTAATCGAAACCTCCATGAGGAGGACGACAGCGATAAATGCGTTGTAATCCCAATCTCCACCCTTTCAGAAAACCGAACCGCTTCAGGCTAATCAGCGTGTACTTTGAGCAGGAAGGAGTATGGCGGCAGCGATTACGGATACTCATTGGGGCATGGTTACGGTATAAGAGTATGAAATGTATGCTAAGCCATCTAAGCATCTGTCACTTCTTTTCTGAAAGTAATGACATAATAGTGGGTCAATGTTGATTTATTTCCGCCAAAGCACCCTGGCCGCTCTTCTATACCGATTGTATCAACGCGCTGGAATTCCCACCCTTCGGCAGCCCAGGAATTCACTTCTTGCTCTAAATACGCTGCTGCAATGCCATCTTTATTATCCTTTGCCTTGATAGAAATGTTTGGTGGAATCTGAACCATCTTATAGGTGTACATATAGAATCCCTTGCTGTTTGAGTGGTTATTGATGGTAAGGCCTGACTTCTTTTGATTCAAATGGATTGTTGCAGAAACAAGGTGATGCGATCGCCTACAGGCATCAAAAGTGTAATTTTATTTCCTCAGGAGATGTTCCATGCAAGTGCAGCAGAATGGCGAAAAACAGAGCATTAAAAAAATAAGCCCACGTAAGGGAGATTACGCGGGCTAAGGAGGTGGTTCCTGGTACAGCTAGCATTTATGGGTTATGTTTTTCAGCGCTGGGGATAATACCCGTATTGAACGAAGCGGTATGTGATCCGATTCTAAGAATTTTCCCGGCGCGAAAAAATTTCCCTGGTTGACTATTTACTATGCGGATTTCGGGTGCTTTCACCGTCGAAATTGCGCATCAGCAGGGCAAACTCCAGCTCCACCTCTTCCGGTACCGGCAGCCAGACGGTATGACCATTGCCCGGCGCAACCTCAATCGCTTCGCCTTTGCCGTTCTCCAGGTGTTCCAGCGTGAAGTTCATGTTGCCCTGCGGGGTCATCAGCTCCAGGCTGTCGCCTTTGGTGAACTTGTTTTTCACCGCCACGGCGGCCAGCGCACCTTTGCGCTCGCCGGTAAAATCGCCGACAAACTGCTGACGCTCGGACACGGAGTAGCCATGCTCGTAATTCTGGTAGTCGTCATGGGTATGACGACGCAGGAAACCTTCGGTATAGCCGCGGTGCGCCAGACCTTCCAGAGTTTCCAGCAGGCTGGTGTCGAACGGTTTACCGGCTGCCGCGTCGTCAATCGCTTTGCGGTACACCTGTGCGGTACGCGCGCAGTAGTAATAGGATTTGGTGCGGCCCTCAATTTTCAGGGAGTGCACGCCCATCTGGGTCAGGCGTTCAACGTGGGCGACGGCGCGCAGATCTTTTGAGTTCATGATGTACGTGCCATGCTCGTCTTCAAAGGCGGTCATGTACTCGCCCGGACGTTTGGCCTCTTCAATCATAAACACGCTGTCGGTTGGTGCGCCGATGCCCAGCGTAGGCTCAACGTTCGTAACCGGGATTGGCTCATGCTTGTGGACGATATTACCGATATCGTCCTCTTTGCCTTCCTGGACATTATATTCCCAGCGGCAGGCGTTGGTGCAGGTGCCCTGGTTCGGGTCGCGCTTGTTGATGTAACCGGAGAGCAGGCAACGCCCGGAGTAGGCCATGCACAGCGCACCGTGAACGAAAATTTCGATTTCCATATCCGGCACCTGGGTGCGGATCTCTTCAATTTCGTCGAGGGAAAGTTCACGCGACAGAATGACGCGGGTCAGCCCGATCTGTTTCCAGAATTTGACCGTCGCCCAGTTCACGGCGTTAGCCTGCACGGAGAGGTGAATATCCATCTCCGGGAAGTTCTCCCGAACCAGCATGATTAAACCCGGATCCGACATGATCAGCGCGTCCGGCCCCATATCCACCACCGGCTTCAGGTCACGGATGAACGTCTTCAGCTTGGCGTTGTGCGGCGCGATGTTGACCACCACGTAGAATTTTTTGCCCAGGGCATGCGCTTCGTTGATGCCGAGCTGCAGATTCTCGTGGTTGAATTCGTTGTTGCGCACGCGCAGCGAGTAGCGCGGCTGGCCCGCGTAGACGGCGTCGGCACCATAGGCGAAAGCGTAACGCATATTTTGCAGCGTTCCCGCCGGGGAAAGGAGTTCCGGTTTAAACATGTTTATTCTCGTTCTGATGACAGGTCAGATCCGCGTGCACCAGGTGCAGCGGTAAGGGGAGATCCCCCACTTTAAGGGCGGGCATTGTAGCGCTGCGGGGCAGGGAGGTAAAGCTTTGCCCCTCACCCCTTTGGGGAGAGGGTTAGGGTGAGGGGGCGTTTAGCTATGCAATCCTGCACGCATCCGCTTCCCAGCGGTATCCCACGCCATACACCGCGCGAATAAATGACTGTTCGGCGTCGAGCGCCTCCAGCTTACGGCGCAGGTTTTTGATGTGGCTGTCGATGGTGCGGTCCGTCACCACGCGGTAATCGTCATACAGGTGGTTGAGCAGCTGCTCGCGAGAGAACACTTTCCCCGGCTCGTGGGAAAGGGTTTTCAGCAGGCGGAACTCAGCAGGCGTGAGATCGAGAAGCTTGCTGCGCCAGCTGGCCTGGAAGCGGCTCTCATCAACAATCAGCGGGCTTTCGGCGTCCAGCACCTGAAGCTCGCGCTGCGGCTTACAGCGACGCAGAATGGTTTTCACGCGGGCGACCACTTCACGCGGGCTGTAGGGTTTGCAGATGTAATCGTCCGCGCCAATTTCGAGTCCCAGCAGGCGGTCGATCTCTTCGATTTTTGCCGTCACCATGACGATCGGCACGTCGGAGAAGCGACGAATTTCCCGGCACAGGGTCAGGCCGTCCGTGCCGGGGAGCATCAAATCCAGCAGGATCAGATCCGGCGGCGTCTGGCGCACGTACGGTAACACCTGATCGCCATGGCTGATAAGCGACGGGGCGTAGCTGGCCGCACGTAAATAGTCGATCAGTAACTGCCCAAGCTTAGGCTCGTCTTCCACAATCAAAATGCGTGGCGTGTTTTCGTCAATCGGTAATTCGGTCATGCTTCTCTCGATAAATCCCGTTCCAGCGGTAACTCTACTGTAATGCTAACCCCGCCAAAAGGCGAATGGGCGGCACGCAGGGTGCCATTGTGCGCCTCGACGATATTAACGCAAATCGCCAGTCCCAGCCCGGAGCCGCCGCTGGCACGGTTGCGGGAGCCTTCGGTGCGATAAAAACGTTCAAACAGTTTTTCCAGCTGCGCATCCTGCACGCCGGGAGCGGAGTCGGCAAAGGTGAGGGCGAAGCGGCCGTTTTCCTGTTTGCCGGAGATGTGTAGTCCGCCACCGCTGTCGGTGTATCGCAGGCTGTTTTCCAGCAGGTTGTTGAAGAGCTGCATCAGACGATCTTTATCGCCAAACACCACCGCGCTGTCCGGCAGGGAGAGGTCAATGGTCAGGTTGCGGCTGGCAAAACGTTCGCGGAAAGCCCCGCTGATGACCTCCAGAATGTTGATTACGTCCACCGGTGCTTTCTGGTAGGCCAGCGCCCCTTCGTCTGACATAGAGAGCTGGTGCAGATCGTCTACCAGTTTGGTCAGCGTACCCACTTCCGCCTGCAGCGAGGCCACGGATTCGGGCGTGAACTTGCGCACGCCGTCCTGAATGGCCTCCAGTTCGCCGCGCAGCACTGCCAGCGGGGTGCGCAGCTCGTGTGAAATATCGGCCATAAAATCGCGCCGCATCTGCTGGTTTTTCTCCAGCGTACTGGCGAGCTGGTTAAAATCCTGCGCCAGCTTGCCCAGCTCATCCTGGCTGCGCGTGTCCACGCGGGTGGAAAAATCCCCGGCGGCCAGTTTATGCGTGCCTTCCACCAGCCTTTTCACCGGGGCGAGCAGGCCCCGCGCCAGCGGGAAGGTGGCAAGCGCGGCCAGCAGCGTGGAGAGGATGACGATCAGCCAACTGGCCCGGCGCTGCTGACGATCGAAGTTGATATCGGTGTTGCGCGTCAGGCGTTCCACTGGCGAGGCGATAACCCAGCCGACGGTAGCGTTATTCACTTTGATTGCCCGCCGGGTGCCGTCCGGGGGGATGGGCGCACGAGGGCCAACCAGCGTGCGCATATCCTGGTCGATCACCCAGAACTGGGTGCGCCAGCCATGGGGTGGCATGCCCGGGCCGGGGCGGTCATCGCCGCTATCGTGCTCCAGCGAGCGCAGGATCTGGAAGATAAAACGGTCATTGTTGCGTAAAAAACGCCAGTTCCCGTGCTGGGCATACTGCTCGCTCAGTGCATCGCTCAAACCCTGCAGGCGCTGCTCATTACCATGCTTAATGTAATCGATAAAACCGCGCTCAAAGCTGAGCCGTACGGCCCAGTGCATGGTGATCAGCAGGACAATACAGGTGGCAAAAATTGCCAGAAAGAGCTTACCGGTAATGCCCGGACGCCAGAATTTCATGATCCACTCCTTTTACTGCGCCGGATAACGACGTTCTTACGGGTATCATCCGGCACACGGGCGAAGATGAAAGCGGGCAGGGCGATGATAACCGCCATGCTGAGATACGTGTATAAAAAGACCTGATGCGCCACCGGCGTGTCGACGCTGAGATGGTGCTGACCGTACATGCCGAGCAGTAAACCGGCAATGGTGACCCCCACGCTCATGGAGAGCTGCATGATCATCGACAGCAGACTGTTGCCGCTGCTTGCCAGTTCGTCCGGCAGATCCTTCAGCGTCAGGGTGTTCATCGACGAGAAGCGCATGGAGTTAATAATGCCCTGGCAGAACAGCACCAGCGGCAGGGCGTAGTACCAGCCCATCAGCGCTACAGCCATAAACAGCAGGCTGACCAGTGCCAGCCCCAGCGTGGCAGTCACCAGCACGTGGCGATAACCAAAGCGGTTAACCACCTGCACCACAATGCGCTTCATTCCCATGCTGCCCAGCACCATCGGGATCATCATCAGCCCCGCGTGAAACGGTGAAAAGCCCATACCGATTTGCAGGAACACGGGTGTCATAAACGGCAGCATGCCGCTGCCCACGCGCCCCGCAAAACTTCCGAACAGGCCAAGCCGGTAAGTAGGGTTTTTAAACAGCGTCAGGCTGAACAGCGCCCGGTCGTTTCCTCTGGCATGCCACAGATACCACAGAATGGCGCTCATCCCGATAACGATCAGAATGGCGAGTGTCAGTGAGGAGATTCCCAGCCCTTTTTGCCCGTCGAGAGCGAGGGTCAGCGTCGCCATACCGGTGGCGAGCAACAGAAAACCGATTACATCAAAGCGCCGCGTCTGCAGGGTGTAGTTGGGCATCAATGCCAGGGTGGCGATAGCGCCAATAATGCCCACCGGCAGGTTGATGAGGAAAATCCAGTGCCAGGAGGCATATTCCACGAGTATCCCGCCCAGCGCCGGACCAAGCAGCGGACCCACCTGGCCTGGTAAGGTCACAAAAGTCATTGCCGCCATATACTGCTCGCGCGGGACGATTTTCATCACCGTCAGTCGCCCGACTGGCACCATCATAGCCCCACCGACGCCCTGCAGAACGCGTGCCATCACCAGCTGATCCAGCGTATTCGCCATCGCGCAACACAGCGACCCCGCGGTAAACAGCACGATAGCGGTGAAGAAGATATTGCGCACCCCCACTTTGTCCGCCAGCCAGCCGCTGGCAGGGAGCATCACGGCAACGGTCAGCACATAGGAGACAATCACCATATGCATGTGCAGCGGGCTCTCCCCCAGGCTTTTTGCCATTGAGGGGAGGGCGGTGTTGACGATGGTAGTATCCAGCGACTGCATAAAAAAGCCGAAGGCCACTATCCATAATTGCCAGCGAACGTTACTGGGAAGATCAGTCATTTACCCGGTCACCGTGGTTCTGTTTTTACGTGAAAAACGCAGCCGCAGGCGGTCAAAGAACAGATAGACCACCGGCGTGGTGTAGAGCGTCAGGAGCTGACTCATCACCAGCCCACCGACAATAGTGATCCCCAGCGGCTGGCGCAGCTCTGAACCATCGCCACCGGAGATCACCAGCGGCAGCGCGCCAAACAGCGCCGCCAGCGTGGTCATCATGATCGGACGAAAACGCAGCAGGCAGGCCTGGAAAATCGCCTCTTCTGGCGTCAGGTTGCCGTTACGCTGAGCCTCCAGCGCAAAGTCCACCATCATGATGGCGTTTTTCTTCACAATACCAATTAACAGCATGATCCCGATTAAGGCGATGAGGCTAAAGGGCGCGCCAAACAGCTCCAGCGCCAGCAACGCCCCCACGCCTGCCGATGGTAGCGTCGAGAGAATGGTCAGCGGATGAACATAGCTCTCATACAGCACGCCAAGCACGATATAGACCGTGGCAATGGCCGCCAGAATCAAAATCACCTGCGAATTCATCGTCTCCTGGAAGACCTGCGCGGTCCCGGCAAAACTGCCGCGCACGGTCGAGGGCACGCCGAGCTGGGTCATGGCACGGTCGATGGCCTCGCTGGCCTCGGAAAGCGACGAGCCGGTGGGCAGGTTAAAGGAGATTGTGGACGCTGCCGACAACCCCTGATGGTTCACAGAGAGCGGCGCGTTAGCGGGTCGCCAGCTGGCGAAATAAGAGAGCGGGATCGCTTTACCGTCGTTGTTAATGACAAACATTTTATCCAGCGCGCTGATGTCCTGGGTATAGCGCGGGTCCACTTCCATCACCACCTTGTACTGGTTCATTGGCTGATAGATGGTGGAAATCTCGCGCTGGCCAAAAGCGTTGTTCAGCAGACTGTTGGCGGCTTCAACGTTAATGCCCAGCCGCGACATGGTTTCACGATCGTAGGTCAACGCCATCTCTGCCCCGTTGTCCTGCTGATCGGAGTTCACGTCCGCCAGCTGCGGCAGGGCGGCCAGCGCTTTACGGATTTTGGGCTCCCACTCGCGCAGCGCGGCCAGATCGTCAGAGAGCAGGGTGTACTGGTAGCTGGCGTTCGCCTGACGTCCGCCCACGCGGATATCCTGAACGGCCATCAAAAACAGGTTGGCGCCTGGCTCTTTGGCGAGCTTCATTCGCAGCCGGTCTATCACCTGCTGCGCCGTTTCATTGCGCTCGCCGCGCGGCTTAAGGGTGATAAACATCATCCCGCTGTTAACGCGTGACCCGCCGGTAAAGCCGGTGACGTTATCCACCGCCTTGTCTTCGCGGATGATCTTCATAAAATCCTGCAGCTTGCCGCGCATCGCCTGGAAGGAAATACTCTGGTCAGCCTGGATGCCGCCCATCAGCACGCCGGTGTCCTGCTCCGGGAAGAAGGTTTTCGGGATGGAGATATACAGCCAGACGTTGAGCGCGATGGTGCCGACAAGCACCAGACCAACCAGCCGCGTATGGTTGAGCACCCACTTCAGCGATTTTCCGTACCCTTCCTGCATTGCCAACAGGAAACGGCCAAACCCTTTACGACGCGGCTGCGAGTGCGGTTTGCTGCGCTTTAGCATCCAGCCGCACATCATTGGCGTGAGCGTTAGCGAGATAATCAGCGAGATGCCGATAGCCACCGAAAGGGTGACGGCAAATTCGCGCAGCAGTCGCCCCGGCAGCCCGCCCATCAACAGCAGCGGCAGGAAGACCGCCACCAGCGACAGGCTCATGGAGAGCACCGTAAAGCCCACTTCGCGCGTGCCCTGCAGGGCGGCCTGCAGCGGTTTTACCCCGGCTTCCAGATGGCGGGAAATATTCTCCAGCACCACGATGGCGTCATCCACCACAAAGCCGGTGGCGATGGTCAGCGCCATCAGCGACAGGTTGTTCAGGCTAAAGCCGCACAGGTACATGGCGGCGAAGGTACCAATCAGCGACACCGGTACCGCAACGGCGGGAATAAGCGTTGCGCGGCCCGAGCGCAGAAACAGGAACACCACCAGGATCACCAGCCCGACGGAGATCACCAGCGTCTGTTCCACCTCTTCAAGCGAGGCGCGAATGGTCGGCGAACGATCCTGGGCAATCTGCAGATCAATAGCGGCCGGAATGGTCTTCTGTAACTCCGGCAGACGCGCGCGAATGCTGTTTACCGTTTCAATAATATTGGCTTCCGGCAGCTTGCGGATCATCAGCAAGATGGCCGGTTTGGCGTTGGTCATCCCGGCGTTGCGCACGTCCTGCACCGAGTCGGTGACGCTGGCTACGTCGCTTAAACGTACCGCCGCGCCGTTATTGTAGTGGATGATGAGCGGCTGATATTCGGCGGCGGTTTTGAGCTCGTCGTTGGTCTGGATCTGCCAGCGGTGGCTGTTGCTCTCTATCGCCCCCTGCGGCCTGCGCACGTTGGCGCTGCTGATGGCGGAGCGCACATCATCCAGCGACACGCCCTGGTTAAACAGCGCCTGCGGGTTCAGGCCGACGCGCACGGCGGGCAGGGAGCTACCGCCAACGCTCACGTCACCCACGCCGTTTATTTGTGAGATCGTCTGCGCCAGCTGGGTCGACGCAAAGTCGTAGAGCTGCCCCTGGGAATAGGTATCCGAGGTCAGCGTCAGGATCATGATCGGCGCGTCGGACGGGTTGGCTTTACGGTAGGTCGGGCGGCTTGGCATTCCGCTCGGCAGCAGGCTTTGCGCGGCGTTGATCGCCGCCTGCACGTCGCGCGCCGCACCGTTAATATCCCGGTCGAAGCTGAACTCCAGAATGATGCGCGTGCTGCCGAGCGAGCTGCTGGAGGTCATCTCGTTGACCCCCGCAATTCGCCCGAGCGAGCGTTCCAGTGGTGTGGCAACCGACGAGGCCATGGTCTCCGGCGACGCGCCCGGCAGCGATGCGCTGACCATGATCACCGGAAAATCCACCTGCGGCAGGGGGGCTACCGGCAGCAGGCGGAAGCCCAGCACGCCGCACAGCGTAATGGCGAGCGAGATTAAAATCGTCGCCACCGGGCGGTAAATGAAGAGGGCGAAAAACTTCACTTACGCCTCCTCTTCACGTTTCGGGAAGCGGCTTTTGGTCCACAGGGCCAGTTGGTCAAACAGCAGGTAAATCACCGGCGTGGTGAACAGCGTCAGCACCTGGCTCACCAGCAGACCACCGACCATGCCGATACCCAGCGGACGGCGCAGCTCAGCACCGACGCCGGTACTGAGCATCAGCGGCAGTGCGCCCAGCAGGGCGGCGAGCGTGGTCATCAGGATCGGACGAAAACGCAACAGACAGGCCTGGAAGATGGCGTCTCGCGGCGACATGCCCTGCTCGCGCTCGGCGGCAAGGGCGAAGTCGATCATCATGATGGCGTTTTTCTTCACGATCCCGATAAGCAGGATGATGCCGATAATGGCGATGACGTCCAGTTCGCTGCCCGCCAGCATCAGGGCCAGTAGCGCACCTACCCCGGCGGTCGGCAGGGTGGAGAGGATGGTGATTGGGTGGATAAAGCTTTCGTACAGCACCCCAAGGACGATGTACATCGCCACCACCGCAGCCACGATCAGCCAGATGGTATTGCCCAGCGCAGCCTGGAACGCCAGGGTGCTGCCCTGGAACTGGGTCTGAATATCAGACGGGAAGTTGAGTTCTTTCTCCGCGCCCAGAATGGCCTCGACCGCTTCACCCAGCGAATAGTTGTCCGGTACGTTGAACGAGATGGTGGTGGACGGGAACTGATCGAGATGGTTAATCGACAGCGGCGTATAACGCTCCTCCACGCTGGCTATGGCGCTTAACGGCACAATACCACCGTCTTTGCTGGTCAGGCGCACCGAGTCCAGCGCGGCCAGGCCGGGCGTGTTATCGGTGTTGTGTTCCAGCACCACGCGATACTGATTCGCCTGGGTATAAATGGTGGAGATGAGGCGCTGACCAAAGGCGTTATAAAGCGCGTTGTCCACGTCGGACATGGTGATGCCCAGCCGGCTGGCAGTATCGCGATTGACGTTCACATATGCCGCCAGCCCTTTGTCCTGCCAGTCGCTGCTGACGTCAGAAAGCTGCGGCAGCGCCTTGAGTTTGTTGACCAGTTGCGGTACCCACGTGCTCAGCGCATCAAGGCTGGTGGCCTGAAGCGTGAACTGGTACTGCGTGCGGCTGACCTGGGTATCGATGGTCAAATCCTGAATTGGCTGCAGGTAAAGTTCAATGCCCGGCACGCGCGCCACGGCAGTTTGCAGCCGCTCAATGACGGCGTTGACCCGATCGTCGCGGTCGTCCAGCGGCTTGAGGTTGATCTGCAGACGCGCACTGTTCAGCGACGGGTTGGTGCCATCGACGCCCACGTACGCGGTCAGGCTTTCCACCGCCGGATCTTTCATGATGATGTCAGAGACCTGCTGCTGACGCTGCGCCATACTGGCGAAGGAGACCGACTGGGGCGCCTGAAGCGTGCCCTGAATAATGCCGTTGTCCTGAATCGGGAAGAAGCCTTTCGGGATAACGATCCACAAAATGACGCTGAGCGCCAGCGTGCCGAGCGCCACGCCGAGCGTCGCCCACGGGTGGTTAAGCACTTTTGCCAGCACCCGGCCGTAAGCGGCAATGATCCGTTCGAACATCCGCTCAGAGGCGCGAGAGAAGCGGTTTTGCTTGCGCAGGGATTCATGGCTCAGCATACGGGCGCACATCATTGGCGTCAGGGTCAGCGACACCACGGCAGAGATCAGAATGGCGACCGCCAGCGTGACGGCAAACTCGCGGAACAGCCGCCCGACGATATCGCCCATAAACAGCAGCGGGATCAGCACCGCAATCAGCGAGAAGGTCAGCGAGATAATGGTAAATCCGATCTCACCTGCACCTTTCAGCGCAGCGGCCAGCGGTTTTTCGCCTTTCTCGATATAGCGCGAGATGTTCTCGATCACGACGATGGCGTCATCCACCACGAAGCCGGTGGCGATGGTGAGCGCCATCAGCGTCAGGTTGTTGATCGAAAAATCGAGGAACACCATCACGGCAAATGTTCCCACCAGCGAGAGCGGCACGGCAACGGCGGGAATGATGGTTGCCGGTACGTTGCGCAGGAACAGATAGATGATCATCACCACCAGCGCAATCGCCAGCATCAGCTCAAACTGGGTATCGGTAACCGACGCGCGAATGTTGGTGGTGCGGTCGGAAAGCACCTTCACCGTGACCGATTTTGGCAGGCTTTCAATAAGCTGCGGGAGCATGGTGCGAATGCTGTCGGCGGTTTCAATGATGTTAGCGCCCGGCTGGCGCTGCACGTTCATCACAATCGCCTGCTGTTTGTTGGCCCACGCACCCAGCCAGCTGTTTTCCGCGCCTTGCTCAACGGTGGCGACGTCACCCAGACGTACCGGCGCACCGTTCTGGTAGGCAATAATCAGCTGACGGTACTCATCGGCAGACTGCATCTGATCGTTGGCCGAGAGCGTCACGGCGCGGGTGGGGCCGTCCAGCGAGCCTTTCGCCGAGTTGACGTTGGCGTTGCTGATGGCGGTGCGGATGGTTTCGCTGGTCAGCCCCAGCGCAGCGATGGCCTGCGCATTAAGCTTCACGCGCACCGCCGGGCGTTGTCCGCCCGCCAGCGTTACCAGCCCGACGCCGGAGACCTGGGAAATTTTCTGCGCCACGCGGGTTTCGACCATGTCTTCCACCTGCGTCATTGGCATGGCGGAAGAGGTGACAGCAAGGGTCATGATCGGCGGATCCGCCGGGTTTACTTTGCTGTAGACCGGCGGGTTAGGCAGGTCTGACGGCAGCAGGTTGGTGGCAGCGTTGATCGCAGCCTGCACCTCCTGCTCGGCCACGTCCAGCGACAGCGAGAGCTGGAACTGCAGCGTTACCACCGATGCCCCACCGGAGCTTTGCGATGACATCTGTTTCAGGCCCGACATCTGACCAAACTGGCGTTCCAGCGGTGCGGTAATGGCGGAGGTCACCACATCCGGGCTGGCGCCAGGATAGAGGGTAACGACCTGAATGGTGGGGTAATCCACTTCCGGCAGCGCCGAGACGGGCAGGAAGCGATAGCCAATAATCCCGGCGAGCAGAATCGCCACCATCAGCAGCGTGGTGGCAACAGGGCGCAGAATAAACAGGCGTGATGGCCCACCTGTTGCGCCTGGCGGCATGACCTGCATCAGGAGTTCGCTCCCTGTTTCGCGGGTTCAACCACTTCGACTTTGGCGCCTTCGGTCAGACGATCGATACCGTCCGTCACCACGCGGTCGCCCGCAGAGAGTCCGGCGCTGATCACAACCGTCTGGCTGTCCTGAATCCCGGTTTTCACCAGGTGCTTGCTGACTTTATTGTCGCTGTTCAGCACCCAGACGAAGTTGCCTTCGTTGCCCATCTGCAGCGCGGCGGTGGGGATCACCACCGCGTTTTCTTCCGTCGCCACCAGCATGCGTGCATTTACAAACTGATTCGGGAAGAGGGCGTCGTCCTGGTTGTTAAAGCGCGCTTTCAGCTTGATGGTGCCGGTGGTGGTGTCGATCTGGTTATCCAGGCTAAGCAAAGAACCTTCGCTCAATTTCTGCTTGTTGGTACGGTCCCAGGCTTCCACCACCAGCCCCTTTCCGGCTTTCTGCGCCTGCACCACCGTCGCAATTTCGCTTTCCGGCAGGGTGAAGACTAAATCAATCGGGTGGGTCTGGGTTATGACCACGATGCCCGTGGTATCACCGCTTGAGATCTGGTTGCCGATATCGACCTGCTTGAGGCCAACGCGTCCGTCAATTGGCGCGGTGATGCGGCTCCAGTCGAGCTGCAGCTGTGCGCTGGCCACCGCGGCCTCGTCAGCTTTGATGGTGCCCTGCGTTTCGCTGACCAGCGATTGCTGCGTGTCCAGCTCCTGACGAGAGACCAGATTGGTTTTCACCAGCTGCTGATAGCGCGCCAGATCGCGCCGGGCGTTAGCGAGCGTGGCTTTGTCTTTGGCAAGCTGTCCCTGAGCCTGGGCAAGGGCGACTTTGAACTGGCTTGGGTCGATCTCGGCCAGTAAATCGCCAGCTTTCACCTGCTGACCTTCCTGGAAGTGGATCGCCATGAGCTGACCGTCGACGCGGCTGCGTACCGTGACGGTGTTGGCGGCGGTAATGGTCCCGAGGCCTGTGAGATAGCGAGGCACGGCTTTATTCACCGCAGTGGCCGCCTGAACCGGTGCCAGCGCGCCGCCGCGCATACCGTGACGTCCCCCGCCCGCAGGGCGTTTTGACTGACTGCTGGCGCCTGCCGGAGTAGAAGGCTCGGCGGATTGAGTGTGCCAGTACCAGGCGGCGGCAAGGACCACCACAATGATGCCAGCGGCGATTGCCCAGCGGGATTTATGACTGCCTTTCATCGTTATACGTTCTCATCCTGAAACACTTCGGGGAATGATACTAGTTTAGTCAGGTCAGTCGGCAGAAAAATGGAGGAAATATGGAAGACTGTCGGGAATTGTCTGAATGGCGGAGAGGGCAATGTGACACCGTGTGCACGGACATAAGATGCTATCTCATCGCTTTGAGTGAAAGCGGCGAAGAACAGCAACACGTTGTGATAAATGCGCGAAATAAACCGTATCATTCGAATACCAGGATTTTTATATTATTCGCGGAATATTCTTATTTTTATAAATAACCACGAAAATAATGAATTTCTCGTGCGTTATTACTTTTAGGTTGCGTATAAGAATTTTCCTTGATTTATTTATTTGCGTTAGGAATATTTCATTTTTTACTAAAATGGGTTGTTTTTGTAGCATTTTTTTAACAAGTTTTTTCTTTTCTGAGGGTTTTCATAGTTTATTGATTTGAAATGTTTTTTAATCCTTTGAATCTTTTTTTAATTTTGATTTGCATCAAAAAGCAAGAATGGATGCAAATTCTTTAATTTTATTATTTTTTAGATTTAAAAACTTAATTGTGAATTTTTATGGTTTTAAGTTCTAATCTGTAGGCATTTGCTTATCTTCCAGACAAGAAAATTCCTAATAATGTTGAGGATTTGATAATTTCATGCTGTTGCTGTTAACAATATCTCGGAACATAATTTTTCGGCGCGGCAATTCTCGCTCGCAATTAAATGGAGCTTCCCGGTTACTTATTATGAAAAGTGCCAGGTTGCGCGTTTGTTCTTAGGAGAAGAAAATGAAAAAATTATTACTGGTGGCCTCTCTGGTTTCTGTTTTCGCAGCAGCAAATGCAATGGCTGATGTTACTGCATCTGCCACTGCGTCATGGGATGCTACAGCAACAAAAGATACAACTAGCATGCTGGTTGTTACTCCGCTGAACTCCCTGACATTCCAGTATGCGGAAGGTCTGAATGCTTTTAATACTCAGGATGGTGCTTTTGACATTACGATCCAGGGTCAGGAAAGTGCAACCGACTTTGAACTGACTGCACAGGTCATTAGCAATACCCTAACCAATGCAAGCGGCGATGCATCTACTCTGGATGTCGGTGTTGCCTGGAACGGTAATGCACTTTCCAGTTCTGCTGAAACCGTTCTGGTTAATGCCTCATCAACTTCTGGTCTGGAAAGTCTGATGGCTGACGGTGCTTATAACGGTGCTGAACGCGTGAGCGATCAGTCCAGCTTTAAGTTCTCTATCGCCTCTGCGACGTCTGATGGTTCAACAGCTGTCACTGACTATTCTGCTTTGCCTGATGGCTACTGGACAGGCGATGTGAAAGTACAGTTCAACGCGACCTGGACCACGCCTGCGTAATGAATGAAAAAATTCGGGAGATTTTTCTCCCGAATTTCTTAGGAATGTACTGATGAATAAATATTTACCCTTTGCCATATTGGCGGGGATCGCTACGTCTTTTTCCAGTTGGGCAATTAATGTGGGTGATATCACGTCGATAATGACTTCCGAGCAGAGTTCATTATCGAAAGAAATTATCAACACGACGAATTCCGCACGCTATGTCAGCGTTACGGTGAAACGACTCTCATCACCGTTGCCTGATGGCACCGAAATAAGCATTAATCCAGGCGAATTACTGTCTACACCCGCCAGCCTTATTCTTCCAGGCGACGCGAAAGATGTTTTCCGCTTTTTCTATAAAGGGCCAGAGGATGATAAAGAACGCTATTATCGCCTGCAATGGATCGATGAACCTGTGAGCGAAAGCGCAGCAACGAAAGCGGGCAAAGCCGCGACGGCAACGGCTTCAGCGGAAATTGGGACTATTTTAGTTGTAGCTCCGCGTAATGAGCGCTTCAACTACAGTCGTCAGGACGATTTGATCATCAACACAGGTAATGTCTCTTTCCGCGTGATTGCCTATGGCGTGTGTAAGGATCCCGCTCAGGACCAGGGGCGGGGATGCCGGGAACGCTATTACGTTATGCCTGGAACCAAAATAAGGCTTCAAAAAAGCGATGTATCAAACAGCCGCACTCGTATTGGCATTTGGCATGGCAAGCAATTTATTACAGTGAAGTAATGCACGACGCCATTACCGGTGCCAATAATAAAATGCTGAAGTGTAAGGATGCATATGTCATTTAAATATTTTATTGGAGGGAGTGTATTTCTCTCTTTAGCGTTAACACCAGGGGCAGTTCATTCTGCCCCCGTTAAAATTGGTCATTATGTCATTCCTGGTACTTTTGCGCGCTCTCTGGAGCAAGGGATGACAGTTCCGGTGTTTATTCGGTATCAAGAGACGGACGAAAAAAGCCAGCAAAAAATTGCTGATGCGGTGATCTCATTGGTTGACGGGAATATTACAGTCAAATCGATAATGGTTTCTGACTTGCCAAACAATGCTGTGCTGGCGGATAAAACGCGCGAGATGGTAGAAAAAATAGGCAATGTGAAATTTAAGGACAACACCGCTATTGCCCTTACGCCTGAAGCACGTCTTCAACTGAACATTTCATCGTTCCACCTGGAGATGATCGTCAGCAGGGACGCGTTGACCGAGGCTGTTGTGGCGCGCAGCTCCTTGTTAGGTCCGTCAAGCGTTGACCGGTTAACTAACGTGCTCAATTACAGTTTTGGTACCTATTACAATGATTATCAAAACGGCAACAGTTCCCGCAGCTATTTAACGCTGGATAATACAACGTCACTTCGTGAGCACCATTTTAATATTAATGGTTCGGTATATGGTATTGGTGAAAGTAATGGTTCCAGCAACGTTTATCGGGCGATGTACGAGCGCGATTACGAAGGTTATCGCCTGGCATTAGGAATGCTTGATACGTGGAATGTCCAGTCTATTGCCAGTCTTAACGCCTTAAACGGCGGAAAAATCTACGGTGCAAGCTACGGAAATAAAGGCAGCACCGTTGTCGAAAATACCTCCCTTTCGCTGACCCCGATTACGGTCTTTTTACCGGCAGCTGGGGAGGTGCATGTATTTCGTGACGGACGCCTGCTGAGCGTTCAGAACTTTAACATGGGCAGCTACGAAATTGACACCAGCCGTTTCCCTTACGGGGTGTACGACGTTACGGTGGATATTGTCGTCAATGGGCGCACGGTCAATACCCGCATGAGTCGCGTAAATAAAATCTTCTCACGCCAGCAGGCGGCGGGGCTGCATGAGATCTCATGGCAGGTCTTTGGCGGTTCGCTTGATTACGATCGCGTCAGTTATAAGCGCAATCATTACCGTGACTTAGGCAGTGAACAGAGCTGGATTGGAGGGGGCGCGGCTTCTCTGACGCTGGCGGTGCTTTCCGGCCTGAATATGAAGTCAACGCTTTACGGTTTTGATTCCAATGCGGTTAACGAAACTGATATCACGTTAAATGTGAACGAATACGTGAGTGTGGGTGCGCAAACGATGCTGGCAAATGATGGAACCTGGCGAAATGTCAGCAATGTGAATGTCAGCGCACCCGGTGGATTTGGCTCAGTGTGGGCCTCTCGGGAAGACAGCAAAATTGGTGACCGTTTGCCGGTGCAAGAACGTGATAACTACTCCATTGGCGGCACGATCAACCTGGGAAGCGTTATTCCACACGGAGGATCGCTAACGCTAAGCCAGACGGAAAACCGCTATTCAGGCAATAAGTATCGCAATATAGATTACAGCACAACACTTTATGCCGGACGGTATGCCACTGTCGGTCTGCGGGCGGGTGTACAGCGCTACTTCTATAACAACACGAATGATGACGGTCGTCAGGAGCGTTATGTCAGCCTGGACTTCTCGTTACCACTGGCCTTCTGGTTAAGTGTGGGCGCATCGCGCGATCGTTACGGTGCGACGCAGGGCAATATCAGCGCTCGTAAACAGTTTAAAGATGGCCCAATCACCTCAGCAGGCGTTTCTGCCTCGACGCGCCTGAGCGGAGAGCAGAATTACGGCAACGATTATTCCGTCAATGGCAATGTCAGTTACAGCACCCAATATAACGCCGGGACGGTCTCTGTCACTCGTTCAGCAGATAACTCGACTAACATGAACTTCTCTTCTCTCGGGGCAATAGCCTGGGCTGGCGGTGATGTTGGTCTGAGTAATGAGCGACAACGCTCGGGGATCATTGTTAAAACGGGTCTGGCAGGCGATGGAAAACTGGCAGCAAAAGTCAATAACCGCAATTACCTGTTGAGCGGTAAATCGACCTTTATTGCGCTCCCTCCGTATGCGCAATACAAACTGGAAATTATGAACGACCGGAACTCCGAAGACAGCTTCGATATTGTTTCCGGACGCAAACACGCGATGAACTTGTATCCAGGGAATGTGAGCGTTGTTGCACCGGAAGTGAAAAGTATGGTGACCGTATTTGGTCGCGTCCGCTATCCCGATGGGCAACTGGCGGCGAACACAGATATCCATAATCACATAGGCAAAACTCGGACTGACGGGAAAGGTGAGTTTGCGATCGATATCGATAAAAAGTATCCCATCATTACCCTGGTATCAGCTAATGGAAGTATCTGTGAAGCCGATTTGGATCTGGATAAAGCCAGGGGGGCTGCGTGGGTGGGTGATGTTAAATGTGCACTGCAATCGACAATGGCGCAGAGGTAATTCTATGAAAAAAAGTGCAAATATTATTATTCCTTTACTCATTGTCGGTGCCTTAACACCCTTTACAGCGAAAGCGTTGACGGCGACATCCTCCGGATCTGTCAGTAATAATTTTATGTTTATCGAAAATGCCATTGATGGTGAGTACTTTATTACTCCTTCCTCGCTTGATCCACGTTTCAGCGGGTCGAATACCTGGGTGAAATATGGAACTTCCCAGGTAAGTCTAGGCTATTTAGGCTACGTAGGTTGGACGGCACCGGCGAATAACTATCAGGATATGTGGATTGATAATTCCCCAATCGATGGACCGTTTAGCGGTATTCGTTGCTACAGTGGAACGCAGTGCCCAACGACAGGGTATATTACGGGTCAGGGAACGGACAGCAACGGTTTCTACCATGCTCAGGTCGGGTCTGTCGCCGGTGTGGTCGGCGGGGCATATGGGTTTGCCTCCCTGAGTGACTCTGCCTACGAATATTTCCGCAATATGGCCACCGGAAGTAGCGAAACATATGTTTTCAATCGCTGTTATACCTCGGTCAATTATGATTACGCGGCAGGCGAGCGTTGCAAAGATCAGTCCTCAGGACGCTGGAACTACGTAAACTACACGTTAACCAAACGCGGCCATCTGGCACTGGAATCGACCAGCGCCTTCCAGGAGCTGTGGATTGCCAGCGACGGCACGCCGAGTATTACCAATGATTCAGGTGCCTGTGAGTTGGGCGTCGTCAGTAACGTGAGCGGTGTTATCTGCAAAATGGTCAGCTATAATCTTCAGCAGACAGCTAACCTGACGGCATCATTGACGTTCAGGGCGTATGCGGATTCAACAGCGCTTGGATTTACCCCTGCAGCGGCCACCGTGCGGTATTCCGGTAATGGCTCCACATGGTATAACTTCAGTGCATCGACGGCGTATTACAACGTGTTCACCACCAGCGGTGAATATGTGTACCTCTTTTTGTCGCAGACATTTCTCAAAAATCTGGTCAATGCGGGCGTCAGTATTACGAATAGCCAGCCGTTTACCTTTGCGTTTACTAATGCTCTAACACCTGAGTCAGGTTATTACCAGTTCACGCCTTCGTTACAGCTTAATATCGTACCTAAGGAGTATGGGATAAGTATTATTTCATCTAATAATACAACGTCTGCTAGCGGTAGCGGCACTATTGGCGAGGATACGCCAATAAGAATGGATTATACCGTTACTGTTTCAGGCCCTCGCCAGGCTGACAGCATTACCGCGCAAGTTATTGGCGATAGCACAACGTTAAATGACACGCCGTACTGCCTGTTTACGTCCGCACAAGATGGAGTAAGTGTACCGATACCGGCCTATCTTGAGTATAACAACCAGTCAGGTAGTGTGACTCAGGCAAGAAATAGCTGTGGTGAAGCGGCCATAAGCCTGAATGATGCTCTGTGGCAACAAACGCCCTGGGACGCCAACAACACTGATGACGGGAGTTACTTCAATACCCGTTTATCACTGCTCTTTCCGATGGACGATTCTCGCTCTGCTTTAACGGTATCAGGTTCTGACTGGGAAGGCGTGGTCAGCGCCAGTGGGGAGATAAAAGTCATGGCGAACTGGGTAGGGGTGACAAAATGACCGGATGGCGTGTGGCTATGATCGTTACTGGTTTGGCTCTCCTGGCGTTATTTAGCCTGCCCGCACGCGCCTTGTATCTTGATTCAACCATTTTTGACATGGCGGCGGATAAATCCTTTATCAGCAAACGTGTTTTTAATGACAGCCACAAGCAGAATATTTACAGCATTTCGGCGGTGAAAATTGATAAGCCCGGGCCTGGCGGGGAGCGTCGCCAGGCTATCGAAGAGGGCGAATTACTGTTTGCACCGCTTAATTTCTCGCTTGCACCGGATGCAGGAGAGTTTTTCAAAATTTTCTATCGTGGTCCGCAGGATGACAAGGAGCGCTACTACCGTGTGCAGTTTACTGAAATGCCCATCACCCTTTTCCCGGAGCGCAACAGGGGTAAAAAGAGCGAAGCGATACCAGCTATCGCACTGGAAACCATTCTGGTTGTTCGGCCACGAAAAATGAATTTGCATTATATGCTGGATGAGCAGAAAGGGGTTCTTGAAAATACAGGAAATACCTTTTTTAAAATCATTGTTCAAAAGGGGTGCAATTCGACCGATGATGAAGCGACCATTCGCTATATTCTACCGGGAGAAACGTACCGAAGCCCCGAACTGAAAGCACAAAATAAAAAATTTATAGTGGCTTTGCAAAAGTATATCCCTGTTGGTAGTGGATGTTTTACACATGCCTCATAAAATTGGAACAAACTATTCTTGTATTGCTAACTATCTGGTGTGAATATATTCTGTATCGTATGTGAATCTCGTCAAAGATAAAAATAAGAGTTTATCTGGATGAAAAAAATAATTAACGGTCAGGTTTTATACGATTCAGAGCAGAGGGTATTAAGTGTGCAAGGTGAAAGGATTATCCTCTCTGCACCAACCTCAAGGTTACTGGAACTTTTTATTGATAATAACTATAAGCAAGTAAACCGGGAACTGATCATCGAAGAGGTCTGGGGAAAACATGGCATGATACCCTCAGGGCATAGCCTTAATAAAAGCGTGAGCATATTGCGCAAAGCTTTTTCATCGTTAGGCTTGAACAATATAATCGTCACGATCCCGCGCGAAGGGTTTCTTTTTCAGGCCCGGGTCAGCAGCGTGAATGATGATATCAAGAGTAAAAGAATAACGACCACCCAGTTAGATATTGTTGATAAGGCATTTCAGTATAGACGGTGGCCGCAGCTTATCCTATGGTGTGTTTTCACTTTTATTGTCTGTGCAGTTATGGTTTTTTTTCTCATATTAATGTTTCGCAATAACGATGGGGTTGTACATATATTGAAATCCGGCTCGTGTGATTTTTACACCACAGATGATAATTCATCAGTGAAGTTATCCCGATTTTTGAATTCACCAAATTGGCAAAAACACAGTTCCATTTGTGAAGGAAGAGATAAAATCATCATATTTTATGATGACAATAACTTATCGGCAGGTAATAAACTGAAAGAGTATTTCTTTAGCGTGTGTAAAATGGAGCAAAAAGGAACGGTGCATGAATGCGAAAATTATCTTTATTAGTATGTTCGCTGCGGTCATGGTGATATTTCTTTTTTTGCTTAATTGCCCTCGTATTCCATCGGCTTTTGTGTGTACGGCTAAAAGCCATGTTTTTCTCCATACTCAAAAAGAGGGGGTGAGCATTGAAGGTGAGGTTTTGTTAGTTTTGAGGATTTCCTCTGCAGAGGAAGGTGCTTTCTCACAAGTTGGGGTGCTGGATGTTAACGGTAAACATTATGCTATTAATCGCTCCACTACCTTGAGCTTCCTTAGAGAAGACAGTGATGGTTATTTGCGTACGCAACGCATTGCGGTGGTAAAAAATGATAACGATGACTTGCCTGATGAAATAACCAACCTGCTCATGTCTAAGCAACAACTCTTTTATTACAAGATCATACATATCACCGATAACGTTTATGGGGTCAGGGATCTACGGCGCACGCTGATGGTCTGTCGAGCAAAGTAACGTGACAATGAGAACTTCTCTTTGGCGTGATTCTCTTCATCTTGTGAGTTTCACAGATATTAATTCTGTAATTTTTCTTTTTATTCTTATTTTATTTTGTCTTGCTCTGAATGTAAGTGCATTAATTTGTACTGTATTAGGATAAGGAAAATTTCTGTATCTGCTGCGGAAATATTCTTATCATTGTGGAAAAAATATGATCTTGACGGAGGGAGGGACCATTAAGATTAACCATTTCTTGTTCTTGTTTTATTAAGGCGGATATTGTCTACCGGGCATTGGATGTTTTGCGAAAACCAAAGCAAATATAATCTTTCTCTCTGTACGATAGAAGGAAGCGATTTTCAATTAAACTTTTACGGTGATAATTATGAACACGAAAAAGGTCTTTCTGCTCAGTTACGACATTTATCTTTTCTCAGGAATAAGGTCATTTCTGCCTAATCTGGTACTCGTTGATTCTGGAACGTTTGTTTCTGATTCAGACATTTTAATGCCACAGTACAACAGCTGTTTGTTAATCATTGATAACAGAGTGCCATTTTGTATAATACAAAAATGGCTGCAAAGAAATAGCAGCCAGTTTATCTATGTTAACAGTATTGTTCTCACGATGAGTGACAGTAAATGTATCAATCGAGGCTGTGAAAATAGTGAGTCTGTTAACGCTAAAGTAAGCTGTAAAGGCCTTATTTCTGTTCTAAAAACTAAATTGATGTCAAATGTGCAGGGGGGCGCTCCGTCAACATTGGGCTGCGTTGATAGATTTCATTTAAGTGATTTTGAACAAGAGATGATTTACGCCTCTTTCACTAAAATGGGGCTGGAAGAATTTTGCAAGGCAAATTCTTTAACGCCAAAATCGCTCTATCGTTATCGAGATAAAATAACTCATCGCCTGAGTTTTGATAACTTTAATGAGACTATAATTTATCTTTCCAGAAATGGTTTTTTGGCAGAACGATGGGGGGCACATGACAACAAGAAAAGCCAAACAATGACAGAGGGTATATTTGATAGCAACGAAGCTAATAGATTAACTCTGGCTTTGAAAAATGATGAGATTGTGCCTTATTTTCAACCCATCGTCGGAATTAAAGGAGAGCTGTGTGGCGTTGAGGTGCTGGCGCGGTGGCCTTCAGGCCACAACTATGCCATTTCTCAACGTGAGTTCATCCCGCTGGCGGAAATTAGTGGTCAAATAAACGATCTGACAAGTTATCTGATGAATAAGGTCGCGAGTCATTTAAATCACGATATTACCTGGCAGGGACAGTCTTTTTTTGTGGCGTTTAACGTGAGCCCCTCAAATTTGAGTAACCCTGTTTTTTATTGGGAATGCCTCAATTTTTTGGAATTAACGGAATCACTGCCAATAAAATTGATGATTGAGATTACTGAAAACCAGACACTGGTAGTCACGCCTGCAATAAAAAAGTTAATCCGTTCGTTACGTAACCGGGGTGTCCTCTTTGCTCTGGATGATTTTGGAACGGGATACGCCAATCTGTGTTGTCTGAATGAACTCGAGCTGGACGTGATTAAGATTGATAAGATCTTTATCAAAGGGATCCATGCAGAAGATCAGACGCTGCCGATGCTGGAATCGATCATTAATCTGGCTGGCATTCTGGGGTTACGTACTGTTGCAGAGGGCGTGGAGTATGCCTGTCAACGCGAATGGCTTATCGCCCATAAGGTTGATTTCTTGCAGGGGTATTATTTCATGCCACCTATGGCACTGGCTGAATTTCATCGCTATATGCAGCAGTATGGCTCCGCAGCAATAGGGTCTGCATGGAGGAGAAAAAGACTAAATTCAGACCCAATGCAAGTGGAGCGTTGTCGCTCACTATAGATACCGATACTGAGGCCCCACGAGATGATCGAGGGGCCTCAGTTTGTGTATTTAACTAAACATCACCTGCGCCCAGCGCGCCAGCCCCGCCGTGACGGAGCCAAAGTCATCGCCGCCGGCAATGGGAATGCCCGGCAGCTGTTCTGCCAGCGCTTTCTTGATCAGCGGCGAACGGGCGCTACCGCCGGTCAGGTAAATCACGTCCGGCTTCTCTTTGCCGTTCTCCAGCGCCAGTTGCACCTGTTCCAGAATGCGCTGCAGCGGCTGGGCGAGCGCGGTTTCCAGTCCTTCCTGAGAAATGGCGGTTGCCAGATCTTCACTGATAAACGGCAAGGAAACCGCGTGCTCCGGGCGATCGGAGAGGGCGATTTTGCTCTCTTCGGCAGTACGCACCACGCGATAACTCAGACGCTGACGCCAGACTTTGTAGAGCAGGGCGACCTTGTCGGCCTCCCGGGCATCGCGCACCATATCGTTCAGGAAGCGGCCATTCGCGCTGCTGTAAAAATCGCTCTGCGCGGGGACGTCGTTGATGGCGATAGCGTTCCACCAGGGCAGGATCGGCAGGGCGATCCCTTTTTCCGTTTGTCCACCCATGCCCAGCAGTGGCATCAGGCTCTTAAACGCCAGCGCGATATCCAGATCGTTACCGCCCACGCGGCAGCCGCTGTGCCCCAGCAGGCTGTTTTCGCGGTCACGACGGTTATGCCACTGCGGCCCCATCAGCAGCAGCGAGCAGTCGGTTGTGCCCCCGCCGATGTCGACGACCAGCACGCGCTTCTCTTCTGTCAGCGTGGCTTCAAAATCCAGCCCCGCCGCCACCGGCTCATACTGGAATACCACGTCGCGAAAGCCCGCGCGGTGCGCGGCACGCTCAAGGATCCCCTGCGCCTGCTGGTTAGCCTCGTCGCCACCCAGCCCCTGGAAGTTGATCGGACGGCCAATGACCGCCTGATCGATTGCCTCCGGTACCTGGGTTTGCGCCTGATTGCGAATGTGCAGCATCATGGCGCAGACCAGATCTTCAAACATCGCCACCTGCTGCGGCTTCAGCCCGCTGGCGCCGAGAAACGATTTTGGCGATTTAACGAAGTAGACCTCTTCCGGGTCGTCAATGTAGTGTCCGAGCGACGAGAGGCCGAACTGGACGCTAGACGGTGTGACGTCGATATCTTCTTCGCGGTTAAAACTGACGGCCCGGCGCAGCAACGCTTGTGATTCCGCCGCCGTGGCCGGAACCTGATGGTGGCGGAACAGCCATTCGCTGACCGCTTCGCGGGTTGGTGCGCAGAGCATTGACGGCAGCAGCGTACTCTCGTTTTCCATTTTCAGGAGCAATGGTTGTCCGTTTTGCATAATCGCAACCGAACAGTTCGCCGTACCGTAGTCGAATCCAATAAACACGATTAATCCCCATGCCAGTGAGAAGGGGCGAGACTTTAGCGGAATGCCCGACCGGCGACAACAGGAATATGAAAGCAAGGCGAAACAAGGCCTTTCGGTTTATGCTGAGGTGAACAAAAAAGGAGTGACAATGTATACCCTGACCTGGCAACCCCCTTATGACTGGCAATGGATGTTTGGCTTTCTTGGCGCGCGTGCGGTGGAGGGGATCGAGACGGTTACCGAACGCTACTACGAGCGCAGTTTCACCTGCCAGCGACACCAGGGGATCTTTCGCGTCACCCCGGATCTGAACACCCACACGCTCAACGTCACGCTTAGCCCGGGGTTAATCCCGGTTGCGCAGACCTGTCTTGAACGCATCGCAGGTCTGTTCGATCTTGCCTGCGATCCGCAGCAAATTCAGCAGGCGCTGGGCGACCTGGGCGCTGCGCGGCCAGGGTTGCGCTTACCGGGGGCGATGGATGCCTACGAGCAGGGCGTGAGAGCGATCCTGGGGCAACTGGTCAGCGTGGCGATGGCGGCGAAGCTGGCCTCACGGGTGGTGGCCCTGTGCGGCGAACCGGTAAAAGATGCGCCGGGCTATCTGTGCTTTCCCACACCTGAGGTGCTGGCTGCGGTGGATCCGCTGGCGCTGAAGGCCCTCGGCATGCCGGTCAAACGGGCGGAGTCGTTGATTCATCTGGCCCGCTCCGTGGTCGACGGCACGTTTCCGCTGTTCCCGCCTGCGGATATTGAGGCCGGGATGAAAGCCTTACAGCAGCGGCCGGGGATAGGGCGCTGGACGGCAAATTACCTTGCCCTGCGCGGCTGGCAGGCGAAAGATGTGTTCCTGCCGGATGACTACCTGATTAAGCAACGCTTTGCCGGCATGACGCCCGCGCAAATTCGCCGCTACGCCCAGCGCTGGCAGCCGTGGCGCTCTTACGCCCTGTTGCACATCTGGTATACCGACGGCTGGACGCCATCAGTTGATGGCGAAATAGCTGGTGTTCAGCAGTAGATCCAGCGGCTGCGGCTCACCGATGGTGTCACCGAAAATAAAATCAACGCCGATGCCGGAGAGCGTATCCATCATGATGGGTTGGTTACACGGACCGGCGATGGTACGCATCCCCAGACGCTGGGCATGGCCCTGAATAATGGTAACCATCATCTCATCCATCAGGTTGCCGTGCACATTGGTCACCACTTCGGCGTCCAGCATCAGATAATCAGCCACGTTGGCACCAAGGTGGCTAAAAAGCTCCATGTTGCGTCCCGCCTGGCTGAGCACCACGCGGCAGCCAACGTGGCGGAGCTTTTGTAGCCCCGTCTGGACGTTTGGATCCGGGTTTGCCACAACGTCGATCGCGATGACCAGATGCAGCAGACGGCCCGGTAAAGGCCCTTTATCCAGCAGGTCGAGCAATTCGTCGATCAGCGTGGCGCTGGCTAAACCCGCGGCGGACAGGGGAAGGGCGACCCCGAGGCCTTTTTTGGCAACCGGAGCGGCATACGCGCGGAAGAATTCGCTAAATATACGGCGGTCCAGCGCATGTAAAAGCTCAGGCTCCGCCAGGCCGGAACGGAAGGCGTGCTCTTCCAGCACTTCTCCCTGGCTGGTCCACAGGCGCAGTGAAATCAGCCAGAAGTTGCAGCTTTCCGGGATGCGCGGGGAGGCCACGCTGCGGGCGATCATCATCAGATGGTTGTCTTTGATCATATGCCACTGTTCATCAAGCGACATCATGCTGCGCGCGCTGTGGGCCCGCTCCTGCTGCGGCTCGTACACCGTCACCACGCCGCGACCGTTGTTTTTAGAGGCGTAGCAGGCAATGTCGGCCTGGGACATGACTTCCGAGGCCTGATGATTATTTTCATCAATCAGCGTGATCCCCGCGCTGGCGCCGATCCGGTGCAGGCGGCCTTCCCACATAAAGTGATAATCGTTGATGGTATGGACCAGCCGACCCGCAATATAGCGGGCACTTTCAATATTGCAGTCCGGCAGCAGCAGCCCGAATTCATCCCCGCCCAGACGCGCCAGCACGTCGCTGGAGCGCAGCATGGTCAGCATCAAGGACGCAAGCTCCCGCAACAGGGCGTCGCCCGCCGCGTGGCCTGCGGTATCGTTGACGGCTTTGAAGCGATCAAGATCGATAAACACCAGCGCATGTCGCTGGCGCGTCTCCTGCACGGTTTGCAGTAGCCGCTTGAGGTGATTTTCGAAACTGACCCGGTTTGCCAGATGGGTGAGGGCATCGTGAGAAGCGCTATAACTGAGCTGACGCAACATTTTTCGCGATTCGGTGACGTCCTGAATAACCAGCACCGAGCCGATATTCTGCCCGTCCAGCGTGCTGAGCGGGGTGATGCTGTAATGGATATCAAAAACGCCGCCGGTACGGCAGTTCAGCACCACATCCTGCTCGATATCTGAACGGGACATATCGCCGCTGTGAATATTCTCCATCAGCGGCCCTTTTTCGCCGAAGGTGATATGCAGAACCTTCAGCACCGGCTGGCCGATGGCCTCGGTTTGCAACCAGCCGCTCATTTTTTCGGCGACCGGGTTCATAAAGGTGACATTCATGTCGACATCGGTACACAGCACTGCTTCGCCGATGGAGTCGAGGGTAATGTGCAAACGCTCTTTTTCCTGGAACAGGGCCTCATTGAGCTGCTTCACTTCGGTCATGTCCATATTGATACCGAGCAAGCGTTCGACTTCCCCCTGTTTGTTCAGGACCCGGTTCGCCAGGGAGCGAATATGGCGTACCCCCTCTTTCACGCGAATACGGAATTCAAGCTTAAACGGCAGCCGTGAAATGAGTGATTCCCGAAGCACTTTTTCCGCATGGGCGCGATCTTCAGGCAGCATCGTATCGTGCCAAAGCTGCCATGTAGGTTTGATGTGCGGCGGGATTTCATACAGCTCAAACATCCGCTTATCCCAGCTGATGATGTCCGGCTCAAGATCCCACTCCCAGATGCCAATGCCGCCCGCTTCATTGGCAAGGGTAATGCGCTCCATCAGCCGTTTATTGACCCATTCGGTCTGCTTAAGATCGTTAATATCTTCAATCTGGGCAATGAAATAGAGCGGTGAACCGTCGGCATGACGTACAACCGAGACCGCAAGCAGCGCCCAGACCACTTCGCCGCTGCGGGTGTAGTAGCGTTTCTCAAGGGTGTAGGTGTTAATATCCCCGTTGACCAGTTGTTCAAGCTGTTCGAGATCGGTGTGCAGGTCTTCCGGCCAGGTTAGCTGCTGGAAGGTGAGCGACTGCAGCTCCGTCTGGCTGTAGCCGAGAAAGTTACACAGCGCTTTATTGGCCTGCAGCCATTGGCCGTCAATGCTGACCAGCGCCATGCCAATGGCGGAATACTCCATCGCATTACGAAAACGCTCTTCACTTTCAGTGATGTGTTTTCGCTCTGCGCGAAAGGCATACATCACCATGGTCATGACGTTGGCTGGCAGAAGCAGCATCAGGAACGGCAGCCAGGGGGCGTTCAGCATCGCGCCGGTGTGCTGCGTAGTCAGCGCCTCCGGGTTATGGGCAATCATCAGCGAAACCACCATCACGGTGACCAGAAACACCATAAAGGCTTCCATGCGCGGCAGGCGCACAGCGCTCCACATCAGCAAGACAATGACGCAGGTAAAAGGCCACGGCAGCCAGACGATGGCCGCCCAGCTAAGGACCAGCGTCACGGCCATGGTTACCAGCGTTTCCAGCAGCAGCTTCGGGTCTCGATGGCGAAGGAGATAGTGCGGCTTAAACAGTAACCCTAATGGCACCAGGGCCAGTGCGCCAACCGCTTCAGACAAGACCCACACGAGGAAATTACGCAGCGGCTCCGGGCTGGGTATCAGTAAATGCACCAGCACACCGCCCACCAGCGGGGGGATCAGCGCGCTGCCGATGGCCAGGCGGATCCAGTCATTCAGATTCTGCAGCGGGTTGTACCAGGGGAGCAGTTTGCGCAGTAATAATGCACCAACTACCGCTTCCACCACGTTAATGGCGGTATAGGTCGGATTAATCGACGACCAGGAGAAGAGCATCCACGAGGCCAGAATATTGCCAAACGAACAGGCCAGAGCAATACCGGGCCACATTTTTCCGGCGTGGCGATAAAACGCCACCATCATAATGGCGGTGGGAAACCAGAGCGGAGCCAGCAGCGCGCCGAAGCGGGTCAACTCCAGCGAAAAAAGGGTAAAGATAAAGGTGACCAGGCCCAGACAGACAAGTCGCATAAGAGGATGTGGGGTGGTAACCAAAACCCGCTGGTGTTGTTTATTCATTACCGCTTTATCCAGAGACGCCATGCCGTCAGGAGTGAAGGTCCGGACGAGTGAATGTGCTAATTTGGTTTATGCTAGTACAAACAATTTACAATTCATATGGCGACTGCTCATAATTTGACATCATAGATTTATTAAATAGTTAGTGTTTAAAAAAATCCTGTTAAACGCTGAAAAAACGCGCGTAAAAATTTCACTCAGGGAACATGACGTCACTTTTCAGCCTGTCTCGCATAACCTGCGCTTTCGACTGGTATCACGCCCGTGAAATCCCTATAATTGCCGCGTTTGACGCTCCGGCGTCGTCCTTCCTTAACATCCAGGTTAATCAGGTCGCTAAATTTATGACTGATAAGTCTCATCAGTGCGTCATTATAGGCATTGCCGGCGCATCGGCTTCAGGTAAAAGTCTTATTGCCAGTACGCTTTACCGCGAACTGCGTGAACAAGTTGGTGATGAGCACATCGGCGTCATTCCCGAAGACAGCTATTACAAAGACCAATCCCATCTGTCGATGGAAGAGCGCGTAAAAACGAACTATGACCATCCTAATGCCATGGATCACAGCTTGCTGTTCCAGCATTTAGAAGCGCTCAAGAGCGGCCAGGCAATTGAACTGCCTGTTTATAGTTACGTGGAACATACCCGCACGCAGGAAACGATTCGCATTGAGCCAAAGAAGGTGATTATCCTTGAAGGCATCCTGCTTCTGACCGACGCGCGTCTGCGCGAGTCAATGAACTTCTCCATCTTTGTTGATACCCCGCTGGACATCTGCCTGATGCGCCGCATCAAGCGTGACGTAAACGAACGTGGCCGTTCAATGGACTCCGTCATGGCGCAGTACCAGAAAACCGTTCGCCCAATGTTCCTGCAATTTATTGAACCATCCAAACAATACGCCGATATTATCGTGCCGCGCGGAGGCAAAAACCGCATTGCCATTGATATCTTAAAAGCGAAAATCAGCCAGTTTTTTGAATAAGCCGCGCGAATTGTGTACCGTTCAGAGATAACCTGCTTTGCCCTGAGTCGTTATCCTCAGGGCACGATGCACGAAAGGAGAGAGTGCCATGCGTCTTTGTGATCGCGATATAGAAGCCTGGCTGGATGAAGGCCGCCTGTCTATTACCCCACGTCCACCCGTGGAGCGTATCAATGGGGTCACCGTTGATGTGCGACTGGGGAATAAATTCCGCACCTTCAGCGGCCATACCGCACCGTTCATCGACCTTAGCGGGCCGAAGGATGAAGTCAGCGCCGCGCTTGATCGCGTGATGAGTGACGAAATCGTTATCGACGAAGGCGAGGCCTTTTATCTGCATCCGGGCGAGCTGGCGCTGGCGGTGACCTTTGAATCGGTGACGCTGCCCGCGGATCTGGTGGGCTGGCTCGATGGCCGTTCCTCTCTGGCGCGTCTGGGGTTGATGGTACACGTGACCGCGCACCGTATCGATCCAGGCTGGTCGGGCCGAATCGTGCTGGAGTTTTTCAACGCCGGTAAACTGCCGCTGGCGCTGCGCCCGGGCATGATGATTGGTGCGCTGAGCTTTGAACCGCTGACGGGTCCGGCCGATCGTCCTTACAACCGCCGTCAGGACGCAAAATACCGCGACCAGCAGGGTGCGGTTGCCAGCCGTATTGATAAAGACTGATCGTTAGTCCATTGAGGATGCCATGAGAAGAGTTCTGACAACGCTGATGATTTTGCTGGTGGTGCTGGTTGCTGGCCTTTCAGCGTTGGTTCTGCTGGTTAACCCGAATGATTTTCGCGCCTATATGGTGCGGCAGGTCGAAGCCCGCAGTGGTTATCAACTGAAGCTGGATGGGCCGCTGCGCTGGCACGTCTGGCCCCAGCTCAGCATTCTCTCTGGCCGCATGTCGTTAACCGCGCCGGGGGCTGCGCAGCCCCTGGTGTCTGCCGATAACATGCGCCTTGATGTGGCGTTAGTTCCGCTCTTTTCGCACCAGTTGCAGGTCAACCAGGTGATGTTAAAAGGCGCGGTGATTCAGCTTACCCAGCAAACTGAAGCCGTGCGTAACGCGGATGCGCCGGTTGCGCCGCGGGAAAATACCTTACCTGATGAACCGTCAGATACGGGCTGGTCATTCGATATTGGCAAACTGAAGGTGGCCGATAGCGTGCTGGTTTTCCAGCATGAAGACGATGAGCAGGTCACCGTACGGAATATCAACCTCAAGATGGAGCAGGATGAGCACCATCTTGCTTCGCTGGAGTTTAGCGGACGGGTCAACCGCGATCAGCGCGATCTCACCCTGTCTCTGAATGCCAGCGTCAATGCGTCGGATTATCCGCACCAGCTTACCGCCGACATTCAGCAGCTAAACTGGCAACTGACAGGAGCCGATCTCCCTGCCCAGGGGATTGCCGGTCAGGGAACGATGCAGGCCGTCTGGCGTGAAGAGTTAAAACAGCTTGAGATGAATAATCTCAACCTGCAGGCGAACGACAGCAGCCTGAAAGGGCAGGCGAGCGTCATTCTGGAGGCGAAGCCGAAATGGGTGCTCAATCTGCAGTTTGACAAGCTCAACCTGGAAAACCTGCTTCCTCCGCCTCCGGCGAGCGCTACGGACAACGATCCCGCGCAGCTCGGGCAAAACCAGGGGAAACAGACGCGTCCGGTTATCTCGTCTAATCTCGATCAGCCGGACTATAACGGTCTGCGGGGCTTCACGGCGGACATTCTGCTGAAGGCCAACAGCCTGCGCTGGCGCGGTATCGATTTCACCGACGTGAGCAGCCAGATGTTCAACCAGAACGGTTTGCTGGTGATCTCCGAACTGAGCGGCAAAATGGGCGCCGGGCACCTTTCCCTGCCGGGCACGCTGGATGTGCGTAAAGAGGCCTCGACTGCGGAATTTCAGCCGCGTCTCGACAACGTTGAGATTGGCACCATCCTGAAAGCCTTTGACTACCCCATCTCCATGACGGGTCAACTGACGCTGGCGGGGGATTTCTCGGGCACGAAGATCGATGCTGATGCTTTCCGCCGCGACTGGCAGGGGCAGGCTCACCTTGAACTGAAAGATGCCCGCATGGAAGGGCTCAACTTCCAGCAGCTGGTACAGCAGGCGGTGGAGCGTAGCAGCGAAGTTAAAGCGCAGGAAAATTACGACAGCGCCACGCGTCTCGACAGCTTTAGCAGTGACCTGACGCTCGACAATGGGCAGCTCTCTCTGAACAGCATGCAGGGGACCTCCTCACTGTTGTCATTAACCGGCGAGGGCAAGCTCGATCTGGTAAAAGAGACGGCAGATACCCACTTCAACGTTCAGGTGCTGTCCGGCTGGCAGGGTGAAGGTAAGCTGATCGACTTCCTGAAAGAGACGCCGGTACCGCTGAGCGTATATGGCCAATGGCAGTCGCTGAACTACAGCCTGCAGGTGGATCAGATCCTGCGCAAGCATCTGCAGGATGAAGCCAAACGTCGGTTGAACGACTGGGCGGATCGCAATAAAGACACCCAAAACGGGAAGGACGTGAAGAAGCTGCTCGATAAGCTTTGATGTTCGTTGTGCCGGGTGGCGGCTGCCAGTGCGGCCTGATGCCCTCACCCCATCCCTCTCCCACGGGAGAGGGAGCAACGTGTTTTTCCTACACCTCAAAATCCATCTCGTCTTCGTCGCGCAGCGGTATCAGCTGCACCTTCTGCACGCGATGGTTCTCAATCTGCAGCGTCTTGAGCATATAGTCGCCTACCTGAACTTCTTCACCCGGCTGGGGAATGCGCTGCAGATACTCCATCAGCAGACCTGCAATGGTGTGATACTCGCGCTTTTCATCCAGCGGCAGGGGAACATACTGGACCAGGTCTTCAAGCGGCATATGGCCGTTGGCCGTCCATGAACCGTCCGCGTTTTTCTGAATGTCGTGGCGCGCATCGATTTCATCCACTTCGTTTGGCAAATTACCGGCGATGGTTTCCATCACGTCGCTGAGCGTGACCAGCCCCTCAACCGAACCAAACTCATCCACCACAAAGGCAAAGTGCGTACGCGCGTTACGGAATTGCTCAAGGGCAGAGAGCAACTGCAGCCCCTCCGGGAACACCAGCGGCTGGCGCACCAGGGCGCGCAAATTGAGTGCCTCACCGTGCAACTGCTGTTGCAGCAGGTCAAGGACGTGCACCACGCCCAGCAGCTCCTCTTCCTCGTCACCCCCCGTCACGACCACCCGGGTATGCTGGTTTCTGTCCAGCAGGGCGCGGATCTGCTCTTCCGGGGCGGTGAGGTCGATATGTTCGATGTCATGGCGCGACGTCATGATGCTGCTGACCGTGCGCTGGTTAAGATTGAGCACCCGCTCAATCATCAGCCGCTCCTGCGGGTTGAAGATCTGCCCGTCACTGTGATCGGCCAGCATCGCGGAAGATTCAGCATCCAGCTCCGCATCTTCTTTCTTCCCGCTGAGCAGGCGCATCACCGTGTCGGCGGTGCGTTGACGTAATGTCTGATTTGCCGAGAGGAAGCGGCGGCGGTTGAAAATCGCCAGCTGGTTAAGCGCCTCAATCATGACGGAGAAACCAATGGCGGCGTAGAGATAGCCTTTCGGAATGTGGAACCCAAAGCCGTCGGCCACCAGGCTAAAGCCAATCATTAACAGGAAACTCAGGCAGAGAATCACAATGGTCGGGTGGCTGTTAACAAACCGGGTCAGCGCTTTACTCGCCATCACCATCAGCGTAATGGCAATGATCACCGCAGCCATCATCACCGCCAGATGGTCGACCATCCCGACGGCGGTAATGACGGAGTCCAGGGAGAAGACTGCATCGAGCACCACAATTTGCGCCACCACCGGCCAGAATTTAGCCCCACGCCGCTGGGTGGGGTTTTCGCTGTCTTTGCCTTCGAGCCGCTCGTTCAGTTCTACCGTGGCTTTAAACAGCAGGAACAACCCGCCGAAGAGCATGATCAAATCACGCGCGCTAAAGCTCAGGCCGTGAACGGAGAAAAGGGGCTTTGTCAGGGTCACCAGCCAGGAGATTGAGGCCAGCAGTAGCAGTCGCATCACCATCGCCAGCAGCAGGCCCGTTACGCGCGCACGGTCGCGCTGCGCCGGGGGGAGTTTTTCGGCGAGGATGGCGATAAAGACCAGGTTATCAATACCGAGCACTAATTCGATGACGACCAGCGTAACCAGCCCGGCCCAGATTGATGGATCGGCAATCCATTCCATAGTAATCGCAATACCTTCTGTTATATGAGCAATGTCACACTTCGATCATGGATAAAGCCAGGGGAAATTGCAATGCCGGGCTGAGATTTCTCTTAATACGATCCGGCAAAAAGGAAGAACAATGCGGAATCTGTAAATAAGCTAAATACGTAGATTTAATTACGGCGAACGCATTTTAGGATATATCGCAATAAATGGTTTTTATTTTAATTTTGTCAATATAAAGAAAATCCTAAAACGTCAAAACTTTGCTCTTAATATTAATCTTAAAAACCGTTATTAGGACAGTTGTCTCCTTGCCTGCTATTAGGTTAGCTGCAACAATTCTCCCAGCATCAAATGTTAAATCTCCTTGTTGCTATTATTGTTCCGGTCTTCAGTGATGGTTATTCATTATCTGCCGTGTATCGCAAGCGGCTGATATATTTCCAGAAGGCCTTATCAAAGAGGGTGTCTATCCATAACGCATTGTTTAGTCAGTGGATTGGTAACTGAAAGCCAAGGGCGGTAGCGTGCCTGAAAGCGTGTGAATCAGCCTCGATTATTCTGTCAATAGCCAATGGATGAATAAGCTTTTTTTAGGACTGATGCCAGTTATATTTCTATTTGAACAACTGCATGCTGAAAGCCAAATCGACCCGGCTTATTTAATTGCACAGGATAATTACTCTGCCAAAGTGATAAATAATCAATGATGAAATCCAAAATGAAATTGATGCCATTATTGGTGTCTGTGACCTTGATGAGTGGTTGTACAGTCTTTCCCGGCAGCAATATGTCAACAATGGGTAAGGATGTGATCAAACAACAGGATGCTGATTTTGATCTCGACAAAATGGTGAATGTTTATCCACTGACACCACGTCTGGTCGAACAATTACGTCCACGTCCAAATGTTGCGCAGCCGAATATGTCACTGGACCAGGAAATTGCCTCCTACCAGTACCGCGTAGGTCCGGGTGACGTCATTAACGTTACCGTGTGGGACCATCCGGAATTGACCACGCCAGCGGGCCAATACCGCAGCTCAAGCGACACCGGTAACTGGGTGCAGTCTGATGGCACCATGTTCTATCCCTATATCGGCAAAGTACACGTTGCCGGGAAAACCCTTGCCGAAATCCGTAGTGATATTACCGGCCGCTTAGCGCAGTACATCGCCGATCCGCAGGTGGACGTTAATATCGCCGCATTCCGTTCGCAAAAAGCCTATATCTCCGGACAGGTGAACAAATCTGGCCAGCAGGCCATCACCAACGTGCCGCTGACCGTGCTGGACGCCATTAACGCCGCGGGCGGCTTAACCGACGGTGCCGACTGGCGCAACGTCGTTCTGACACACAACGGCAAAGAACAACGCATTTCTCTGCAGGCGCTGATGCAAAACGGCGACCTGACGCAGAACCGTCTGCTCTATCCGGGCGACATTCTGTATGTACCGCGTAATGACGATCTGAAAGTCTTCGTGATGGGTGAAGTGAAGAAACAGAGCACCCTCAAAATGGACTTCAGCGGCATGACCCTGACCGAAGCACTGGGTAATGCAGAGGGTATCGATCTCACCACCTCTAATGCCACCGGTATCTTCGTGATCCGTCCGCTGAAAGGCGAGGGCAGTGCGAAAGGCAAGATTGCCAATATTTACCAGCTGGATATGTCCGATGCAACTTCTCTGGTAATGGCAACGGAGTTCCGCCTCCAGCCTTATGACGTGGTGTATGTCACCACCGCACCGGTTGCCCGCTGGAACCGTCTGATCAACCAGTTGCTGCCAACCATCAGTGGCGTTCGCTACATGACGGATACGGCGCGCGACATTCATACCTGGTAATCCGCGATGTTTAATAAAATTCTGGTGGTATGCGTGGGGAACATTTGCCGTTCCCCAACGGCTGAGCGGTTGCTGAAACACTACCAGCCCGAGCTCACCGTCGAATCTGCAGGGCTGGGCGCGCTGGTCGGTAAAGGTGCCGATGAAAGCGCCGCGAGCGTGGCCCGCGATCACAACCTTTCTCTTGACGGGCACTGCGCCCGCCAGGTCACCGGCCGCATGTGCCGGGAGTATGACCTGATCCTGACGATGGAAAAACGCCATATTCACTCGCTATGCGAAATCGCACCGGAGATGCGCGGCAAAGTGATGCTGTTTGGTCACTGGGAAAACGAACGCGAAATCCCCGATCCCTATCGCAAAAGCCGTGAGGCCTTTGAGGCGGTGTATACCTTACTTGACCAGTCTGCCCGTCAGTGGGCGCAGGCACTGAAAGCTCAGCAGGGATAACAATGACAGAAAAAACAAAACCTTCTGCCGCCCCGATTTCGGGCAGTGATGAAATCGATATTGGTCGCCTGGTCGGCACCGTCATAGAGGCGAAGTGGTGGGTACTTGGGATCACCGCCGTGTTTGCCGCCGCGGCGATCGTCTATACGCTGTTTGCGACACCCATCTACAGCGCCGATGCGTTGGTGCAGATTGAGCAGAACACCGGCAACTCGCTGGTGCAGGATATTGGCTCTGCCCTGGCGAACAAACCGCCTGCCTCCGAGGCCGAAATTCAGCTGATCCAGTCGCGTCTGGTGCTGGGCAAAACGGTTCACGATCTGGGGCTTGATATCTCCGTCACCAAAAATACCTTCCCGATATTTGGTGCCGGCTGGGATCGCCTGACCGGGCACAGCAACGACACGGTAAAAGTTACCGACTTTGTGCTGCCGAAAGGGAGCGCGGATCAAACCTTTACCCTGACCGTGCTAGGGCCGAAGCAGTATCAGCTGACCAGCGACGCAGGCTTCAGCGCGCGCGGTGAAGTGGGGCAGATGCTGACAAAAGATGGCGTCAGCATGAAGGTGAGCGCTATTCAGGCGCAGGAAGGCAGCGAGTTTACCGTCACCAAATTCTCCACCCTGGGGATGATCAACAATCTGCAAAACAACCTGACGGTCACCGAAAATGGCAAGGACACGGGTGTCCTGAGCATGACCTTTACCGGTGAAGATAAAGATCAAATCCGCGAAATTCTCAACAGCATTACCCGCAACTACCTTGAGCAGAACGTCGAACGCAAGTCGGCTGAAGCGGCGAAAAGCCTGGCCTTCCTCGCCAGACAGCTCCCGGAAGTACGCGCACGTCTGGATGATGCAGAGAACAAACTGAACGCGTTTCGTCAGGATAAAGACTCCGTCGATCTGCCGCTGGAAGCGAAATCGGTGCTCGATTCGATGGTCAACATTGATGCGCAGCTTAATGAGTTGACCTTCAAAGAGGCGGAAATTTCTAAGCTCTACACCAAACGTCACCCGGCCTATCGCACGCTGCTGGAAAAACGTCGCACCCTCGAAGAGGAGAAAGCGAAGCTTAATGACCGCGTCACCGCGATGCCAAAAACGCAGCAGGAAATTGTGCGTCTGACCCGCGACGTGGAATCCGGCCAGCAGGTCTATATGCAGCTGCTGAACAAACAGCAGGAGCTGAAGATTACCGAAGCCAGCACCGTCGGCGACGTGCGTATTGTTGACCCGGCCATTACCCAGCCTGGCGTACTGAAGCCGAAGAAAGCGCTGATTATCCTCGGCAGCATTATCCTCGGCCTGATGCTCTCCATTGTTGGTGTGCTGCTGCGTTCGCTGTTCAACCGCGGTATCGAAAGCCCGCAGGTGCTGGAAGAGAATGGTATCAACGTTTACGCCAGTATCCCGCTCTCCGAATGGCAGAAATCGCATGATCGGGTCAAAAGCGTCAAAGGCGTCAAGCGTTACAAACAGAGCCAGCTGCTGGCAGTGGGTAACCCGACGGACCTGGCAATTGAAGCGGTGCGCAGCCTGCGTACCAGTCTCCACTTCGCCATGATGCAGGCCAAAAACAACGTACTGATGTTAACCGGTGTCAGCCCGTCGATAGGTAAGACCTTTGTCTGTGCCAACCTGGCGGCGGTGGTCAGCCAGACCAATAAACGGGTACTGCTGATCGACTGCGATATGCGTAAGGGCTATACCCACGAGCTGCTCGGGACCAATAACGTCAACGGTCTGTCGGAAATCCTGCTTGGCAAGGGTGAGATTAGCCAGAGCGCAAAACCGACCAGCATCCCGAAATTTGACCTCATTCCACGTGGTCAGGTGCCGCCAAACCCATCCGAACTGTTGATGAGCGACCGCTTTGCCGAGCTGGTGGAGTGGGCGAGCAAAAACTATGACCTGGTGCTGATCGATACACCACCAATTCTGGCCGTGACCGATGCGGCCGTGGTCGGTCGCCTGGCGGGAACCACGCTGATGGTGGCGCGCTATGCGGTGAACACCCTGAAGGAAGTGGAAACCAGCCTGAGCCGCTTCGAGCAGAATGGCATTGAGGTGAAAGGGGTGATCCTGAACTCCATCTTCCGCCGTGCGACCGGGTACCAGGATTACGGGTATTACGAGTACGAATATAAGTCTGACAGCAAATAACAATCCCCCTCACCCTAACCCTCTCCCGAGGGGAGAGGGAACTGCCCGGTGCAGCTATTCTCCCTCTCCCTTTGGGAGAGAGGCGGGGTGAGGGATCAGGGGAAGACTATGACCACACAACGCCCTTTAGTTTCTATTTATATGCCGACATGGAATCGTCAGCAGCTGGCGATCCGTGCAATCAAATCGGTGCTGCGCCAGGATTACGATAACTGGGAGCTGATCATTGTTGATGACTGTTCCTCTTCGTATGAGCAGCTGCAAAAGTTTGTCACTGACCTCAATGACCCGCGTGTCAGCTATACCCATAACGCGATCAACTCCGGGGCGTGTGCGGTGCGTAATCAGGCAATTATGCAGGCCAAAGGGCAGTATCTGACCGGCATCGACGACGATGACGAGTGGACACCAAACCGGCTGTCCATTTTCCTGTCGCACAAGGAACAACTGGTCACGCACGCTTTCCTGTATGCCAACGACTATGTCTGTCAGGGCGAGGTTTACTCGCAGCCTGCCAGCCTGCCGCTGTACCCGAAATCACCATACTCTCGCCGCCTGTTCTACAAGCGCAACATCATCGGCAATCAGGTGTTCACCTGGGCGTGGCGCTTTAAAGAGTGCCTGTTCGATACCGAACTGAAGGCCGCGCAGGATTACGACATCTTCCTGCGAATGGTGGTGGAGTATGGCGAGCCGTGGAAGGTGGAAGAGGCCACGCAGATCCTGCACATCAACCACGGGGAGATGCAAATCACCTCCTCACCAAAAAAATTCTCGGGTTACTTCCATTTCTACCGCAAGCACAAGGATAAGTTTGACCGTGCCAGCCGGAAGTACCAGCTCTTTACCCTCTATCAGATCCGCAATAAGCGGATGACCTGGCGTACCTTGCTGACGCTGTTTTCCGTGCGCAACGGCAAGCGACTGGCTGATGGACTGCGGGGGAAATAATGTTTCTGGAAGATTGCCGCGCTAACAGCTGGAGCCTGCGCCCGTGCTGCATGGTTCTGGCGTACCGCATCGCGCATTTCTGCTCGGTGTGGCGTAAGAAAAATGTTCTGAACAACCTCTGGGCGGCACCGGTTCTGGTGCTGTACCGAATTATCACCGAATGCATTTTTGGCTATGAAATTCAGGCTGCGGCCACCATCGGCCGCCGCTTTACCATTCACCACGGCTATGCGGTGGTCATCAATAAGTTCGTGGTCGCCGGGGATGATTTCACTATTCGTCATGCGGTCACCATCGGCAACCGGGGGCCGGAGAGCCTGGCCTGCCCGGTCATCGGCAACAACGTCGAGCTGGGGGCGAACGTGGTGATCATTGGCGACATTACCATTGGTAACAACGTCACGATTGGTGCAGGCAGCGTGGTGCTGGACAGCATTCCGGATAACGCGCTGGTAGTGGGCGAAAAAGCCCGCGTGAAGGTGATCAAATGAACATTCTGCAATTTAACGTCCGTCTCGCCGAGGGCGGGGCGGCTGGCGTGGCGCTGGATCTGCACCAGCGTGCGCTGCAAAAAGGGCTTCAGTCTCGTTTTATCTACGGCTATGGCAAAGGCGGTAAGAAAAGCGTCAGCCACGATAGCTATCCGCAGGTGCACAAGCAGACGCCACGTCTGACGTCTGTCGCCAACATTGCGCTGTTTCGTCTGTTTAACCGCGATCTGTTTGGCAACCTGAACAACCTCTATCGTACGGTCACGCGCACTTCCGGCCCGGTTGTGCTCCATTTTCACGTGCTGCACAGCTACTGGCTGAATCTGCAAGAGGTGGTGACGTTTTGCCAGAAGGTACAGGCTCACAAGCCGGATACCCGCTTCATCTGGACGCTGCACGACCACTGGAGCGTGACCGGGCGCTGTGCGTTCACCGACGGCTGTGAAGGCTGGAAAAACGCCTGCCAGAAGTGCCCGACATTAACCAATTACCCGCCGGTGAAAGTGGATCGCGCTCACCAGCTGGTGGACGGAAAACGTCAGCAGTTCCGCGATATGCTGTCGCTCGGCTGCACGTTTATCTCCCCCAGCCAGCATGTGGCCGATGCTTTTAACAGTCTGTATGGGGCAGGGCGGTGTCAGATCATCAACAACGGGATCGACGTGGCGACGGAAGCGATTCTGGCCGAGTTGACCCCGGTTGCGGAAACCGCAGGCAAACCGAAAATTGCAATCGTCGCTCATGACCTGCGTTACGACGGCAAAACCAACCAGCAGCTGGTGCGCGATATGATGGCGCTGGGTGACAAAATCGAACTGCATACCTTCGGCAAATTCTCGCCGTTCGACGGCGCTAACGTGGTGAATCACGGGTTTGAAACGGATAAGCGCAAGCTGATGAGCGCCCTCAACGGGATGGATGCGCTGGTGTTCAGCTCGCGCGTCGATAACTACCCGCTGATCCTCTGCGAAGCGCTCTCGATTGGCGTGCCGGTGATCGCCACCCACAGCGATGCGGCGCGTGAAGTGCTGGAAAAATCGGGCGGGAAAACGTTCGCGGAACAGGAGGTGCTGCCGCTGGTGCAACTGCCGAAGCCGCAGATTGCGCAGGCCGTTTTTGGCACTGACCTGGAATCGTTCCGCAACCGCAGCCGCAAGGCCTACAGTGGACAACAGATGCTGGAGGAATATGTCTCGTTCTATCAGAGTCTGTAGTTATCTGCTGCTGCCGCTGATCTATCTGCTGGTCAACGTCAAAATTGCCCAGCTTGGCGAAAGCTTCCCGATAACCATTGTGACTTTCTTGCCTGCTCTGCTTCTGTTGTACGTCGATAAAATCAACCTCAAGAAGCTGATGATTGCCTTAGGGATGGGCTTTGGCCTGACGCTGTTTAACTACATCTTTGGCCAGTCGCTGGATCCCAGCAAGTACGTCACCTCTACCATGCTGTTTGTTTATATTGTCATTATTATTGGCATGGTGTGGAGTATTCGTTTTAAAACTATTTCTCCGCACAATTATCGGAAAATCCTCAGGCTCTTTTATATTGCCGTTGCGTTAATTGTTATGCTTGCTGCACTGGAAATGGCGCAAATTATTCTCACCGGTGGTAGCAGCCTGATGGAGATAATTTCGAAATATCTCATTTACAGTAACAGCTATGTACTGAACTTCATTAAGTTTGGCGGTAAGCGTACGACAGCCCTCTATTTTGAACCGGCGTTTTTCGCTCTGGCGTTAATCTCAATTTGGCTCAGCATCAAACAGTTTGGTATCAAAACCCCTAAGACCGATGCTATGATTCTTGCAGGAATCGTTCTGTCTGGTTCGTTCTCAGGGGTCATGACATTTATCCTGTTTTACCTCCTGGAGTGGGCATTCCAGTACCTGAACAAAGATGCGATTAAGAAAAAGCTGCCGCTGGCGATCATCTCCCTGACGGTATTTTTAGTAGGCGTGATATTTGCATTCCCGTATATCTCAGAGCGACTGGGAGATTTGGGAACGGAAGGCTCATCGTCCTATTATCGCATTATCGGGCCGCTGGTGATGGTGGGTTATTCCTTAACCCATATCGACGGTGTAGTAAGATTCGGCTCACTTTACGAATATGTTGCATCATTCGGAATCTTTAACGGTGCGGATGTCGGTAAAACCATAGACAATGGCCTGTATCTGTTAATTATTTATTTTTCGTGGTTCGCCGTACTGTTGACGCTCTGGTATCTGTTTAAAGTTTTCAAAATGATGATTAACGCGTTTGGGGATAACCAGAACTTTCGCGTGCAGCTTTATCTGTTTACGCCAGTGTCGCTGTTTTTTACGGGGTCAATATTTAGCCCGGAATATGCTTTCTTGATTGTCTGTCCGTTTATTCTGCGCAAGGCGCTTAATATTACGAACGTATGACGAAATGAGGTGATTTATGTTTCTTAGCGTCATTACTGTTGCCTTTCGTAATTACGAAGGGGTGGTAAAAACCTGGCGCTCGCTGCGCAACCTGGCGCGCGATCCGAGTCTCAGCTTTGAGTGGATCGTGGTCGATGGCGGCTCGAACGATGGCACGGCGGAGTTTCTGGAAAAACTCAACGGTGAGTTCAACTTACGCTTCGTAAGCGAGAAAGATAAAGGCATCTACGATGCGATGAACAAAGGCATTAACATGGCGCAAGGCCGTTATGCCATCTTCCTTAACTCGGGCGATGTGTTCCATGACGATGTGGCGCAATTTGCCCGTCAGCTGGCGCGCCAGAAAGACGACGCGATGTATATTGGCGATGCGCTGCTCGATTTTGGCGACGGGCATAAAATTTGCCGCAGCGCGAAACCCGGCTGGTATATCTATCACAGTTTACCGGCAAGCCATCAGGCCATTTTCTTCCCGGTAAAAGGTCTGAAAAAACAGCCTTACGATCTGCAGTATAAAGTGTCATCAGATTATGCCCTGGCCGCCAGTCTGTATAAATCAGGCTACCCGTTCCGTCGAATTAAAGGGCTGGTGTCTGAATTTTCAATGGGCGGTGTATCCACCTCGAATAATCTGGAATTGTGCCAGGATGCAAAAAACGTACAGCGTAAGATATTACGCGTGCCCGCATTCTGGGCGGAATTGTCTTATTTATTCCGCCTGCGCACCACGGGTAAAACGAAAACCTTATATAACAAAGCCTGAATATAAGGAAATGTAATGCAGGATCTTAACGGGTTCACCGTGCCGAAAGGTTTCCGGGGCGGGAACGGAATTAAAGTGCAGTTATGGTGGGCCGTTCAGGCCACCTTATTTGCCTGGTCACCGCAAATACTGTATCGCTGGCGTGCCTTTTTATTGCGTCTGTTTGGCGCAAAAATCGGAAAAAACGTAGTTATTCGTCCATCGGTAAAAATTACTTACCCCTGGAAATTAACGCTTGGCGATTACGCCTGGGTAGGGGATGACGCCGTGTTATATACCCTTGGCGATATCACGATTGGTGCAAACGCAGTGGTGTCACAGAAGTGTTATTTGTGTACCGGCAGCCACGATTTTATGAGTCAGCATTTTGATATTACCGCTTCGCCAATTGTGATTGGCGAAAAATGCTGGCTGGCAACAGATGTATTTGTTGCACCTGGTGTTTCTGTTGGCGATGGCACGGTAGTCGGTGCCCGCAGCAGCGTTTTTAAATCGCTACCGGCAAATAAAATTTGCCGTGGCAACCCCGCAGTGGTGATACGCGAACGCGTTGAAACTGATTAAATTCATAAGTAGAGGAATATAAACATGTCTAAAGTCGCTCTCATCACCGGCGTTACCGGGCAGGATGGTTCTTACCTGGCAGAGTTACTGCTGGAAAAAGGTTATGAAGTTCACGGTATTAAGCGTCGTGCTTCTTCTTTCAACACGGAACGTGTGGATCATATTTACCAGGATCCGCATGCGGCGAACCCGAAATTCCATCTGCACTACGGCGACCTGACCGATACCTCCAACCTGACCCGCATCCTGCAGGAAGTACAGCCGGATGAAGTTTACAACCTGGGCGCGATGAGCCACGTAGCGGTTTCTTTCGAATCCCCGGAATACACCGCTGACGTTGACGCCATGGGTACGCTGCGTCTGCTGGAAGCGATTCGTTTCCTCGGCCTTGAGAAGAAAACCCGTTTCTACCAGGCATCCACCTCTGAACTGTACGGTCTGGTGCAGGAAATCCCGCAGAAAGAGACCACCCCGTTCTACCCACGTTCTCCTTACGCGGTAGCCAAACTGTATGCCTACTGGATCACCGTAAACTACCGTGAATCTTACGGCATGTACGCCTGTAACGGCATTCTGTTTAACCACGAATCCCCACGTCGTGGCGAAACCTTTGTGACCCGTAAAATTACCCGCGCTATCGCCAACATCGCTCAGGGTCTGGAATCCTGCCTGCACCTCGGCAACATGGACTCCCTGCGTGACTGGGGCCATGCCAAAGACTACGTGAAGATGCAGTGGATGATGCTGCAGCAGGAGCAGCCAGAAGACTTCGTGATTGCGACCGGTGTGCAGTACTCCGTCCGTCAATTCGTGGAAATGGCTGCCGCACAGCTGGGTATCAAACTGCGCTTCGAAGGCACTGGCGTGGAAGAGAAGGGGATCGTTGTCTCTGTGACCGGCCATGACGCACCGGGCGTGAAACCAGGTGATGTGATTGTGCAGGTTGACCCGCGTTACTTCCGTCCTGCGGAAGTGGAAACCCTGCTGGGCGACCCAACCAAAGCGCACGAGAAACTGGGCTGGAAACCAGAAACCACTCTGCAGGAGATGGTCTCTGAGATGGTAGCCAAAGATCTTGAAGCAGCGAAAAAACACTCCCTGCTCAAATCTCATGGCTACGAGGTTGCCATCGCGCTGGAGTCCTGAGAATGACAAAACAACGTATTTTTGTCGCCGGTCATCGCGGAATGGTGGGTTCCGCGATTGTTCGCCAGCTGGAGCAGCGCGGTGACGTGGAAGTGGTTGTCCGTACCCGCGACGAGCTGAATCTGCTCGATAGCCGTGCGGTACAGGACTTCTTTGCCAATGAACGTATCGATCAGGTGTATCTGGCGGCGGCAAAAGTGGGCGGCATTGTCGCTAACAACACTTACCCGGCAGATTTCATCTACGAGAACATGATGATTGAGAGCAACATCATTCACGCGGCACATCTGCACAACGTGAACAAGCTGTTGTTCCTCGGCTCATCCTGTATCTACCCGAAAATGGCGAAACAGCCGATCGCCGAGAGCGAACTGTTGCAGGGGACGCTGGAAGCAACCAACGAGCCGTACGCCATTGCCAAAATTGCCGGGATCAAGCTGTGCGAGTCCTACAACCGTCAGTACAACCGTGACTATCGCTCGGTGATGCCGACCAACCTGTACGGGCCGCACGATAACTTCCACCCGAGCAACTCGCACGTGATCCCGGCGCTGCTGCGTCGTTTCCACGAGGCGACCGCCGAGAACGCACCGGATGTGGTGGTGTGGGGCAGCGGCACGCCGATGCGCGAATTCCTGCACGTGGATGACATGGCCGCGGCCAGCATTCACGTGATGGAGCTGGATCGAGAGGTGTGGCAGGAGAACACCGAGCCGATGCTGTCGCACATCAACGTTGGCACTGGCGTGGATTGCACCATTCGCGAGCTGGCGCAGACCATCGCCCAGGTGGTGGGCTACAAGGGCCGCGTGGTGTTTGACGCCACCAAACCGGACGGCACGCCGCGCAAACTGCTGGACGTCACCCGTCTGCATCAGCTGGGCTGGTATCACGAGGTGTCGCTGGAACAAGGGCTGGCAAGTACCTACCAGTGGTTCCTGGAAAACCAGCACCGCTTCCGGGGGTAACAATGTTTTTAAGTCAGGAAGATTTTGCCACGGTAGTGCGCTCCACTCCGCTCATCTCAATTGATTTGATCGTGGAGAACGAACGCGGCGAGTTCTTGCTGGGGAAACGAACCAATCGTCCTGCTCAGGGCTTCTGGTTCGTGCCCGGCGGGCGCGTGCAGAAGGATGAGACGCTGGCCAACGCGTTTGAGCGTCTCACTCTGGCGGAACTGGGCCTGCAACTGCCGATGGCAGCAGGCCAGTTTTACGGGGTCTGGCAGCACTTCTATGACGATAACTTTTCAGGTACCGGCTTCACCACGCACTACATCGTGCTGGGGTTCCGCCTGAAGGTGAGTGAGGCAGACCTGCGTCTGCCTGATTCTCAGCACGACGACTACCGCTGGCAGACGCCAGAGGCGCTGCTGGCCAGCGACAATGTGCATGACAACAGTCGTGCCTATTTCCTGGCCGATCGTCAGTCTGAGGTGCCGGGACTATGAAGATCCTCGTATATGGAATCAACTACTCGCCGGAATTGACCGGTATCGGGAAATACACCGGCGAGATGGTCGAGTGGATGGCGAGCCAGGGACATGACGTGCGGGTCATTACCGCGCCGCCGTACTACCCGGAATGGAAAGTGGGCGAGCGCTACTCCAGCTGGCGCTATCGCCGCGAAGAGGGCGCTGCGACCGTCTGGCGTTGCCCGCTGTACGTGCCGAAGCAGCCCTCGACGCTGAAACGTTTAATTCATCTGGGCAGCTTTGCCCTGAGCAGTTTCTTCCCGCTGATGGCGCAGCGTCGCTGGAAGCCGGATCGCATCATCGGCGTGGTACCGACGCTGTTCTGCACGCCGGGCATGCGGCTGCTGGGCAAGCTCTCCGGTGCGCGCACGTTGCTGCACATTCAGGATTATGAAGTCGACGCCATGTTGGGCCTGGGGATGGCAGGTAAAGGCAAGGGTGGCAAAGTGGCGAAACTCGCCAGCGCTTTTGAGCGCAGCGGTCTGCATAACGTGGATTATGTCTCCACCATCTCGCGATCGATGATGAACAAAGCGCAGGAGAAGGGCGTCGCGCCGGAAAAGGTGATCTTTTTCCCGAACTGGTCCGAAGTGGCCCGTTTCCGTGACGTAACAGAACACGACGCGCAGGCGCTTCGCGCAGAGCTCGGTTTGCCTGATGACCAAAAAATCATTCTTTATTCAGGCAATATCGGCGAAAAGCAGGGGCTGGAGAACGTTATCGAGGCGGCTCAACAGCTTAGCGAACATCCGTGGATGTTTGTGATTGTCGGTCAGGGCGGCGGAAAAGCGCGTCTGGAGAAGATGGCCAGTGAACGCGGCCTGACTAACGTGAAATTCTTCCCGCTTCAGTCTTACGAGGCGCTGCCTGCGCTGCTGAAGATGGGTGACTGTCATCTGGTGGTGCAAAAGCGCGGCGCGGCGGATGCGGTGCTGCCGTCCAAGCTGACCAACATTCTGGCCGTGGGCGGGAACGCTGTGATCACGGCAGAAGCCGAAACCGAATTAGGCCAGCTGTGTGACAGCTACCCGGGGATCGCCGTTTGCGTGGAGCCGGAATCGGTTCCGGCGCTGGTGACCGGAATTGAACAGGCACTCGCCATGCCAAAAGTGAACACGGTGGCACGTGAATATGCCGAACGCACGCTCGAGAAAGAGAACGTGCTGAGCCAATTTATTGCAGATATACGGGGATAAATCATGAGTCAAACCACGTTGTATCCGGTTGTGATGGCAGGTGGCTCTGGTAGCCGGTTGTGGCCGCTGTCCCGCGTGCTCTATCCAAAACAGTTCCTCTGCCTGAAAGGGGATCTCACCATGCTGCAAACGACGGTTAACCGTCTGCAGGGTGTGGAGTGTGAAAGCCCGGTGGTGATTTGTAACGAACAGCACCGCTTTATTGTTGCCGAGCAGCTGCGCCAGCTGAACAAACTCACAGAAAACATCATTCTGGAGCCTGCCGGACGAAATACCGCCCCAGCCATTGCCCTGGCGGCGCTGGCGGCAAAACGCAGCAGCCCGGATTGCGATCCGCTGATGCTGGTACTGGCGGCAGACCACGTCATTCAGCAGGAAGAGGCGTTCCGCGACGCAGTGCGGGCGGCCATTCCTTACGCAGAAAGCGGCAAGCTGGTGACCTTCGGCATCGTGCCGGATCTGCCAGAAACCGGCTATGGCTATATCCGCCGCGGCAGCGTGACGCCGGGCGAAGGCGACAGCGTGGCGTTTGACGTGGCGCAGTTCGTTGAGAAACCGAATCTGGAAACCGCGCAGGCCTACGTTGCCAGCGGTGAATACTACTGGAACAGCGGTATGTTCCTGTTCCGCGCCGGTCGCTATCTGGAAGAACTGCAAAAGTATCGTCCGGATATCCTGAGCGCCTGCGAAAAAGCCATGAACGTGGTGGATCCGGATCTCGACTTTATTCGCGTCGACGAAGCCGCTTTCCTCGCCTGCCCGGAAGAGTCCATTGACTATGCGGTGATGGAGCGCACGGCGGATGCGGTGGTGGTGCCGATGGATGCAGGCTGGAGCGATGTTGGCTCCTGGTCCTCCCTGTGGGAGATCAGCGCGCATACCCCGGAGGGTAACGTCCATCACGGTGATGTGATTAGCCACAAAACCGAGAACAGCTACGTCTACGCCGAATCCGGCCTCGTGACCACGGTGGGGGTGAAGGATCTGGTGGTCGTCCAGACCAAAGACGCCGTGCTGATTGCCGACCGTAACGCCGTGCAGGACGTTAAAAAGGTGGTGGAGAAGATCAAAGCCGACGGTCGCCACGAGCACCATATTCACCGCGAAGTGTACCGCCCGTGGGGCAAATACGACTCCATCGATGCGGGCGAACGTTACCAGGTGAAGCGCATTACCGTGAAGCCGGGCGAAGGCCTGTCGGTACAGATGCATCACCATCGTGCCGAGCACTGGGTGGTGGTGGCGGGTACCGCCAAAGTGACCATCGACGGTGAAGTGAAACTGCTCGGTGAAAACGAGTCAATTTATATTCCGCTGGGGGCGACACACTGTCTGGAAAACCCAGGGAAGATACCTCTCGATTTAATTGAAGTGCGCTCCGGCGCGTATCTGGAAGAGGACGATATTGTCCGTTTCCAGGACCGCTACGGTCGGGTGTAACCACTTCGCATCATGCCCGGTGGCGCTGTGCTTACCGGGCCTACGAATGAATAAAAAATATTTTGCCTGTTAATTGGGCGGGCCAACTGTTGCCTGAAAAAGGGGTCATGATGGAAAAGTTAACCTGTTTTAAAGCCTACGATATTCGCGGCAAGCTGGGTGAAGAGCTGAATGAAGACATTGCGTGGCGCATCGGCCGCGCGTACGGCGAATACCTGAAACCGAAAACTATCGTACTGGGTGGCGACGTGCGTCTGACCAGCGAATCCCTGAAGCTGGCGCTGGCGAAAGGGCTGCAGGACGCGGGCGTGGACGTGCTGGATATCGGCCTTTCCGGTACCGAAGAGATCTATTTTGCCACCTTCCACCTGGGCGTGGACGGCGGGATTGAAGTCACGGCCAGCCATAATCCGATGGATTACAACGGTATGAAGCTGGTGCGCAAGGGTGCGCGCCCTATCAGCGGTGATACCGGCCTGCGCGACGTGCAGCGTCTGGCGGAAGCCAACGACTTCCCGCCGGTGAACGAGTCTGCACGCGGCAGCTACAAGCAGATCGATCTGCGTAAAGAGTACATCGACCACCTGCTGGGTTACATCAACGTGGCGAACCTTAAGCCGCTGAAGCTGGTCATCAACTCCGGCAACGGCGCGGCGGGCCCGGTGGTGGATGCCCTGGAAGCCCGCTTTAAGGCGCTGAACGTGCCGGTGACCTTCGTCAAGGTACACAACACCCCGGACGGCAACTTCCCGAACGGTATCCCAAACCCGCTGCTGCCAGAGTGCCGCGACGACACCCGCAATGCGGTGATTGAACACGGTGCGGATATGGGCATCGCCTTTGACGGCGATTTCGACCGCTGCTTCCTGTTCGACGAGAAAGGGCAGTTCATCGAGGGCTATTACATTGTCGGCCTGCTGGCGGAAGCGTTCCTCGAGAAAAATCCGGGGGCGAAGATCATTCATGACCCGCGCCTCTCCTGGAACACCGTTGACGTGGTGTCTGCCGCAGGCGGCACGCCGGTGATGTCCAAAACCGGTCACGCGTTTATTAAAGAGCGTATGCGCGAAGAAGACGCCATCTACGGCGGCGAGATGAGCGCCCACCACTACTTCCGCGATTTTGCCTACTGCGACAGCGGGATGATCCCGTGGCTGCTGGTGACCGAGTTGCTGTGCCTGAAAGGTCAGACCCTGGGCGAGCTGGTGCGCGACCGTATGGCGGCCTTCCCGGCAAGTGGAGAGATCAACAGCAAACTGGCGCAGCCGGCTGAGGCCATTGCCCGCGTGGAACAGCACTTTGCTATTCACGCGCTGGAAATTGACCGTACCGACGGTATCAGCATGGCGTTCCCGCAGTGGCGCTTTAACCTGCGCTCGTCCAATACCGAGCCGGTGGTGCGCCTGAACGTGGAATCCCGCGCCGACACCGCGCTGATGGAAGCCCGAACGAAGGACATTCTGGCGCTGTTGAATCAGTAATATTTGCCCCTCCCGGTGGGAGGGGAAACCGAATACAGGAACAACGATGACGAATCTAAAAAAGCGCGAACGAGCGAGAACGAATGCATCGTTAATCTCTATGGTGCAGCGTTTTTCTGATATCACCATCATGGTCGGCGGATTGTGGGCGGTGTGTTGGATCAGCGGGCAATCGTTCTTATACATGCATCTGCTGATGGCACTGATTGCGCTGGTCGTGTTTCAGATGATCGGCGGGATGACGGATTTCTATCGTTCGTGGCGTGGCGTCAAGATGACCACCGAACTGATGCTGTTGCTGCAGAACTGGACCTTAAGCCTGATCTTCAGCGCGGGCCTGGTGGCGTTCAGCCATGATTTTGATAATCGTCTGGTGACATATCTTTGCTGGTATCTGTTAACCAGCGTCGGCATGGTGGTTTGCCGCTCCCTGATCCGCTTTGGCGCGGGCTGGTTGCGTAACCGTGGTTACAACCGCCGCTATGTCGCCGTTGCCGGCGATCTGCCGGTGGGCCAGGTGCTGCTTGATAGCTTCCGTAAAGAGCCGTGGTTAGGTTTTGAAGTGGTTGGGATCTACCACGACGCGAAACCGGGTGGCGTGCCGTCGGACTGGGCGGGCAACTACGATCAGCTTATTGACGATGCGAAAGCGGGCAAAATTCACAACGTCTACATTGCCATGCAGATGAAAGAGGAGTCCCGCATTAAGAAACTGATGCGCGACCTGGCGGACACCACCTGTTCCGTGATCCTCATTCCGGACGTCTTTACCTTCAACATTCTCCATTCCCGTATCGAAGAGGTGAACGGTGTACCGGTAGTGCCGCTGTACGACACGCCGCTGTCAGGTATCAACCGTGTTCTCAAACGTCTGGAAGACATTGTGCTCTCTTCACTGATCCTTCTGCTGATCTCTCCGGTGCTGTGCTGTATTGCCCTGGCGGTGAAGCTGAGCTCTCCCGGCCCGGTCATCTTCCGTCAGACGCGCTACGGCATGGACGGTAAGCCGATCATGGTGTGGAAATTCCGCTCCATGAAGGTGATGGAGAACGACAAAGTGGTGACGCAGGCTACGCAGAACGATCCGCGCGTGACCCGCGTGGGGAATTTCCTGCGCCGCACCTCGCTGGACGAGCTGCCGCAGTTTATCAACGTCTTTACCGGCGGTATGTCGATTGTCGGGCCACGTCCGCATGCGGTTGCCCATAACGAGCAGTACCGTTCGCTGATTGAAGGCTACATGCTGCGCCATAAAGTGAAACCAGGCATTACCGGCTGGGCGCAAATCAACGGCTGGCGCGGTGAAACCGACACGCTGGAAAAAATGGAAAAACGCATTGAATTCGACCTTGAGTACATCCGTGAGTGGAGCCTCTGGTTCGATATCAAAATTGTTTTTCTGACCATCTTCAAAGGTTTCGTGAACAAAGCGGCGTACTAAGATGAGCTTACGTGAAAAAACCATCAGCGGCGCCAAGTGGTCAGCGATGGCGACTATCGTCATCATTGGCCTGGGGCTGGTGCAGATGACCGTGCTGGCGCGCATTATCGATAATCATCAGTTCGGTCTGCTGACCGTCTCGCTGGTGATTATCGCGCTGGCCGACACGCTGTCTGACTTCGGTATCGCCAACTCGATTATCCAGCGCAAAGAGATTAGCCAGCTGGAGCTGACCACGCTCTACTGGCTGAACGTGGGGCTGGGGATATTTGTTTTTGTGCTGGTGTTCCTGCTGAGCGATGTGATCGCCAGCGTGCTGCACAACCCGGATCTGGCCCCGCTGATGCGCACGCTGTCGTTTGCCTTTGTGGTGATCCCGCACGGGCAGCAGTTCCGCGCGCTGATGCAAAAAGAGCTGGAGTTCAACAAGATCGGCATGATTGAAACCAGCGCCGTGCTGGCGGGCTTTACCTTCACAGTGGTGAGCGCCCATTTCTGGCCGCTGGCCATGACCGCTATTCTGGGGTATCTGGTTAACTCTGTCGTGCGCACGCTGCTGTTCGGCTACTTTGGCCGCAAGATCTACCGCCCGGGGCTGCATTTTTCCCTGGCGTCCGTCTCCTCGAACCTGCGTTTTGGCGCCTGGCTGACGGCCGACAGCATCATCAACTACGTCAATACCAACCTTTCCACGCTGGTGCTGGCGCGCATTCTGGGGGCGAGCGTCGCGGGGGGTTATAACCTGGCCTACAACGTTGCGGTCGTCCCGCCGATGAAGCTCAACCCGATTATCACCCGCGTGTTGTTCCCGGCGTTCGCCAAAATTCAGGACGACACTGAAAAGCTGCGCGTCAACTTCTACAAGCTGCTCTCCGTGGTCGGCATTATTAACTTCCCGGTACTGCTGGGTCTGATGGTGGTGTCGAGCAACTTTGTGCCGCTGGTATTTGGGGAGAAGTGGAACAGCATCATCCCGATCCTGCAGTTGCTCTGCGTGGTGGGGCTGCTGCGCTCCGTGGGTAACCCGATTGGCTCCCTGCTGATGGCGAAAGCGCGCGTGGATATCAGCTTTAAATTCAACGTATTTAAAACCTTCCTGTTTATTCCGGCAATTATCGTCGGCGGACACATGGCGGGCGCCATTGGCGTCACGCTGGGCTTTCTGCTGGTGCAAATCATCAACACCGTGTTGAGCTACTTCATCATGATCAAGCCGGTGCTGGGCTCCAGCTACCGTCAGTACATCCTGAGCCTGTGGCTGCCGTTTTATCTCTCCTTGCCGACCCTGGTGGTGAGCTACGGTCTGGGCGTGCTCCTGAAGGGCCATTTGCCGCTGGCCGCGCTGCTGGCAGTGCAGGTTGCCGCGGGCGCGCTGGCGTTTGGGGTGATGATTGTGCTGTCACGCAATGCGCTGGTAGTGGAGATGAAGCGCCAGTTTTGCCGTAACGAAAAAATGAAAACGCTGCTTCGCGCAGGCTAGTTATTTAAGAGGCCATTATGAAATTATTAATTCTTGGCAACCATACCTGCGGCAACCGTGGCGACAGCGCCATCCTGCGCGGTTTACTGGATGCAATTAACACCCTTAAGCCTGAGACAGAAGTGGACGTGATGAGCCGTTACCCGGTCAGCTCATCCTGGTTACTGAACCGCCCGGTGATGGGCGACCCGCTCTACAGCCAGATGAAACAGCACAATAACGCTGCGGGCGTGATGGGACGCGTGAAGAAAGTGTTGCGTCGCCGCTACCAGCATCAGGTGCTGCTTTCTCGTGTAACCGACACCGGCAAGCTGCGTAACATCGCCATCGCGCAGGGCTTTACCGATTTTGTGCGTCTGCTTTCCGGCTATGACGCCATTATTCAGGTGGGCGGTTCGTTCTTTGTCGATCTCTACGGCGTGCCGCAGTTTGAGCATGCCCTCTGTACCTTTATGGCGAAGAAGCCGCTGTTTATGATTGGTCACAGCGTCGGACCATTCCAGGAACCGCAGTTCAACCAGCTGGCAAACTATGTGTTTGGCCACTGCGATGCCCTGATTTTACGTGAGTCAGTCAGCCTAGACATGATGAAGCGCAGCGAGATCGACACTTCTAAAGTCGAGCACGGGGTGGATACCGCGTGGCTGGTGGATCACCAGGACGACAGCTTCCAGCCGAGCTACGCGGTGCAGCACTGGCTGGACGTGGCGGCGAAACAGAAAACCGTCGCCATTACCCTGCGCGAGCTGGCACCTTTTGATAAGCGTTTAGGCACCACTCAGGCCGCCTACGAGAAGGCCTTTGCCGAGGTCGTTAACCGCGTGCTGGACAGCGGTTATCAGGTGCTGGCGCTCTCCACCTGTACCGGTATCGATAGCTACAACAAGGATGATCGCATGGTGGCGCTTAACCTGCGCCATCTGGTGAACGATCCGTCCCGGTATCACGTGGTGATGGACGAACTGAACGATCTGGAGATGGGCAAACTGCTCTCAGCCTGTGACCTGACCGTGGGTACCCGTCTGCACTCTGCCATCATCTCGATGAACTTTGGCACGCCAGCCATTGCCATCAACTATGAGCACAAATCTGCCGGAATTATGCAGCAGCTGGGGATGCCGGAAATGGCCGTGGATATCCGTCATCTGCTGGATGGCTCGCTCGGCGCAATGGTGGGTGACACTCTTGGACAACTGCCCGTCGTGAATGAGCGCCTGGCCGTGGCGGTGAAAGCCGAGCGCGAAAAGGGAATGGGGATGGTGAAGTCGGTGCTTGACCGCGTGCGGGAGGGGAAATGAAGGTTGGTTTCTTCTTACTGAAATTTCCACTGTCGTCTGAAACCTTTGTACTCAATCAAATCACCGCGTTTATCGATATGGGATATGACGTGGAAATTATCGCCCTGCAAAAGGGCGATACGCAAAACACCCATGCGGCGTATACCCAGTATGGGCTGGAGGCGAAAACTCGCTGGCTGCAGGATGAGCCATCCGGAAAAGTGAACAAGCTGCGCTACCGTACCAGCCAAACCTTACGCGGGCTTCATCGCGCGTCGACCTGGCGAGCGCTGAACATCTCCCGCTATGGCGCGGAGTCGCGCAATCTGATCCTGTCGGCCATCTGTGGGCAAACGGCGCAGCCGTACCGCGCTGATGTCTTTATCGCCCACTTTGGCCCGGCAGGGGTGACCGCAGCCAAACTGCGCGAGCTGGGAGTGATTGACGGGAAGATCGCCACGATCTTCCACGGCATTGATATCTCCAGCCGTGAAGTGCTGAACCACTACACGCCGGAGTATCAGCAGCTGTTCCAGCGCGGCGACATGATGCTGCCCATCAGCGACCTGTGGGCCGGACGCCTCAAAAAGATGGGCTGCCCGGGCGAGAAAATCACCGTCTCGCGGATGGGTGTGGATTTGGCGCGTTTTACCCGCCGTCCGGTCAAGGTGCCGGGTAAACCGCTGCAGATTATCTCTGTTGCCCGACTGACCGAGAAAAAAGGGCTGCATGTGGCGATAGAAGCCTGCCGCCAGCTAAAGGCGCGCGGGGTGGATTTCCGTTATCGCATTCTCGGTATCGGCCCGTGGGAGCGTCGTCTGCGCACGCTTATTGAACAGTATGAGCTGGAAACGCACGTGGAGATGCCGGGCTTTAAGCCGAGCCACGAGGTGAAGGCCATGCTCGATGAAGCCGACGTGTTTCTGCTGCCGTCCGTTACGGGTGCCGATGGCGACATGGAAGGCATACCGGTGGCGCTGATGGAGGCGATGGCGGTGGGGATTCCGGTGGTATCGACCCTGCACAGCGGGATCCCGGAGCTGATCAAGTCAGATCATTCCGGCTGGCTGGTCCCCGAAAATAACGCCATGGCCCTGGCCGATCGGCTGGCCGCGTTTAGCGATATCGACCAGCAGGCGCTGGAGCCCGTGCTGCACAATGCCCGACAAAAAGTCGAGGCAGATTTTAACCAGCAGGTGATCAATCGCCAGTTAGCGAGCCTGCTGCAAACGTTGTAACGCCGAGGTTGTATGCTGAAAAAGATTACCCGACGCAGCTTTGTCTCTTCTCTGTCCGTCCTGGCGGCAATGCCGCTGCTGTCGCCCCGCGTTGCGCGGGCGGCAACCGGCAAGACGGTCTCTGTAAATCAGTACAATAACAACGACTGGATCGCCGCCTTTAAGCAGGCGTTTAACGAAGGCGACACCGTCGTAGTGCCTGCAGGGCTCACCTGCAAAAACATCAACACGGGCATTTTCATTCCTGGCGGCAAAACGCTGCTGATTCGCGGGGCGTTAACCGGCAATGGCCGGGGGCGCTTTGTTCTGCAGGAGGGCAGCAAAGTCATCGGTGAGGGCGAAGGCCGTACCGAAAATATTACCCTTGACGTTCGTGGCTCTGACTGTGTCATCAAAGGGCTGGCGATGAGCGGATTTGGCCCGGTAACGCAAATCTACATTGGCGGCAAAAAGCCCAGCGTGATGCGTAATCTGGTCATTGATAACATCCGCGTGAGCCAGGCCAATTACGCCATCCTGCGCCAGGGGTTTCACAACCAGGTGGATGGCGCCCGCATCACCAACAGCAAATTCAGCCACCTGCAGGGCGATGCGATCGAGTGGAATGTGGCCATCAATGACCGCAATATTCTGATCTCCGACCATGTGATCGACAACATCAACTGCACCAACGGGAAGATTAACTGGGGGATTGGTATTGGCCTTGCGGGCAGTACCTACGACAACGACTACCCGGAAAAACAGACCGTGAAGAACTTTGTGGTTGCCAATATCACCGGCAGCAACTGCCGCCAGCTGGTGCACGTTGAGAACGGTAAACACTTTATTATCCGCAATATTAAGGCCAAAAATATTACGCCTGATTTCAGTAAAAAGGCGGGAATAGACAATGCCACGGTAGCAATTTATGGCTGTGATAATTTCGTTATTGATAATGTCGATATGGTCAATAGTGCCGGCATGTTAATCGGTTACGGCGTGATTAAAGGTGACTACCTGTCGATTCCGCAGAACTTCAAGCTTAACGATATTCGTCTGGATAATAGCCAGCTTGCCTATAAGCTGCGCGGCATACAAATTTCATCCGGTAATGCGACCTCGTTTGTGGCCATCACCAACGTCGACATGCAGCGCGCGACGCTTGAACTGCATAACAAACCTCAGCACCTTTTCTTACGCAATATCAACGTAATGCAGGAAGCAGCAATCGGGCCGGCCCTGAAGCTGAACTTCGACCTGCGTAAGGATGTACGGGGTAAATTCATGGCGAAAGACGAGACGTTGCTGTCGCTAGCAAACATCAAAGCAGTGAATGAGAAAGGGCAGAGCTCGGTGGATATTGACCGGGTGGATCAGCATGTGGTGAATACGGAACGGCTGAATTTTGCGCTGCCGCACAGATAATCGTCAGTGGGCTTTTTGCGACTATTCCTGGCACGGGATCGCATTCATTTCAGATTACAACTACTGTAATTTGTGGTGCTAAGGCGTAATATCATTACAGGATTACGGCAAATCATACTGGCGAAAACAGGTTTAAGAGCTATAATTCGTCAACCATTTTAAGGTGGAAGAAATAATGATTAATTTGAAAGCAGTCATTCCGGTAGCCGGACTGGGCATGCATATGCTGCCAGCCACAAAAGCCATTCCTAAAGAGATGCTACCGATCGTCGACAAGCCGATGATTCAATACATCGTCGACGAGATTGTTGCTGCAGGGATCAAAGAAATCGTTCTGGTTACGCACTCGTCCAAGAATGCGGTTGAAAACCACTTCGACACCTCTTACGAACTCGAAGCGCTGCTGGAGCAGCGTGTTAAACGTCAATTGCTGGCGGAAGTGCAGTCCATTTGTCCTCCTGGCGTGACCATCATGAACGTGCGTCAGGCGCAGCCGCTGGGCCTGGGCCACTCCATCCTGTGTGCTCGCCCTGTCGTGGGCGACAACCCGTTTATCGTGGTCCTGCCGGATATCATCATTGATACCGCTTCTGCGGATCCGCTGCGCTACAACCTGGCGGCGATGGTGGCGCGTTTCAACGAAACAGGCCGCAGCCAGGTGCTGGCGAAACGCATGAAAGGCGATCTGTCCGAGTACTCTGTTATCCAGACTAAAGAAGCGCTGGAGACAGAAGGGCAGGTGAGCCGCATCGTTGAGTTCATCGAAAAACCGGATCAGCCGCAGACGCTGGATTCTGACCTGATGGCGGTTGGCCGTTATGTCCTGAACGCAGATATCTGGGCCGAGCTGGAAAAAACCGAGCCAGGCGCCTGGGATCGTATTCAGTTGACCGATGCGATTGCCGAGCTGGCGAAGAAGCAGTCTGTTGACGCGATGCTGATGACCGGTGAGAGCTACGACTGCGGTAAGAAGTTGGGCTACATGCAGGCGTTTGTGAACTATGGGCTGCGTAACCTGAAGGAAGGGGCGAAGTTCAGAAGCCGGATTGAGAAGTTGTTAGCTAACGACTGATTTTATCTTACTTGATTTGCACAAGCGGCAGTCATCATTTGGGTATGTTGAAACATAACCAAAATGGTAGCTGCCGTTTTTTGTTATTAATTCTAATGATAACATGGATTTATCTGATTTAAATCTGGTCAGATTTGTAACGATTTGTGCTTGTTTCTGAGGTCATTTAGGACGACAATTAACGCCAGTTTTTGCAGTTGTCCAGCGCCAGTAGAGTTCGGTGTCGGACTTCAACAAATGGAACATTTCACCCCCGTTCAGTGCACTGGTAGCTGTTAAGCCAGGGGCGGTAGCGTGGGTAAAACCCATGCAGGGCTGGATTACAATCTCTTCAATTGTAGCATTCAATAAGTTGATATTTTCTGGTGAAAAACATGTTTGATAATAAAACGATTCTGGTAACTGGCGGCACAGGTTCATTTGGCAATAAGTTCGTTCGCATGACGCTTGAAAAATATAATCCTAAAAAAATTATCATTTATTCGCGTGATGAAATGAAACAGTGGGAAATGGCAAAGCATTTCAAAGATGAAAGTCGCATCCGCTTTTTCATCGGTGATGTGCGTGATAAAGATCGTTTGTACCGTGCGTTAGATGGGGTTGATTTCGTGGTGCATGCAGCAGCAACAAAAATCGTTCCTACCGCAGAATACAACCCGTTTGAGTGTGTAAAAACCAACATCAACGGTGCGATGAATGTTATTGATGCATGTATTGATAAAGGTATCGAGCGTGTCGTTGCACTGTCTACTGACAAAGCAAGTAGCCCAGCAAACCTGTATGGTGCAACTAAACTGGCATCCGATAAATTGTTTGTGGCAGGTAATTCCTACTCCGGTGCTACCAAGACTCGCTTCGCCGTTGTGCGTTACGGGAACGTTATGGGATCCCGTGGTTCCGTAATTCCATTCTTCCTGTCTATCAAAGACAAGGGCGAACTGCCAATCACTGATGACCGCATGACCCGTTTCATGATTACCCTGGAACAGGGTGTGGAACTGGTTTGGCACGCCTTCAATGACATGGAAGGTGGCGAGATCTATGTTAAGAAAATCCCATCAATGAAAGTGACTGATGTTGCAACGGCTGTTGCTCCTGATGCAACTCAGAAAGTGATCGGTATTCGTCCGGGTGAAAAACTGCATGAACAAATGATCAGTGCAGAAGATGCGCATTACACCTATGAATATCCGGAACACTTCAAAATCCTTCCTGCAATCCATAACTGGTGCGATTCTCCTGAACGTATTAAAGATGGTAAACGTGTACCAGAAGGGTTCGTTTACGAAAGCGACAGCAATACCGAGTGGATGAGCATTGAAGAACTGCGTCAATGGATTGATGATAACCGTGAAAAAGTAGGCAATATCTAATGAAATTTATCCCCTACGGACGGCAGGATATCTCAGAAGAAGATATCAGTGCAGTGGTGGACGTACTGAAGTCTGATTTCTTGACTCAGGGGCCATGTGTTCCACAGTTCGAGCAGGCCATTGCTGACTATGTTGGCGTTAAACATGCTGTAGCGGTTAATAGCGCAACGTCTGCACTTCATATTGCATGCTTAGCACTGGGGTTGAAAAAAGGCGACTGGCTTTGGACTTCGCCTAATACCTTTGTGGCTTCGGCAAATTGTGCGCTTTATTGTGATGCCAATGTAAGCTTTGTTGATATTGATCCGCAAACTTACAACATGAGTGTTTCCGCTCTGGAAGCTAAACTCATTGCGGCTAAAGCAGAAGGCAAATTGCCTAAAATCGTGGTGCCAGTAGCGTTCGCGGGTCAATCATGTGATATGGAAGCGATCCATAAACTGTCTAAAGAGTATGGGTTCGCCATTATCGAAGATGCGTCGCATGCGATCGGTGGTAATTATCAGGGAGCTAAAATTGGCAACTCGTGTTTTGCCGACATTACCATTTTGAGCTTCCACCCGGTTAAGATCATCACAACTGCTGAAGGTGGTATGGCGCTGACAAACAACGATGCGCTGGCCGAGAGTATGCAACTTTTCCGCAGCCACGGGATTACCCGCGACAACGAGAAAATGACCAAACTATCGGAAGGTGGTTGGTACTATCAGCAGGTAGATCTCGGACTAAACTATCGCATGACCGAATTACAGGCTGCACTGGGTGTGAGTCAGTTAAAACGTATTGACGGTTTTGTGGCTCGACGTCATGAACTGGCAAAACGTTATCACGCGGCTTTTGACGGTGTTCCTGTTTCAATACCGCAGCAGTCAGAGAGTGGATACAGTGCTTTGCATCTTTACCCACTGACGGTGAACGATCCGGCTCAACGTAAACCACTGTTTGATTATCTGCGTGATAAAGGCATTGGGGTTAACGTCCACTATATCCCCGTTCATACTCAGCCTTATTATGAGCAGTTAGGTCATAAATCTGGTGATTATCCCGTCGCTGAAGACTATTACTCTCGCGCGCTAAGTATCCCTATGTACTCAACGCTGACAGATGAAGAGCAAGACTACGTTATTCAGTGCATTCGGGAGTATTTTTAAATGAATGTGGCAATCATTCCTGCGCGTGGTGGCAGTAAGCGTATTCCACGAAAAAACATTAAAGAATTTTGTGGGAAACCAATGATTGCCTGGTCCATTGAAGCCGCTCAAAAGAGCGGCGTCTTTGACCGAATCATTGTCTCAACAGATGATGCGGAGATAGCTGAAGTTGCGCGTCAATATGGTGCAGAAGTGCCATTTATGCGCCCGGAAGAACTCTCAAATGATTATGCAGGTACTATTCCTGTGATTCGCCACGCGACTGATTGGCTCATTAGTCACGACTGCGCGGTTGATTATGTTTGCTGTATTTATGCTACAGCTCCTTTTATCCGCGCTGAAGATATTATTCAGGGATTAGGAACTCTCCAAAGCCAGCAAGGCGATTATGCTTTCACAGTTTCAAGGTTTCCTTATCCCATTCAACGAGCACTTAAAGTCAGTGATGAACAGCGTATAAGTATGTTTTCACCTGAGATGTTCCATGTCCGGTCACAGGATCTTGAAGAGTCGTGGCACGATGCCGGGCAATTTTATTGGGGGACATCCTCAGCTTGGTTGAACGAAAAGCCGATTTTTAGCGCAGATTCCTACTCGATTGAACTTCCGCGTGAACGTGTCCAGGATATTGATACTCCAGAAGACTGGCGCGTAGCTGAGTGGTTGTTTAAAGCCATGGAGTTTAAAAATGAACGTGTTTCTGCGGGCTGATTCATCGCTATCGATCGGTTCTGGTCATATTATCCGTTGTCTAAATCTTGCGAAAGTCTTAGAAAAAGCAGGAGCTCGTTGTTCATTTATATCAAAAGACCACCCTGGTAATATTCTGGATAAAATAAAACAGGAAGGTTTTTCTGTCGAAGTTATCGCAGCTGCCGATAAATCGAGTACTTACATCAGCGATGAAAAATCATGGCTTAATGGAAGTCAATACGATGATGCTGAGAAATTTATCGATTTAATAGTAGAAAACTGTTCTGATCCAGACATCATCATTGTCGATCACTATTCTCTTGATTACGAATGGGAAGCGATTGTGAAAGCACGTTTTCCTGATTCACATTTAGTGGTGATCGATGATCTCTGCAACCGGCCGCATTGTTGTGATTTACTGATTGATCAAACCTATATGCGCAGCGCCAGAGAATATGCCCAATTCAATAAAAGAGAAGGTAAAGTTCTCGCTGGCGCAAAATATGCGTTGCTAAACCCTGCATTTTCGCAATTAAGAAAACAATCAATTGTTCGTAAAGCCAACATTACTGCACCGAAAAAACTATTATTAACAATGGGTGGGGTGGATGCACATAATGTTGCTGGAAAAATGCTGGTATTCCTTGAGCAGTCAAACTTTAAAAACATAGAAAAAATCACTGTTGTATTGGGCTCTGCTTGTCCACACCGTTCTGAAATTATCTCTCTTGCGAATAAATCGAAATACGACGTCGACGTTCTCGTTAATGTGTCAAATATGGCAGAACTGATGCTGGAACACGATTTCGCAATCGGCGCTATGGGGGGAACGACGTGGGAACGATGTACTATGGGATTACCTGCGGTAAACGTAGTCATTGCGGATAATCAAAAAACCATCGCAAACAATCTGTCTAACGCTGGTGCGATTGTGCTATATGCGGATAATTTTAATGCTGCAGAGTTGAGCGAGGCTCTCAATCATTTGATCGCGCATTATCACGAGCAGCGCCTCCTTGCTATGAACATATGTGATGGACAGGGGCTTAACAGAGATATCCAGGAAATAGTAATAATGTCAGCCAAAGATGGCACTAATGTGACTCTGCGTCAGGCTACATTTGACGATATCGATTTTGTATATCAACTTCAATGTGAGCCGCAAACGCGCAAATATGCTCGTAATCCTGAAATTCCTGCATACGAGAATCACGTCGAATGGATGAAACGAAAGTTAAATGCCGACAATTCATTCTTTTACATTATTGAAAATGCAGGGGCATGTGGTGTCATTCGATTAGACCCTGTTGAGCATGCCTTTGCAAACTATGAAATATCGATTTTTCTGACATCTGCATGTCACGGTAAAGGCATTGCGAGTGCAGCTATCAAACGCGCCTTGATGTTGCATAAAGGTATAAGCATACTGGCAACGGTTTTACCAGAAAACCATACATCGCATCAGTTATTTGAGCGTATTGGATTTTATAAATTATCACCCTGCGAATATATCAGCGAGAAAAAATAATGAACGAATTTATTACTATTGATGGTCGTAAAATTGGTAAAGATCATCCTCCTTATATTATTGCTGAGCTTTCGGCGAACCATAATGGCGACATCAACCGTGCATTTAAGATTATGGAAGAAGCGAAAGCTGCAGGCGCAGATGCCATAAAATTACAAACATACCGTGCAGATACCATCACCATTGAATGTGATACTGAAGATTTTCAGATTCATGGCGGCCTATGGGATGGGCAAACGCTTTTTAATTTATACAAAGGGGCACAAATGCCCTGGGAATGGCATAAGCCTCTGTTTGACAAAGCTAAAGAACTCGGAATTACTATTTTCAGTAGTCCTTTCGATTATACAGCTGTAGATCTTCTGGAGGAACTCGGAGCCCCTGCCTATAAAATCGCTTCATTTGAAGCTATCGATCTGCCATTAATAAAATATGTTGCAAAAACAGGCAAGCCGATGATTATTTCAACGGGCATGGCTGACGAGCAGGAGATTCAGGAGGCTATTACTGCAGCACGTGACGGTGGTTGTAAGGAACTTGTCGTTCTGCATTGCGTGAGTGGTTACCCGGCACCAGCAGAAGATTATAATCTGGCGACTATTTCAGATATGGCTGAGCGTTTTGGGGTCATTACTGGGCTGTCCGATCACACAATCGATAATACGACTGCAGTAGCATCAGTTGTCCTTGGTGCTAACGTTATTGAAAAACACGTTACACTGGATCGGAATGGTGGGGGGCCAGATGACAGTTTCTCGCTTGAACCACAAGAGCTCAAAGCATTGTGTCATGATGCCAGGACTGCTTGGATGGCGTTGGGAAGAGTTAACTACGAACGCAAAGAAAGTGAAAAGGGTAACCTAAAATTCCGTCGTTCTCTTTATGTGGTTAAAGATGTTAAAAAAGGCGAAACACTGACCAGTGAGAATGTAAAAAGCATTAGACCTGGCTTCGGTTTAGCACCTAAATATTATGATGAGGTAATGGGTTTAACATTTAAAAATAATTTATCTAAAGGAACACCTTTATCATTGGAAGATATTAGTTGAATATACATGAAAATAATTCGCGATAGCTTTATTTATCTTACCGGAGATCTTCTCTCAAGAAGTATTCCATTTCTTTTGCTTCCTTACCTTACAAGAATGCTGGGTTCGGATGGTTTCGGTGAGTTATCCTATTATCAGATAGTAATTGCTTTGGGACTGATTTTTATCGGATTTAGCCAAGATGGCGCCTTGGTGAGATATTATTATAAATATGGTAAAAATGGACTCGGTAGCATATTGTTAGCTAGTGCATTTCAGGCAACGATAGTATTCGCGATAATTTCATGTTTAGTAGCTACATTTTTTAAAGATAATATTTTATTTTATGCTGTCTTGACCGCCTATACACAATCTGTACTTGCATTATTCTTTGCATCACAACAGTGTCAGAGGCGTCCTGGCAGCTATATTATTATACAGTTTTTAAATGCAATAATTTCTGCTGGAGCAACAGTTTTCCTTTTTCACTATTTTGATGTATCAGTTTTAAATCGAATTGTAGCGATGATAATTGCAAATATTGCAAGTTTATTCTTGTCTATTGTTATTTTTTACTGGTTTCAGAAAAATACCGTGCGCTTATCATTCGGTTTTGCTTTAAATCTTTTTAAATATAATTTTTCTTTTGGTGTACCTCTGCTATTACATCAGTTAAGTTTTTTTGCTAAAGGTCAAGTTGACCGTCTGTTAATATATAAAATATTCAGTGCATCCACGCTTGGTGTATATTCTGTAGGCTATCAACTTGCATCAATATTTGCAATTTTGCTGATGGCAATTAACAAAGCAACAGTTCCTTATTATTATGACTACATCAAAAATGGCAGCCTCACGCATTCAAAAGTAAAAAAAATCGCTTTGTTAAGTTTGTTAATTACACCTTTGCCGTTCGTTTTTTTCCTCATAATACCTCAGTCAATATACAGTTGGGTATTAGGACCCGGCTTCGAAAGTGCAAAATACTATGCTGTACTATTTGCACTAGCCATATCTTTAACAATACCTTATTTATTGCTCGTTAATTTTTATTTTTATCATGGTAGGAATAAAATCATATCATTTTGCACGATTGTATCAGCTGTAATCTATATTTTATTGGTTTATGTATTGGCCAACCATAATATAAAGTATGTACCTTATGCTATGATAATATCTAACTCGATTGCAATATGTATGCTGTATATTAATATTAATAAGGTTGTGGAAAAATGAACCTTGTAGTTTGCTTTACACCTTTGCAAATATTAATAGCGAAGGCAGTGATCCAGAAAGAAGGAATAGATTATAGTTCTATTCGTTTTGTTTATTTTTCTAAGATTGAAGATGATAAGCATAAGAAATATTATTCGCTCATTGCTGAGCACTGTAAACAATCTGAATTCATAAAAGATGTGTACTCATTTAAATTATTATGTAAGCTTAGAAAAAGATTTATTACTTCTAGATTCGATAAGGTTTTATTAGCAAGCCTTGACGATAGTATAAGCCATTATCTTTTGTCATTTATAAAATTTAATGAGCTTATAACATTCGATGATGGTATTGGAAATATTTTAAAGTCAGGCTCTTATTTTAAAGAACATCATAGGAAATCGTTGAAGAAAAAAATTTTTACTGTAGTACATTGTTTTTTAGGTAGGAAATATTACTTAGAGTCAGTTAAACGCAGATCTAACAGACATTATACAATTTTTAAAGATTTTGAAAACTGTGTGCAAAATGCGATTTTTTTAGAACTATTTGAATCAACTGAACTTTCAAAAAGTGATAAGGTCATTGATATTTTCTTGGGAACTATCTACGACGAAATTACTACAGCGGATAATGGCCATAAACTCAAAACTGATGTCCTTTTATTTCTGAATAAATTCCCGGAAAAACCAAAATATATCCCACATCCTAGGGCATTAGATAAAGAATTTGAGTCTTTTAAATTTAGCAGTAGTAGTATTGCAGAGGAAATAGTATTTGACTTAATTCGCGATGGATACCTGGTTAATCTATATGGCTTTGCAAGTAGTTCTCAGTTTAATTTGTATACAGTAAGGAATGTAAATATATATGTGATAGATTCGCCATGGCTTACTTCAGCAATGAAAGATGGAATAAGTATGCTTGCCAACAAGTTGCCAGAAGAAAATCATATTCACATCTGATACCCATATAATTAAGTGTTATTAAATATGAATGTACTAGCTATAGTTTGGTTTTTGGTTTACGCCATAAATAGCCTTTTTCCTGCTTCGCTCGTTTTTAATATCTTTTCTTATTTGCTGTGGTTGGTTACAGTAGTTTATTTATTTAGAATGAAAGTGCAATTTACTTTCTTTAATTTCATGGCAATTTTTGCCTATACAACTACTGGGCTTAGTTGCCTAATTGCAGAATTTGGTTCTTACTTTGTTGAAACACAGACCATAAGCTATTTGACAGGCGCGACATCCCGTAATCTCTCATTGTGCTTCTTTCTTTTGTACAGTAGTTATGCTGGATTTAGTCTTGTAAAACGTTTGTTGCCAACGACGTACCCTCAAATCATTTCTTTAAATAGACTAGTTTATTCATTTATTCCATTTTTAAGCTCTGCATTAATTATTGGGCTTTTTTATATTAGTATTAGATATGGTTCTCCGAATGATTATAACGTTGATCGCTTTTATTATTGGGCCAATATAGCTCCCTCTTGGGGGGACTATTTGAAGTTTAATTTGGTACAATTAAGTTTCTTATTAGGTATGATGTATGCAGCACGTCCTTATAAGTGGTTGCTTGTTATGTTTGTTTTGGGATTAATTGCACAGATATTGGTTGGTGAAAAATTTACTGGTGTGTTTTCCGCGATTGTATTTTTTATTACACCATACTTTATCATACACTCAAGTAAGTTTAATGTATTTTCAACGAAGAATATTGTTATTACTCTGGTGATTACCTTCATTTTCTCTATTGCAATTTATAATAGCTATGCAGCTATTGTGGGGCAAAAAAATGCAACTGAGAGTTTTCTATCTAGGATTATCTTGCAATCACAAATGTGGTGGGCAGTAGATAATATCTCCGGAGAGATAAAAGATTATTCTGAATTAATTCGCTCATTCTTTGGTACGGCAAGCGAGGACAGATATCGAGGGATATTCTACTTGATGTCGCAAATAACACCTCCAAATATATTTGAAGGCTATTATGAAAAAGGAATTAACTTTACAATGGCTTCACCTGTCAATTTCATTTACTTTTTTGGTTATCCTTTGTCATTATTAGTTGCTTTGCCAGTAGGTTTTATTTGCGGGGTCTTGTATGGCATGTTCCGAATTGCAGTTATGAACTATGATTATTGGATAATATTATTATTTATTAAAATACATTACACCATCGTTAGAATTCTAACTATGGGTGAAACGTACGCACTCACGGATCCAAAATTTATAATTCTTTGTTTTATTGCTTTGGTTTATACTTTATTTGTTTGCTTAATGAAACGTCGGGAGAAAGTTTATGCGATTTAGTTTAATTCTTCCGATTTATAATGTTCAGGATTATTTAGAAGATTGTCTGTCGTCTATTCATAATCAAAACTTTAAAGATTTTGAATGCTTATTAATAGATGATGGGTCAACGGATCATTCTTCTGATATTTGTGAGAGATTCGTAGAGGAAGATAGTAAGTTTAAATATTTTTATAAGAAAAACGGTGGGCTTTCTGATGCAAGGAATTTTGGGCTTGACAGGGCGGTAGGTGAATATGTGTTTTTTATTGATTCAGATGACTTGATATCTACGAATGCTCTGTCTGAGGTGGATTCATGCATCTCAAAACATATGTCAGATATAGTTTATTTCGACTATAAAAAATTTCATGCTGAAAAAGATGAACCTCTTCCTCAATTTGAATTATCTGTGCCGTCTAATTCAATCCGTAAAATCTCTAATGTTATTTTAACTAAGAAGCCTAACTTTGCATGGGCGAGAGTAGCAAAGAGAGAGATGTACATTAAAAATCGCTTTCCGGTCGGATTTATCTACGAAGACGTTCTCACGTCGCCTTTATTATCAGCTAGAGCCAGAGCGGTTAGCTACATTGAACATGAGTTATATGGTTATAGGAAAAGATCTAATTCAATTACAACCGGATCAGCTGAAAAGCAATTTAGATTGTTTGAAACGTTAAGATTATTGAAAGAAAATGTTATTCGAGAAAACATTGACATTAAATTCTACACTACTGCTTTTGTAAATCTCATCCAGTCTTGCTTAGTGAGTTTAGTGCGGATTGATGATCGTAAAATACGCCAAAAGTATATAGATTTAATATTGACTGAATATAACAAGCTAAGCTATCGAGATATTTTTAATTGTTGGTCATATAGAAAATACAAAATATTATCATTATTATCAAAAAATAAAATCTCTCTTTTCTTATTAAGTGCTGCTCTGAGGCAGATTGTAGTTTTCTCAGATAAACAAAGGTAAAGAATGAAGTTAATTACATATGTTGTTAGCCATAAACAATATGAATTCCCTGACAGTACAAATTTTGTGCCGTTGCAAGTTGGCACCGCTCCAGCGGCTATTTCGCAAAATACTGTGCGTGATTCAACTGGCGACAACATCGCCCATCTAAATTCATCATTCTGCGAACTCACCGCAGCCTATTGGATATGGAAGAACTCTCAGGAAGACATTGTCGGACTCGCGCACTACCGTCGATATTTTGCATCATCAACTAGTAACCTGATGGTTAAGGGGAAGCGTATCGCCTCTCCTGAAGAGATGATGAATCTTCTGGAGAATGCTGATATTCTGGTTGCTAAACCACGTAATTATTATATTACGAGCATTAAAAGCCATTATATACATGCTCATCATGAATCGGACTACACTCAACTGCGAGATGAAATAGCGCGACAACAACCTGATTATCTCTCAGATTTTGATGATGTTATGGGGGGCACTAAGATCAGCCTGTACAATATGTTCGTCTGTAAAAAAGCATTGATAGATGAATATTTTGCCTGGCTCTTCCCTCTATTGTTCGCGCTTGAACAAAAAATTGCTTATCAGAATTATGATGCGTACCAAAAACGCGTCTTTGGGTTTATGGCAGAAAGACTTTTCAATGTGTGGCTTCATCATCAGCGCAATCGACTGAGGATTAAATATATGCCGGTGGTCAATATTGATGGTGAGAACCTCCTTCTGAAGGGGATTGGATTATTAAAACGACATTTTTGGGGAACAAAATGACAGTCGCTATTGTTGGTGCAGGTATCTCTGGGGCCGTTATCGCCAGGCTGTTAGCTGAGCAAGGAATATCATCCGTTGTTTTTGATAAGCGCTCGCATATTGCAGGAAACTGCCATTCTGAACGTGATCCGCAGACTAATGTCATGCTGCACGTCTATGGTCCGCATATCTTCCACACAGATGATAAAGAAGTCTGGGACTTCGTAAATGCTTATTCTGAATTCATGCCTTACACAAACCGCGTAAAGGCTGTTTACAAGGGCAATGTCTATCTGCTGCCTGTTAACCTGCACACCATTAACCAGTTTTTCAATAAAACGCTACGTCCTGACGAAGCTCGGGCGTTTATTGAATCAAAAGCGGATAAATCAATTGTCGATCCGCAAAACTTTGAAGAACAAGCAATCAGCATGATTGGCCGTGAGCTCTACGAGGCGTTCTTCAAGGGATACACGCGCAAGCAATGGGGCGTTGAACCAACGGAATTGCCTGCCAGTATTTTGAAGCGTTTGCCGCTGCGCTTCAATTACAACGACAATTATTTTAATCATCAGTATCAGGGCATGCCTAAAGAAGGCTATACCGAGATGGTCGCAAAAATTCTCGACCATGAGATGATTGAGGTCAGAACGGATACTGAGTTTTCTGCGGCAGAAAGCACTGCGTATGAACATGTGTTCTGGTCAGGAGCCCTGGATGGATACTTTAACTTCAGCGAAGGGCGGCTTGGCTATCGCACATTGGACTTTGAAAAATTCTCCGCGGAAGGCGACTATCAGGGTACAGCAGTGATCAACTATTGTGAAGAAGACGTACCTTATACTCGTATCACCGAGCATAAGCATTTTTCACCCTGGGAATCACACGAAAATACTACCTGCTATCGTGAGTTTAGCCGTTTTTGTACCGAAAACGATGTGCCTTATTACCCGATTCGTATGGTAAAAGAGAAAGAATTATTAAACCGCTATCTCGACAAGGCCATGGCACTCCGTAATACAACTTTTGTTGGCCGTCTGGGTACCTATCGCTATCTTGATATGGATGTCACTATCCGCGAAGCTATTGATGTGGCAAACAAATATCTCGAATGCCAAAAAAATCAGGAGCCGATGCCCGTATTTAATATAAATCCGCGATAAAATCAGGTGTGGTCATGGATACGGATAATTTTTTGAATAAATATAACCCGTTGCTATGCAAATTTTTTCTGGCGGCCTCGGATTTTATATTTTTTAACGTTTCACTCGCACTTTCAATTGGTTGTGTGTATTGGATTTTTAACGATCTCTATCGTTTTATCCCCGATAACCAACTTGAGATGCGTATCATTTCCCACATCATATTAAGTATAATTTGTGTGGGATGGTTCTGGGTTCGGTTGCGGCATTATTCCTATCGAAAACCATTTTGGTTTGAATTAAAGGAAATTATCCGTACTATCGTAATTTTTGCTGTTTTTGACCTGGCGCTTGTTGCCTTTTCTAAATGGCAGTTCTCACGATATGTGTGGGTTTTTTGCTGGACCTTTGCCTTAATCCTGCTTCCATTCTTTAGAGCCATGACGAAGCATCTTCTTAATCGTCTTGGTATCTGGAAGAAAAAAACCATCATCATGGGAAGCGGAAGCAATGCTGTTGAGGCTTACTTCGCGTTGCAGAGCGAAGAAATGCTCGGTTTCGATGTCGTGGCCTTCTATGATGAAGAATCTACGGAATCGATGCTCCAGGGACTGCCTGTTTTGCGTGACCCCGAAATTCTTTGGCAGATGAAGAAAACAGGGGATATTCATTTCATCGTCGCATTTGAAATGGAAAACAGCGATAAGACCCTAAACTGGTTGCGAGAACTGTCAAAGAAAGACTGTCGTTCTGTTACGGTGATACCTTCTTTACGAGGTTTACCGCTATATAATACCGATATGTCATTTATCTTCAGCCACGAAGTTATGCTTCTTCGAATCCATAATAATCTGGCGAAGAGGACTTCTCGTTTCCTGAAACGCACATTCGATATTGTTTGTTCGTCACTGATCATCCTGGTTGCGTCACCTTTGCTTATTTATCTCTGGTATAAAGTGACACGTGATGGTGGCCCGGCAATCTATGGACATATGCGCGTCGGGCGACATGGTAAGCTTTTCCCATGTTATAAATTCCGCTCTATGGTCCTGAATTCACAGGAGGTTTTGCAAAAGCTTCTTGATTCGGATCCGGCGGCCCGTGAAGAGTGGGATCGTGATTTCAAGTTAAAAAATGACCCCAGGATCACTTCGGTAGGTCGGTTTATTCGGAAAACTAGCCTTGATGAACTGCCTCAGTTATTCAACGTCCTTAAAGGGCAAATGAGTCTGGTTGGGCCGCGTCCTATTATTTCTGAAGAACTGCCTCGATATGATGATAATGTCGATTACTATCTGATGGCGAAACCTGGCATGACAGGTTTATGGCAGGTGAGTGGCCGTAATGATGTTGATTACGATACGCGCGTCTACTTTGACTCCTGGTATGTAAAAAACTGGTCGCTCTGGAATGATATCGCGATTCTGTTCAAAACTGTGAAGGTCGTTCTTCATCGTGATGGTGCATATTAATGCACCAATACGCGGGTTTTATATGGTTTAAGACCATTCTAAATAAGACATCTATTGCTACCTTCTGGACTCTAACCTGAGTTAACATGTTCTTCACTTTACCCGCCGGCTCCTTTACGGCGGGGTATCCACACCTGACAGGAGTATGTAATGTCCAAGCAACAGATCGGCGTTGTCGGTATGGCAGTGATGGGGCGCAACCTGGCGCTCAACATCGAAAGCCGTGGTTATACCGTCTCCGTTTTCAACCGCTCCCGTGATAAGACCGAAGAAGTCATCGCTGAGAATCCGGGTAAGAAACTGGTTCCTTTCTATACGGTTAAAGAGTTTGTTGAATCTCTGGAAACGCCTCGTCGTATCCTGTTAATGGTGAAAGCGGGCGCAGGTACCGATGCAGCCATCGATTCCCTGAAACCTTATCTGGACAAAGGCGACATCATCATTGATGGTGGTAACACCTTCTTCCAGGACACCATTCGTCGTAACCGTGAACTCTCTGCTGAAGGTTTCAACTTCATCGGTACCGGTGTTTCCGGTGGTGAAGAGGGCGCGCTGAAAGGCCCATCTATCATGCCTGGCGGCCAGAAAGAAGCGTACGAGCTTGTTGCGCCAATCCTGACCAAAATCGCTGCAGTTGCGGAAGATGGTGAGCCGTGTGTGACCTATATCGGTCCGGACGGTGCAGGCCACTATGTTAAGATGGTTCACAACGGCATCGAATACGGCGATATGCAGCTGATTGCTGAAGCCTACTCTCTGCTGAAGGGGGGCCTGAACCTTTCCAACGAAGAACTCGCAGAGACCTTCACTGAGTGGAACAAAGGCGAGCTGAACAGCTATCTGATCGACATCACCAAAGATATCTTCACGAAGAAAGATGAAGAGGGTAAATACCTGGTCGATGTGATTCTTGACGAAGCGGCGAACAAAGGTACCGGCAAATGGACCAGCCAGAGCTCTCTGGACCTGGGCGAACCGCTGTCTCTGATCACTGAATCCGTATTCGCTCGTTACATCTCTTCTCTGAAAGATCAGCGCGTTGCGGCTTCCAAAGTGCTGTCTGGTCCGCAGGCTAAACCAGCTGCTGACAAAGCGGAATTCGTTGAGAAGGTTCGTCGTGCTCTGTACTTGGGCAAAATCGTCTCTTACGCGCAGGGTTTCTCTCAGTTACGCGCGGCTTCTGACGAAAACAACTGGGATCTGAACTACGGTGAAATCGCGAAGATCTTCCGTGCAGGTTGCATCATCCGCGCCCAGTTCCTGCAGAAAATCACCGATGCCTATGCTGAAAATGCAGGTATCGCGAACCTGCTTCTGGCACCTTACTTTAAGAAGATTGCTGACGAATACCAGCAGGCGCTGCGTGATGTGGTTGCATACGCTGTACAGAACGGTATTCCTGTGCCGACCTTCTCCGCTGCAGTGGCGTATTACGACAGCTATCGCGCTGCCGTACTGCCTGCCAACCTGATCCAGGCGCAGCGTGACTACTTCGGTGCGCATACGTATAAACGTACGGATAAAGAAGGTGTGTTCCACACCGAATGGCTGGATTAATCTAATTAGTTCTGCCATTCCATCAAGCCCGGTAGCGATACCGGGCTTTTTTATCTCGCCAAGTCCACTCACTTTTGAACGGAATAGATTGCGTGAAAATTCTCGTCACCGGTGGTGCCGGTTTTATCGGTTCCGCGGTTATCCGACATATTATTAATAATACTCAAGATTGCGTTGTTAACGTTGATAAATTGACCTATGCCGGTAATCTGGAATCCTTGCGTGAAGTAAGCGATAGTGACCGCTATGTTTTTGAACATGCTGATATATGCGACAAAATTGCAATGGAAAAGATTTTTGCCGCTCATCAACCTGATGCAGTAATGCACCTGGCGGCAGAAAGCCATGTTGATCGCTCCATCACTGGGCCAGCTGCATTTATTGAAACAAATATTGTAGGCACTTACGTCCTGTTAGAAACGAGCCGCGCTTACTGGTCTGCACTGGATGAGCGGGCTAAATCGACATTTCGTTTTCACCATATTTCAACAGATGAAGTTTATGGCGATTTACCCCATCCTGATGAGCATCACAGCTCCTCTTCGTTACCGCTCTTTACCGAAAAAACAGCGTATGCGCCAAGCAGTCCCTATTCCGCATCAAAAGCATCAAGCGATCATTTAGTTCGTGCATGGATCCGCACCTACGGACTGCCGGGGATTGTCACTAACTGCTCCAATAACTATGGTCCTTTTCATTTCCCAGAGAAATTAATTCCACTCGTCATCCTTAATGCTCTCGAAAATAAGGCATTACCTATTTATGGCAAAGGTGACCAGATCCGCGATTGGCTATATGTTGAAGATCATGCACGTGCGTTGTATGCCGTTCTGACTACGGGTAAAACTGGCGAAACATATAATATTGGCGGCTACAACGAGAAGAAAAATATTGAGGTAGTTCATACAATATGCGATCTGCTGGATGAAATTGTTCCAAAAACAACCTCTTATCGGGACCAGATCACCTACGTAACCGATCGTCCTGGACACGATCGTCGTTATGCCATTGATGCCCGTAAAATTACAGCTGAACTAGGTTGGAAACCTCAGGAGACGTTTGAGAGTGGCATTCGAAAAACAGTCGAATGGTATTTGAACAACCAGGAATGGGTTTCTAATGTTCAAAGCGGTGCTTACAAAAGCTGGATTGAGCAGAATTATGGAGAGCGCAAGAAATGACGAAGCGTAAAGGTATCATTTTAGCTGGCGGTTCTGGTACGCGTCTTTATCCCGTAACGATGGCGGTAAGTAAACAGCTCCTGCCAATTTACGATAAACCGATGATCTATTACCCGCTTTCTACGTTAATGCTGTCGGGTATCAAGGACATTTTGATTATCAGCACGCCACAAGATACGCCTCGTTTCGAACAATTGCTGGGGGATGGCAGCCAATGGGGATTGCGCCTGCAGTATAAAGTACAGCCTAGTCCTGATGGACTGGCGCAGGCCTTTATTCTGGGTGAAGAATTTATCGGTGATGACAATTGTGCTCTGGTGTTAGGTGACAACATTTTCTATGGTCATGATTTACCCAGATTACTCGAGGATGCAGCCAGCCAGGAAAAAGGCGCGACCGTTTTTGCCTATCATGTCAGTGACCCGGAGCGTTATGGTGTCGTTGAATTTGATAAAGAAGGTGCAGCAATTGGCATTGAAGAAAAGCCTGAAAAGCCGAAGAGTAATTACGCGATAACCGGCCTCTATTTTTATGATAATGATGTTATTGAGATGGCCAAAACCTTACGCCCGTCGGCACGTGGTGAGCTTGAAATAACAGACATCAATCGTCTTTACATGCAGAAGGGACAATTGTCGGTAGCGATGATGAGACGCGGTTATGCCTGGCTTGATACCGGAACACATCAGAGTATGATCGAGGCGAGCAACTTTATTGCCACTATCGAAGAACGGCAGGGGCTGAAAGTATCCTGTCCTGAAGAGATTGCTTTCCGTCGGGGATTCATCAATGCGGAGCAGCTTCAGTTGCTTGCCGAGCCATTAAAAAAGACGGGTTATGGTCAATATCTGTTAAATCTCATTAAGGGATTAGTCTGATTTGAGCTCAACTGTTAATTTTCTTTTTTTTAGCTCGGATAGTCGTCAAATGCAGCGTTGATGCTGGTGTAAAGGCGACTAACATGGCGTTTGGATGGTTCCTGATACGGAGAAAAAGCCCTTGCCCGGCAGGGGGTGAATCTTGACAGGGAATTGGCATTAGCGCTAAAAATCCACCAGTTAATCATTGTGGTGGGCCTTTGAATGTCACCAGAAACTCATACTGAAGAAGTCAAGTAAATGAAAATAACAATCTCCGGAACAGGCTATGTTGGACTCTCGAACGGTATTCTGATTGCCCAGAACCATGAAGTGGTTGCGCTGGATATCGTGCAGTCCAAAGTGGATATGCTCAACCAGAAGAAATCGCCAATTGTTGACAAAGAAATCCAGGATTATCTTACTCATAAAGAACTGAATTTCCGCGCTACTACGGATAAAGAAGATGCCTACCGCGATGCGGATTACGTCATCATTGCCACTCCTACCGACTACGATCCGAAAACGAATTATTTCAACACATCCACTGTAGAAGCGGTCATTAAAGACGTTATCACAATCAACCCGAACGCGGTGATGGTGATTAAGTCAACCATTCCGGTAGGTTTCACTAAATCCATTAAAGAAGAGTTGGGCATCGATAACGTCTTCTTCTCGCCAGAGTTCCTGCGCGAGGGCAGGGCGTTATACGATAACCTGCATCCTTCCCGTATCGTGATTGGTGAGCGTTCTGAACGTGCTGAGCGCTTTGCTGCCCTACTGCAGGAAGGAGCAATTAAGAAAGATATTCCGGTACTGTTTACCGACTCCACTGAAGCGGAGGCGATTAAGCTTTTCGCAAATACCTACCTGGCAATGCGTGTCGCTTACTTCAACGAACTGGACAGCTACGCTGAGAGCCTGGGTTTGAACACCCGCCAGATTATCGAAGGCGTTTGTCTCGATCCGCGCATTGGTAACCACTATAACAACCCGTCATTTGGCTACGGTGGTTACTGCCTGCCAAAAGATACCAAGCAGCTGCTGGCCAACTATCAGGCTGTGCCAAACAACCTGATTTCAGCCATTGTGGATGCCAACCGCACGCGTAAGGATTTCATTTCTGATTCCATCCTCGCGCGTCAGCCGAAAGTGGTGGGTGTATATCGTCTGATCATGAAGAGCGGTTCCGATAACTTCCGCGCCTCGTCCATTCAGGGGATCATGAAGCGTATTAAAGCGAAGGGTGTTCAGGTCATTATTTATGAACCTGCAATGCAGGAAGATGAGTTCTTCCATTCACGCGTGATTCGCGATCTGGATGCATTCAAGCAGGAAGCGGACGTGATCATCTCTAACCGCATGGCAGCAGAACTGGCAGACGTGGCGGATAAAGTGTATACCCGAGATCTGTTTGGTAGCGACTGATATTTGCGTTAAGCACGTAAAAAACCCGGCCAGTGTGCCGGGTTTTTTGTTTTAGACGTTGTAGAAAGCGCGATACCAGTCCACGAAGTTTTTCACCCCGTCTTTGACTGAGGTCTGCGGTTTAAAGCCAATAACGTCATACAACGCTTTCGTATCCGCGCTGGTTTCCAGCACGTCACCTGGTTGAATCGGCATCATGTTTTTCTCTGCTTCTTTGCCGAGTGCTTCTTCCAGCGCCGTAATGTAATCCATAAGCTCAACCGGAGAGCTGTTACCAATGTTATAAACGCGATAAGGCGCGGAACTGGTCGCCGGCGAACCGGTTTCGACAGTCCAGTTTTCATCAGCCTGAGGGATGACATCCTGTAGGCGGAGAATAGCTTCGGCGATGTCATCAATATAGGTAAAGTCGCGCTTCATCTTGCCGTAGTTGTAGACATCAATGCTTTTGCCTTCGATCATCGCCTTTGTAAACTTAAACAGCGCCATGTCCGGACGTCCCCACGGGCCATACACGGTAAAGAAACGCAGACCAGTGGTCGGCAGGTTATACAGATGGGAATAAGTATGCGACATCAGCTCATTGGCTTTTTTGGTCGCCGCGTACAGTGACACCGGGTGGTCTACCGAGTCGTCAGTAGAGAAGGGCATCTTGCGGTTCAGACCATAAACGGAGCTTGATGAGGCATACAGCAGATGCTGAACGTTGTTATGGCGACAGCCTTCCAGCACGTTAAGGTGACCGACCAGGTTAGCATCCGCATACGCGTGCGGATTTTCCAGCGAGTAGCGCACACCTGCTTGTGCGGCCAGATGTATCACGCGATCAAACTTCTCAGAGGCAAACAGCGCTGCCATGGCTTCACGATCGGCTAACTCCATCTTGTGGAAGGTGAAATTCCCGGATTTCAGTAAATCCAGACGTGCCAGCTTGAGATTGACGTCGTAGTAGTCGTTCAGATTATCAATACCGACGACCTGGTGTCCGGCATCCAGCAAGCGTTTGCTGACATGCGATCCGATAAATCCTGCCGCGCCCGTAACCAAAAATTTCATATCTTCCTCGTTAACTCTTCGTTCTTGTCGATGCCTGAGACATCAGAATTGCTATATGATAGCGCGTTGGCCGCGAGTTATATAACCCATCTTTCCGATATAACTCATCGGATTCTGATAGAAAAATCGCTGGCAACAGATACACTATGTAGACATCACTTTTTTTGCCCTTTTTCATCTGTTAGGGATTGTATGACGCAGAACAACAATACTCCGGTTAATAGCAGTAATGGTCCGGAGCAAATTGATTTACTTGATTTAGTGCTACAGCTGTGGCGTGGAAAGTGGGTAATTGGCGCTTTTGTTGCTGTTTTTATCATCATTGCGGGTATTTACATCACCGTTGCAAAAGAAAAATGGACCTCGTCCGCGATCATTTCCCAGCCGGATGCGGCGCAGATTGCCACATACGCGAATGCACTGAATATTCTTTACGGTAGTGCGGCACCTTCAATGCAGGATATCCAAAACCGTGCCATTGGTCGTTTCAATTCCTCATTTTCTGCTTTAGCTCAGGCGCTTGAAAATCAGGAAATGCCAGAAAAACTGACCATCGATTCTACCGTTAAAGGGCAAGCGTTGCCGTTGAGCGTCACGTATCAAGGTGAATCTGCTGAAGCTGCGCAGAAGCAGCTGGCGCAATACATTCAGCAAGTAGACGAGCAAACGGCGAAGGAACTTGCGCTCGATCTTAAAGATAACATTAAGCAGCAGATTACCACGCTAAATGACTCTCTTGAAAACCAGGAGAAAGTTGCTCAGGAGCAAAAAGATCTGCGTATCCAACAGATCACTGAGGCGCTTAAGAATGCGGAAGCGGCGAAAATTACCACCCCGCAGATCCAGCAAACTCAGGACGTGACTCAGGAAACCATGTTCCTGCTGGGAAGCGAAGCGCTGAAATCGATGATTGATAACGAAGCGTCTCGTCCACTGGTCTTCCCTGGTGCGTATTATCAGACCAAACAAAACTTACTGGATATTGAGAAGCTAAACGTTAAGCCGGACACTATTCATGTCTATCGTTACGTCATGAAGCCGGATCTTCCTATCCGACGTGACAGCCCGAAAAAGGCCATCACGTTAATTCTGGCAGTCTTGCTCGGTGGGATTATCGGTTCAGGTGTGGTTCTCGGCCGCAACGCGTTGCGTAACTACAAACCAAAAGCCTGACTTGCAGATAAAAAAAACCGGGGAAATTCCCCGGTTTTTTTATTTATGCCGCTTACGAAGATTCTCAATCACCGCCGTTAAATCCAGCTCCTGATCCTGCAGCAGCACCAGCAGGTGATACATCAAATCAGACGCTTCGTTGGTCAGCTCTTCGCGGTCATGCACCGTCGCGGCCAGCGCGGTCTCAACGCCTTCTTCACCCACTTTCTGCGCAATACGCTTGGTGCCGCTTGCATACAGCTTCGCCGTATACGAACTGGAAGGATCTGCCGTTTTACGCTCAGCCAGTAACTGCTCCAGTTGATACAGGAACAGCCACTGGTGGCTTGCCTCTCCGAAGCAACTGCTGGTGCCTTTATGGCAGGTGGGACCGATGGGGTTAGCCAGAACCAGCAGAGTATCGTTGTCGCAATCCGGCGTAATGCTAACCACATTCAGGAAGTGGCCAGAGGTTTCCCCTTTGGTCCACAGGCGCTGTTTCGTGCGCGAGAAAAAGGTCACTTTACCGCTGTCGACCGTTTTCGCCAGCGCCTCCTGGTTCATATATCCCAGCATCAGCACTTCACCGGAAACGGCATGCTGGACAACCACGGGCAGTAATCCGTCCGTTTTTTCCCAGTCCAGCTGCGCCTGTTGTTGCTCTGTTAACATACCCTGATCTCCACGCCCTGGTCGGCCAGGTACGTTTTTAACTCACCAATATTGATAATCTGTTTGTGGAACACGGAAGCCGCCAGCGCGCCGTCAACGTTCGCATCGCGGAAGGCTTCCAGGAAGTGTTCCATAGTGCCCGCGCCGCCGGAGGCGATCAGCGGTACGTGACAAACCGCACGCACTTTTTTCAGCTGTTCCAGATCGTAACCGTTACGCACGCCGTCCTGGTTCATCATGTTCAGCACAATTTCGCCCGCGCCACGTTTTTGCACTTCCTGAACCCAGTCCAGCGTCTCCCATTGGGTCACGCGGGTACGGCTTTCGTCGCCAGTATACTGGTTGACGTGATACTTGCCGGTGGCCGCGTCATACCAGGTGTCGATCCCGACAACAATACACTGCACGCCAAAGCGATCGGCCAGACGGGTGATCAGCTCCGGGTCGGCCAGCGCAGGGGAGTTGATTGAAATTTTGTCGGCACCAAAGGAGAGGATTTTCGCCGCATCTTCTGCAGACTTAATCCCGCCCGCCACGCAGAACGGAATATCAATCACTTCTGCGACGCGCGCGACCCAGCTTTTGTCCACCACGCGGCCATCGCTGGAGGCGGTGATATCATAAAATACCAGTTCGTCTGCACCTTCATCGGCATAGCGTTTTGCCAGTGGGACGATGTCGCCGATGATCTCGTGGTTGCGGAACTGCACGCCTTTTACGACTTGGCCGTCACGTACGTCCAGGCAAGGGATTATCCGTTTTGCCAGCATTGAATCGCCTCCGTCACAGTAAATTTTCCTTCCAGCAGGGCCCGGCCCACAATCACACCCTTGACGCCGGTCCCGCGCAGCGCGGCGATGTCATTAATATCACCTATGCCACCAGAGGACTGAAACGCCACCTGCGGATAGCGGGTGCAAACTTCTTGATATAAAGAAACGTTAGAGCCTGCCAGCGTGCCGTCGCGAGAGATATCGGTGCACAGCACGTGCTTCAGACCAACGGGCAGATAAATATCCACCAGCTCCTCCAGGGTAACGCCAGAATTCTCCTGCCAGCCGCTTACCGCTACCTGCTTGTTACCCTGTTCATCGATACGGACATCCAGGGCCAGCACCAGCGCGTCGGCACCAAAGCGGCGGAACCAGCCTTTCACCGTGTCGGGGTCTTTGACCGCCGTCGAGCCGACCACCACGCGCGCCACGCCCGCGTCCAGCAGTGCCGCAATGTCATCTTCCGTGCGCACACCGCCACCAACCTGTACGGGGACATCCACGCCCGCCACCAGTTTTTTTAACAGTGGGATCTGGCGTTTTGCCGGATCTTTCGCGCCCGTTAAATCCACCAGGTGCAGCACCTGCGCACCCTGAGCGGCATAATCCTGCAGGCGGGGCAGCGGATCGTTACCGTAGTCGCGCTGCTGGCCGTAATCACCCTGATGAAGACGAACAACCGTGCCGTCAATTAAGTCTAAAGCGGGAATAATCATCACATCTCCAGGAAGTTTTTCAGCAGCTGAGCGCCTGCGGCACCCGAACGTTCCGGGTGAAACTGCACGCCGAAGAAGTTATCTTTCTGCACTGCCGCGGTAAACGCCTCGCCATAATTGCACTGGGCGATGGTGTAAGGATTCACCGGCATGGCGTAGCTGTGCACGAAGTAGAAGTAAGCGCCATCCTCAATGCCGCGAAACAGTCTGTCACCCGCTTTCGCATAAACGCGGTTCCAGCCCATATGTGGCAGTGGTAAACCGTGATCGGCCATTTTTGGCACGTCTTCTTCAATAATACCCAGCAGTTCGACGCCGTTGCTCTCTTCACTACGACGGCCGAGCAGTTGCATACCCAGGCAAATCCCGAGCACTGGCTGGGTACAGGCTTTGATGAGATCGACCAGTTCACGCTCGTGGATCTGATCCATCGCCGCCTGCGCGGTGCCTACACCAGGCAGGAAGAGTTTGTCTGCGCGCAGCACGACGTCCGGGTCACGGCTCACCACCGGCTCGTAGCCGTGGCGCGCAATGGCCGATTTCACGGAGTTCAGGTTGGCGCATCCGGTATCCAGAATCACCACATTCATTACAGCACTCCTTTTGATGAGGGCAGGGCGTCACCTTCCACACGAATTGCCTGGCGCAGGGTACGGCCAAAGGCCTTGAACAGGCTCTCCACTCGGTGGTGGTCGTTCTTGCCTTTGGTCTTCAGGTGCAGCGTCAGGCCCATGGTGTAGGACAATGAACGGAAGAAGTGCTCCACCATTTCGGTGCTGAGATCGCCCACGCGCTGGTAGGTGAAATCGGCTTTATATTCCAGGTGCGGACGACCGGAGATATCCATCGCACAGCGCGCCAGGCACTCATCCATTGGCAGAACAAACCCAAAACGGTTGATGCCACGTTTGTCGCCCAGGGCCAGCTTCAGCGCTTCGCCCAGCGCCAGACCGGTGTCTTCAACGGTGTGGTGGTCGTCAATGTAGAGATCGCCTTTAACCGTAATCTCCATGCGGAAGCCGCCGTGGGTGGCAATCTGATCCAGCATGTGGTCGAAGAAACCCACCCCAGTGTGGATCTTGCTGCCGCCTTCGCGATCCAGCCACACCTTCACGTCAATCTGTGTCTCTTTGGTGTTGCGTTCTACGTGCGAGTAGCGGTCACGTTTGGTGAGCTGCTCGCCAATCTTTACCCAGTTGAGATCGTCGCGGTTGTAGCGCAGCCCGGTGATGCCCATATTTTCGGCAAGCGTAATGTCGGTGGCGCGATCGCCAATAACGTAGCTGTTAGCTTTATCCAGGACATCTTCCAGCAGATAGCGTTCTACCAGTTTCACCTTCGGCTTGCGGCAGTCGCACGCATCGGCAGGCAGATGTGGGCAAATCAGCACCTCATCAAATACCACCCCCTGAGAGGTGAGTACCTGCATCATCAGATTATGCGGGCCGTCAAAGTCGGCCTGCGGGAAGCTGTCGGTACCCAGACCGTCCTGGTTGGTGATCATCACCAGCTTATATCCGGCTTTCTGCAGTTTCAGCAGCACCGGGATCACGTCTGGTTCAAAAGCCAGTTTGTCGAAACGATCGACCTGAAAATCGGTTGGTGGCTCCGAAATCAGGGTGCCGTCTCGGTCGATAAAGAGGATCTTCTGGCTCATACTTTCTCCGCTTTCAGTGCGTCAATCAGGCGCTGGCTCTCTGAACGGGTACCTACGGTAATACGCAGGCAGCCGCTCAGAGAAGGTTGTTTATTTTGATCACGTAAGATAATGCCCTGATCCCATAAAGATTTAAATACGGCACTGGAGGCGGTAAAGCGAACCAGGAGGTAGTTGGTTTCAGAGTCGAACACCTGCTCTACGCAAGGGATCGCTTTCAGGGCGGTCACCAGGTACTGTCGCTCTTCCAGGATTTGCGCCACACGCTCACGCATCGCATTAATCCCTTGCAGGGTCAGGGCCTGAGCGGCAATGTCAGCCACGGGAGTAGAAAGCGGATAGGGGGCGATCACTTTCAGCAGCAGGTCGATCACCGCTTTATTGGCCAGCGTAAACCCGCAGCGCAGACCTGCGAGCGCAAAGGCTTTCGACAGCGTACGCAGCACCACCAGGTGTGGGTACTCTTCCAGCCAGCCGGCCAGCGTCGCCTGAGGGCAGAACTCAATATAGGCTTCGTCGGCGACCACCAGTGCTTTGCCGCGGGTCATCTCCAGCAGGGTTCGGATATCCTGAGGGTTGATAATCTGCCCGGTCGGGTTGTTGGGGCTACAGACAAAGACCACCTTCACGCCGTCCAGATTGTCGGCAATTCCCTGCAGGTCCAGCTGCCAGTTCTCCAGGGAGAGCACGTTACGGCACGCCACGCCAAAGGTTTCCGCGCTGACGCTGTACATGCCGTAGGTAGGCTGGCAATACATCACCGCATCTTTACCTGGCTCGCAGAACGCGCGGATCAACAGCTCAATGCCTTCATCCGCACCGCGGCTGACCAGCACCTGCTCCGGCTTCACGCCTGCATATTGCGCATAGTTTTCAATCACTGCTTTTGGCTGACACTCCGGATAACGGTTCAGCGTCTGCTGTGACAGCTCAAACTGTACCGCTGTCGGGAATTCGTTGGCGTTCAGCCAGACATCACCGTTGCCGCCCAGGCGACGAGCAGACTGATAAGGCGTCAGTCGACGGACATTTTCCCGCGCTAATTCTTCAATGTTCATGCTTGCTCCTTCAGGGCTGCAACGCGCAGCGTAACGGCGTTTTTGTGGGCGGTCAGGCGCTCGGCGGCGGCCAGCGTCTCAATGGTGGACGCCAGCGAGGCAAACCCTTCACGGGAGAGTTCCTGCACGGTCATGCGTTTCTGGAAATCGGCCAGGCCCAGGCTGGAACAGGTCGAGGTGTAACCATACGTCGGCAGAACGTGGTTGGTGCCGGAGGCGTAATCGCCAGCGGATTCCGGGGACCAGTCGCCGAGGAAAACCGAACCTGCACTGGTGATGCTGTCGACCAGGTCGCGCGCGTTGCGGGTCTGAATAATCAGGTGCTCCGGGCCGTACTGGTTGGAGATAGCGATGCACTGGTCAAGATCGCGCGCCACAATCAGGCGGCTGGCGGATAACGCCTGGCGTGCCGTGTCGGCGCGGGGTAAGTCGGCAAGCTGACGCTCTACGGCTTCACCCACGCGTTTGGCCATATCGGCATCTGGCGTCAGTAAAATCACCTGCGAATCCGGGCCGTGTTCCGCCTGGGATAACAGGTCAGACGCCACAAAATCCGGCGTGGCGCCGCTGTCGGCAATCACCAGCACTTCCGACGGACCCGCGGGCATATCAATGGCCGCGCCATCAAGACGCTGGCTGACCTGGCGCTTGGCTTCGGTGACAAAGGCATTGCCCGGGCCGAAAATTTTGTCGACCTTCGGGATAGATTCAGTGCCAAACGCGAGGGCAGAAATCGCCTGCGCGCCGCCGACTTTAAACACTTCCTGCACGCCACAGAGTTTTGCAGCATAGAGAATTTCATCGGCAATCGGTGGTGGGGAGCAGAGCACCACTTTCTGGCAACCGGCAATACGTGCCGGGGTGGCCAACATTAATACGGTTGAGAACAGCGGGGCGGAGCCGCCAGGGATGTAAAGACCCACCGAGGCGACCGGACGGGTCACCTGCTGGCAACGCACACCCGGCAGCGTTTCCACATCAACGGTCTGCAGTTTCTGCGCGACGTGGAAGGTCTCGATGTTTTTCACCGCGACGGCCATCGCCTGTTTGATGTCATCACCCAGACGATTACTGGCATCAATGATTTCCTGTTCGGTAACCTTTAATGCATCAACTTCCGTTTTATCAAACTTTGCACTGTATTCCCGCAGCGCTTCATCGCCACGGGTTTTGACGTTATTCAGGATCTCCGTCACGGTACGGGTGATGCTTTCGGAGGCGCTGATGGCCGGGCGCATTAACAGCTCGCGCTGCTGTTCGTCAGTACACTCATTCCAGGTAATGATAGTGTTAAAGCTCATGGCAATTACTCCATCATCTTCTCAATTGGCAGCACCAGAATGGAGCTTGCGCCCAGTGCCTTCAGTTTTTCCATGGTTTCCCAGAACAGCGTTTCGCTACTGACCATGTGCATCGCCACACGCTGCTGATCGCCCGCCAGTGGCAGAATGGTAGGGCGCTCAGCACCTGGCAGCAGGGCGATCACTTCGTCCAGACGTTCGGTTGGTGCATGCATCATGATGTATTTGGATTCACGGGCCTGAATCACGCCCTGGATACGGGTCAGCAGTTTGTCGATCAACTGCTGCTTGGCGTCAGCCATTTCGCCGTCACGCTGGATCAGGCACGCTTTGGAGCGGTAGATCACTTCTACTTCGCGCAGGCCGTTCGCTTCCAGGGTGGCACCGGTCGAGACGAGGTCGCAAATGGCATCCGCCAGGCCCGCACGCGGCGCGACTTCAACAGAACCATTCAGCAGACAGGATTTAAACTGCACGCCTTTCTGATCCAGATAGCGTTTTAACAGGTGAGGGTAAGAGGTAGCGATGCGTTTGCCGTTCAGCGCGGCCGGGCCATCCCAGGCTTCATCAACCGGTGTTGCCAGCGACAGGCGGCAGCCGCCGAAGTCCAGGCGACGCAGGGTGAAGTAACGCGGATCTTCACCCTGAGCGCGACGGGTCAGGAGCTCTTCTTCCAGTACGTTTTCACCGATGATGCCAAGGTCAACGACACCGTCCATTACCAGGCCCGGGATATCGTCATCACGCACGCGCAGAATGTCGATGGGCATGTTTTCAGCCAGGGCAATCAGGCGCTGGGTGTGCAGGTTGATTTTAATCCCGCAGCGGGCCAGCAGTTCGCGTGAATCATCACTCAAACGGCCTGATTTTTGAATAGCTATGCGTAAACGTGAGTTATCTAACATTCTGTGTTCCTCGTTAACCTGTTTTAATCTGTCTGAATTTGGTCCAAAAAAAAGCCCCCGGAAGAAGATCTTCCGGGGGCTTTTTCATGCGTTCATGCACCACTGGAAGATCCAAACGTCTTCCAGCACACATCGCCTGAAAGACTAGTCAGGATGATGGTGATGATGGTGGTGTTTAAATTGAACGCGTGTCATATAAATTCTCGATGAATGCTTATTCATTTGATGTCTTTTAACCTAAACCAGTTGTGTGACACATTGCAAGGGCTTTTTTTGATCATTAATTCATTTCATATTGATGCTATGAATTGTGTGTTCTGCTGCGCTGGCGTAGCCTTATGAGAGACGAGTGAGAGTCAGGAGAATTCACATGAAAAAGGTCGCGATTGTCGGTTTAGGATGGCTGGGAATGCCGCTGGCGATGTCATTAGCCGCGAAAGGCTGGCATGTGACCGGGAGCAAAACCACGGCGGATGGCGTGGAGGCGGCGCGCATGTGCGGTATTGATGGCGTCGAGCTGCGTCTTGAACCAGAACTGGTATGTGATACTGACGATCTGGACACGCTGATGAATGTGGATGCGCTGGTCATTACGCTTCCCGCGCGTCGCAGCGGTCCGGGCGAATCATTCTATCTGCAGGCGATGCAGGAGATTGTCGACAGCGCACTGGCACACGATGTGCCGCGTATTATTTTTACCAGCTCAACCTCGGTCTACGGTGATGTTGAAGGTGTGGTGAAGGAGACTACCGAGCGCCGTCCTGTTACCGCGAGCGGAAAAGTGTTAAAAGAGCTGGAAGACTGGCTGCACAACCTGCCGGGAACGCAGGTTGATATCCTGCGTCTGGCGGGGCTGGTTGGCCCTGGGCGACACCCGGGACGCTTTTTTGCCGGCAAGTCTGCCCCCGATGGGCAACATGTGGTGAATCTGGTGCATCTAGACGATGTAGTCGGGGCAATTGAGCTCCTCTTGCAGGCTCCAAAGGGCGGGCACATCTATAATATATGTGCACCCTCTCATCCTGCGCGAAGCACATTTTACCCGCTGATGGCGCGTCAGTTGGGTCTGGCGCCACCCGTTTTTGGTGAGACAAAGGACGAAAGCAAAGGCAAAATTGTCGATGGCAACCGCATTTGTCATGAACTGGGTTTTGAGTATCAGTATCCCGATCCGCTGGTGATGCCCATGGCATAAGTCCTCCGGCGGAATCTATCGCACACCGGAAGGGGGCGAACATGAAACCGCTGCTGGATGTTCTCATTATTCTGGATGCACTGGAAAAAGAAGGCAGCTTTGCGGCTGCCTCAGCGAAGCTCTACAAAACCCCTTCAGCGCTGAGCTACACGGTTCATAAACTGGAAAGCGATCTGAATATCCAGATCCTCGATCGCTCTGGCCACCGGGCCCGCTTTACCCGCACCGGACAAATGCTGCTGGAAAAAGGGCGTGAAGTGCTGCACACCGTCCGCGAACTGGAAAAACAGGCCATCAAACTTCATCAGGGCTGGGAAAATGAACTGGTGATTGGCGTTGACGATACTTTTCCGTTTTCCCTGCTGACGCCGCTAATTGAAGCGTTTTATCAGCGCCACAGCGTGACCCGGCTGATTTTTATTAATGGTGTACTGGGCGGCTCCTGGGAGGCCTTGGTTCAGGGGAGGGCGGATATCATCGTCGGCGCATTACATGAACCTCCTCAACTGAGCGATTTTGGGTTTGCCCGCCTCGGGATACTTGAGCAAGTTTTTGCGGTTGCTCCGCATCATCCGCTGGCCCGGGAGCCCGAGCCCATTAACCGGCGCGTTATTAAAGGTTACCGTGCCATTGTGGTGGGCGACAGCTCGCGGCCGGAATGTGCCGTATCGTCGCAACTGCTTGATGAGCAGGAGGCCATTACCGTTTTTGATTTTAAAACCAAGCTGGAATTGCAAATCAGTGGGCTGGGTTGCGGCTATTTACCTCGCTATCTGGCGCAGCGATTTCTTGATAGCGGCGCGCTGATTGAAAAACAGGTGCTGGCTCAAAGCAGTAATGAATCGGTCTGGGTTGGCTGGAATGAACAAACGGCGGGGTTAGCCAGCGCCTGGTGGCGGGACGAAATTTTAGCAAATAGTGCTATCGCCGCTGTCTATACGCAGAGCAGCGTCCATAAATCAGCCAGTTAGCGCAGGAATATTTACAATGCCTTTGTAAAGTATTGCGTTTTGTATCTGATGTGGGGCAAAATGCGCCGCAGCAACCAAAGGAATAATCGACGATATAAAAGGCGTCGGTTATTTTTTTTTGCATGTATGAAACGAAACTAAAAACCAAGAGGCCGGGCTTCGTACCGGATAGATATTTACTAAAATCCGACAGTTGTTGTCGCTGAGGAAGAAAGAAATGGGGCAATTTTTCGCTTACGTGGCGGTTATCACCGTAAAGGAGAATAACTATGTCGCATAACGCAACTCCAAACACCTCTCGCGTGGAATTACGTAAAACACTTACGTTGATTCCGGTTGTTATGATGGGCCTTGCCTATATGCAACCAATGACGCTGTTCGATACATTCGGTATCGTATCAGGCCTTACTGACGGTCACGTGGCAACGGCGTATGCCTTTGCACTGGTCGCTATTCTCTTTACAGCGCTGAGCTACGGTAAACTGGTTCGCCGTTTCCCGTCTGCAGGCTCTGCCTACACCTATGCTCAGAAATCCATTAGCCCGGCGGTTGGCTTTATGGTGGGCTGGTCATCCCTGCTGGACTACCTGTTCATGCCGATGATCAACATTCTGCTGGCAAAAATTTACTTCGAAGCGCTGGTACCTTCCGTACCGTCGTGGCTCTTTGTTGTTGCGTTAGTGGCCTTTATGACCATCTCTAACCTGCGCAGCATTAAGACCGTGGCGAACTTCAACACCCTGATTGTTATTCTGCAAATGGGTATTGTTGCGGTTATTGTGGGTTTGATCATTTACGGTGTTTCTCACGGTGAAGGCGCGGGCACGCTGGTCAGCTCTCGTCCGTTCTGGTCTGAAGGGGCACATGTGGTGCCGATGATCACCGGTGCGACTATTCTGTGCTTCTCGTTCCTGGGCTTCGACGGTATCTCTTCTCTGTCTGAAGAGACCAAAGATGCAGAACGCGTGATCCCACGAGCCATTTTCCTGACTGCGTTGATTGGTGGCATGATCTTCATTGGTGCCTCCTACTTCCTGCAGCTCTACTTCCCGGATATCTCTCGTTTCAAAGAGCCGGATGCTTCACAGCCTGAAATCATGCTGTATGTCGCAGGGAAAACCTTCCAGTGGGGCGTACTGATCTTCTCCAGCGTTACCGTTCTGGCTTCTGGTATGGCTGCGCATGCAGGGGTTTCTCGCCTGATGTATGTAATGGGTCGTGACGGTGTGTTCCCAACCCGTTTCTTCGGCTACGTTCATCCGAAATGGCGTACTCCGGCGTGGAACGTGCTGTTGGTTGGCGCAATCGCCCTGATGGCCATTAAATTTGACCTGGTGACGGCAACGGCACTGATTAACTTTGGTGCGCTGGTGGCCTTTACCTTTGTTAACCTCTCCGTGATCTCGCAGTTCTGGATCCGTGAGAAGCGCAACAAAACGCTGAAAGACCACTTCAATTACCTGGTTCTGCCAATGTGCGGTGCGCTGACGGTCGGTGCATTGTGGATTAACCTGGAAGAGAGCTCTATGATTCTGGGGCTGATCTGGGGTGGTATTGGTCTGGTTTACCTGGCCTGCGTGACGAAGAGCTTCCGTAACCCGGTTCCTCAGTACGAAGACGTTGCGTAATACCGTGTCGGGTGGCGGCTACGCTTACCCGACCGACAAAACCCGTAGGCCCGCGTAAGTGCAGCACCACCGGGCAAAAAAAACCGGAGACCATCGCCTCCGGTTTTTTTATCGTTGAATTTCAGACTATCTCTTGTACGTACCTGAACAGGGCTTTCAGCAGCGCCTGCTTCTCTTCATTCCCTTCGTATTGGCCGTAAAGCATCTCCAGCTCCTGCGCATAGCCGTGCAGATATTCAGGCGTAAACACATTACGACGATGCTGCAGCCAGCATTCCTGCTCAGCTTCATCCAGCGTGCCGGGATAGTTACGCGCACGGTAATTAAACATCAACTTCTCAATGCGTTTATCCGCGAAGGTGATGTCCAGCGCGGGCAGGTTACGCGGTTCAGTTTGCAGGACGATGTTCATCGCAGCACGGTCGGCATCGCTGAAGAAGCCGTTATACAGCTGCGCATCCACGTTTTCGGACGGCACGAATGGCTCGGCTTCGGCAAATATGGCGACGACTTTCTCGCGCACCTGCGGATTTTCGCGCAGTATTTTAAGGTTATCCAGGCAGTGCTGGCGGTTGATCCCGAGCCTGTCAGCATCTTCCGGGCGCAGCGTATTGGCCTGCGCCAGTACCGGACATTTATTGATATGCACCAGTTTGACCGGCACCGCGGGCAGGTCTCCCAGCGCATCTTTCGGGGTATAGAGGCGCTCACGCAAGGTATCGCTGTCGAGCTCCAGCAGCGGGGATATATCCCCGGCTAAATCCACCATGATGACCGCGTTACGGTTATCCGGATGCCAGGCCAGCGGTGCCACCCAGCTGGTGTTGCCGCGCCAGGCACCAAACATGCCGGAGATATGCACCAGCGGTTTCATCTGCGGCACATCAATCAGCGTCATCAGTTTCTGCTTACTGCGATGACTCAACAGATACTCAAACAGGCGTGGTTGTGCGGTTTTAACGAGCTTCGCCATGGCAATGGTGGCGTAGACGTCGGCCATCGCGTCGTGGGCATTACTATGCTCAATGCCGTTGGCGCGCGTCAGGTGCTCCAGCCGGAAGCTTGGCAATCCGTCTTCGTTCTCTGGCCAGTTAATCCCCTCCGGACGCAGCGCATAACAGGCGCGCATGATATCCAGCAAATCCCAGCGCGAATTGCGGTTCTGCCAGCTCCAGGCGTAGGGATCGTAGAAGTTGCGGTAGAAGATGTTGCGCGTCACTTCATCATCGAAACGGATATTGTTATACCCGACCACGCAGGTATGGGGAACGGTGAACAGATCGTGGATACGGCGGGCGAACTCTGCCTCGTTAACGCCTTTTTCCCGCGCTTCCTGGGGCGTTATCCCCGTGACCATGACCGCGCCGGGCTGCGGCAGGTAGTCATCGGCAGGTTTGCAGTAAAAGACCTCTGGCTCACCAATAATATTGAATTCGTCGTCAGTACGGATGGCGGCAAACTGCGCCGGTCGGTCCAGCGCCGGGTGGGTGCCAAAGGTTTCGTAGTCGTGGAATAAAAAAGTCGGGCGTGCGGCAGAGTCAGACACCAGTAATACCATCCTGTTAAAAAGTGACGTCACTATGGTAAACGATCGTGAGGGACAGACCGAATAAAAAGCGCCGTCATACCGCAAATTTGCGAGCGTGGTTCCGGGAAAAACATGCTTCCTGTCACATTTTTTTGCAATTAAGCCAGGTAACGACACCAGAACTCCCGTAAAAAGGTCATCGATTTTTAATGACCTGAGGATATACCGTTGAAACGCCGTCTGTTTATTGCTGTTTCTTTACTCGCTTCGAGTGTCTCATCTGCTTTTGCGGCCGATCCGCTGGATTTTTCGCCGCAGCCTCCGGCCATTCAGGCCGGCTCCTGGGTACTGATGGATTACACTACGGGTCAAATCTTAACGGCGGGCAACGAACATCAACAACGCAATCCGGCGAGTCTCACCAAGCTGATGACCGGCTACGTTGTTGACCGCGCTATTGATAGCCACCGCATTTCCCCGGATGACATTGTCACCGTCGGGCGCGACGCGTGGGCAAAAGGTAACCCGGTATTTGACGGTTCGTCACTGATGTTCCTGAAAGAGGGTGACCGCGTTTCTGTGCGCGACCTCAGCCGCGGTCTGATTGTTGATTCTGGTAACGACGCCTGTGTGGCGCTGGCGGATCACGTGGCCGGTGGCCAGCCGCAGTTCGTGAAGATGATGAACGACTATGTGCAAAAGCTGAATCTGCGCGATACGCACTTCGAAACCGTTCATGGTCTGGATGCCCCAGGCCAGCACAGCTCCGCGTATGACCTGGCCGTGCTGTCCAGAGCCATCATCCACGGCGAGCCTGAGTTTTACCACATGTACAGCGAAAAGAGCCTGACCTGGAATGGGATCACGCAGCAAAACCGTAACGGTCTGCTCTGGGATAAGACCATGAATGTAGATGGACTGAAAACGGGGCACACGTCAGGGGCCGGATTTAACCTGATTGCTTCCGCCGTGGACGGTCAGCGTCGCTTGATCGCCGTAGTGATGGGGGCAGACAGTCCGAAAGGGCGTGAGGATCAGGCCCGTAAACTGCTGCACTGGGGACAACAGAATTTTGATACCGTGCAGATCCTGCACAACGGTAAAAAAGTGGGCACTGAGCGGATCTGGTACGGCGATAAAGAACAGGTGAACCTGGGCACCGACCAGGATTTCTGGCTGGCATTACCGAAAGCAGAAGTACCGAACATCAAGGCAAAATACGTGCTGGATACAAAAGAGCTGGAAGCGCCGATAGCCGCCCATCAGCGGGTAGGCGAGATCCAGTTATACGACCGCGATAAAGTGGTCGCTCACTGGCCGCTGGTGACGCTGGAGCGTGTTGATAAAGGTGGCCTTTTCTCCCGTCTGAGTGATTATCTGCACCACAAAATCTAACCTTTCTGGGCAGACTGGCAGGGTTGCGAGTCTGCTCACATAATAAACACTCCTTGATTGCCGATTATAGAAATTCTGCTTTATAGTGTATAAATATACAGTGATAAACGGAGGCAGTATGGACTACAGCATCAGGCAGGAAAAGAAACGTAAGATTGCCGGTTTTCACCTGGTCGGGCCATGGGAACACACGGTAAAACAGGGCTTTGAACAGCTGGTCATGTGGGTCGATGGCCGACACATTCAGCCGCTGGAGTGGGTTGCGGTTTATTACGATAACCCGGACGAAGTCCCGGCAGAAAAATTGCGCTGCGATACGGCCGTTACGGTACCGGATGATTTCGTTATCCCGGAAAACAGCGAAGGGGTGATGATGACGGAAATTGCGGCCGGAGATTACGCCGTCGCGAAAGCACGTGTTGAAAACTACGACTTCGCCACGCCGTGGTACCAGTTCTTTAACTCCCTTTTGCAGGACAACAAATTCCAGATGGCTCTGAAACCGTGCTTCGAGCGCTATCTCAATGATGGCAACGCCGACGGGTACTGGGACATCGAAATGTTTATCGCCGTAGAGCATAAAGCGGGGTAGTCCTGTTAAATACAGGGTTTTTCAGCCGGGTGTGATCCGCCCGGCTGAAAACACAGTACAATTGTGATTTGCCGTGTAGCTGGAGAGCGGGTGTGCGTCCCGACAAATCATTAACGTCTTTCGAAATTCGGTTGTATAAACACTACCGCGTGGTTCATGGGTGCCGTATCGCGCTGGCATTCGTTCTGACGTTTGTGCTGGTCCGTTTACTGGATGTTCCTGAAGGAACGTGGCCGCTGATCACGCTGGTGGTCGTCATGGGGCCTATCTCGTTCTGGGGGAACGTTGTCCCGCGTGCTTTCGAGCGCATTGGCGGTACGGTTTTTGGCTCAGCCCTTGGGTTGATTGCCCTTAAGCTGGAGCTTATTTCATTCCCGGTGATGTTGGCCTGGTGCGGTGTCGCCATGTTCCTCTGCGGCTGGCTGGCGCTGGGTAAAAAGCCCTATCAGGCACTGCTGATTGGTATCACCCTCGCGGTGGTGGTCGGCGCGCCAGCGGGTGATATGACCACGGCACTGTGGCGAAGCGGGGATGTTATCCTTGGTTCACTGCTGGCGATGCTTTTCACCGGTATCTGGCCGCAGCGCGCTTTCCTGCACTGGCGCATTCAGATGGCAAATTATGTCACCGCTTTTAACCGTGTCTACCAGGCCGGTTTTTCACCTAATCTTGTCGAACGTCCCCGGCTGGAGAAGCATCTTCAGCAGATCCTTAATGACGTGGTCAAAATGCGCGGTCTGATTACCCCTGCCAGTAAAGAGACCCATATTCAGAAATCGATTTTCGAAGCTATCCAGACCGTGAGCCGTAATCTGGTCTGCATGCTTGAATTGCAAATCAACGCGCACTGGGCCTCACGCCCCAGCCATCTGTTAATGCTGAACGCGCAGACGCTGAAGGAGACGCAGCAGATGACGCAGCAAACCCTTCTGACCATCGCTCATGCCCTTTATGAAGGTAACCCGCAGCCCATCCTCGCAAACAGCGAGCGTCTGAATGAGATCGTTGCCGAACTGAAACAGCTGATCAACGAGCGACAGGGCGATAACGTAGCGGAAACCCCAATCCATGGTTACGTCTGGCTGAGCATGGAACTGGCGCGTCAGCTTGAGTTGCTGTCGCATCTCATTTGCCGCGCACTGCGCAAATAAAGAGCAGCTATCGCCATATGTGACGGCTGCTGCTTCGATTCAGCATCAATTGGGGTTATGATAGTTTTAAACGATATACTCATTGTCATTCGCAGCCGCTGTCAGTAAGGTTATTGTTACAACGGTTGCTTTAACGAATCCGAATCTCACATTATCAGGGGTGTAAAAATGGAAACTACCAAGCCTTCGTTCCAGGATGTTCTGGAATTCGTCCGCCTGTTCCGCCGCAAAAACAAACTGCAGCGTGAAATCCAGGACGTTGAGAAGAAGATCCGTGACAACCAGAAACGTGTTCTGCTGCTGGATAACCTGAGCGACTACATTAAGCCAGGTATGAGCGTTGAAGCTATTCAGGGCATCATCGCCAGCATGAAGAGCGACTACGAAGACCGCGTTGATGACTACATCATCAAAAACGCTGAGCTGTCTAAAGAGCGTCGTGACATCTCCAAAAAGCTGAAAGTGATGGGCGAAATCAAAAACGCTGAAGCCAAAAGCGAATAATCGCTGCTGATTGCAAAAAAGGCTCTCTGGTGACAGAGAGCCTTTTTTATTACGCAGAGCGCGGCTGAAGCTGGTAGATCCAGGCCTTAACCTGGTCACCTTCGGCGGTGGTCACCATGACCTCGACCCGATCGTAGCCGTCTTCAAATTCGTCCAGCATCGGCCAGTGTGCCTCAAGGTTACTGGAGATAAACAGATAACCCTCAACGCGTGGGCCATCGGCGTGCAGCACGATACCCGGAAAATCTGCCGCAGCGCCCCAGCCACGCGCATAAAATGTCCCGGTGACAAAACCGGCCTGCCATTCACCGCCGATGCTTTCGAGAATATGTGCATTTGAATGGCCCGGGCGTAACGTACCGTAGACAAACAAAGAGTCCATTTTTCCTCACCAGAAAAGCAAAAAGCCCGCTTTAAAAGCGGGCTTTTCAGAATGTGGCTCCTCTGACTGGACTCGAACCAGTGACATACGGATTAACAGTCCGCCGTTCTACCGACTGAACTACAGAGGAATCGTTGTGGAGGCTTATCTTAGCGGCGAAAAAACTTTTGTCAAACCTGATCTTAGTGATTAGCGATCGATTGCCGATTCTGTCATCAGTTTGTTGCAAATCCAGACATCTTTTTATGGAAAATACTTTGCAGGATGAGCTTTTCTCCCCCATCATTTGAAATGGAGTTTCAACTTTTCTCGCTAAGGTCCATTTTGAACGTTACTGCCACTCTCCGCCAGGCGATTATGCGCACGCCATGGTATGCAAAACGTAAAAGTTATCGTGTTCTGTTCTGGCGTGAAATCACCCCGCTTGCCGTACCTATTTTTCTGGAGAATACCTGCGTTCTGCTGATGGGGGTGTTGAGCACCTTCCTGGTGAGCTGGCTGGGTAAAGAGGCGATGGCCGGGGTCGGGCTGGCGGACAGTTTTAACATGGTGGTGATGTCTTTCTTTGCCGCTATCGATCTTGGGACCACGGTGGTGGTGGCCTTTAGCCTGGGCAAGCTGGATCCGAAGCGTGCCCGCGAAGCCGCCCGGCAGTCGCTGATGATCATGACCCTCTTTTCGATCATCCTGGCGGCGGTGATCCACTATTTCGGCAAAGAGATTATCGACTTTGTCGCGGGTGAAGCGACGAATGAAGTTAAGGATCTGGCGCTGACCTATCTGGAAATGACGGTCTTAAGCTATCCTGCCGCGGCTATCGCGCTGATCGGTAGCGGCGCGCTGCGCGGGGCGGGCAACACAAAAATTCCGCTGCTGATCAACGGCGGAATGAACATCCTGAATATCATGATCAGTAGCGTCCTGATCTACGGTGTTTTCTCCTGGGAGGGGATGGGGTTTGTTGGTGCAGGGCTGGGGCTGACTATCTCCCGCTACATTGGTGCGGCAGCCATCCTCGGGGTGTTGATGGCGGGGATCACGCCATCGCTGCGCCTCACGTTAAAAAGCTACTTCCGACCCTTTAACTTCGCCATTATCTGGGAAGTGATGGGGATTGGTATTCCTGCCAGTATCGAGTCGGTACTGTTCAACGCCGGTAAACTGCTTACCCAGATGTTTGTTGCCGGTATGGGGACAGATGTGATTGCCGGTAACTTTATTGCCTTCTCCATCGCCTCGCTGATTAACCTGCCGGGTAACGCCTTAGGGTCGGCCTCCACCATCATCACCGGTAAACGGCTCGGCAAAGGGCAGATAGGGCAGGCGGAGCGGCAGCTGCGCCATGTCTTCTGGCTGTCGACCATTGGTCTGACGATAATTGCGTGGGGGAGTGCGCCCTTTGCCGGGCTGATGGCCTCGTTCTATACCCACGAAGATGATGTTAAAGAGGTCGTTAAGATCCTGATTTGGCTCAACGCGGCATTTATGCCGATCTGGGCGGCGTCCTGGGTACTGCCAGCCGGGTTAAAAGGGGCACGCGATGCCCGCTTTGCGATGTGGGTCTCTATGCTCGGCATGTGGGGTTGCCGCGTGGTAGCGGGTTATACGCTGGGGGTCATGCTCGGTATGGGGGTCGTCGGTGTCTGGCTGGGGATGTTCCTTGACTGGGCCGTGCGTGGGGCATTGTTCTACTGGCGTATGGTAAGTGGGCGCTGGCTCTGGAAATATCCGCGGCACAATGCCTGACAAATGTGCGAAATGTTGAATAAATCGGCAAACGATCGGAAATCTGCATTCTGCCTTTGACAACACCGGGTAGCATCGATAATATGCGCCCCGTTCACACGATTCCTCTGTAGTTCAGTCGGTAGAACGGCGGACTGTTAATCCGTATGTCACTGGTTCGAGTCCAGTCAGAGGAGCCACATTCTGAAAAGCCTGCTTTTAAAGCAGGCTTTTTGCTTTTGTGCAGCAGGTAAAAATTGCCCGGTGGCGCTGCGCTTACCGGGCCTACGGACGAGTAGGCCGGGTAAGGCGAAGCCGCCACCCGGCAATAAACCGCACTACCGGTTAACACGAATCGGCGCCGTCGCCTCCACCAGCCACGGACGCGCGTCGCTCTCCACCAGCGGGGACAGCGCTTCGCGCACCTGCTGGTGATACTCATCCAGCCACTGCTTTTCCTGCTCGTTTAACAGATTGAGTTCGACCTGGCTGAGGTCGATTGGGATCAGCGTCAACGAGGCAAATTTGCAGAATCCTGGAGAGCTTTCCACAATCTCCACCTGATTTTCAATGCGGATCCCATGGCTATCCGCCAGATAGTATCCCGGCTCGATAGTCATAATATTGCCCGCCACCAGCGGCCATGGGTTGACCTTTTTAGCGATGCGATGCGGGTTCTCATGGATAAGCAACTGATGACCCACGCCATGGCCCGTTCCGTGATCGAAATCCAGCCCCATCTCCCACAGCGGCCGACGCGCGAAGGCATCCAGCTGATGCCCCTGGGTGCCGGACGGGAACTGCAGGGTAATCAGCGACAGAAAACCTTTCAGCACGGCGGTATAGTGTAATCGCTGCTGCGGGCTGACCTTGCCCCACGCCAGGGTACGTGTGGCGTCAGTGGTACCATTATGGTACTGACCACCAGAATCATTCAGATAAAAGTGGTCATGGCCGATGGGTTTGTTGCTGGCTTCGCTTGAGTGGTAGTGGCACATCGCCGCATTGCTGGACGAGGCCGAAATGGTCGCAAAACTCTGCTCAATAAAGCCAGGCTGCTGCTCGCGAAACGCGAGTTGCTGTGCCTGGGCCTCCAGCTCGGTCAGCGGCTGGCCTGCTGCCGCACGTGCGGGCACTTCACGGCTCAGCCAGGCCAGGAAATTGACCCACGCGGCACCGTCCTGATGATGACACTCCCGGTAACCCGCCAGTTCTACCGGATTTTTATTGGCCTTCATCAGCGTGATGGGGTCGGTGCGCCAGAGAATGTCACCGTGTGGCTCAATGGCAAAACGCAGAGCCACCGGCGCTGAATCGGCATCTACCATCACCCGTTTACCGTGAGAAAGGCGCTGGCAGCGTTCAATAAAGGCATCCTGCGGCGCAATGGTAAAAGCGTTTCGCACGCTATCAGGCAGGTTGCTTAGCTTATTGTCGTTAACGAACCACTCAACGCTACCGTCCCGACTGAGCAGGGCAAAAGAGAGCGGAACCGGGCTGGTGGGAATATCTGAACCGCGCACGTTAAGCAGCCAGGCGATATTATCCGGCAGGGTCACGGCCAGATAATCGGCATTGTTGGCGGCCAGCACGGCGGCAACGCGCTGACGTTTATCGGCGCTGCTTTCACCACTGATTTCAACGGGCATCTCGCGGATAAGCCCCGCCGGAGCGGCAGGGCGATCGGTCCATAACGTATCAAACGGTGACTGGTTAAGCGGCACCATTTCACACGGTGTCGCAGATAGCGTCTCATAATCGGCATTGGTCATCAGCAGTGCTTCAAAACCAATACGGGTGCCAGCTTCAACGTTGGCCGTCAGCCATTGTGCCAGCGGCTCGTTGTGCAGATGGTGGATCTCTACTTCATCCATATTGACCTGCACGCGGGCCTGAACCTGATAGCGGCCATCGACAAAAAGCAGGGCTTTGTCTTTTAGCACCAGAGCCAGCCCCGCCGAGCCATCAAAGCCGGTCAGCCAGGCCAGTTTTTCATCATACGGCGCGCAGTATTCGCTCTGCCAGGCATCCGCGCGTGGGACGATCATCCCGTCGAGCTTATTTTCCTGTAGCCACTGACGCAGGGCCGATAACGGTGATGGGGTGTGCATTATTTTTCCTTATTGTTATCAGCGGAATGGCGGTTCGTTAAAGGTACGCAGCTTGCGTGAGTGCAGCCGGTCACCTTCTGCCCGCAGCAAATCAATGGCGCGAATGCCAATTTGCAGGTGTTCGGAGATAGCCCCTTCGTAGAACCGGTTTGCCTGTCCCGGTAGCTTGATTTCACCGTGCAGCGGTTTATCGGAAACGCACAGCAGCGTGCCGTAAGGCACACGGAAGCGATAACCCTGGGCGGCAATGGTGGCGCTTTCCATATCAATCGCCACCGCGCGGCTCAGATTGAAGCGCAGGGCAGAGGCGGAGTAACGCAGCTCCCAGTTACGGTCATCTGTCGTGACTACCGTGCCGGTACGCAGACGCTGTTTGACCTCTTCACCCGGCATGCCGCTCACCTCTTTGGTGGCGTCGTACAGCGCGCGCTGCACTTCGGCAATGCTTGGGATCGGGATGTCCGGCGGGAGCACGGCGTCAAGCACGTGGTCATCGCGCAGGTAGGCGTGGGCCAGCACGTAGTCGCCAATCAGCTGGCTTTCACGCAGCCCACCGCAATGACCAATCATCAGCCAGACGTCCGGGCGCAGCACCGCCAGATGGTCGCAGATGGTCTTGGCGTTTGACGGACCCACACCGATGTTGATAAGCGTAATGCCCTGGCCGTCGGCGGTGATCAGGTGCCAGGCTGGCATCTGGTGCTTCTTCCACGCCAGATCGGAGATAGCCTGTTCAGGCGCTTCGGTTTCAGCGGTGATCCAGATCCCGCCGGCGCAGGAGAGGGCGATATAAGGGCTCTCCGGGTCAAGGATCTGGCTACAGCCCCAGCGGACAAATTCGTCGACATAGCGGGTGTAGTTGGTAAACAGCACGAACGGCTGGAAATGCTCGGCTGGCGTCCCGGTGTAGTGACGCAGGCGCGCCAGGGAGAAATCCACCCGGCGGGCGTCAAAATGTGACAAGGGGGAAAACTCTGCCGGGTGATAAATGCCGTCGGCGGTCTCATCGCCAATCTGCGACAGCTCGGTCGTCGGGAAATGGCGCGTCAGCCCTGCGCTCATGGAGCGATCGAGCGTTAACGCCGAACCGTCAATCACGTACGGATACGGAATTTCATGCTGTGATGGCTCAACGGCAATGTGTGCGCCGTAATCCTGATAGAGCAGAGTGAGTTGCTCCTCAAGATAAGGACGGAACAACGCTGGGCGGGTCACTGTGGTGCTGTAGCAGCCGGAGTGGGTAAAACGCGCGTAGGCACGGGTCTTTGGCGTGGTACTGGCGCTGCCGTCCCAGGTGACAGAGAGCGATGGATAAACAAAAAGGCCCTGGGTTCTGGCCTTTTCGTCGGGAAGTTTCCCTGTTTCGATGTACTCACTGATGGCGCTGCGCAGCGCATTGACGGACTGTTCGTACAGCGCGTCGAGTTTTTCCAGTGCCTGAGCCGGGGTCAGGCTGGAGCCCTTATTATTCATGTCTGTCTCCTTGTTCCACAGGTGTGCTGCTATACCCGATAGTATGTCACACGCCTGTGAAACAAAAGGGAGATCAGGAATGGTGTGTCTCTTTCATCACCAGCGCCGTGGCGGCCGACAGCAGGCAGCCTGCCAGCAGGTAGCCTGCCACGCTGTGCCAGTTTCCGCCGGAGAACGTCACCAGCGCGGCGGCAATAAACGGCGTAAATCCGCCGCCCACGACGCTCGCCACCTGGTATCCCACGCCCGCCCCGCTGTAGCGGTAGCTTGCGCCGAACAGTTCGGTAAACATCGGTTGCTGCACGCAGACCACCATATCGTGGGCAATGTTGGCGAGCATAATGGCAAAGAAGACTATCCAGAAGACCGACTGTGCCTCCAGCGCCATAAAGAACGGCCAGGCGCTGAGGGAGCCAATCAGCGCGCCGGTAATATAGACGCGACGACGGCCAAACCGGTCCGCAAGCCAGGCGAAGCAGGGGATTGTCAGACAGCTGATCCCGCCCACCAGCAGACCGATATTCAGGAACAGCTCACGGGGGAGGCCGAGGTTCTGCGTGGAATAGTTGAGGGCAAACGCGGTGACGATATACATCGTCAGCAGCTCGCACAGGCGCAGGGCGATAATTTTCAGAAAAGCGCCAGGATGACGAATAAGCGCCTCCATCACCGGCAGCCGTTTTCTGGCAACGGGTTTTTCCCGCTGCTGTTCAAACTCGGCGGACTCTTCCATTCCGTTACGGATCCACAGCGCGGCGATAACCAGCACGATGCTGAAGATGAAGGGAATGCGCCAGCCCCAGCTCAGAAACTGCTCATCGGTCGTGAAGTGACTGATAAGCGACACCAGCCCGGTGGAGAGCAACAGACCCACGCCGTACCCAACCTGCACGCCGCTGCTGTAGAACGCTTTCTTATTTTTCGGTGCGCTTTCGACCGATAACAGCGCCGCGCCGCCCCATTCGCCGCCCACGGCAAAGCCCTGAATGGCGCGCAGGGTGACCAGCAGTACCGGGGCCCACCAGCCAATCGTGGCAAACGACGGCAAAATACCGATGAGCGCAGTGGCGATCCCCATCATCCAGACGGTGAGCATCAGCATGCGTTTGCGGCCAAGGCGGTCGCCAAAGTGGCCGAAGATCACCCCGCCCAGCGGGCGGAACAGGAAGCCGACGCCAAAGGTGGCAAACGCGGCGAGCGTGCCCATGGCGGGGCTAATTTGCGGAAAGAATTCGCGGTTAAACACCAGAGCGGCGGTGATGCCGTAGAGCAAAAAATCATACCAGTCCACGACGGCCCCCGCGAAGCTGCCAAAGGCGGCACGGCGGGCACGGTTAAGGCAAGGCGTCCCCTCGCCGGGACGTGTGGAGATGAGGGTGGAGTCCATAGTTGTCCTGTCTGCACTGATTTTTTATTTATTGGTATAAGAAAAGGTTACTCACAAAGCCATCGTCATAGCGACGCGATCTATGAGACTACCGCGACGGGCGGCACGAGGAAACTGATTTTATTTCCTGATGGGTAATGCAAAGCGGCTACGCTATGCTTAGGAAATAGTGAAGCGACTAAGGAAGGGAATATGCGTCGTAGAAATGTGCTGGGCTGTCTGGCTGCCTTGCTCATAAGCCAGAGTGTCCAGGCGGTGAGTTATCCTTTGCCGCCCGCCGGGAGTCGGCTGGTGGGCAGCACGCAGGTTATTACCGTACCGGACCACAACACCTTACCGCTTGAAGCGTTTACCGCGCAGCACGGGCAGGGGCTGAGCAACATGCTTGAGGCAAACCCCGGTGTTGATCCGTTTTTACCGCAATCCGGTACCCGACTGGTGGTACCTCAGCAGCTCATTCTTCCCGATACGGTTCGCAAAGGCATCGTGGTGAACGTGGCGGAAATGCGCCTTTACTATTATCCGCCAGGCAGCAATACCGTTGAGGTGTTTCCCATTGGTATTGGCCAGGCCGGGCGCGAAACGCCACGCAACTGGGTGACAGCCGTCGAGCGCAAGCAGGAAGGACCAACCTGGTCGCCCACGCCAAACACCCGGCGTGAATACGCGAAAGAGGGGAAAACGTTGCCCGCATTCGTGCCCGCCGGGCCGGATAACCCGATGGGGTTGTATGCGCTCTATATTGGCAGGCTTTATGCCATTCACGGTACCAACTCGAATTTTGGCATCGGCCTGCGCGTCAGTCAGGGGTGCATTCGCCTGCGTAATAACGATATCAAATACCTTTTCGACAATGTGTCGCCAGGCACGCGCGTGCAGCTTATCGATCAGCCTGTAAAAGTGACGACGGAGCCAGACGGCAGCCGCTGGGTGGAAGTGCACGAACCGCTGTCGCGCAACCGCGCAGAATTTGAATCAACCAATAAAGTGCCGCTGCCGATTACCCCCGCGTTGCGGGCACAGCTAATAAACGAGGGGGCGGGCGCTGAGCTGGAACGTCGATCCGGGATGCCGGTTAAGCTTGCTTTGCCCGGTGGCGCAGCGCTTACCGGGCCTACAGTCCCGTAGGCCGGGTAAGGCGAAGCCGCCACCCGGCAGTTTTCCAGAACGCAGAAAAGCAAAAAGCCTGCTTTAAAAGCAGGCTTCTCAAATTTGGCTCCTCTGACTGGACTCGAACCAGTGACATACGGATTAACAGTCCGCCGTTCTACCGACTGAACTACAGAGGAATCGTGTGAACGGGGCGCATAGTAACGGCCTGCGTACGCCTTGTCAAAGGGTGAAACCACGCTTTGCGTCTGTTTGCTGACAATTTCAGCAAAGTGGCGATTTTGCCAACGTAATGCACCGTTGTGGTGCGGATATACCTCTTATGGGGCAGATCATAAACCGCTGTTTCAGTAATAAATCCGACACCTATGATTAGGTTTCCTTATTTTCAGGCGCTTAGCGAACAAATCAGACCTGCTGGTAAAACTGGCATTCATATTGCAAAACCTGTTCAACAACAACAGCCAGTACCGGCACAGCATTTCGAACAGGGGGCAAAATGAACTTAAGACGACTGAAATACTTCGTAAAAATCGTCGATATCGGCAGCCTGACTCAAGCGGCGGAAGTGCTGCATATCGCGCAGCCTGCGCTGAGCCAGCAGGTGGCTACTCTGGAAGGCGAAATGGATCAGCAGCTGTTGATCCGCACCAAACGCGGCGTGACCCCAACGGAAGCAGGCAAGATCCTGTATACCCACGCGCGCACCATTCTTCGTCAGTGCGAACAGGCACAGCTGGCGGTAAATAATGTTGGCCAGACGCTGAGCGGACACGTTTCCATCGGGCTGGCTCCGGGGACCGCAGCGTCTTCAATCACCATGCCACTGCTGCAGGCGGTGCGCGCTGAGCTGCCGGAAGTGCTGGTCTATCTGCACGAGAACAGCGGCTCTGTCCTGAATGACAAGCTGCTCAACGGCCAGCTTGATATGGCGGTGCTTTACGATCGCTCCCCGGTTGCGGGGATCACCAGCCAGCCGCTGCTGAAAGAAGATCTGTATCTCGTGGGCACCCGCGACTGTCCGGGGCAGAGCGTTGACCTCACTGCGGTTGCAGAAATGAATCTTTTCCTGCCGCGTGATTACAGCGCGGTGCGCGTACGCGTGGACGAAGCGTTCTCCCTGCGCCGCCTGACGGCGAAAATCATTGGTGAAATTGACTCCATCTCAACGCTGACTGCGGCGATTGCCAGTGGGATGGGCGTCACGGTGCTGCCAGAATCCGCCGCCCGCTCGCTGTGCAGCGCAGCAAATGGCTGGATGGCGCGCATCACTACGCCATCAATGAGTTTACCGCTGTCGCTGAACATGTCCGCCCGTGGCTCGCTGTCGCCACAGGCGCAGGCGGTGAAAGAAATTTTAATGTCGCTGGTGAGTAAGCCATCGCTGGAGAATCGTGAACTGCAGCTCGTGAGTTAATATTCCAGAAAAGCATAAGATGCTGGTTTTTATTATTTGTTCTGCAGCTCAGCTGACTCTAACAATAGAGCTATGTCAGATGCGCCGGAGTGAATCGTGAATTTCCAGCAACTTAAAATTATCCGTGAGGCGGCCAGGCGGGACTATAACCTGACCGAAGTCGCCAATATGCTCTACACCTCCCAGTCGGGTGTCAGCCGCCATATTCGCGAGCTGGAAGAGGAGCTTGGCATTGAGATTTTTATCCGTCGCGGCAAGCGCCTGCTTGGCATGACGGAGCCAGGTAAAGCGTTGCTGACCATCGCTGAGCGGATCCTCAACGAGGCCAGCAATGTCCGTCGCCTGGCGGATCTCTTTACCAATGACGCCTCCGGCGTGCTCACCATCGCCACTACCCATACTCAGGCTCGGTACAGCCTGCCGCCGGTGATAAAAGCGTTTCGTGAAATTTTCCCTGACGTTCGCCTGGAGCTTATTCAGGGCACGCCGCAGGAAATTGAAATGCTGCTGCAAAACGGTGGAGCGGATATTGGTATCGCCAGCGAACGCCTGAGCAACGACCCGCTGCTGGTGGCCTTTCCCTGGTTCCGCTGGTACCACAGCCTGTTGCTCCCGCTCGATCATCCGTTGAATCAGGTTTCACCGCTAACGCTGGAAGCGATCGCGAAATGGCCGCTGATTACGTATCGCCAGGGTATTACCGGACGTTCGCGCATCGACGAGGCCTTCAACCGCAAAGGGTTAACGCCGGATGTGGTGCTGAGCGCGCAGGATTCCGATGTGATCAAAACCTACGTTGAGCTGGGGCTGGGCATTGGCCTGGTTGCGGAACAGTCTGGTGGCGAGGGCGATACCGGGAACCTGGTGCGTCTGGATACACGTTATTTGTTCGATGCCAATACCGTATGGCTCGGCCTGAAGCGCGGGCAGCTACAGCGCAACTACGTATGGCGCTTTATCGAGCTCTGCAACGCCGGACTGTCCGTTGACGAAATCAAGCGCCAGGTGATGGAGCCGGAAGAAGTGGCGATTGATTATCAGATTTAGTTCCTCTGGCTGGGATCGCCTTAGCCAGTAACTAGCGAATAAACAAGCTAAATCAGAATTCCCTTTCGGTTGGTGTTGGTGACATGCTGCTGCATCAATTCAACGATCCAGTCAATAAAAACGCGCAGTCTGGCATTGACATGGCGGTTCGGCGGAAACGCCAGGTACAGGGGCATTGGAGCAATACGCCAGTGTTCAAATAGCGGAATCAAGGCACCTCGAGCCTGATGCGCTGCCGCCATATAGACTGGCAGTGCGATCACGCCTAATCCCGCTAACCCGGCTTCGAGGTAAGCATTGCCATCATCCACGGCCAGTACATAGCTGCCCGTGATTTCAATACGTTCACTCTCACTGCGCAGTACCAGAGGATCAATCTTACCGGTGCGTGAGGACAAGAACCCTACTCTGCGATGGTCGGTGTTTTCCAGTTCTCGCGGGTGCGAAGGGGGGCCAAGGCGTTCCAGATAACTGGGGGCGGCGTAGACGCCGATTTGCAAATCTCCGACATGGCGTGCAATCAGGGACTGATCGGTGATCTCGCCGCCGCGTAGCACGCAATCCACGTTGTCGCCAATCAGGTCCACCACCCGGTCGCTCACGCCCATGTCGAACTGAATGTCAGGGTAGCGTGCATGGAAAGCCGGTAGCGCCGGCACCAGGATGAGGCGGGCCAGCGGACTGGGCACATCCACCCGTAGCCGTCCCCTGGGCGTAATTGCCGCACTGGACAGGCTGTTTTCAGCATCTTCCATGTCCGCCAGCAGGCGGATGACGCGTTCGTAGTAGACCGCGCCATCTGGAGTGACGCTGAGCTTGCGGGTGGTGCGATGGAGCAATCTGACGCGCAGGCGCGCTTCCAGTTGCTGAATAAGCTGCGTCACCGTGGTTTTGCTCATATGAAGCGTTTGGGCAGCCTTTGTGAAGCTACCTGCCTCTACCACGCGAGCAAAGGCGCGCATCGCATCGAAACGATCCATTCCTTATCCTCTCTTTTCACCGATTGTTTGGATATTACAAACAATGATGGACAAAGTCGCTTGTTTATCCGCCCGATCCTGCACCTGTAAAGTGTCTTTAAGTTCATTGGGCAGATTTCGCCCCATTGCAAAGGTGTAAGTATGACAGCACGCGAAGCAGTTTTTCCCTCAGGACGCCAGGCGCTCTATGAGCGCAATCGCTATTCACCGGCCATCAAATCTAACGGTTTTCTGTTTGTTTCGGGGCAGGTTGGTAGTCGTGAGGATGGTTCGCCTGAGCCCGATCTAAAAGCGCAGGTCAGGCTGGCATTCAATAATCTTAATGCTGTCCTCGCGGCTGCAGGCTGCACGTTCGATGACGTGGTTGACGTTACCCTTTTTGTCGTCGATCCCGAGTCAAACCTCGACGCTATCTGGAGTATCCTGCCTGAATATTGGGGAGAAGCACCTTACCCAACGTTGACCGGGATCGGTGTAACGTGGCTGTACGGATTCCAGTTTGAGATTAAGGTGATTGCCAGGCTGCCCTGAGCGCTAGGGGCTTTCCGCCAGTCGAAAGTCAAGACAGAGGAAAAATGATGAAAGCAGGGGATTATTGCCCGATGGCGTAGGCCGGGTAAGGCGAAGCCGCCACCCGGCAGTTTTCCAGAACGCACAAAAGCAAAAAGCCTGCTTCAAAAGCAGGCTTTTCAAATTTGGCTCCTCTGACTGGACTCGAACCAGTGACATACGGATTAACAGTCCGCCGTTCTACCGACTGAACTACAGAGGAATCGTGTGAACGAGGCGCATAGTAGCGACCTCGGTTCGCCTTGTCAAAGGGTGAAAACACCCTTTTTGATCGTTTGCCGACAATTTCAGCAAATCGCTGATTTTATAGCAAATTTGCGGCGAAATTACACAGCAGGATGCGCCGCCCGCGGGCAGGCGGCGCAGTTGTTTAGAACAGCACGGAGTAGTTCAGACCAAACGTGCGGCCACGGCCTTTATAGGTATACAGACCCGGAGCGCCATACGTTGGGCTATACAGCCCCGGTGCGCGCTGTCCCCAGGCGGTGGTGTAGTCTTTGTCCAGCACGTTTTCCACGCTGAAGCTCACTTTACCCACCGGCAGGGCGTAGCTGCCCAGGAAATCTACCGTGTTATAGCCATCGATCTTCTTACCGTCGGCATCAGAGACGTCAAAGGTCTGGGTACTCTGCACGCGCAGGGTCCAGTCGCCCGGCGCCCAGTTGACCCAGGCGCTGGCTTTCGACGGGCTGGCGCTGTCTACCGTCAGCTTCTCCCATTTACCGTTTTCACGGGTTTCAGACTTAATGGCGTTAAAGTTTGCGCCGGTGCTCCAGTCGCTGTCGGTGAAGAAATAGTCCACCTGACCTTCCACCCCGTAGATACGACGCTTGTCGTCTTCCAGGTTGATGGTCATATCGGTTTTGTTGATAGTGATGGTTTTATCCGAGAGCGAGTAGTACGCCGCAACCTGCGTGCGCAGGTTATCGCCGGTGTAGCGCCAGCCCAGCTCGTAAGCGTTAACCTTAATGCCGTCCAGCGTCGAGTCGTTAACGTTCACGCTGTTCAGCAGGCGATAGTGCCCGTCGACAAGCTGATAGGTGCCGGAGCCGTAGTACTTCGCCAGGTCCGGAATTTCAAAGCCCTGAGAGAAGTTAAACCACAGCTGCTGCTGTTCGGTCAGGCGACCAAGGATCCCGGCGTTAAACAGGAAGTTGTTGTAATCGGTTTTCCCGCCCGGCACCGCGTCTGCTGAGGTGGCTTTCCCGGTGGCGATGGCCTGCTGCTGGGCGTAGCCAACAAAATCATCCACCTTGTTTTCAGTGTACTGGTAACGCACGCCGCCGCTCAGGGTGATGGCGTCAATGTCGTAGCTCGCCTGCAGGAACGGGGCGAGGTTGGTAATGCTGTAACCCGGATAACGCCCCACGTTGTACGCATTGTCCAGCTTCATGCCGCCGCTCGCTGCCGCTTTACTCAGGTCGAAGAACTGCTGGTTGGCGTCGAAGGTTTCATGGTCGGCGTCCACACCCCAGGTGAGCGTCAAATCATCCACCGGCTTGCTGTTCAGGGTCAGCTTACCTCCGTAAAAATCGGTTTTCTGCTGGGAGGCACCGATGCTGGTCACCGTCCCTTTGCTCAGGGTCGGGAACGGGTAGTAGGTCAGGCTCTCGTCACGATAGTAGATCTGCGCGACCAGGTCCTGACCCCAGAAATCGGTATTAGAGTACTGCAGGTTAATCAGATGGCGCTCGGTACCGGGAATACGGTCAGAATCCAGGTTGTTTTTGTTATACGCGGTGGCATCACCCGTAACCGCCGAGAAATTCTTCCCAAGGTACAGGCCGTGTTTGCCATCAGATTCGCTCTTGTAGTACTGGGTGGTTAACTGCAACTGCTGATGATCGTCAATATTGATGGTGCCAGTGCCCATCACATCAATACGGTCAGAATACTGTAACCCGGTCTGGGTGTTATCGATAATCACCTCGTCGCCGTTGCCGTCATACCAGCCGCCGTAACGCTGATAAGAAACGGACAGGCGACCAGACGCATTATCATTGCCGCCGCTGACCGCCGCCGACACGTTCTCATCGTGGTCGTTGTGGCTGTTAAACCCGCTTTTTGCCCCGGTCTGGAATTCGACTTCCGTCTCCGGCTGACCTTTTTTGGTGACGATGTTCACCAGGCCGCCGGTACTGCCGCCGCCGTACAGTGAAGTAGCGCCGGAAATCACTTCTATACGGTCGATGTTGAACGGATCGATAGAGTCAAGCTGACGGCTGTCGCTGCGGGAGGAGTTCAGACGCACGCCGTCCACCATCACCATCATTGAACGACCGCGCAGGTTCATACCGTAGTTGGTGCGCCCCTGGCTGCTGACGTCCATGCCCGGGATCAGCTGCGCCAGCACGTCTTTAATCTCTTTCCCGCCCTGAACCTGCTGCTCAATTTCCGCACGCTCGATAACCCAGGTGGTCTGCGCCATCTCCGCCACGCTGCGGTGTGCGCGGCTTGCGGAGACAACGATATTTTCTTCCTTTTGTTCTTCTGCCCACGCAGAGGTCGAAAGCATGGCAAGCAAGCACGGATTTAAAACCCAAAGATGAGAACGTTTCATTGTTATGTTGATCCTGATTGTGTGTGTCAGTACTCGGTGGTCTGTGCTAATGATTTAAAAACCTGGCTGTTATCCGTGCTGGTGGTGCTACGCCAGTGGATCACGCCGGGGGTAGTAGCCAGCTCAAACGGCTCGTCATCGTGCGCGCGATTGAGAATTCGCGCGGCGCGCCAGGCCATCAGGCTGAGCTGGGGTTCGGCAATACCGAGACGGTGCATCCCGGCATTCACGGCAAACAGGCGGTTGCTCTGCGGGCCGTCCCATTCAAGGGTGAAATCGTTGTTGATGTGAAAAGCTTCGTCGGCATCCAGGTGCAGACGATGGGAGAGTGGCGCCAGAAACGCAGGCTGCGCGGCGCGGTAGCCCGTGGCAAAGATCACCACGTCGCTCTCCAGCTGTTCACGGCCACCGTCGAGGTGATGCTGTAGCGTCAGGCGTTGCCCGTTTTGCAGCCGCGTGAGTGCGGTTACCGAGCGGGACGGCATCAGGTGCGCCCAGGGTTTTTCACGCAGCACTTCAAAGCGGTGATACATGGCGCGGTAAATTGCCAGCAGGGACTCGGTGGTGATACCGTCAGAGGTCATCTTCTGCTCGTGCAGCATCTGCCGACGGGCCTCTTCACCAAGTGTGGAGAAGCTGTCCACGTACTCCGGCGTGAAATACTCGTTGGCAAATGCGGCCTCATCCAGGGCGTTGTAGTTGTTGCGGCGCGACACCCAGTTCAGGCTCAGCGGCTGACCCCACTCCCCGCGGAAGATATTCAAAAACAGATCGGCACCGCTCTGGCCGCCGCCAACGACGGTCACCCGTTTGCCCGCCAAATCTGGCGTGCGCAGCATCATCTCGCTGGCGTGGAAGCAGCTGTCATCCTGCGCGGTCACACAGTCGGGGAGGTTGATCTGTTTACCAATCCCCACGCAGACGTGGCGCGCCAGGAAGCGATCGCGCTGGGTTACTACCTCAAACAGGCCCTTTTCCTCATCAAAACTCACCTGCTGCACCTGCTGGCTGAAGGCGAGGTTGGTGAGGTTATCCGCCGCCCAGCTCAGGTAATCAGCAAACTCCTCGCGGGAGACGGTGCGCTGCTCGGTGGTCAGAAAACGGTAGAACTTTTTACGCTGTACCAGGTAGTTCAGAAAGCTATGGCGGTTGGTCGGCTCCACGGCGCTGACCAGATCCTTCAGGAAGCTGGTTTGCATGTGGCAGTCCGGCACCATCATCCCCGGGTGCCAGGAGAAATGCGGCTTACGTTCAAGAAACAGTGAACTGAATCCGTCCAGCCCCTCTGCAAGGGCAGCGATGCTGAGGTTAAACGGGCCAATACCAATGCCGATGAAATCATACGTTTTCATTGCGCTGACTCCTGGGAGACCAGAAAAAGGGGGTTATCGAGATCGCAGACGTAGTTCGGCAGCATGCGGCTGCCACCGTCGTGTTCGGAGAAGGTGAGTTTGACCGGGTTGAGGATCACGCGAATGATCTGCGGCTTAAACAGGTCGAATTTCGCGAAACGTTCTGCAAGTTCCGGATGCGCGGCCATATAACGGCGTAAAACCTGCGCCAGGATCTGGTAGAAGCGGGTTTCGCTGACGCCGCTTTGCTGCGTGAGACGCGAGATAAAACGCAGCACCGTCACGAAGTTGCCGGTTTGCAGATCATGGATGATGTACTCCGCGCTCAGGCGCGCCGTGACGGCTTTCACCTGTTGCGGCAGGCTTTCCGCCTGCGGGAAATCTTCATCAACCAGCCGCATATCACCCTGGAAATCCTTCAGCAGGATGCGCTGCGGCACGTAGTCTTTCATCACCAGCGTCACGTTCTGGCCGTGGGCGATGAGCGCCACGCCGTAGCGGCAGAGCAGGTGATAGAACGGGATCACCGTGGCATCGAACAGTTTTTCCAGCCAGGCTTCGGCAGTTAATCCGGAATGGGCAATCCACGCGTCAATCAGCGGGCGTCCGGCGTTGTCGGTCTCCATCAGCGCCGCCATCAGCACCGCCTGCTCGCCGTCCTGCAGATAGCAGGACGGGTTTTCGCGCCAGATCACGCCCAGCATCTCCTGATAGCGATAGGGCGCTTTCGGTAGTGCGGCGTAACCGGTATGCGCCAGATATCCGGCGGCGGGTTCGCCAAGCACCTGCGCGCCAGAGCGGGTGAGAGTGGCGTCGCTGGCAAACTGCTGCTGTAACCAACGCGAAGCCAGCGGACCGGCGGCAATGTACTTGCCCGGAATGCCGCGATAGCAGGAGGTGTTGTAGATGGTCAGCGGCAGCTTGATGTCATACGGCGCGCGGCGGCTGGCGTTGGTCAGCGTGCGCAGGGACTGTTGGGCCAGATACTCATCGCCAAATTCCCCCAGCTCTACCATCTCACCGCGCGCGAGCTGGGCCAGGAAATGGACGGCAATTTTTTGCTGCCACTGCCACGGGTGCAGCGGCACCGGCAGCCAGCTGTCGTCAAGCTTCAGCGCCTGCCAATGGGCGTCAAAGCGCGCGCGCTCGGCACTGTCCATGGTGCTGGCCAGCAGGGTGTTGATATCGCAATCGACATCGCTGCTCCAGACCAGATGCTCGCGCTGCACGGCAACCCAGTGCAGGCGAAAACGGCCACGGTATTCCGGCGCGTACTGGCGCAGCGCCTCCAGCCCCCAGCCGCGGCGTCCTTTGTTAAAAATGAACTTGGGATGGCCGCTCATCAGACACTGGAGTTCGTCCGGGTCGAGATGAATAAGCGCGTCGGCATCCAGCGTCTCTCGCGCCTGCAGCAGCTGCATGTCGCCCCGCAGCGTGGCGTAAAGATCTTCCAGATGCTCTGCCGTTTGTGCGTCGCTCATCTCCAGCACCGTCGCCAGCTGCAGAAACGCGCTTTCCGCTTCCACGGCGGCTCCGCTGGCGGTGGTCAGACTGGCGGGATCGATATGTAACCAGCCCCAGATGCCGCGCGTGGCGCGAAACTGCCATGTTTCGCTGCCCATGGTGATTTGCCAGCGGTCAGCGGCCAGCGGCTCGGCGCTCAGGGTACGTTCGTATTCCAGCTCGGCGAGGATCTTCGCCACCATCTCGCGGTTCACTTTTTGCCAGAGTGCGTTCACAGTCCCACCTCGCTGAAGAAGCGGTGACGCTCGCTCATGATGAGGCGCGAACGTTTATGCGGGAAGTCGAACTCTTTGACGGTGTCGAAACCCGCGGAAGCCAGATGGCGGAACAGGCGCTGATTGTCGAAACGTGGCTCAGCGACAATGCGCGTCGTGCGCGGTTCATCCAGCCACAGATAGTGGCTCAGACCGCGCAGCCAGCTACGGATATACTGCGCGCCGCGCCAGTTCTCTTCGCCGACCAGCATATGCAGCCCACGGTCAAACGGCTGCCAGCGATAGTGGCGTCCGATACGGTCTTCTGCGGCCCAGTAGAGTTCAAAATAGCCGAACGGCTGATCGTCAAAGCAGCCGATAACCGGATAGCAGTACGTCGAGTCGAGCTGACGGCGCAGGTAGTTTTCCTGCTCTTCCTGAGGACCGGCCATCTCCCAGAACGCATTAACGCGCGGGTTGTTCATCCACTGGGTAAAACGCTCGCCGTCCAGCACCACGTCGGCCACGCGGAAGCTCAGGGTGCGTTTAATTTGTGCATCGTAACGGCGATAGACTTCCCCTTGCGGACGGTGAGGGCGCTGCGGGAAGTAAAGCTGACGGCTCTCATCGAATTGCATGCCACCGCTGGCCTGCGGACGCTCCCCCTGCAGCCACAGCGGCAGCTGCCAGAAGGTCTCACGGGCCAGATAATCGCCGCTGGCAAGCGCGAATAACGCCTGCGCCTGCGGTTCATCCTGCCAGGCTGCCCACGGCAGCGTGATGCCGGTCAGTGCCGGTGCGGCGACAAACAGCTGATCCAGCGCCTCGACCAGCCAGCCGTCCGGGATATCGCGCAGGCGCTCCAGCACCGCGCTGCCGTCGAGGCCTAAGGTCAGCGGCAGGGACGTGTCCGTTGCGGTGCAACGAAAGCCGTAGCCGGAATGGACGATATTCGCGTTAGCCATCACGCCTTCTCCTTGTAAAACGGGTTGCTAAAGTCGAAATAGATCACTGCCGGATCGGCAATCGTGTTTTCGTTGCGATCGTGCAGGTAGCAGAAAAAGTTGCCTTTACAGTTCCAGGTCGGGCTGTCGAGCACGTAGTCGAGGCAGCGGGTCTGCTTCGCGGTCTGGCGCAGGCTGGCCAGCGCGTCACGCACCCGTGACATCAGGCTCTCTTCGCTGTCGAAACCTGCGGCAGCGAGGGCGGCGGTGACGGCGAGTGTGGAGTTCAGCAGCAGGTAATACGGGAAGTAGCGCAGCAGCTGGCTCTCGCCGAAGCGGTTTTCCACCTCGCTTTCACCTGCCTCTTTCAGCCACGCGTCGGCCCCTTCGGTCCAGGCGCTGCCCTGGCAGTCACGGTAGATAAGCCCGACCGGGAAGTCCTGCTGCATCTCAACGAGAATGTTTTGCTGATGTGCCAGCAGGACCAGACCGTAATCGGCTTCGGCGCTGAACAGCGGAAGGAGAACGCGGTCGCAATAGGCGTCCAGCCAGCAACGCGCGGCCTGGGCAAGGGGGAGATCCAGACGCTGGCTCAGACGGCGGACCGCAGCCGCCAGCAGGCTGTCACCGCCGTCCGGCGCGGCCTGCGTCAGGCTCACCAGCACGTTGGTTTGCGTATCCGGCGTATCAAACAGCAGGTTCACGCGCAGCGCCATCAGGCTCTCTTCCTGAATGACGCCGCTTTCGTCACGCAGACCCGCCCAGCCGTCTTCCTGCATCACGCGCATGGTGGGGTAGCGCGCCTGGAGCTCCTGCCAGCGCGCCGTTTTCGCCAGACGCGCCAGACGCATCCCGCGCTTAACCTCTTTCACCGACAGCGTGCGCACCGAGTTGGTCAGGCGCACGCTCAGGGAAAACTTAATCATGTCGCTGTTGGTTTCGCAGTACAGCGAGCGGGAGGAGCTGGTGGGCAGCCACTGCGCGCCCGCTTCGCCCAGATCCTGCAAGGCTCCCTTCGCCACCAGTCGCTGGCACCAGTCCTGACCGAGCAGATACTCCGCCTGCCACGGGTGCATCGGCAGCAGCCAGCGGGTGTCGGTGAAATGACCGAGCAGTTCAGGGGCGCTCTGGGCTGCGAAGCGCAGCAGACGTTCGCGCAGGGAGACGTTCAGGCTCTCGCCAGCGATCAGTTCACTCTCAACGGCAAACCAGCGCAGCGGAAAGCGGGAGGCGAAATCGGGCAAATAGCGGCGGGCTTCGGTTTCGTTAAACGGCTCGTGTGACTTCGGGGCCGGATGGAATGCGTGGCCGACCAGCAGCGCCTGTTCCGCCTCGGCGAACGTCAGCGGCGTGTCGCGCAGGTTTGCCCAGCGGTGACGCAAGTCGATCGCCTGCCAGGTATGGGCATGGCTTTCAAGGGCGCGCTGCTTAAAACGCGCCAGCGTATCGGCATCCAGTGAGCCTTTTACAGCGGGTTTTTCAAGAATTAAATCAACCAGTTGAGGAAAGGTGACGGCGTCACTACGGTCGCTGTCGGTCTGGATGAGCGTTGCCGGGAAGCGATACTGATGATGCTGGGTTGGGGAGAAATAGTGTACTGAAACCCGGATGGCCTGGGTTTGCGAGAGCGGGATATGGATCTGCGATAGCTCATCCGCAGCGGTAGCGGGGAGATAGCGCCAGTCCTTCGTTTCGCGCAACAGGGCGTTTAAAAAACACTGGGCCGCAACGTCTGTACCGGCAGAGCGGGGCAGAGTACGCATAGATGTACCTCATTCCATGACTGATAATAATTCTCGTTATGATATTCATTCTGTTTACAGTCGCAACTATTTTTGCAATATTTGTTTTCATAAACTTCATGATTTCCACACATTTATTGACACTATGTTCACAATTCTATGCGCTCACTTTCCGACACTCTGACCGACAATCTCACCCCGAAAGCGAACTGGCCCCTGGCGTTGTGTGCCGGTTTACTGGGGATTGGGCAAAATGGTTTGCTGGTCATGCTGCCGCAGCTGGTCACGATGACCGGGCTATCGCTCTCCGTTTGGGCGGGGCTGTTGATGTTCGGTTCGATGCTCTTTTTACCGGCTTCGCCCTGGTGGGGACGCAAGAGCGAGCGGCACGGCTGCAAAAGCGTGATGCTGGCCTCGCTGAGTGGCTATCTGGCAAGTTTCTTCGTCATGGCGCTGGTGGTCTGGGCAATGGCGAACGGGATGCTTAATGCCGCCTGGGGGCTGGCAGGGCTTATCCTCTCGCGCACCCTGTACGGCCTGACGGTCTCTGGTCTGGTGCCGGCGGCCCAGACATGGGCCATTCAGCGTGCGGGTCTGGAGAAAAGAATGGCCGCGCTGGCGACGATAAGCTCGGGCCTCAGCTGCGGGCGTTTGCTGGGGCCGCCGCTGGCAGCGCTGATGCTCAGTGTTAACCCAGTGGCACCGCTGTGGCTGATGGCTATGGCTCCGTTTATCGCCCTGCTGATGGTGCTGCGTGAAGTGGCCGATCCGCCTTTACCGCCAGTGGCGCAACAGGCGACGCGGCTGCAGGCATCAATGCTGCCTTATCTTATGCTGGCGCTGTTGCTTGCCGCACTGGTGAGCCTGATGCAGCTGGGTCTGTCACCCCATCTCCGTCCGTTGCTGGACGGCAATGCGGCGCAAATCAGCCATCACGTCGCGCTGCTGCTGAGCCTGGCCGCGCTGGCAACGCTCGCTGCCCAGTTTCTGGTGGTGCGTCCGCAGCACTTTCGCCCGATGACGTTACTTTGCCTGGCAGCGGTGTTGATGGTGGTCGGGCTTGGGGTGATGTGTCTCGCGGATGTGGCGCTGTTCTATGTGGGGATCGTCATTACCTCGCTGGGAGCGGCGATGGCAACGCCCGGCTATCAGCTGCTGCTGAACGACAGGTTAACGACAGGCAAAGGGGCGGGGGTGATCGCCACCAGCCATACGCTGGGCTACGGCGTCAGCGCATTGCTGGTGCCGCTGGTGACGCGCACATTCGGTGAAACATTTTTAATCGTGGCCGCCTGGGCAATGGCGCTGCTGTTTTTAGCCTTGAGCTTAGGGGTACGGTCGGTTGAGCGTACCCCAGAAACAGGGGCCTAATGGACGTGACGGGAAGCGGTGCTGCCGGAACCCTCACTCTGGCGCAGACGCTGCAGGGGATCCTGCTGATAAAAATGACAAAAACGTTGCCACAGGGCCGGGAAACGCGGGGCGAACAGCTCCGGGGCGCTAAAGAAATACTCTGACAGCACCGCAAAACACTCGGCCGGATCGGTTGCCGCATAGGCATCAATGCTGGCCGCGCTTTCCCCGACAAGGTCAATCTCATCCTGGATATTTTCCATCGCCGCATGCAGGTCGTGCTCCCAACCGGCGACTTCACGCAGCGGGATCAGCGGAACACCGCTGGCGCGATCGCCGTTGCGGGTATCAAGCTTATGCGCTACTTCGTGGACAATCAGGTTAAACCCGGACGCGTCGAACGAGTCCTGAATATCCAGCCAGTTGAGGATGATGGGGCCTTGCTGCCAGCTTTGCCCGGACTGCACCACGCGCTGGTTATGCACCAGGCCAATATCATCTTCCCACTCGTCATCAACGATAAATGGCGCGGGGTAGATCAGCACTTCGTGGAAACCATCCAGCCACTCGATACCCAGTTCGAGCACTGGCAGGCAGAAAAGCAGGGCGATACGCGCGCTTTTAAGTGCATCCAGCTCAAACCCCTGCAGCGGAACCAGCCGCTTTTGCTGCAAAAAGCGATCCGCCAGTTGAATGAGCTTTGACTGTTCATCCGGCTGGAGGTTGGCCAGCACGGGGATCGCCAGCGCGTCATCCCACGGCAGCGCCACATGTTGACCAGCGTCATTTGATTTCCAGGGCCACTTAATCATCGCTGTGCTCGCAAACTCGTCACGTGTACAAAATTGAAAGGTCAGGTTCCGTTAACATGCCAAAGAACCCGGCATGAAGGCAACTATAAAACGTAGAGATGTGGGAATGGCAGGAGAGGCCAGCCCTCTGCCATTATTCAAACACTTATCCCGTTTCCTTTCAGTGACAAAAATCCCATTGAGACGATCCCCAGCGGAAAACATGGCACAACGGGTGATACAGAGCGTTTATCGACGTTTGATTTCCCCGAGCGCGTCGATCAGTTGCGCCTTCTCCAGCGCTGAGATCTGCTTATCGTTCAGCAACCCGGAGAGCTGGCGGTCCTGCTCTTCACCAAATCCGCCACCGGTCATGATTTGCCGGCTAATCAGGTTCAGGATGGTGTTATCCAGTTGAAGAATTTGTGCTCTTACTTCTGCCAGCGGGCGGGGCTGCCACGCTTTTTCAGGCTGCAAACGCCAGCGATCGAGATAGCGGTACTGGATGTTTTTACTGACGGCCATTTGTGTCTGGACAAACGCATCAATACTCTGCGGATCCAGCATGACGTCACGGGCAGCGTCCTGTGCTTTCAGCAGAACATTTTTTTCTCTCGGGAGATCCTCAACGGGAAGATGGTTCGCCGCCTTATAACCCGCCACATCCTTCATCACCTCGAATCGTGTATTTAATGCCTCAGCCAGCTCAGGAAGGGTTGCCGAATTCACGGAAGCAGCCAGCGATGAACCACACATTAAAATTGACGAAACCACAACTGCGAAATAGCGCACGGTTATTCTCCCGCAAAGATGAATTGAGCATCTATTATCGCAGCCTGTTTATTACAGGCAATCGTTTATAACGTTAATAAACGGTCATATTTGTAAGCATTTCAGGGGATGGATAGAAAATAAAAAAATCCTGATGAATAAAGTCATCGATAGCGCAAATGTCTTTAATCTTATTGCCAAATTTCGCATTTCCAATTGCTATGCCTGGAATATGCTACCGAGCGACATCTTATTCCCCATTTCAGAAATAACATGAAAAATAACCACCCTATGTTCGGAAGAAAATGATGAAAATTTATAAAAATGAGTCAGGCAAATCACCGATGGCAACGTATGGGATACGCTTAACCCCGGTTGCGATAACTCACCGTCACCTGATTACTCAGCACATGCAGCGGCGCGTCGAAACGCCCCCCCGCCACGGAATAATACTCAAAACGAAACGGCCCGGCGGCTGGTATCCCGGCAGGCAGGGGCAGCTCCCCGGCAAAGCCGGGCAGCCTCAGGCAGCGGGTGGTGCTGCACAGGCGAATGCGAAACCCGGCGGGGGTCAGGCCGTCTGTCTGAATCTTCCAGTACACGCGCGAGGCCACTGCGCCAGCGGGCAGGGGTGAGGGGCTTTGCACCGGTTTGCTTTTCAGTACCATTTGCCCCCGGGTCAGCGTGCCGCCAAAGCTCTCTCCGCTCCAGGAACCGTCCGCCGCGACAGCCAGCGGCGACACCAGAAGCAGCGCAAGCACTGCTCTCATCATCCTTTCCCCCCAATCAGATACGTCATCCGCACGTTGCGCTGGGTATTGATCTCCTGGCTGGAGAGCACCGCCAGCTGCGGGAAGATGCGGCGCAGGTAGCGCGACAGCATCAGACGCAGAGCCGGGTTAACCAGCAGCACCGGCGGTGCGCCTAAACCTTCCTGATGCTGCAGTGCCTTTTCGGTCTGCTTCATCAGGTTTTCAGCTATGCCCGGCTCAATTGCGCTGCCGCTCTGGGTCGCCTGGATCAACAACTGCTCCAGGGAGAGATCCAGCCCAATCAGCTGAATGTCCTCCTCGCCCGGGAACCACTGCTGGGTTATCGCCCGGGAAAGGCGCGCCCGCACGCGGGTGGTCAGCTCATCAGCATCGCTCTGGGCGGTGGCAAACTCCGCCAGCGTATCGATGATGGTGCGCATATCACGGATCGGCACACGCTCGGCCAGCAGATTCTGCAGCACCTTGTGCAGCGTGGTCAGGCTGATGACCGCCGGGATCAAATCTTCCACCAGTTTCGGTGAATGTTTGGTGATCTGATCGAGCAGCTGCTGCGCCTCCTGACGACCAAACAGTTCCTCGGTATGGGTGGTGATCAGATGGTTAAGGTGCGTTGCCACCACTGAACTCGGATCCACCACCGTGTAGCCCAGCGTCTGCGCCAGTTCGCGGTGGACTTCGTCAATCCACAGCGCAGGCAGACCAAAGGTGGGCTCGGTACACGGCGTGCCGGGGACTTCCCCCTCGGCGCAGCCGGGGTTGATCGCCATCCAGCGATCCGGCTGCACTTCCCCGGAACCAATGGTGACCCCTTTAAGCAGGATGCGATAGTGCGTTGGCGCCAGATCCAGGTTGTCACGGATATGCACGGCAGGCGGCAGGAAGCCCATCTGCTGGGCAAATTTCTTGCGAATGCCGCGCACGCGGGTCAGCAACTGACCCTGCTGTTCGTGATCCACCATCGGGATCAGGCGATAGCCCACTTCCAGACCCAGAGTATCTTCCATCTGAACATCAGACCAGGAGGCCTCGTTCACCTGCGCCACCTCCGCATCTGCCGCATCGGCATCCGCCTGTACGCCGCCGGTTTTTTTCGCTTCACCTTCGCGGCCTCGCAGCCACCAGGCGACACCCAGCAGCGTGGCGGTAAACAGCAGGAAGACGAAGTTAGGCATGCCGGGGATCAGGCCCAGCAGACCAATCACGCCCGCCGCCAGCACAATTACGCGCGGAGAGGTAAACAGCTGGCCCACCATCTGCTCGCCCACATCCTGGTCGTTGGCAACGCGGGTCACCACCACGCCAGCTGCGGTAGAGATCACCAGACCCGGGATCTGCGCCACCAGACCATCACCGATGGTCAGCAGGGTATAGGTCTCACCGGCTACGCCCACGGACATGTCGTGCTGCATCACGCCGATCACCAGGCCACCGATAATGTTGATCGCCATAATCAGCAGCCCGGCGATGGCATCGCCACGCACAAACTTACTCGCACCGTCCATTGAACCGTAGAAGTCGGCCTCCTGCGTCACCTCTTTACGGCGGCGTTTTGCCTCTTCTTCGCCGATCAGTCCGGCATTGAGATCGGCGTCAATCGCCATCTGCTTACCCGGCATCCCGTCGAGTGAAAAGCGCGCGCCCACTTCTGCAATACGTCCGGCACCCTTGGTGATCACCATAAAGTTAATAATGATCAGAATGATGAACACGATGATACCAATGGCGAAATTACCGCCCACCAGGAAGTGACCGAAGGCCTCCACCACCTGCCCCGCGGCTTCCGAACCGGTATGGCCGTTCATCAGGATCACGCGCGTTGAGGCGACGTTAAGCGCCAGACGCAGCAGGGTGGAGAACAGCAGCACCGTCGGGAACGCCGAGAACTCCAGCGTGTTCTGGGTAAACATGGCGACCAGCAGGATCATGATCGACAGCACGATGTTGAAGGTAAACAGCAGATCCAGCACAAAGGTCGGCAGCGGCAGGATCATCATCGCGAGGATGGTCATGATCAGTACCGGCCCGGCCAGCACCTGCCACTGGGTTTCCTTCATGTTGGGTAATCGTAATTTGGTGGCGATATTGGCCATCACTCTCTACTCTCTTGTGCAAAATCCATCCCCGCCGGAACGGGAAGATCTTTAGGTGTCAGCGGACGTAAGCCATAGCCCTTACGCCAGCGCTTAAGGCCATAAACCCAGGCCAGCACTTCCGCCACCGCGCTGTACAGCTCGGCGGGAACCGGTGTGCCGGGGTCACAGTGGCGATACAGGGCGCGCGCCAGCGGCGGCGCCTCAAGCATGGGGACCCGGTTCTCTTCGGCCAGTTCGCGGATGCGCAGGGCGATAAGCCCGCTGCCGCTGGCAACCACCATCGGCGCGCCCATGGCGCCTTCCTGGTACTTCAGGGCGACCGAATAGTGGGTCGGGTTATTCACCACCACGTCAGCGGTGGGGACGTCGCTCATCATTCGCTGCTGCGCCATCTGACGCTGCAACTGGCGAACCTTACTTTTAATCAGCGGGTCGCCTTCCTGATTTTTGAATTCGTCTTTGATTTCTTTCAGGCTCATGCGCAGCTTTTTGAAGTTGCTCCAGAGCTGGTAAACCACGTCGAACGCCACCATCGGGATCAGCGATAAAATAATGACCAGCATGCAGCCCATCAGCAGGGCGCTGATATCACCCAGCGCCATGCGCAGCGGTTCATACATCAGGCTGATAAACTTCCCTTTGTTGAACCACAAAAACAGCCCGCCGCCGATGCCCGCAAGCGTCACCTTCAGAATGCTTTTCACCATCTCCGACACCATCTGCGCGGAAAACAGGCGTTTGATGCCGCTGATCGGATTGAGCTTTTTGACGTTAAATTTGAGGGCCTTGGCGCTCATATTCAGGCCGCCAATCAGCGACGGCGTGGCGACGGCGGTCAGAAACAGGCCACCGACGAACGGCAGCAGCGCCAGAAACGCCATCCCAAGAAGCGATCCGGCGTGATGCAGCATCTGCTGCGGATCGCTGACTAACAGCCGGTCAAACGTTAAGCCGTTATGCAGCAGATGCAGCAGCTGTTTTGCCAGCCAGCCGCCCGCCACCAGCAGCAACCCCCAGCCTGCCAGCAGCATCAGGAGGCTCGTCAGCTCGCGCGATCGGGGAACCTGTCCCTCTTCTCGCGCTTTTTGCTTTCGGTGGGGTGTGGGGTCTTCTGTTTTTTCGCTGTCGTTTTGTTCTGACATGACGTTTGCCCGGCGGGATTAGAAGCCGAGTGACTCCAGCAGGTCGTCCACCTGTTCCTGAGAGGCCACAATGCCTTCGGCGCGGGTATCGATCTGCGGACCGTTCTTCAGATGTGCGTCACCGGTGGCGGCGCTGGCGTCGCGCTCGCTCATGTTTTCCACCAGCACGCTGATAAGCTCTTTCTCAACGGTCTCAATCACATGCATCAGGCTTTGCAGCACCTGTCCGGTGAGATCCTGGAAGTCCTGCGCCATCATGATTTCGGTCAGCTGGCGGTTGGTCTGCTGGGTTTTCTCCGGCACGTCGTGCAGGAAGGCGCGGGTGGCTTTGACCAGCTCGCGGGCATCCTCCAGCGGCTGTGGATGTTCAAACCAGGCGTCCCATCGCGCGCTCAGCGCAGTGGCGTTATCGCTCAGCCCTTCCTGCAGAGGGCGCGCCACTTCCACGCTGGTCAGCGCGCGATCGGCGGCCTGCGAGGTCTTGCCGACCACATAGTTCAGGCGGTCGCGGGTGTTCGGAAAAGCGTCGGCGACTTCCATAATCGCCTGCTCCAGACCGAGGTTGGCCATGCTGTCGCGCAGCAGACGGGTCAGTTGCCCGATGCGAACGAAAATCTCAGTGGCGTTATCCGCCTGCATATTTAACGGGGAGTTCATAAGCGTTACCCGAGTTTTTCAAAGATTTTGCCAAGCTTTTCTTCCAGCGTGGCGGCGGTAAACGGCTTAACGATGTAACCATTGGCCCCCGCCTGCGCGGCAGCGATGATGTTCTCTTTCTTTGCCTCAGCGGTCACCATTAGCACCGGCAACTTTGCCATGGTGGCATCGCTGCGGATGGTTTTCAGCAGCTCCAGACCGTCGATGTTTGGCATGTTCCAGTCGCTGACGACGAAATCAAAACCTCCGGCACGCAGCTTGTTGAGCGCGTCCTGACCGTCTTCGGCCTCGTCAATGTGCTTGTAGCCCAGATCCTGCAGCAGGTTGCGTACGATGCGTCGCATGGTGGCGAAGTCGTCCACCACCAGAAAACGCAAATTTTTATCCGACATGGGATTTATCTCCTGAACGTGAGTCGGTTTTGGATGAATTATGTTTATGGAAACTGTCCAGTAAGCACTGGCTGATATCGTCGAGGTCGACGACCTTCTTCGCCGCACCCAGCGCAATCGCCTCGCGCGGCATGCCAAACACCACGCAGGTGGCTTCGCTCTGCGCGAGGGTAAACGCTCCGGTCTGGCGCAGATGCAGCAGGCCACGCGCGCCGTCCGCGCCCATGCCGGTCAGCAGGGCGGCGCTGGCATGCTTGCTGGCCTGACGCGCCACGGAGTCAAACAGCACATCCACTGACGGACGATGACGATTCACCGGTGGGGCATCGCTGAGCCGGACCCGGTAGCCGTTGTCCTGACAGATAACCTCCATATGACGATCGCCCGGCGCAATCAGGGCGGTTCCTGGTCGCACCGGTTCGCCATCCTGCGCTTCACGCACGGCAATCTGGCACAGCGAGTCAAGCCGTTGGGCGAAGGAGTAGGTGAAACCGGCGGGCATGTGCTGGGCAATCACAATCCCCGGCGTGCTGACCGGCAGCGGCATCAGCACCCGACGCAATGCCTCCGTGCCGCCGGTAGAGGAGCCGATAGCGATGAGGCTCTGCTGGCGCACGGGGATCCCGGCGAGCACCGGTCTGGCGTCGGGGGTATGCTGCGCCAGCTTCGCGCGGGCGGCGACGCGGATCTTCTCCACCACCAGCTGGCTCCAGCTGTCGATATTCTCTGCGCCGCGATGCTCGGGCTTGGGCAGAAAATCGACCGCACCGTGCTCCAGCGCAGTCATGGTGGCTTTCGAGCCGCGGGTGGTCAGGGAGGAGATCATCACGACGGGCATCGGGCGCAGGCGCATCAGGCGGGAGAGAAACTCCAGCCCGTCCATGCGCGGCATGTCGATATCCAGCGTCAGCACGTCCGGGTTGAGCTGTTTAATCAGCTCGCGCGCAATAAACGCATCCGGCGCCGTGCCGACCATTTCCATATCAGGCTGCTGATTGACGACCGCGCTGAGCATGTTACGCATCAGGGCGGAATCATCGACCGCCAGCACACGAATCGACTTCACCGTGTGGCCTCCGTCAGTTCATATACCGACTGCCCACGCAGGCGCAGCGGAATATGTGCATGGTTAAAATGTTCCGAATGGCCGACAAACAGCAGGCCGCCCGGCTTGAGCAGACGCGCAAAGCGCTGCAACAGGCGCTGTTGCGTCGGCGCATCGAAATAAATCATCACGTTGCGGCAGAAAATGGCGTCGAACGGCCCGGGAACGGACCACTTTTCATCGAGTAAATTCAGCTGCTGGTAGTGAATGGCGGACAGCAACTCCTGTCGGGCTTTCACCCATTCGCTGTTGTCACCCGCCCCGCGCAGAAAATAGTGACGCTTTTGCGCCAGCGTCAGCGCGTCCAGATCGTTCAGGCGGTAGATGCCCGCTTCCGCTTTTGCCAGCACCTCGGTGTCGATATCCGACGCCCAGATCCGCGGTCCGGCCACCGACGCGCCCAGCTGTTCATTCAGCGTCATGGCGATAGAGCAGGGCTCTTCCCCCGTGGACGCCGCGGTACACCAGACGCGGTAGCCCGATGCGCGCTGGCGCGCATGTTCCGCGAGGATCGGGAAGTGATACGCCTCGCGGAAAAAGGAGGTCAGGTTGGTGGTCAGCGCGTTGATAAAGTTCTGCCATTCCGGATGCTCTGAGTGTGACTCAAGCAGGGCGATATAATCGCTGAACGTGGCAAGCCCCAGCGTGCGCACGCGACGGGAAAGACGATTAAAAATCATCTCTCGCTTTTGCGCGTTAACGACAATTCCGGCGCGCTTATAGATTAATTTCCCGACACGCTGCAATTCGCTGTCAGTCAGAGAAAGCGTATTCAGGGATAAGCGTGCAGAAGTGCTGATAATTTCACTCATAGAATTGGGGCAGACCTTAAACCGGTGTATTCATTATTTCCTGATACGCGCTAATCATCTTATTTCGTGCCTGCATGCCAAAGCTGAATGAAATAGACGATTTCTGCATCGCCAGCATCACGTCATTCAGGGCAATATCGCCACTGCCGGACATCCACTGCTGTGTTTTGCTCTTCGCTTCAACCTGGGTTTTATTTATTTCGTTAATGCTGTTAAATAAAACGTCAGAAAAGGAGGGGGCGTCGCCGCGTGAGGTCTGCAGCCGGTGAGACGGACCGCTGACCTGCTGCGCCTGGCTCTGAATTTGATCGAGTACGCCACGCATTAATGTCGCTGACATTCTTTTTATTCCTGGTAATTAAGATAAAAACGGCGGTTTGTTGCATATCTTTTAAACGTCGACAGCTTAACACGCGTTTAAAAACCTCAGAAAATCCAATAAGCCGACAGAACTTTGAGCTTATTTATCCTTAAAAAAAACGCCTTTCAGACGATAATGCCCGCCTGAAAAATTCTTATATTTTTGAAATCGTCGACATCACTCTCGCGAATTTCGTGAGCTGACGCGCATCGTTGATGCGTGCTATTTCATACAGGAATACGGCATGAGTGCCACACTAAATGAGTTAACCAACAATCCGGCAGAGCGAATCAAATCGATGCTGTCCTCACTTCGCGGCAGCCCGAAGCTTTTGCTGGTGATTTGCGGCGCTGCGGCGCTTTCCGTCATCATCGCGTTAATGTTCTGGGCAAAGGAGCCGGATTACCGGGTGCTGTTCAGTAATATCAGTGATGAAGAAGGCGGCGCCATCGTGGCGCAGCTGTCGCAGCTCAATGTCCCTTACCGCATCGACACGCCAGGGGGCGTGATCATGGTGCCGGCCTCACAGGTGCATGAGGTGCGCATGAAGCTGGCCCAGCAGGGGCTGCCGAAGGGCGGCGGCGTGGGTTTTGAACTGCTCGATCAGGAGAAGTTTGGCGTCAGCCAGTTCACCGAGCAGGTAAACTATCAGCGAGCCCTGGAAGGCGAGCTGGCGCGTACCATTGAAAATCTTGGGCCGATCCAGAGCGCACGCGTACATCTGGCCACGCCAAAACCGTCGATGTTTGTCCGCGAACAGAAAAAACCGACCGCATCCGTCACCGTTAACCTGTTGCAGGGCCGTACCCTTGACGACAGCCAGGTAGTGGCGATCACCCATCTTATTTCCAGCGCAGTGACTGGCCTTGCAGCCGGGAGCGTGACCATTGTCGATCAGCGCGGCAACCTGCTGACCCAGAGCGGCCTGCGCGGTTTGCAGACGGCGCACCTGAAATACACCAGTGAAATTGAAACCGACTATCAGCAGCGCATTCAGCGCATTCTGGCCCCGCTGGTGGGGGATGAAAACATCCGCGCCCAGGTGACCGCGCAGATCGATTTCACCGAGCAGGAACAAACTCAGGAGCAGTATCAGCCGAACAGCGACCCTGAAAAAATGGCGATCCGCAGCCGTCAGGCCAGCCTCTCTGAGCAGGGGAATAGCCGTGGCGCGAGTGGCGTGCCGGGGGCGTTGAGCAATACGCCACCGGCACCGGCCACCGCACCACTGACCCAGCCCCTCAATACCCCGGCGGATGACAAAAAAGAGAAAACCACCAGTAACAGCGCGAACCGTGAGCCTGCACAGCCGTACAACAACCGCAGTGACGAGACCACCAACTTTGAGGTCGATCGCACTCTGATCCATACCAAATCGAATGCCGGACGCATTCAACGTTTATCCGTGGCGGTGGTGATTAACCATCTGCCGCAGGGGGAAGAGGGCAAGCCGGGACCGATTAGCGAGGCCGAACTGACCCGTATTAACGCGCTGGTGAAAGAGGCGATTGGCTTTAACGCCAGCCGTGGCGACAGCGTCAATATCCTCAACTCCGCCTTTAACGGCGTGGTGGAAGAGCCGGTGCCGCCGTTCTGGGAACAGGATCGTTTCTACGCGCTGTTGATGGCTATCGCCCGCTATCTGGTCATCGCCATTATCGCCTGGGTCATGTGGCGCAAGCTGGTACAGCCTGCCTGGATCCGTCACCAGGAGACCACCCTGCGCCGTCTGGAGATGGAAAAAGAGGCGCGGGAGGAAGAGATTGCCGCGAAAAAACGTGCAGCGGAGAAAATCAACCGCGACCGTGCCCAGCAGCGCGTGGATACGGAACTCAATGGTCAACAGCTGCGTGAGCTGGCAGAGCAGGAGCCGCGCGTTATCGCCCTGGTGATCCGCCAGTGGATGAGTAAGGAGCCGAAATAATGAATGCCTCAGAAAAAAGCGCCATCGTCATGCTGACGCTGGGAGATGTCCTGGCGGCGGAGGTGTTCAAGCACCTCAACGCCCACGAGGTGAAGCAGATCAGTGCCTCAATGGTCAACATGGCGGGCTTTACTCACGACCAGATGGCCATGGTGCTGGAGGAGTTTAAAAAAGACTCCAGCGAATATGCGGCGCTCAGCCTCAACACCAACGATTATCTGCGCAGCGTGCTGGTCAAGGCGCTGGGCGAAGAGCGTGCCTCCTCGCTGCTGGAGGATCTGCTGGATACCCACCAGGGCACCAACGGCATCGAAACGCTCAACTTTATGGATCCGCAGGCGGTGTTCGACCTTATCCGCGAAGAGCACCCGCAGATCATCGCCACCATTCTGGTCCACCTCAAACGTAACCAGGCGGCGGACGTGCTGGGCAAATTCGACGAGCGCGAACGTAACGACATCATGCTGCGTATCGCCACCTTCGGCGGCGTACAGCCGGCCGCGCTGCAGGAGCTGACGGAAGTCCTGAATAACCTGCTGCACGGTCAGAACCTCAAGCGCAGCAAGATGGGCGGTGTCCGTCCGGCAGCGGAGATCCTTAACCTGATGAAATCTCACCAGGAAGAGGCGGCCATTGAGGCGGTACGTGAGTTCGACGGCGAGCTGGCGCAAAAAATTATCGACGAGATGTTCCTGTTCGAAAACCTGGTGGAGGTGGAAGACCGCAGCATCCAGCGCCTGCTGCAGGAGATCGAGAGCGAAACGCTGATCATCGCACTGAAAGGGGCCGACGAGCCGCTGCGCATGAAGTTCTTCCGCAATATGTCGCGCCGTCAGGCCGAGCTGATGACCGACGATCTGGCCTCCCGTGGCCCGGTGCGTCTGTCCCAGGTGGAAGCCGAACAGAAGACCATCCTCAACGTGGTGCGTCGTCTGGCCGAGGCTGGCGAAATCCTGATTGGAGGCAGCGACGATGCCTACGTTTGATGAACATAACGCCACCGGGTGGCGCGCCTGGCAGCCTGAAAACCTGCTGGGAGAGCCGCAGGATACCCCGCTGCCGACGATGGATAACACCCAGTCTGAGGCGCAGCTGAAAGCCGAACTGGCGCGTCTGCGCAAGCAGGCGGAACAGCAGGGGTTTACCCAGGGGCTGCAGCAGGGCCAGGAAGAGGGGCGCAAACAGGGCTATGAGGCCGGGTTGAAAGAGGGCCGCGACGCCGGGTATGCCCAGGGCGTGGAGCAGGCACGCGTGGAGCAGCAGGCGCTGCTGCGCGAGGCAGAAACCTGGGTCAGCAACTTTAAGCTGGCGCTGGAAAACCTCGAAGGGCTGATCCCCGCGCGTCTGGTGCAGCTGTCGCTGACGGCGGTGCAGCAACTCTACGGTACGTCTCGTGTGGCGGATAACCATGCTCTGGTCACGCAGATCCGCAGCCTGATGCAGCAGGACGCGCTGCTGCACGGCACCATTCAACTCTATGTCAGCCCGGAGGCGTTTGCTTCGGTGCATGAGGCGCTGGGTGAAACGCTTGCCGCGATGGGCTGGGAGCTGCACCGCGACGCCAGCCTGGCCGCCGGGGGATGCCGGGTGGTCTCCCCGGATGTGGAAGTGGACGCCAGTATGGAAACCCGCTGGCAGGCGCTGTGTCAGTTGGCGCGCGAGGAGCTCTCGCAATGAGCCAGCAGCTAAAAAAGTGGCTCTGCGCCCTTGACCGGGTGGAGGAAAAACTCACCCAGGTGCCCGATTTTCGCCAGTACGGCAAACTGACGCGCGCCACCGGGCTGGTAATGGAGGCCGTGGGGCTCAAGCTGCCTATTGGTGCGCTGTGCATCGTTGAGCGTCAGACGGAGCAGGGCATTATCCCGGTTGAGAGCGAAGTGGTGGGCTTTAACGGCCAGACGCTGTTTCTGATGCCGCTGGAGCATGTCGACGGCATCCTGCCCGGGGCGCGCATTTATGCCCTGCAAAGCGACAGCCACGCCGGTAAACAATTGCCCGTGGGGCCGCATCTGCTGGGCCGCGTGCTGGATGCGCAGGGTCGACCGCTGGATGGCCGCCCCGCGCCGGGGAAACCGGCGGCGGGGCTGTTTACCCCAACGCTCAATCCCCTGCACCGCGATCCGATCAAAAACGTGCTCGACGTTGGTGTGCGCGCCATCAATGGCCTGCTGACGGTGGGCCGTGGTCAGCGTATGGGCCTGTTCGCCGGTTCCGGCGTCGGCAAAAGCGTGCTGCTCGGCATGATGGCCCGCTTTACCACTGCGGACGTCATCGTGGTGGGGCTGATTGGCGAGCGTGGCCGCGAGGTAAAAGATTTTATCGAGAATATCCTTGGCGAGCAGGGGCTGGCGCGTGCGGTAGTGGTTGCCGCCCCGGCTGATGTTTCGCCGATTTTGCGTATGCAGGGCGCCGTTTACGCCACGCGCATTGCGGAAGATTTCCGTGAGCGCGGCCTCAATGTGCTGCTGATCATGGACTCCCTGACCCGCTACGCCATGGCGCAGCGTGAAGTGGCTCTGGCGATTGGTGAACCGCCCGCGACCAAAGGCTATCCGCCGTCTGTCTTTGCCCGTCTGCCTGCGCTGGTCGAACGAACCGGTAACGGCGTGAAAGGGGGCGGCTCAATCACCGCGTTTTATACGGTGCTGACGGAGGGGGATGACCAGCAGGATCCGATTGCCGACTCCGCGCGCGCAATCCTCGACGGCCACATCGTGCTGTCGCGTCGTCTTGCCGAGGCGGGGCACTATCCGGCGATTGATATTGAAGCCTCGATCAGCCGTGCCATGACCGAGCTTATCCCCCATGCCCAGTACCGCAAGGTGCAACGCTTTAAACAGTTGCTATCCGCGTATCAGCGCAACCGCGACCTGGTGAGCGTGGGGGCGTACGTCAAAGGGAGCGATGCGATGCTGGATCAGGCTATCGACAAATATCCCTCGCTGGAGGCGTTCCTCCACCAGGCGATCCACGAGCGCAGCGGCTATGACGACGCCATTCGCGCCCTGTCCGGGCTTTTCCCGGATATTAAAGACTAAGCCGGAGGTGTGATGAAAGCACATAACCCCATGGTTCTGCTGCGCGACAAGGCGCAGGAGACGCTAACGCAGACTACCCGCGCGCTGGGCGGTGCGCAGCAGCAGCTCCAGCAGGCGATGACCCAGCACGAACAGCTTCAGCACTACGAGCAGGAGTACCAGCAGTCCCTGCGTCAGGGGATGATGGGCGGCGGTATGTCGGTGGCGGATCTGGTGAATCACCAGTCGTTTATTTTGTCGCTGAAGCAGGTGGTAAAGCAGCAGGCTGGCCACGTGAACGCCTGCGAAAAGGCGGTAGACGAGGTGAAAAAGAACTGGGTGCAAAACAAGCAGCGCCTGAACGCGTTTGAAACGCTGATTGAACGCCGGGCGACGGCGCAGGCGTTAGTTCAGAGCCGACATGAACAAAAGCTGATGGATGAATTTGCTCAGCGTGCCGGACAAAAGAGAGAAAGGCTATGAACATAGATATTGCCGCCCTGTTACTGGGTGGGGGAGCACAGGGCAAACCGAAGGGCGGTTTACTGGCTGACGACGGCTTCAGCCTGGCGCTGGATGACAAGCTGGCTGAACTGGTGCAGCTTTTCCCGGGACTCGACCCGCAGGCGCTGGCAGCCATGCCGGAAGCCGCGCTGGCGGGGTTGTCCGCAGATTTACTGCCGCAACAGCTTGCCGACGACGCGCCGGTAACGGATGCCGACGGTATGCTGCTCGCCGCGCCGCCGGGGCTGGCAGAGGTCCTGAACGGGGTTTCGCTCACCAACGGTGAGGGTGAAGAGAGCCCGCAGTGGCAGCTGCAACAGCTGGTGACCCGCAGCGTCACGGGGACAGAAACGGTCAACCCTGCGAAGGGCGTAGCGAACGGGAAGGCTCCTGAGCCTGAGGGCAAAACCGTTTCTCCGCTCATGACCGCCGCCGATAAAACCCCGGCGGCCAATGCCACGCCGCTGACGGCGCAGTCTGCACCGCTCACCAGTGAGACGATGGTCACGCCAGAGATGCCTGCGGCCACATCGGCGAATGCCGTGGCGCTGCCTGCCGCCGTACGCACCAGCGTCGCGCACGCCCCGCAGCAGGTGGTCACCGTTAACCATCCGCCAGAAACGCCGGAGTGGAAGCAGTCGGTCAGCCAGCATATCGCCATCTTTAGCCGTAACGGGCTGCACAGCGCGGAGATCCGCCTGCACCCGGAAGAGCTGGGATCGCTGCAGATTTCCCTGCGCGTGCAGCAGGATCAGGCGCAGATCCATATCGTCAGCGAGCATGCCCACATTCGTCACGCCATGGAGCAGGCCATGCCGCAGCTGCGTGCCGCGATGGCGGAATCGGGTATTCAGCTTGGCCAGGCCAACGTGAGCGCGGAAGGACAGCAGTTTGCCGCCGGTGAGCAGGGCCAAAACGCATCGGGTGACGAGCACGGTGCCCAGGAAGGGGAAGAGCAATCGGTTGAAGAGGAGATCGTGCCTACTTTATTAACCACTACTCCCGGAAATATATACGGAATAAATACCTTTGCCTGAAGTGGCGAATTAGCTTCAGGAATGAAATTTTATCACCTGATTATCAGGGTGATGATATGGACTACAATGTCCGCCATATTGACCCGAGGGCAATACGCTGCCCTCTCTTATTTTCAGGTGTACGTTCAATGAGTAATAAAAATAAAAAGGTCGCCAGCGGCGGAGGCTCTCGCTCGCTTCTGATGACGTTCATGTTTTTGACTGCCGTTGCGGCGTGCGGTGTTTCCGGCTACCTGTTCTGGGAAATGAAATTTGCGAAACCGGCAGCAGAGGTTGCACAAGGGGAAGCGGAAACAGCACCGGCACCCGCGCAGGTAGAGCCGCTGTATGCCTCAATGAATACCTTTACCGTGAGCCTGAAGCCCACGGCGAACGAATCGGATCGGGTATTGTACCTGGGCTTGTCCATTCGCGTGGCAGAACAAAAATCGCTGGCGGTGCTGGAAAAATATTTGCCGGAATATCGCAGCCGCTTATTTATGTTGTTAACCCATCAGACTTATGAAGATTTAGCCACCGATGAGGGTAAACGCCGTCTGATGACCAATATTAAGAGTGAGCTGGATAAACCGCTGGCTTTTAACCAGTCCATTCGCGTCACCGACGTGCTTATTAACGAATTTATTCTGCGGTAATTATTATGGCTGACAGCTTTTTATCTCAGGATGAGATCGACCGTTTGCTAAACGCCGATGCGGAAAGCAACAGTGAACAACATAAAAACGGCGCCGACGCGGGGATTAAACCTTACGATCCGCACACCCAGCGCCGGGTTATTCGCGAGCGTCTGCATTCGCTGGAAATTATTAACGAGCGTTTTGCCCGTCAGTTCCGTATGGGGTTGTTTAACCTGCTGCGCCGTAGCCCGGATATTACGGCGGGGAACATTAAGATCCAGCCGTATCACGAGTTTGCCCGCAACCTGCCGGTGCCGACAAACCTGAACCTGCTGCACCTTAACCCGCTGCGCGGCACCTCGCTGATGGCGTTCTCGCCGGGGCTGGTATTTATGGCCGTGGATAACCTGTTTGGCGGCGACGGTCGTTTCCCGACCAAGGCCGACGGGCGCGAGTTTACGCCCACCGAACAGCGCGTGATCCACCGCATGCTGTCGATGGCGCGCGAGGCCTATGAATTTGCCTGGAGCTCAATCTATAAAATCAAAACGGAGTATATCCGTTCCGAAATCCAGGTGAAGTTCACCAATATCACTTCATCGCCGAATGACGTGGTGGTCACTACGCCGTTTTCGGTGGAGATCGGCTCGCATCGCGGGGAGTTCAATATCTGTATTCCCTTCAGCACCATCGAGCCGCTGCGCGAGCTGCTGAGTAACCCGCCGATGGACAACTCCCGGCACGAGGACTCCCACTGGCGCGGCCTGCTGGCCAGCCAGATGCGGGAAACGGAGCTGGAGCTTACGGCGCGTTTCGCGGATATCGGCACCCGGCTCTCCCGCGTGATGCAGATGAAAAAAGGCGACATTATCGCGCTGGATAAGCAGGAGTTTATCGAAGCCAGCGTCGGCGGTGTGCCGGTCTTCACGGCCCGCTACGGCGCCGTGAACAATCAATATGCCCTGAAGGTCGAGCAGATGATTCAGCCTTCATTACTTTCATTAAACAAGGAGTAATTTCCCCATGAGCGATATGAACACCTCATCGGGTACTGACGATCAGTCCATCGATAATCTTTGGGGTGAGGCCATGACCGAACAGCACGCGGCGGGAATTACCGACACCATGGCTGCACCGCAATTCTCTGACGAGATGAACCTGATCCTGGATATCCCGGTAAAAATGACCGTGGAGCTGGGACGCACCAAAATGACCATTAAAGAGCTGCTGCGTTTAAGCCAGGGCTCGGTGGTCTCGCTGGATGGTCTGGCGGGTGAACCGCTGGATATTCTGATCAACGGTTACCTGATTGCGCAGGGTGAAGTGGTGGTGGTCTCCGATAAATTTGGCATCCGCATTACGGACATTATTACCCCGTCCGAGCGCATGCACCGTCTGAGCCGCTAATGAACGCCACTGATTCCCTTCCGGCCACTGGCTCGATGCTGATGACGGTTACCGGCGCGCTGGCGTTGATTATCCTGCTGATGGTGGTGATGGCCTGGGCTGCCCGCCGTAGCGGACTGGCGCGTCGGCTTAACGACGCCCAGGGCAACATGACCCTGGTGGCGACCCAGTCGCTGGGGCCGCGTGAGCGCCTGGTGCTGGTTGACGTGGGTGAACAGCGTCTGGTGCTGGGCGTCACCGCCTCGCAGATTACCTGCCTCGCCACGCAGGCGCGCCCGGAAAACGCCCCACAGGCCTCCGCGCCCGCGACGTTCCCGCTGATGCTGGAAAAGCTGCGTCAGAAATACCGTCCAGGAGGTGAGCAGTGAAACCTCGTCTGCTGCTGGCGCTCGGCCTGATGTTACCCGCCGCCGGTGCGCTGGCGGCCAACGGTGACATCACCCTCGGCCAGCCTTCCGGGGAAGGGGGCTGGACGCTGCCGGTACAAACCCTGCTGCTGCTGAGCGGCTTTACCTTTATCCCCGCCATACTGCTGATGATGACCGGGTTTACCCGCATCATCATTGTGCTGGGGTTAATGCGTAACGCGCTGGGCACGCCTACCGCGCCGCCAAACCAGGTGCTGGTGGGGCTGTCGCTGTTTTTGACCTTTTTCGTTATGTCGCCGGTGTTCAGCCAGATCTACGAAAAAGCCTGGCAACCGCTGCAGGAAAACAAAATCACCATGGAGGTGGCCCTGACGGAAGGGGTGAAACCGCTGCGCGCGTTTATGCTCGACCAGACCCGTGAAAGCGATCTGGCGATGTTTGCCCGTATCGCCAAAACCCCCGATATCGCCTCGCCGGAAGAGGTGCCGCTCAGCATTCTGGTGCCGGCATTTATCACCAGCGAGCTGAAAACCGCCTTCCAGATTGGCTTCACCATCTTTATTCCGTTTCTGATTATCGATCTGGTGGTCGCCAGTATCCTGATGGCGCTGGGGATGATGATGGTTCCACCGACCACCATTGCCCTGCCGTTCAAGCTGATGCTGTTTGTGCTGGTCGACGGCTGGCAGCTGCTGGTGGGATCGCTGGCGCAGAGCTTTTACAGTTAGGAGAGACCCATGACCCCGGAAAGCGTAATGGTGATTGGCATGCAGGCGATCAAGGTGGGACTGATGGTATCAGCCCCGCTGCTGGTGGCCGCGCTGGTCACCGGTCTTATCATCAGTATTTTGCAGGCCGCCACCCAGGTCAACGAAATGACCATGACCTTCATCCCGAAAATCCTGATGATTGTCGGCGTCGCGGTGGCGCTTGGCCCGTGGATGATGAAAATCTTTATTGAATACACCCGCGCGGTGTTCGCCAGCATCCCGTTCGTGATCGGCTGATGGCCTTCGGACTTCCTCTCGACCAGCTCTACGGGCTGGTCAGCCACTATTTTTTCATTATGGTGCGCATTGCCGCGCTGCTGCACGTTGCCCCGGTGTTTGGTGAGAAGGCGGTCAGTGCCCGGCTGCGTGCCGGTCTGGCGCTGTTGATCGCCATTTTGATTGGCGGCACGCTGCCCGATGCGCAGGTGGGCCTTTACGCCTGGGAAGGGGTCTGGGTGCTGGCAAAACAGGTGATTATCGGTGCGGCGATGGGGCTGACGCTGCAATTGCTGTTTGCCGCCGTGCGCATGGCCGGGGAGATCATCGGTATGCAGATGGGGCTGTCGTTCGCCACCTTCTTTGACCCGGGTGCCGGGAACAGCCCGGTGATCTCACGCTTTCTCAACCTGCTGGTGACGCTGCTGTTTCTCGCTTTTAACGGTCATCTCTGGTTGCTGGCGCTGCTGGCGGACACCTTCCAGACGCTGCCGATAGACGCCACGCCGCTGCACGCGGGCGGGTTTATGTACCTGGTCACCCATGCGGGGATGATCTTCAGCCAGGGGCTGATGCTGGGGCTGCCCGTCATTGCGCTGCTGCTGTGCATCAACTTTATCCTCGGACTGTTAAACCGCCTGACGCCGCAGCTCTCTATCTTTGTGATTGGCTTCCCGCTGACGCTCACCTTCGGCATGCTGGCGCTGTTTCTGATTGCCGAAACGCTGGCCCCATTCTTTGAGCGCCTGATGGCTACCGGGTTTGATATCCTTGCCGGGCTGATTCAGGCGCTGGTATAACCCTTAGTTCATGCAGGCGATGCGGGCGACGGTTTCTGTACCGGAGGCGAGCACTTTGTCATCCAGCAGGTAGGCGGTGCTGGTGGCGACTTCACCCGGTTTAATCTGCGGGAAAATATAATCCGTCACGTCTTGATCCGGGGCCTGGCCGCCAAGTTTGCGGTGTTGGCTGGTGACAGTCAGATGGATCCGTTTGCCCGACAGTTCAACATCGTAACGCACTTCACGGTTCACCGCTTTGGGCAGTCCGTCGCGCTTGCCGTCCCTGAAGTGGCTGATAGTGCCGATATAGGTGGTATGCCCGCTAAACAGACCGTCGCGGTAGGAGCGGTAGATACCGCGTGCCAGCGTCGCGTTGTTGTCGTCCTCAATCACGTAGTAGGAGGTGGGGGCGATACACTGCGATGCGTACGGAGAGGTCTGAAATCCGTACAGCGCCATACCGCCCAGCCCGACGACCATCCCGCCCAGAAACAGCAGCGCGAGCGGGGATTTAATAAAGGCGAAAATAGAACGATTCGCAGTCATTCCCTGAATCCTTAAAGGGTTGTTGGCAGGCAATAAGCCCCTGGAACTGGCTCATTTTTTCAGAGCCGGTGGTGACGTACAGCACGGCGGCCGGTTTTTCGTTGGGGCGGCGGTCCAGCACATGACGGGTATAGGTTTGCAGCGTGGATTCAATCAGCGCTTGCTGCGACTGTTTATCCTCCTGAACCATCACCATTGAGCCCGGCGGCACGCCAGGGCCATTCCAGCGCACAAAGTGAACCGGCTGCGGGCTAAAGTCGACAACGCCGCGCAGGAGGAGCGCAATCACCAGCCCGACGAGCACGCCGCTAAGCGTGACGCAGAGCTTTTGCTTAAGCGTGTTGCCCCCACGGGCAGGCGCGTGGGTGACCACCGGCTGTGCTTCTGCTGTGTCTGCCTGTACCGGTTCATTCTGCAGGGGCAGGGGTTCTGCTTGTTGCAATTCGCTGTTTGCCTCCCGCACCAGCAGGCGGTAGCCGCTGCGCGTCACGGCGATGAGCGTGATCGCTTCCTGCAGGTTCAGTTGAGTAAACGCGCGGCGCAGTTTGGTGATCATCACCCGCACGCTGTTATCCGTGACTTCTACCCCGGCGCTACGCCAGCCGATCTCCATCAGCTGTTCCTGGGAAAGTACCTCACCCTGCGCCTCTGCAAGTGCTGCGAGACACAGGCACGCGCTCTGGGGGAGGGTAACGGTCTGTTGCGTATCCGTCCGGGTAAGCATGCGGGTCTGCAAATCCAGCGTGACGGACGTTCCAATCGCGATATGGTTTAGCATAGTTATTTGATTCTTCTGGTGTATTAGGTATCGCTTCTGGTTACTGTAATTAATAGTAATGAATGCCCCTTATTGCTAGCCGAAGGCCAGAGCGACATGCTTTTTATGTCTTACGTCATATTTTTGCAACCACTACGTAATAACAGCCTTAATGCTTTTAAGGTTATTAAATAGGGGGATATTAACCGCATTAAAAGTAATGCCTTGGGCGGTTTTACTTTAATTATATTAAAACCAGATACTTGCGGAATTGATGTCGCGGATGGGTCATCTGTCGCAGTGATAATGAGACGCTGTTATTATTTCGAATTAACAATTTTTAATCTGTATATAATTATTAATTGTGTCGGGAAGGGAACGGGAGCGGTTGCTAATAAGGTCTGCGAATTTATACTGCGCAAAGACAGATTATTGAATTTATTACACAGTATGAATTTTCTTTACAAGGATGGATGATGTTCTCTCTGAAAAGTTTTATGCAAACGTCCGAGCTGCCAGCGATGTTTCCCGTATTTATTTGCCGTCTGGTGGTGGGGGTATTTTTCTTTACCGCCGGGTTTAATAAATTATTTGTGACGGAAAACCAACTGCTGATGGTCGATACGATGCACGACGCGGGGATCCCGTTTCCGGCCGTGATGGCGATCGTTGTCGCTTTCCTGGAGTGCAGCATGGGGCTGCTGTTGACGCTGGGGCTATTCAGCCGTTTTAGCGCGCTGGTACTGATAATTATTAGTACCGTAGCGCTGGCCACCATTGGCATCTATACCATTCCACGCGGGCTTAATCTGATTGCATGGCTGAGCTGGCTTTTTTATCTGCCTGAAACGCTGTATATCGTGCTCTGCCTGTTCCCGTTGACCTGGGGCGGCACATTTTGCAGTCTCGATGGCTGGTTGCTCAAACGCTGGGATAATGTGCGCAAAATTGTTTTTGTGGAGGGGTAACACAAGTGTGCGGTTATCAACGGTTTGAAGAGCATATTTACTGACGCCTGCATAATAAAATAGCCCTGTAGAGGTAGCGTTGTGCTGCCGTTAAAAGAACAGGGCTGTTGTCATGGTTTTTATCGTTATTTTAGTCGTTATTTTTATTACCCTGGTGATTCTGGTGCAGGCTGGGGTTATGCCCTGGTTTATTCGTACCGAGGGACAGCGTCTGCGCACGCAGGTTGATGCCCTGGCCACCCAGTTACGTGAGCAACTCGACAGGGTTGAAGCGCAGCAGCGTTCAATGACCGAAAGTGTGGTCACCCTGAAAAGCTTTGCGCTGGACAAAGGAGCCCCAGGCGATACCGATATCGCCGAAGAGACGGGTACCAGCCGTCAATTCTTCAATTCACTGGTCAAAGAGATCGGCGAGCGTCTTGGCGGCCGCGCCTGGATGGTGGATGACACCGGGCGCATCATCGGTGATGCCGCCGGTGCGCCGACGGTGCAATCACTCAACGATGCCAGCCTGCCGATGGCGGTTCCGCTGCGTGGGCTGCTGGCCCAGCCGGGCGAAGGGTTACGGCATACCCGTTTTCGCAGCGCCAGCGGCGAACATACGCTGGTGGTGACGCCCATTGCTGAGACACCGTGGCTGCTGGCCATTGATGTTCCCACCCGTAGGCTGGGCGAACGCCCGGGCATACTCCTGCATAAACCGTGGCCGCTGGCGGCCTTGCTGCTGGTCTCCACATTGACTCTTCTGCGCAGCGTTAACCTGCACCTTTCCCGCCTTAACGAAGAACTTCCGTCGCAGCTGAAAACCGAGCAGGGTGCGCACTTGCCGCCGCTGATGCAGGAGATTGGCGAACAGGTGAGGGTGATTGCGCAGGCAGCCAGCACGATTGCTGAGGAAAACGAGCGTCTGCTGCGGGTACCTGAAGCGAACGGTAATCTCCTGGCCATGCTGAGCGAAAGCACCACGGGTGTGGTTCAGGCGATGAACGCCCTGCACGATGCCGCGCTGCAGATTGCCGACAGCAGCGGCGCGCTGGTGCAACTGGCCAGCCGTGCTTACAGCTATTCGCTGCATAACGAAGAGGGCATTTTTGCCGTCGAGTCGCGCAATCTGGCCAGCCGCTGCGCGCGTTCGTCGAAAGAACTCCGGGCGCTGGTTGACGATGCGATGATGCAGGCGCAAAGCGGGGCACCGTCGGTGACGCAGAATAATAGCGTGCTGATTGAAGAGGTTTATACGGTGGCGAATGCCTTGCTTCAGCGCACAGGCAGCTAGCCGGGTGGCGCTGCGCTTACCCAGCCTACTTTCGGAGATTTTGTAGGCCGGGTAAGGCGTAGCCGACACCCGGCACAAATCTGGAAGCCGCCTCGCAATCCCATAAGTAACTCTCTGTAATACGCGATTTATCCTGTTATTCGTTTCTATCCCAACTAAAGTGCCCGCGTTGCGGCAATACCCGCAGCCGGGCGTGAGAACCTGAAAATACAAGGCGGTACCGAAGCGACCTGCTGGTTTGCTCTTTGTTATTCATTTCTCATCTCTCCGGAGGCTTTCATATGACGATTCTGTCCGCACTTTCTTCTTTCTCTCGCAACGATTTCTCCAGCAACTCATTGCCCATGACGCCACACCGTCGAGCATTCCGGACAGCTGGCCGGACACGTTTACGCCGGTTCACTATGCGCAGGCGCTGCCACAGGCAATATTGGGAAACATCCTGCCGCAGGAGGTGAACATAGCGTTGACGGGATGACTGCACGATATGGTGTACCTGCTGGCGGATTATGTGAAGGAGCCTTATCTCCCGTCTTAAACCCTTGCCGGGTGGCGGTGGCGGCTGACCCGACCTACGTTTGCGTTGATCCTTGTAGGCCCGTGCAAGCGCAGCGCCGCCGGGCAATGCGCACAGAGCACAAAAACAAAAAAGCCCTCCACCAGGGAGGGCAAACCGCGCGTGAGGCACGCGCGTAATAATAGTGAGGTGGTAACGCAGATTAACGCAGCAGGGACAGCACGTTCTGCGGAACCTGGTTGGCCTGGGCCAGTACGGAAACACCTGCCTGCTGGAGGATGTTCGCGCGGCTCATGGCGGACACTTCTACGGAGAAGTCAGCGTCCTGAATACGGGAGCGCGCTTCGGTGGTGTTGATGATATTGGTGTTCAGGTTCGCAATGATGGAGCTGAAGCGGTTCTGAACGGCACCGAGATCGGCGCGGAAGTCTGCAACCGTGGTCAGAGCTTCATCCAGCTTGGCCAGCAGACCATCGGCCAGCGAATCGCCCGCTTCTTTTCTGATAAATTCAACGTCAGCGGGACGGGCTGCTGGTGTATTCAGACCGCCTGGTGTCGCACCACCAGTTGCGAATTCAACCTCGGTAACAATTGTATCGCCTGCTGCGTTCTTACCATAGGCGAAGACTTTAGTTGCAGCACCCTCTGTCACGGAGAAAAGCTGCATTCCAGCTGCTTCGGCGTCCTGACCGAAAGCTGAATTGGCAATGGCATTTAGCTGAGTTTCATCCAGCACCACATCAGCATTGTCTGCCGCTTTAATTGTGTCGCCCAGGTTCAGTTTCACTGGGTTGGTCAATTTGCTCGGGCCATTCAACAGCATATCGACATCAGCGGGATCGGTAACTTCTGTTGCTGCAGCTTCAGGTGCAGCATCGAGTTTAGCCCATGAATTTGTCCCGTCTTGCGAGAAAGACATTTTGCTAACGTCCAGCTCAAACATTTTCTTCTTTGTTTTGTCGTAAGCAAATACCTTATCGTCCAGGGTGTAGACCTCAACATCATTAGCATCTGCTGCTTTAATGGTATTTTTCAGGGTGGTAGCATCACCTGTAACATATTTCCACCCCCCCGCAGCTTGCCCAACATCAATCATTGTTGTGCCAGCAACAGCTTTCGTTGCTGCTTTGTCATACTGGCTGCTCGCAGTCCCCGCACCATTCACAGTAATCCCGATATCCGCGAAATCATCCATAAATTTATCCAGACCCAAGGTTTCCATATCCAGCTTGCTCAGCTTGATATCGATGGTGTCTTCGTCTTTATCGCCGATCTGAATGGTAATTTTCTCTTTCGAGCCGTCAAACACTTTCACACCGTTGAAGTTGGTGGTTTCCGCTACGCGGCCAATCTCTTCCAGACGGGTGGTGATCTCTTTCTTGATAGAGTCCAGGTCGCTGGCGGAGTTGGTGCCGTTTTTCGCCTGTACGGTCAGCTCGCGAATACGCTGCATGTTTTCCGTCACTTCTTCCAGCGCGCCTTCGGTGGTCTGCGCCAGGGAAATACCGTCGTTGGCGTTACGCGCCGCCTGGGTCATACCGCGGATAGAAGAGGTGAAGCGGTTAGAAATTGCCAGACCTGCCGCATCGTCTTTGGCGCTGTTAATACGCATACCGGAAGAGAGGCGCTGAATTGCGGTACCCAGCTGAGTCTGGGATTTGTTCAGGTTGTTCTGCGCCATCAGGCTAAGTGCGTTGGTATTAATGACCTGTGCCATTGTTATTTCCTTCTAAGTAATAACGAAATATGAGATATGCGTTAATTGCTTCGCATACTGAATTCATCGGGGGGAATTAAAATGACTGAATTATTTTTTTCGATTTTTTTGTCATTAACGGAAATGGCGACAGGTTTGGCATTAATTGTCGGGATGGCAAAAAGCAATTAACCAATAAGCGCACATCTCTGTTATCCGCGCGCCTGTGCGTTGTTCACGCCTGGATGAAAAATTAAACTTCTTTCTTTATTTCCCGATGGAAAAGTAACAGGTCATCCCTTTACAACAGGAAACATCATTATGGTATCAACTAATTTCTTAGGCATGGGCTCAGGCCTGCCGTTTGAAGAACTGCTGGCAAAGGAGCGTGCGGCCAGTTCAGTCAAGCTGAACCCCTATCTGCAAAAGCAAAAAACCTATAACGGGCAAATCTCCGCGTGGGGCTCTATTTCCAGCGCGCTGAGCACCCTGAAGGATAATCTTGGCAAGCTGGAAGATGAGGGCTTTAACGGCGTCAGCGTCAGCGATAACAAAACCTTTAAGGCCACGGCGGGTAAAGGGGCCATTCCCAACAGCTACTCCATGGCCGTGGAGCAGTTGGCGAAAGCGCACCAGCTCGGGGTGGCGCGAGACTCACGAGATAAGGATATCGGTAAGAGCGCCGCGACCGTCACCATCGAGATGAAAGGCAGTGACAAACCGCTGGTGGTGGAACTCAAGCCAGACGAAACGTCCCTCGATGATATTGCTAAAAAAATCAATGCGCAGAAGGGCGACGTTGCGGCTGAAGTGGTCACCGTTAAAGAGGGGGAGCACAAACTCGTCCTGACCTCAAAAAAAACCGGTACAGACGGTGAGATGACGATAAAGGTCACGGGGGATACCGAAGTCGAAAAGGCGCTTGAGGGGGCTAATGACGTCACTAAACCTCAAAATGCCATTGTCTGGCTCAACGGCGATATGGTTGAGCGCAGCTCGAATACCATAAAAGATTTGATAACCGGCGTAACCCTTGAACTGCGTGAAGTGTCGGAGAAAGACCCTGATGCCGACCCATTAGCTCCACACCCCTTCAAAACCGAATCCCTTACCATCACCGAAGACACCTCGAAGGTGAAATCACTGATTGAGGAGTTCGTGAAGAACTACAACAGCTACCTCAGCACCGTCGCCAGCGCCACCAAATACACGGCGCCCGATCGCGACAAGCTCGCAGAGGGCGAAATCCCACTGCCTGATGCCGACAACGGCGCACTGTTCAGCGACGGCTCCCTGCGCCGTCTGACCAGCCAGCTGAAGGCCACCGTCGGCGGTGAGTACAGTGATGCCGGGGATGTGATCACTTCCCTTGGGCGTCTTGGGATCACCGTCACCTTCGACGGCAAAACCGGTGAGGATCGTAGCGGCACGCTTGGCACCCTGACCATCGACAGCAAAAAGCTCGATGCCGCCCTGAAGGACAATCCGAAAGAGGTCGAGGCGCTGTTCCTGGCAAAGGGGGAAAGGAGGGGATTAAGGATCGCATGGAAGGGATCTTCAATACTTATCTTGGCGATAAAGACTCCATTGATAAGAAAGAGGGTGCGATCGAAACCACGCTGCAGTCCCTGCGCGAGCAGGAAAAGCGCGTTGGTAAACAGATAACGGCAGTGCAGAGACGTATCGATGAGGCCATGCTGCGCAGCGAAAAAGAATATCAACGCCTCGATAAAGCCATGAGCGATATGAACAGCATGAGCACCCGGTTGCAGCAGTCGCTGGCAGGGTTAATTTAACTATTAACAATCCGGGCAGGCCGCTGCCCGGCAGGATTTGACGATGTACACCAAAACGGGCAACAGTGCCTACACCGCTGTCTCACTCGACAGCCAGATCACCGGCGCCACGCCGCACCAGCTGATCGTTCTGCTCTACGACGGGGCGATCAACGCCATGAAGCGGGCGGAGATTTATTTCCAGTCCGGCAATATCGCCCGACGCGGTGAGATGATTTCCCGCGCCATCAATATTATCGACAACGGCCTGCGCGCCGGGCTGGACCACGAGAAGGGCGGGAAAATCGCCGAAGAGCTGGAGAGCCTGTACGACTACATTTCCCGTACGCTGCTGGAGGCGAATCTCAACAAATCCGGCGAAAAGCTGCCGCACCTTATCGCCCTGATGACAGGCATGGCTGAAACCTGGCAGGCCATTGCGCCACAGCAAAAGCAGGTGAAACATGGATAAGGATGTTATTGCGCTGATTGAAGAACTGCTTATCAGCAACACGAAGCTGCGTCAGCAGGCCGGGGACGGCGAATGGGATGTGTTTCTTGACGAGTCTGTGGCGTACACCATGGGAATGAGAACGCTGTGTGATATCGATTTAACCCAGCTGGCACAGCACAACAAAGCGCCCGTCAGCGCTCAACTGGCGACGCTGCTGGAGAACGACGCCCTGTTAACGCAGGCTATTCAGGGCCGTCTGATCACCATCAGCACCGAACTCTCCGCCATGCGTAAATCCCGCACGATGAATAAAGCCTACACGGCTGTTTAGTTCCCTCCCTGATTGCCGGGTGGCGCTGCGCTTACCCGGCCTACTCAACGATGAAACCCGCAGGCCCGTGCAAAAAAAAGCCCACCAGAGGCGGGCAAAAGAGGACAACGCAGACAGGAACGATCAGATACTGATGTTGTACTTGCGGCCAGAAGGCAGCTGGCTGGATTCTCCTGCCGGGCCATAGAGCGCGTTTGCATGGCCCACATGGTCGATAGCCTTGCGGATATGCTGATTTTTCTTCATATGACTTTGCAGCAGTGATTCCACTTTTTGATTCAGCGCCTTGGTGCTGCGCACCTTCTCATGCACCTGCTGCCAGCTGGCAAACAGCTTACCGAGCCCCGGGTAGGGGGCTTCTGTGCCACAGCTCTGCTCCTGCTGGCGGCGCATGTCGTCGTAATACTGGAGCGTGGTCAGCAGCTGGTTTTTGTTATCCGCCAGCACCTGCAGCGACACCGGGTTGATCTGCGTGCGGTTGAGCTGATTCACCTCTTCAATCATGATCGCCTCCAGTTCATCCAGAGACGTTTTCATCTGCGCGAGTATCGGGTAAAGCTTGTCCATAAGGGGCCTGTAAACGGTTAAAACTGAAACATGTCCTGCACCATGGCCTGAGCAATTTTCTCAGGCTCAATGCGCAGGGTACCTGCTGCCAGCGCGTCGCGCAGTTCGGCGACACGCGCGTAATCCACGTCGCGGCTGTCGTCGGTCTGGATTTTTTTGGTCAATTCGCTCAGGGTGACGTTGGTTTTGTCGCTCTTTTCCGGGCGTTTTGCCACAGCGTCATGTTCCTGAGACTGCGTACGGGCGCGCAGTTCCTGCGTTGGGGCGATTTTCGCAATCGGCGCGGTGGTCTGGCTGCTGTTGATGCTCATGGTTGTCCTCGCAAATCAATTTATCTACTCAATACTGCTTTCATCGGTGATTCACAGAAAACCTAAAATTTATTGTTGGGAAATAATCATCACCTGACCGTCAGCCCCCACTTTCCCGCTTACGGTGCGCCCGCCCACGGTTTTCACCTTCAGCACGTCATCCACCGCCGCGTTATTCAGCGCTTTGCCCTGGCTGCGAATACGAAAGCCTGCGCCAGTGGTGACCAGGTCCACCGTCTGCCCGGCCCGCAGTCGCCACTGCTGACGCAGCTGGTTTTCTAACAGCGGTTTACCGGCATCAATTGCGCGGGTCAGACGCTGGCCGATAATCTCGTCGGCGTTAAAGATTAAACCGCCAGGCTGGTGGTCAAGGTTGCCGGTGACTGGTTCGATATCGCTGCGCTGCACAATCGCCCCGCCGGGCAGGCTCTGGCTTGCCACCCACCAGGTACCCTGCGCGCTGATGCGTACCGGCAGGAAATGGCGGCGCGCGCCGCACTGCGCGAGCACGGTGCGTTTGCCGGTAAGACGGCTGTCGCGTCCCACCAGACTCAGCGTGGGGTTTTCGCACACGGCGGCCAGCTGTGCCGGGGGGGCGAGAAGGGTCGCGGTGCGCACGATCTCGCTGCCGTTCTCAGGCTGTTTGATCAGGGCGTCCAGTTTGAGCATCAGACGTTGCTTCGCCGTCTGGTCGGATGGCACGCTGGCTGCTGCAGAGGCAGAACAGAGCAAGACGGCCATCGCCGTGCTGAATAATCGGAGCGTCATCTTATTGCCTTAATATATAAAACGTGGCGAAATTATATACGCAGAAACCTGTGTTTTATTCCCTTAAATAATGACACTTTTGCCGCCATTTAATTTCTTCAACGTTTTAACGCGCCATCCATTATTTCTATTTCTCTAAATAGGCTTATTTCTGTCGGGTCTTTGCAGTGTGATATTTCACCCGCGCTGACTACACTATCGCAGTTTAAATAATGCGAGACAGGAGTCCTGTTGTCATGAATAAACTTGATGACGCCTTTCGCTTTCAACAGCAGGCGTTAGGTTTGCTGTCGCGCCGTCAGGATATATTGGCTTCAAATATTGCGAATGCTGATACGCCGGGCTACAAGGCGCGAGATATTGATTTTACTCAGCAGCTAAAAGCCGCCATGGAAAATAACGCCATGGCGAAATCACCCGTATCACTGTCATTAACGTCAAATAAGCATATTGAAGGTAAAGCGAGGCCGTTTGACGACAGTCAGTTGCTCTATCGCGTACCGGATCAACCGAGTGCCGACGGCAATACCGTGGATATGGATCGTGAGCGCGTCAATTTTGCGGATAACGCTGTGAAATATCAGTCGGGACTGACGTTCCTTGGCGCGGATATTAAAAAAATGATGACTGTGCTCAGTCAGGGGTAATCAACGATGTCGCTCTTTAGCGTATTTGATATTTCGGGATCGGCGATGGCCGCCCAGTCCCGCCGCCTTAACGTCAGCGCCAGCAATATGGCGAATGCCGACAGCGTGGCGGGGCCGGACGGCCAGCCGTACCGCGCGCGCCAGGTGGTGTTTTCCGTTGACGCATCCGTTGGCCAGGAGATCGGCGGTGTACAGGTTAGCGACGTAGTGGAGAGCAGCGCACCGGACCGCCTGGTCTATGAGCCTGGCAACCCGCTGGCGGATGAACAGGGCTACGTACGTATGCCCAACGTCAACGTCATGAACGAGATGGTGAACACCATTTCAGCCTCCCGCAGCTACCAGGCCAACGTGGAAGTGATGAACTCCGCCAAAAGCCTGATGCTGAAAACATTAACGCTTGGTCAGTAAGGACGCATATGGCGGTCTCTTCGATTAACAACAACAGCGGCGCAGGTGGCACTGGTACCGGAAACAGCGCGGCGGATCTGTCGAACCAGTTTATGACGCTGCTGGTCGCGCAGATGAAAAACCAGGATCCCACCAATCCGATGGATAACAACCAGCTTACCTCGCAGCTGGCGCAGTTCAACATGGCTGCTGGGGTTGAGAAGCTCAACAGCTCGGTGGCGGGGGTTCAGGCGATGATGATCCAGCTCGGCAGTATGAGCGCCTCCGCCTGGGTGGGCCGCAGCGTGCTGATTGAAGGGGAGGCCAAAGTTTCCTTTGGCGAACCGGGGATCGGCATCATGCAGGAGGGCGTGGAGATCCCGGGCAATTCGGACGACTTCCACTTCGCGCTGACGGCCGATGCCGAAACGGTCACCGTCACGCTGCACGACGGCGACAAGGCGTATACCGCAGAGCTGAAAAACGTGAAGCAGGGGATGAATACCTTCAACCTCGACGACCTGGAAAACTTCAAGCCGGAGCCGGGACCGCCGCGCGACAGGGAATACACCCTCTCCTTTGAGGCCAGCAATCCAGAGGGTGAAAACCCGGAAGTGATTGGGCTGGTTCAGGATCAGGTGCAGGGCGTCACGATGGATCCGACCGGGCCGATTCTGCATCTGCTGAATAACGATCCGATTGGCATGAACAAAGTCTTTGTCATTCAAAAATAATCTGGAAATAAATTATGGGTTTTTCACAAGGTCTTAGCGGCCTGAGTGCCGCTGCAAAAGCGCTGGACGTGGTGGGTAACAACATCGCCAACTCTCAGACTGTAGGGTTTAAAGCAGGCTCTGTTTCGTTTGCCGATATCTTTGCCGGTTCGACCGGAATGGGGGTGCAGGTTGCGGGTGTAAGTCAGAACTTTGGTGACGGTGCACTGATGAATGGTGCTTCTGCACTGGACATGGGTATCTCGGGACGCGGCTTTTTCCGCATGGTTGACGAAGCGGGTAGCGTTTTCTACGGTCGCAACGGCCAGTTTGAGCAGGACCAGAACGGCTTTATCGTCAACAAAACCAACGGACTTTTTTTAACCGGTTACCAGGCGACGGACGGGGTGATTAACCCTGGTGCTCAAGTGGGACCGATTCGCATCCCAACGGACGATATGCCACCGGCGGCGTCCACCAAAGGCTCGGTAGCTGGCAACCTGAAGTCCGATGATAAAGTTATCCCGGCGACGCCGGCCTTTGATCCTGACAACGCTGATACCTACAACTATGTCAGTGAAGTGACCGCCACCGACAGCCTGGGAAATAAGCACGCCATTAAAGTGTATTACGTGCATACCGCAGAAGGTGAGTGGAAAGCGCACGCTCAGGACTCCACTGCGCCTGGTGCTGCTGGCGGATGGAGCGAGCAGACGCTTAAGTTTGGTACCGACGGCAAGCTTACCGCGCCGGTGACATTGAACATCAAGGGTGCGGCTTACAACGGCTCAGCTGCGCTGGATTTGAATCTCGATCTGAATATCACCCAAAACGCCAGCGATACTCAGGTCAAGCTCGACGAGATTGACGGCCAGGCACCGGGTAAATTTAACAGCTATCAGGTCAGTGACACCGGCGAAGTGATCGCCATCTACAGCAACGGCAAACGTCAAACCGTGGCGCAGGTGGTGCTGGCTGATTTCGCCAACGCGGGCGGTCTTGAGCAGCAGGGCAACAACCTGTGGGCGGAGACTTCACAGTCTGGCCAGCCGTTCCTCGGCACCTCTGGTTCGGGTAGCTTCGGTGATATTAGCGGCAATATGCTTGAATCCTCCAACGTCAACCTGGGCGATGAGATGGTCAACATGATCGTCTACCAGCGCAACTATCAGTCCAACTCACAAACCATCAAAACCCAGTCTGAAGTTCTGCAGACGCTGGTTAACCTGCGTTAAGGCTGAGTGATGGATCGCGCTATTTATACCGCCATGAGTGCCGCCAACGCGGCGCTCAACCGCCAGGCGGTCACCTCAAACAATCTGGCGAACAGCTCCACCGCAGGCTTTCGCGCCCAACTGGCGGCCTTCCGCTCGGTGCCCATTGAAGGGGAAACCCTGCGCACCCGCGCGCTGGTGGCGGAGTCCACCCCGTTTCACGACACCACCATGGGGCCGATTACCCATACCGGGCGCAGCCTGGACGTGGCGCTGCCGCAGGACGGCTGGCTGGCAGTGGCGCTGGACGACGGCAGTGAAGGCTATACCCGCAACGGCGCTATTGAAGTGGATCAGGACGGGGTGCTCAGCGTTAACGGCCGTCCGCTGATGGGCGATGGCGGACCGCTGGAAGTACCGCCGCAGTCCCACGTCACCATCGGTAGCGATGGCACCGTCTCGGCACTCGGCATGGGCGATGACCCGACGATGCTGGTGCCCGTTGGCCGTCTGAAGCTGGTCAACGCCGACATGAACAGCCTGGTTCACGGCGACGACGGCCTGTTCCGCACCGCAGGCGGCGAGATGCTGGCCCAGGATGAAACCCTGCGTCTGACGCCAGAGGCCATCGAGGGCAGCAACGTCAGCCCGGTACAGGCCATGACGCAGATGATCGCCAACTCCCGCGGCTTCGACATGAACATGAAGGTGATCCGTACCGCCGACGAGAACGCCCAGAAAGCCAATCAGCTATTAAGCGTGAGCTAAGCCCGCGCAAGGAGTCACTATGATTCGTTCTTTATGGATCGCAAAAACCGGGCTGGAAGCACAGCAGCTCAATATGGACGTCATCTCCAACAACCTGGCGAACGTCAACACTAACGGCTTTAAGCGTCAGCGCGCTGTGTTTCAGGATCTGCTCTATCAGAACATGCGTCAGCCGGGCGCGCAGTCAACCGAGCAAAATACGCTGCCGAGCGGCCTGCAGCTGGGTACCGGCGTGCGTCCTGTTTCCACCCAACGCGTGCATACTCAGGGCGGCATGAACCAGACCGGTGATGAGTACGACGTGGCCATTGAAGGGGAAGGGTTCTTCCAGGTGCAGATGCCGGACGGTAGCACCGCCTACACCCGCGACGGCCATTTCTCCAAAAGCCCGGACGGGCAGCTGGTGAATGCCGAAGGCTATCCGATTCAGCCGGGGATCGTCATCCCGCAGGATGCCACCAAACTGAACATCGGCAGCGACGGTATCGTCAGCGTGAAGGTGCCCGGTCAGGCGGAAGAGCAGCAGATCGGCCAGCTGACGCTGACCACCTTCGTCAACAACGCAGGGATCGAAAGCATCGGCGGCAATCTCTACAAAGAGACCCAGTCGTCCGGCGCGCCGAACGAGCTGAACCCCGGCATGGAGAGCGCGGGCACGCTGAAGCAGAGCTACGTGGAGATTTCTAACGTGAACGTGGCGGAAGAGCTCGTGACCATGATTCAGGTGCAGCGCGCCTACGAAATCAACAGTAAAGCGGTCTCTGCTTCTGACCAGATGCTGCAGCGTCTTTCCCAGCTTTAATCCTCTCTGGCCGCTCGCGCGGCCAGACATTTTATCGACACTGAAATGAAAATATTGTCTATGCACATTCCGGCGGCTGCGCTGCTGGCAAGTACGCTGCTGCTCAGCGGCTGCGCGCACATCATGCAAAAGCCCCTCGTCGAGGGTCCTACCACGGCAACACCATTACCGATGGCACCGGCGGCCACCGGCGGCTCACTGTTCCAGGCCGGGCAGGCCATGAACTACGGCTATCAACCCATGTTCGAAGACCGCCGCCCGCGTAACGTGGGCGACACGCTGACCATCCTGCTGCAGGAGAACGTCAGCGCCAGCAAAAGTTCTTCCGCCAGTGCCAACCGTAATGGATCGGCCGGGATGGGGCTGATTGCGGTACCGACCAAACTCAACGGCTGGCTGGGCGACGGCAAAGCGGATTTCGAAGCCGAAGGTAAAAACGATTTCGCGGGGAAGGGCGGCGCGGCGGCGCGCAACACCTTTACCGGGACCATTACCGTCACCGTAAAAGAGCTGCTGCCGAACGGCAACCTCGGCGTGGTGGGCGAGAAGCAGATCGCCATCAACCAGGGCACCGAATTTATCCGTTTTTCTGGCGTAGTGAACCCGCGCACCATTAGCGGCAGCAACACCGTGCCGTCCACCCAGGTGGCGGACGCCCGCATCGAGTACGTCGGCAACGGCTACATCAACGAAGCGCAGAACATGGGCTGGCTGCAACGCCTGTTCCTGAACCTCTCTCCTTTCTGATATGACCATGAAAAAAGAATCTATCCTGTTTTTTCTCAGCATCCTGCTCTATGGCATGACGCTGGCGGTACCCAAAGTGGTCCACGCGGAACGTATCCGCGATCTGGCGACGGTGCAGGGTGTGCGTTCCAACTCCCTGATGGGCTACGGCCTGATCGTCGGCCTTGACGGTACCGGCGACCAGACCATGCAGGCTCCGTTCACCGGCCAGAGCCTGAACAACATGCTCTCGCAGCTGGGGATCACCGTCCCGCCTGGCACTAATATGCAGCTGAAAAACATTGCGGCGGTGATGGTTACCGCCGAGCTGCCGCCGTTTGCCCGTCCCGGCGACAAGCTGGACATCGTGGTCTCCTCAGTCGGTAACGCTAAAAGCCTGCGCGGCGGCACGCTGCTGATGACCCCGCTGAAAGGGGCCGATAACCAGATCTACGCCATCGCCCAGGGCAACATTTTGATCTCCGGCGCGGGGGCGCAGGCGGGCGGCAGCCGCGTGCAGGTGAACCAGCTTAACGGAGGGCGTATCAGCGGCGGGGCGACCGTGGAGCGGGAAGTGCCGAACGATTTTGCCACCCAGAGCATTGTGCGCCTGCAATTGAACGAGACCGATTTCTCGCTGGCGCAGCAGATCAGCGACGCCATTAACCAGCGCTACAGCGGCGGGGCGGCGTTGCCGGAAGATGCCCGCACCGTGCGCCTCTTTGCGCCGCCGGACGGTCCGTCCCGCGTGCGTTTCCTGGCCGACATTCAGGACATTCCGCTACGGGTGAACGTGCAGGACGCGAAGGTGATTGTGAACTCACGCACCGGCTCGGTGGTGATGAACCGCCACGTCTCGCTCGACGCCTGCGCGGTGGCGCACGGCTCGCTGACGGTGGAGGTGATGCAGAACAACATCATCAGCCAGCCGGATACGCCGTTTGGCGGCGGCGAAACGGTGGTGGTGCCGCAGACCGATATCTCGGTGCGTGACAGCGGCGGCTCGCTGCAGCACGTGCGCAGCAGTACCGATCTGAACGCGGTGATCCGCGCCCTCAACAGCCTGGGCGCCACGCCGAACGAGCTGATGTCGGTTCTGCAGGCGATGAAAAGTGCCGGCTGTCTGCGAGCGAAGCTGGAGGTGAACTGATGAATGCCTTCGACAAATTCGACCAGCCAGCGTTTGATGTTCGTTCGCTGGATACGCTGAAACGGGAGGCCGGGCGGCAGTCGCCCGGCGCGCTGAAAGCGGCGGCAAAGCAGATGGAGGGGATTTTCGTGCAGATGATGATGAAGAGCATGCGCGATGCCACCTTTAAGAGCGATCTGCTGAGCAGCCAGTCTTCAGAGATGTACACCGCGATGCACGATCAGCAGGTCGCACAAAACATTGCCGGGAGTGGTCAGCTCGGCTTTGCCGATCTTATCGTCCGCCAGCTGGGCGGGGAGGCTGATGAACCCGTGGTGAGTGCACCAGGACGTGATTTCCTGCGCCCGGGCCTTTCTTCGGCTCCCGCCACCGGGCCATTGCGTCTGCCTGCGCCCGTGTCGTTCGCCAAACCGGCGGAAGGGGCGCATCCGTTTATTGCCCGTCTGCTGCGCCCGGCCCAGGCTGCCGCGCAGCAGAGCGGGCTGCATCCGCATCTGATCCTCGCCCAGGCGGCGCTGGAGTCCGGCTGGGGGACACGCGAAATCCCGGCGGCGGACGGCCGCCCGAGCCACAACCTGTTCGGCATTAAAGCGACGGGAGACTGGCGCGGTAAAACCACTGAAATCACCACCACCGAATACATCAACGGCGTGAAGCAGAAGGTGAAAGCGGCGTTCCGCGTCTACGACTCGTATGAACATGCGCTCGCAGATTACGCAAAGCTGCTGACCAAAAACCCGCGCTATCGCGGCGTGGTGCAGTCCGGTTCGCCGGAGCAGGGGGCGAGGGCGCTGCAGGCGGGCGGCTATGCGACCGACCCGGCCTACGCCAAAAAGCTCATCACCATTATTCAGAAAGTGAAAGGCGATATTCAGCAGGGTATGAACGCCTATAAACACGATCTAGATAAAATTTTTTAGAGAATTTTTGATTCACCGATGAAATAGACAGAGCCATGAACTTTCTGGCCCGGTTGCGAACGCCGGGCCTGCAAACAGGGAATATCCGGATCTTATGAATAACTTATTTAACCTGGCGAGAGGCGGCCTGAGCGTTGCGCAGGCGGCACTGCGCGTGACGGGCGATAACCTGACCAACGGCATGTCCGGCACCTACAGCCGCCGCAGCCTGATCATTGGCGAACTGGGCGGTATGACTACCGGGCAGGGCTTTTTCGGCTACGGCGCGCGCGCCGGTGGCGTAGAGCGCGCCTATGACGCCTTTGCCAACAATGAGCTGCGCGGCTCGCTGTCGCATTACGCCTCTCTCAATGGGCGGATGGAACAGCTGAGCGATATCGACAACATGCTGGCCGACGAATCCGATAACGTCTCGGTCTCGCTGAACGATATGTTCAAGGCCATGGCGACGCTGAGCGGCGATGCGGCGGACGGCCCGGCGCGCGCGGCGGTATTTAACGCCCTCGGTACGCTGGCGAACCGTTTCAACGCCAGCGCCAAACGCCTGACCGCGCTTGAGAAGAGCACCAATACGCAGATTGAGCAGAGCGCCAAAGACATCAACAGCTATACCCAGCAGTTGGCAGAGGTCAATAAACAGCTGGAGCGCGCCCAGGGGAATGGCGCCCCGCCGGCGGATCTGCTCGACCAGCGCGATGCGCTGCTGGAAAAGATGAGCGAGCATATTGGCATCACCGTTACGGAAGACAAAACCACGGGCCGGGTTGACGTGCTTCTGTCCGACGGACGTCCGCTGGTCTCCCGGGATCGCGCGTATAAACTGCAAACCTCGCCGTCGGATGCCGATCCGAACAAAACCATCGTCTCCTACGTGGATGCGAACGAGAACGCCTCGCCGTTGGATGAAAGCAGTATCACCAAAGGCCGCCTGGGCGGGCTGTTCAAGTTCCGTAATGAAGACCTGACCATTGCCCGTCAGGAGCTGGATCAGATCGCCTTTACGATGGCGAACCGTATGAACGAGCAGCATGCGGAAGGTTATACGCCTGATGGCGATAAAGGCGGTGACCTGTTCTCCCTGGCGGATATTAAAGCTTACGCCAATGCGAAGAACACCGGGACCGGCAAGCTGGGGGCGATTAACGTTACCAACTATACAGATGTGAAATCGGAAAACTACACCGTCACCAGTGATGGCGCAGGGGGATGGACGGTCACGGGTGAAGATGGACGCACCGTACCGGCCACCCTCGTTGGCGATAACCTGACCTTTGACGGGATTGAGATCGATGTTTCGGGGGGCGGCTTTGACGATGGCGACAGCTTTACCCTTAACCCCATAGCGGGTGCCGCTGAAGGGATGGCCCGCAGCTTAGGCAGCGCGCAGGAGTTTGCAGCAGCGGGGGATAAAGACGGCGGCCCTGGCGACAACACTAACCTGGAAGAGATGCTGAAAATCCAGGATCAGAAGCTCATCGGTGACAACACGCTGACCGAAGCCTACGCCAGCCTGGTGGGCACCATCGGTGACCGCGCGCGCGGCGTGAAATCCGCGCTGGTCAGCGCCGAAACCGACCTCAGGACCAAGTACGACACCAAACAGGCCCTCTCCGGCGTCAATATGGACGAAGAGTACATCAACCTGGATATGTTTAAGCAGTATTACAACGCCAACGCGCAGCTGCTGAAAACCGCGACCGATATGTTCGACGCCCTGCTGTCAATCCGATAAGGAACCGATGATGCGATTAAGTACGCTGTATATGTATAAAAATAGCGCGGAGACCATGACGAAGCGCATGAGCCAGAGCAACGACGTCTATCTGCGGATGTCGGCGGGCAAGACGCTGCTGAAAGCGTCGGATGACCCGGCGGCGGCAACCGATGCGGTGAAGCACCAGGACGCGCTGGCGAAGCTGGAGATGTATAGCAACGTGCGTTCCCGCGCCCGCGGCGCGCTGGAGTACCAGGACAATATTCTCAACGGCGTGGGGAATTTATTAACCACCACCCTGAAGGAAAAAATTGTTGCGGCGAAAACGGGTTCTTACTCGCCGGAGGATCGTCGGGCGCTGGGGGAGGAGATCAAAGGCATCCGCGCCAATCTGATGGATTTGGCCAATAACCGCGACGCCAGCGGGAACTATATTTTTTCGGGTTTTAAAACCGATACGCCTGCGTTTGATGAAGATGGCGTTTATCAGGGCAGTACGAATGCTGACCATGTTCGCAGGCTAACGGTGGCAGACGGTACCGGGATGCAGGTCAGCCATCTGGGTAGGGACATTTTTGGTGATATTTTCACGGTGCTGGAAGACGCCGTGGCGGCATTAACCGCGGATCCTGGCGACGCTGATTATGACGCTAACCTGGAAGCCGCGCTCAGCGCAGCCATGGTTGAGGTTGATGAAGGCATCAACCGTCTGGGTAAAGCCCAGGCCGAGCTGGGCACCAACCTGCAGCAGCTTGATGCGTTGGATCTCTCCGGAGACGTGCTGATCAACGACACCATTGTAAAAGTGCAAAACGCTATCGGCTCCGATACCAGCAAGCTGGTGACATTGGTCTCTGAATCTCAGATGTCGGAGCTGGCTTTTAATGCGTCGATGTTCGTCTACAAAAAAATGCAGTCGATGAACCTCTTTAATATGTCCCCCAGTTGACCGTTTAATTGACTCCCACAGGCACCGGCCGTCTGCGGCCGGTGAAAATCTATGTTAACGAAACTCAAAATTTATAGCGCAATCAGCCTTATTATTGGCCTGTTTGCGGTGATGCTGTTCGGCGTAACCGCCTATTCTGTCTATGACACAGTCTCAAATAATACCAATTTCAAACGTATTGTCGTGGCCTCTGAAAATAACGATCAGATGCGCGATGCCGCCTATAACATCAGCGCGGTAATGGCCAATACCAACGGCCTGATGCTGCAGGCAGCGCTGGGTAACCCGGTTTCTGAGAATGTTGCCAAACATACGGTGAATGTGGTGAAACTTGCGCGTCGTAATATGGATGCGTTTATGGCCTCGCCGTTTAACACCCCGGAGGAGAGTCGTCTGGCGGCTGAGGTCAATGCGGCTTTCAACGAAGTGTACAAGGTTGCCGAAATTAAGCTGGGCTACCTGCATAACCCGGCAGGGTATTCCGGGTCGCTGGAACATGATATGGAGCTGCGCACCGCGCTGCGTAATAAGGTCGATCAGTATACCGATGCCAGCGCCCGCATGAGCGAAAGCTATATTCATGCTTCCGAGCGCGGCTACCGGATTATGCTGGGCGTGGGGATTGTCGTACTCATTCTGGCCGTCGGGTTGCTGCTTGCCGTGCGTTACTGGTTGCGTCATACCCTGGTGCGTCGTATGGAGACCACGGTTGAGATGCTGCGTCGCGTGGCGGCGGGCGATCTGAGTCAGCCCATTGACGCTGGCAGCCAGAATGAAATTGGCCACATGTTGACCGAACTGGAGACGATGCGTACTTCACTGACCAGTACGATCCTCGGCATCCGTGACAGCGTGCAGCGTATTCACAACAACGCCCAGGAAATTGCTCACGGCAATAACGATCTCTCATCCCGTACCGAAGAGCAGGCGGCGGCGCTGCAGGAGACGGCGGCCAGCATGGAGCAGATCAAAACCACCGTGCGCCAGAATGCCGATAACGCCCATGCGGCGCGCGAACTGGCGGAAAGCGCCAGCCACAATGCCCATAACGGCGGGGAAGTGATGCAAAGCCTTGAGCAGATCATGGCCCAGATCACTACCAGCTCGCGCCAGATTGCCGACATTAACGGTGTGATCGACAGCATTGCCAACCAGACCAACATTCTGGCCCTGAACGCGGCGGTGGAAGCAGCACGAGCGGGTGAGCAGGGGCGTGGTTTTGCGGTGGTGGCAGAAGAGGTGCGTAACCTTGCAAAACGCAGCGCCGATGCGGCCAAAGAGATCAACCAGCTGATCAATACCAGCGTGAACAATATCGATATCGGTTCACGTCAGGTGGGGCAGGCCAGCACCGTGATGCAGGAGATTGTGACCTCTGTTGCACAGGTGACACAGATCATGGGCGAAATCACCTCGGCGTCTGACGAGCAGAGCGCGGGTATCAACCAGATTTCCCTGGCGGTCAACGAAATGGATCTGGTGACCCAGCAGAATGCGGCGATGGTGGAAGAGGCGGCAATGGCGGCGGGCGAACTGGAAGCCCAATCCGATGCGCTGGAAAAACTGGTGGCGCAATTCAGGTTGAACCATGAGAGCGCGATCGCGAAGGTGCCGGTAGAAGCGAATAAACCGCAGCGTCAAAAAGAGCCCGACCTGGCCCAGTGGGAAACCTTTTAATTTTATTAAATACCGCCATTAATCACGCTATTTTATAAAATAGCTTGTTAATACAAGCGAAGTAACAGAATACGCATTTTTATAAAGGCTTATCGCACTATTTGAATGCGCCGTTTCACCGGATAATTCTTTAAGAGAATAGCAGGTGGAATGCAATCGTGGATGGTATTTACACGGCCGAAGGGCTGGAAAATAAATCGGTAGTCTGGTCTAAATATCACTATCTGGTGCGGCAGGAAGCATTGCGTTTACATAAGCGACTTCCTGCCAGCGTCGAGCTGGATGATTTAATTCAGGCGGGCTCGATAGGTTTTTTAAGTGCAGTCGAGAGTTTTGACCCGAAAAAAGGGGTAACGCTTACCGCGTGGATCTCCCAGCGGGTGAAATGGGCATTATTAGATGAGCTGAGAGAAAGTGACTGGGTTCCGCGTCGGGTTCGAACTCATACTCGGGAAATTGTCGCGCTTATTCAACAAATCGAGCAGGAAAAAGGGGGCGAAGCTACGGAAGCTGAAATCGCCGAACGCATGGGCGTCTCGTTGCAGGAGTTTCAGCAGATGCTGGCAGATAATAACGCCAGCCAGATGTACTCGGTTGACGAGCTGCAGGAAAATTATGCCGACAGCTGGGAAACCAGTGATGAGGAAAATGAACAGCTTAATCCATTAAACGATGCGGTCAGGCAGAATTTGATGGAACGGATCACAGAACATATTCAGGTCATACCCGAAAGAGAGCAGGTGCTGTTGCAGCTCTATTATCTGCAGGATTTGAATATGAAAGAGATCGGGCTAATCCTGGGTATTACGGAAACGCGCGTAAGTCAGTTACACAGCCTGGCTGTTAAGCGGTTAAGAAGTCGGATGGAATCATCATCGAAATAATTACAGGCTATTAACATTGCGGCTGTTAATTCGGAGTAAGGAACAGGGTTAATCATTAAAATCAAGGTTTAATAACGTTTAATAATGCTTTATTAACTTACAAAATCAACAAGTTAACACCAATTTGTGGATTTGAGGGAATTTCTGTCGCTTGTTCGGAAAATACTTAGTGTTTATGATTTTGCCAGTTTTGAGATGCAGCCTCCTTTGGCATTGACTCATTTACTGAGGAAGAATGACTTACCTTGGTGAATATCAATACCAAAAGACTCTCTGCATCAGTTCGGAAACGTTATCTATCTTAACTGACATGCCAGCTATTGGCTGAATAACATTGGGAGTTTTCGCCTGTGTCCAATTTTGACGAGTACCTGCAAAATATTCACGATATTAACCTGTCCTATCTTCTGCTGGCGCAGCAGCTGATTCGTCAGGATAAATTTGCGGCGGGTTTTCGCCTTGGATTGTCTGAAGGGACAATTGATAACCTGAAAGAACTTTCGCTGCCACAATTAATGAAGCTGGCCACCACTAATCAGCTTATTTGTCGTCTGCGGGTTGATGATGAAGTGGTGATTGAAAATCTGACCAAGGATTCGCGTATTGAAGCGCTGCAGCAAATTCACACCGGCATTATTTTGTCGACCAATCTTCTTAATGCTTTAAGCGAAGAAGATGCTATTACCGCGGAGGAGGCATAATCATGTGTGGTGAAAAAAGTCTGCTGCAGGAAATTGACGAAGTGAATATCGCCATGGGGTTAATTTCTCTCGGGGCGAGAATGCAGGTGCTGGAATCGGAAACATCACTCAGCCGCCGTCGCCTGCTTCGTTTATATAAAGAGTTGCGCGGCTGTCCGCCGCCAAAAGGGATGCTGCCCTTTTCCGAAGACTGGTTTATGTCGTGGGAGCAGAATATTCACTCTTCCATGTTCTACAACATTTACCTCTATTTGAAAAAGACCGAACAGGGTCGCTCTATTGAAATGCTGATGAAGACCTATCGTCTTTATCTTGAGCAGTGCAGTACCTGTTCTGATGAGAAGCCTGTGCTGGGGCTGACCCGAGCCTGGACATTATTACGCTTTATCGACTGCGGCATTATTTCGCGTAAAGCCTGTAGCGTGTGTGGTGGTGGTTTTATCGTCACCACCGAATTTATTAAAAACCCATTTACCTGCAGCTTGTGCAGCCCGCCGTCGCGCGCGCTTAAAAAATCCCAGGTGAGCAATACCGGGCTTCTGGGCACGTTTGCCGCGCCGGAAATCATGACGGCGTAACCCCGGACGGCTGTGCGCAAGATGGCGTTTATACCCTAAATAATTCGAGTTGCAGGAAGGCGGCAAAGGAGTGAATCCCCAGGAGCTTACATAAGTAAGTGACTGGGGTGAGCGAGTGCAGCCAACGCACATGCAACTTGAAGTATGACGGGTATACCTGATGCCGGGAAAACCGGCATCGGTCAAAAAAGTAAAAGGAGAGAGTGTGTTAGTTATTGTTGGCTATCTTGTTGTCATATTGACCGTTTTTGGTGGTTTTCTTCTGTCCGGCGGTAACCTGATGGCGCTGTTTCAGCCGCTGGAGCTGTTGATTATCGGCGGTGCCGGGGTCGGGGCGTTTATTGTCGGCAACAATGTGAAATCCCTGAAGTCGACGGGGAAGGCGCTGGTTAAAATTTTTGTCGGTAAGCGCTACAACAAAGCGGTGTATATGGATTTGATGGCGCTGATGTTTCTGCTGCTCTCCCAGAGCCGCGTTCACGGGCTGATGTCGCTGGAAAAGGACATTGAAGACCCGCAGAACAGCGATATTTTTAGCGCCTATCCCCGCCTGATGAGCGACCCGATGCTCGCCAACTTTATCCTCGACTACTTCCGTCTGATGATTGGCGGCAGCATGAATTCCCATGAAATCGAAGCCCTGATGGACGAGGAGATCGAAACCTGTGAAGAAGAGCTGGAAGTGCCCGCCCACAGCCTGAACACGGTTGGCGATGCGTTTCCGGCGTTCGGTATTGTGGCGGCGGTGATGGGGGTGGTTAACGCGCTGGGGTCGGCGGATCGTCCGGCGGCGGAGCTGGGTATGCTGATTGGCCATGCACTGGTGGGCACCTTCCTCGGGATCCTTATCGCTTATGGTTTTGTCTTGCCGCTGGCGACATTGCTGCGCCAGAAGAGTTCTGACCAGGTCAAAATTTTGCAGTGCATTAAGGTGACGCTGCTCTCCAGCCTGAATGGTTATGCCCCGCAGATTGCGGTTGAGTTTGGTCGTAAAACCATCTTTACCAGCGAACGTCCATCGTTTGAAGAGCTGGAAGAGCACGTGCGTGAAGTCAAATCTAACGCCACGCTGAAAACCAAAACCTCGGACGGCGCCGCATGAAGAACGTCACGCCTGTCATCATTTCACGTAAGCGTAAGAAAAAGAAACATGCCCACCACGGTGGGACATGGAAGATTGCCTATGCCGATTTTATGACCGCGATGATGGCGTTCTTTCTGGTGATGTGGCTGCTGTCGCAGTCCACGGACATGGAAAGGGAGCTCATTGCCGATTACTTCCGTATGCCGCTGAAGCCCTCGATGGCCAACGGCGATAAAACCAGCCTGAGCGACAGCGTCATTCCCGGCGGAGGGGATGACATTCTCAAGCGGCAGGGTGAGGTGTTTAAAGGACAAATTGCCAGTATCGATAAGCACAAGCGCTTCGAAAGCCTGAAGCAGGCGAAAGAGAAGCTGCAGAAGATGATCGAAACCGATCCGCGGCTGAATAACTTTAAATCCAACATTCTGCTCAACCTCACCAACGACGGTCTGTTGATCCAGATCACCGACTCGCAGGACCGCCCGATGTTCCGCGTCGGCAGCGAACTGCCGGAATCCTACATGAACGGCATTCTGCAGGCGCTGGTGCCGCTGCTGCAGGAGTTGCCAAACGCGTTGAGCCTGACGGGGCACACCGATTCGCTGCCGTATGCCGGTGGCGACGGCGGATACAGCAACTGGGAGCTATCCGCCGGGCGCGCAAATGCCGCCCGCCGGGTGTTGGTCCGGGGCGGCCTTAACGATGAACGCTTCTTACGCGTGATTGGCACCGCCAGCCGAATGCCGCTGGAGAACACATCCCCGGACAGTGCGGTGAACCGCCGCATCAGCATTTTGGTGCTCAGCCGCTCGAAAGAGCAGGAGATCCGTCTGGAAGATACGCAGGCCCAGCGTGCAGATAGCGTGCTGAGCGATATCAATCTGCAAAACGTGCAGGGCTATACCGATGGACATGAATGATTTTTCGCAGATCTTCTTTACCGAGGCGGAAGAACTGCTGACTGAGATGGAGCAGCTTTTGCTGCAGCTTGACATAGAAGCACCGGACCAGGAGCAACTGAACGCCATCTTTCGTGCGGCACACTCGCTGAAAGGGGGCGCGGCAACCTTTGGCTTTACCGCATTACAGGAGACGACCCACCTGCTGGAGAACCTCCTTGACCAGGCGCGGGCAGGGGAGAGAACGCTCAGTCGCTCAATCATCAACCTTTTTCTGGAATGTAAGGACATTATGCAAGCGCAGCTGGAAGCCTATCAGTCTTCGCAGGAGCCTGATGAAGCACGTTATCGCTATATCTGTGAAGCCCTGAGGGAGATTGCCCTTGAAGGCCAGCAGCCTGTGATGCCAGCCGAACCCGCGCCAGCGTCGGCCAGTACGATGCAGGAAACGGAAACCACACTGGTGGTGACCCTGCGTGACGTCGGGGCGCGCGAACAGACGACGCTGCGCGACGAGCTGACCAACATGGGCGAGGTGACAGACGTAGAGGCGACGTCAGACAGCATGACGGTCACGCTACAGACCACTGCCTCGGCGGAGGATATCACCGCCGTGCTCTGTTTTGTGCTCGACAGCAAGCAGATTGAGATACGTTCTGCAGAAGCCACTCCGCCGGTACCAACGCCTGCTGCGCTACCTCAAACCGTTATCAAAAAAGCGCCTCCTGCACCACGCGCAGCCAGTCAGGAGTCGGGCAGCATTCGCGTGGCGGTGAGTAAAGTCGACCAGATCATCAACCAGGTCGGTGAGCTGATTATCACCCAGGCAATGCTCTCCCAGCTGTCGAAAACCCTCGATCCGGCCAGCTACGATCTGCTTTCCGGCTGCGTGGCGCAGATGGAGCGCAACACCCGCGAGCTGCAGGAGTCGGTGATGTCTATCCGTATGATGCCGATGGACTACGTCTTTAGCCGCTTCCCGCGGCTGGTGCACGACCTGGGCGCTCGCCTGAATAAAGAGGTCGAACTGACCCTGAAAGGCGGTTCCGCCGAGCTGGATAAGAGCCTGATTGAGCGCATTATCGACCCGCTTACCCACCTGGTGCGTAACAGCCTCGACCACGGCATTGAAGAGAAAGAGGTGCGCGCCGCAAAAGGCAAACCGGTGACCGGGAACCTGACGCTTTCAGCCGAACACCACGGCGGCAATATCGTGATTGAGGTCAGCGACGACGGTGCGGGGCTGAACCGGGAGAAAATTCTCGCCAAAGCTCGCTCTCAGGGGATGACCATCAGCGACACCATGAGTGATGACGACGTGTGGATGCTGATCTTCGCCGCCGGTTTCTCTACCGCCGAGAGCGTGACGGATGTCTCCGGGCGTGGCGTCGGCATGGACGTGGTGCGACGCAACATTCTGGCGATGGGCGGCCACGTGGACGTGCTCTCGACGCCGGGGGCCGGGACCACCATTCGCATTATTCTGCCGCTGACGCTGGCGATCCTCGACGGCATGCTGGTGAAGGTGGGGGACGAGATTTACGTCCTGCCGCTGGGCGCGGTGATGGAGTCGCTGCGGCCGACCGACGACATGCTGTGCCGCTTTGTCGGCGAAGAGCGTCTGCTGCAGGTGCGCGGCGAATATCTGCCGCTGGTGCTGCTGCGCCAGCGCCTCTCGGTGGCGGGCGAAGCGCCTGCCGATGACGGCATTGTGGTTATTGTGCAAAGCGCGGGCTGCCGCTATGCGCTGTGGGTCGATCAGCTTATCGGCCAGCAGCAGGTGGTGGTGAAGAACCTCGAACATAACTATCGCAAAGTGCCTGGCGTCTCTGCAGCAACCATCCTCGGTGATGGCAGCGTGGCGCTGATCCTTGATGTGGTTGAGCTTTCAACGCTCAACGCTCCACAACCCCAGAGGGAGGGGGTAAATGCATGACTGTAGCAACCGCCAGTAAACCCGCCGCAACCGACGCCATCGCCCAGGAGTACCTCGTATTCCGCCTGGGCGATGAAGAGTACGGCATTGATATTCTTAAAGTGCAGGAGATCCGCGGCTGCGATCGCCTCACGCGCATTCCGAACGCGCCGAACTTTATTACCGGCGTAACCAACCTGCGCGGCGTGATTGTGCCGATTGTCGATCTGCGCGTACGCTTTGATCTGCCCGATCCGTCACAGGACGACAAAACGGTGGTCATCGTGCTCAATCTGAACGATCGCGTGGTGGGTATCGTGGTTGACGGCGTGGCGGACGTGCTGTCGATAGATGTGGATAACATCAAGCCGACCCCGGACGTGGCCTCGGTGCTCTCTGGCCGCTACCTGCTTGGGCTGGGCGTGCTCGACAGTCGAATGATTATTCTGGTGAATATTGAGATGCTGCTGAGCCGTGAAGAGATGGCGCTGGTGGATTCGGTGACCGAGTCATATATCGACTCCCACTAAGGCGCATCGCGCTTTCTGGATACGCATCAGCGGTGGAGGTTGCCGCTGATTCATAAGTCGCTATTATGAATATTCGAGTTTCCAGAAAGCGCTAAGGATTGCCAGAATCTATGCCCGTCAATTTCGACCTCAACGATCTTTATGCCTTCCGAGCGCTGGTGGAGTACGGTAACTTCCGTATCGCCGCAGAATCTATCTGCCTCTCCCAGTCCGCCTTAAGCCGCCGCATTGAAAAGCTGGAGACCGCCGTCGGCGCGAAACTGTTCGACAGAACCACCCGGCGCGTGACGCTGACGCTCTTCGGGCAGACCTTTGCCGACCGCTGCGGGCAGCTTCTGGAAAATGTGGAAACGATGCTGGCGGATATCGACAAGGTGAGCGAGGAGCGCACCGGGCTAATTACCGTTGCCACCGTGCCTTCGGCGGCCTGCCATTTTATGCCGGAGGTGATCCGCCAGTTTCATCGCCGCTATCCGCGTGTGCGCATCAAGCTTATCGACAGCAGCGCGGGCAACGTCATTGACGCGGTGGCCAGCGGGCAGGCGGATTTTGGCATCTGTTTTGCGAGGAGCCTGCAGCCAGATCTCACCTTTATTCCGCTGGTGGAGGATGTATACGTCGCCGCGTGTCGTCGCGATCATCCGCTGGCGGGACGCAAGAGTCTGACCTGGCAGACGTTTTATCAGCAGGATTACATCAGCCTGGACATTACATCGGGGAACCGGAATCTGCTCGTTCAGATGCTCGGCCATATTAAGCCGGAGCGCCCGGGGATCTGCGAGACGCGCCACGTCACCACGATGCTGGGAATGGTGGAGGCGGGGATTGGTATTGCTGCCGTCCCCGCCATGTCAATGCCGCACTCTGAGCACTCCTTCCTGACGCACATTCCGCTGACCGAGCCCGAGGTCAAACGCACTGTCGGGCTGATCCGGCGCAGCGGGCGTATTCAGTCGTGGATTGCCGCTGAGCTGGAAACACTCATTACTGCGCGTTATCGCGCGGCGGAGTGACGGGGATCATCCCGGTGGCGGTGATGGTCTCCTGCGCGTTTGCTGATGCGAGGTAATCCAGCAGCGCTTTACCTTCGGAAGGATGCTCCGCGTGAGCGGTGACCGCGCCGGCAAAACGGGTGATGTACTGCAGGTTATCCGGCAGTTTGCCAACAAAGGTTACGCCGGGCACGGGTAACAGCTCGCTGACCTGCTGGAAACCCACGGCGTATTTCCCTTTTGCCACCTCGGAGGCGACCGGTATGCGCTCCACCTTATGCGCTTTGCCCTCTACCTGTGCTTCAATCCCCAGCTTTTTGAAGAGCTCTGTTTGCACATACCGGCCGCTGGCGCTGTCGGAATAGGCGATGGTGGTGGCCTTAAGCAGAGTCTGTTTGAGCGCGCTATCGGTCGCGATATCCGGTACCGGCGAGCCGGCTTTCACCACCACGCCGATGGGCGAATCCGCCAGTTCAACGCGCGAGCCTTCTTTGACCATCCGGTCATTCGCCAGGTGCGCCAGTGCATCACCCACCATAATCACCACGTCTGCTTTTTCACCGCGCGCCAGTCGGTTGGGGATCGCCTGCGGCGTCTGTCCCATCGACGGCCCCGGGATCAGCACGATATGGTCGCCCGTCCGGGCTTCATACTGGGGGGCGAGTTTTTCCAGCGCGGCCTTAAAACCGCCTGAAATCATGACCGTCACCTCCTGGGCCAGCGCACCTGCGCTGGTCGCCAGTATTACCAGCCCGGTCAGGCCTGAACGTACAAATATGCGCATATTATCCTCTCTGTACTTGCAGACGCATCGCGCTGCGACGGTAGAGATAAAGCGTTGCCAGCAACGCGCATATCGCCGCGAAGCTCATCCAGTACCCCGGGGAGGCTTTATCGCCGGTGTACTCAATCAGGGCCGTTGAAATGACCGGTGTAAACCCGCCGAAGATCGCGGTAGCAAGGCTATACGCCAGTGAGAAACCGGCAACACGCACTTCAACCGGCATGATCTCCGTCAGCGCCGGGATCATCGCGCCGTTATAGAGGCCATAGAGGAAGGAGAGCCACAGCAATACGCTCAGCATCATGGAGAAGCTCGGTGCCTGCGCCAGCAGCGTCAGGGCCGGATAGCTGGTGATCAGCGCCAGCAGCGTCATGGCAACCAGCACCGGTTTACGGCCGAAGCGGTCCGACAGGGCTCCGCCCACCGGCAGCCAGATAAAGTTGGAGATGGCCACCAGCAGCGTCACCAGCAGGCTGTCGGAGGCGCTGAGCATTAACACTTTTTTGCCGAAGGTAGGCGCATAGACGGTGATCAGGTAGAACGCGGTGGTGGTCATGGCGACCATCAGCATGCCCGCGACCACAACCGGCCAGTTCGCCAGCAGGGTGGTAAAGACCTGACGCATCGCCAGCGTGTGACGGCGGGTGCGAAACTCTTCGGTCTCTTCCAGCTTGCGGCGCAGGAAGAAGATAAACGGCACAATCAGACAGCCGAACAGGAACGGGATCCGCCAGCCCCATTCACGAATGGCGCTCTCTTCCAGCATCGCGTTCAGCGCAAAGCCCATTGCGGCGGCCACCATAATCGCCACCTGCTGACTGCCGGACTGCCAGCTGGTAAAGAAGCCTTTGCGACCCGGCGTGGCAATTTCAGCCAGGTAGACCGACACGCCGCCAAGCTCCGCCCCGGCGGAAAAGCCCTGCAGCAAGCGTCCAGCCAGCACCAGCAGTGGCGCCCACAGGCCTATGCTCTCATAAGAGGGGATCAGCACAATCAGGAAGGTACCGGCCGCCATTATCGACAGGGTGGTGATTAACCCTTTACGGCGACCCACCTTGTCGATGTAAGCCCCGAGGACAATCGCGCCAATGGGGCGCATTAAGAAGCCTGCGCCAAAGACGGCGAAGGTCATCATCAGCGAGGCAAACTCACTGCTCGCCGGGAAGAAGGTATGCGCGATGTAGGTGGCATAGAACCCGAACAGGAAGAAGTCGAATTGCTCAAGGAAATTGCCCGAGGTGACGCGAAGTATCGCGCCCGCTCTTGCGCGAACGGTTGCAGGTGGGGTTGAGGAAATCATGGTCGTCTCCAGTTTTTTATTGACGTGTTATCCGTCTGTTTCTGAAAACTGGCGCATTAAACGGAAATTAATAAGCGCAAATCACGCATGGACTGATGCGTGCTGCACATCAATGACAGGACGTTGACCGGGATTTACATGCCTAACAATAACTTAACAATTCATTGATTTTTTATTCACCATAATTCGCTAAGTGGCTGATATCGCTATTTTGTGATATCGCGCAGAAGGGCAGAGTAGCCGCTGCTCTTGTCGGGTGGCGCTTCGCTTACCCGACCTGTGAATTTTGTAGGCCCGTGCAAGCGTAGCGCCGCCGGGCAAAACTGGCAGAGCGCTCTATTCAGCGCAGCGCCTGTGCAATTGCGCTAAACATCAGCGACGCTTCCAGCGGCTGGGCGCTGAAAGACGGCTCCGCCTGCGGCCAGGTGGACCACTGGACGATCACCAGGTTTTCCTTTTGATTCACCATAATCATCTGGCCAAAAATCCCCAGCGCCCAGAGTGAATCTTTCAGGGAATCCTCTGGCGCGGGCTTAACGTCTGTGGCCGTGGCGGGCACCTCGTTATTCCACCACTGATAGCCGTACAACCCTTTCGGATGCGCGTCTGAGACGGAGCCTTTCGCCTGGGTCCAGTCTGACGACTCTTTTACCCAGCCGTCAGGCAGGATCTGTTTGCCCGAAGGGAGCGTACCGTTATGCAGGATAAATTCGCCGAAGCGGCCCCAGTCTTCCAGCGTGGCGTTAAAGCCGTGCGCGCCGACATCGTGCTGGCCTTTACGGTAGGCATGCCATACGCCGTCGTTCGCCATCCCGTACGGCTGCCAGATGCTTTTCTCCAGGTACGCCGCCAGCGTCATACCGGTGGCGCGCTCCAGCACGTCACCCAGCAGCCACGCGCCACCCGATGAATAGGACCAGTTCTCTCCGGCCGGGTGTTCCCGATGTAACCCCTTCACCAGCTTACGCACGCAGTCGTAGGTGCCCGGCTTCGCTTCGCATTCGGTGAGCTGCGCGAAATCAGACTGTGGGTTGGTGTAGTCTTCGTTCCACGCCACGCCAGAGGTGTGAGTGATCAGCTGTCTCAGCGTCACCCCATCCCACGCCGTGCCTTTTAAATCGGGTTCGTAGCGGGTGATAAGATCGTCAAGGGAGTGGATTTTGCCCTCTTTAAGGGCGACCCCGACCAGCGCAGAGACCACGGATTTCCCCACCGAACGTGATGTCCAGAGCGTGGAATCGGTATTGCCTTCACCCAGATATTTCCACGCTATTTTGCCGTCCTTCAGCACCAGCATGCCGCTGACGTTCTGGCGCTTCACGTAATCCTGGAGGGTATAGGTCTTGCCATTAACCTGATAGCGGGCGTCGGTAAGCGGTTTCTCTGCTGCCAGCAGCGGTGTGGCCTTTCCGTGGCGGAAAACATCGCCCGCGTAGTTGCGATAGTCGTTACGAAAGCCCACCACGCGATCCGCCTGACTCCAGGTGAGCATGCTGTGCGTGTCGGGAAGAGTTGCGTCAAACGGTGCAGGGCACTGGTTGAGGTCGGTGCCGTGACAGGCAGCCATAACGGCAGGGGATAAGAGGCTGCTGACCACCAGTGCGGCGAGCAGGCTGCGGTTTAACGTTTTGTTTTTCATGTTTATCTCGTTTGGTTCAGGAAGGACTTCAGTTTAAGAAGCCGCGCCCTATAATAAAAAACGGGTTATGGGGGAAATTCCCCCGAAAAACGGAATGAAGGGAGAGGAAGCGATGGTCTATTCATTTGCCCAGCTGGAGGCGTTTACCGCGGTGGCAGAGCACGGCAGCCTGATGAAGGCGGCCATTAAGCTCGGTAAAGACCGTACGACCCTGCGCGATCTGATCGATTTTCTTGAGGACGGGCTGGGTTATGCCCTGTTCCTGCGCGAGGGACGCAGCGTGCGGCTAACGCCTGAAGGGGAACAGCTTCAGCGACAGGCGCACCTGCTGATGCGTCAGGTGAAAGCCTTTGAGGCCTTTGCCAGAGCGGTGCCGGACAGCGCGACGCAGGACATTGCCCTTGTTTACGATCCGTTCACTCCCCGGGCTTTTCTGCAGGCGCTGATTGCAGAAATGGCGGCACAAAAAATACGCCTGAGCCTGACCAGCGCGTCGCGTGACGAGGCGGAAGCCATGCTGGCGAGCGGAGAGGCGGATTTAGGTATCTGCCAGGCGCGCAACCGCAGCGTGGGTAATGAGATGGAGTGGCGGGCTTTGGGAGCCATCGACATGGATTTTTACGCCGCAGACGCGCTTTTTGCGAAGGTTGCCACGCCGGTTTCGCTGCTCGATCTCTCTCTGGTTCCGCAGGTGGTTATGCATGCCGCGTCAGATGAACCGGTTGCCCGTCGTCTGCAAATTGCCGGGCATACCCTTTTCACTAATGAAATTGAGATGCTGCGCGGCCTGCTGGAGCAGGGCTGTGGCTGGGGCTTTTTGCCGACCCATCTTCATGCGACGCAGTGGAAAAACGTAAAAAGGCTGCCCACCGAAGTGGGCAGCCAGGGGATAAGTCAGACGATGGTCACTATCTGGAAGCCGGGCAGCGACAAGCGTGAACGGATCAATCAAACGTTGTCGCGGCTGCCGGCACTATGGAAACGCTCAGCGCTGTGAACATCCCTGGCACTGTTTGTTCTGGATCTGCTGGAAGAAGTCGTTACCTTTGTCATCCACCAGGATAAACGCCGGGAAGTTCTCCACTTCAATTTTCCAGATGGCTTCCATTCCCAGTTCCGGATACGCCACGCACTCCAGGCTCTTGATGCTGTTTTGCGCCAGTACCGCCGCCGGGCCGCCGATGCTGCCCAGGTAGAAGCCGCCGTGTTTGTGGCAGGCATCCGTCACCTGCTGGCTGCGGTTGCCTTTAGCCAGCATGATCATGCTCGCGCCGTGGGACTGCAGTAAATCCACATACGAGTCCATGCGGCCCGCAGTGGTTGGGCCGAGTGAGCCGGAGGCATAACCTTCCGGCGTTTTGGCCGGGCCCGCATAGTAAATCGGATGGTCTTTAACGTACTGCGGCAGTTCCTCGCCGTTGTCGAGCAGCTCTTTCAGCTTCGCGTGGGCGATATCACGCGCCACGATGATGGTGCCGTTCAGCGACAGGCGGGTAGAGACCGGGTGCGCGGAAAGCTGCGCCAGGATCTCGTTCATCGGCGTGTTGAGGTTGATGCTGACCACGTCGCCTTCGCCCTGCTGGCGCAGCGTTTCAGGAATGTACTGACCCGGGTTGTGTTCCAGTTTTTCAATCCAGATCCCGTCGCGGTTGATTTTCGCTTTGATGTTACGGTCTGCGGAGCAGGAGACACCCATGCCGATTGGGCAGGAGGCACCGTGGCGCGGCAGGCGGATCACGCGGATATCGTGAGCGAAGTATTTACCACCAAACTGCGCACCCAGACCCAGGTTCTGCGCTTCCTGGAGCAGTTCCTGTTCGAGCTGAACATCGCGGAACGCCTGGCCGTGCTCGTTCCCCTCGGTAGGCAGGGCGTCGTAGTAGCGGGTGGAGGCCAGCTTCACCGTTTTCAGCGTCGCTTCCGCGGAGGTTCCGCCAATCACGAAGGCAATATGGTAAGGCGGACAGGCCGCGGTACCCAGGGTACGCATCTTCTCCACCAGATAGTTTTTCAGCTTCGCCGGAGTGATCAGCGCTTTGGTTTCCTGATAGAGGTAGGTTTTGTTGGCTGAACCGCCGCCTTTCGCCATGCAGAGGAATTTGTACTCGTCGCCGTCGACGCTGTAGAGGTCGATCTGCGCAGGCAGGTTGGTGCCGGTGTTCACCTCTTTATACATATCCAGCGCCGCGTTCTGGGAGTAGCGCAGGTTGTCTTCGATGTAGGTGTTGTACACCCCCTGACTCAGCGCGGCTTCATCGCCACCGCCGGTCCAGACGCGCTGGCCTTTTTTACCCATGATGATCGCTGTACCGGTATCCTGGCAGGTTGGCAGCACGCCTTTAGCGGCGATTTCAGAGTTACGCAGGAACTGCAGGGCAACGTACTTATCGTTCTGGCTCGCTTCCGGGTCGTTAAGAATGGCGGCGACCTGCTTCTGATGGGAAGGACGCAGCATAAACGCAGCATCGTGGAACGCCTGCTGTGCCAGCAGCGTCAGCGCCTCTGGCTCGACTTTCAGGACTTCCTGACCGTCGAACTCAGCCACGGAGACGTGCTCTTTGGTCAGCAGATAGTATTCGGTGTCGTCGTGCGCGAGTGGGAAGGGGTTTTGATAAAAAAACGGTTTGTTTGACATAGCTTGCTCCAGAAAAATAAAACCGCCGGAGGAGAAGTCCGGCGGTCAGGAATCAGAACATCATGGACATCCACGGATAACCAATCAGCAGCAGGGCCGCCAGGAAGATGGCACCGAAGATAGTGCCCAGGCGCCAGTAGTCTTTGGTTGGCAGGTAGCCACTACCGTAGTAAATCGGGCTTGGGCCGGTACCGTACGGGGTGATGATCCCCATCACACCCAGCGAGGTCACCATCAGCAGGACGAAGACTTCCATATTCATGCCCGGAATGGTGGAGGCGATGGTCAGCATCGCCGGCAGCAGCGCGGTGGTGTGCGCGGTGGTGCTGGCAAACAGGTAGTGCAGCAGGTAGAACGCCAGCAGCAGTACGATGGTGGCAACGCCCGGCGAGATACCGCTCATTAACAGACCGCCTTCTTTACCCAGCCAGCTGATAAAGCCGGTAGAGGAGAGGCCGTCCGCCAGCGCGACCAGGGTGGCGAACCAGACGAAGGTATTCCACGCGGCTTTATTTCCGGTGATATCGTTCCACTCCAGCACGCCGGTCCACAGCATCAGACCCACAATCAGCAGGGCAGCCATGGCTGGTTCAATCCACGCGGCGGCGAAGATCCACATCAGCAGCGCACAGCACACGAACACCAGCAGCAGAATTTCATTGCGGGACAGTTTGCCCAGTTTTTCCAGTTCACGCGTTGCCCACAGCGGTACTTCATTATTCACTTTGACTTCTGGTGGGTAGAACCAGTAGGCCAGCAGCGGCATGGTCAGAATCAGCAGAATGCCCAGCGGCAGGAAGGCGAGGAACCAGGTACCCCAGGAGATATCAATCCCTACCGTGCTTTTCACCAGCGCCAGTGCCAGCAGGTTCGGCGCAAGGGCGGAGAGGAACATCGAGCTGGTGATACAGGCCGCGGTGATCGCCACCCACATCAGGTACGAACCAATTTTACGCGCGCTTGGGTCGTTTGGTTTTGAGCCATACAGCGGCGGCAGGTTAGCGATGATCGGGTAGATGGTCCCGCCGCTACGTGCGGTGTTGGACGGCGTAAACGGTGCCAGCAGCAGGTCCGCGAAGGTGATGGCATAACCGAGCGTCAGGCTGCGACGGCCGAGATATTTCACCAGAATCAGCGCCAGACGGCGGCCGAAGCGGGTTTTATCATAGCCCGCGGCGAACATGAAGGCACCGAAGATCAGCCACACAGTCGAGTTACCAAACCCGCTCACGGCCCACTTAAAGGAGGCACCCGCCAGCTTGAATTTCGGGTCGGCCAGCTGTTCAGGGCTGAACAGCACCCACTGGCTGCACAGCGCAATCGCCACCACGCCAGTCAGACCGATCACCGCGCCCGGCAGCGGTTCGAAGATTAAGCCGACGATCACGCCGACAAAGATCGCGAAGTAGTGCCACGCATAAGGCGGCAGTCCTTCTGGTACCGGAACAAACAGCAGCAGGACGGCGACGATGACGGGCAATGCCATCATCAGCAGTCGTTTTGCTTTCCCATTTGATGCCTGGTTCGCCACAGGGGGCGTTACAGCAGTTTTTGTATTCATAGTTTCACGTCTTAAGTTGTCAAAAATTCGGTCGCACTGAAAAACAAAATTGCTTTCTTAAGTTTCTTTGCTTTTTTTAGTTATTAAAGGTGCTGATTTGTATTTTCAGTAATAGCGATTTAACGCATTTTGGTTTGCGCTAAATTAAAAATTGATGATGTTTTTATATTGCGCTTTTGGATGCCATAACTATTGATCGCGATCAAAAAAAGAGAATTGCAGCGGTATTTTTATGCTTTTATTAATAACCACTCTGGCGTATGTGGGTATTACGTATATTATGAGTTCAATTTATCATTTCTGTAACAATGTCGAATTTTGATAATTTTTATATGATTGATTTGTATGGGCTTTATTGGTTTTTGGAGAAGTGGTTTTACCATTGGTTATTTAACGAACTTTAAATTATTGTGAATGGCTAAATTACAATCGCTAACACCAATGTGTTATTTGTGTTATCGCAGGGATTAAATAGTTTTTTAACTAACGTAATAACTTTAGAAACTAAAAAAATCATTATATTAATATCATGACATCGGCAAATAACGACGAAATAAAAAATCAATCCGATAACGAATTCTTAATTTTTAAAGTTTGGAGTTTCAATTATGAGCACTAACGAACGTATTCTGAGCCCCTTCACATTACCGAATGGCACCGAACTGAAAAACCGTTTGTTAATGGCACCCATGACCACCTGTACCGGCTATTACGACGGCACGGTCACCAGCGAGCTGGTGGAGTACTATCGGGCCCGTTCCGGCAGCATTGGTACCATTATTGTTGAATGCTGCTTTATCGATGATCTCGGCCTTGCGTTCCCCGGCGCGATTGGTATCGATAATGACGAGAAAATCGCCGGGCTGGCGAAAATCGCGGACGCCATTAAATCCAAAGGCTCGAAAGCCCTGCTGCAGATCTACCACGGCGGCCGTATGGTCGATCCAAAACTGATCGGTGGCCGCACGCCGGTTGGCCCAAGCGCCGTTGCCGCGCCGCGTGACGGGGCCGCCACGCCGGTTGCCATGACCGGCGAAGAAGTGGAAGGCATGATCGGCAAGTTTGGTGAAGCCGTTCGCCGTGCTATTCAGGCTGGTTTCGACGGGGTTGAAATTCACGGCGCAAATACCTACCTGATTCAGCAGTTCTACTCCCCGAACTCTAACCAGCGCGACGACGAGTGGGGCGGCAGCCGCGATAACCGCGCTAAATTCCCGCTGGCGGTGCTGGATATCACGCACAAAATGGTGCGCCAGTACGCGGACGATGCGTTCATTATTGGCTACCGTTTCTCCCCTGAAGAGCTGGAAGTCCCGGGCATCCGCTTTGAAGACACCATGTACCTGCTGGAAAAACTGGCGGCGCGCGGTGTGGATTATCTGCACTTCTCCGTAGGGGCGACCCTGCGTCCTTCCATTGTCGACACGCAGGACCCAACCCCGCTCATCAAAAAATATTGCGCCATGCGCTCTGAAACCCTGGCTCAGGTTCCGGTGATGGGGGTCGGCGGCGTGGTGAATGCCGCAGACGTTAACGAGGCGCTGGATAGCGGTTACGACCTGATTGCCGTGGGGCGCGCTACCATCGCTTACCCGGACTGGACTGACCGGATCGCGGCCGGTGAAAGTCTGGAGCTGTTTATGGACAGCACCAAACGCGAAGATCTGAGCATTCCTGAACCGCTGTGGCGTTTCTCGCTGGTGGAAGCGATGATCCGCGATATGAGCATGGGCGAATCAAAATTCAAACCAGGCATGTTCACTGAGAAGGTGCAGGACGATGTTAACGAACTGGTAATCAACGTCAGTCTGGAAACCGATCGCATCGCCGATATTGCGCTGGCGTCTGGCCCGAGCGAAGACGTTGAGTTTGTCACCAGCTTTGAAGAGATCCGCACCCGCATTCTGGACGCCAATACCCCGCACGTGGATGCCATCACGGGTGCAACCAGCCAGAGTGAAGCGGTGAAAAAAGCGGTCTCTAAAGCGATGCTGAAATCCAGCAAAGCGCTGGCGGCAGAAGAGGGCGCTGACCCGAACGCGACCCGCAGTGTGGATGTGGTGGTAGTGGGTAGCGGCGGTGCCGGTCTGGCCGCAGCCATTCAGGCCCACGATGAAGGCGCGAGCGTGCTGATTGTTGAGAAGATGCCAACCATCGGCGGGAACACCATCAAAGCTTCTGCCGGGATGAATGCCGCCGAGACGCGCTTCCAGCGGGTGAAAGGGATCCAGGACAGCAAAGAGCTGTTCTACCAGGAGAGCCTGAAAGGGGGCGGTAACAAGAACAACCCGGAACTGCTGCGCCGCTTCGTGGAGAATGCGCCGCAGGCGATTGAATGGCTGGCAACCCGCGGCATTATGCTGAATGACATCACCACCACCGGCGGGATGAGCATTGACCGTACGCACCGTCCAAAAGACGGCTCTGCGGTAGGCGGCTATCTGATCAGCGGCCTGGTGCGTAACGTCAACAAACGCAACATCGACGTGATGCTCGATACGTCCGTCAGCGACATCCTGTTCGAAAACGGCGAAGTCACCGGCGTGCGTCTGACCACAGAAGAGAACGAAACCCTCACCGTGACCATTAAAAGCGTCATTGTCGCCACCGGTGGCTTCAGCGCCAACAGCCAGATGGTGGTGAAATACCGCCCTGACCTGGAAGGTTTTGTCACCACCAACCACAAAGGGGCAACCGGCGGCGGTATCGCGCTGCTGGAACGCATCGGTGCCGGTACGGTAGATATGGGTGAAATTCAGATCCACCCAACCGTTGAGCAGAAAACCTCGTACCTGATTTCCGAATCCATTCGCGGCGGCGGAGCGATTCTGGTGAACCAGCAGGGGAACCGTTTCTTCAATGAAATGGAAACTCGCGATAAAGTCTCGGCGTCAATCATCGCACTGCCGGAGAAATACGCGTATATCGTCTTTGACGAGCACGTTCGTGCCAAAAACAAAGCGGCGGATGAGTACATCGCCAAAGGCTTTGTGACCAGCGCCAGCTCGCCAAAAGCCCTTGCCGAGGCGCTGGGTATGGATTACCACGCTTTCCTGGCGACCCTTGAGCGCTACAACGGCTTTGTTGAAAAACAGCATGACGATGATTTTGGCCGTACCACCGCGCTGCGTGCGCCCATCAACGAAGGGCCATTCTACGCCATTCAGATTGCGCCGGGCGTGCACCACACCATGGGCGGCGTAACCATCAACACCGAAACCTGCGTGCTGGACAGCAACCACAACGTGCTGCCAGGGGCGTTTGCGGCCGGTGAAGTGGTCGGCGGGATCCACGGCGGTAACCGTATCGGCGGTAACGCGGTGGCAGATATCATTATTTTTGGTACGCTTGCAGGACATCAGGCGGCGATGCGCTCAAAAAGAACGTAAGGCTCCTGTTTTCCTTGCCGGATAAGCGTTGCGCTGTCCGGCATTCTCCCCGGCGGCGCGGCACCTGCCGGGGCTACCTCTGAGGAAACTGCCATGTCTGATGACAACCGCGTCTACAGCTACTCCGCCGTCCTGATGGGCTCTCCCATCCTCCTGAAACTCTTCTCCTATGACGAAGCCCTCGCCTCCCGCGTGTTTCGCCTGATCAAACAGTACGAAGATCTGCTTACCGTTAACCGCGCGCACTCTGAAGTTATGGAAATCAACCATGCGGCGGGGCAGCGGCCCGTCAGCGTCAGCCGTCCGGTGTTCGAGCTGATCCGCTGCGCAAAAGCGGCGAGCCTGCTCAAGGACAGCGCGTTTAACCTGGCGATTGGCCCGCTGGTGAAACGCTGGAAAATTGGCTTTCGCGGCGACAGCGTGCCGCCCGCCGAAGACATCGCCGCCTTGCTGGCGATTACCCGTCCTGAGGATGTGGTGCTGGACGAGGCCAGCAGTAGCGTCTTTTTGACCCAAAAAGGGATGGAGATCGACCTGGGCGCCATAGCCAAAGGCTATATCGCTGACAGGGTGCGGGATTATCTGCGCAAAGAGGGCGCTGAACTCGGGCTGATCAACCTCGGGGGCAATATCCAGACGCTGGGCTCGCCGGAGGGGGGCTGGAGCGTGGGGCTTAAAAAACCGTTTGCGGGTGATGAGCTGATTGGCGCGATGACGGTAGAGAACCGCTCCATGGTGACGTCGGGAACCTATGAACGCTACTTTGAACAAAACGGCAGGCGCTACCACCATATCCTTGACCCGCGTACCGGGTATCCGCTGGATAATGAACTGGACAGCGTGACCATCATTTCAAACGATTCTATCGATGGGGATATCTGGACCACGCTGATGTACGGCATGGGCGTGGAGAAGGGCTGCGCGGTGCTGCGCGCGCGTCCTGATATAGAAGCGATCTTTGTGACCAAAACAAAAGAAGTGGTGCTCTCGTCAGCGCACCACTTCCGCTTTACTTTACTGGATAATAGTTACCGCATTACTGACAGTACTGTTTGAGCAGGCCTGTCTGCTCGGGCTGGAGACGGTAACGATATACCGGGCGCCCGGTAGCGCCGTAGTGAATGCTGGTGAACAGGATATTGATTTGCGCCAACCAGATCAGATATTTTCGGCAGGAGACGCGCGAGATATTCACTGCACTGGCCAGGTCATCGGTGGAAAACTCGGTCTCCGGGTGAGCGTCAATCCACTGGCAGATGGTGCGCAGCGTTTGCGGCGTTAACCCTTTTGGCAGCTTTTTGCTGTCTGCCAGCTCCGGCGCCCCGCCGTGGATCAGCCTGTCGACGTCCGCCTGCTCATAATACTGGTGCGAGCCCATCAGGCTGTGCTTTGCCTTCCAGCCGTTCAGCGCCTCTTCAAAGCGCGGGAACTGGAACGGTTTAATCAGATAATCCACCACGCCGTAATGGATAGAGGTCTGGATTGTCGCGGCGTCCGCAGCCGAAGAGATCATAATGACATCGATTGGGCGACCGGAGGCGCGGATCACCGGCAGCAGATCCAGCCCGTTATCCTGTTGCATGTAGACATCCAGCAGCACCAGATCAACCGGCTGGGCAGGGTTGTTAATAATGGCCTCGGCCTGGTTCAGCGTGGAGGCGACGCCGCAGCAGCTAAAGCCTTCAACACGGTTAACATACAGACGGTTGAGGTCGGCTACCATGGCGTCATCATCGACAATTAATACATTTATCACGCGATATTCCTCTCGCTATCCCAGGGGATGTGAACAAAAAATTGGGTAAATACGCCAGGTTCAGATTCGACGGTGATATCACCGCCCAGGTTCTGAATTTGCTGGCGGGCAAGGAACAGCCCAACGCCCCGGTTTTCACCTTTTGTTGAGAAGCCTTTAGTAAAAATAGTCTCCAGCTGGGCGGGATCAATTCCCGGGCCGTCATCGCTGACTTCACAGCTGAGCCAGCCATTCTGATAGTGCAGCAGCAGGGTGATTTCGCCTTCCGGCTGGCCCTCCATCGCGTCCAGTGCGTTTTCAATCAAATTACCGAGCACGGTGACCAGCACCGCGACCTGCTCTTCGTTGGCGGTATCCGGTATCTGGCACTCATCCGCCAGGGTGAGGGTGATCCCCGCTTCTTTCGCCCGGTTGATTTTACCCAGCAGGAACCCGGCAATCACCGGCGATTTCACCTTGCTCTGGATGGTGCCAATGTCCGTCTGATAATTGTGCGCTGTCTGCAGGATGTACTCTTCCAGTTTGTCGTAGCGCTTGATATGCAGCAGGCCCAGGATCACGTGCAGTTTGTTCATAAACTCGTGCGTGTGGGCGCGCAGGGCATCGACGTAATTCACCATGCCGTCGATGCGCTGCATCAGCTGGCTGATTTCGGTTTTATCGCGGAAGGTGGTGATGGCGCCTATCACCCGCTCCTGGCTTTTCACCGGCACCATGTTGCACAGCAGCAGCCGTCCGTTGCAGCTGATCTCCTGATCCTGACGCGCGATGCCCGTCTTTGACACCTCACGCAGGCTGGCCAGCAGGGGCGCGCTGGCGTTTTCGGTCTGCTTGCCGGAGGGCAGGAGCAATATCTCTCTGGCGGTGTGGTTTATCATCGTCACGCGGCCATGAATATCGACCGCTAACACTCCTTCGCGGAGCGACTGCAGCATCGCCTGACGTTGTTCAAACAGCGCGGAGATTTCATACGGCTCCAGCCCGAACAGGATGCGTTTCAGAACGCGAACCAGTCCCCAGATCGCCATGGAGCTCATAAAGATACTGAACAAAATGGTCCAGACGGCGTTGAGTCGCCCGCGGGCGATCTGGTCTTCCACTTTTTTTAGCGAGATGCCGACCACCACCACGCCGATCTGCTCGTGCTGGCTGTCATACACGGGCGTAAATACGCGAAGGGCTTCCGCGAGCGCGCCCCGGTTAACGGAGACGTTCTCTTTCCCTTCCAGCGCCGGGTTCAGATCGTCGCCGATAAAATGCAGGCCAATCAGCGCTTCGTTCGGGTGCGAATAGCGAATACCGCGCATGTCGGTGACCACGGTCAGCAGCAGGTCGTTGCGTTTTGTAACGCCCTGGGCGATGGGCTGGATGATATCGGCCTGCGGCGGTTGCATCAGGCCACGCTGGATCTCCGGGCTGTTCGCCAGTGTTCGGGCAATACCCAGCGCCGTATCTTTGACGTCATCGCGGGTCGCCCGGGTGATCTGCACTGAATAGAGCGCAAAGACCAGCAGCAGCACAGAGGCGATGATCGCGCACACCATCAACGTGACCAGCGTGTTCAGTTTCATGGGGCGCTTGCGCGTCTGGGGAAAGGGCTGCAAATCGCTCATCAACACTCCGCGATGAAGAAGAAAGGGGTAATTATCGCCGATGACGCGCTTTTCTTAAAGCTGTGTAAAAGCATGCATTTGCTCCGCTTTTCGTGACCCTCCTCGCATGTCATCCATATAAAACACTTTATAGTGTGTGGGTACTCATAATAAGGAGGCTGTTTATGAGCATTATGCTTACCGGTTCGGTCAAGGAAAGACGGCACGCCAGCACGATGAATATCGATAGATTGTCCACGCTGGACATGCTGAAAGTCATTCACCAGGATGATGCACTTATCTCCGCTTCAATCACCCCTTTTTTACCCATTATTGCCCGTGTGGTGGATAACGCCGCCGCGACCCTGAGCCACGGGGGGCGTCTGGTTATGGTTGGCGCGGGGCCGTCTGGCTGTGTGGCGAAACAGGCGGCGGATGAGTATGCCCCGGGTAAAACCCCGGTGATTGCCATCACGGCGGACGACGATGCGACAAGCTACGAGCGCGGCGTTGCCGACCTGCAGGCGATTAACTTTGGCGAGCACGATATGATGCTGGCGGTCACCGTAAGCGGAAAAACGCCGTGGGTCTGGGGCGCCATGCGGCATGCGTGGTCGCTCGGTTCACCGGTGGCGGTGATTACCGATAATGCGCAAAGCGAAGCGGCGCAGCTGGCAAGTATGGTGATTGCGCCAGAGTTGGGCCCGGATGTGGTTGCCGGGTATCTGAACACCAAAGCGGCCATCGCGCAGAAAATGATCCTCTCTATGGTGACCACCGGGCTGGCCGTCCGCACCGGGCGGGTTTACAGCAACCTGCGCGTGGATCTGGAGGCGAGCAGCACCCAGTGGGCTGAACGGCAAATCGCGATAGTGATGGAAGCGGGGGGATGCACCCGAGCGGTAGCAAAAGCCGCGCTGGAGAGCTGTAACCATAACTGCAAAACGGCGGTGCTGATGGTGCTGACCGGGCTGGATGCATGGAAAGCGCATGAGTTGCTTGCGCAGAATAACGGGTTTATTCGGGTGGCGTTGCAGGAAGCACCGTAATAGAGAGCGCAGGAATAAAAAAAGGCCGCGATTGCGGCCTTTGGTGTTTTAGTGGATTAGAACTGGTAGGTCATGCCTACGCCAACGATGTCATCGGTGGAGATGCCATTGGCTTCGTAGAAGCGATCATCGTTATCCAGCAGGTTGATTTTGTAATCAACATAGGTGGAGAAGTTTTTATTGAAAGTGTAGGTCATGCCAACATCGATATAGTTCACGAGATCAACATCACCGTGCTGGCCCTGAGGATTACTGCGGTTACCTGGGTAAGTCATATCTTTACCCTTAGAGTAAACCCATGCCAGGGATGGACGCAGACCGAAGTCGAACTGATATTGTGCTACTGCTTCGAAGTTCTGAGTTTGATCCGCGATTCCATAATCACCATATGGCGTCATATTGCGAGTTTCAGCATACATCATCGCCAGATAGATGTTGTTAGCATCATATTTCGCACCCAGAGTCCATGCTTCTGCTGTTTTACCGCCCGCGTAACGAGCGCTGTATTTCTCACCGTAACCTTCTTGTTTGTTGCTACGATCAGAGGAAGAATATGCCGCACCCAGGCTCAGGCCGAAATCGAAATCATAGGTGGTAGACATACCGAAGCCGTCGCCATTCTGGAAACGCACGTCGTCATGACCATTTTTGGTTCCTTCCTGATCTTCTGTCGCGTCCTGACCTTCATTCGCGCCCTGATATTGCAGCGCAAAATTCAGACCTTCAACCAGACCAAAGAAATCCGTATTACGGTAGGTCGCCAGACCGTTAGCACGGCCATTCATAAAGTTATCAGTCCAGGTGTAGGAATCACCACCAAATACCGGCAGCATATCGGTCCAGGCTTCTACGTCATAGACGACACCATAATTACGGCCATAATCAAATGAACCGTATTCGCCATATTTCAGACCCGCATAGGCCAGACGGTTAAAGGATTTATCACCGGCGGACTCAGTATTATTTGCGTAGGTTTTATATTCCCACTGGCCGTAACCGATCAGATCGTTGGTGATCTGGGTTTCACCTTTGAAGCCAACCTGCACATAGGTTTCATCGCCATCGTCGCCAGGGTTGTCAGAGAAGGTATGACGTGCATCGACTTTACCGTACAGGTCAACTTTATTACCGTCTTTATTGTACATCTCAGCGGCATTTGCTGCGCCAGCCATTAATAACGCGGGTACAAGAATGGCCAATACTTTTCTTTTCATTATATATTCCCTTTAGAGATAATTTATATGAATATATGTAATCACGCTCCGCAACTACAGCGTCGACACTATTCCAGGAGAGGGGTTTTAAGTTCAATAATAAATGTAATTAAATGGGTAAAAATATTACTAAATATGTCTAGTGTCGCTTTATTTTTCTCGTGAATTATAATTTGAAATATATATTGGTTAATTATTGTTAAGTATTTTTCGTGGTTATTTTATAAATTCTATTATTAACCTAAATTATATTTCTCCGAATTAAACACTCACCAGTCGTCCTCTTCTGTAACCTTGCCCAGGATCAACTTAACGCAAACTGAGCGTCAGAAACCTTCACACAGTACAGGGTTTAATGCCAAAATGTGATAACTGTCACAAAACTAGAGTAAGCATGTGCAAACGGTACGGCAGTGACCGTGGAGTGAAAGATGGAACGAAAAATCGAACGCAGCCTGGGAGGCAAACTGGCCCTGTGGGTGTTTTATGCTTTTTGCGGTTACTTTGTCTGGGCGATGGCCCGGTATGTTTGGGTCATCAGTAAAATACCGTCGCTGCCGAATGCAGCAGTGGAAGGGGATTTGGGTTCGACCAGCGGCAAATGGCTTGGGGCATTGCTGGGGTTTCTGGTGCTGGGCACGGTCGGCCTGATCCTGGGCGGGATTGCGTGGTACACCCGTCCCCGTCAGGACAACTCGTGATAGCGTCCGGGAAAGTTGCTATTGTAACCATTTTAACAACAGGACGTGATGATGGAACTTACGCAGTGGCAGCAACGTTTTGAGCGCTGGCTCGGGGAAAACCACACCACCGACGACACCGCGCATGATATTTCGCACTTTCGTCGCGTCTGGATGACGGCGCAAAAAATCCTGGCTAACCAGGCGGTCGAGCCGCTGGTGATCCTGACCGCCTGCTATTTCCACGATATTGTCAGCCTGCCGAAAAACCATCCTGAACGCGGCCAGTCATCCCAGCTGGCAGCGCGTAAAACGCGTGAGATCCTGCATCGCGACTTCCCGGACTTTCCCCCCGCGCATTATGACGCCGTGGCGCATGCTATTGAGGCGCACAGCTTCAGTGCCGGGATCGCGCCGCAGAGTCTGGAAGCGAAAATTGTGCAGGATGCTGACCGGCTGGAAGCGTTAGGGGCGATTGGCCTGGCGCGCGTGTTTGCCGTTTCGGGGGCGCTGGGCGTGCCGCTTTTTGACGCACGCGATCCCTTTGCTGATGCGCGAACCCTTGATGACCGGGCGTTTGCCCTCGACCATTTTCAGACCAAGCTGCTGCGCCTGCCTGATACAATGCAAACAGAAATGGGGCGCGAGCTGGCACGCCACAACGCCGATTTTCTCATCCAGTTTATGGCAAAACTGAGTGCCGAATTACAGGGTGACTGCCTGGGGCTGGATAGCCAGGTACTGAGCCGCTTCCGCCGCAGTTTGCACCGTTGAACTGTGGTAATCTGTTTCCAGTCTTTATTGTCCGGTTAAAAGAATGCAGGAAAATCGATCAGTGAGTGAGCCCGCACCTGAGCAGGCTGAGAAATCAACGGCAACGGTGCAGGCGCTGCTGCGCCAGCTGCTGGATATCTATGATGCCAAAACCCTCGCCAGCCAGCTCATGGCACACGGTGAGGGTCACTGGAGCCCGGCAATCATTAAGAGACTTATCACCAGCGAGCGGGCAGGGCATCGCCTGAGCGACGGCGAGTTTCGTTATCTGCAAACATTGCTTCCGCGTCCTTCCGCCGCCCATCCCCATTATGCCTTCCGCTTTATCGATCTGTTTGCCGGTATCGGGGGCATTCGACACGGATTTGAAGCCATCGGCGGACAGTGCGTCTTCACCAGCGAGTGGAACAAACACGCGGTCCGCACCTATAAAGCCAACTGGTATTGTGACCCGGACGCGCATCAGTTCAACGCGGATATCCGCGATGTCACGCTGAGCCATAAAAGCGGCGTGAGCGATGAAGAGGCGGCAGAGCATATTCGCCAGAACATCCCGGCGCATGACGTACTGCTGGCGGGCTTCCCGTGCCAGCCATTCTCGCTTGCCGGGGTATCGAAGAAAAATGCCCTCGGACGTGCCCACGGTTTTGCCTGCGATACGCAGGGAACCCTGTTTTTTGATGTCGCCCGTATTATCGATGCCCGCCGTCCGGCCATTTTTGTGCTGGAAAACGTCAAGAATTTAAAGAGTCATGACGGCGGTAAAACCTTCCGCATTATTATGCAGACGCTGGATGAGCTGGGCTACGACGTGGCGGACTCCCAGGATATGGGTGCCGATGATCCTAAAATCATTGACGGGAAATACTTCCTGCCCCAGCACCGGGAACGTATTGTGTTGGTCGGGTTCCGCCGCGATCTCAACCTGAAAGGTGATTTTACCCTGCGGGATATCCCGTCGCTCTATCCGGCGCGCCGTCCGTCCGTCGCCGATCTTCTGGAGCCCGCCGTCGACGCGAAATTTATCCTCACCCCGGTGCTGTGGAAGTACCTCTATCGCTATGCCAAAAAGCATCAGGCAAAAGGCAACGGTTTTGGTTTTGGCCTGGTCAACCCGAACGATCCGCACTGTGTCACCCGCACCTTGTCCGCGCGCTATTACAAAGATGGTGCGGAGATCCTGATCGATCGTGGCTGGGACAAAGCGCTGGGCGAGAAAGACTTTGATAACCCTGAGAACCAGCGTCATCGTCCTCGTCGCTTAACCCCACGCGAGTGCGCGCGGCTGATGGGGTTTGAGACGCCGCAGGGGTACAGCTTCCGCATTCCGGTCTCTGATACGCAGGCCTACCGACAGTTTGGCAACTCGGTGGTGGTGCCCGCCTTTGCGGCGGTGGCGAAACTGCTGTCCTCACGCATTAAACAGGCGGTTGCCCTGCGCCAGAGTGAGGCCGTCAATGACGGATGTGCACAATAAGGCGACGCGCAGTAAAAACATGCGTGCCATCGGTACGCGTGATACGGCGATTGAGAAACGCCTCGCCGGGCTACTGACTGAGGCAGGCTTTGACTTTCGGGTGCAGGATGCCGCACTTGCCGGGCGTCCTGATTTCGTCATTGATGCCTATGAGTGCATTATCTTTACCCACGGCTGCTTCTGGCACCGTCACGACTGCTATCTGTTTAAAGTCCCGGCGACGCGCACCGATTTCTGGCTGGAGAAGATTGGCAAAAACGTCCAGCGCGATCGGCGGGATATCGGCACGCTTGTCGAACAGGGATGGCGGGTGCTGGTGGTGTGGGAGTGTGCGCTACGCGGCAGACTGAAGCTGAACGATCGGGATCTGACCGAACGGCTGGAAGAGTGGATCTGCGGCGGCGGTCAGACCGCGCAGATCGACACTCAGGGCATTCATCCGTTTACGGTTTCTCCACCTGACACGGCACCACCTCAGGCTTAGCGGGCAGCAGGTATTTCCCCAGCGTGACCAGCACCACGGCAAACACAATTACGCCCAGCGCCAGCCATTCAACCGGCGACAGCGTTTCACCGCCGAGTCCCGTACCCAGCAGCACGGCAACCACCGGGTTAACGTAGGCGTAACTGGTGGCGACCGCCGGAGAGACGTTGCGGATGAGGAACATGTACGCATTAATGGCAATGATGGAGCCAAACAGCGCCAGATAACCCACGGCGAGGAAGCCAGACAGATCCGGCATGGTTGTCAGCGTTTCGCCCGTCAGCATGGAGGCAATCAGCAGCACAATGCCTGCGGCAAGCATCTCAATGGCGCCCGCCATCATGCCGGACGGCAGCTCAATACGCGAACCGTAGACGGAGCCAAACGCCCAGCTCATGGATCCGATAAGGATAATCACGGCCCCCCACGGGTTACCACTCAGGTTGCCGCCGCTGTTGAGCAGAATGATCCCGGCGAGCCCAATTCCAATCCCCAGCCATTCCAGCTTGCGGGTGCGAATGCCGAAAAGACGGCTAAAGCAGAGCGTGAACAGCGGGACAGTGGCGACCACCACCGCCGCGATACCGGAGGGCACGTTCTGATGTTCAGCGACGGTGACAAAGCCGTTGCCCACGGCCAGCAGCAGTAGGCCAATCAGCGCCGCATTCAGCATCGGGCGCAGCGGAGGGAGTTTATGTCCGCGCAGCAGCAGGAAGGCCATCAGCAGGACGCCAGCCGAGAGAAAACGGATACCCGCCATCATCAGCGGAGGCCAGCTTTCCACCCCAATGCGAATGACGAAGTAGGTTGACCCCCAGATGATATACAGCGAAAAGAGCGCCCCGATGAGCGGTAGTAAGTGCCGAAAACGCATAGTCCCTCACGACGAAATAAAAAGTTCGCTCATAGTAAACGTCAAAACTACCGGGCTGGCGAGCCCTTTAATTGTGTAGTTGCTGTGAAATTTTTGTTGACGCAATGTGCCTGTTTCCGGGTGTGCGGTTTTGTTCCATACTATTCACTTAATTAGCAAAAAAAGAAGGATAGTCATTTTGGCGGGAAGTAGCTTATTAACATTGCTGGACGACATTGCCACCTTGCTGGACGACATTTCCGTTATGGGAAAACTGGCGGCGAAGAAAACAGCAGGGGTTCTGGGGGATGATTTATCGCTAAATGCGCAACAGGTAAGCGGGGTGCGGGCTAACCGTGAGTTGCCGGTAGTATGGGGCGTGGCGAAAGGCTCATTCCTCAACAAGGTGATCCTGGTGCCGCTGGCGCTGCTGATCAGCGCCTTTATCCCCTGGGCGATTACGCCGCTGCTGATGATTGGCGGCGCATTTTTATGTTTTGAAGGGGTAGAGAAGGTGCTGCACTCCTTCGCCGCGAGGAAGAAGCACGACACGCCAGAAATGCGCCAGCAGCGTCTGGAAGCACTGGCTGCGCAGGATCCAAAAACCTTCGAACGCGATAAAATCAAGGGCGCTGTTCGTACTGACTTTATTCTGTCGGCGGAGATTGTGGCCATTACGCTGGGTATCGTGTCTGAATCGCCGCTGCTGAATCAGGTGCTGATCCTCTCCGGGATCGCCATTCTGGTGACGGTGGGGGTTTACGGCCTGGTAGGGCTTATCGTTAAACTCGATGACATTGGCTTCTGGCTGGAAGCGAAATCGAGCGCGATAGCTAAAGGGATCGGTAAAAGCCTGCTGGTGCTCGCCCCGTGGTTGATGAAGAGTCTTTCCGTGGTGGGGACGCTGGCGATGTTCCTTGTCGGCGGTGGGATTGTGGTACACGGTATTGCGCCGCTGCACCATGCGATAGAACATTTTGCTGCACAGCAGGGCGCCGTGGTGGCGGCCATTCTGCCTACGCTGCTTAATCTGGTGCTGGGCTTTATTGTGGGCAGTATCGTGGTCGCCGCAGTGAAGCTGGTTGAAAAGCTGCGCGGTGCGGCGCACTAATTGTTACCCGCGCCAGGATGCAAAAAGGCCATTCCTCGTCTAAATTGAAAAAGTTTCACCCTGATACAGGAGGCAGGTATGGTCTTTTTGGTCAGTGATGAAGTTAAGCCTAAGAAGGGCGGCCCACGTATGATTGTCACCGGCTATTCCAGCGGAATGGTGGAGTGTCGGTGGCATGACGGTTACAGCATCAAGCGGGAAGCGTTTCGTGAAGATGAGCTTCAGCCGGGTGACGGGCGGCAAAAGCGTGACAAGGCTTAATCACTTAACGCCCGGCCTTGCCGGGCGTTTTTATATCAAGTATCGGGTGTAAGGAAGCGATCAGGGAGTATGTGTGCAGCGTGATACCTTTGTTGTAAGACGAACTTTTCTGCAATGGCTGCATAAGCGTAGCAATCCAGGTGCGATTGTTAATCTCTGTTTTCTGGTGGTACTGGTTTTTTCGACCCTCCTCACCTGGCGTGAAGTGGTGGTGCTGGAAGATGCCTATATCTCAAGCCAGCGCAACCATCTGGAAACGGTGGCCACGTCGCTGGACAGACAGCTTCAGTTCAGCGTGGACAAACTGCTTTTTTTTCGCCAGAGCATGCGCGATGCGCTCCAGACGCCGCTGGCGTTTGATGTCCTGCGTGCAGCGGTGACACGCTTCAATGCAGACCGGTCTCGTCCTTTCTGGCAACTTGCCGTGGATACAAAACGTACGCTGCCCATCAACGGCGTATCGGATGCCTTTGTTGAAAAGACCACGCTGCTTAATCGCGACGATGAACTTCTCGATAATGAAGTGTCTGCTGCGCTTGAAGTGGGCTATTTGCTCAGGCTGGCCTCACCGGTCATGCGCAGCGAAGAACGTGTGGTCTATGTCTCCCGCGCCGGGTTTTACCTCTCCACGGAGACAGCGACACAGACTGCCGATATTATCCCGCGCTATTACCATCTGGTGACCCAGCCCTGGTTTACGCAGCAAACGGAACGTAACAACCGTGCGCGCGCGGTGCTGTGGTTTATCACCTCGCCGTCAACCTGGACGGGCAACGAGCGCATGATCACCGCCAGCGTACCCATCTATTTTGACCATTACTGGTACGGCGTGGTGGCGATGGATTTTTCTCTCAATACCATGAAACGGATGCTGGCCGACGCGACGGATGACCACGCCGAGGGCGAATATCAGCTGTATGATACCCGGCTCAATATGATTGCCTCTTCTGAAGCGTCCACAAGCGAGGCCAACCATTTTGATGAGCGTGAAACGGCACAGATTGCGCATGCTATTGAGAACAATACCGGCGGCGGGATCCGGCTCGGCAGCCGTTTTGTCAGCTGGGAGCGGCTCGACCATTTTGACGGGGTTATCCTGCGGGTGCATACCCTGCATGAAGGGGTAAAAGGCGACTTCGGCAGCATCAGTATCGTGCTGGCGCTGCTGTGGGCGCTCTTCACCGCCATGCTGCTGATCTCCTGGCTGGTGATCCGCCGGATGGTCAGCAACATGTACACGCTCCAGCATTCGTTGCAGTGGCAGGCCTGGCACGATCCGCTCACCCGCCTCCATAACCGTGGGGCGCTGTTCGAGCGGGCAAAAGCGCTGGCCGCGCAATGTCAGGCGCAGTCGCTGCCGTTCTCGGTGGTGCAGATCGATCTCGATAATTTTAAAAGCATCAATGACCGCTTCGGCCATCAGGCCGGAGATAAGGTGCTGTCTCATGCGGCGGGGCTGATTGCCAGCGCCCTGCGTAAGAACGACGTTGCCGGGCGCGTGGGCGGGGAAGAGTTTTGCGTGGTCCTGCCGGGTATCGGGCTGGAGGAGGCGAGAGCGGTGGCGGAACGCATTCGCTCACGCATCGACAGCAAAGAGATCCTGGTGAAAAAGAGCACGACGTTGCGTATCAGCGCGTCGATGGGGGTCAGCTGCGCGCAGGAGAAGGGGAATTACGACTTCGAACAACTGCAGTCGATAGCGGATGCCCGGCTGTATCTGGCAAAACAGCGCGGCCGCAACCAGGTGGTCTGGGACGATCACGACAAGAAGTGATCCAGCCCTTCATGCCAGCCCGCCGGTCCTGCTTGCTGCGTGTGATACACCCGGGCAGGGTTATCGTCGCGCAGCGTGATGCCCTGGCGGTTAATGCCCTTGATCACCACCGCGAAGTCGACGCTGTCGAGCAGGGGCGCATCATTCGGACCATCGCCCAGCCCGAGCGTCGTGGGCATGATGCCTTCCTGTTCGCGATACTGCGCAACCAGCCAGTTCACCGCCACGTCCTTTCCGCAGCGGGCGTCCAGAATGTGCCAGAAGCGGGCACCCTGCAGGCATTTCAGACCGCGCTGCGCCAGCTCCTCTTCAAACTGCACCATTTTCTCATCGGTGTCTCGCCAGATGAGCGTGACAGAGGCTTCATGTTTACGCGCAAGCGTGGAACGATAGCGGCTCAGCCCCGTCCATTCGCCGATCACCCGGTCATCGACATCGTCAAAGGTGGTGAATTTATACCCTGCCTGCAGGCGGATTTGCTCAATGAACGGGCGAATGTCGCGGTGGAGCATTCCCATAGTAAGGCGCTGCGCCTTCTCCCAACGTACATCGGGCTGGATGACCGCGCCGTTTTCGGCAATAAACGGTAACCCCTCGAGGCCCAGATCCTGCTGAATATCCTGCATCTCCGCTGCGGTTTTGCTGCTGCACAGAATGAGCGGTACCTGAAAATCCTGCAGCTTATCCAGCCAGGGCATTGCCGGCTGCCAGGCGTAGGTATGAATATCCAGCAACGAACCATCCAGGTCGGAAAAAACCAGCAGGGTGTCCTGCAGGGAAGGCCGTGCAGCTCCCGATTGCGAATAGCGCTTCATCTAAGAATATTCCTAAAAAAATAGGACTGTCGGAAGGGAAACGTGCGGAACCGATCCCGCCAAACCCGCATTCGACGTACCTTGCTGCTCATAACAAAAATTCACGTTTAAAAAATATAATATTCGCCACGAGAATATATGCTTGTCAGGCAAAATCGTTGAGGATAGTGTTTCAGCTACATCAGATTTCCTGGTGTAACGAATTTTCAAGTGCTTCTTGCATAAGCAAGTTTGATCCCGGCCATCCCCATGACCGGGATTTTTTTCGTCCTAACGATTCGCTTCAGACACGCTAAAGTCATGGATATCAAGCTCGAAGGCCTCGGCCAGTTCACGGTAGGTGTGATAATCCCTTCCGTTGACGATGACCCGGTCAGAGTTGTCATCCGTACGACGAACTTCTGACTCACTGATCTCATTGATGGCGGCCAACAGGGCATCGACATCCACTTCGACCTCGCGTTTGATGGTGTCGCTGTACTCTTTATCGGTCTTCATTTCGGGGTCCTCATTCAACCGTGTCCAACATTGATTATAGACTGAACACAAAAACGCCATTCGCGCGCCGTGGCGATGTGTGATTTTGCGTTTTGTTCTACACTGGCTCAAAACCACAGGAGGAACGTATGAAGGTTAACGATCGGGTTACTGTCAAAACGGATGGTGGACCGCGCCGCCCGGGGGTGGTACTGGCAATTGAAGAGTTTAGTGAAGGTACAATGTATCTGGTATCACTGGAAGACTACCCGCTCGGCATCTGGTTCTTTAACGAACTGGGGCATCCGGATGGCATCTTTGTGGAAAAAGCGGAGTAATACAGCGTCGGGTGCCTGGGTGCGTGCCCGACAGCGCCCGTAAAAGCAAAAATCTCTGGCCAGGCCAGAGATCGTGTAGGGTACTCAAGGTCTTATGCAACTAACGCATGTTGACGAAAATCCCGTTCGTCACATTATCAGTCAGGCGGACAACGTGGTAGATCACTTGCTTATTATGGGTTTTAATCTTCCTTTTAATATTTCCTTTATGTGACGAAACGGTTTTCGCTTTAATATTCATCTGGTCTGAAATTTGAATCGTTCCTTGCCCGGCCATCCACATTCGCAGCATGCTTGATTCAGTTCTGCTTAATGATAGGGTGGGTAAGTTAACCGCTCCTACATTCTTAACTTCCTTATTCAAATAATCCCCCAGAATGTCATCCAGCGACTCTGGTTTTATCGATTTAGAACTGATCAATAAATTTTTACGGACTAACAAATACTCATCGAAATGGATATTTGCGATCGCCATAAAAACAATAAACAGGGTTTTAGGATGCTGATTAATGATTTGCTTAATGTGCTGACTGTTGGCTGGATCGTGAATGAAACAGTCCTCATTAATAAACACCACGCCTGGTTTGAGTTCATCACAAGCGGCTGCGAGCTCCTCAACGGTGTGTGCGTCGTTGATGTCTCTCTTTCTTACCCCTCTGCTTGCCAGATACCCGGTTAACCCTAGCCGGGTGTAGCTGCATAAATCCATAATGATCGTTGACATGGCATACCCTCACTCAATGCGTAACGATAATTCACCATCTGCCTGAGAGCTCATAAACAGCCATACGGGATGGAAAAAATTAATAAACCTGTGAGCATGACAAAGACTTTCAGGCGGACTCACTATCCCGTAAAGTTACGTATAATTTGCCAGGAATCATCTTAAAGTAAAGTAAATATTAAGTATTGTGAGGTGGTTAGAAACAATTAAACCGCGTCAGATATATCCTGGAAGATGTTTTTCGTGTTTTATTTTAGGAATATCCTCAGAAAGACAATATCAACTGTGAGGACTATTATTTACGTGGCAGCTCGCTGACAATATCCGCTAAGAGGTTGAATATCTCGCCGAATAAATGCTCACAGAAGGGGGCGATAAGTGGCATTAGCAATGACATTAATAAAATTCCCACCGTCAGCGTCAGCGGAAAACCAATGACGAACACCGACAGTTGCGGGGCCATGCGGTTGAGTAAACCCAACGCCAGGTTCACGGTCAGGAGCAGGGTGATGATCGGCAGCGCCAGCATCAATCCGTTGAGGAACACCAGCCCTGCGGCGCGGGTGAGTGCCAGGAACGCATTGCTGTTAACCGGGTTTTCCCCAATGGGCAGCGTGTGGAAGGTGTCCACCAGCATGGAGATGAGCCACAGATGGCCGTTAAATGACAGGAAAAGCAGCATCGCCAGCATATCGATAATGCGCGCCAGCACCGGCATGTTGAGGTGGCTGCCGGGGTCGACAAACGTGGCGAACGATAGCCCCATCTGCAGGCCGATCAGTTCCCCGGCGGTGCGCACGGCCGCAAAGGCCAGTTGCATGGTAAAACCAACCGCGACGCCAATCAGAATTTGCTGCAACGCCACCCATACCGCATTGGCCGAGAAGATCGGAATATTCACCGCAGGCAGGGAAGGGGCAACGATGATGGTGATGATGATGCCCAGCCCCACTTTGACCCGCTTCGGGATCGCTTTCTCGCTCAGAATCGGGGCGGTGGTGATCAGCGCCAGGATGCGCAGCATGGGCCAGAAATAGACCCCAAGCCACTGAATCCACTGGTCGCTGGTAAAATGGAGCATCGTCGCGTCAGCCGATGATGTACGGCAGATTGGTAAACAGGTTACGCATGTAGTCCAGCAGCAGATTGAGCATCCACGGCCCGGCAACAATGATTGCCACGAACACGGCGATGATTTTCGGAATGAACGAGAGCGTCATTTCGTTAATCTGCGTGGCGGCCTGCAGAATACTGATGATCAGACCGGTCACCAGGGCGACAAGCAGCAGCGGCGCGGCAACGGCAATCGCGATTTTCATCGCTTCCGTGCCCATCATCATGACCGATTCTGGCGTCATTGCGCGCTCCTCAACTGTAGAAACTCTGCGCCAGCGAACTGACCAGCAGCTGCCAGCCGTCGACCAGCACAAAGAGCATGATCTTAAAGGGCAGGGCAATGGTGGCTGGCGGTACCATCATCATACCGAGCGCCATCAGTACGCTGGCGATCACCAGGTCGATAATCAGGAACGGGATAAAGATGGTAAAGCCAATCTGGAAGGCGGTTTTCAGTTCGCTGGTGACGTACGCAGGCAGCAGTATGCGCATCGGCACGGCTTCCGGGCCCTGCAGCTCCCCGGTGTTGGAAAGGCGGGCAAAGAGGGCCAGATCCGCTTCGCGCGTCTGGCGCAGCATGAATTCACGCAGCGGCTGCGCGCCTTTCTCCAGCGCCTCCTGCATGGAGATTTTATCTTCACTGAACGGCTGGTAGGCGTCGGTATAAATCTTATCGATCACCGGCGACATAATAAAAAAGGTCAAAAACAGGGCCAGGCCCAGCAGCACCTGGTTTGGCGGCGCGGAAGGGGTACCCAGCGCGTTTCGCAGCAGGCCAAAGACAATGATGATGCGGGTAAAGCTGGTCATCATCAGCAGGATCGCCGGAATAAAGGTCAGCGAGGTGATGAACACCAGCGTCTGAACCGGGAGCGACCAGCTTTGTCCGCCGCCCGCCAGAGGGGTTGAAACCAGACCGGGCAGTTGCGCATAAACCGCAGGAGCAAACAGGCCAACGCCCGCGAGCGTCAGGGATAACAAACGGCGCATCAGGATCTCCCGGAACGCTTAAGCAAACTCTTCATGACGGACTGGAAATCCGCAGGGGCTTCTGCACGCTCATCACTGATAGCAGGGGCGGGCGGAAGTTTATGTAAAACGTTGACGTTTGACGCGGTGACGCCCAGCACCAGCCGTGCGTCCTCAACGTCTACGATGACCACGCGCTCGCGTGGCCCCAGTGTTGTACTGGCGCTGACCTTCAGACCGCGCGTCCCGGCGGTTTTACCCGCCAGGCCAAAACGCTTCGCCAGCCAGGCGGCGATAAGAATAAAGGCAATAATACCGAGCAACGCACCGCTCACCTGGAGCAGCGGTGAGCCGGGAACGGCGGAAGGTTGTGATACTGTTGCCTGGGTTTTCATTCTTAACGGCTCAGACGACGCATGCGCTCAGACGGGGTAATGATGTCGGTGATACGCACGCCGTATTTATCGGCCACGACCACCACTTCACCCTGAGCAATCAGATACCCGTTGATCAGGATATCCAGCGGCTCACCGGCCAGACCGTCGAGGGCCACGACGGAACCCTGCGTCAGACGCAGCAGCTCTTTAATGGTCATGCGGGTGCGGCCCAGCTCAACGGTCAGCTTAACCGGGATATCCATAATCAGGTCGATGTCCTGCAGCGTACCGCTGACATCACCGCCGCCTAACTGCTGGAAGACGGCATCCGCTGCACTTTTGGCCGGGGTCGCTTTTTGCTCGTTTAACGCGTCAGCCCACAGATCGTCCAGTGCTCCGCTGTTTTCATCGGACGGATTGTTCATGTCACTCATTTGGGCTGTTCCTCATTCAGCGAATTCAAAATCGGGTTGATCAAGTGCTCAACGCGTAACGCATACTGGCCGTTAATTGTGCCGTACTGACTTGTCAGCACGGGGACACCATCCACATGGGCAATAATGCGGTCGGGTTTTTCTATCGGCAAAACGTCACCGGGTTGTAATTTCAGGATCTGGGATAACCGCAGCGGAATATCGGCAAAGCTCGCTACCAGCTCAAGCTGTGAGTGCTGGACCTGGCGCACCAGGTTTTCACGCCAGTTCTGATCTTCATGACGTGAGTTCTCCAGCGGCGGGTTGACCAGCAGCTCGCGCAGCGGTTCGATCATGCTGAACGGCAGGCAGATGTTGAACTCGCCGGTCAGGTTACCGATCTCCACGTGGAATGGCGTGTTGACGACGATGTCGTTCGGAGAGGTGGTGATGTTGGTAAATTTCACCTGCATCTCAGAACGCACATACTCCACTTCCAGCGGGTTAATGGCCTTCCACGCGTCGCTGTATGACTCCAGCGCCAGCTTCAGCATGCGGTTAATGACGCGCTGTTCGGTGTGGGTGAATTCACGACCTTCTACTTTGGTCGGGAAGCGCCCGTCGCCGCCGAACAGGTTATCCACCGCAATAAACACCAGGCTTGGGGAAAACACCACCAGACCTGTGCCGCGCAGCGGTTTCAAATGGATCAGGTTAAGGTTGGTTGGCACCGGCAGGTTGCGGGCAAACTCATGATACGGCTGAATGCGGATCGCACCGACCGTGATATCCGGGCTACGACGCAGCAGGTTAAACAGCCCCATACGGAACTGACGTGCAAAACGTTCGTTAATGATCTCCAGCGCCTGCAGACGTTCACGTACCACGCGACGCTGGGTATTCGGGTCATAGGGACGAATATCGCTATCGCCGCCAATGCCCGGTTGCGGATCATCACTCTTATCGCTGTCGCCGTTGAGCAGCGCATCGATTTCTGCCTGAGAAAGAATACTGTCGCCCATGTCGTTACCGCAGAATAAAGGCTGTATACAGAACGTCAGTGACTTCCTGCTTAGGTTGGCCGTTCACCAGCGGGGTCGCCAGCGTTTGCTTAATAGCGTCGACCAGCTTTTGCTTGCCTTCATCGGTGGCAAGCGTTGAAGCGTCCTGACGAGAGAACAGCAGCAGCAGACGGCTGCGCACTTCCGGAAGGTAATCGTTCAGTCGGGAACGGGTGGCTTCATCTTTCAGGCGCAGCGTGATGCCGACATACAGCACACGATCCGCATCACCGAGGTTGACGGTGAAGGTATCCAGCGGGAAGAACACCGGTGCCGGCGGAGGTGGCAGTTCGGCTTTGGCCGCAGCAGTAGAAGGTTTCTGCTGCATGCGCCAGTAACTATAGCCCGCGGTAGCGCAGGCGGCGAGCGTGATTAACACCAGCAGCGGGATCCAGATGGAACGCTTACTTTTTTTGGTGATCGCGGAGTCAGTCATCTGATATGAGCTTCCTGTTTCGGTACAGCTTAATATGGTGATTATCCCGTGTCCGGCTGACGTCAAAGCGTGGAAAAGACGGGGATAATCACGCTACCTCTGGCGTTTAGGCGAAGATGTCTACGGCGCGGTTGCCGCTCGCAGCGGATTGCAGGGCTGCCGGGGTCGGCAGCAACTCATCGCTCTCTTCAGTAAATCCGCCATGTTGGCCGGAACGCGACGCCTGCTGTTGCTGCTGGGACGAAGACTGCTGCTGCCCGGCAAAGCTCTCGCTGCTGACGCTACTCTGCGTAAGCTGAATGCCGTTTTCCGCCAGTGACGTACGCAGTACCGGCAGGGCGGCTTCCAGTGCAGCACGCACGTGGCCGTGCGCAGAGACCATCTGCAGCTGCGCCTGGTCATTATCCAGCTTCAGCGAAATGTGCACCTGGCCCAGATCTTCCGGGTTCAGGCGCAACTCTGCGGTTTGCTGTCCTTGCTTCGCAAACAGCGTGATGTGCTGGCTCAGGTTCTGTTGCCATTCGTGGGTGCCGAGCGGCTGACTCAGCACCGGAGCAGTGGCAACGGTTGCGGCAGGCTGCGCGGTGGCGTGGCTGGAGACAATCGGCGCCAGGGTGGCGGTTGGTGTTGAAGACGAAGACGCGCTGGCAAGATCCTGTTTCTCGGCCGCGACGGCGAGCGCTGGCGTCGCCGGTGCGTTGGCCGGCAGGGACGGATCAACGTTTTGCGCCTGCCCGGCGAAAGACGGCTGCACGTTATCCTTGCCCGTCAGGGCGCTGCCCAGTGCGTGTGCAGACGTACCATTTTGCGTAAGCGTCGTGGCGGTCAGGGCAGACGTTGCTTTGAGCCCCTCACTGCCCGCGCCTTTCGCCGGGATCGGCGTGGAGGTCTGCTGGTGCGGCAGCATGGCCATCAGCGCGCTTAAGCCCGCCAGCTCTTCTTCGCTCAGTTCGGTTTTGCTGTTATCGGCACTATTCGCCGTGGTCAACGTCTTCAGGGCATCGCCCTTAGCGGCAGGCATCAGCCCGGAGACCAGCGTTTGCAGCGGCGTCGTCTGCGCCGTTTCATCGCCAGCCTGCGTGGATTGACGCGCGAGCAGATCGGCAATTTTCGCCTGCAGGGTGGACTCTCCCCCGGCGTCCTTCGCGACCCTGGACAGCTTGCTGCCAGCCGCCTTCAGGTCGGCCAGCGTCAGCGGCGCATCTTTGCCCTGACCGCTGGCGTCCGTTAACGCGCCCGCCAGCAGAGAAAGAAAGTCTTGCGCACCGTCGGTGCCTTTCCCCGTTTGCATGCCGCCTGACAGGTCGCTGTCGGTCATCAGCAGTTGTTGCAGTGTGATCATTCCGGTTTCCTCATTGATGCGCGCTGGGCAAACTCATCCATTTTTTTCTGATCCTGGCGGTTTTCCGCCAGCGTCGCCGCGGCAATCTGCCGGTCCTGTAAGGTCTGCCAGGCCTGCAGTCGCTGCTTCTTCTCGCGCCAGAAATTCAGCGCGGTGTCGACTTTTTGGGTCCATTGCTGAAGCTGCTGGCGATGCTGTTCTATCGCCTTCTCCAGCGTCTGAATAAACTGCTGATAGTTAATCCAGCGCTGGCTTCCAATGCCCTGTGTCATATCGGTATTGAGGTTGGTGCGATACTCATGCTGATAGTCGATTAACATCTTCAACTGCTCTTCAGCCTGCTGGCACCCGCGTCGCATTGCGCCAAGCTGCAATGCGGCATCATCAACTTCTTTTTCAGCCAGATCTTTCAGCGTTGATAACGCGCTGTTTTGCGCCATGACCGTCGCCCTCCACCTGTGTTACACCTGCGGGAAAATCAGCTCCAGAGCCTGAATCGAATCTTCCCAGTCGGCACGTTCAAATATGCCTTGTTGCAAAAATGCCTCCAGCTGCGGCCACAGGCTAATCGCTTTGTCGAGCATGGGATCGCTACCTTTGGCATACGCCCCCACGCTCACCAGATCGCGGTTGCGCTGGAAGCTGGAGAGCAGTTGTTTGAAGTTACGCACGCGGGCGTAGTGCTTCTCGGTAATCAGCGCCGTCATTGCGCGGCTGATGGATGCTTCAATATCAATGGCCGGATAGTGTCCGGCTTCGGCCAGGCGACGCGATAACACAATATGGCCGTCGAGGATCGCCCGCGCAGAGTCGGCAATCGGGTCCTGCTGGTCATCGCCTTCGGTCAGCACCGTATAAAACGCGGTAATGGAGCCACCGCCGCTAATGCCGTTCCCTGCGCGTTCAACCAGCGCCGGGAGTTTGGCAAAGACCGACGGCGGATAGCCTTTGGTGGCCGGTGGCTCACCGATGGCCAGCGCGATTTCACGCTGCGCCATCGCGTAACGGGTCAGGGAGTCCATGATCAGCAGCACGTGCTGGCCGCGGTCACGGAAATCTTCGGCGATGCGGGTGGCATACGCGGCACCCTGCATACGCAGCAACGGGGAGACATCCGCCGGGGCGGCGATGACCACCGAACGGGCGCGGCCTTCCGCACCCAGAATGTTTTCAATGAAGTCTTTAACTTCGCGGCCACGTTCACCGATCAGCCCCACGACGATCACATCGGCCTGGGTGTAACGGGCCATCATGCCGAGCAGGACCGATTTACCCACCCCTGAACCGGCGAACAGCCCCATACGCTGGCCGCGACCGACGGTCAGCAGGGCGTTGATCGGGCGCACACCGGTATCAAGAACATGTTCGATCGGGGTACGCTGCAGGGGGTTAAACGGTTGGGTGATCAGCGCGCCGGTTTCGGTGGTGTCCGGGGCGGGCAGGCCGTCGAGCGGTTTACCGCTGCCGTCCAGCACGCGGCCCAGCAGGGCAGGGCCGAGCGGGAGCTGCTTACCGCTTTGCAGACCATCGCCGATGATGTTTTTCGCATAGACGCGCGCGCCGGGCAGAATGCCTTCCACCTCTTCAAGCGGCATCAGGAAAAGACGCTGGCCGTTAAAGCCCACCACTTCACTTTCCACTTCTCGCGTTTCCTGCCCATCCTGACGCTCGATCACGCAGGTGGCCCCCAAAGGCAGCTGCAGGCCGGTGGCTTCCAGCACCAGACCGGTGGCGCGGGTCAGGCGCCCATAACGACGAACAGATGGCAGTTGCGCCATCTTCGTTTCAAAGTTATCGAGCGTGTTGAGCCAGCGAGTGAGGCGTGCGGTCATCAGACGACTCCCGGAGCCGCCAGGCGGCACAGTTCCTGCCAGCGGGTAGCGACGCTGGCATCCAGATCGCCTTCATCGGCGGAGACTTTGCATCCGCCGTGATGTAGCGACGGGTCACCGCGCAGACGCCAGCCGTGCAGGCTCAGCGTGGCACCGAGACTCTCTTCCACGCGCTGGAGATCGTCCGGATGAACGCGCAGTTGCGGTTTTCCGCTGAACAACGGCTCTTGCTGCAGCAGGCCCTGAATTTGTTTGATCAGCGCTGAATTATCGACCGCCGGGGTCTGGCCAATTACCTGACGGGCCGCTTCCAGCGCCATCTGCATCAACCGGGAAGCAATCACGCTGTCCAGCGCATCCAGGGTGTGCTGGAACTCGCTGACCAGCTGCTGCATACGGGCATGGAGAGGCGCCTGCTGCTGGCGCGCCTGCTCAATACCCTGTTCTAACCCTTTCGCCAGACCTTCCTGATAACCCTGGTCATGGCCCTTCTGTCGGCCTTCGTTCAGGCCAGCATTAAAACCTTGCTCATGCGCCTGCATTTGTAACTGCGCCAGCATCTGTGTGCGCTGTTCTTCTTCGCTCAGTTCAGGCGCCTCGACGTCGGTGTCGCCCTCCTCGGGCGACGCTACGACAGCCGGGGTGAATTCAGAGAGGGCAGGGGCCAGATCGTCAGGCGTCCAGCGCTTCCACGGTAGCTCATTAGACATAGGTGTCGTCTCCGCTGCCAATTACCATCTCGCCGGTTTCTGCCAGACGACGAACGATGAGCAGGATCGCTTTCTGTTCGTTTTCCACCTGAGACAGACGCACCGGGCCACGGTTGGCAAGGTCGTCGCGCAGGATATCTGCCGCACGCTGGGACATGTTGCGCAGGAACTTCTCGCGCAGCGGCTGTTCGGCACCTTTGAGGGCGATAAGCAGCGACTCGGAATCCACTTCCTGGAGCAGGCGCTGGATGCTGCGGTCGTCCACTTCGACCAGGTTTTCGAACAGGAACATCTCGTCGATAATTTTCTGCGCCAGCTCGCCGTCGAACTCGCGAACTGCCGTAATAACGGCTTCTTCCTGCTGCGTTTTCATCAGGTTGATGATTTCCGCCGCCGTTCTCACGCCGCCCATTTTGCTGCGCTTGAGGTTCTGGCCGTCGAGAAGGTTGTTCAGCACTTCGGTCAGCTCCGCCAGCGCCGCTGGCTGGACACCGCCGAAGGTGGCGATACGCAGCATCACATCGTGACGCAGGCGCTCTTCGAACAGCGCCAGAATATCGGCCGCCTGACCACGTTTGAGGTGAACCAGAATGGTGGCGATAATCTGCGGGTGCTCGTCGCGAATAAGGTCGGCGGCACTCTGCGGCTCCATAAAGTTGAGCGTTTCGATCCCGCTGGCGGTATCGCGCGTTTCGAGAATGTCTTCCAGCAGGCTGGCGGCACGCTCTTCACCCAGCGCCTTGACCAGCACGGAGCGCAGATAGTCGTTGGCGTTGACGTTGAGCGCTGCAAACTGTTCGGCTTCCTGCTCAAATTCCGACAACACTTCGGTCAGCTGTTTGTTGGAGATCTGACGCACGTTGGCCATGGCCGCACTCAGAATTTGTACTTCTCGCTGGGAGAGGTGTTTAAACACCTCTGCCGCACGATCTTCGCCAATGGTCATCAGCAGGATGACGCTTTTATCGGTGCCCGTAAGCGTATTACTCATGTTCGTTACCCATCCACTGGCGGATGACCAGCGCCACGACGCGCGGATCGTTATCTGACATTTCGCGAATGCGCTGGCTCATGACCTCAGCACCCATGCGCTGGTTAGCACGACGCTGCTGCATCTGTTCATCTTTGCTGAGGCGGACTTCCACCGCTTCTTCCACTTCCTGACGCGCGTTAATCTGTTCGCGAGCCGCTTTCTCGGCTTCTGCACGACGTTGCAACTGAGGACGAACGCCCTTACGCCACAGCAGCCAGGCGACAATCAGCACCAGCAGCCAGCGTCCTGCAGACATCAGCTGATCGATAAACGCCTGCTGTTGCCAGAACGGCAGCTCACCGCCGGTCTCATCTACCGGGTTAAACGGTGAATTCACCACGTTGAGGCTATCGCCACGCTTCTCGGAGTAACCCATCGCTTCACGGGTCAGGTCTTCGATCTGCTTCATCTGCTCTGCCGTCAGCGGCAGCGGTTTGCCATTCGGCAGCGTTTTGTAGTTCACCACGACGGCCACCGACAGACGCTGAATATCACCCACGTTCAGTTTCGTGTGGCGGATAGTCCGATCCACTTCATAGTTGGTGGTTTCGTTACGGCTGCTGGTACGTGGACCGGCATTGCTGGCCGTCGAGGTTGTGGTCTGCTGATTTTGCTGACCGTTCTGCTGATTAGCCGGCGGCGTGGAAATAGGGGCCGCGTTAGCCGGGGCAGGCTGGTTAGAGAGTGCGCCCGGCACGCCGCCTGGGTATGCACCGCCAACCTGTTCGTTTTCGTTAACCTGGCGAGAGCGCATCACTGCCTGAGCCGGATCGCCGTTCGGGCGGTACTGCTCTTCGGTCTGTTCTTTATTAGAGAAGTCGATCTGCGCGGTAACCTGGGCATGGACGTTGCTGTTACCCACAACCGGGCCGAGGATCGCTTCGATGCGGCGCTGGAGGCGCGCTTCCACATCGGCGGCATATTTCAGCTGCGCGTCATTCAGATCGCGTCCGGCGGTATTGCTTTGGGTCAGCAGGTGACCACTCTGGTCAACCAGCGTGACGTTACCCGGCGGTAAACCGGCGACGGCGCTGGAAACTAAATGTGTAACCGCGCTGATTTGCCCTTCATCCAGCGCCCGGCCGGGTTCAAGGTTGACAGTAACGGAAGCCGACGGGGATTTCTGTTCGCGGACAAACAGGGACGGTTTAGGCATGGCAAGGTGCACGCGGGCGCTCTTCACCGGGCCTAATGTTTCAATCGTGCGGGCCAATTCACCTTCCAGCGCACGCTGGTAGTTCACCTGTTCGCTGAACTGGCTGATACCGAACTTTTCCTGATCCAGCAGTTCAAAACCCACTGCGCCGCCCTTCGGCAGGCCCTGCTGCGCCAGACGCAGACGGAGTTCATGGACTTTATCTGCCGGTACCTCAAGCGCACCCCCGTTATCGGCGAAGCGATAAGGGATGTTCATTTGAGTCAGTTGGGTGACGATGGCGCCGCCATCCTGATCGGAAAGGTTGCTGTAAAGCGTGCGGTAATCAGGACTTTTCGCCCACAACACCATCGCTACAAGGATCGCAATTGCGGCAGCGCCTGCCACGATCAACGGGATTTTAGGATTCGCGCGAAGGCGGTTCATCCACTCGAGTGATTTATTCTGCGGCGCTGTCGATGCTGCTGCACTCATTGCGCACCTCTTAAATCCTGGTGGTTTACGTTATTCGTGTAGAGAAACAAAACTGACTCCCGGGTCGGCAAACACGACAAAAGTTCCATATTGATGGCCCAGCCATTATTTGATGATTCGTGATTTTCTATGGGCCAAATAACCTGGTTTTTTATCGCTATTTACCGCCATTATCTTATTGACAAGCTGTTAGTCTTGACCGCGTAAAAAACCATCCAGGGGAGAGTCATGGCTATACAGGGTATTGAAGGGGTTATCAGTCAGCTGCAGGCAACCGCGATGACGGCCCGTAATCAGAATGTGGCAGAACAGCAGCCGACCATCAGCTTTGCCGGGCAACTGCATGCTGCGCTCGACCGTATCAGCGATACCCAGACCGCCGCGCGTACCCAGGCCGAGAAGTTCACCCTCGGTGAACCTGGCGTGGCGCTGAACGATGTGATGACCGATTTGCAAAAAGCCTCGGTCTCTCTGCAGATGGGGATCCAGGTGCGTAATAAGCTGGTGTCTGCGTATCAGGAAGTGATGGGCATGCAAGTTTAGGTTATCTAACCTAATGATATTTATAATTAATAACCATCCGATCCCACGGCGTGGGGCATGGATGGGGCAAACTCACTCAATTTCTGGTTGAGGATGAGTACCTGGTCCTGATTATTTTCAGCCATCCAGGATCCGTACACCCGGTAAACCATTTGCGCGTCGGTGTGGCCCATTTGCTTCGCGATGAAGTTCGGGTTGGCACCGGCAGCTAACGACCAGCATGCATACGTGTGTCGGGACTGGTATGCTCTGCGATAGCGAATCCCGGCGCGTCGCATTGCCGCTTCCCACGACTGGTTAATCGACCCCACTGCGTAATGATGCCCGGCACGGCCATTACGTGATGCGATCTGCGGGTTGAACACGAACGTGCATGGATGCACATCGGTACGGCCATACTCCCGCAGTTTCACCTCAACCTGATGCTGCTTACCCAGGCGTGTTAACTCGGCCTGGCTCTTCAGCGCGTCGATCGCTGGCTGAATGAGGTTGATGATACGGTCCGTCCCGGCCTCTGTTTTCGGAAGGGTGAACTCCTTCGTTAACGTGTGGTTCCGGCGGATAATCATCGTACCCGCTTTCAGGTCGATATCTTCCCAGGCCAGCGACACAAGTTCTCCGTGGCGAACGCCGGTGTAGACGGCAAGAGACCACATGTTTTTCAGTTGCTGGTGGGCGCAGGCGTTAATCAACCTGACAAACTCATCGCGCGTCAGCGGGTCAGGCTCGCATCGTGACCGCTTAAGCATGGCGATCCCGGTGAACGGATTCACCCGTACATAACCGCTGTCTGCGGCAAACTTAAACATCCCGCCCATGGTCTTCATGTAGTTGTTGACCGTTCTGACTGAGCGGCCCTTAACCGGCGTTTTCTGCCCGATTTTCAGCGTGTGATAACCGGTCAGCAATTCCTTCCTGATAAACAGCAGATCTTCCTGCGTTACCGCAGATACCAGCCTTTCCCCACCAATCCTGGGCACCATGTTGCGCGCTATAGATGCATAGCGTGACATCGCGTTGGTGCTGATCTCCATACGCTTCAGTTCAAGCCACTTGTTCGCCAGCTCCAGCACGGTGATTTCTTTGCTCTCCACCCCAAACCTTTTCAGGTTAGGCGAGTCTGGGAATTGCGTTGCATAGTTGAAGTTGCCGGTCTTAATCGAAAAGCACACCGACGCGCGCAGCTCGCCAGCGACCTTTCTGTTTTTTGGTGTATCCGGCACGCCGAGGCTTTCACGAACCCGGATGCCTTTATAGATGAACCAAATGCGGAGCGTACCGCCATGGTTCTCCACGCCTGTTGGGTATGCTGACTTAGCCATTATTCCCTCCTGACGTCCAAGAGCCCGATAAGCATAAACGGATCTTCATTGGCGCGCACCCGGCTGTTTCTTTGACATGCTCTCAACCCACTGGTCGACAGCCTTTCGGTTGTACATGCATTCGCTGTTTTTCTTCGGCACGCCGTCCGGTGAGACGTGAAGGTATTCCCGTCCTACCATCCAGCATTTTTTGCGGGCCCGCTCGATTGTGCCGGGGCGAAGGCCGGTAATCTCGACGAGCTTTTCTTCTGTTACCCAGTCGTTGGGCACGATTAAGGTCATTTCGCTCATGGGTTTCTCCAGGCAAAAAGAACCCGGCGCGGGGCCGGGCAAAAGGGATAACGTGGCAGTGCTTTCGCACCCAATAGCCAGCTCATAACTGGCTATCAGTTGCGTCAGCCGTCTTCGTCTTCGTCGTATTTGTACAGGTCATTCATGCCGTGCTGTTGCGGCGTGTCGCCTGGGTAGCGAACCTGAAAAGCAAACTTTCGCCATTTGAAATGCTCTTCTTCGGTCTGTTCACTCCAGCGCGGAGCAATATCATCAGCAGACCATTCTCCATTCTTGAGTAAGACGGTGCCGCAGTTGCTACCCATATCTTCATCCGCATAACGGATATGAAACTCGAGGTGCGGGAATCTGCTGGCGAGTTCATGGTAAACAGGCTCTGGGCAACTCCATGCCGTCTCAAAACGAATCACCAGAGGGGCACCGCTTGCTGCATGACGTGCCAGCTTCTTTTTGAAAACGCGTTTATCGTATGCCCGCACGTGCGTTGGTCGATGCTGGTAGCCTCGCTTAACTCGTTCACGCGGCCTGTCGATCGGCATTTCTACACTGTAGGCATTCCACTTTGTTCCCCATTTGGCGCATGACCAGTCGTACCAGGAATAAAACCCGTAACGGCGCTTATTTTCGATGCGCATCATTGCGTGTTGTTTAACCTTTTTTATGAATTTGTCCGTGCTGCCGTGCTTTCGCATCATTTCTATTACTGCGGATGGGCTTTCAATTTCCTCGAATGCGAAGCGGCCCATGTGCTCGCCAGCGATAGCGCTGGCAAGTTTTTCCACCCAGGAACTTTCGTCAATCATCAGGCTCTTCGGCATGCGAGAAATATTGTTGAAATCAATATTCCCGCGCTTATTGGTGATTGATCGGATAAACGCGAGGCGCTGTTTATTGGTTCCGCCGATAACGCGGATTTCGTTTGTTACGTGGTTTGGCATTCTGTCTCCTTACGCCGCGCGCTGGGCACGCAGCGATTTAATGTGCTCGCTCTTCTCCAGTTCGGCGCGTATCTGTGCCGCCTCACGGTGATCGAGGTGTTCGAAATCGTTACTAAAGCGGTCGATTGAAGCGATGTTGATCCGGCCATGTCGCCAGTAGCGGACTATCTGTTAAGTGCAACTGTGGATGATGACAGGCCAACCGTGCTGGTCAGCGTAAATCTGACCTCGTTGAATTAGCTGGAACATTGGCTGACTCCTGCATCATGAGGAACACAATCATTGCGGCGCGGAGAGGATTTAACTGATGCTGAATTCCGAAATTTCGACACGATGATAATGCGTCGCACCACTCGTGATACTCACCTTCATACTCCGGAAGAGTGCCATCAAACAAGATGCTGATTCGGTTATCAGCTATGATTGGCCATGCATCACTAGGCTTTTGGCATGGGTCGAAATCATCATTTATATTTCCAAAGCCGCGTCTTATTGCAAATTCGTCACCGCCAAGGGAGTAGTAAACTGTTTCCCGCTCTTTTCCTACTCGGTAGCTATCCGTAACCTTTGCACCCAAAGAAATGGCAACTAAGTTATTAATCTCAAAGTCGCTTAGCTCGGTGTAATCCATCAAGCCCCCCTTTGCTTGCGTAAAAGCTCTAGGTCAGCCTGGCAACTGGCGCAGGTCTGACAGCCGGGAACGGCAGTTCGCCGCAGCTCCGGGATTTCCTCGCCGCATTCTTCACAACGCTCAGCTGATACGGCGTTGCGGTCGATGCGGTGAGCGGAAAGGGCGGCGTTACGCTGAAGCTCTTCTATTTCTGCTGCGGTATCGATGATGTCTGCCATGTTATGCGTCCCAGTTGATGCCAGAAGAAACAAGCTGTCGGCAATGCCTAATGATTTGAGCGCGGTTGACCTTGCCAAGGCGCCACGGAGAGCAATAAGGAGTGATGTCTATTTCTTCTTCCCAGCCAGCTTTATTGCGGGCATCCATCTCGCCTTCATGGTCGTGCGTCAGCATAATTAAATGGTCGTGGAGAACGAAAAAGGCATCGTAACTATCGCACTCGCCAGTCCAGTAATCAGGGGAGCCCCAAAGGTGCCATTCGTCGTAATAAACCGTTCCATGACGGCCTTCGAAATCGCCATACTCAAGGGTGAAATCTGCGGCGTTAATGCTTCTTGGCCTTAATTGAATAAGCAACTCCATTGCCGATTTGCTGAACTTCTTTTCAATACGAGCTTTACGGTTTGTGAACTTGTAGCGAGCCATGGTCAGTTCTCCCGGAACTGTCTGTTAATTCTGTTGAAGGTGAACGCCAGCAATAAAAAAGGCCGCGATAGCGACCTTGTTATTTGGGATGTCATGACTTTTCTCCATGCCGGTTGTTCCAGGCAGCAAGAGACTTTTGCCTTTGGCCTGAATATCGGCATGTGGCCTGGCATGATGGATTGGTGCAAGCTATTTGGTAACCGCCAAAATCAATCCCTTGAAATTGATGGCTCATCCACTCAGCTTTGCACCCGCAGAACGGGCAGGGCTTAATTTCTTCACTCATTATTCCACTCCGAAGCGGCGATTAAGCCGACCTGTGTATACGACGAACTCCAGGAGGCTAACTCCCAGAGCTTCAATTTTCTTGTGATGCTTGTTGATGATGGGAGGCACCGTTTCGTTCCAGTTAGGCTTAGGCTTCTTGCGCATGGCCTGCTGGATTTCCTCGGTGCATCGGCGGCAGGCTGCGCGAATGGCGTTGTCTGTTTCTGGCGTCATGCGGCTTCCGTTTTCAAAACGTCGATGGCACAGCCTGGTAGCAATTCAACCGCGGCGGTGGCGCACTGATTTCCCCAGTGATGCCAGCCTGGCGCCGCGCTGCGGCTAAACAGCTCAATACGCGGAACATCTCCGTAAAGCAGCTCCAGACGGTGGCGCACTTCCCATGGCTTTTCGCTGTGTGCACCGAGCGGGCTGTAGACCACCTGCTTAATCCCGGCATGATTTCGCTCCAGCCCGGCGCCACGGGTGGCAATCAACAGGTCTTCAGTGTTGGCCCGGGTGTGGTTTCCGCCGTTCATGCGCGTCTCGGCGTTAAGCAGATCGAGGAAGTCGTAAAAGTCGGTGACTTCACCCTCGGCCAACGCCTTGTTGATGCGCAGTTCGGCATTTTGATTCAGCTTCACCCAGGTAAAGCCCTTCATCGTGCGAACGGTAAATCCCCAGGCCTCGGCCAGTTCGATAGCCTCCTGGTTATGCGTGCCGGTGTACCACATGGCCAGCACGGCATTTTCGGCGGCAAGTTCCCACACCGGGAGGCGCTTGATGTCGATTAGCTTCATGGTGGAATAGTGATCGGCAGCAGCGCCGTTGCTGATGGTGTTGCCGTAAGACCATGGCGGATCGACATACAGAAGTGAGTATTTCGCTGTCATGCCGCCTCCTGCCTTTCCCGATATTCCTCAGCGAGCCGCTGCGCCTTTAATGGATTGCTGACCACTTCACCCCATGGCATTAGCCAGCCGTTACCAATGAAGGGAAGGCACAGTGTGCCTACCCTGATGTCGTCGTGAGCGTGAGTCATTAGTCACTCCTTGAAGCACCGCCAAGACCTTTGCGGTTGTCATTCAGATATGGATCACATGGCCTGTAAGTCGATGGTTTTTCCGGTGATGTATCGTTCTCACGCTCCTCACGGATGATCTGGTAAAGCTCTTTGCGATCGGCGCGTTCTTGCGGGCTAAGTTTCCGGTCAGGGATTGGCCGGAGAAGATGTTTTCGATATTCGGGGGTAAATTTGTTCATTGGTTTCTCCTGACCGGGAGATGATTCAAAAGGGTATGTCGTCGTCGAAGTCCATTGGTGGTTCGCTTGGTTGATGTTGTGGTGCCGGTGAGCGTTGTTGCCGTTGGTGTTGTGGATGTGATGATACCTGTTGACGGGGGTTATCATTTCCTGGCGTGCCGCGTGGTGGGAGATCGATATCCCGTACCAGGATTGTCGGTGTCTGCACCTGCGAACCGTCCTGCTTAGTCCACTCCTCAATTACAAACTCGCCAGTAACAGCAACCTTTGCTCCCTTAACAATCGCGCCATAGAGCTTCTCGGCCATTGCCCCGAACATCTTGCAATTCAGCCATGATGTCTTCTCATTCTCACCAAACCCAGATTTTGCCGGGAGTGAAAACGAGGCGATGTGTTTCCCGTTTGGCGTGACGCGCAGTACCGCGTCTCTACCGACATTTCCTGAAACTGTGATTGTGTTAATAGCCATTTAAGCCGCCTGTTTGAGTTCTTTTAGTCGAATGCCGGTGACGTCTTTGCATTTAGCCTGGTGCTCAGCAAAACCATTCAGACGTGACCATGTTGTCGCGTATTGCGCCTGCAATTTTTTGCTGTCGTTTTCAGTACTGGCGTACTGAGTAAATTCAGCGAGAATTTGATCGGCATCTGCCGGTTGCACCTGATGGGTTTCGGCATCCGCGTCGATTGCAGTTTCCTCAGTTGGGATGCAAAACGCCTGAAAAGCCGCGTATTTGTATGCTATCGACATGGCCTTGTTTGTGGCCTTGTCGCCGCTATCCATCGCTTCACCATAGGTGGTGACGGTGTGGATGCTGCCGTCTTCGGTACTGACGAAATCGAAGTCGCCACGAACCGTGGTGTAGAACAGCGCACCGCCATTTTTGCTGGTTCGCTCGACGCTGGTGCGTTCGGTGTATCGGGGTAGGATCAGGAGTTTGTTTTTGACCAACTCCGGGGCCAGCGCGTTGTAAATGTCGTCGATACCACGAAACGCGTAATTGACCTGACTCCCTTGCTTCCTTTCTTTGCTGATACCCTTCTCAGCAAGCGCAGAAGCAACGCCGCTAATGGCGGCGTATACTTTTTTATCTGTCATGTGTAGTTCCCCGCAAATTCATCCCAACTAATAACTGGGTTCTGCCGCTCGGCAGCCAGGTTAACTGGCTCGTCATCACCCTCCGGCTTTTCCGGCAGCACGTCGCGCATAAGGCGAAGGAACGACTCTTCATCCCACCGTTCTGCTGCCGTCATGCTGCACGCTCCTGATGAGTGATGACGTAACCCTGTTCAGCCAGCCACTCGATGACTTCTGCGCCGTCGAGCTGGGGGAGGACGTCACGGGTTTTAACAGTACCGGACAGCACAACGCCTTCCATCTCCACTTTGATGGTGTTGTGGGGGCCGACGGACGTGCGCATATCTACGCACTCGCATGTAATATTCATGATTCACCTCAGTAATGGATTTTCGCGCAGGGGATCAGGTCATCTTTCAGGACGGTAAGAACTTCGATAGCCTGTTCGCGGGTTAAACTGGTGTGGCTGGTGAGCGCGTTAACGATGTTGGTGCCGACCGTCTTGCGGTGTTTCACGTCAGCTTCACGCTTTGCCTGCTCATCGGCGATGCGCTTCTCCTCGGCCAGACGTTTCTCTTCTGCCTGTTTTGCTTTGAGGCGCTCAGCTTCCACTGCCGCGGCTTTTTCGCGTTCTGCCCGGGCTTCTGCTTCCTGCTTCTCGCGTGCCGCACGCTGTTCCGCTTCAATGCGCTGGCGTTCCGCCAGCTCAGCGCGAGCTTTCTCTTCAGCTTCACGGCGCGCTGCGGCTTCAATCTCAGCTTTGTGTTTCGCTTCGGCATCGCGGCGGGCCCGTTCGGCTGCTTCCCGGCGAATATTCTCCTCGCGCTCCAGGCGAGCTTTTTCTTCTGCCTCCTTACGAAGGCGCTCAAGCTCTGCAGCTTCATGCTCACGCTGCTTTGCGACGATCAGTGCAGCTTCAAGCTGCTGGATGGTGGCGTCTTTAGCCACTCCAGCTTCAGCCGCTACTTCCTGCCAGCTTTCATCAAGTGCAACAGCTTTTGCTGACTCAATGCGCTGCTGAATTTCAACTGACGGCAGGTAGCTACCCACGCCATCAATCACATCAGCCAAAGATCGCAAATCAGCAAGCCGCTGCTGCAGCGCTTCCTTTCTTGCCGACTCGGCGTTTTCCCAGTCAGTGAGCGGTTTGCGTACTTCATCCTTTAGCGCGTCCAGCCGTTCACGCACAATGCGGCGGCTTTCGTCGATCTGCTTCGGCAGGGCTTTAAGCTCAGCTACCAAATCCTTTCCGGCGTTGTCGATATAAGTTTTTGAGCGCGCTACCTTGTGCGCCATGGATGCGATAGCGTCGCGGCCTTTGCGGGTCGACACATCCGGCACCAGGCTGCGAGCTTCTTTCTCGATCGCCTCAATAATCGGGTCGAGCTGCTCTTTGGTGGTGAATACCGCCATTGCGTTCTGTTTCTCAATGACGACTAAATCCGTTACTTCGCTCATGGTTTCTCCTGAAATTTGGATGTGCAGATCCCGCCCGCAGAAAGCCAGGCCGATCGGTTGAATAGGGGGGTTAATATCAGTGAACCATCGGCTCGCCGCGCTCATTCAGCAGCACAACGACGGAATCACTTTTGATGATGGTTTTTTCGAAGATATTGAAGGCGTACAGGCCTTTCTCAACGTTCGCTGAGGCGCGATAGGTTTTGCCGTGGTGTTGCAGCATTGTGCCCGGTAAAACCTCGCTACGTGGCACTGATGCGGTGCCGTAGTGCATTCCAATCATACCGTCACCTCAACCTGTTCCAGTAGTCCAGCCAGCTTCATGTGCCAGCGGTTCAGCGTCAGCTTTTCACGCGGGTTCGATACCGACGTCAGCTGCCACTCGTTATCGTTAAGCTTTTTGGCGGTGTACTGCTTGCCGTTGTGGGTGACTTTCATGAGACCTCCCGAGCTTCTGCTTTCGCTGCATTAATAGCGTCGACATTCATAAGGCAATAAATCGCGCACTCAGCATCATAATCATCAAGACCGTGCTCGCTTGCCTTTTCACGCGCCTGTCGGGTTAGGCCAACCTCAAAGCAGACGCTGCCATGCGAAGGGCAGCACCCGTAAGAACAGGAGATTCTTTGATCAGACCAATGCGCATAGTTCTTTGTGCCAAGATATTCTTTTCTCAGACGTGAGAATCCGGTGGCTATATCTGAGATTGCGTCACTAATGCAGGCTCGACGTTCAGAGCTTTCTTTAGGGTTCCCAAAGTAGACAATACGCATCCCGTGGCTGACCTTTTGGTCATCTAGGCCGGAATTAACAAAATTTAGCTTTTCCAATACGCTCGCCATTTCTTTACTAATGCGCGCGGACTCGTTGGTGAAATTCTTCTTGAGTGCCACTAACTCGGACTCAAGTGCAATTTTTTGCTGCGTTAATTTTATAAGGCTCATAATCATCTCCGCGCTTAAGCCGCGCCGCTGAACGTTAACAAAGACTTCTGCGCTAATGGGCGGTGGATGGCCGCCGGTTGTCATAACTAACCGCACTCATCGAGAACGGTGAGGTATGAAAAAACCCGCCGGAGCGGGTTAGTTGATAGATGCGCCCTTGAGTACAAGGCGTTCTGAAATTTGATCGGCAAGGCCTGATGCCCGCTCTGGGCCACCTGAGTCCTCATCTTTAAACTCTGCTGGATCGATTTCCTGCAATGCCTGGAAGATGATTTCGCTAATCTCATTAGCCTTATCTTTTTCAATCTCACTTGTTAATAAACTGCTTTTCATCGTCTTACCCTCTGTCGTTACCCGCTGATGCGGGAGAAATGCTTTGGCGCTGGCTCCCCACAATGAAGCAAGGAAGGCCGTCGTCGCCTTGGTGAGCCATTACCTCACCAACTAGCTGATAACCGTCTGCCAGCCCAAAGCACTCACCAAAAACCCCGACAACGCCGGGGTTTCCGAAAGCATTTGTGGTACCGATTATTTGTGAGCGATATAGCTTTGCCGTCGCATAGAAGCTCCTTTGTTGCGTGGGTTGATTCAGCACAGCCCACTCAGCTTCGAATGGACTGGAATAAATCTTTTCTTTCGCTTTGCCATAATTGCCGCTCTTCCTGAGCCCGCCTATGGTCCGACGCATGGTTTACTGTCGCGCCGTTCGACTGACCGAATCTCCACTTCGCCGCTGGTTAACTTCGCTCAGCTGTCGATGTTTCGTTTCGATGGGTTGATAATGTACCAATAGTTCATTCAAGTAAAGTACCAAAAGTACATTTAAAGTGAATGGAAAGTTCATATGCAAGTATGTATATGAACTTTAAAGAGAAAAAATTTTTAGAATTTTTTGTGGGGAATGCCTGGAGGAGGGTGCGGATTGGATATTTTAGAGGTTCGTCACATCTACTAGTCTTGTGCGACCATTGAAAGTTGCGAAAAGTCCGCCGTCTGGCTCAACAACTGAAAGTTCAGCGTATCGAAGGAAGTCTGTTTTGATAACGGACATCAACACCTCTGCGGTATCAATGTTTATGACCTCAAGCCGGTGCGCGTAAAAATCATCTTTATTTTTGCTACCGGCAAACGATAGGGCGATGTAGCGGCCAAATTCAGATATGGCCGAACTGATGAGGTGAGTGGAAGTTTCTATCTTGAATAACTCTTTCCCGGTGTTATCCATGACTATGGCTGCAGCCATGTTGTTGTCTTTGCCGGTATGGACAGAAAATAAAAATCGCCCGTTAACAGCTATGCATTGAGGCTTAGGAGAAAGCTGCCCGCCGAGCTTAACCATAAACATGAATTTTTCATTCTTCAAAACCGCCAGAGTGTCATCTCTGAGATTACTTTCATCACGTTTGAAAGCACCTAGCTGCCAACGTTTATCGTGGCTTAATTTGCAGGTAATTAGGTGATCACCAAGCTCGTACAAGACGCTGCCATCACTCATCTCTGTAACCTTATTTGCTTCCATGCTTAACTTCCTCAGCTATGAAATCTGTATGCCCTTGACTGGCTTACCAGCACTTTCGCGCATATACGGAGAGAAGAAAAATCACCATCTTCGATGTACCAGGTTTCATATTTTTTATTGTCTGAAATCACAGCTAATTTTTTGTGCTGCTTTTGAAGGCGCTTAATGTAGAGATCATTGTCCAGAACGAAAATATATATGCCGTCACCGTCAAAGCAGTCGATGCTGACGTCGACGAAGATCTGGTCTCGAGGCTCGAACGTGCCAGACATCGAATCGCCATTCACGGCAATCATTTTAATGTGGTCAGCTGGGCGCCCACCAAATACGGCGCGAGCCTCTTCGGTTGAATACTCAATGGATCTGATGGTTTCAATGAATTCATCTCGCACGAGAACTCCCTGCCCAGCACTTGCCTGAATGTCAAAAACGTCTACACGGAAAGAATCATCCCTCATCGCCATATGCCCTTCAGATATGCCATCAGCAGCGCTGTCCCCCAACAGGAAAGACGAGGATGTGCCAATTATAGCCGCCAATTCCTGCAGCTTCCCACGTCTTGGAATAGCCTCCCCATTGAACCACTTGCTTACCGCTTTAGGCGTGAGCTTCATTCGTTTGGCTATTTCAGCCTGACGTCCATGAGCAGGTAAACCAGCTTTATCACAGGCCAGCGCTAGCCGTTGGGAAAACTCTTTACGCGCTTTTTCTTCTTGAACCATAGGTTCAATCATAATATCACTTGCGTGAACTATCAGTTCCGACATAATATGTACTTACAGTTCAATTTGAGGGTTAACAAATGCAACCTAAGAACCTTGGCGACATCATCAAGCAAATCCGTGTACCGGTGGTGGCGAAGGCTTGCGGGCGCACTCCCCGCGCTATCTACAAGTGGATTCACAGCGGTTGCCTGCCGCGTACCGATTACACCGGCGAAACAGGTTATGCGTCCAAAATCGCAGCTGCATCTGGTGGTCAGTTTACCGAGAACCAGATCCTTGAAATCAGTAAACCAAAAGCCGCCTAACCGGCGGCCCTAACCACGAAAGGGAAAGCAATGCATTCACTTGCGTATCAACAAGGTAACAAATTTTCGCCAACGGCGATGATTTTCCAGAATCGCCGGGAACCTGATTCCAGGGCGTTAAACATCGATGGGATCCGCGCAGCTGTTCGCGCCTGGGCAGCTGATTGCCGCAGCCGTGAATTTGTTGCGGCGCTGATTGTGGAAGAGTGGCGGTCCACTGGCGGCACCGGTCTGGATATCCCGACTGACTCACACCGCCAGATGCAGAAGGTGTTCCGCTGGATCGACGGCGACACCGAATATGCCACCAACAACATTCGACAGCTGGCACCGGCAATCATGGCCGTTCTGCCGCTGGAGTACCGGCACCGCCTTCTTCCAGAAGACAGCTTTATGTCCCGCCTAGCGCGACTTGAGAAGGAAACGAGCGAGGCGAAAGTGGCTGTTGCGATGAACGCTCCGCGTCACCAGAAGCTCAAGGAACTCAGTGAGGGGATCGTAGAGATGTTCCGTGTCGACCCGGACCTGACTGCGCCTCTGATGGCTATGGTCACGTCGATGCTGGGGGTTATGTGAGAGTCACCAGAAAAGAAAAAGCCCTTGAAGCGGTAACTTCAAAGGCCTTCCAAACACTGTATTACGCCAAGTAACGGGAGTAAGTATGTCAAACACCGCAGAAATTCTCAACTTTCCCGCTGTAGTTTCGGGAATACAGGAGCAACGCGTGGCCGATACAGACGATGGGTACACCCGTCTGGCAAACGAGTTGTATGAGGAGCTTATCGGCGCGAACCTGACCAAAAATCAGGCCAAGGTAGCTCATGCTGTTTGCCGCAAAACCTATGGGTTCAACAAGAAGATGGACCGCATTGCAGACTCACAACTTTCGGAGCTGACCAGATTACCTCGCCAGAAGGTTAACACTGCCAAAAACGAACTCATTGCGATGAATGTTTTGGTGTCCGACGGCATGCTGATCGGGCCCAACAAAAACCTGAGTGAGTGGGTAATTCCGGGCACTAAGCCTGCGCCAAAATGTCACCATAGTAGTGACTGTCACCATGGTAGTGACAGTGTCCCTACGGTGGTGACAAAAAGTGTCACCAAAACAGTGACAACCATGTCACCAAAATGGGGACACACAAAAGACACTATTACAAAAGACAATAAAGACAATATTAATAAACCCCCTAAATCCCCCAAACCGGCTTCGTTCGATCCGGCTGGTGTTGACCTTCCTGAATGGCTGTCAGTTTCAGTCTGGAAGTCATGGGTCGATTATCGTCGCGACCTGAAGAAACCGATCAAGTCTCAGCAGACGGTTACTCAGGCCATCAACCTGCTCGAGCGTTGCAAGTGCAGCGGATATCAGCCTGAAGAAATCATCAACCAGAGCATTGCGAACGGCTGGCAGGGATTGTTTGAGCCGAAAGGTGCTAAGCAGCCTGCCCGCAATCAGTCTCGCGTATCCGAGAACTTCGCTGGCAAGGACTACGGCCAGACTGAAATCCCATCATGGGCGAGGGACTGAGTATGGAACTACTCGAAAAAATCGACGCTATCGAAAAAATGCTGGAGGTTCTCGGCAGGCCGCCAGAGCAACTCCCTAACTGCGAGACTGTCTGCGAAACGGTGCTGTGCGAGAAACATGGCGAGTACGAACAGCGTAAACGCGTTCTTACCAGCAGCCTGATAAAACTACCGTCACCGCCGACTCGCTGCCCTGGCTGCCTGCGCGATGAGTTGACCTTCCTGTATGCCGAGAAAAAACGCTGGGAAGACCGCACTCGTCAGCAGAACATCGATCGCCTGCTGCGCCAGCTCGAAATCCCTGAGCGCTTTGTAACGTGCACGCTGGAAAACTATCAGCCGGTGGGGAAGGAGTCAGAGCGCGCGCTGCGGGTTTGCCAGGCGTATGCCGCGAAGTGGCCAGAGCGCCTGAAGCAGGGTGGCGGGCTGGTGATGTGCGGAAAGCCGGGAACCGGTAAAAACCACCTCGCCCTGGCGATCGCCCGCTACGTCATCGAGAACCACCAGAGCCCGGTAATTTTCACCACGGCGCTGAAGATTGCCCGTGAGTTCAAATCAACGTGGTCGAAAACAGCGACGCGCTGCGAGAACGACGTGATTTCGTACTTCACCACTCCTGACCTGTTGATCATCGATGAGGTTGGCGTCCAGTTCGGCAGCGAAGCCGAGAAGCTGATCATGTTCGAAATCATCAACACCCGGTACGAGCGTATGAAGCCGACCATTCTGATCAGCAACCAGACCAAAGAAGAACTGGCAGCGTTCGTGAGTGAGCGCGTTATTGACCGCATGAGCGATGGCGGCGGGTGCACGCTGTCATTCACCTGGGATTCTTACCGGTCCAAGGGGGCAGCGTGAAAGCATGCAGCGATGACTATGTCGTTATCAACGAATATTCGAAAGGTGATGCAGCCTGGATAGAGCGCGTTGATACCGATGAAAAGCGAAAGGCACTTTACAAATCGAGTTGGGAAATAGCCGTAATCTCGCTCGCAATCGTTCGTGAATATGGGATCCGGAGGGTAGGCAATGACCATAACAATCCGTGAGCAGGTGCTGGCAGCCCTGCGCAATAACCCGGGACTAAACAACGCCAAGCTGGCAACGCTAATCGGCATGGATACCAAAAAGATATCCGGGACGGTGAGCACGCTGCTGGCCGACGGGCTGATCAGCTGCGAAGGCAAATACGGCCAGCGCCTGTACAGCCTGACCAGTTACGGCATGCGCTTCGCCCCTGACACGATACCGGGCATGAAGCAGGGCAAGTCGAAGTTAATACAGCGGACGGAAACAAACGTGATCTGCCAGGAGTGCCGCAACAGCGCGGCTATGAAGCGAGTATTGATGGTTTTGGGGAGGGCAGGGGTATGAAAAAGAAATTTATAGAGTGGTTTACCAAGAACAACAACGGCTGCTCGCCAGCGATGGAAGACGACAGAAGCTTTGTGCACGAGAAGACACAGCACATGTTCGAAGCGTACCAGGCTGGCGTGGCAGAAGGTGAAGCCAGATGCGAGGCGCTGGCTGCGGAGAATGCGGGGCTGAAGAGCATACAGGAATGGGCAGTTGCAGACGTATTTAAGACAGGAGCTAAGCGGTTCGAGTCAACAAAAGCAGCAGGTTTTGACACTGATGACTGCCTGCATGATGCAGTGCTTGTGATGCTTTCTGAACTGCAAACCCCGGCGACCGACGCTTTCCTGGCTGAAGTGCGGGCCAGTGCACTCGACAAATTTGCAAGAGCACAGGATGAGCAAGCCAAAAAATATTATGAGATGTCACCGGGGTGCTCCGCCCAAGATGAATGTCAATTCGCCGCTAGTCAGGCGTGGTATTTCGCAGAATGCATTCGCAAAGGAGTGCAGTCATGAGCATTATGAATTTCACAGCTAAATATCAAATCGTTCAGATTGGAGATGAAAGAGGTGTCGGCAGCATAGTCAAGAAGACCGGTTTTCTAGGCAGGGTAACCACCTGGACCATTAAGCCTGATCGTGATGTACGGGATAAAGAAAAAGAAGACTGGTTCATGGACGAATGGGTATGCCGTGAAAGCGGGGAGAAAATCCTTCGTGAATTCACGCCGATAGATGCGTTCTATACAGCTAATTATCTCACGATGAAAAGCAAAGCAGAAGGAGCCGCCCAATGAGCAACATCGACAAACGCGCATTACGTGAAGAGTTATCGAATCCGGCGATCGGCAGCAATGCTCACCTCCGTAAGTTAGCGCTGGCGCTGCTGGATGAGCTGGAAGCCAAAGACAAGAGGATTGCAGAACTGGAGGCGCGGGAGGTGAAGTTGCCTGAGTTGAAAATGCTAAGTGATTATCTTGCTGAAGTAACCATGCGTGAACGTGAAGATATTCTTGTTGGTGTTCGCCTTGAATTCCATCGCGCTCTTAAAGAAGGTGGCATCAAAGTCGCCGCAGCCGCTAAAGGAGAGTGAGCATGTCCGGAGGAATTACATCCATTGTGTATCGCATTGGCAGTCCAGATAGCTCAGAACATCATTTTACTGAGAACAAGGAACACGCTGAGATTGCGAGAAAAAATGGTTATGAAGTGTTGGAGTTTGTCCTTGCAAATAGTAACCCGACATACCAAGAGAGGAGGTTTCAGTTTATCGGTAAGAGGGAATTAGAGTATTGGGCAGACATTGAATTTGGTACGTACCAATATTTGCCGGAAAGCGAAAGGCGGATTATTTACGCTGCAAGACCACTCACGGATGGGAGGACTAACCCATGAGCACCTTCACCAAAGAGCAGCTGATCGCCCGCATCAACCAGGTAACGGCAATCAATAACTACCGCATCAGTAGGGACCCGTCCGCTGATGGATTGGCGATGGATAACGAGCTGCTTGCAATCGCGCTGGCATCGCTCGAAGCGGAGCCTGTGGCTTATGTTATGGCGGATGATTTGAAGGATAGCAGCATCATATCAACGCCAGCATATCGTGATTTAGGTGAGGCAATGGAGCGGACTGTTGGGGATGTGGTTGCGCTATTCACCGCCCCGCCAGCGCCGGTATCTGTGATGGATGAAGACCTGCTTCACATGGCAGCATCTGCGATAGAAGACCTGCTCAGCAACGAAGACAGGTCTGGTGCCGGGGTATGGGCTGACGTGCCTGCCAAGTTACGCCGCGACGCCATGCTTCAGGGTGCAGATGGCGACTCTCCGGTGATTCCAGATGCATACGACATCGAAGCATTTGGTGTATTCAGTGCATCCGAAGGTGAGGATGGTCTGTTGCTGCAGATTGAGAACTTTAGGCTCGGCACGGAAAACTGCCCACAAATCGGCAAGGGGAATATGGTTCCTAAGTTTGCATTGCAGGCAATCATAAATAGGCTGCAGGAACATTGCGACAGCATGGAAAATGAGACTCTTGTCAACATTTTGTCAGCGCCATCAGCACCGCAGCAGGAGGTGAAGTGATGGACGAGCTCAAAAACTTCAGCGCAACGGACTGGTTATTTTTCGCAACTATGGTGATCGCATGGTTTTACCTGGCAGCCAAAGCGTATGGCTGGTTTATTGGTTTTCTGTTTCGCCGTTGTTGGCGCTGGTGGAACCGGAAAGACGAGAAAACCCTAGCTATGGATTCGTTTTACGAGGCTTTTGATCTGGCTGATATCAATCCTGGGGATAGCATGGTGATCACCACCCACAGTGGAATGACGATCCGCATTCATCGGCCCGAGGCTAAGCGCGACGTAAAACCGCTTTGACGCACAAAATTCAGGCCTCTTCGGAGGCCTTTCTCTTCAGTTGATTTTGTTGAATCAACCGTCCATACTTTCTTTGCTGACGGCCTGAACATCCGTCAGTGACTTCTGCGCATTTAAGGGGACTTAAATGCGACCACAATATGAACTCCTCACATTGTCACAGATGCAGAAATGCACCTGCGATTTTCTGCATTCTGCGGTTTCCGTTAGGGAGGCCGTATGACTCTTCCAGTAGACGGCATCAAACTCCATCGCGGCAACTTCGCGGCCATCGGCCAGCAGATTCAGCCATTACTGGATGCCGGGCAATGCTTCCGCCTGCAGGTGAAGCCGTGGCGCGAGAAGCGCAGCCTGTCTCAGAACGCGCTCAGCCACATGTGGTACACGGAAATCAGCGAGTACCTCATCGCCCGCGGTAAGGCCTTCGCTACGCCTGAGTGGGTCAAAGACGCGATGAAGCACACCTATCTCGGCTACGAAAGCAAGGACAGGGTAGACGTCGTGTCCGGCGAAGTCACCACAGTCCAATCCCTGCGCCATACGTCCGAGCTGGAAACCGGCGAGATGTACATTTTCCTGTGCAAAGTGGAAGCCTGGGCGATGAATATCGGCTGCCACCTGACCATCCCGCAGAGCTGCGAGTACCAGCAGCTGCGCGATAAGCAGGAGGCCTGATGTCTACTCCACTTTCCCGCGTCATCACCAACGAAATCTTCCGCGTTCCGGCGCGCCGTAAGCGTAAGCCCGCGATTAAGCCGTCCGATATCCCGACACTGAAGGGCTACACCGCCCGCCTGGTTGATCAGAAATGGCTGCGTCTCGCGGCACGGAGGAATCATGCGTAAACCATCACGCCGTAAGTGCAAAGTATGCGGCGAATACTTCGTGCCGAAATTCCATGACATCCGGATCCGCTGGTGCTGCCCGGAACACGGCGCAATCCTCGCAATGGAAGAGCGCGAAAAGGAGAAGGTTAAGGCCGCGGCCAAGCGCATCAAGGAGCAGAAGGAAGCCGAGAAAGCAGGGCGCCAGCGCCGCGCAGAACGCCGTAATGAGCTGAAGCCAATCCGCCACTGGGTGCAGATGACTCAGCGAGCTTTCAACGACTGGCGGCGTGAAATGCTGCTGGCCGCCGGGCACGGCTGTATCTCCTGCGGAACCAAGACCGCGTTTGCCTGGCATGCCGGGCATTACCGCACCACGGCCGCCGCACCACAGCTTCGCTTTAATCCGGACAATATCTGGCTCCAATGCTCCGCCTGCAACGTCCACAAATCCGGGAACATCGAGGCGTACCGCGCCGCCCTGGTCGAACTGACCGGCGAAGAGCGCGTGCTGGCGCTGGAATCCAACAACGAAACCCACCGATACACCCGTGAAGAGCTGGACGGCATCCGCGCCAAGGCCAGAGCAGACCTTCGCGCACTGAAACAGCAGGAGGAAGCATGAAATTTGAATCTTTATTTCTGCTGGCCTTTTACCTCATTCCGCTGATCGCGATGGGGATTATCAGTCATATCAATTACAAAAAATGTCGCATTCAGTTCTCAGCAATCAGCAAAGGCATTCGGTTTCAAAGAAAGTACCAAATGCTGAAAAGCCTTCACCCAGACCGGGAGGGCTTATGAATTTTTCAGAACTTCTCCGATACCAGGCCGAAAGCGTTAAGCGCGCAAACCTGCCGCCAGTAGCAAAGCACAGCAAGACAAAAACCAACCAGCCACATAAGGAAGCCGCATGAACAGTCAGCAACTGGAATATGTACGTCAGCAGCTCATTGTGGCGACCGCAGATCTGAGCGGTGCTACGAAAGGGCAACTGGTAGCCTTCGCAGAGAGCGCACAATTCACCGCGACGGCGCGCAGCCGGGGGCGGAAGAAAATCACTGACCCGGTCACCGGCCGGAAAGTTAACCCGGACGGCCCGGCGATGAGCGGCAGCCAGTCGCGCGCGAAGGGCTCATCTATAGCGCTGGTGGGGCCGGTGGAGTTCGTAACAGCATCATGGCGCCGCGCTGTCCTGTCGCTGGAAGACCACCAGAAAGCATGGCTGCTGTGGAACTACAGCGAGAACGTTAGCTTTGAGCACCAGGTGGCGATCACCCAATGGGCATGGGCAGAGTTCCGGGAACAGCTTGGCACGAAGAAAGTGGCCGGCAAGACGATGGAGCGACTGAAGAAACTTATCTGGCTGGCGGCGCAGGACGTCAAAGCTGAACTGGCAGGGCGGGAGACGTACGAATATCAGGCGCTGGCGTCTCTGGTTGGCGTAACGCCAAAGAACTGGTCAGAGACGTTTACGGACCGTTGGGTTGAGATGCGGCGCATCTTCCTGCGCCTGGATAGTGGGGCTTTATTGCAGGTTACGCGATCACGTTCACAACAAAAGGCGACAAATTTAGACTCAAGTCTTGCAAAACTGGATTGAAACGCATATATTTCATGTAAATCTGATATCGTCGCCATAGCTTTGATTGTCGACACAAAGAATTCAAGCCCGAGGTTAACGCCTTGGGCTTTTTTGTATCTGGAACTCTGGCGTAGATGGTTCGCGCGGATGCCTGAAGAGCATTAGGAGATGGTTCGATTCCATCGGGTTCCACCAAATTAGCCGGTCTAGTTCAGTGGCAGAACGGCAGCCTTGTAAGTTGCGCGTCAGAGGTTCGATTCCTTTGCCCGGCACCAGAACCCACTACCTGGGACCCTTCGGCCAGAGAGCCGACATTGCCTTACCCTCATCTTCCTGGCTTGTCGCCAGGTTTTTTATTCCAGGCCCCGGGAACCATCCTCGACATGCCTTCTTGTTAAATCGTCCCGAGGGCCTGACCCTTTTCAAACACACACAGCACCCGCTAACTACGCGAGGTGAGAGCATGTATCGCATGGAAAAAATAACCACTGGTGCTGCCTATGGCGCTTCAGCCGGGAGCATCCTAAACGGCATGCTTAATGCCTACAGCCCCGAGCAGTGGAACGCTATCGGCGTGCTGGTGGGTATCATCATTGCCGTACTGACGTATCTGACAAACCTCTATTTCAAGATCCGCGAAGACAACCGCCGTAGCAGGAGCCGAGATGAACCCAACATTGAGGAATAAGCTGGTGGGTGCCATTGTTGGCGGATCCGGAGCAATCACGATTGCTGCAGTAATGCTGGGCAATGCGGATGGACTGGAAGGGCGGCGCTATTACGCCTATCAGGATGTGGTCGGCGTCTGGACTGTTTGCGATGGGCACACCGGTACCGACATTCGCCGCGGTCACCGCTACACCGACAAAGAATGCGATAACCTTTTGAAGTCGGATCTGCGAAAAGTGGCAGATTCCATCGACCCGCTGATCAAGGTTCGTATCCCTGAGCCTACCCGTGCAGCGCTTTACTCCTTTACCTACAACGTTGGCTCTGGTGCTTTTGCCAGCTCGACGCTGCTGAAGAAGCTTAACTCCGGTGATGTTCCGGGTGCATGCAAAGAACTGCAGCGCTGGACGTATGCCGGTGGCAAGCAGTGGAAGGGGCTTATCACCCGGCGCGAGATTGAGCGTGAAGTTTGTGAGTGGGGCCAGAAATGAGCCGATTAACAGCCATCATCAGTGCTGTCGTTATCTGCCTGCTGGTTTCCATGGCTTGGGCGATTAACCACTACCGCGACAACGCCATCACCTACAAGGACCAGCGCGACAAGGCGACCGAGAATCTCCGCCTGGCTAACGACACCATCAAAGATATGCAGGTGCGCCAGCGGGATGTCGCTGCGCTGGATGCCAAATACACGAAGGAATTGTCCGATGCGAAAAAAACCATTAACGATTTGCGTCGGGATGTCGATTCTGGCGCTAAACGGCTGCGCATCGCCGCAACCTGCCCTGGAGTGTCCAAAGCCACCTCCGCCCCCGGCGTGGATGATGCAGGAGCCCCCGAACTTACTCCAGACGCTCGACGGAATTATTTCGATCACCGGGACGGGATTGCAACCGCTGACAAGATGATTCGCGGCATGCAGGACTACATCAAAGAGCAGTGTCTTAATTAAAGAGGATTTATGAGCGAAGCAAAACCGGAAGATGGTAGCACCGTAAAGGGATATCGAACCCTGACCGCTGACGATATCGCGCAAATGAATGAGCTGAAAGAAATTAGCCGTGACTTTTGTGAGAAGCTCGATATCGAACGCACTCACCTCTCTATCGAGGTTGTAGAGGCCAAATCTCAGGAGGCTGGCGAGCGTGCTGAAGCGCTGCGTTGCCTAGCCATTGCGCGTACCAAAATGCAGGAGGCCTGCATGTGGGCCTGTCGTGCTGTAGCGCGTCCAGATGCCGATTGCTAGCCATGACAAAGCTCACCTGCTGGTGGGCTTGATAATGGTTATAGAATTATTCAGATGAATAAATCAGCTGATTATCTTGCGCAACTGGATTTCTTCCTGCTCGTTAAGCCTGGCATACTCGCTTATTTGTTTAATAAGTGACTCTTTGTTATTAGACATCATGGATGAAACATAGCAGCCGGTTCTCCATTCGAAAAAGCTCACCAAAAATAAGGTTGATGCTGTAAAATACTGATAATGTATTGAGAGGTGATTGCAAATTTTTTTCGTTATCATGGATTTACTTTTTACTTAATGCAAATTACCGGGATTTATAATGCTTTATTGATATGAGATATATGGGTACTTAACTGTTGCTAAGAGGGAATTTAGCGCTACTAAAAATAGTAGGAATAATCTTACGTTGTTGTTGCTGTTGGCACAATATGGATAATAACTTTGCCTAAACAATACAATAGCAACCGATGAAAATTCACTCTCTTACAATCGCTTTGCTGGCGACGATTTCTTCTCCATCCTACGCAGCGTTTCAGGAAAGAGAATACAATACCTGGTATCAAAAAGATGCTGTACTCTACGACATTACCCAGACCTCAGAGGGGTTGCCTGTCATGATAAGTATCTCTCAACCGGGGAGGGAGTCAGCTAATATGCTCGTATCCTATATGTCCGATGGTGGTTGTGGCGATAGGAAGATCCGGCTTAATGCTAACGGGAAGGATGTGCCTGCAACTTACACCTGTGTATCAGTAGGAGCTAACAGGATTGAACACTTTGCAGTGAATGATGCAGGCAAGGTCAACGAGATGGTTAACTATCTCAAGTCAGATTTCACTTTGTTGCTTCAAAACGATATCAAAGTCTGGGCTGCGAATATAAAGACGCCGAAATATGGCATAGCACCAAAATTTTAAATCTCAAAATTTAACCGCCTGAGGGCGGTTTTTTATTGCCATTAAAATGGGGAGGCTCATCGTAATGGCAATACCCCAACAAACGGATAAAGAGGCTCTCAATGTCCGACATCTACCAAATCACGCTAACCACCCAGACAGGCGAAACCTTCACGGGCAAGATGTCACGACGTCAGCCTGAGCTGGTAAATGGCTTCGTACCGCTGGCGACTGAGACGGGCGAGTGGCTGTATTTCGCACCTGCCGATGTGAAGCGCGTGCAGTTCACGCCAGTACCGGCAGAGCAGACCGAACTGTTAAACGAGATGGCAGATTAGCCGAAACAGAGGCGACCACGCTGATAGATCAGGCCGCCAAATATAAAAATGGTTATGAATTACTCGCGCTGAATTCTTTCCCATTCAGCCTTGTAATGCTCCTTCTCGTCGACGCATGAAGGGCATAGCAGCCCTCCATAATACATTTCATTTTCAATAGCACTTTCGAGATCGTCACCCTCAAGGATGACTTGGCAGTCGTTATGATGTCCTCCCGGGTTGGTTACTCCATCACATTTCTCGGTTAAGAAAGGGTCTAAAACAGCCTGTTGCTTTGCGGTTAGGCTGTCGTACCCATTATCAACTGCTCTTTGGGCTATTCCTGGAACCATCGCATTTTGATTATGAAAACGATCATGTTTTAGCATCGCATCAAGAAGTGATTCTGTAGACATATAAACTCCTTTTAACTTGGAATAAACATGGCACTCACCGACAAGCAAGAAATGTTCTGTCGCGAGTACCTCATCGATTTAAACGCCACGCAAGCGGCTATTCGGGCGGGGTACAGCGAAAAGACCGCGAACGAACAGGGCGCTCAAAACTTAGCGAAAGTTAGTATCCAGTCCAGAATCTCCGAACTCAAAGCGGAGCGCAATGATCGAATCGACATTGATGCTGATTATGTGCTGAAGCGCTTATTCGACATCGACCAGATGGATGTTCTCGACATCCTGACGGAATCAGGAGATCTAAAACCGGTGGCACAGTGGCCCAGGGTATGGCGCACCACGCTGTCCGGTCTTGATGTGATGACGATGGCAGGGGAAGGTGACACCGCGGGTCTTCTGAAGAAGATTAAATGGCCGGATAAAGTTAAGAACCTTGAATTGCTCGGCAAGCATATCAGTGTGCAGGCATTTAAAGAGCAGGTTGAGCAGAAGGTCACCGCAACGCACAACATCATGCCAGTTCCATTCTGTGATAGCGCAGATGAATGGGAAAAGGCAGCTCAGAAACAACAGGGTGAGGTATTGGGTGGATGAATTACAAAGCCGTCTGGAAACCTCTTCCCGGATCACAATCTCTGTCCCTTAGCTGTCCATGCAATGAAATCCTGTACGAGGGCACTCGCGGGCCCGGTAAGACCGCCGCACAATTAGCGCGTTTTCGTCGCCTTGTCGGCCTTGGTTACGGATCTTTCTGGCGCGGGGTGATATTCGATACTGAGTATAAAAACCTCACCGACATCATCACCCAGTCAAAGCGTATGTACCGCCTGTTTAACGACGGCGCACGCTATCTGGCGTCAGCATCTGAACTGCGCTGGGTGTGGCCCACTGGTGAGGAACTGCTGTTCCGCTTCGGCAAAGAAGAGGGTGATTACTGGGATTATCACGGTCAGGAGTTCCCGTTTATCGGCTTTAACGAACTGACCAAGCAGCAGTCTGGAGAGTTCTACGAGATGATGTTCTCTTGCCGGCGCTCCTCGTTCCGGCCTGAGAATTATCCGCGGGATGATGGCTCGTTACTCAAGCCGATCCCGCTGGAGACCTTCAGTACGACGAATCCGTTTGGCATCGGCCATACCTGGGTTAAGAAGCGCTTCATCGAACCTGCGCCGCGCGGCACCATCATTCGCGAGACGCAAAAGGTGTTCAACCCGCAGACCGAACGCGAAGAGGACGTAACGCTTACCCGCGTTGCGATTCACGGCTCGTTCAAAGAGAACCCGTATCTCGATCCGCAGTACATCGCGACTCTGATGGCCATCAAAGACCCGAACCGACGCAAAGCGTGGGTAGAGGGCTCCTGGGATGTGACCAGTGGCGGGCGATTCGACCACCTGTGGAATGAATCGCTGCACGTCATTAAGCCATTCCGCATACCGGATAGCTGGACAGTTGACCGCTCCCATGACTGGGGTGAGTCGAGGCCGTTCTCTAATCTGTGGTGGGCTCAGGCTGATGGCACTGCCGCCGAGTTGCCTGATGGGCGTCAGTTCTGTCCGCCGGCAGGGACGATAATCCTGATCGGAGAATGGTATGGCTGCCCGCCTGATGAGCTGAACAAAGGCCTTAATATGTCATCCACCAACGTCGCGAAAGGCGTGGCGTGGATTGACAAGCGGCTGGTGGGCGAAGACGTCGACGAGCCGGAAGAGATTCAAATAGACGGTGTTACGCAGGGCCAGTTGAACATTGTTCCGGGAATTTGCTCGGAGGTTATCCCTGGCCCGGCTGATAGCGCCATTTTCAATACCGGTGACGATGAGTTGTCGATCGGCCAGAAAATGGAAAATCAGGGTGTCGAATGGCTTGAAGCCAATAAGAAGCCAGGCTCACGAGTTAACGGAGCTTCGGTTTTCGCTGACATGCTTGAGGCGGTTGTAGAAGGCAAAAAGCTGGAATCTGGCATCCCTGAGAAACCTGCCTTTTACGTGTTTGAGCATTGCCGCGGATGGATTAGCCGCATACCCGTGCTGGTTCGCGACAGCAAAAACCCAGATGACGTAGATACCCAGCAGGAAGACCACGACTGGGATGCTACCCGTTACCGAGTACTGCATTCACCACAGAAAATCACCGGCATGTTGGTGCGCTCGCGCTGACGGAGGAAACCGTGAACGAAAGCGAAATGAACAAACAATTTGCCGCAAATGCCAGCCTCGATCGTGATCGTATGCGCTACGTTAACGCTCTGTTCAATGGCACCAGTAATACGAAACGCCAGCGACTTTACCAGGAGTTTGGCTATCCACTGAACCTGACGTTCGACGACTTTTTCCGGGCCTACAGCCGTAATGCAATTGCCAATGCTGCGGTTAACCGAATGGTTGATGGCTGCTGGGAGGACTTCCCGGATGTCTACGAAGGTGACCAGACGAAGGATGCAACCAAGCAAACGGAATGGGATAAGCGCGTAAACAAACTGCTCAAGCGCTGCTGGAAACAGATTAAAGGTGCTGACAAGCGCAACCTCGTGGGGCGCTACTCTGCGCTGCTGATCCAAGTAAAGGATAACCGGACCTGGGATAAGCCGGTCGATAAGATAGTAACTGCCAGGCAGAAGGAAAAGGCGTTAGTTAAGTTGATCCCGGTGTGGGAGGCGCAGATTGAGCCTGTCACTTACAACGAAGATCAGAACAGCGAGAAGTATGGTGACGTCACCATGTACTCGTTTACTGAAATACCGGTACAACAGCAAGCAGGCGGGCAGCCCGGGCGCATCATCAACGTCCACCCTGATCGCGTCATTATCCTTGCTGAAGGATCCGACGATGGCCGCCTCTACTCTGGAGAATCGCTGCTCGCGCCTGGTTTCCATAAAATTATGGATAGCGAGAAGGTTTCCGGCGGTGCGGCTGAGGGTTTCTTCAAAAACGCCAGCCGTCAGCTCAACTTCAACTTCAGCGCCAAAACAAACTTCTCAGCGCTGGCTAAGGCTCTTGGGGTTTCCGAATCTCAGCTATCCGAAGCTCTTGATGGGCAGGTGCGACGCCTTAACGACAGCTCTGATAGTGCGGTGATGATGCAGGAGGGGGATGTCAGCGTGCTATCGGTTGCAGCGGCAGACCCTGAACCAACGTGGCGAACCATTCTGAATGAGTTTTGCGCCACTGTGCCGATCCCGGTCAAAGAACTGGTAGGCATGCAGACCGGCGAGAGAGCCAGCACTGAGGATGCGAAGGCCTGGGCCAAGACCAGAATGAGCCGTCGAACCGGCTTCCTGACAGACCTGATAACGGACATCGTTACCCGATTCTGGGAGTTTGGATTTATCCCTCCAGCGGCAGGTGAGGAAATTACCGTCGGATGGTCTGATCTGTTGGCGCCGAGCCAGGCAGAGAAGATTGCCAACATGGGCAAACTTGCGGATGTGGCCGTGAAGTCGACGAACGCGTTTGGCCGCTCAGCTATCACCGAAAACGAGATACGCGCGGCGGGTGAACTGCAAGCCCTGCCAGAACTTGATGATGAGGTGCCGCCAGATGGCAACCAGCCAAAGCCTGACCCTCTGGCCGAACCAGAATCAGAAGCCGAAGAGTCCGGTGATACCACGGTCGAAAGTTGACCCCACAATGTCGCGTAAGTCCGTCAGCAGGATGGAGCGCGACATTGAGGCCCGGTATTACGCGATAAAGGTGGCGTTGAAAGCGCTGTTCGATCAGCGCCTGACCGGACGAGAGCGCGAGGTAAACAGCCATGACTGGCATTTCCTTTGCCACGACCACGGCGAGGATATGCGGCTGTACCAGGTCAACGCCGGAAAGTTCATCTATGACATGTCGGCACAGGAACTGGCAGACCTGCTGGAAGCAGTGCAGGGCATTCTCGACGATTACCTGCTAGATGGTGGCGAGCAAAACCTGTGGGCGATGGATTACGTCGTCGCTGAGGCGCAGCGCGGCACGCTGGAGGCATTCAATAACCTCTCACAGCAGTCGCAGGTGTACGCCAGTCAGACTACGCTACAGCAGCTTTTAAGCAGCCCGGGCTACCTGAACCAGATTGCGGCGGCCAGGCTGACAACGTTCAGTGACTGGAAGGTCATCAGCGATACAGCCCGTGGCGACCTGACCAATATCATCACCGATGCGTTAGCGCGCGGGGTGAATCCTCGCGAGACGGCCAGCGTCATCAGCAAGCGCCTCGATGTGTCGATGTCGAAGGCCAAAACCATCGCCCAGACTGAACAGGTCGGCGCGCTGCGGCAGGCTCAATGGAACGAAACCGACTGGGCAGCCGACAGGCTGGGCCTAAATACGGGCCTTCTGTGGCTGTCAGCGCTCAAGCCTACTACGCGCACCTGGCACGCCAGCCGTCACGGCAAGGTCTACACCACGGAAGAGGTGCGGGACTTCTACGCTGAGAACGGTAACCGGTACAACTGCTACTGCAGCCAGATTCCGGTGCTGCTCAACGACGACGGCAGCATCTTCAACGAAGGGCTATCGGATAAGCTGAAAAAAGAACGTAAAGATTGGGGGAAAAATGGCGATAATAATCCTTGATATATATGAGGATTAAAAATGAGCCAAAATATTAAAGAAGTTAAATTTGAGTGGAAAGAAATATTCAAGACAGACCTGGATATTGCTTATCGTGTGACGTGCAAAATTTCGGGGGACGACGGCAGGGCTGTAGAGACTAGTGAAATAGTGAAGGTAAATAAAGTAGCTCCTATGTTTCTTTCTCAAGAAAACTCTCCTTCATTGTCGAAAGCTGCCGAAGCTTCTGCATATAACAGCGCTGTTGAATTGTATAAGGCATCTGGAAGTGTGCAGTAAGTAAAAAATTATGCTCATCAAACCCGCTTCGGCGGGTTTTTTATTGCCCTGACAAAGCAGGAGAGGGGATGAAACTCTCAAGTATTCATGTAAAAAGCCTCGCAATCAACGCCTCCAATATCTCAACGACCGCTATCAACGGCCAGGAGCACTACGTCATTCGTGGTGCGGTACCGATCGTCGATGACATCGTGATGAATGGCGGGCTGTACCCGGCGGAGGAGATTAACAACAGCTACCAGACGATGGAGCGCAAGTTAATGCCGATTGGCCACCCGATGGTGAACGGCAAATACGTCAGCGCCAACGATCCGCAGGCGGTCAACGACTACTACGCCGGGGCATGGGCTCAGAACGTCAGCAAGGCCAACGACAAGGTCGTGATGGACGTTTACGTCAATAAGGCTGTGGCAGACACCAAGCCTGACGGTAAGCGCCTTATTCAGCGACTGGACGACATGATTTCCGGCAATAACGCCGACCCGATTCATGTCTCTACCGGTCTGCTGCTGAACAAAGAGCAAAAGACAGGTGAGTCGAAGCAGAAGAAATACTCCTGGGTCGCTCACAACATGCAGTTTGACCACATTGCGATCCTGCTCGACGAGCCCGGTGCTGGTACGCCTGAAGAAGGTGTCGGCATGTTCGTCAACTCTGACGGGCAAGAGGCTGATGTTGAATCGACGAGCCTCATCGATGCAGCCAACAGCATGAAAGACGGCTGGTGGAACAAAGTGAAGTTCTTCATCAGCAACGCTTCAGAGATGTCCTTCGACGACATCTACCAGGCGCTGCGCATGTCCATCAAGCAGGACGACAAAAAGTGGCGCTACGTCGTCAGTGTCTGGCCTGACCATTTCGTTTACGAAGAGGATGGCGACAATGCCAAGCCGAAGCTCTTCGACCAGAAGTACCTAATCTCTGACAAGGTCGTAACGCTTGTCGGCGATCCAGTAGAAGTCGTGCGCAAACCAACTGAGTACGAAGTCAAAACCAACGGAGAAACAAACCCGATGAAAGAGAAGATGATCGCCGCGCTCAATGCCGCAGGCGTTAAAACCGAGGGGCTGACCGACGATCAGGTCTGGGATGCCTACAACCAGCAGATGCAGAAAAAAGAAGGCGGCGGCGATCCTGACCAGGCTCAGATTAACTCTGATGTGATCACAGCGGCTGTTAATGCGGCGCTCACCCCGCTGAACGAAAAGCTGAGCAAGCTGGAAACTCAGTTGCAGGCGAACGCTGAAAGCGAACTGAAGACCAAGCGCGATGCGGTTAAAGCGAAATTCTCGTTCTTGACCGAAGCAGCGGTTAACTCCCTGTCCGGTGACGCGCTGAACGACCTGTACTCACAGTGCCAAACCAGCACCGGTCTGAACCCTGCATTCCAGGGGAATGGCGCTCAGAGTGAAATACTTAACATGGAGGCACCTGAATAATGGCTCTCGCACCTCGTTTCCATACCGTAATCGCGGGCCCGGCCCGTAAGAATGACCCTCAGGTAATTGAGGCGATCTGCAAAGTCGCCATTCTCCCTGGCTCTCTTGTTGAACTTGATGCAAGTGGGCAATTCATTTATCACGCCACTGCTGGCGGCCCTGGTGTGGCGCTTGCCATGCAGCACAACTATATCGGCGGCGGCGATATCCGAGACGCGGTTCCCGCTGGTGATACTGGCGCGGCGATCATGTGTGAAGACGATGTTGACTACCACATGCGCGTCAAAGCCGGGGAAGTGCTGCTGGAAAATGAAGGACTGGTTTCTGCCGGTGACGGCACGCTGGCCAAGTCAACCACACCAGCCACCGACCAGGTCCTATTTTATTCACGCGAAAAAATCACCGTTGGCGCTGAAGCTCAACTCGTGAAAGTTCGCAAATCAGGGAAAGCAACCGCATGAGCATGATCGTATTCAACAAAAAGCTGATCACCGAGCACAACCAGGTGAAGCAGGCATGGAATCAACTGCTTATGCAGCGTGAGTCCTTCAACATCAACCAGAACACTATTTCCGCCCAGTATGGCGGCGCGCTGGAAGTTAACCAGGCCGCGCTGATCTCCAAAGACTACTGGCGTGAAGTGGACAACATCACCACCCGAGTCTTCCGTAATGACGAAGGCAACGGCCTGCTGGATGATCTGCTCGGTCTCGGTACGCCGATCTCTATCGGTAAAACAGCGGCGCTGTATCGCGTTTCCAGTGATGCTGGTAAGGTTCATCGCACACTGACGGGCCACGTTCCGGAAGAACTGGATAAAGTCATCTACGACGAAGCTGGTGACCCAATCCCGATCTTCAACACCGGCTACAGCCGTGAATGGCGTGAGTGGAACGGCATGCAGTCGGAAAACCTCGATGCGATGGCTGACGATCAGGAAGCGCACGTTGCGGCTATCCGTGAAGACATGGCTGACTACATGTTGTCAGGCGATGCGAAAGTGAAGGTGAAAGGCTATGTTGGCGCAGGTATCACCAACCACGCCAACACCAACCAGGTGGATCTGAGTGCATCCGGTCTGAATATTGACCTGACCACCTCAACTCCTGATGAATCAGTGGCATTCTTCACCGGCCCGTTCGCCAAACTTCTGGATGATAACTACGTGCAGGAGAAGGTTAAGCTATGGGCATCGCCTGACATTATGCGCAACCTGAACCGACCATATTCAGATGCTGCCGGCTTCAAAGAAGGCACGGTGCTGGAATACATTCTGCGCTACGGCCGCATCGAGTCGTTCAACCAGACCTTTAAGCTGACCGGTAACCACTTCATTGCCTACGTACGCAATTCGCAGTACATCAAGACGCGCATCGCCGCGCCAGTGGGTACCTTCATGATCCCGCGTCAGAATCCGTTCGACAACTACAACACTCTGGTCTGGAGTGCTGTCGGTCTTCAAATCAAGCGCGATTTCAACGGTCGCTCTAAAGTGTTCAACGCACAGGGTTAAGGGGCTTCGGCCCCTTCTCTACGGGAGAGAGCATGAAAAAGTTAAAGGTCGAGAAGACTGGCTGCTGGGGAACAATTAACGGCGTATTCCAGCAACTGCCAGTAGGTCATGAGTTTGTTGCGATTGACGTTCCACCGGCTTTCGCTGGTCGCGTATCGGTGGTGGGCGAAGTCGAAGAGCAAGAGCTTGAAGTTGCCACGCCTAGCGCTGACGATAAAACCGCAGAGCAGGCTGACACCTCCGCTAAATCGAAAAAGGCGAAATAACCATGGCTGACCCAATCACAGCGGCAGACGTGCAGGCGCTCCTCGGTGAATTGGGTTACTCAATCCCGGGCGCGCTGCTGGAGCCTATCCTCTGTGTGGTGAACAAGATTATCCCGTGCCTCGATGGTGCTGGTTATGACGACTGCACCTCGAAGCTGATCCTGATGTACGCCGCCGCGCTTATGGCTACGTCGTCCGGCGCGCGCCGCATCAAATCGCAGGGTGCGCCGTCTGGCGCGTCCCGCTCGTTTGAATATGGTGACGACAGCATTACCTGGCTGCGCGACTCGTTGGCCCGTCTCGATACCAGCGGATGCACCGATGAGTTACCGATCAGCGCTGGTAATAGTGTCGGCCTGTTCATGGTGGTCGGGGGCTGCTGATGACGTACAAATCAGTTAAGCACGGGCTGCCGCGCTCTTTCACCCGCGTCTGGGTGATGACCGATACCGGTCGGGAGACTACCGGCTACGTGAAATCGGATGGCGAGTGGTTCATCAACTGCCCGCGCATCCGGGCGACTGGCGCTAAAGTGCTGCGCTGGAAGGAGGGCTGATGTCGAGTATTGCTTCGTGGAGTTACACCGCGACAGCCACCATCTGGCGCAAGCTGGAAGGCAATGACGAATACGGCGACCCGCTTGGCTATGCCGAACCTGAACAAATCCTCTGTGATTACGAGGGTGGGCTCAGCAAGAAGTTAGCCAGCCTGGGCGCTGAAATCGTCGTGAAGAATACCGTCTGGACAGAGTTCGCTCTCGCGTCCGCAGGTGATTACCTGCTGATTGGCGTGTCAACCGAAGCCGACCCGGTTGTGGCCGGTGCCGACGAGGTGCGGCAGGTTATCCGTTACGCTGATACGTTCGAGCGCCTGGCGGATGATTATGCGATACTGACTGGCATATGATTCCGGGAGGCTTTATGGATATCGACCTAATCACCATGTCTATCTCAGCGCTGGCAGTGGCTATTTCTGTTTATGTCGCTGTGCCGGTTCCTGAGAAGAAGTCCAAACAGATTAAGCATACACCCCGCGATCAGCTTCCATCCGAGGTGAGAAAGCTCATTGAGAACGTTGATGAGATTGAGCGGATAGCAAAAAGTCTCTGAACAGGTCGCCACGGCGGCCTTTTTTATTGCCTGGAGAAAGCCATGGGCATCAAAGCCAAAGGGATTAAGGAGTCAAAGAGAAACCTTGATCGCATCATGAAGGATGTTCAGAGGCGGAAGCTTGTCAGGGGCATGCATGCGGCGTTGATTATCGGAGCAGGCCAGGCTGCGGTTTACACTCCGATAGATACTTCGACCTTAATTAACAGCCAGTATCGCGAGGTTGAGGTTAGAGGCGTTGTCGTGACTGGCAGGGTTGGCTATTCAGCAAACTACGCTGTTTATGTCCACGATCCAGACGTCCCGCAAACATTCCGCAGAGCTACAGCAAAAAAGGAATTTCTTACTCTTGGCATGAATGAGACCAGAAACCAGATGCAAGCTGCGCTACTTAGGGAGCTTTCAAAATGACACCTGCCATGTATGAGCGCGTGCGTAACTATTTCGTTGATGCCGGGCTTACCACTGGCTTCATTGTTCAATTGCTTGCATGGGACGACACAACGAAGTTAACGGACGCATTCATCGTGTTCCGGCCTAACGGCGGAACCGACATCCGAAATGACCTCGGATCTGACCACTACGTGATGGTGGATGTCATCTCAGCCAAGGACAAGCGCCGAGCAGCTGCTGAGAAGGCTCAGGAAATCATCAATTATGTCGAACAGAACGACATTACCGACGAATGCCTTGGCCTGATTCAAAACCTCGGCAATATACCTGCACCTATCCTGACCGAAGAGGGCCGTCTGGTTTTCAGACTCCAGTTCATGTGCGTTTACGGCGAATAACCCAATCACCAACCCATCAGGCTGCCATCCGGCGGCCTTTTTTATTTGAGAGGTACACATGCAAGGCTGTGCTAATGATTTTGGCAAGCTGATCGGGAAAGTAGCTGTGCTACGCATGGCCTTTGGCTGCCCCGACGCAGTGCCCGCGCTTTCCGAGTGGAAGCGTCTCGGCGCTATGACGACTAAGGGCATCGACTATTCGATGAACACCATCAACTCCGAGGCAGATGATGCTAAAGGACTGGTGGAGAACCTGGTCAACAACATGGATCTGACGATCTCCGGTGAAGGGGAGTTTCGTAAGTCTGACAAAGATAACGAGATCGGCGCGTGGCGTCTGTCGAAGTACATCTTTGATGAAGTACAGGCAGGCCGTCAGCCTAACCTGTGGGTGCGTTTCGACTTCGCTGGTGAGAACGCCGGTACTTACATCCAGGGTTACATGAACACCACGTCATGGTCTGGTGATTTCGGTACCAACGATATCTCCACCTTCTCCGGCGAGTGGAAGGTCTATGACGCTGACACTGTTGTGTTTGAGGTAGCTGATTCTATCGCGGCCACTGGCGTTGAAGTTACCCCTGCAACTGCTTCTCTGGTCGTTGGCGCAACCCAGCAACTTAGCGGTGCAGTTCAGCCAACCGATGCGACTAATAAAGCGATCACCTGGACGACTTCGGCGCCATCCATCGCCACCGTCAGTTCAACCGGCCTGGTGACAGCAGTTGCTGAGGGCACCGCGACTATTACGGCCACCACTGCTGACGGTGATTTCACCGACACCTGTGCTGTGACCGTGACTGCCGCACCGTAATCACTACAAAGGGCGGCTTGCTGCCCTTGATAATGGTTATGGAGAACGATATGACCCCTTTGAAAGAAATTGGCGAGTGCCTGATTGGTGCTGGCGGCCGTGAATACTTCTTCCGCCCATCGTTCCGTAACATGACTCGGATCGGCGAGCCAGAGCATATCGTCCGCACCTTCTATTCGCTGTTCAATGACGATGTGGCAAAGATGCTTGAAGCGGCGAGAGAGATTCACAGTGCGATACCAGAGCATCAGCGCAGATTTTACGCTCATTACTTCGGCGATGTTTCCCTGCCTCGGTGGGCACTTGATGCAGCTGGTTCTGCCGCGTTTGTGCGTGAGGCGCTTCTCTCGGCCATTAATGTCATCCAATCCTGCTGTGACGAGGACGTTTCAGAGCTGACAGGCTGGCATGAGCCATCACGCACTGGACGGCGAACGTTTGTATGGCGCCGTGGCGCGCTGCCGCCGGAGAACCTTATTCTGATAGCTCAGTCGCTGATCATGCATGGCGTTATCGGACGGGCCAAGGTTCGTAAATTGCAGAAGCACGAAAGCAAGGAAACGACGCCGGAGTTTCACGCTACTGAATACATCATGGCGGCGAGAAACCATTTCGGGATCAGCAGGGAGGAGGCTGAAAACCTTACCATGACCGAATTCGCCATGATGCTTAACGCCAAATACCCTGACCAGAAAGGCTTCACCAGGGAAGAGTACGATGCTGTTATGAACGATGACGATCGCCGTTGGCAGGAAATGATTGAGCGCGAAAAGTCCTCAAAAAGAAAAAGTTAACCCGCTTCGGCGGGTTTTTTATTGCCGGAGCTAATGATGGCTGAAAAAGCGGGTGAGATTTATTACGACATTGAGGCTAATGTTGCAGGCCTTATTCAGGCTCAGAAGCAGGTAAATAAACGTTTAGACCAGATGGAGGGTAAGTTTGATTCAACCTCTCGGTCAGTAGGACGTTTTGAGGGCGCGCTCAATAAGGTCGGGGTGGCGATTGCCGCAGCTTTCACCATCGATGCAGCCAAAAAGCTCATTGCGATTGGTGATGAGATGGCCACCTTGCAGGCTAGGATCACCAGGCTCAGTCCAAGTATTGATACAGCGAAAGAGACTATGTCAGCTCTTTCAGCTATTGCATCACAAACAGGTAACAGCCTTTCTGAAACAGAGCGTTTGTGGGAATCACTGACCACAGCATTAAAAAGCGCTGGTGCAACAAACTCTCAGATCCTTGCGCTTACTTCGACGCTTCAAAAGATAGGCACCATAGGCGGCTCATCCTCAGAGGAAATGGCTAACGCACTTCGCCAGTTCGGTCAGTCAATCGCTGGTGGCACTGTGCGAGCCGAAGAGTTCAACTCCATCCTTGAGCAAATGCCAGAGCTTGCTCGCCAGATTGCGTCTGGACTTGGAATATCGATTGGTGATCTCCGCAAGAGAATGCTGGAGGGCAAGTTAACGGCTGAAGATGCCCTTAACGCTATTCAAAAACAATCCCAGTCTGTTAACGAAGAGTTCGACAAGATGCCTGTCAATATCGACAGGGCGAAAAATAGTCTGGACGTAGCATTTAAAAACGCCATTAACGACATCAATAATGCGATTGGCTTAACCTCGACCCTGGCGGGGTTGATGCAAAGTGTTGCTGATAATCTTAATTACTACAATAAAAATGTCGGTGATGCTTCCAGGATGCCGAAGCTTATCAAGCTACAGCAAGAATTAAATTCCGAGCTTAAAGATGGTCAGCGCTGGTATGAGACAGACTCAGTATTCCAGGCGCGCCGTGCGCAGGCCGCCGTTCAGTTAAAGCAGGTCGAAGGTGAAATTGCTCATATAAGAGCTAAAGCAGCAAATGATGCCAAGAACAACCAAGGATTCATGACACCAACTAGCGGCGATGATGCCGCAACATCAAAGTTGGTAAAAAACTCTGAGCGCAGGCTCGCTCTAGCCAAACTGGAAGGAGAGGCAAGAGCAAGACTTCAGGCTCAGTATGATGCTGCCGATGCTGGGGTTACGGATCCGAAACGCATCAAGACTCTTCAGGATGAATATGCGGAGACGTACCGATTAACCGAGGCGAGAAAGGAAAGCAATAAAACTGGCAAGAAAACTGAGGCGCAGTCCGAATCAATTGCAAATAAGCTTGAAAATTTGCGTCAGCAGTCAGAATTGGCAGCTGATTCAACGGAGGAGCTAAGCAGAGAGCAGGCCATATTACGTGCTCAGCAGTCACTGGGTAATTCTGCAACCCAGGAGCAAATCAAAAAGGCCGGTGAATATGCAGCAAAAGCATGGGATGCTTCAGCAGCAGCCAGAGGGGTAACAGAAGCACTCAAGGCAATGCCTTTGCAGGCGGAGAATAAATCCTACGCCGAATCCATGCAAAATCTGAAGGCCGCACTGAACGCTGGGAAAATAGATCTCAAGGAGTATAACGCTGCCACGGAGAAAATGGCGCTCGAGCACCAGAATAACCTCGCCAAGATTAACGCCCAGGCCACAGTCAATCCGGTAGCTTCTGCCCGAGCCGAAGTTGACCCGGTACAGCAACTGGCGAACGAAAATAACCAGAAGTTAGCCCTGCTGCAGCAATATCAGAAGCAGGAACAGGCGATACTCCAGCAAAGTTACCAAAAAGGGAAAATAAATTACGATCAGTTCGTTGCTGCAAAGGCAGCTACCGATGCCCAGTACCTTGCCTTAAAGACTGCGCAGGAAAACCAGTTCAATGAGCAGATGACAGCCGCTCAGTGGCAATTGCTCAGTCAACAAGGTCTTGGTTATGAAATGCTGACAAGCGCGGTGGATGCGTTTTCAGGTAATGCATCCAATGCGTTAACCGGGCTGATCACCGGAACAATGTCAGCGCAGGATGCTATGCGTTCGCTCGGCAATACGATGCTGAACAGCGTGGTCAATGCGCTAGTCCAGGTTGGGGTTGAGGCTCTCAAAAACTTCATTATAGGGCAGACATTGGGCGCAGCAGCTACTGCTGCTGGAGCATCTCAGGCGGCGATTCTCGCTTCGGCCTGGGCTCCAGCAGCTGCCCTTGCGAGTCTGGCATCATTCGGTGCGAACTCTGTTCCCGCAATGGCCGGGATAGCTTCAACCGTAGGGTTGTCGAAGACGCTGGCGGTTGCTGGCGCAAGGAAGAACGGTGGACCTGTATCTGCTGGCAGCATGTACCAGGTCGGCGAAGGCGGAATGCCGGAGATTTACCAGGCCAGCACCGGTAAGCAGTACATGATACCGGGCGACAATGGCAGGGTGATCAGCAATAAGGACATGACTGCCGGAGGCGGTGGAATTCAGGTTAGCGTCATATTCAATGATATGTCATCAGGACAGCATATGTATGACGCCAGAGCCACGCAAGCTGGAAATACTCTGACTGTCGAGGCGTTCGTTGCCGATATGAACAATGGGGGCATTATGAGTCAGGCAATCACAGGAAATACTACTGCCAAACGCACGCCAAGGGGTCAGGGCTGATGCCAATTATCGACTATCCAGACTGGCTGCCGCTGGCTCAGAAGGCCAGCAAAAACATGACTCTCGATACCGGGTTCCAGACCGATCAGCCAGCGGTCGGCCCGGCTATCTTCGAGAATCAAACAGACGACCTGAAAGTGACCTGGTCACTTACGTGGATTTTCACTCTGGCTGAGGAACGAGCATTCCAGCAGTGGCTGCGCAGCCCGAACTATCTCAACCGGGGCCTGAACTGGTTTCGGATGAGTATCAATCTGGGCGGTAGTGTCCTGCAACTCCAGGAACTTCACTTCACGCAGATGCCAGTGCAAACCAGTATCGACGGCGGAGTGGTGACCTGGACGGGAACCGTAATTGCTAACCATCTGTACAACGCCGACGATGAGTTCGACGACATTATTGTTGAACTGCCGCCGCCGTGGGATTCGTGGCTGGATATCGTTGTCACGGGTTATCCGGACGGTCGCGATCCGGAAAGTCTGCCTCGCGTTGTTTGATTTTCATCCATAAGTTGCAAATGGTATAATTAATAAGCGCCTAGGGTAGCTCCCGAAAGGGCGGAACGTAGACCGCTCTGGCGCAACCATCCATCTACGAAACCTTCTACGAGGTTTATATGAACTTTATTACTCCTCAATATCTTTCGGAGTGTTTTGTCTATAACAAAAATACAGGTGAGCTATTCTGGAAAGTTCGACCTATTCACCATTTCAACAGCTTAAAAGGTCAGCAAACTTTCAATGGGCAGTTTGCCGGGAAAAAAGCTGGAAGAGCAAATAATCGCGGTTATTTCAGAATTGCTATTAGTGGCAAGGAGATTCTAAACCACAGAATAGTTATAGCCTTGGAGACAGGCGTGATGCCTACTGACGAAGTGGATCATATCAATGGGATCAGAACCGACAATAGGTACGAAAATTTAAGAGTGGTCTCGCGGCAGACAAATGCCAAAAACATGAAATTAAATATCAATAATACCAGCGGGATATCTGGCGTATCTTGGAATACAAGAAAATCAAAATGGAAATCAGTAATCTGGATGAATTGTGTTGAAAAGCATCTTGGGTACTTCGATTCCATTATTGACGCCTTCAATGCCAGGGTAATAGCAGAGGTAAACATGGGTTACCATAAAAATCATGGAAGGATCCCCTGATGCCATCGTTTCGTGAATATAAGCAGCAGCGTCCGACACGCGGACTGTACGACACCATTACGTTCTACCATCCATCCTTTGGTTACGTTCGCCTTGTCGACAAGCAGTTCTTCCCCAAGACGCTCGGCGGCCAGACGTACACGCCGGCGCGATTTGAAATTGAAGAGAGCCAGCAGAGCGGTACGCCGGTGATCGACGCGACGGTGAAGTTAGGGCGGCTGTCGTCTGACATCAAAGCGTTGATGAAGCAGTGGAAGGGTGCGGCCAGGCTGACTGCCATCACAGCCACGCGGCAGATCTTCGACAGCGGCGACGTGTCGGTGCCGATTAAGTCGTGGCAGCTTTACGTCAAGACGGTGGATATCGATGCTGATGCCGCATCGGTCACGCTCTCCGTCACCAACCCTCTGAATAACAATATCGGTCGCCTTTATGATCCAGTCGAATATACAGGACTTCAGTACCTCTGATTTTGTTCGGAAAGTGATCGGCGTGCCGTGGGCTAACCGGGCCTGTTCGTTCGAGAAGGTGGATTGCTGGGGGCTGGTGGTGCTGTATTACCGCCATGTCATCGGCATAGAACTGCATCAGACGCCCGACTACGAAGCCGGTGAGGACTTCTTCACCTGCTATCAGGGAGACGTGGTTTTCTGGCACCAGGTCGACAAGCCAGTTGAGGGCGGAATATTCGTCGGGTACCGCGGAGCGCAACCGGCACACGTTGGCCTGGTGCTGAACCGGATGGCGCTGCACTCGCGCGGCGAGAACGGAAGCGTACGCATGGACTCGTTGCTGGTCATTCAGCGGGCATTTACAAAGGTGGAGTATTTTTCGTATGGCGTTGATTGAACTCCAGCGTTTCCCGGGAACGCCAAAAGAACGCTACAGGGTGCCAAATGGCACCCTTTTTTATGACTGGCTAGCGGCCAATGACGCTACTTTCCACCGCGACCTGCTGATCGTCCGCAATGGCGTAAAGCTGAGCGAAGATGACGAGCTGGCGTTTGAGCTTAGCGAACTGGACAACATCCAGATATTCGACCAGCCAAAGGGCATTGTCGGCGACATTCTGAGCCCGATCTTTAAAGTGGTGGGCCAGGTGTTTTCGTTCCTGGCGCCGAAGCCAGCTATCGCAAACAACGGCGGAAATACCGTCGACTCACCAAACAATAGTCTGACCGGTCAGACAAACACCGCGCGTGTGTATAAGGCCAAGCCAGACATATACGGCCAGATTCGTTCGTTCCCGGATCTGATTCAGGAGTCAGTATTCGAATACGTGCACCAGACGTCCACCGACGGCGGCCTAAAGTACGTCACGGAATGGATGTGCATCGGGATCGGCAAATACGATTACGAGTCTGTGCGCTACTCAGAATCAAGCCTCGGCTCACTGGCTGGTGCCGAATTCCAGTTCTTCCAGCCAGGCGAAGTTATTCCGCAGATCGTTGAAGGCTATGGGTTCGATGACGTCGACGGGCAGGAGGTGCCCGGGCAGAACGAAGCCAGCGATTTCCCGATCGAAACAGCAACGGCTAACACAGTTGTCAGCGGAACGTATTCCGGCGGCCAGATAGCGATGAAAATCGTGAAACAGGACGAGTTTGACTATTTTATGGGGCTGGTATTACCGCATGCAGTAACCTTCACGATAAACGTGACGTATAACACTGCATCTGGCAGCGTCACTACTGATGCGACATTCTCCGGCACGCTTATTTCCGCTGTCGAAACAAACGACGGCGCGGTGGTTAACCCGGTTCGCTGGTACACCTTCACGATGAACCAGCTTGATGGTCCACAGGATATCCCGTCTAACGCGACGATAAACACCACGAAGTTCATTCTCAATGACAACGAGGCTCTGATCGTCGGACCGTTCTTCTCCCCGGTTGAGTCAACTCAGCTTTGGCTGCATACACAGTCCAGCCTGGGCGGAAATAAGGAAACTAACTGGAAGGTCGTCCTCTGGAAAATCGACGACGATTACAACCAGGTGCCAGGTACGCAGCAGACTTTCACATACCGGCAGACGACCCCGCATGATTCCACAAGTGAGGTGTTCTACCGCACTGACAAAATCACACCTTCCGGGGGATTCGGAAAGTACGCGGTCAGCTTCCAGCGCACAGATAACTCCAGTGATGCAAGCCTGTTGAAGGTCGAAGAGATCCACAGCATCAATATCAGGACAAACGTCGTTCACCCGACCGACACGCTGGTACGTGTGAAGGTGAGGGCGACAGAGAATGCCCTTGGCAGCCGAGAGCGTAAATATAACGCTCTGGTGACGCGGCACACCATCACGTACGACCTGGACACGCAGACGGTGGATTACACGCTGCGTCCGTCGCGCTTGTTCGCTGATGCAGTGGCGCACACCTGGCTCATCATGGGTGAGCAGCCGGTAAGCAGCATTGACCTGTACGGCCTGTACTCGATTGCTGAAAGCCTGCCTGATGAGCGCCTGGGTTACTTCGACTACACGTTTGATGACGAGAACGACTCGCTGGGCGACCGCGTGCAGGCGATCTGCAATGCGGCGTCGGTTGTGGCGTACTGGGATGACGGCGTGCTGACGTTTACCCGTGACCAGAAAGTGGATTACCCGGCTGCAGTATTCAACCGGGCCAACATGAAGACGGACGAGTACAAAATAACGTACGAGGCCACGCTGCCAGGCGGTTATGACGGCGTGCAGGTGTCATACGTCCACCCGACAACAAACAACAAGACGTACATCAACTACCGCGTGGTGAACGGCGCTATCGTCGAGCAGGAAGCTGAGAACCCGAACAAGCTGGAGATCGTCGGCTTCCGTAACGAGTACCAGGCGCGGGAGCGCGCGCTGCGCGAAACAAAGCGCCTTATTTACTCCCGGGTGAAGATGAACGCCAAGGTGTTTGAGGATGGAATCATTCAGGTTGGCAGCGTCATTCAGATGCCGGATATCTACGACAGCAACCAGCAACAGGGGTACATCACGGGCCGCTCAGGGAATGAATTTGACACCAGTGAGCCGATCACGTTTACCGGCTCGATGTATGTGCTTGTTACCGACAGCCTGGGAAATCCGACACTGCGCTACCCGGCAACGGCCCGCAGCGATACTAAGTACGGGTTTACCGCGGCGATACCCGACATTCAGCTCAACATATGGAACGGAGACACTGTACAGCTCCCGTCGCGCTATCTCATTGCGACAGTTGAGGAACTGGACAGCCAGCTATGGACGGTGAACAGCATCAAACCGAACACAGATAACACGGTATCTCTGACCGTCGCGGAATACAGCGACGCCATCTACCAATAAGAACCATCCCCGACCAACCGAACCCGGCCACCGCGCCGGGTTTTTTATGGAATCAATATGACTACTCAACCGACCAATCTGCCTGTCCCAAGTGAATCCCCTCGCGATCTGAAGTTTAACGCGGGAAAAATTGACGAGTTCGTTACCTCATTGGTTAACACCTATGTTGACCGGTTTGGTAACGAGCATTACACCATCGAGGGGCTGCGCTGGCTGGCGCAACAGGCTATTGCTCAGTATGGATGGATCCTCATTGACTCCTTCCAGGACGGCGCTAATATCACCCTGCCAAACCAGGCGCTACGTGACGAAGATACCGGCGAATATTATCGTTGGGACGGCGCGCTGCCGAAGCATGTGGATGCCGGCTCTACGCCATCATCTTCCGGCGGGGTTGGCGTAGGCGCGTGGGTAGGTATTGGTGATGCGAGCCTGCGAGCAATGCTAGCTACATCTGCGGGCGCGGGAATGATCGGCGTGACCTGCCCCCAGAGTTAGATACAACCTTCAGTTAGTAATGTCGGTTGGTTTTT